>CDYU01003883.1_pt1 | contig 466980 bp, 380 predicted proteins | sample 480701 | NCBI WGS metagenome assembly CDYU01 (sample SAMEA3182105, study PRJEB8094) | gut metagenome | biome: human; feature: gut; material: Stool; isolation source: human stools | place: Canada | collected 2013-02-26 | reverse complement strand
CCCCTATGCAGGGCGTGCGGCTGCGGCTGTGATGATATGTTCTGCACATGGCGGCCGATGCCGCACAGTGCATACCGGTCGGACTTAGTCCTTGAACTTGGCCGAGAGGAACTCGCGGTTCAGGCGTGCGATGTGCGTGATCGAGATCGACTTCGGGCACTCGGCCTGACATGCGCCGGTGTTGGTGCAGTTACCGAATCCCAGCTCGTCCATCTTTGCGACCATGGCCTTGGCACGGCGTGCGCCCTCGACGCGGCCCTGCGGCAGCTTGGCCAGAGACGATACGCGCGCTGCCACGAAGAGCATTGCCGAACCGTTCTTGCAGGTTGCGGCGCAGGCTCCGCAGCCGATGCAGGCTGCAGCATCCATACTCTCGTCGGCATCCTTCTTGGGGATGGGTATTGCGTTGCCGTCGGGCACCGAGTTGGTGCGTACCGAGATGAAACCGCCGGCCTGAAGGATCTGGTCGTAGGCGCTGCGGTTGACTACGAGGTCCTTGATCACGGGGAATGCGGCCGAACGCCACGGCTCGATGGTGATGGTCTCGCCGTCCTTGAACTTGCGCATGTAGAGCTGGCAGGTAGTTACGCCCTGCTCGGGACCGTGCGCATGGCCGTTGATGTGCATCGAACACATACCGCAGATACCCTCGCGGCAGTCATGGTCGAAAGCCACGGGCTCCTTGCCCTCGTGAACGAGGTTGTTGTTCAGAATATCCATCATCTCGAGGAACGACGTGTCGGGCGAGATGCCCTCGACGTGGTATGTTTCGAATGCTCCCTTCGATTTGGCGTCCTTTTGACGCCATATCTTTAATTTGAAATTCATTGTTCGATTGTTATTAAAGTTCAACGTCAAAATTGCTTAATCCTTGTAGTTGCGCTGTGCGGGGTGTACGAACTGGAAGTTGAGAGGCTCCTTGGTCATCTCGGGCTCCTTGTCCATACCCTTGTACTCCCAGACGGCGGCGTATGCAAAGTTTTCGTCGTCACGCTTGGCCTCGCCCTCTTCGGTCTGATGCTCGACACGGAAGTGGCCGCCGCACGACTCCTCGCGCAGCAGGGCGTCGCGTGCCATGAGCTCGCCCAGCTCGAGGAAGTCGGCCAGACGCAGGGCCTTCTCCAGCTCCACGTTGAACGAGTCGGGCGTACCGACGAGCTTCAGGTCGCTCCAGAACTCCTTGCGCAGGGCCTTGATCTCGGTGATGGCCTTTTCGAGCGACTCCTTGGTGCGGGCCATGCCCACGTTCTCCCACATGATGTGGCCCAGACGCTTGTGTATGTCGTCCACCGACTGCTTGCCCTTGATGGCGAAGAGCTTGGCGATCTTCTCCTTGACGCCCTTCTCGGCCTCGTCGAAGGCCGGGGTGTTGGTGTCGACCTTGGGTGCCTGTATCTTGTGCGAGAGGTAGTCGCCGATGGTGTAGGGCAACACGAAGTATCCGTCGGCAAGACCCTGCATCAGGGCCGATGCGCCCAGACGGTTTGCGCCGTGATCCGAGAAGTTGGCCTCGCCGATGGCGTAGAGACCCGGGATGGTGGTCATGAGGTTGTAGTCTACCCAGATACCGCCCATCGTGTAGTGTACGGCGGGGAATATCTGCATGGGCTGCTCGTAGGGATCCACGTCGGTGATCTCCTTGTACATGTCGAAGAGGTTGCCGTAGCGCTGCTTGATGACCTCCTTGCCCAGACGCTCGATGGCGGTCTTGAAGTCGAGGAATACGGCCAGACCCGTCTCGTTGACACCGTAGCCGGCATCGCAACGCTCCTTTGCGGCACGCGACGCAACGTCACGCGGCACGAGGTTTCCGAAAGCGGGGTAGCGGCGCTCCAGATAGTAGTCGCGGTCCTCCTCGGCGATATCGGTCGGGAGTTTGCGGCCCTCGCGGATAGCCTTTACGTCCTCGAGTTTCTTGGGAACCCAGATGCGGCCGTCGTTACGCAGCGACTCCGACATGAGGGTCAGCTTCGACTGCTGGTCGCCGTGTACGGGGATACAGGTGGGGTGGATCTGCGTGAAGCAGGGGTTGGCGAAGCCGGCACCCTTGCGGTAGCACTGGAATGCGGCCGAGCCGTTCGAGGCCATGGCGTTTGTCGACAGGAAGAAGACGTTTCCGTAGCCGCCCGTGGCGATAACCACGGCGTGGGCGCCGTAACGCTCGATCTCGCCGGTTACGAGGTTGCGGGCGATGATACCGCGAGCCTCGCCGTTCTCGATGACGATGTCGAGCATCTCATGACGCGGGTAGCTCTTGACCGAGCCTGCTGCGATCTCCTTGTTGAGTGCGGCGTATGCGCCGAGCAGCAGCTGCTGTCCGGTCTGGCCGCGGGCATAGAACGTACGCGATACCTGCGCGCCGCCGAACGAACGGTTTGCCAGCAGGCCTCCGTACTCGCGGGCGAAGGGTACGCCCTGAGCCACGCACTGGTCGATGATGAGGTTCGAGACCTCGGCCAGACGGTATACGTTGGCCTCGCGTGCGCGGTAGTCGCCTCCCTTGATGGTATCGTAGAAGAGGCGGTATATCGAGTCGTTATCGTTCTGATAGTTCTTCGCAGCGTTGATACCGCCCTGAGCTGCGATCGAGTGGGCGCGGCGCGGCGAGTCCTGAATGCAGAACACCTTGACGTTATATCCGAGTTCTCCGAGCGAAGCGGCAGCTGATGCGCCACCGAGGCCCGTACCTACGATTATGATGTCGAGCTTGCGCTTGTTGGCGGGGCTCACGACTTTGATGGCCGCCTTGTGGTTGCTCCACTTCTGAGCCAACTCGCCGGCGGGGATTTTAGAATCTAACTTTAAGGCCATATTCTTTGTTTTTTAATTGTTCAAGTGAAAAGCTCTTATTGGAGGCAGCCGCCGACGCACACTTTGAGGAAGTATACCAGCACTACGGCGATGAAGCCGAGTACGAGGATCGTCGAAACGATGTTTGCGATGCACTTCAGGCGGGGGTACCACGTGTCGTTAGCCCAGCCTACGGTCTGGAACATCGACCAGATACCGTGTGTGAGGTGGAGCCAGAGGGCGCCGAGCCAGATGATGTAGAGAACGACGAAGTACCATTTAGAGAAGGTGTAGGCTACGAGGGTAGCGCCGTCGTGTGCCGATACCGTCATTCCGCCTACGATCGAGCTTTCGCCTCCCATGATCTCGACGAGCTGCATCTTGCTCCAGAAGTTGATCAGGTGGAGCAGCAGTCCGAGCACTACGATCACGCCCAGTACGAGCATGTTTTTCGAGGCCCACTCTACGCCCGGCTCGTTTACGGTCACGGCATAACGCTGATTGCCGCGAGCTCGGTAGTTGTTGACGGTGAGGATCAGCGCATAGACGAAGTGCAGGACCACCAGAGCGGCCAGCACGACCGTACCGGCCAATGCATACCAGTTAGCGCCGAGAAATTCACAGACCATGTTGTAACCTTCGGGTGAGATGATGGCCACGAGGTTCATTGACATGTGGAAGAGAAGGAAGAGAACGAGGCAACAACCCGTCACACTCATCACCAGCTTCTTTCCGAGAGATGAATTGCATAAAAAACAGCTCATAATTTTCAGATTTTGTTTATTTTTGTTTGTGAAAATGTTTCTCAAGACCTCGCAAAGATAGTAATTGTTTGCAGAATAACAATAGCGCGGGGGACATAAATCTTTCACAAGGTGTTTTGAGGTTTCAAGTTATGAAAAAAAATACGATACGCGCCTGTGTAAGGCGTCTTGCGGCCGATATGGATGCGGCTGAGCGGCAGCTTGAGTCGCAGCGTGCGACCGACCTTCTGGAGCGGGCCGTGCGGCGTCGCGGCGCAGCCGTTGTGGCACTTTTTTCGCCCCTGCCCGACGAGATCGACATCGCCCCGCTGGCGGCTCGGCTCGGGGATGTGCGCATCGTACTGCCGCGCGTCGAGGACACCCCGCAGGGCGAGCCGCGCATGGAGTTCTACGACTACCGTCCCGATTCTCTGGCCGCGGGCGCGTACGGAATACGCGAGCCGCAGGGGGGCGAGGCTTGCCCCGCCGCCGATATAGACGTTATGGTAGTTCCGGGTATGGCCTTCACGCGTGACGGCCGCCGTCTGGGACGCGGCAAGGGGTACTACGACCGCTACCTTGCGCGCGAGGGTTTCCGCGCATGGTGCATAGGCGTATGTTTCGGCTGCCAGATCGTGGACGACCTGCCGTGCGAGCCCTTCGACCGGCGTGTCGATGAGGTTGTGACGGGCCGAAGCCTTTAGCGGCCCCGCAGTGCGAAAATCGCCCGTGCGTTTGTCTTGAGCATCTACTTTTAGTACCTTTGCATTCATGAGCCAACAACAGGATACACTCAAGGCGCAGGTCGCCGCATTGCCGCTTTCGCCGGGAGTATATCAATTCCTCGACAAAAACGGTACCGTTATATATGTAGGTAAGGCCAAATCGCTGCGCAAACGTGTCTCTTCGTACTTTGTGCAAAACCGCGACCATACGCCCAAGGTTCGGGTTCTGGTGCGGCAGATCGTCGAGATCCGCCACTTTGTGGTGAACAGCGAGCAGGATGCGCTGTTGTTGGAAAACTCCCTCATCAAGACCCTCCAGCCGCGTTACAACATCCTTCTCAAGGACGACAAGACATATCCGTGGATCGTCATCCGCCGCGAGCCCTTCCCGCGTGTGGAGTCGACGCGACAGCTGCGGCACGACGGATCGCAGTATTTCGGGCCCTACGGTTCGGTGGCGATGCAGCACTCGATCCTCGAATTCATACGTGAGGTTGTGCCTCTTCGCACATGCAAGCTCAATCTCTCGCCGCAGGCCGTGGCGCGGGGCCGTTACGGCGTCTGCCTCCAATATCATATAGGTAACTGCAAGGGCCCGTGCGTTGGGGCGCAGAGCGAGGAGGAGTATGACGAGCTGGTCGAGATGGTGAAGCAGGTGCTGCGGGGTGACCTGCGGCCTGTGCGCCGCTACCTCGAGCAGAACATGCAGGCGGCGGCCGCGGCGCTCAAGTTCGAGGCGGCGCAGCGTTACAAACAGCGGATCGAGGCTCTGGAGAGCTACCAGAGCCGCTCGGTCATCGTCAGCGCCAAGATCATCGACTGCGATGTCTTCTCGCTGTTGGAGGACGACGATGTGGTCTATTGCAACTTCATCCGCCTGCGGCACGGGTCGGTCGTGGCGCTGCATACGGTCAAACTGAGCCCGGGTGTGGAGACCTCTCGGGCCGAGATGCTCACGATGGCCATACAGTACGTCGTGGACAATATCTCGCACGACCTCTCGCGTGAGGTCATAGTTCCGTTGCTGCCCTCGACGACGCTGCTCTTCGACAAGGTTGTCTTCACGGTGCCCAAACGCGGCGAGAAGGCCGAACTGCTGGAGTTCTCGCTCAAGAGCGCGCGTATCTACCGGGCCGAGCAGATGAAGAACCTCGAGATAAAGAATCCCGAACGCCATACCGAACGGCTGATGAACGCCATGCAGCGCGAACTGCATCTGGACCGCCAGCCGCGGCATATCGAATGCTTCGACAACTCGAACCTTCAGGGTACGAATCCCGTGGCTTCGTGCGTGGTGTTTCGTGACGGGCATCCCTCACGCAAGGAGTACCGCCACTTCAATATCAAGACTGTGGTCGGGGCCGACGACTTCGCCTCGATGCGCGAGATCGTACGCCGCCGCTATACGCGTCTGCTGGAGGAGGGGGCCGAGCTGCCGGATCTGATCATCGTCGACGGCGGCAAGGGGCAGTTGTCGAGCGCCTACGAGGTGTTGTGCGAGCTGGGTATCGAGAAGCGTGTGCCGATCGTGGGACTTGCCAAGCGTATCGAGGAGATATTCTTCCCGGGCGACCCGATGCCTTACTACCTGAGCCGCACGGGCGAGCCGCTGAAGGTGGTGTGCCACATACGCGACGAGGCACACCGTTTCGGCATCACGTTCCACCGCCAGAAGCGAAGCAACACCTTTATAGACAGCGAGCTGGAACATATAAAGGGCATCGGTACCAAGAGCGTGAACGAACTGATGCGCCGCTTCCGCACGATATCCAAGATAAGGAGCGCGACAGAGGCCGAGCTGGCGGAGACGGTGGGGGCGGCGCGTGCGCGTGCCGTGTATGAATATTTTCACGGTGGTGCGGCGGCCGAAAATGATAATTCTGATAGTGTATATGGAAAAGAGAACGAGTAGATACGAACACCTGCTTTGGGATATAGACGGCACGCTGACGGATCCGGCCGTGGGCATTACGACGGCGACGCAGCTGGCTTTGCGCCGTTGCGGCATCGAGGTGGAGGACAGGCTGTCGCTGTGCAAGTTCATCGGGCCGCCGCTGATGGACTCCTTCCGTGACTTCTACGGCTTCACGGACGTGCAGGCGGCACGTGCATGCGGATACTTCCGCGAGTATTACAACGTGCGGGGGCTCTTCGAGAATGTGATGTATGATGGTATCGACCGCCTGCTGGATCGTCTGACGGAGGCGGGATACAAACTGTATGTCGCCACGTCGAAGCCCGACCCGATAGCGCGGCAGGTGCTCGAACACTTCGATCTGGCGCGGCGCTTTCTCTTCATCGGGGCCGACACGCCCGAGCATCTGCGCCCGAACAAGGCTGCGGTGGTCAGGTATGTTATCCAGAGCAACCATCTGGAGGGGGAGTTGGAGCGTACGGTGATGATAGGCGACCGCAAGCACGATGTCATGGGGGCGCGCGCGGCAGGTATAGACTGCATAGGCGTACTCTACGGCTACGGGTCGGCGGAGGAGATGCGCGAGTACGGCGCCACGGCAACGGCGCAGGATGTCGCCTCGCTCGGGCGCCTGCTGCTCGGCAACTGACGGGATCGGATTGTATGCAGAGAGACTAACCGAAAACCATAGAACCATGAAACGAACCTTGCTTATCCTTATGGTGCTGCTGTCGGCGGCCTTCGTGCAGTCGCGGGCGCAGACGCAGCCCATGCGCAGTATCCGTGACTTCGGCGTGCTGCCCGAAAACACCCCGCAACAGAATGCCGAGAACCTGCAGCGTGCCATAGACTGGGCCGCAGGGTCGGGGGCGGCGCTCTTTGTCGAGCCCTCGGAAGATGGATATCCCGTCGCGTCGGGCATCCTTCTGCGGCAGAACGTCTCTCTGATAGGCGTGCACGGGCCTACGGGCCGCGGCACGAAGCATCCCGAGCGTAATGCTCCCGTCGGGTCGCTCTTCGTCATCACCGACGCCGCGGAGCCGTTCCTTACTGTGGAGTCGGCAACGCAGGTGCGCGGCATACAGTTCTGGTATCCCGAGCAGGCCTTCGACGATCCGTCGAAGATCGTCGCCTACCCGCCAACGATACGCATGTCGCCCGAGGGCGCGACACAGGGCGTGACGCTCTCGTGCCTGACCTTCTACGGAGAGTATGTGGCGATGGATTTCCGCGGGCGGCAGGACAACATCTGCGAGCAGATACTCTTCGAGCACTGCTACGGCTATCCGCTCAGCGGCGAGTTCATACGCATAGACTACTGTTACGATATCCCGCGTATCCTGCACTGCCATGTCAACCCGGCGAACATGCGGCTCTTCGGCCGCACCTTCTCGCGTGCGGTTGTGGACAGCGTCATAGCGCGTCCGACATATACCTATGCAATCGACCACACGGACAATGCGCAGCTGATCGACCTCTTCACCTTCGGTGCGCACGGCGGAATATGGCTCGGCCCCGATACCTACGGACAGCTTACCAACTTCAACCTCGACTGCGTCACCGTCGGCATATACAAGGCCGGCGGCGGCACCTTCAACCGCAACTGGCAGATCGCGCAGGGCTCGATCATCGCCAACGTGAAGGGTTGCGGCGAGGGGATACATCCGATTATAATCACGGGTGAGGGCCATACGGCCATCACCAATGTCGAGGCCTTCTCTGGTGGCAACGGTGCCCTGACGGCCGACGGCTATTCGGATGATTTCCTGCTGGTGGAGGGCGACAGGCCGCTGACGGTGTCGTTGTTCGGATGCCGCATGCGCAACTACCGCTCCGATGAGCCGCTCACGGTGCGCAACCCGAAGGCGCGCATCGCGGCCGTAGCATGCGTGGACAGGGATGAGCGTTTCTACGAGACGCGGATCGAACCCCGAGAATAATAATCATAAACCCTATACAAACCTGAAACAAATCTGCTAAACATGAAACGAATTTTGCTGGCGATAGCCGCGTGCATGGCCGTTGTGACGGTATGCGCACAGCCGAAAACACAATCCATCAAGGATATAAACATACGGGACCCGTTTATCGTGGCCGATGCCTCGTCGGGCGTATATTACATGTACCGCTCATCTTCTGTCAATGCCGAGGATGGAACGGTGCGTGGCGGTGTGGAGGTATTCCGCAGCCGCGACCTCGAGAATTGGGAGGGGCCCGTGCGTGTGATGACGGTTCCGGCCGACAACTGGATCACGGGGCGGGTATGGGCTCCCGAGGTGCACCGTTACAAGGGATATTATTATATGTTCGCTACGATAAACAGCGACATCGAGTGGAAGAAGCAGCGGGCGTCGCATCCGGCCTATACGATGCGCGGTACTCAGATCTTCCGGTCGAAGTCGCCCGAGGGCCCGTTCGAGGCGTTTGATGAGCGCGAGCCTGCCACCCCGATGGATGAGATGGCCCTCGACGGGACGCTCTGGGTCGAGGACGGCAAACCGTATATGGTCTACTGCCACGAGTGGGTGCAGGTGATGGACGGTGAGATGAAGGTTGTGGAGCTTACGCGCGACCTTTCGGCGCGTGAGGGTACGCCGCTGAGACTCTTCAACGCCTCGGCTGCCGAGTGGGCTACGGGCTCGCCCGCGGCGGACGGCGCCCGCAGCTACGTTACCGACGGATGCTTCCTCTACCGCACTTCGGGCGGCAAGCTGCTGATGATATGGTCGAGCTTCGGCAAGGATGGATATGCCGTCGGCGTCTCGGAGTCGGTGACGGGGAAGGTTACGGGGCCGTGGCGCCACCACCCCAAGCCTCTGTTCAGCCGTAACGGCGGCCACGGGATGCTCTTCCGGGACTTCGAGGGCGGCCTGAATATCGTAATGCATGCCCCCAACTCCCCGGGCGGGGCCGAGCGGGCCGTAATCCTGCCCCTCGAGGAGCGTAACGATATGCTATACGTCAAGGAGTAGGTGTACCATATTGTAAATGAAAAGCCTTCGGCCTCAAGCGGGACCGAAGGTTTTTTCGTATGGTTGCGTTCGTGGCTTAGAGCGATTCGATGATCTGAAGCAGTTGTGCGGCCGTGTCGGCTATGTAGTCGGCATGGTTCTCTTCGAGCTCCGTGCGGGGACGGAATCCCCAGCTTACGCCTATGGACGTTATGCGGGCGTTGTGCGCCGTCTGCATGTCGACACACGAGTCGCCCACCATGACGCACTCATCGCGCCCGACACCCGCCTTGTCGATGATCATATCTATGAGGGCCGTGTCGGGCTTAAGGGGCACACCCTCGCGCTGGCCGCAGACGGCCACGAAGTCTATGTCGGGGAAGAATTCGCGTATGAGTTTTGCGGTGCCCTCCTGAAACTTGTTTGACGCTACGGCCATCTTAACGCCGCGGCGGGCGAGTGTCTCGACTATCTGCGGAATGCCTTCGTATGGACGGGTATGGATGTCGATGTGGTCGATGTAGTGGTCGAGGAAATCCTGCCGCGCCGCCTTCACGTATTCGGGTGTGCGCAGATTCTCGGGCAGGGCCCGCTCCACGAGGCGCAGGATGCCGTTCCCCACGAAATGGCAATACTCTTCGTAGGTGTGCTGCTTCAGGCCGCGCAGCGCGAGCATGTGGTTGGTGCTGACGGCAAGGTCGCCTATGGTGTTGAGCAGCGTGCCGTCGAGGTCAAATATTACGAGACGTGTCTTCATCGTTGTCGTTGTGTTTTTTGTATATCCTGTAGCCTATGGCGGCCGCTATGACCGACATGAAGGGGCTTACGATGTTGAATATGCAGTAGGGCAGGTATGTGAGCGTCGCTACGCCCAGAACGGTCGACTGCGTCATGCCGCACGAGTTCCACGGTATGAGCACCGAGGTTACGGTGGCCGAGTCCTCCATGCTGCGGCTCAGCAGGCGCCGTTCGAGCCCCCGCTTGTCGTAGAGGTTGCGGAAGAGGTTGCCGGTGAGGATTATGGATATGTACTGGTCGCCCGTGACGAGATTGAAAAATACTCCCGACGAGACCGTGGCACCCACGACGCTGACCGTACGGTGGGCCATGCGCAGGAAGAGCCGCGAGATGGCCAAGAGCATGCCGCTGCCGTACATCACGCCGCCGAAACACATGGCGCAGATGATCAGCCACACTGTGTCGAGCATGCCGCTCATGCCGCTCGTGGCAACCAGATCGTTCAGCAGCGGATCACCCGTCTCGACGGCCGTGTCGGTCGTGGCGGAGAGGATCATGGCCTTGAAAGGTGCGAGCCAAGCTTCGGCCGCACCGGCTATGTGCTCAACGATATCGGGTTGGAATGCCACCATCGCCACAGATGCTATGGCTACCGACGCGAAGAGCGTGATTATGGCGGGCAGTTTGCGCGCTATGAGCAATCCCGTCACTACGGGCACAACGAACAGCCACGGCGATATGCGATATGTCGAGGCGAGGGCCTGCTCTATGCTTTGAACCCCTATGGCGTCGTCGGGTGCGGCGACAAATCCCGCAGCGCCGAAGACGGCGAGGGCTATGGCCATCGACGGGACTGTGGTCAGCAGCATGTATTTTATGTGCGTGAATATCGGTACGCGCGCCGTCGACGATGCCAGCACCGTCGTATCGCTCATGAGCGAGATCTTGTCGCCGAAGTATGCGCCCGAGATTATGGCGCCGGCGATCCATCCGTCCTCGAATCCCAATGCGCGGCCTATGCCCATAAGGGCGACGCCTATGGTGGCGACGGTGGTCCACGACGAGCCCGTCAGCAGCGAGATGACGGCGCAGATGACGCACGAGGCCAGCAGGAAGATCGACGGATGGAGGATCTTGAGTCCGTAGTATATCATGGTGGGGATTACGCCGCTTGCCATCCATGTGCCGGCGATGGCGCCGATGAGCAGCAGGATGATTATTGCCGGGGTGGCGCTGTGCATGTTCTCGATGATGGCATCCTCGAGCTGCTGCCATGAGCGTCCGTAACGCCATATTGCCAGCGCGGCGCATACGGCCGAGGCTGTCAGCAGCGAGAACTGGCTGCCGCCCATGATGGCATCGCCGCCGAACAGGTGTATGGCCAGCGCAAGGAATACGACAAGCACACCGAGCGGTATAAGCGAAAGTGCAAGCGAAGGGGTGTCGTTATCTGTTTTTCTACTCATTGTGTAACGTTATACGGCTGCAAAGATACCAAAAGCCGAGAGCAGAAACAAATCGAAAACAGCGTTTTCAGATTTGGTTATGCCGAGGCGCCCCGATCTAAGACAAAGTCAAAGATACCAAAAGCCGAGAGCAGAAACAAATCGAAAACAGCGTTTTCAGATTTGGTTATGCTGAGGCGCCCCTATCTAAGACAAAGTCAAAGATACCAAAAAAACCGGACAATAGGCCGCACGCAGCGCACCGAAGAAATTTACAGACGGGAGCGTTTTTGCATATTTTTCGGTCATAATGCATATCTGTCGGGTAAGAAAATGCGGTTCTGATTTGCTGTTTCGGTCATATTTTCTTATATTTGAACAATATAGGATATGTCGCGGCATGGCCGGATATCAAAAACCGGGTTTTTATATTTGTCTCTGCCCTCGACTTTTCCTATATTTGTTCCCAAAGAGGAGATCTATGATAACGCTTTCGCTATTGATAGCCACCTACAACCGTGCCGCGCGGCTGATCGACACGCTCGAATCGGTCGTGGAGCAGGATGCGCCGACCGAGCAATGGGAGTGTGTCGTGGTGAACAACAACTCGACCGACGACACGGCTGCGCGCTTCGCCGCCTTTGCGGCCGCGCACCCGCAGTTCAACCTGCGTATGGTCGAGGAGCACAATCAGGGTCTGTCGTATGCGCGCAACCGCGGCATACGTGAGAGTACGGGTGTATATATAGCCATCATCGACGACGACGAACGTATCGCCCCGACCTTCATATCGGCCTATATTACACTCTTCGATACGGTCCCCGAGGCTGTTGCGGGCGGAGGGCCCATCGTGCCGGTATATCCGTCGGGGCGTCCGGCGTGGATGTCGTGTTTCACGGAGCGACCCATAGCCAATACGATGTATCTGGGCGACCGCATACGCGAGTTCCCCGAGGGGCATATCCCCGGCGGCGGAAATATGGCCATACGCCGCAGCGCCGTCAAGCGTTACGGGGTATTCGACGTCTCGCTCGGGCGTGTGGGCACGTCGCTCACGGGAGGTGAGGAGAGCGACCTGTTCGAGCGTCTGCGTCTGGCCGAGGCTAAATATTTCTATACGCCGCGTGCCGTCATGTATCACATCATCCCCGAGGAGAAACTCACCGAAGAGTACTTTTCGCGTCTGAGCTACAACATAGGCGTCAGCCAGCTGCGGCGGGCGGTATTCTATCGCCGTGTCTTGCAGACGCGCGCCGCCGAGTGTGTCAAGTGGGCCGCGACAGCCGTAATAGCTGCATGGTTCTTCGTGACGCTGCGCTGGAGCAAGGCCCGTTATCTCATCCTTATGCGCTGCGGTATCACCCGCGGACTGTGGAGTGAGGCAAGACGTGGCGCGCAGACGGTCTGAGCGGCGGCAGAACGCTTCGTATTGTCAGCCTTTTGCCGCGCTGAGGTGCGGGCAGAGATATTATAACGACACGGGCGGAGACCTTTTTCGCAAAGATCTCCGCCCGTGTCGTTTTGTAGGTTCGGCTCAGCCCTTTTTATCCATTTATTTTATTCATGGGAAAGCTGTGCCTCTGGCACCTTGCTTGCGCCCCCCCCCCCATAGTGGGGACCCTTAGAAGAGGTATTTGTCGTTTCGGACGCGCTCGAACAACATCCGCATATCGCTCCACGCCTCCTTGCCGAGGGTGGTACCGACGATCTCGATTACTTTGCCTGCGGCGATGGCGCCGAGCGTGCCGCACTGGCGTAGCGACAGACCGTCGCACAGTCCCGCGAGGAAGCCTGCGGCGTAGAAGTCTCCCGCACCCGTGGTGTCGACCCTCTGTGCTGCAGCCATGATGCCTACGTGCACGACCTCGCTGCCGCGCTTGATGATGGCCCCTCGCGTGCCGATCTTGACAACGGCCAGAGAGCACATCTCCGATATCGCCTGCAGGGCATTGAGCGGCTGCTGCTCACCCGTAAATGCCGCAGCCTCGCTTTCGTTGGCGAAGACTATGTCGACATGCTTGTCAACCACGTCGCGCAGCAGGTCACGGTTCTCCTCAACGACGTTAAAGCTGGCCAAGTCGATGGCCACGTCGAGTCCTGCGGCGTCGGCCTCGGAGGCTATGCGCCTGATAAGGGCGTGGTCCTGTACCAGATAACCTTCGATATAGAGGCTGTCGAAGCCGGCGAAGAGCCTGCGGTCGATCATCTCGGGCCGCATCTCAAGCGCCGCACCCAGATGTGTGAGCATGGTGCGCTCGCCGTCGGGCGAGATGAGCGACACGCACTTTCCCGAACGCTCCGTGCCGCGGAAGATGTGCGGCTCGATGTCGAGATTGCGCAGCGCCTGCTCGAAGAAGTCACCCGTGGTGTCGTGTCCAACCTCGCCGATGAAGCCGGTGTCGTATCCGAGCGAGGCGAGGGCGCGGATCGTATTTCCGGCCGAGCCGCCGAGCGAGAGCGTGTAGGGTGAACCCGCCACGGCCTTCGAGACGGCCGTCTGCAGTTCGCCGTCCACAAGATTCATCGAACCCTTCGCCAGCGAATACTTCTCGAGTATCGAGTCGTCGGGCATGTTGACGAGCATGTCGGTCAGGGCGTTGCCTATGCCTGCTATTCTCTTCATGCGGGAGTGTTTGGGTGTTGTCTGCGTAGTTGTCGGGCGATGGTTACATCGAGAGTATCTTCACGATATCCATACCCTTCAGGTCGAGGTGCGAGGTGTGCGCCACCGCCTTCTTGAAAGGTACATATACCAGTTCTCCGTTCTTGATGCCTATCATGACGTTGCGCTGACCTTCGCTCAGGGCCTCGATGGCCATGGCTCCCATCCTCGAGGCGAGGATACGGTCCTTGGCCGAGGGAGAGCCTCCGCGCTGTATGTGCCCGAGGATGGTGACGCGGGCGTCGAACTCCGGGAACTCCTTCTTGATACGCTCGGCCAGACCCATGGCGCCGCCCGTGGCCGGATTCTCGGCAACGAGCACTATGGCCGAGTTCTTGCTCTTGCGGAAGCCGTTGTGGATGAGGTCGGCAAGCTGGTCGACCTTGGTCTCCATCTCGGGGATTATGGCGGCCTCGGCACCCGAGGCGATAGCGCCGTTCAGGGCCAGATAACCTGCCGTGTTGCCCATGACCTCGACGAAGAAGAGGCGTTCGTGGCTGGTAGCCGTGTCGCGCAGCTTGTCGACGGCGTCGATGATGGTATTCAGGGCCGTGTCGTAACCGATGGTCTCGTCGGTGCCGTCCAGATCGTTGTCGATGGTGCCCGGAAGTCCTACGATGGGAACGTCATACTCGTCGGCGAAGACCTGCGCGCCCGAAAGCGAACCGTCGCCGCCGATTACGACCAGCGCGTCGATACCTGCCGCCTTCATGTTCTCGTATGCTTGGCGGCGGCCCTCCTCCGTACGGAACTCCTTGCTGCGGGCAGTCTTGAGGATGGTGCCGCCCTGTTGTATGATGTTGCTCACGCTCTGCGACTTGAACTCCACGATCTCGTTGGTGACCAGACCGTGGTAGCCGCGCATGATGCCCTTGACCTTATAACCGTTGTAGATGGCGGTTCGAGTGACGGCACGGATGGCCGCATTCATACCGGGGGCGTCGCCGCCCGAAGTGAGAATACCGATACATTTGATAGCCATAATTCTTGTCTTTTAAAGATGAAACAGACACGGCAAAAATAGGTATTTTTCACCAAATACACAATATCGCATGCCTCTCCTGCAGTGGCCGTAACTTATGTGCGGCAATGATTGTGCCGCGCGTGAGGGGGGCGTGAGCGGGGTAAAACGGTGGGGGTAAAAGGTATGATGGGATAAAACGTGTACGGGGTAAAAAGTTGAGGGAATAGAGTACGTGCGTGATAAACCGTGTGAGGAATAAAACTTATAAGTAATAAAAAAGGAGCCGTCCGGCATTCAGGCCGGACGGGCTCCCGTCAAGATTGCTTATGGTTGGGGTTTTATTCTTTTCTTTCAATTCGGCGGATCAAATCGGCGGATAACGGGATCTGCCGGCTGCTGCGGACTCTACTTTATCTCCTTCCGTATCTGCTCGCCTGCCTGCTGTATGGCCTCACCTGCCTGCTGCATGGCCTCGCCGGCCTGTTGCATGGCCTCCGTAGCCTGCTTGCCGGCCTCGCCTGCGGCATCCATGGCCTCACCTGCCGCGTCCATTATCTCCGACGAGGCTCCGAGGATATCCCTTACGTACTCCTTGGTCGTGTCGACGCTGTCCACGTCCGGGCCGCATGAGTAGCGAACCTTCACGCCGTCGATCGAGAAGCTGCACGTTACGGTAGCTCCCGCATCGTCGGTTTCGACCTTGGTGTCACATTCGACGCTCTCTCCGTCGCATGTAACCTCGACCGATCCTTCGTCGTTCGGCTCAATGATGACCGTACGGCCTCCCGAGATATCGAATCTTGTCTTCCCGTCATCGAAGAGCAGGCTCTCGCTGCACCGGTTCACGTCGCGCTTGCTGCCGTAGAAGATCAACTGCCGGTCACCCTTTGTGATGACATTGACCGTATGGCCGTTGAGCGTGAATGTCACCTTCGATTTTACGCCATCCGACAGCGTGTCATCATAACTGTGCTCCACGGCGTCGGGATCGTACTCCTCGCCTATCTTTTTATGGAAGTCGGCGATCTCCTCCTCGCTGAAGGCGTCATAGAGCTTATCCTCGTCGTTCGAGAAGGCCGACTCGAAGGCGTTCTCTATCTGTTCCTGAAGGCGTACGGGCGACTTGATGGCCGAGACGGTCATGCCCGCCAGCAGGACGATCCACAGGATGAGGGCCGTGAGCAGGAAGCCTCCGCTGGGCTTGTGCGCCACGAGCAGCATGATCGACAGGTATATGAGAACGATGAGCGGTATGATTATCACCAGTATGAAGCATAGGAATGCCAGTCCGGTGACGAAATCGAACGCGAAGAGCGGTATGCTGCACAGCATGACGAATCCCAATACCGTAGTGCCGAGCACCATGCCTATGAGCAGCAGTACGACGAAGATCTTGAGGATGATGAGCAGGATCTTTCCGAATACCGATACGACGTTTGCCAGAAGCGTGCGTTCGGGTTCGTCGGGCGCCGTTGTGGCGGGGGTGTTCTCGCGGATGCTGCGGGCGGTGATGCGCTCGCCCTTCATCTCGAGTTTCTGTCGGGCCGAAGATGCGGGCGGCACGGCGAACCACATGATGATGTAGCCGAGGATGAATACTCCGAAGAGGTTCGAGGTGAATGGTATGAACCATGTCAGCCAGTGAAATCCGAGCGACCCGAAGACGGTGAGCAGCAGCGGCGCGAACATGCCCAGACGTATCCATGTGGGATCTACGTCGAAATAGTTTGCCAGACCGGCGCATACGCCGCCCAGCTTGCGGTTCTGCATGTCGCGGTAGAGTCGGCGCGGGATGCGCGGGTTGCCGTTGTGGTCGGTCGTCGAGGCCTGATACTCGGCGTGTTCGTGATCCTCGTCTATCTCCGATGCCGAGCCCAGCTGCTTGATTATGTTCTCGATGAGCGGGCGGGCGATGATGGCGCCGGCGGGCTGTGCCGAGAGTATCAGCTCGGCGATGCGGGCCTCGATGTCGGCGATGATCTCCTCGCCCGCAGGGTCGTCCTTGTAGGTGTCGTTGAGCGACTCGATGTATGCGTTGAGCGCGTCATAGGCGTCGTATTCGAGCGTGAACGATACGCCGGCTATGCTGCATTTCTTGATTTCATTCATAACGGATCGGGTTTTATGTTATGTTGACCGTATCTCTGTTAAGTGTGTGGCGGATGGCTACAATTTCTTTACGCTGCCGCCGCTTGAGGTGTGTCGGAGTTCGGGGTCGAGGTCGCCCTTGGCGGCATACTTGACCGAACCGCCCGACGAGGCGCTGGCGTCGATGGATTTCATGCAGGTTATCTTTATCGAACCGCCCGACGAGGCGCTGACATCGGCGTTGCGGGCATTCAGGTCCATAGCGTCGATTTTGGCGGCCGAAGATACCGTGATCTCAATGTCGCCGGCTTCGCCGCTGAGGGTTGCCGAGGATGCCGATGAGGCTGTGACGTCACATTTTACGGCCAGCAGGGCTACGTTTACATCCGACGCGCTGCTCATGTCGATTACGCAGTTGTCGGCCTTGATTGCGCCCTCGACATTCGCTGCCGACGAGGCGTCGATCGAGCAGGTGCCCACGTCGCTCTTGGTGATGTTGATATTTGCGGCAGACGAGGCGTCCAGCATGAGTTTCGGAGTCTTGATCTCGGCTTGTACGGTAACCTTTGAGGCGCTCGAGGCCGAGATGGCCGAGATATTGCCGTCGCTCGGGACTGTTACCTTTACCGTTACGTCGTTCAGCGACTTTATATCGTCGTCGATGCCTACGTTGAGACAGCCGCCGTCGACCTCGACTATGACGTACGGCATGATGTTGTCGTCGGCCTCGATAATGGCCTCCCTGCCGCTGCGCTTCTCGACGACGAGATGTACGGCACGCGAGGTCTCGATCCGTGAGAAGTCAGCGATGTTGACGCTGCGGGTGATGATATTGCCGCTGCCGGTGATGCGCGCATCCGACGGTATGCTCATGTCGGTTGCGGTGACGGCGGTGTGTGCTGTTGCTGAGCAGGCCGAGACGGTCATGGCGGTGGCGGCCAGCATGGTTGCTATCGAAAGAATCGTGTTTTTCATGGCTTTATTTTTTTTGTGTCGTATCTTATTCAGTTTGTATTTATGTTAGTCCCGCTGCGGGTTACTTGCCGTGGCGGATGATACGTATCTGTTCCACCATCTCGTCCCACGCCTCGTCCAGAGCGGCGAGCTGTGCCCGTCCCGCTTCGGTGAGCATGTAGTATTTTCGCGGCGGCCCCTGCGGCGACTCCTCCCATCGGTATGTCAGCAGTCCGGCATTCTTTTGTCGCGTGAGGATCGGGTAGAGCGTTCCTTCGACGACTATCATGTGCGCGGCCTTAAGCTCGGCGATGATCTTCGGCGCATAGGAGTCTCCGCGTGAGAGTATGGCGAGTATGCAATACTCGAGGATACCCTTGCGCATCTGGATTTTTACATTTTCTTCGTTCATGACTTTTCCTCCGTATTATTTTTTATATTCGTAATTTCGCGTTGCCGGTTCGGGCTCGTAGGGTATGACGAGCCACAGAATCAGGTAGAGCCACAGTGTCGAACCGGCCAAGAAGATGAAGAGTATGGCCAGCACGCGCAGCAGCGTCGAGTCGATGTCGAAATATGCGGCCATACCTCCGCATACGCCTGCTATCGAACGGTCGGTACGCGAGCGGTAGAAACGGCGTGGAGCCTCGCGGCCGGGCTGCTCGGAGTCGAGAGGACGATTCGCGGCACCGAAATCCTCGGGAGCACCGATCTGAGCCATCGTGCTGCGCACAACGCCGTATGTGATTACCATCATTGGCGAGGGGACCTTCTCGCGGAAGATCTCCGCTACGCGGCCCTCGATGTCGGACATGGTTTCGGTATCCGACTCGGGCAGACGACGGCTGATGTCGTCAAGATAGGCGTTGAGAGCCGAGTAAGCATCCATGTCCATCGTGAAGGCCTGTTGTGCGATGTTTACATTGATCGTCTCTTTCATGGTAGATGATATTTTAGTATGGTTGAATATTTTCGTACTGCAAATATAGATATATTATTTGTACTTTGCATCACAAAGTAGTGTTTTTTTTATTTTTTTTTCTCACTTTTTTTCACTGGAGCATACGGCGGTATCGGTTTGTTTTATGTTAATATGCTTATTGCCAGATATATGTATATGCAGCGGGAAGGTGTGGAAAATTGTCGGGCGGCATGCGTATGTTTCTGCCCGGAGGATGGGATCGCGCTTTACATTATATATAGACCGTATGCGCTGATGTGGCAGAGGAGGGTTGCGCGTTGCGCGAAAAAGCACTACCTTTGGTCGCTTTTAATCTGCTGTTTTATGATCGAGATAATATTGGTGATGGCGGCGGGCATAGCTGCCGGACGGCTGCTGAGGCGTATGAAGGCCCTGCGGGTGCTGCCCGTGACGACAATGGCGACAATCGTGGCGCTGCTCTTTATCATGGGGGGCGAGATAGGCGGCAACAAGGCCGTCATCGCGGGGCTTACGTCGTTGGGCGTCGAGGCTCTGGCCATAGCTGCCGCGGCAACGGCGGGAAGCGTCGTGGCGGCGCGAGTGGTATATAGACGTTTCTTTGAACACCGTAAAACAGCCGCCGGCCATGAAGAGTAGCATGATTATCGTCGGTGCCTTCATCGTCGGGTGCATTGCCGGTTGGCTCGGATGGATGCCAGAGGGGGATTCGGCAAGCCGCCTGTCGCTGTGGGTGTTGTTCGCGCTGATGTTTCAGGTCGGTATGGGCATAGGCAGCGACAGCCGCCTGCGCGAGATCCTGCGAACCATATCGCCGCGCATGCTGCTTGTGCCCTGTGCCACGATCGTCGGGACGATCGCAGCTTCGGCGGCCGTATCGCTGTTGTTGGTACGATGGAGTCTGCCGCAGGTGCTGGCCGTAGGGTGCGGATTCGGGTACTATTCACTCTCGTCGATACTCATCGCATCGGTGGGCGAGGCCTCGATGGGGGCGCAGGTGGCGGCCGAGCTGGCAACGATAGCTCTTATGGCAAATATCTTCCGCGAGATATTCACGCTGTTGCTCTCGCCGCTTATGGCGCGGTTGTTCTCGCCTCTGGCACCGATATGTGCCGGCGGCGCGACGACGATGGATACGACGCTGCCCGTAATCACACGTTTCTCGGGCCGCGAGTGGGTCTTCGTCTCGATAGCGCACGGTATGGTGGTTGACTTCTCGGTGCCGTTTCTCGTGCCTTTCTTCTGTTCGCTGTAACCTGCATAAATAAATATATGCGCGGCGCAGACTCTCCGTAAGATGAGATCTCTGCGCCGCGCCGTATTGTACTTGGAATGCTCAGAACTTGACGTAGAGGCTCAGCAGCACATTGCGCGGACGTATGGCGAACGAAGCCGACGAACGGCTCAAAGCGTCGAAGAGGATGTAGGCATACTCCTTTTCGTCGAGCAGGTTGCGGGCCGTGAGCGATAGCTCCCACCCGTTGCCGAAGGTATATGCGGCCGAGGCGTCGAAGAGAACCGTATTCTTGTACCGTGACGTTGTTAGCTGCGTGCGGTAGTGCTCGGCCCCGATGCCTATGCGCAGATGCTTGGCGAGGGTGATGTCCGATGAGAGGCTCTGCGACAGGGTCGTGGTCGAGGATTGCATCTCGGTCATCCCGACCTCGAGCTGCGAGCGGCTGAAGGCGAGGGTGTAGGCTACGTTCCATCGCCGCAGAAGCCGCAGATCGAACGTGGGGGCTATCGATAAGGAGCGCATGCGGTAGGGGTTGTATTCGCCCTGCTGTATCATGCCCACGTGCGAGAGGGTCCACGAGGCGTTTATGCCGACCTTGCCCTTGAGGGCGTCGATGCCCTTGCTTACGCCTCCCGAGACGTATGTCGAGGAGGTGTCGTAAGGTGCGGCGACGGCCGTGGTGACGATATAGTCACCGACGAAGTCCTGTGACGAGACGGCATTCAGGTGCGAGCGGGTGTATCCGGCCGTGACGTTGGCGAAGATCGACGTGAGGGGGTTCTTGTAGTCGAATCCGGCAGAGAAGGAGCCCGAGGCGTCGTTGTCGAGGATCTCGTAGCCGCGGCGCAGATACCGGTAGTCGGAGAGGATGGCTCCCGTGTAGAAGTTCTGTTCGTCGAGCGGGGCGCGGTTGTACGATGCCGAGGCCGAGAGCGAGAGCATGGGTGTAGCTATGACCTTCACCGAGAGCAGCGGCGAGAAGGTGAAGTCATCGAAGCGGCGGCGCGTGTCGGCCGCCATGTGGTCGGCAATGGAGTAGAAATAGCCCGACAACGGTATATTGAGTGAGAGTTTGACTACGGGCGAATTGTATGTAAACGACGGGTAGAGATCTACCTGCGACAGGGCAAGGCGCCGGTTGTTGTCGGTCTGAATATCGGTCGCCGGGTCCGTCGTATCGGTTGCGCCGGCCGTGTCGCCGAGGCCCGTAAGGGAGGAGCGAAGTGAGCGTACGATCTGCGTGAAGGCGCCGTTGAGTCCTATGCCCCAGCGGCCGAAACGCCACGTGACGGATGTGTTCGTGGCTGAACGGAATGCCCATGCGTCGATCGTCTGCAGCTGTTGCGACCCTTCGCGCTCGACAGAGAGTGTCTGCGGCGTGCGTCCGAATCCGTTCTCGGAACGCAGCGTAAAGGTGCGGCGGCCGAAGCGTTTGGTAAGTTCGAGACGGTCGTCGATGCTCTGCGACGGGAGGTCGCCGCGCTGCATGTTGGGATATGTGCCCTCGTCGCTGCGCCATACGTCACGCCGTACGATGCGCGCAGTGAGGGTGTTGTTGAGGTACGTGCGGTCGGTGTTGGCTAGCAGCCGCAGCGAGAGGTCGACCGTATGGGCGGCGTCGGCGGCGCGGGCCGCACTGCGTGTCGAGATCGAATCCTCTCCGACATAATATGTTGTTGCGGAGGCATTGTCGGAGGTGAGTCTCTCGTAGAGGTACGATGCGTCGATGTTGAGCGTATAGTCCTCGCCGAGTCGGAGCATGTTGGCCGTGTTGACCAGATGCGAGGTATTGAAGCGTGTACGCAGCCTGCCTATGGGTGCGGCCGTGGTGCCTGTGGAGATATATTGCGGCAGGGCGTAGCCCGCACCCGTACCCGTTATGCCGGTCTCGGCGCCGATGTCGCTGCCTGTGTTGTTGCTCTTAAGCGAGTTTATCGTCGAGAATCGCTTGCCCAGACACATGGCAAAGAGCGAACCGTTCCACAGTGCGGGCGAGAAGCCTCCGGCGGCCGTGGCCGAGCCCGACCATTGGTTGCGCGTGCGCTCGTCCATGCGTATGTTGAGGGCCGCCTTGTCCGAGAACTCGACGTCGCGCAGGATCTTCTTTGGCTGGTGGTTCTCCATGACGTCGACACTCTTGATATCCTGCGGCGAGATGTTCTTCGTGGCCAGCGCATAGCGGTCGCCCAGCATGTCCACGCCGTCGATGTAGAGCTTGTTTATCGCCTCGCCCTGATACTTCACGCGGCCCGACTCCTCGACCTCGATGCCCGGCATCTTCTTGAGTATGTCGGAGAGGGTCTTGTCGTCGGCGTCGGTGAACGAACGGGCGTTGTATGAGAGCGTGTCGCCCTGCATCGATATGCGCGGTGCCTTCACCACGACTTCGCGTATGGCCGTTGCGGCGGCCTCCATGACGGCATCCGCGGGGGCGGACCAGTCCGCAGGGGTGACGGTGCATGTGGCGTATCCCAGCATCGAGAATACAAGGGTGTAACCCTCTTCGGGCTTTCGGGTGCGCAGTATGGTGTATGCGCCCTTGTCGTCGGTGGTGTCGTAGGCGGCAATCTCGCCCGCGGCATCGGTCAGCTTGACTACTACGCCCGCGACGGGTTGTCCCGTAGCGGCATCGGTGACCGTGCCAGTGATGCGGAAGGCATTTTGGGCGCGGAGGGTTGTCGCGGCTAAAATAAGGGCCGCGGCGGCTAATATCTTTACGTATAATGTGCTCATGGTCTTGATAATATCACATGTAATAATATCGCTTATATTGCCGCCGTCGCCCTCGTCGCGGGGAGCCGTGCGGGTCAGTGTTTGTAGTCGGTCTCAATCATCAGAAATTCCTGCATGTGGTTCTCCGTCGATGGCTCGCTGCCGTCGTGCGTCTCGATGATCATCTCGCCCGACGATATGAGGTATCCCATCGGGTTGTTCATGTATCGGTGCAGCTGACGCAGGTATTTTTCGCGCGTGGTCTCTATGTAGCGGCGGTCGGTGAATTCGACGGGCCGCTCGACGCTGCGCAGACCTATGATCTCGAACGAGTAGAGGCCCTCGTCGTCGGCTGCGGCCATGATGAGTCCGGGGAGTCCCTGCAGTTTCCACGGGCCGCTCGCAACGGGTATCTCGTCGGTGAACCACGCCGTGAAGTGGCGTCCGTAGAGGTCGCAGTCGGCACGGCGGCACTTGTAACCCAGAATCTCGCGCGTCTGGTCGCCGATCGTCCACTTGATCTGCGGCACCTTGTCCTCATAGGTGTAGTATGTCGAGGCTACGGCATCGGTGAGGGTCAGGCGTCCCGCTTCGGGATAACCCGTATAGAGGCAGGCGGCGGTGCCGTTCTTATGCTCGACGGCCTTCAGTGCATTGTTCGGGTCGGCCTTCAGCAGCGAGTCCTTGGCGAAGTTGTAGTAGCTGTAAAACTTCGATACGGCACCGCCCGTCTGCAGGATCATGCGGTCCTCCTTCATACGTACAGGCTCCTGCTCGTTGCCGCGCTCGGGCGCGACGGCCTTGTAGACGCACTCGAGGCTCGAGCGGCCGATCTCGCGCGTGCCTGTCACGGCGGCGTTCGAGGCGCTCTTGTTGACGGTGATGGACTTGATGTTGGACACGTCGATCTGTGCGTGTGCCGTGGCTGCGGCCGCCAGTATGGCGGCAAGGGTGATCAGAGTCGTTTTCATGGCAATGATATTTTGTTTTGATTCCGTTGCACGAAGTTACTCCGATCGGCCCTTGGCGGGTGTTAATGCTCCGTTAACAAGTGTTAACGAATGTTAACGGCGGTAGTCGCGCTCCAGAAAATCGTACGAGAGCGAGTCGCTGCGCAGCTGCTCCTCAAGTTCGGTGTTGCGTGTGCCGTCCTCTTTGGTGATGTTTATGTTTATACCGCTGTTGCGGCTGAAGAAACCTATCGGGTCGAGCAGGTACTGATACTTTAGGCGGAGATACTTTTCGCGCTGGGAGTCGATATATTGCCGTGTGTCGATGTCGATAGCCTCGTCGCACTTCTCGATGCCCTCGATACGAAACGAATAGTCGCCCTCGCTCTCCTCGACGGCCATGATAAGTCCCGGCAGACCGTGGAACTTCCACGGGCCGCAGCTCAGAGGTATCTCCTCCGTGAACCAAGCCGTGTATGTGCGGCCGCGGAAGTCGCAGTCGGCGCGGCGGCACGTGTAGCCCAGAATCTCGCACGTCTGGCTGCCGATTCTCCAGTCGATCTGCGGCATCGGCTCCACACAGCGGTAAAATGCCGCCGAGAATGAATCCGTGAGTGTCAGTTCGCCCGCCGGCATATTCTGGAATATCGTAAGGCGGTCGCCGCCCGAATAGGCCGTAGGGTTGGTTTCCAGATCCGACGGGACCGATTTCTGCAACATCTCGTCGATGGCGCGCACCCGTTGGTCGTAGAACTTCGACATCGAGGGGCCGCACTGCAGGATGAATGTCTGCTCGACCCATTTGTCCTGCGCGCGGTCCTTGGCCCAGCGCAGGCGGTAGGCGCACTTGAGTGTTGCGCGTCCCACCTCGGTGCGCTCCAGCGGCCCCGTCTGGTAGGATGTGGCCCCGCGCTCGGAGTCGAGGATAACGATATTCTGCGGTGTCTGCTGTGCCCGCGCCTCGGGACTTGCTGCGCAGACGGCAATAGCGGCGATTGCAATGATTAACTTTTTCATATCTTGTCGTGTGTTTGAGTTTGACACTGCAAAGTTCGCTTGCGGAGCGCATCTGAAGTGTTAATCGGAAGTTAAAGCCCCGGCCGAAGTGTTAAATAGTGTTAAACCGCGCGGCGGAGGATGGCGCGGCCGAGGATTTATTCATATCTTTGTTTCGGGGATTCCGCTTTCGGGGATCGATTGCGGACGTACGACACACAATGAATAAAAGAGAGTTCAAGATAGTGGCGGTGGTGATGACCTTCGCTCTGATGGCTCTGGCGCTGATGCAGGGCCTGTGGCTGACGCGTCTCTACCGCCAGTCCGTAGAGCGATACGCCGACCAGATACGCGCTGCGGTGACGACGGCGCTCTATCGCAGCAGTCTCGATTCGCGGTCGGTATACAGCGTGACACGCACGAGCGCCTCGGTTGCCGACTCGCTGGTTATAACCCGCATTCAGGGCGCGGAGGCCGATACCGTGCAGTCGATAAACATAAATCTCGGACGCAACGGCCGTTCGATCGACATGCTGGTGTTGGACTTTGGCGGTATGCCGTTCGGGGCGGTCGATTCGCTGCTGTGCGGGGAACTGGCCGTGCGCGGCGTGAGGGATTACGACGTTGAGATAAGCCTCGGCGACAAGACGAGGCGTTTCGACCATGCGGCCGATACAGTGACCGGACTCTCGCACCTCGCCGGCCGACAGTGCCTTACGGTGAGCGAGGAGTTTGAAGTGGCGGGGGAGAACGACAGCGACAAAGAAAAACTGTCGGTAACGGTACGTACACTGCACCCCTATATGTCGATGCTGGGCGACATGGCGGGCATCATCATCTCGTCGGTGCTGATCGTGGTGCTGATAGCGGCTGTGTTCGCCTATCTGGTGCGGACGCTCTTTCGTTTCAAGAGCGTCGAACGCATGCGCCTCGATCTGACACACAACATAACACACGAACTCAAGACCCCGATATCGGTGGCATACGCCGCGGGCGACTCGCTTCTGAACTTCGAGCAGATGGCGTCCGATCCGGCCGTGCGGCGCGAGTATATAGGTATCATGCAGCGGGAGCTGCGGCAGCTTGCGGCGATGGTCGACCGCATACTGCGCATGTCGGTCGAAGAGAGCGACGCCTTCACCCTCTCTGCGGAGGAGTGCCGCGCCGGGGATCTGGTCGAGGAGGCCGTGCGGCCGCACCGTATGACCGCTGACAAGAATGTTAGGATCGAGACCGACGTCGAGGAGGGTTTGACGCTGCGCTGCGACCGCTTCCATCTGGTCAACGCACTGGGCAATCTTGTCGACAACGCCGTCAAGTATTCGGGTGACGAGGTGAATATAACGGTGCGGGCCGCCGCCGATGGCGGTAATGTGATATTCGAGGTCGATGATGACGGTATCGGAATGGCCCGCGGCGAGGCTGAACGTGTCTTCGACAAGTTCTACCGCATCCCGACGGGTGACCTGCATGCCGTCAAGGGTTTCGGGCTGGGCCTGTATTATGTACGTACGGTGGCCGAGCGGCATGGCGGCAGCGCCCGCGTCGAGAGTGGCGGTACAGGCCGCGGATCGAAGTTTTTCATCATAATGCCGCGTTATGGCAGAGAGTAAGGTAGATGTTTTGGTTGTGGAGGACGAGCCGACGTTGCTGCGTATCGTATGCGACGCGCTGCGCGCCGCAGGATTCACGTGCGCCGGCGCTGCGGACGGCCGCGAGGGGCTGCGGCTCTGCTGCGACCTCGCACCGAAGGTGGTGGTGACGGATATAATGATGCCCGTGATGGACGGTTTCACGCTGGCCGAGCGTATCCGTACACTCGACGCGGATGTGCAGATACTTTTCCTTTCGGCACGTTCGTCGGCCGATGATGTGGTACACGGCTTCGATACGGGCGGCAACGATTACCTTCGCAAACCCTTCGCCATGACGGAACTGCTGGCACGGGTGCGGGCTCTGGCCGCACGCGGCAGTAAGTCGGCGCCGGCACCCGTGGAGTTTATGTTGGGGTGTTACCGTTTCAACACGATGAGCTGGACGCTTGCGGGGCCCTCGGACGAGACGTGCGTGCTGCCGAACCGTGAGGCGCGTGTGCTGACGATATTGTGCCGTCACATGAACGAGGTGGTTGATACGCGTACCATCCTCATGGAGGTGTGGGGCGATGACAGCTATTTCAACGCCCGCAGCCTCAACGTCTTCATCACAAAGCTGCGGCACCGCCTCTCGGAGGCGCCGTCGGTGAGCATAATCAATGCCCGCGGCGTCGGGTACAAATTGCAGGTGGATTGAGAATTTATATTTTTATGATATATATGCGATACGTAAGATTCATTATGTTTGCTGCGGCAGTGTTTGCTGCAGGCCGCACGTCGGCGTCGGTGATGCCGGCAGACAGCGGAGGGCGGCCTCGTGGAGAGGTTGTCAATGTTACCGATTTTGGTGCCGAGCCCGATGACGGCAGGGACGATACGCGAGCCTTGCGCCGTGCCGCGGAGTATTGCCGTACGCACCCCGGCACAACGCTTGTGATGCCGGCAGGCGTGTATCGCCTGCGCGACGCCGAGGCCGAACGACTCGAAGAGGAGGTGCTTGCGGGCAAGATGGGGGCTAATCCGGAAGAGGTGATATTCAAACCGTATTATCCCTATGTTAAGGGCCTCGACTTTACGGGCGCCGAGGATGTTACCGTGGAGGCACGCGGCGCAGTACTCATGTGTGAGGGGTGGATGGAGCCTGTCTCTGTTGTCGACTGCCGTAACTTCTCGCTCTGCGGCCTGACGATAGACTATTTGCGCAAGCCGTTCTCGGAGGGTGTGGTTACGTCCGTGGATGACGGATCGTTCACCGTGCGCTTCCGTTCAGAGCGTATGATTACGGCCGAGATGCCGATCCCGCGGCTTATGCTCTGGGATGACAGCATCGCGGGAATATATCGCGATCCGTTCTACTTTCCCGAAAGGGAGTTGCTCGGGGACAACTGTGTGCGGTTCAGCGGCTCGCTGCCGCAACGGATGGCAGGAGCTGCCGTGGCGGCGCCGCACTCGTTCCATTTCCGGCCGGCGATACTGTTGCTGCGCAGTACGAATACGCTGCTTGAGGGCGTCACGATACATTCACAGCCCGGAATGGGTATCGTGGGTTTCGACAGCCGCGACGTGACGATCCGGCGGCTGTCGGTGGTTCCCGCCGACGGATATGACTTCTCGACAAATACCGACGCCACGCACTTCGCATGCTGTGAGGGTACAATTTCCTTCGACGGATGCCTCTTCCGCGGACAGGGTGACGACGCCACAAACGTCCACGGATACTATCACGATATTGCTGCCGTCAAGGGTGATACCGTGTCGCTCGAACTGCGTGCGCCGACATTCACCCATGCGCAGGTGGCTGACGTGCCGCGAGTGGGTGACAGGATGGAGATCGTACGTATATCTACTCTCGAGCCCGTCGGCGAGACCGAGGTCGTGGAGGTGTTCTACAACGAGGGGGATACGGATGCCCGCGTGCGGTTGCGCGACGCCGTGCCCGAGGCGTTCGGGGATTACTATCTGTTCAACGTTACGAAGCTGCCGCGGCTGGAGTTCCTCCGTTCGGTCGTGTGGGGCAATCTGGCGCGCGGCGTGCTGGCCAAGACCCGCGGTGTGAGGATCGAGGACAATATCTTCCGCGGATGCACAGGTACGGCCATACATGTCGGCGCCGAATCGTCATGGAAGGAGGGTACGCATGCCGCCGACGTGACAATAGCGCGAAATGTCATGACGGACTGCGGCTTGGGCGCAGGGTGCCAGTACGGAGCCTCGGGTATAGCTGTCGTCATAGGTGCTCCGGATACTGAGGGCACAACGCTGCACGACGGCATCCGCATCATCGGCAACACGATACGCGGCACGGATGGGAACGCATGCGGAATATCCATACGCAATGCCCGTAATGTGGAGGTGCGCGGCAACCGCATCGAGGGGTGTGACGAGGCTGTCCAGATGCGCAGTTGTGAGAATGTGACTGTGGAGTGACGCCTTGAATGGCGACAGGACGGGGCGCGGAGATCTGTGAATGGGATTCGCGCCCTGTCTGTTGTATAGAGTCCGGGTCGCGCGGAGGTTGAGGTCAGTCGAGGACGATGGTGAAGGCCACGCGGCCGGCGCGGTTGTGTGTCAGGCGCAGCGTGCCGCCGTGCATGTGCACGATCTGTCGCGATACGGCCAGACCTATGCCCGACCCCTCCTTCTTGGTCGAGAAGAAGGGTGTGAATATGTTCTCCGCGATCTCGGGCGGGATGGGGGCACCGTTGTCGCTCACCTCGATATTCACCCTCTCGTTCTCGTCGATGAACGAACGTACGCGTATGCGCCGTGCCGCGCCCAGCTGTGCGGTCGCCTCGCGTGCATTCTTTATAAGGTTGACCATCACCTGCGACATTAGCATGCGGTCGGCATAGAGCATCGTGTCGACAGGCTCGATGTCGGTCTCGAACTGTTCGTCGTGCAGGTCGTTCAGCGAGGCCGCCTCGTTCACCAGTTCGAGAAGATAGAAGGGTGCCTTCTGCGGCGTCGGCAGGCGCGTGACCTGTCGGAATGAGTCGACGAACGACAACAGACGTTTGCTCGTGTCGTGTATCGTCTGCAGGCCGCTGTGCATCTCCTCGCTGTCGGGTGCCGCCGTCAGCAGTGTATGGCTTATGGATGTTATGGGCGCCAGCGAGTTCATGATCTCATGGGTGAGTATGCGCGTAAGCTTGTCCCACGATTCGATCTCCTTGTCGTTGAGTTCGTTGTTTACGTCGCCGATGGTGATGACGCGAAGGTCGCGTTCGCCGAGCTTCAGATCCGAGCAGTTGAGCGAGAGGCTCATCTCGCCCGTCTCGTTGACGTAACGCACGAGTGTCTGTTCGCCGTTGCGTATGCGCATAAGTGCATCGGCCAGAGTCTCCGATATGGGTCGCAGCTGGTTGACGTGCGAGAGGCGTATGAGTCCGAACAGGTTGGTGGCCTTGCTGTTGGCCTGAACTACGGCCCCGTTCTTCATGACGGTGATGATGCCTATGTTGGCACACTCCATGATCAGCTCGAAATACTTCTCCTTCTCGCGTATCTGCAGTTTTGCCGAGTCGAGCACCTCCTTTATGCGGTTGAGCGAGTAGTTCACCAGCGCAAAGTCGGTCACGGCGGGTGTGTCGGCAAAGCGGAAGGAGTAGTCGTCGTTCTTGACGGCATTGAAGATGAACGATATGCGGCGGATTATATCCTGATATATGTTGAAAAGCGACAGTATCGAATAGGCGAACATCGGCACCGCCACGATGAGTATCGAGTGCTTGCTCAGCAGCAGCGCGGCCGTGGTGACGGCCGAGGCGGCGACGATGAGCACGATGTCGAAGATGATGAGGTTGTATGGAATCTTGCGCTTTTTCATAACCCGTAGCGCTTGATCTTGTTATAGAGCGTCTGTCGCGTTATTCCCAGCTGTTGGGCTACGAGTGTGAGGTTGCCGTTGTGTGCGGCGATGGCTTGGCGGATCATGCGGCGCTCCATATCCTCGAGCGTCGTGTCCGCAGTGTCGGGTTCATTGGCGGCGGCACTCTCGGCGGCCGAGGGCGGAAAGGCTTCGGGACGTATTATGGCCCCGTCGCTCATGATGACGGCCTTCTCGACGGCGTGCTGCAACTCGCGTACGTTTCCCACCCAGCGGCGCGAGGTGAGGCAGTCGGCCGTGGCGGCGGCAAAGGTAAGGCCCTTCTTGCCGTATTTGTCGGCATAGCGCGTAAGGAACATCTCCGCCAGCGGCATGATGTCCTCCTTACGGCGGCGCAGCGGCGGCAACTCTATATGTATCGTATTTATACGGTAGAGCAGGTCTTGACGGAACGTCCCCTCGGAAACCATGGCCTGCAGGTTGCGGTTCGTGGCCGAGATGAGACGTATGTCGACCGCACGCGGGGTGTTGCTCCCAAGGGGCATGATGCTGCGGTTCTGCAGCGCCGTGAGCAGCTTGGCCTGAAGGTGTTGCGGCAGGTTGCCTATCTCGTCGAGGAAGAGCGTGCCGCCCGAGGCGGTCTCGAACTTGCCCGCGTGGTCGCTGCGTGCGTCGGTGAAGGCCCCCTTGACATGTCCGAAGAGTTCGCTCTCGAAGAGCGTGTCGGGGATGGCGCCGACGTTTACGTCGACGAAAGGCTCGTTGCGGCGCAGCGACAGACGATGTATCTCGCGCGCGAGGATATCCTTGCCCGTACCGTTCTCGCCCGTGATGAGGATGTTGGCATCGGTGACGGCGACCTTGTCGACGATCTGCCGTATGTGTGCCATAGCCTCACTCGTGCCCCAGAGCATGGGCGTGGCATTGTTGCCGGTGGTGCCGGCGCTCTTCTTGCCGGAGTCGGTGCGGAGCGTGGCCAGACGGTAGGCGTTGCGCAGCGAGGCGATGAGTTTCTCGTTGTCCCACGGCTTGACCACAAAATCCACGGCTCCCATCTTCATCGCCTTCACCGCAAGGTCGATGTCGGCATAGGCGGTGAACAGTACGACCTTAGTCGAGGGGTAGCGGTCGAGGATCTGCTGCAGCCAGTATATGCCCTCGTTGCCGGTGTTGATGCCGGCGTTGAAGTTCATGTCGAGCAGCACGACGTCGGGACGCTCCGTACGCATTGTCGAGACGAGCGAGTTGGGTGACGAGAGTGTCAGCACCTTCTCGAAATATTTGTCCACAAGCAGCTTCACGGCAGACAAGATCGCCTTGTTGTCGTCGACGATGAGTATGCTTCCCTGTTTTGCCATCGCAAATCTTTTTCACAAAGATACTCGTAAAAGGAGCGAATGTCAAAAAAATTTATTGCAGTGTCAAAATTTTAGACAGTTTTCTGTGAGGGCTGTTTTGGTAATATGCTGTCATACAATATATTAATTCTAATGGCACATCTTTGGCACGTATCGGGGCAAACGGAAAAACAATTGAAAACAGATATGAAAAAAGCATTTTTCACCTTTGCAGTGTCTATTTTATTGACACCTTTGCATGCGCAGGAGCCCATGTCGCTTGAGGATTGCATGGCATACGCCGTCGAGCATTCGACGACGGTGGGTCAGCAGGTCAATTCGCTGGAGAGCTCGCGTCAGGACTACATCAGCGCCGTGGCGTCGGCTCTGCCGTCGATCGGGGCCTCGACGGGCGGCAACGTCAGCTTCGGACGTTCGATCGACCCCGAGACCAACACCTATACCACTACCTCTACCTTCAGCAACTCGTACGGCATATCGGCATCGATGACGGTCTTCAACGGACTCTCGACCATAAACTCGATCCGTGCGACGAAGGTTCTGCGCGCCAAGGGTGCGGAGGATCTGCAGCTTGCGCGCGACGAGGTGGCGATGAACACCATGGCGGCCTATTTCGACGTGGTATATTATACGGGTGCTGTCGAGATTGCGCGCGATCAGCTGGCCACGAGCCGCAAGGAGCTCGAGCAGGTTCGGATGCACTACGAGCTGGGCGACAAGGCTCCGGCCGACGTGGCGGAGATCGAGGCGCAGGTTGCCAACTACGACTACATGCTCACGCAGCAGCAGAACAATCTCGATCTGGCGCGCATCGCCCTGCGCAAGGTGATGAACTACCCGCAGGGGGAGCCGCTGGAGGTGAATACCAAAGTAAACATCGACGGCATCATGGTAGGCGAGCCGCTGTCGCAGGTTCTGGAGTACGCCCTCGAGTACAACCCCAAGGTGCGCTCGGCCGAGATGAACAACCGTTACTATAAGATCAACTACGCCACGGCCAAGGGGGGTTATCTGCCGTCAATAAGCCTGTCGGGAGGTTACAGCACCAACTACTACACCGATCTGGGAGACGGTGCGCGATATGACCATTTCTTCCGTCAGTTGTACAACAACCGCGGATCGTATATCGGCATGTCGATGTCGATACCCATCTTTTCGGGTCTGAGCCGCCGCGTCTCGAAGCACAAGGCGAAACTGAGTTTCGACAACGCCATGCTGCAGCACGAGGAGACGATGCGCACGCTCGAGAACGAGGTGACCAAAACCTATCAGGAGATGCAGAACTACGGCAAGCAGTACGTGCAGGGACAGAAGAAGGTGCATGCCAACGAGCTGGCCTACCGCAGCGTGTCGCAGAAGTTCGCAGAGGGTATGGTCTCGGTCATAGAGCTGCAGACGGCGGCCAACAATCTGCTGCAGGCGCGTTCCGAGCTTTTGCAGGCGCGGCTGCAGTATATCATCAAGTGCCGCATGGTGGACTACTACAACGGCGAGCCTCTGATCCGCCGATAGCGCGGGCCGCAGATTAGACAACATTCAATCGCAAACGAATAAATAAAAAGATAAAGTTATGGATATCAAGATCGAAAAGAAGAAGGGCTGGAGAGCCCTCCTGCAGATGAAGAACATCCCTTATGCCTTGGGCGGTGTGTTTCTTGTATTCGTCGTATGGTTGCTGCTGCGCGACAAGGCCTCGACGCTGCGCGTGGATGCCGACGTGGTTACCGTCTCGGAGGTCGAGGCGGGCGAGTTCAACGACTATGTACGTTTGACGGGCACCGTGCAGCCCATCACGACGGTGCAGCTCTCGCCCCTTGAGTCGGGCGTTGTGGAGCGCATCGTGGCCGAGGAGGGTTCGAAGGTCAAGAAGGGCGACGTCATCATCGAGATGTCGAACAACTCGCTGAGCATGCAGATCCTGCAGTCGGAGGCCGACCTTGCCGAGAAGCAGAATATCCTGCGCAACACCCTTATCTCGATGGAGCAGGAGCGCCTGTCGCTGCGACAGGAGCAGCTGCAGCTGGACATCGATGTGGAGCGCAAGCGCCGCGACTACGAGCGCAAGGAGCGCCTCTACAAGAACGAGCTTCTCTCGCAGGAGGAGTGGCTGCAGGCCAAGGAGGACTACGAACTGGCGTTGAACAAGCGCCAGCTCAACGTCGAGAAGCAGCGTCAGGATTCGCTCTTCCGCTCGAATCAGGTGGGGCAGATGGAGGAGAGCCTCCACTCGATGACGCTCAACATGCAGCTCATACGCGAGCGTGTCGACAACCTCAAGGTGAAGGCTCCGATCGACGGCGAGGTGGGTATGCTGGATATCGTGCTCGGCCAGTCGGTAGGGCAGGGTACGGCTATCGGTCAGGTGAACGACCTGTCGGCATACAAGGTGACGGCACAGATCGACGAACACTATATCGACCGCGTGACGATGGGTCTGACGGCCTCGTTCGAGCGTCAGGAGACGCGTTTCGAGATGCTTCTGCGCAAGGTCTATCCCGAGGTGCGCGAGGGTCAGTTCAAGGCCGACTTCGTATTCACGGGCGACGTTCCGGAGAACATCCGCAGCGGCCAGACCTACTATCTCAACCTGCAGCTGGGACAGCCCACCGAGTCGATCTTCATTCCGCGCGGCTCGTTCTACCAGTCGACGGGCGGCTCGTGGATATATGTAGTGGATGCCTCGGGCGAGAAGGCGCACCGCCGCCAGATACGCATCGGCCGCCAGAACCCGCAGTATTACGAGGTCGTTGAGGGTCTCGACGCGGGCGAGCGCGTGATCACCTCGTCGTACGACAACTTCGGCGACCACGACGTGCTGATACTTAAATAACAGACGATAAACGAATAACAATAAACAACTTTTACGCTTATGCTGTACGACTTTCTTATGCTTTTGCGCCGATACAAGGTTTCGTCGGTGCTGAACATAGCGGGCATGGGTCTGGCCTTTGCGGCGGCCTACCTGATGCTGGTGCAGGTGGTCTTTGACTTTTCCTACAACCGCTCGCTGCCCGACGCCGCCGACATATACCGTCTAGAGTACCCGAGCTGGTACACCGACGGCAGCTGGGGAACGACATGGAACCGTCACAATCCTATGGAGTATTGCGAGGGCATTCCCGAAGTGGAGGCTGCGGCGACATTCCGCTGCGATGGCTATACGAACCGCGACTACTCTATTAAGCGCAACGACACGATCGACAACCTCACGATGAACAGTGCCAACTGCGAGCGTGCGGGTCTCGATGTATTCGGATTCGAATGCGTGGCCGGATCGTTCGACGACTTCATCGGGCCGTATACGGCCGTCATATCCGAGACGGCGGCCAAACGCTGCGGGCTTGGTGTCGGCGATGTGCTGCATTCGGGACGCGGCGCCACCGAGGGCAGCCATACGCTCACCGTCGTGGCCATATACCGCGACTTCCCCGAGCCGAGCAGCGTGGCCAAGAACGATATGTACATGGGTATGATTCCTTTGGAGCAGCACGACCGCTCGAACTGGAACGACCCCTTCTACCTGCGCCTTAAGCCCGGCACTTCGCCCGAGGCCGTGGAGGAGAAGATGGCGAATTACTGGCGCGAGCAGGCTGCTAACGAAGGCTATACGCAGGAGGAGATCGAACGCGAGATAGTCGGTTATGCGCCGCGCCTGAACAACGTGCGTGACCTCTACTTCTCGAAGGACGTGGAGTATAACGACGGCCTGACGGGAAACATCGCCACTACATACACGCTGTTGAGCATCGCCGTGCTGATAATAGTTATCGCCTTCATCAACTTCATCAACTTCTTCTTCGCGCTGATCCCCGTGCGCATCCGCGCCGTCAATACGCGCAAGATATTCGGCGCCTCGAACGCCCGCCTGCGTATGGGCTTCGTGGCAGAGACCGTGGGGCTCTTCGTCGTTGGTCTGGCCGTAGGTTACGGCCTTGTGGTGATCTTCAACGACACGCAGATGGCAAGTTACCTGTCTACTTCGGCAGCCATAGGCAAAAACCTGCCGCTGGCGCTGGGATTCGTTGCCGTGGCCGTCGTGGCGGGTATCCTGATAAGCCTCTACCCGATATTCTACATCACCTCCTTCTCGCCTGCATTCGTCATCAAGGGCTCGTTCCAATCCACGCGTTCGGGCCGCGTGCTGCGCTACACGCTTGTGGGCGTGCAGTATGTGATCTCGATCTCGCTCATCATCGTGACGCTCTTCATACAGATGCAGCACAACTACATGATGAACTACGACATGGGATTCGACAAGGGCGGCATATTGGCCGTCGACGGCCCCACGATTACCAGCTACCAGCAGATGGACGTCCTTTCGGATAAGCTCCGCCAGAACCCGATGGTTACCGACGTCACATTCAGCGCGGGCGACATCGTGGCGCCGCAGCGCATGGGCTGGGGACGCCCGTTCAGAGGTAAGCAGATTTCGTTCCAGTGCTATCCCGTGGCGTGGAACTTCCTCGACTTCATGGGTATCAAGGTTGTCGAGGGGCGCGACTTCACGAAGGATGACTACCAGCGTGCAAACGGCGTCTTCATCTTCAACGAGAGCGCCAAGCGGGCCTTCGAGTTTACCCTCGACGACAAGCTGAACGGCCACGCCGACAATACCGACATCGTGGGCTTCTGCGAGGATTTCCACTTCAAGCCTCTGCAATACGGCGTGGAGCCCTTCTGCTTCTACGTCTTCGGCTCGTCGCCGTGGTACTATCCGAGCCATGTGTATGTGCGCATAGCGGCCGGCACGGGCATCCGCGATGCCATGCGTTATGTTCGCGATACGGTCATGGCGTTCGACCCATCGCTCGAGGCCGACAAGGTGTATGTCAAGATCTTCGACGAGGAGCTGGGCAAATACTACGATGCCGAGGAGCGTCTGGCACGCCTTATCGCGGCCTTCTCGCTGCTGTCGATCGTGATCTCGATGCTGGGTGTCTTCGGTCTGGTGCTCTTCGAGACGCAGTACCGCCGCAAGGAGATCGGCATACGCCGCGTGAACGGCGCCTCGGTGGGGTCGATACTCAAGATGTTCAACATGCAGTTCCTGCGCATCGTGGGTATATGCACCGTCATCGCGCTGCCGATAAGTTACCATATCGTTGACCGCTGGCTGCAGGGCTTCGCCACGCGCATGCCGATGCACTGGTGGGTATTCGTGCTTGCCGTCATGATCGTAGCGGCAATCACGGCATTGACGGTAACGGCACGCAGCTGGCGCGCCGCCAACGAGAACCCCATAAACGCCATACAGCACTGATGCGGCGGCCTCGGCGGGGCGACACAAAGAAAAAACACATACAAAAAAATAATAGAAAACAATTAAAAATCTTACAGTTATGTCAATGTTGAAAGTTGAAAACCTCAAGAAGAGTTTCTTTACCGAAGAGATCGAGACCATCGCGCTGAACGGCGTGTCATTCGAAGTGAACGAGGGCGAGTTTGTCGCCGTGATGGGCCCCTCGGGCTGCGGCAAATCGACGCTGCTCAATATTCTGGGCCTGCTCGACAACCCCACCAGCGGCGAATACTACCTGATCGACCGTGAAGTAGGGCAGCTGCGCGAGCGCGACCGCACGAAGTTCCGCAAGGGAAATATCGGATTCGTGTTCCAGTCGTTCAACCTGATCGACGAGCTGAACGTGGCGGAGAATGTCGAACTGCCGCTCATATATCTGGGCGTCAAGTCGTCGGAGCGAAAGGAGCGTGTGAAGAAGATCCTCGACCGCATGAACATCTCGCACCGTGCCGACCACTTCCCGCAGCAGCTCTCGGGAGGTCAGCAGCAGCGTGTGGCCATAGCCCGCGCGCTGGTGGCCAACCCCAAGCTGATCCTTGCCGACGAGCCCACGGGTAACCTCGACTCGAAGAACGGTCAGGAGGTTATGCTGCTGTTGCAGGAGCTCAACCGCGAGGGTACCACGGTGATCATGGTGACGCACTCGCAGCACGACGCGTCGTTTGCCTCGCGTACGCTCTGCCTCTTCGACGGCGAGCTTGTGACCGACGTGCGCAACCGCCTGTAAATGATGTTTCGGGATGCCGCCTGCCCGTGCTTATGTGCGGGCAGCGAGGGCTCTCATGTGCGGGTGCGGTCCGACATGATAGTGTGCGGGCAAGAATCGTACACGGGCCGTGCCGTGGGCGGATTGCGTGCCGCCGCGGCTGCCGAAACCCTACGAAATGAAAAATATATGCCTGTGATGCCGTTAGCGTGGTCTGCGTTCGGTCCGTGGGCAAGGATGGTAAAACAAACAACACTATAAATATTCGACCCATGAAGATTGCAATAAAGAATTTCCTGACCACGCTGCGGCGTTACAAGGTGGCCTCGGTGTTGAACATCGCGGGCATGACGCTGGCTTTTCTGGCCTTTTATGTGATAATGTCGCAGGTATATTACGACATTACCTACAACCGTTCGATCAAGGATTCCGACCGAACGTATATCCTGCTGACGCGCTTCACCGAGGACTGGATAGCTCTCGCGTCGCGCGGTGTTGCCGAGAGGACGTTCGGGTTGTGGCCCGATGTGGAGTGTTCGGGTACCATACGCAATAAAGGATTGGGGGCGGAGTATGTGTGGGTGAAACGCACTGAGTACAACTACGATCGTTACGATTACAGGACGGCGACCATGTCGCTGCCGCTGCTCGACGTGCTGTCGTTCCGCACTGTCGAGGGCGATTTGCGGCGTCTGTCGGAGCCCGAGACCGTCATTATCTCGGAGTCGCTGGCCGAGCGTATGGGGGTGCATGCGGGCGACGAGGTCTATCTGCCCGACATGGGTGCCGTAAAGGATGATCCGGATGCCGGCCGCAAACCTGCGCGGCGCATGACGGTGGCGGGCGTATATGCCGATTTCGCCCCCAATACCATGATGGGTGACGTGCATATCGCGATGGATGCGGGAGACGACCATCTGACGGGCGACAAGCAGCACTGGGTGAATTACACCTACTATGTCAAGCTGCGCAAGGGAGCCTCGCCCGAGGCTCTGGCCGAGGTTTGGAAGCGTACCGAGCCGAATGTCGGCGACGATGGCGTGAGGCTGGTGCCCATCCGTGATATCTATTATTGGCAAACGCTGAAGTTCGGCACCGTAGAGCAGGGGTCGAAGAGCGGCACGGCCGTGCTGTTCGGCATAGCGATGCTGATTGTTGTTGTGGCATTCATCAACTTCGTGAACTTCTTCTTTGCAATGATCCCCGTGCGTCTGCGCGCCGTAAACATCTGCAAGGTCTTCGGGGCCTCGACCGCAGCCCTGCGCTGGAACTTCCTCTTCGAATCCGTCGGGATGGTCTTATGCTCACTGCTGCTGACCTTGTACCTTATGGTCGTGGTGCAGGAGAGCTTCCTCGCGGAGTATGTGACCTGCTCGCTGGCCATGTCCGACAACCTGCCGGCGCTGGCGCTCGTGCTGGTGATAACGGTAATTATAGCGTTGGCCTCGTCGTTGTACCCGGCGTGGTATATCACCTCGTTCAATGCCTCGTTGGCCGTCAAGAGCGGCTTCGCGGGCTCGGCGGCGGGACGCCGTATGCGTCTGATACTTACAGGTGTGCAGTTCATCATATCGATAACTCTTATAATCGTGTCGGCGGCATTCTGGATGCAGTACCGCTACATGATGCGCTTCGACATGGGCTTCGACCGCGACAACCTGCTCACGTTCGAGTCGACGGGTACCATTGCCGGTCGCGGCAATGCCTTCCTGTCGTATCTGGAGAGCGACCCCGACATTGCGGCCGTCACCACGGCTTCGGTCGACGTAATAGGTCTCGAGAATACGAAGAGCTGGTGGGTGGACGACATCTTTGTCGAGGTTAGGAACTGCGACGTGCGTTATAATTTCTTCGACGTGATGGGCATTCCCCTTATCGACGGCGAGGGTTTCTCACCCTCGGACGAGAATCGCAACCGAGGTGTGGTCGTAAACCGCTATCTGGCCGAGACGCTGGATCTGCATGTGGGAGACATGTTCACTCTGGGCCGCGTGGCGGGCATTACGGACGACGTTATGATGCACGACGTGTCGCAGAACAAACAGTTCATGGCGTGGGGCTGCGCTACGGATAACATGCGCTTTTTCTATGTGCGTGTACACGGCGGCAGCGACATAAGGCGCGTGTGCGACTTCATCCGCAAGGCGGTGCACCAGTTCGACCCTGCGGCCGACGAGCCCTCGATAGAGTTTGTCGACCAGCATGTGGCGCGCCTCTACGACAAGGTGAAACGTCAGACCGTTCTGGTGTCGTTGTTCGCGCTGCTGTCGGTGGTAATATCGCTTATGGGCGTCTTCGGTATTGTCCTCTTCGAGACGCAGCACCGCCGCCGCGAGATCGCCGTGCGCCGCGTCTTCGGCGCCTCGACCTCGGGTATCATCTGGATGCTCAACCGACGCTATGCCCTCATCGTGGCCGTATGTTTCGTCGTGGCCGCACCCGTGGCGTGGTATGTTGTCGCCCGATGGATGGAGCGTTTCGTAAACCGCACCGACATATCGTGGCTCATATACCTCGGTGCGCTGGCGCTGGTGCTGGCCATAACTTTGGCATTGGTTACGCTGCGCAGCTGGCGCGCCGCAAACGAGAACCCCTCGCGCGTGCTGGGCGGCGAGTGACGTGACTCCCTGAAGAGGAAAAACGATTAAAATTGCAATTTGAAAGATGAAAATAGCATTCAAGAATTTCATTACGACGCTGCGGCGTTACAAGATGGCCTCGGTGTTGAACATCGCGGGCCTGACGCTGGCCTTCACGGCATTCTACGTGATGATGGTGCAGGTGACCTACGATTTGGGCTACAACCGCTCGATAAAGGATGCCGACCGCATCTGGACGGTGAATGCCAACTGGGTAGGCGGCGGATTCTCGCTGATCTCGCCGCGCGGCCCCTTCGAGGCGGCGCTGGCGCAGTCGCCCGAGGTCGAGGGCAGCGCCATCATCACTCGCCGCTGGGATGTTCCCGTGTGGGTTCAGAAGTCGGAGTTCAGCTTCACCGAATATGCGGCTGTGATGGACTATATATCGCTGCCGTCGCTCGACCTGCTGGGCTTCCGCACGGTGGAGGGCGACCTTCGGCAGATCGAGAACCCCAATACGGTGATCCTGCCCGAGTCGCTGGCGCGGCTCTACGGAGTGCATGCCGGCGACCGTATCTTCACGAGCGACGCCAAGCCCGGGGAGAAGCCGCGCCCTTCGCACGAGTGGACCGTGGCGGGCATATTCAAGGATTTCGCCGACAACACGCTTATGGGCGAGCCTCGTATATACAGCTACTTGGGCGACAGGGACATGAACGACACGTCGCAATATGGCTATATCTGTATGGTAAAGATGCGTGACGGGTCCGTGCCCGACAGCTTCAAGAAGGCGTGGGACGACAACATGTACCGTCAGCGCGTGGCCCGTGTGCGTGATGACGATAGTGCGCAGAGTGCCGAAAAGGGCGACGGTGAGGATGCCGGCGGCACGACAGCCGCCGAGACCGATGCCAAATACGAATACCTGCGCAGCGATGTGCGTTTGACGAGGCTGACGGATGTCTATTTCGACACCTCGCTCGTCTCGAACTTTGACCACGAGCACGGCTCGCGATCGACGATGCTGACGTGTCTGGGCGTAGCCATCCTCGTGGTGGCCATAGCGCTGATAAACTTCGTCAACTTCTTCTTCGCGCTGATCCCCGTGCGGCTGCGCGCCGTCAATATCTGCAAGGTCTTCGGGGCCTCGACCCGTACGCTGCGCTGGAGCTTCCTGTTCGAGGCCGTGGGGTTGGTGGTGTGCGCGCTGCTGCTGACGATGTACCTTACGATCGTGCTGCCCGATACCTTCGTGGCGGAGTATGTCTCGCGGTCGCTCTCTTTGAAGGATAACCTGACGGCCGTGCTGCTGCTCTTTGGCATAGGCGTGGTGGCGGCCCTCGCCGCGGCGCTGTACCCGTCGTACTACATCACCTCGTTCAACGCCTCGCTCGCCGTCAAGAGCGGCTTCGCCGGCTCGGGCGCGGGACGCCGCCTGCGTCTTGTTCTGGTCGGGGTGCAGTTCACCGTCTCGATAGCCCTTATCGTGGTGGCCGCCTGCTTCTGGCTGCAATACAGGTATATGATCAATTACGACATAGGTATCGACCGCGAGAACCTGATGTGTTTCAACCTCTCGTACAAGGACGGCGACATGTATCCCGTATTGTCGGAGCGCATGAACGAGATGCCCGAGATCGTCGGCGTTACGGCATCGGTAAATGCCGTGGTGGAAAACGGCTCGGCCGAGGTGATCAGCATGAAGTACGAAGGCCGCGATCTGGAACTGCAGTTCCGCTATGTGCGCAGCAACTTTTTCGACGTGATGGGTATAAGCCTCGTCGAGGGCGAGAACTTCACCTCCGACATGGACAATGCCGCCACCAAGTACGCCATCTTCTGCCGCAGTACCTGCCGCGAGTACGGATTCTATCCGGGCTTCGTGGTGATGAAGGGCGCTACGCCTATCTGCCGTGTGATAGGTATCGTGGATGATGTGCTGGGGCAGCCGCTCGACTCGAAGCAGAGCAATACGGTCTACTGCACCACGTCGGAGGATCAGTGGATGGGCGACGTATATTTCCGCACGGCGGCGAATGTCGACATACCGCGGCTGTGTGACAAGATCCGCGCCGTGGCCAAGGAGATAAATCCCGAGAGTGAGGATCTGAAGATCGAATTTGTGGACGAGCGTCTGCAACAGCTCTACGAGAAGACGCAGCGCAGTGCCACTATTATCGGGCTCTTCGCCCTGCTGGCCGTCGTCATATCGCTGATGGGTGTCTTCGGCATCGTCCTCTTCGAGACGCAGCACCGCCGCCGCGAGATAGCGCTGCGCCGCGTGATGGGATCGACGGTCGAGGGTATCGTCTGGATGTTCGGCCGTTACTACATAACGATTGTGGCCGTATGTTTCGCTATCGCGGTGCCCGTTGCGTGGTACGTGGTGAGCGAGTGGCTCAACAGGTTCGCCTACCGGATTCCGACGCCGTGGTGGATCTTTGCGGCTGCATTCATGCTGGTGACGGCGCTGACGCTGGGTATAGTCGTCGTACGCTGCCGCCGTGCCGCGAGCGAGAATCCCGCACGTGTGCTGGGCGGCGAGTAATGCCGATGTGTATATATAAAACGAAGGGCGCGAATCGTTCGCGCCCCTCGTTGTTGTTATATATGTTTAACTATTTGCAGGTAGCGTCGTTTGCCGCAGTGGCATAGAGACCGATCATGGCACCCGTGAAGCCGCCTGCAACGTTGGTCGAGAGAATATCGCCCGAAACGGTTGCAAGATCCTTGTATTCGCCGCCGCGCTCGGCATAGCTGAAGGTGTACTTGTCACCCTCGGCGCTCACGCGCAGGCCGACGGGAAGACGGTTGCCTACGGTAGCCGAAGCGACGGTCTCGGATTTGCCGCGCGCCGTGCGTTGCAGTACGATGGCGGTCTGGTCGCCGCACTTCGTTATGCCGAAGACGTAGTTGAACGCCTCACTCTGGTAGCATGTCAGTCCGGCCAGATCGCTCGACGAGCGGGGTACGTAGTAGAGCGTGGTGGTGGCGGTGAAGGTGTTGTGCTGCTGGCGGTAGAAGAGCGTCGAGGTGGGACGCGGGGCCTTGATGTTCACATCGAAGGGCTTGATCGCAAGTCCGTGCTCGCCAACTGAGGTGAAGTGCTCGCGCGCACCGCGCACGCCGACCCAGCGCGGGTCGAGATCCGCCGAGGCGAAGCCGTCGCTGAAGGTGAAGTTGCCGTTGGGGAGGAATCCGTCCTCGCCGCAGTGGTTCTCCACGCCTGCGGGCATCTTGAGTTTGGGCTTCAGAGGCTCCATGCCGCCCTCGAAGACGGGGAAGGTGCCGCTCCAGTCAACGGGCAGGATGAAGGTCTCGCGGCCCGTATTCACGCGGTTGGTCTCGTTGGAACGTATGGCCAGAAATACTCCCCAATACTTGCCGTCGGGGCCCTCGACGAGATCGGCATGGCCCGCCCAGTCGACCTTGTCGGGACGGTCGGCCGGAAGGTGGCGCTGTGAGAGTATGGGGTTCTCGGGTGCGGGCGTGAAGGGTCCCTTGGGGCTGTCGGCGATGAAGATCACCTCGCTGTGCCAGCCTCCCGTGCCGCCCTCGGCGCACATGAGATAGTATTTGCCGTCCTTCTTGTAGAGGTGCGGAGCCTCGATCCAGATAGGTTTCTGCGAGAGGTCCACGCCGCCGTTGACGACAACTTGGTCGCTGCCCTCGACGATCTGGTCCTTCTCGGTGTCGTACTCCCAGATCTTGATCACGCGGTGTCCCTCGTAGAGAGCCTTCTCGGGGGCGTCGTTGTGTACGATGTAGGCCTTGCCGTCATCGTCGAAGAAGAGGTCGGGGTCGATGCCCGCGAAGTGCAGGATGATGGGGTCGCTCCATCCTTCGGCCGGATCCTTTGTCTTGACGACCATGTTGCCTATGCCGCCGGCAAACTGCGTCGTGATCATGTAGAAGGTGTCGTTATGCGGGTTGTAGCGTATGGTTGGGGCGTAGATTCCGGCGCTGATGCCCGTATCTTCGACCTTGAGCTGCGAGGGACGGTCCAGTACGTGGCCTATCTGCCGCCAGTTGACCAGATCCTTCGAGTGGAAGATGGGCACGCCCGGGTTGATGGCGAACGACGAGCATACGATGTAGTAGTCGTCGCCCTTGCGGCAGATGCTCGGGTCGGGGTAGCAGCCCTGAAGAATGGGCGTGTAGAACTCGTCCTTGCCCAGAGAGTTCTGCTCGTAGACGGCGTCGGCGCCCGTGTAGGTGAAGTCGCCGAAGACCGGAGTGCCGGCTTCGGGCACATACCCGCCGGCGCACGATAACATCGCGAGTCCGCATGCGGCGGATGAGATGAGTGTCAGGATTTTTTTCATAAGCGATGAGTATTTAGTTTCGGTTTACTTAGTAGCATTTTCGGGCCTTGCCGCATTGTCATGCCTCGGGGTGGCGCGACGGGGCGAATGTCCCCATATACAATCTGTTCGCAATGTTCGTAAAAAAATGCGATAAATCCAAGTAACGGGTAATACGGGCCGCCGTACTAAACGTAATCTGGACGCTAAGGTGTTGCTATTTCGCATAAATAGAATAACTTTGTAAGACGATGACGTGTGGGAAACACCCTCAAAAAAAGAGTGAAAAATCATTTGGCTGTTCGCCGTGGCGGGCGGTCGCAATATGTCTGTTATGATGAGAAATATACGAATGACCTTGACTGTCGCCCTGACGCTGCTGCTGTGCGGCACGGTTGCGGCCGCGGAACCGGAACTCAAATTGCGTTACTCGGCGCCGGCCGCCACGTGGTGGGAGGCGCTGCCGCTCGGTAACTCGCATATCGGTGCCATGATCTACGGAGGCGTGGCGAGCGAGCAGATTGACCTTAACGAGGAGACCTTCTGGGCGGGATCGCCCTACGAGAACACCCGTGAGGGTGCCGTCGACCATTTGGCCGAGGTGCGCAGACTCATATTCGAGGGCCGCACGGCCGAGGCGCGCGCCATCATCGACGCCGAGTTCTTCACACCGCAGCACGGTATGCGATACCTGCCTCTGGGGACGCTGCGGCTCGACTTCGGCCACGGCGACGTGGCTTCGGAGTATGAGCGCACGCTCGATCTGCGTGACGCCACGGCCTCGACCGCATATACGGTCGACGGCGTGCATTACAGCCGTACGGCCTTCACGTCACTTGCAGACAATGTTATGGCCGTGCGTCTGGAGGCCGACCGGAAGGGGGCATTGTCGTTCGATGTCTCGTATTCGTGCCCGTTGGAATATCACGTTGCGGCTGCGGGTAATGAACTTACGATCGAGTGCGAGGGCGCGGAGCAGGAGGGTGTGCCTGCGGCGTTGAAGGCCGCGGCCGCCGTGCGTGTGGTTACGGACGGAGAGGTGGCGGCCGAAGAGGGCCGTCTGAGTGTCAGGAATGCCGCTGCGGCAACCGTATATATATCTGCGGCGACGAACTTCATCAGCTACGACGATGTCTCGGGTGATGCCCGCGCCAAGGTTGAGGCGGCGCTGGACAACGCCTCGGCCAAGAGTTACGGTCGCCTGCTGAAGGATCACCGCGACAAGTACGGCCGTCAGTTCGGACGTGTGGAGCTGTCGCTGCCCGAGAGCGCGAGCTCTGTGCTCGATACGGACCGTCGCGTGGCGGCTTTCAACGAGGGGAATGATCCCTCGCTGCCGGCACTGCTGTTTCAGTTCGGGCGCTATCTGCTGATCAGCTCGTCGCAGCCCGGCGGCCAGCCCGCAACGTTGCAGGGTATATGGAATCGCGAGCCGTTCGCCCCGTGGGACAGCAAATATACGATCAACATAAACACCGAGATGAACTATTGGCCTGCCGAGGTTACAAATCTCTCGGAGACGCACGAGCCGCTGTTCCGCATGGTCGAGGAGCTGTCGCGGACGGGACGCGCGACAGCCTCGGAACTCTACGGCGCGCGCGGATGGGTTGCGCACCACAACACCGATCTGTGGCGTATCACGGGCCCCGTGGACTATGCCGATACGGGCATGTGGCCCAACGGCGGGGCGTGGCTGGCGCAGCATCTGTGGCAGCACTACCTCTTCACGGGCGACCGCGATTTCCTGCGCCGCTGCTATCCCGTACTTAAGGGCACGGCCGATTTCTTCCTCACGGCGTTGACGGAGCATCCCGTATACGGATGGATGGTTACGACGCCCTCGGTGTCGCCCGAGCACGGGCCCAACGGCGTCTCGATCACGGCGGGCTGCACGATGGACAACCAGATAGCGTTCGACGCGCTGAGCAGTACACTGCGGGCGTGTGAGACACTGGGCGAGAGCCGTGACTATGCCGACTCGCTGCGCCGTATGATCGGCCGTCTGGCTCCGATGCGCATCGGGCGCCACAACCAGCTTCAGGAGTGGTTGGAGGATCTGGATGACCCGCGTGACCAGCACCGCCACATATCGCACCTCTACGGTCTCTATCCGAGCAACCAGATATCGCCATACACCCATCCGCAGCTCTTCGAGGCGGCAAAGCAGACGCTGTTGCAGCGCGGCGACATGGCTACGGGGTGGAGCATCGGTTGGAAGATCAACTTCTGGGCCCGCATGCAGGATGGCAACCACGCCTATGAGATAATCCGTAACATGCTGAATCTGCTACCCAACGACGGACAGACGGGGCGTTATCCTGCGGGACGTACCTATCCCAATCTCTTCTGCGCCCATCCTCCCTTCCAGATCGACGGCAACTTTGGTTTCACGGCGGGCGTGGCCGAGATGCTGTTGCAGAGCCACGACGGCGCGGTGCATCTGCTGCCTGCGCTGCCAGATGCTTGGGGTGACGGCAGTGTCCGCGGGCTTGTAGCGCGCGGCGGCTTCGTCGTGGATATGGAGTGGAGCGGCGGCAAGTTGACGCGTGCAGAGGTGATGTCGCGTGCGGGCGGGGTGTTGCGACTGCGTTCGTATGTGCCGCTGCACGGCCGCGGCCTCGTAAAGGCCGAGGGTGAATGCCCAAACGAACTTCTGGAGCCTGCACGCGTAGCCGAGCCTCTGGTGTCGGAAGAGTTGGGGACCCCGAAGCAGCCATCCGTGCGCAAGGTGTACGAATACGACATAAAGACGCGCGCGGGAAAGAGCTATGTATTTACGGCGGAATAAAAGATTGAGGAGAATATGATACGGATGACAAGATTTATTGTGTGCGCGGCGTGTGCACTCTGTATGGTATGGGGCGTGCGCGCGCAGTCGAGCGACAATGGTGACGGGACCTTCACCAATCCCGTGTTGTGGGCCGACGTGCCCGATCCCGACGTGATACGCGTCGGGGACGACTACTATATGGTGAGCACGACGATGCACCTGATGCCGGGCGCCCCCGTCATGCACTCGAAGGATCTGGTGAACTGGCGGACCGTGGGCTACATCTACCACCGTCTGGACGATAAGCCGAGCTATGATCTTATCGACGGCACGGTCTACGGACGCGGGCAGTGGGCCACGTCGCTGCGCTATCGCGACGGCGAGTTTTATGCCTACTTTTCACCCAACGACACCCCTTTCCGCGGATATGTCTACAAGACGAAGGATCCTGCCGGAGAATGGACGCTGGTGGCACGCATACCGCATTTCCATGACGCCTCGCTGCTGTTCGACGATGACGGGCGCGTATATATGTTCTACGGTTCGGGGCAGGTGCGCGAGCTCAAGCCCGACCTTACGGATGTCATGCCCGGAGGTGTGGATGCACGTGTGTTCGACCGCGGGGACGAGACGGGCCTTCTGGAGGGCAGCCGCGTCATCAAGCATGATGGCCGCTACTATGTGCTGATGATCTCGTGGCCGGCGGGCGGTATACGGCGCGAGGTGTGCTACCGCGCCGACAACATTATGGGCCCGTATGAGAAACGAGTGGTGCTGGAGTCGCGCTTCGGCCCCTACGGCGGCGTCGGGCAGGGTACGATTGTCGATGACGGACATGGAAACTGGTATGGCGTGATCTTTCAGGATCGCGGCGGCGTGGGTCGTGTGCCCATGTTGATGCCGTGCCGCTGGGTGGACGGATGGCCCATGTTGGGCGACGGGCAGGGCCGTGTGCCCGAGGTTATGGAGAAACCATCGGCGGGGCGTGCTTCGGAGGGTCTGGTCGTGAGCGACGACTTCGGCGGCAAGCGTTTGAAGATCGATTGGCAGTGGAACCACAATCCCATCGACGAGTGCTGGTCGCTGCGCGAGCGGCGCGGATGGCTGCGTCTGACGACGGGACGCGTCGTGGATAACCTCTTCCTTGCGCCCAATACCCTTACGCAGCGTATGGAGGGCCCCGCATGCCGCGGTGTCGTGGCGCTGGATCTGGCGGGCATGAAGGATGGCGACGTGGCGGGTTTTGCCGCCTTCAACGGCGATTCGGGCGTGCTGGCGGTGGAGTGCCGCGACGGCCGAAAGTATCTGTCCATGCGCAGCGAGAGTGTCAGCCTCGCCGACGATACAAAACGCGTGACGGATGTGAAAACTGAGCTCTTCGAGACCGTGGAGCTGACATCCGATGTGGTGTATCTGCGTATCGACGGTGATTTCCGCCCCGGGCGCGACATCGCCTCGTTCAGTTACAGTTACGACAACAGCAGCTGGACGCCGATAGGCAAGGAGTACAGGATGATATTCGACTACCGCCGTTTCTTTATGGGGACGAAGTTCGCCATCTTCAACTATGCCACGCGGCAGACGGGCGGATATGTGGATGTCGATTTCTTCGATTACGAGCGTATACGTGATATGGAATAGTGTGATAACCGAAATATGATTATAACCATGAAAAAGATTGTATTGCTATTTGCGGCCGTGTGTTGTGCCGCGTTGGTGAATGCGGGCGAAAGACGCATCGCAAGTCCCGACGGAAGACTCGAAGTGGTGGTCTCGGACGACGGGGGCCGCGCCACGTACAGTGTGACTTATGACGGAGAGGTGTTCCTGAAGCCCTCGCCGCTGGGACTCAGGACCAATGTCGGAGACTTCACTCAGGGCCTGACGCTGGGTGAGGAGTCGGAGATGACGGCCGTGGATGAGACCTACAGCCTTAAGAACATCAAGAAGAGTACGGTACACTATGTGGCCAACCGTGTGCGCGTACCCTTCGTGAAGGAGGGCAAGACGGTATTTGACGTTGAGTTCAGCGTTGGCAACAACGACGTGGCGTTCCGTTACAATCTCCACCGTGCGGGTGAGCCCCGCTGCTGCGTTGTGGAGAGCGAGGCGACGGGTTTCCGCATGGCCGACGGTACGACGACATTCCTCTGCCCGCAGAGCGGCGCCATGGGAGGCTTCGCCCGTACCACTCCGAGCTATGAGACCCCGTACACGGTGGACGATGCGATGGGTAAGAACGGCTTCGGCGAGGGATATTCGTTCCCGTGCCTGTTTCGTAACGGCGACAAGGGTTGGGTGCTGATCTCGGAGACGGGTGTCGACAGCTATTACTGCGCCTCGCGCCTTATGGGTGCGGCCGACGGCCTCTACACCATAGGTTTCCCGCAGCAGGCGGAGTTCAACGGCAACGGAACGGCAGCTCCGGGCGTGACGCTTCCCGGACGTACGCCGTGGCGTACCGTGACCGTAGGCGCCACGCTCGCCCCGATCATGGAGACGACCGTGCCGTTCGACGTTGTGGAGCGCCGCTACGAGCCTTCGAAGGATTATGCGGCGGAGTACGGTTGCGGTACGTGGAGCTGGATTATCGCCGGCGACGGCAGCATGAACTACGACGAGCAGCGCCGCTATATCGACTTTTGTGCCGATATGGGTTACCGTACGGTTCTGGTAGATGCCCTTTGGGATACGCAGGTGGGGTATGACCGCGTGGAGGAGCTGGCTGCGTATGCCGCTTCGAAGGGCGTGGGCCTCTATCTGTGGTACAATTCGAACGGCTATTGGAATGATGCTCCGCAAGGCCCGCGCGGCAAGATGGACAACATCATCGAGCGCCGCAAGGAGATGCGGTGGATGCAGAGCATTGGTATCAAGGGCATAAAGGTCGACTTCTTCGGCAGCGACAAGCAGATGGCCATGCAGCTCTACGAGTCGATTCTGGCCGATGCCAACGATTTCGGCCTGCTGGTTATCTTCCACGGCTGCACGCTGCCGCGCGGTTGGGAGCGCATGTATCCCAACTATGCCGCCAGTGAGGCTGTGCTGGCCAGCGAGAACCTGAACTTCTCGCAGGGCAGCTGCGACGCCGAGGCCTTCAACGCCACACTTCACCCCTTTATCCGCAATACGGTGGGTAGCATGGATTTCGGCGGCAGCACGCTCAACCGCTACTATAACGCCGCCAATCGCGAGGGTGGCAGCCGCCGCGTGACGTCTGATGTCTTCGCGCTGGCTACGGCAGTAATGTTCCAGAGCCCAGTGCAGCACTTCGCCTTGGCCCCGAACAACCTTCAGGATGCGCCGGCATGGGCCGTGGATTTCATGAAGAAGGTACCTACGACGTGGAATGACGTTAAGTTCATCGACGGCTATCCGGGCCGTTATGTCATCATGGCGCGCCGTCACGGCGACACGTGGTATGTCGTGGGCGTAAATGCTCAGGATGAGACCGTCGAGACGAAGATCGACCTTGCGCAGCTGGGTATCGAGGGCGAAATTACGATGTATGAGGACAACGACAAGCTCGAAGGCAGCGTGCGCCAGACGAAGGTGGGCAAGCGCGGCGAGGTGGCCGTGTCGATACCCAAGAACGGCGCCGTTGTCATAATCAAGTAATATTATAGCGAAGCATGAATAGCGTATTTAAGATACTTACAGTTTCTGCAGCCGTGGCGGCCGTAACGTCGGCCTCGGCGCAGAACCCCATCGTACAGACCTGCTATACGACCGATCCCGCACCCATGGTGCATGACGGACGGCTGTACGTATATACGGGTCATGACGAGGATAGGGCGGACTTCTTCTGGATGCAGGAGTGGCGTGTCTATTCGACGGAGGATATGGTCAACTGGACGGATCACGGTTCGCCGCTGGCCATCGAGTCGTTCGAGTGGGCGGACGACCGCGCGTGGGCGGCGCAGTGCGTCGAGCGCAACGGCAAGTTCTACTGGTATGTATGTCTGCACTCGAAGCTGAGCAACGCCATGGCCATAGGTGTGGCCGTGGGTGACTCTCCCACGGGCCCCTTTAAGGATGCCATCGGCAAGCCGCTCTATGACGGCAGCTGGGACTTTATCGACCCGACGGTATTTATCGATGACGACGGTCGCGCATATCTCTATTGGGGTAATCCGAATATCTATTTTGCCGAGCTTAATGAGGATATGGTTTCGCTCAAGGGCGAGGTGCGCAAACTTGACCAGACGGTCGAGAGTTTCGGTGCCCCGAATCCCGAGGCGCGTGTCAAGGGTGAGAAGTATACCGACATCTATACCGAGGGCCCGTGGTTCTACCGCCGCGGCGACAACTACTATCTGCTCTATGCCGCGGGCGGCGTGCCCGAGCATATTGCCTACTCGATGAGCGACAGCCCGGCGGGGCCGTGGCGTTATGTGGGTGAGATCATGCCCCTACAGGATACGGGGTCGTTCACGAACCACTGCGGCGTTATAGACTACATGGGCAATTCCTATTTCTTCTACCATACGGGCAAGCTGCCCGGAGGCGGCGGTTTCGGCCGTTCGGTAGCGGTGGAGCAGTTCCGATATAATGACGACGGAACATTCCCTATAATCAACGCTACGGCGGAGGGTGTGGCCCCCATAGGTACGCTTGATCCCTACCGCCGTGTCGAGGCTGAGACCATTGCCTTTTCGAGCGGCGTGAAGAGCGAGCCGAATGCCAAAACCGGAGTCTATGTGTCGGATACGCACGACGGCGACTGGATCAAGGTGCGTGAAGTGGACTTCGGCGCCGAGGGACCGGATGAGCTGCGTGTGGCTGCGGCGAGCGCTCTGCGCGGCGGCCGTATCGAGGTACGTCTCGACAGCGTGGACGGTCGGCTCATCTCTACGGTTGAGATCCCGACAACGGGCGGCTGGGAGTGTTGGAAGACTTTCAAGGCTGCAGTCGAGGCCGACGTGACGGGTGTGCGTGACCTCTATTTCCTCTTCAAGGGACGCAAGGGTTGCAAGCTCTTCAACCTCGACTGGTGGAGATTCTATGATTGATTCCCGTTAATTCGAGACATAACCGGCGGCCTGCATGCAAAGCTGGCCGCCGGTATTTTTATCATATACGGAAAAAGGGTCACGCATGCGTGACCCTTTTCAGTGACTCCGACAGGATTCAAACCTGTAACCGCTTGATCCGTAGTCAAGTACTCTATTCAGTTGAGCTACGGAGCCATTTCCTTGTTGCGAGTGCAAATGTACGGCGAAAAATGGTTACTTGCAAATTTATTTTCTGTTTTTTTGCTCCGATTTTTATCTCTTCGCGAATATTCGTCTTTGCCGCAAGTCTTATTAGGAGCGGACATCGGTGGCAGGAAACGAAAAGACCGCCGGGCAGTGGCGGTCTGTATGCGAAGATGTCGTACGGGCGCTTATAGGAGCCGTATTTCTCCCGTCGTGAGGTATTTGTTGCCCGAAACTTCACGCTTGAGCTTGCCGTTGACCCATACGCGGATGGTTATGAGCGTCGTTTCGTCGTCGCAGCGGGCCTCGATCCCGAAGACCGTCGGGCCCGTCTTGAATGACGATTCGTAACTCTTGCGTATGACCGTACCTGTTTCGCCCTTGTCCGTGGGGCTGTATATGCGCACGGGTTGGTCGGTGTTGGCCTCGATGGTGAAGCGCACGTCGTTTACCACCTCTTTCTTGTCGGAGCAGCCTCCGAGCGCCATGGCCGATACGAATGCCATGATAAACAGTAGTTGTTTCATAATGTTTGAAAATTAGGTTATAATTCGTTGTGAAGTCCCCGCGTAGCGGTCGGGCATTACCGCCGGAGGCTTCCATCGGGTGCAAATATATCTCTTTTGGCACGACAGCAGTCTCGGACGGGTGAATTTGTGGCGTTGTGGGAGGGTTTTGTGGCCGAATGGGACGGCAGTAAGCTCTTGCATGGCGTGGGTGGTTGCGAAAATCGTTGCGGCGTATGTGTTTATCGGAATATTGCGGCAGCCGTGCTGAACAAGAAAAACCCCGAACCGCATTGTCGGTTCGGGGTTGTATCTTGGGGGTTTCAGTCTCCTGCTAAAGGTTGCGCAGCGTGTACTCGACCATCTTGCGGCGGATGTTGTAGCCGTCCGACGGGTACATCGAGTGGTTCTGGTCGGGATAGATCATCATGTCGTACTGCTTGCCTGCGCGGTTCAGGGCGCGGCACATCTCCATCGTATTCTGGAAGTGGACGTTGTCGTCGGCCGTGCCGTGCATGATGAGCAGCTGCGTGTGCTCGTCGTCCAACAGCTGTGCGAAGTTGATGGGCGAGTTGTCGTCATAGCCCGAGGGGTTGTCCTGCGGCAGGTCGTTGTAGATCTCGGTGTAGATGGTGTCGTAGTAGCGCCACGAGGTGACGGGGGCTACGGCTATGGCCAGCTTGTAGATGCCGCCGCCCTTGCAGGCGCAGCCCAGAGCCATGAATCCGCCATACGACCAGCCGTATATCCCGATGCGGCCGGCATCGACGTATGGCTGCTCTCCCAAGTACCGGGCGAACGATATCTGGTCCTCGACCTCTAAGGCGCCGAGGTTGCCGTAGGTCTGTTTCTTGAATTTCTCGCCCATATATCCCGTGCCGCGGCCGTCGCAGCAGGCGATGATGTATCCGTGTGCGGCGATGACGTTCTCCCAGTCGAGCGAGAAGCGGTCGGCCACCGACTGCGAGCCCGGGCCCGAATACTGCGTCACAAGGACGGGATAACGTTTCGAGGGGTCGAAGTCGACGGGTTTGATCATGTAGGCGTTGAGGCTGTCGCCGCGCTCGGTGACGAAGGTGAAGAACTCCTTGCGGGGCATCTGCTTCATGCGCTCGGCCAGTTCGTCGCTTGTGGCGAGCGTACGCAGCAGCGTGCCGTCACCCTTGTGCAGTGTCACGGTGTTGGGCTCGGCAGCCGTAGAGAAGGTCGAGATATAGTATTTCATACCGCGGCTCGGAGCTATCGAGTAGGTACCATCACCTTCGGTGAGACGCTTCTTGTGGCGGCCCTTGTAGTCGATCGAATAGAGGTTGCGGCGCAGCGGCGAGGTCTCCGTAGAGATGTAGTAGATGGCCTTGTCGGTGGTCTCGACAACCGACGTCACCTGCCACGGCCCCGACGTGACGGGATTCAGAAGACCCTTCTCGGTAGAGTAGAGATATATGTGGTTCCATCCCGTGGCCGTCTCGTTCAGGACGATGAAGCGCTCGCCGTCGATGAAACGTATGGTGCCAGCATCGGGACGCTCGACAAACGTGGGCGAGGTCTCGTCGTAGATCACCTTCTGGGTGCCGTCGTCGTGTACGAGTACGACCTCGAAGTGGTTCTGCTTGCGGTTGACGCGGTAGTAGAATAGTTCGCCGGCCGGTGTCCAGTCTATGCGCGGGAGGTATTGGTCTGTCTCGGCCCCCGTGTCGATACGGCTCTTGGCGCCCGTGGCGATATCGTAGAGCCACAACTCTACGGTCGAGTTGCGGTCGCCCGCCTTGGGATACTTGAACGAGTAGGGGCGGTTGTAGAGCGTGCCGTCGTAACGCATCATTTCGAATGTCGGGACGGCGCTCTCGTCGAAGCGCAGGTATGCTATGCGTTTCGAGTCGGGCGAGAAGGCGTAGGCGCGCGTGAAGCCGTACTCCTCCTCGTAGACCCAGTCGGCCGTACCGTTGATGACGGCATTCCACTCGCCGTCGTCGGTGACGGCACGTGCCTCGCCGCCAACGGGGGCGACGTAGAGGTTGTTATCCTTGGCGTAGGCCACCATCCTGCCGTCGGGCGAGAGGGTCACGTCGCGCACCCCTTCGAGTGTCATGGCCGCCGTGCCGTCGCCTTCGAGAGGTACGATCTGCCAGTCGGCATAGAACGAGTGACGGTAGACAGGACGGTGGTTGCTGCTGAGCAGCAGTGTGGTCTCGTCGGGTGAGAGTGTGTATGACGAGAAGGTGCCCGTATAGAGCGTATTCTGTTGCGAGGCGTCGGCGTAGCTGTGGCGTACTATGGCGTTGCCTTCGCGTGCGGTGTAGTGCTCGCCGTCCTGCATCGATCTTAGACCGTAGACGCCGCGGTTGAGCGATGCCGTCTCGATGAGCTCACGGTATGTCTGCTGTGCCGTCGCAGCCGTCGCGGCCGCGAGGAGCGTCGTTGCGAGAATCATTCCCTTTATCTTGATCATGGCTTGAGGTTTTTTGTCGTTCGGGGATTTACCGGTGTGTCAAATGTCATCAACGTTGAATTCGTAGCCGATACGCTTGCCCGTCGTGAACTTCGAATTGTCCATCTTGGTGTTGAACTGGTCGACCGTAACCCGCTTGTTGTCCTCGTAGGGGGGCATCAGCAGGTCGAAGTTGATGGCGTAATAGACCGCCGTCTCGATGATCTTGACCAGAGCCTCGCGCGTGATCTCGGCGCTGCCGAAGGCCATCGGCCGCATCGACGTCTGACGCTTGCCCTCGACGAAGAATCTCTTCTCGCGGTTGATGAAGATGCGTCCTATGAGGTAACCCTCGTCGGCGTTGCGGTTGAACTTGAACGAGTCGGAGAGGAAGTTGTAAATGTTGATCACGCCGCAGTAGGAGTTGCAGCGGTCCGCCTGTACATATTCGTTTTGCCAGATGATGTGGTTCGAGTCGAACTCGAAGACGTCGGTGTGCATCTGGAATATGAGCAGGTCGCTGGCGATCTGCAGCTGGGCCTCGAACTTGCCGCGGTCGCGGTATTCGATGCGGACTCTCTTGTCGAGTTTGTCGTCCAGCTCGTCGTCCAGCTCCGAGGCGATCTCGATGAGCACCTCCTTCAGGAGGTTGAACGTCGAGAAGGTGTTGTCGAAGACGTGTTGCTTCAAGGTCGATTTGGTGACTATCGTGGCGAGAATCTTCTCGCGCAAAGGGGTGTTGTCCATATAGTGTGGTTGTCGTTTGTGTCGTATCCGATGCCCGCCTCGAAGTGCGGACATCACGGTCCCGCAGGTCTATTTGAGCTTGAGGGTCTGTCCCGCGGCTATCGCTTCGTCGGCGCGCAGGCGGTTCAGGCGCGCGAGCTTCTTGAGACGTATGCCGTAGTCCTGCGAGAGTGACCGCAGCGTCTCACCCTCACGGACCGTGTGCTGGCGTACGTTGCCGCACCACTTGGGCTGCTTGCGCTCGATGTAGATCATCTCGCCCTTTACCGGGTCGGCCGTCGAGCGGGGATCGATCTCGTTGTACTTGCGCAGCGTGCGCTCGCTCAGCATGAACGTGCGGGCTATGCGCGCGAAGGTGTCGCCGTCACCCGCGATGATGTAGTGCGTGCGGTTGTTGACGTAGACGCTGTATCCGTTATATGTACGTTCGGGTACGCGGTAGTCGTTCGGGTCGATGCGCGCTTCGTGCGTAGCGGGGGTCTCGACGCTGCTCTGATCCGCAAAGTCGTCCGTGATGCCCTGCTCGGCACGGCGGTGCGCGGCGTAGAGGGCGGCGCCGTTGTCCTCGTCGAAGAGGTAGAGCTGGTTATCCTCGATGATGCGTATGAGACGCTGTGCGTAGTCGGGAGCCGTGGCGTAACCTGCGGCCTTCAGCCCGCGGGCCCAGCTGCGGTAGTCGTCGGACGAGTAGGCGAAGAGCGAATCGTAGCGCGGCTGCTGGTCGAGAAAGTCGGCATGGTCCTGATACGACTCCTCAACTGTGTCGTACTTGCGGAAACATTCGCCCTTGGCGTCGTCGTCATGGTAGACGCGGTCGCCGCGCCAGTTCGACTTGCACTTGATGCCGAAGTGGTTGTTCGACTTGCGCGCCAGCGTGCTGTTGCCGCTGTCGGATTCGAGTATGCCCTGTGCGAGCGTTATGCTGGCCGGGATGCCGTAACGCTCCATGTGTTCGATGGCGATGCCCTTATATCGGTCGATGTACTCCTCCTTGGTGATGCGGGTCTGAGCCGCGAGTTGCGCGGCCGAGGCCGCAAGCGCGAAAAGCGCGAGGTATATTGCTTTTTTGGAAAAAATCATTATCTTTGTGTTACCGTCAAGGCAAAGATAGATTATTTTACCTAAATAACCAATAACTGACCGCGATATATGTTTACCGAAAAAGCAAACGCCATCTTCAACCGCGCGATAGCAGATTACCACCTCTACGACGATGTGGACCACCATTTCGAGAACCCCTACGAGGCCGGTTCGCTCGAGGCGCTGCTCTATGACAAGAATATGGTCGATACGGTGCAGTGGCACCTTGAGGACATCATCCGCGACCCGGCCATCGACCCCGTGGAGGCATTGGCTATAAAGCGTCGCATCGACCGCTCGAATCAGGTGCGTACCGATATGGTGGAGTATATCGACTCGTATTGGCTCGACAAGTTCAAGGATGTGGCCGTGGCGGCCGATGCCCGAATCAACACCGAGACCCCGGCGTGGGCCATAGACCGTCTGTCGATTCTGGCCTTGAAGATCTACCACATGCGTCAGGAGACCGAGCGTACGGATGTCGGGCAGGAGCACCGCGACGCATGCGGCCGCAAGCTCGACACGCTGCTCTCGCAGCAGGTCGACCTCTCGACGGCCATCGAAGAGCTGTTGGAGGACATAGCGGCCGGCCGCAAGTATATGAAGACTTACAAACAGATGAAGATGTACAACGATCCGGCGCTTAATCCGGTATTATATGGCAACAAAAAATAACGAATCCGCCGCAACACGTAAGAACAAACGTCTGCCTCGCCATATTGTCGCCATACGCCTCTCGGCCATGGGCGATGTGGTGATGCTGGCGCATACGTTGCGCGCCTTCAAGGCGGCATATTCCGACGTGAAGGTCACAGTCGCCACACGCAAGCAGTTCGAGTCGTTCTTCGACGGCATAGATGTCGACTTCATCTTCGTCGACACCAAGGGACGCCATCGCGGCCTGCGCGGTCTGTGGCATCTCTATCGCGATATCGGCCGCCGCGGCGTCGACGCCATAGCCGATATGCACGGGGTGCTGCGCTCGATCGTCGTGCGCACGCTCTTCCGTATGAGTATGTACCGCTGCGCCAAGATCAACAAGGGCAAGGTCGAGAAGTGGTTCCGTGTGGGATACAACAGCCAGAACAGCGTACCTCTCAAACATACCGTTGTGCGTTATTGCGACGTGCTGCGCGATCTGGGATTCGAATTCGACAACCCGGCACCCGCAGTCAAGATCCCGCGCCCGAACCCCATGGGTGAGAAACACGGCATTTGGGTCGGTTTCGCCCCCTTCTCGGCACATGACGGCAAGACCTATCCTGCAGACCTGCGCGTCGAGGCGGTGCGCCTGCTCAGCGAGCGTTACGACCGTGTTTTCGTCCACAGCGGCGGCGGTGCGGAGGCCGAGTTCGCCATGCAGATGGAGCGTACCTATCCCAACGTTACGGCCGTGAACGGCAAGGTGGATCTTGCAGGCGAGTTGAACCTCATATCGAATCTCGACTGCATCGTCTCGATGGATTCACTTGCCATGCACATGGCATCACTTGTGGCTACACCCGTAGTATCGGTGTGGGGCGCAACACATCCGGCACTCGGTTTTCTCGGATATGGCTGCTCGCCCGAGGGTATCCTTCAGGTCGATATGCCGTGCCGCCCATGTTCTGTGTATGGCGAGATGAAGTGCCAATATGGCGATTACCGCTGTCTGCGGGCAATTACCCCCGAGATGATCGTGGACAAGGTCGACGAGATGATTGCCGCGTCGCATGCCGACGCAAAGGCTTCCTCGTCGGAGGCAGACGCATCATCGAAAGATTCAACCGCAACCTCTTCAACGTCTTCAACCTCATCTACTTCTCCAACCTCTTCAGACGCGGCATCCACTGTCGATACTGCGCAGGCAGGCGGTGTGCAGGAGGGGTAGGGTGTGTGACGTATGATCTTGATTTGATGTATATGTTAAGGCAGCCTTGTCGGCTGTAAACAAGGCGATATAAAACAGTAACGGCTCATCCCATCGGGGTGAGCCGTTATTGTATGTTGTCGCTGTGGGGGATTAAGCCTCCGCAGTCTCTGGGTCGCTGTCCTTGAAGGCGTCGCGGATCTTCTCGATAACGCGCGTGCGGATGCTGCGCTCCATAGACAGGATCATGCTCTTGATAGCCTTGGGTGTGGATTTGCCGTGGCCTATCATCACCGCGGCGTTTACACCCAGCACGGGCGTGCCGCCTACGTTCTCATAGTTCATGGCCTCCCAGAAGGGATTCATGGTTCCCATCTTGTTGTTGATGACATAGAGACCCTCGGCCATCTTCAAGGCTATGTTACCGACAAAACCGTCGCAGATGATTACATCGGCTATTTTGCCGGAGAAGAGGTGTGACGACTCGACGTTGCCCACGAAGTTGTAGCGTCCCTTTTCGGCCTCGGCCTTCATGATCTGGTATGCGGCCTGCGTCTGGGCATTGCCCTTGGCCTCTTCCTCGCCGATGTTGAGCAGCGCTACGCGGGGATTCTTTATGCCGAGAACCGACTCGGCATAGATCGAACCGATAAGTCCGTACTGGCTCAGCACCTCGGGTTTGCAGTCTACGTTCAGACCCACATCCATTATCAGCGCCTGCGTTCCAGCGACCGTAGGTATGGTGGTGGAGATAGTGGGGCGTATGACACCCTTCACGGGCTTGGCCACATACATCGAACCTACCATCATGGCTCCCGTAGATCCGGCGCTGGCGAACCCGTCGATTGCGCCCTTGGCCAGATATCCGAAGCCGACGGCGATACTCGAGTCGGGTTTCGACTTGAATGCCATGGCGGGGTGGTCGCCCATCTCGATCACGTCGGTCGTGTGTACGATCGAGAAACGATCGGCCGGACAATTCTCTGCAGCAAGGCACTCTTCGATCCTGCCCTTATCGCCGAAAAGTACTATGCGACTCTCGGCGTCTATGGCGTCGAGTGCCATGACTGCGCCCTTGACTACGGCCTCGGGAGCGAAATCACCGCCCATCGCATCAATTCCTATCTTTAACATAGTCTCTCTCTTAGTCGGTGTGGGTTAAATAAAATTGCAAAAGAGAGCACCGCACGGGAACTCTCTCGCAAACGGACTTCATCCGTTATTCGGCCTTCTTCTCGATAGCCAGCTTGCCGCGATAGTAACCGCACTCGGGGCATACGCGGTGGTAGAGCACCGCTGCACCGCAGTTTGAACAGGTAACGATCGTGGGAACTACGGCCTTGTAATGGGTTCTTCTCTTATCGCGTCGTGTAGACGAGATTTTGTGTTTAGGATGTGCCATTTTACAATATCTTTTTTAAGTTATTCGTATTATTCGTATTTTGTTGTCTTTTCCTTTTTCTTCCTGCGGGCGCCTCTTTTCCTCTTTTCTTTCTCCTTTTGTGCCTGCTTTTTTCTCTTCGCTCTTGCGCCTTATTCGTCTTTGTCCGGCTCTTCTTTCACTTGCCCGGCCTCTTTGCTGTTTTGTCCGCGGCGGTAGTATTCAGCCTGTTTTCGGCCCCTGCGCCATTGCCATTAGGGATCCCCCCCCTCGACTCAGCCTCAGCCTTTACAGACTCGTTTGGCTGGCTTCAGGTTACTTCCTTCGGCCCTTGCCTTCCCGAATGTCGGTCATTCCGGCCTTGAGGGCCTCCAACTTGCGGAGGTTTTCGGCGCTCAGTCCGCGGAGTGTCCCGGCCTCGAACTCATCGTCGTCGATGGCGTCGAGAAGATCGCTGTCGGCAGCCTCCTCCTCGAGCAGCTCTTCGGCATCTTCCATCTCCTCTTCGAGAGCCTCGGCCTCCTCGGCTTCATACTCCTCGTCGAATGCCTCGGCCTCGTCTTCGGCGCTCTCTGCGCCCTCGATCAGAGCCTCATCCTGCGAAAGCATCTCTTCCATTGCCGATAGAGATCCTGCGGCAGCACCGATAGCGGCGTCGGTGGCGGGTGTGAAGCGCGCCATCATGTCCGGGTCGCACTCCCCGTCGGGATGTACGCGGCGATAGGGCAGCGAGAGTACGATACTCTCATATATATACTGCATGAGGTTGATATCCTCCTCGTCGGGGGATACCCACATGTAGTCGCCGTCGTACTCGCCCTGATGGTCGGATACGAAAACAGTCAGTCGGCCGTCGAAGTGCACCGGTATCGTGCAGTCCTCCAGACAGCGGTCGCATTCGCATACGACGTGACCGTCGATCGTAACATCGAGGATCAGTTGCGTGTCGCTCTTGTCGATGTCCACATGCACCTTGCAGCGGCCATCCTTGATCTCCTTGCTTTCGTAGGCCTTAAAAAGGGCTCCGTCAACGTCGAAATCGACTTCGTGAAGACCGTTTTTCAGACCTTTATACGCGATGGAATATTTCTGTTCGAGCTCCATTTCGGTACAAATAGCTGGCAAATGTACAAATATTTCGGAATATGTGCAAATTATTGCTACATTTGTCATGCCTAATTTGTTTTACGGTTATGCAGCATAAATATACGGTACGTCTGCGCAGCGGTTTTGCCGAGTTGTGGCGTTACAACATCGTTGCCGAGTGCGGCGGTTTCGACGCGGCGGGAGAGCGCGTATGTTTCGTCTCGGCGCAGAGCGTTATCGCACCCGTGGGCTCGGCATTGCGGCAGGCCCCCTCCGAGCCGACGCACCCGCGCGCCCTTACCATGACAACCGAGCCGTGCGAATCGATCACGGCATACATATATGTTATCCCCAACACGCTGCCTATTTCGCGCGAAGTGCAGGATTGCCTGCCGTTCGATCTCAAGGTCAGCGTGACGGCCGACGGCGAGACCGTATATGATGTTACGCACAAGGTCAACCAGTGGGGCGGCGCGTCGATCGAGCTCAAGCTGCCGGCACCGGTGCCGCAGCGTGCGGGCGAGATCAGGCAGTTGTAACGGTATGTGTATCGGAATGTATGACAACCCCCGAAGAGATCACTCTCTTCGGGGGTTGTGCGTGAAACAGCCCGACGGCCTGTTTCGAAACCTAACTATTATGTGTGAGAGGGTATGCCGCTTTGTGTATGTATAGATATTATGTTGTGCGGGGCTGTTATTCGGCCTTTGAGTCTATGGTTGGCTGGTATTCGTTTATCATCTTGAGCAGCGGGTCGTCCAGCCCGAAGGTAAAGCCGCACGTGCGGGCCTCGCGCGCAAGATTCCACACCAGAACCACGCTTGCCCCCATCCCTATGTAGACGTCGAACTTCTCGCGCATGGCCTCGACGCGGCGTTCACGCGAGGTGCGGCAGCCGTCGCCGCTCTCGATGCCCGTCTCGCCTATGATGAGCGGTTTGTCCAGATCGTACATCGCCTTGAGGCATGGTTCGAAGTGCGGCGATTTGATGGTATTCGACTCCTGATAATCATAGTCGTATTCGTGCAGGTTGCCAACGTCGATATAGGGGCTGTCGTGCATGGCCCGATAATTATCGTAGCCTTCGTACGCCCAGCCGGCAAATGTGCCGCTCTCGACCAGATGGTTGGGGTCGTGCTGCTTGATTACGGCCGCGACCTCGTGCAGGAAGTCGCGTATGGTGGCCCAGTCGGCCTCGCCCGGCTCGTTGATGATCTCCCACATGGCTATGGCGGGCGAATCCTTGTATCGCGTGGTCATCTCGATGACATGGGGCAGGTATTTGTCGCGGAAGCCGCTCTCGTACCACTCCTGCGTCTTGCCGCTGCCGTCGCCGTCGGGGGCGCCGTCGAAGTCGCCGCAGCCGCTGCGGCCGTCACCCAGCGAGAGTATCAGTTTTATATCGTATTTCTCGGCCAGACGCACCAGATAGTCCGTGCGGTGGTGGAAGGCGGGCGTTGCCCACGTGCGGACAATGGTGTTGTCGGGCAGCGAGGCGAAGAGCGCCTCGGTCTGCTCGTCGGTGAAGAGCTCGTAGTCATGGCCGCAGCCGCACAGCTGGAAGGAGTTGAACGAGACGCAGCGGTATGGCTTGCCGTTAAGCATAAGCTGACGGCCTTCGCGGTAGAGGAATCCCTTGCGGTATTTGGGCTTGGCCGATATCGGCGCCGCCATCAACAGCGCCATTGCCAGAATCAATATGTTTCTCACCTTCATGACTGTGTAAAATTATCGTTTGAGTGCCTTGCCCGGGGCGGGGTAGCGGCGTGCGGCATCGTCAAGCACAAGCACCCAGTCCTGTGCCTCGCCCGATACGGGCGGGGTGAAGGTCAGAGGAGAACCGTCGTTGTTGATTGCCCCGATCTTCTCGGCCTTGCCCGTGCGTGGATCGTACCACCACGCCGTGATACGTTCGCATCGCAGCATGTCGCCGCGTACGGAGAATGTGCGTCCGATGGGGGCATATACCATTGCCCACGACCCGTCTGAATCCATCGTCGCGACAAAACGGTAGCGTCCGGCACCCGGTACGGCCGACGCAACCTCGGCGGGGATGATGAAATCAGGTGCGGGTATGCGCGAGAAGTAGGGGCGCGACTCGATGAGGCGGCGCAGGTGTATCACCTGCGATGCGCCGGGCTGGTTGATCGCCTCGCGCCACGGCATGAGGGGACGGTTTATCGGGCCGCGGCGGCTCGACGGATCGTACATCTGCCATACCGAGTGGTGGCCGTAGGTTATTCCGGCTGAGCCGTAGAAGACGCTCCAGTAGAGTGCGCGGCGCACGTCCCAAGATATCGAGTGCCCGTCCTCGTCGGGGCGGAACTCCAGCGGATGGTCCTCGTAGAGGGGCTCGATGTCTATGATGGGCTTGGCAGGCGTACGGCGGAAGTCGTCGAGGATCTGCTCGTTGGAGTTGTAACGCTGGTTGTGCCCGCTCTGGCGGCCGTTGAAGTCGAGCCATGCGTCACCGTGGAACCACCGCGACGAAGTCTGCCATCCCGTGGGGTGGAAAGTGATCAGGTGGCGCGTGTCGACGCTGCGTATGCCGCGTGCCATGGCACGTATTATGGCCTGCTTACGGTCGTCGTCGGGGTTGCGGTCGCCGCCGAGGATCCATATCACGTCGGCATCCTTGTAACGCTCGGCGATGAAACGTCCGTAAGCCTCGGCGTTGCGCTCGTTGAAGATCGGGCCGCCGTCGTTCCAGTAGCGGCCCCATGTGGGCAGCAGCCCGATATACATGCCCAACTCGTTGGCGCGGCGCACGATATAGTCCACATGGTCCCAATAGTCGTTCTGCTCGCCATCCTTGACGGCGGGGCGCGACGGGTCGCGATCCGTCAGCGGCAGGTGGCCGTAGGCGTTGGGTACATCCACGCCGTCAAGCTCGGCCAGAGCTACGGCCTGTATGACGTTGAAGCCCTTGGCGGCGCGGTTGCGCAGGTAGAGGTCGGCCTGCTCGCGGTCGAGACGGTGGAAAAGCTCCCACGCCGTGTCGCCCTGATAGAAGAACGGGCGGCCGTCGGCATATTGCAGATAGTGGCCGTTTTCGGATACCGTGATCGGACGCCCGGGCTCTTGTGCCGCGAGGGGCAGAATGCTTGCGGCCGCCGCGGCGGTGGCAAGCGCGGTGCGCAGATAATGTCGGATAGTATGTTTCATGGTCGGTTGTGGTATTGTTATTTTGTTGGTTTGGTTACTTTTGTCCGCCTTTCTTGAAGCGGTATGCCCGCGGGTTGAGCAGTGTGTCCATCGTGAGGGCCTTTACTTCAGCCTCGTCCTGCTCCGTGAAGCTCGTTATGTGCAGCACCTCGGCCCCGCGCACCTCGCGCAGCTCGGTGTCGGTGAAGATCCCCGGCAGCCATGCGTGGATGAATGTACCGTCGGCATAGGCGTCGCTGAACGTCCGTCATTGCTGTACTCGCCGCGCATGCGGAACTGGTGTACCATGTGGTCGAGCATCGGTTTGTGCATCTCGGTCAGCAGGCGCCACTCGCCGCTCATCGGGTCGTTCTCCGAGGCGCGACAATGGTCGGGTCGCTGCAGGACGTTCCACTCGTTCTGGCATCTCTTCACGATCCACCAGTTGTCGTCACCCCAGCTTACGACACGGAAGTTCGCGGCTATGATGCGTGAGGCCCACTCGTAGTGGCCGTTATAGACACGTATGTCGGTATAGTAGACGATGCACTTGTCGGCAATCGTCGGATCGAGCCCGTAGGCTGTGGCCAGCGTCGCACCCTGTCCGCCGATGTTGATGATCATCGGGCGGTCGGGATGCTTGGCGTAGTTTTCGTTGATGAGCTTGACATATAGTTCGGCCCCCTCCGAGAGTTTGTTTTCGCCCGCCTGCTCGCTCTCGGCCTCGGTGCCGACCGTTATCGGCGGCAGGCAGTCGGGGTCAATGCCGCTTGCGAGGGCGTTGTTGCGCGAGTCGTGCGCCGTATCTACCCAGTCGGGATGCGAGAATGTCCAGAAATCCGTCAATACGGGTGTGACGATAAGCCCAGCGAGATTCATTCTCCCGAGCGACGCCATGGCATACATCCACTCGTCCTCGAAGACGTCGTCATAGACATCGTTGTCGTAGATGACGGGATTCTTGACCTTATGTCCCTCCTTTACCGTGATGCCGTGTATGTAGAGCCCCTCGGGATAGCCCGGACGGTCGAATCCCCAGTCGCCGATGACGGGGTGGGGATTGAGGCTCCAGTCGGTAGTCTCGGCGTTCCAGCGGGCGGCATGCACATTTGTGACGGCAGCAAATGCAAAGAGTGTGAGCAGCAGTTTTTTTATCATTGCGGTCGTGGACGGTGTTAGTAATGGGGATATGCGTTATGTTCCGTTATGTTTACAAATTTATGTATAATTTTCAAGCAAACAAATTTTTACGCATGTAATTGCTTTTTTGCATAATGCTTTTTATCTTTGATGCCATAACGGTACATAACGGTTTCTGCACTCTCCGTGCAGACTCCGAACGGTACGTTGACAACGACCGAATGATGAAATTCAAACCCGATCCACGATCAGCGCATACGCTCTACGACCAGCTGGCGGCGTATGTTTCGGACTGCGTGGCCGACGGAACGCTCGCGTCGGGTGACCGCCTGCTCTCGGTGAGCGAGGCGTGCCGGGCGTATGGTGTATCACGCGATACGGTTCTGGCGGCATACCGCACGTTGCAACGGCATGGTGAGGTGGTCTCGGTGGCCGGGAAGGGCTTTTTCGTGGCGCGGCGCGGGGCGAAGGATACGGTGCGGGTATTTATGCTCTTCGATGCGATGAACCAGTACAAGGAGACCCTTTACCGTTCGCTTGTGGATGCTCTGGGACCGCATTACGATGTGAGCATAGCCTTCCATTACTACAATGCCGAACTGTTTGATTCGCTTGTGGCTGCCGCTCGGGGCAAATATGACTACTATGTGCTGATGCCGCACTTCAACTGTGACGTTACGTCCGTGCTGGACCGTGTCCCGGCCGATCGTCTGCTGCTTCTGGATGCATTCCCCGAAGGTTATTCGCGCAACTGCGCAGCCGTTTACCAGCGATTCTATACCGATGCCTACGAGGGTTTGAAGGCCCTTCTGGAGAAACTTCGTCGCTACGAGGCTCTGCATATCGTATATAACGGCCGTTTCCAATATATGCCCGACGACTATATTGCCGGTGCCTACCGCTTTGCCGGGGAGTTCCGTTATCCCGTATATGTCGAACGCGATTTCGATATGGATGCCATATCGGCGGGCCACTGCTATATGGCCGTAGCTGAACGCGACCTTGCCGCCATGATCAAGAGCATTATGGCCAAGGGGCTGGTCGTGGGGCGTGATATCGGTCTGCTGAGCCTCGACGATACGCCTCTGAAGGAGGTGCTCATAGGGGGTATCACGACGCTTACGACAGATTTCGCTATTATGGGACGCACGGCGGCGGAACTTATCCGCAGCGGCGAACAGCAGCGCATAGCCAACCCGTGGCGGCTCTATCTCCGCGGCAGTCTGTGAGTGCGGAGCGGGGTAGGGATGGCCTTGTAAGAGTGTTCGTGCAGGCACAAAAAATGCCGCACCGAAAGGTGCGGCATTTGATTTATCCGTTTATGGATGGATTACTTGTTGTAAGCCTTCATAACCGAGATCAGGTCGAGGACCTTGTTCGAGTAGCCCCACTCGTTATCGTACCAAGCGACAACCTTTACGAAGGTGTCGGTCAGAGCGATACCGGCTGCCTTGTCGAAGATCGAAGTGCGGGGATCGCCGAGGAAGTCCGACGATACGACAGCGTCCTCGGTGTAGCCGAGCACACCCTTCAGCTCGCCCTCTGATGCCTCCTTCATGGCGGCGCAGATCTCCTCATACTTGGCGGGCTTAGCGAGGTTAACGGTCAGGTCGACAACCGAAACATCGAGGGTAGGAACACGCATCGACATACCGGTCAGCTTACCGTTCAGGGCGGGGATAACCTTACCTACGGCCTTGGCGGCACCCGTAGACGAGGGGATAATGTTGCCCGAAGCGGCACGACCGCCACGCCAATCCTTCATCGAAGGACCGTCAACGGTCTTCTGAGTAGCGGTGGTCGAGTGAACGGTGGTCATAAGACCGTCGGTGATACCGAACTTGTCGTTCAGGACCTTGGCGATGGGAGCCAAGCAGTTGGTGGTGCAAGATGCGTTAGAAACGATCTTCTGGCCTGCGTAGGTATCGGTGTTGACACCGCAAACGAACATCGGGGTAGCGTCCTTCGAGGGAGCCGACATTACGACGTACTTTGCACCGGCAGCGATGTGAGCCTGAGCCTTCTCCTCGGTGAGGAACAGACCGGTCGACTCTACTACGTACTCGGCGCCAACCTCGTCCCACTTCAGCTGTGAGGGATCCTTCTCGGCGGTTACGCGGATGGCCTTGCCGTTAACGATCAGCTGGCTCTTCTCGAGGCAGTAGTCGATGGTGCCGTCGAACTTACCGTGCATGGTGTCGTACTTGAGCATGTAAGCCAAGTAATCCACGGGGCAAAGGTCGTTGATGCCCACTACATCGTACTTGTCAGTCTGAGTGCAAGCTGCACGGAATACCATACGGCCGATACGTCCGAAACCGTTGATACCAATCTTAATCTGTGCCATAATAGTGTTTGTTTTTATTATAGATAAAACTCTGTTATTTTTTTCACACCGCAAAGATACACACTTTCATTTTTTTTACAAAATAATTTTATTAAATTAAGTGCCCTCCGAACTGCTGCTGTCGAAAATTTCCATCGCCCGTGCGTCGCATTGTTCCCAAAAGGCATTACCGTTTGCTTTACGGCGGGGGTATATGCTGTTGTGTGGAGTATCTCTTAAGCAAATGTTATGTTTTGAGCCTCATTTTGTTGCTCTCCTGTACATCCAAAGTGTATTCGTATCGTTCCGTCGGTTTGCATCGCGGCCTTTACGGTCGATGCGTATATGCGGTTTGCGTCGGGATAATGCAAATATCGGGCATTTCCGGTTTCTGGGGTGGATAATATTTTCGATGAATCGGCTGTTGCGTCCGTTGAGGTGCCATTTGATATATGCCCGTGTGGATTATGTGTTGCAATCCAGCGATATATCGCTGCCTGCCGAACCAGATAGCCATACCGCGACGATGTAGAGACAATATAGTGAAACGTTGATGAGGATAAAGGGACGTAACTAATGTATACGTTTGCGTGCAGCAGATACACTTCTTATCTCTTTTTGCGTACGGTCTCGGTGTCCTCCTTTGCCTCCACCATACGGGCGCGCTTGGCCATGGCCGAGGCGAAGACGAAGTCGTTGAGTTCGCGGTTGTCGGCGTGCAGGATGTCGTATTTCGACCCCTCCCACCATTTGTGGCCTTCGTATATGAAGACTATCTTCTCGCCGATCTCCAGCACCGAGTTCATGTCGTGGGTGTTGATGATGGTGGTGATGTTGTACTCCTCGGTGATGTCGCGGATAAGGTTGTCGATGACGATCGAAGTCTGCGGGTCGAGACCCGAGTTGGGCTCGTCGCAGAAGAGGTAGCGCGGGTTGAGTACGATGGCGCGGGCGATGGCCACACGCTTGGTCATGCCGCCGCTAAGCTCCGAGGGGTAGAGGTGGTTGGCGTTGTCGAGGTTGACGCGCCGCAGGCAGAAGTTCACGCGCTCCATCTTCTCCTCCTCCGACTGCTCGGTAAAGAGGTCTAACGGCAGCTTGACGTTCTCGGCCACGGTCGACGAGTCGAGCAGCGCCCCGCCCTGAAAGATCATGCCCGCGTTCTTGCGGATGCGTTTGCGGGCCTTGAAGTCGAGGTCCGTGAAGCATACGTCATCATAGTATATGGTTCCCGAGTCTACCTCGTGCAGGCCCACGAGGCTCTTGAGCAGCACGGTTTTTCCCGAGCCGCTGCGCCCGATGATAAGGTTTGTCTGTCCCGCGTCGAACTCGACCGAGATATCGTCGAGGACGGTGCGGCCGTCGAACGATTTTACTATATGTTCCGCCTTGATCATTGTTTTATGTAAGCAGCAGCTGTGTTAGGATGAGGTTGAAGATCATGATGACGATCGAGCTCGACACCACGGCGCGCGTCGAGGCCTTGCCCACCTCGAGCGAGTTGCCCTTGGCGTAGTAGCCGCAGTAGGCCGAGATGCTGGTGATGATGAAGGCGAAGACGGCGATCTTGATGAGCGAATAGGTCACCTCCCACTGTACAAAGCAGTATTGCAGACCCTCGATGTAGTCGGCGGGGATCATGATTCCAGTCAGTGCCGCGATCATGTATCCGCCGATGATGCCTATGATCATGCTGAGGATCGTCAGGAAGGGGAAGAAGAATACCGTAGCGACGATCTTGGGCAGGATGAGGTACGAGGCTGAGTTTACGCCCATGATTTCGAGGGCGTCGATCTGCTCGGTTATGCGCATGGTGCCTATCTCGGATGCGATGTTCGACCCGACCTTGCCGGCGAGGATCAGCGCTACGACCGTCGACGAGAATTCGAGTGTCATGGTTTCGCGCGTGGCGTATCCTATAAGGTAGCGGGGTATGAAGGGCGACTCGAGGCTTATGGCCATCTGGAGGGTTATCGCGGCGCCGATGAATACCGAAATTATGGCCGTAAGTCCTATCGAGTTGAGGCCGAGGGCCTCCATCTCGTAGAATATGCGGCGGCGGTATATACGCATCTTTTCGGGACGCGAGAACACCTTCTGCATGAGCAGTAAATATCTTCCAATCGATTCGAACATCCGCTGAATGTTATGGCGCCGGCACCTGTGACCGCTACCGTCGTGTGCGGCAAAAGTACGGATTTATTTTCAATCTGCAAAAAGCGGGCCCCGCCTGTTGGGGCAGGGCCGCATTCATGTCGACCTTTCGGTCATTATCGGCTGCTTTCGGAGCGATGCCGGGAGCCGGCGGGCTCGGCGTCAATATTTTATGACGACATTCCCGTTTGAGATTATGACGGCGCGGGTCTGTTTGCCCGACCGTATCTGGAATCCCGTCTCGACGATATCCGATCCGCGGAGGATGTAGTCGCCCGCATTGAGCTCTATGGCCATCGAACTCTTGTTTTCGTTCAGCCGTGTCTCGTATATGGGCTCGAAATATGTTTGGTCGTCGCCCGTATATGGGATTATGGATATGGTCTTTCCGCCGTATTTCTCATACGGGTATTCGACCACGAGCGATGACGTGTCGTCTTTGGAACATCCCGCAAGCATGACGGCGGCAAAAACGGATGCGAGGGTCAGAATGAAGAGCTCTTTCATGGCTGTACGGTTTTTTAAGTTGTTGCGGTTGTTGCAGTTTGCCTGCTTGTACAAATATACGAAAAAAACAATGTTGCGCCATTTCGGAATGATATTTTCCATCAAAAAAGCGCCCCGCAAAAGGCGGGGCGCTTGTAGCTTATGGAACAAATACGGTCTATTCCTTGATTACGGGCTTGCCGTCGCGCCACACCACCTCGACGTTCGACAGGTACCATGTCTCGCCCTTGTCGTCGTTGCCCTGATAGAAGAGGTATGTTCGGCCGTCCGTATCCTTGAATATGTGCGGGTGTCCCGACTCGCAGCTGTTCCACGTACCCGGGTCGCCGTTGGCGAGGAAGGGCTTGTTGCTCATCTTCGTCCAGCGGATACCGTCGTCGCTGACGGCTACGCCCACCTGCTGCGGCCGGTTGTTGTAGGCGCCGGCGTAGAACATGTAGTATTTGCCGTCGTGCTCGACGATGGAGGCACCCTCAGTGCATGTCTCCTCCCACGGATATTCGGGTTTGAGGACGGGCCCGTCACCCACCTGCCGCCACTCCCCGCGCGAGAAGTCGGTGTCGGCCGGAGCCTCCGCCACGCCTATGATCTGGCGTTTGTAGTCTGTCGTGCGCGTGGCGTAGTACATGAGGTAGCGGTCGCCGACACGGGCAACCTCGGCATCGATGGCGCGGCCGCAGGTCCACGCGGCGGGCTCAGGCGCGAAGATCGGGTTCGAGGCGTCGCGCTCGAAGTGTATGCCGTCCGTCGACCATGCGTGGCAGATGGCATCCTTCTCGTTGTTGCCGTATGTCTGGTAGAAGAGGTGTACCGTATCGTCACGCACCAAGGCGCAGGGGGCGCAGAAGCCTTTCGATTCGTACTGTCCTGCGGGTTCCATTATCGCCACGGGTGTCCAATGCGTCAGGTCGCGGCTCTCGGCTATGCCGACAGTCCAGCCCTCATCCTTGGCCGGCGCCATCGAGTAGTACATCAGATAACGCTCCTTGAAACGTATGACGTGGGGGTCTTTCGAGATCTTACGGCCGTTGCGCGTCGAGTCGGCGTAGTGCATGGCTGGCAGTCGGGGCTGCGTGTCGGCGACGGCGTCGGCCGTGGTGTTTTCTGGGTTTCCGCCGCACGAGACGGCTGCCGCGAGCGTGGCGGCGCAGAGAATGGGTAGCAGTGTCCTTTTCATATCATATCGTTGAGGTTGACAGTTCATGCGGGCGTATGGCTACCCGGCCCCGAGACAATTTAACTCTTGGTATCGGTCTCGGAGGTTATCTCCTCGAATTCGACATAGTCGCCGACATCCGATCTGACACGCTTCTCGCGTACCGAGGTGGCATATATCTTGACCTCGCCCTCGTCGGGGTTGCTGTTGCGGCGGCTGCCGGAGGTGTATTCGCGGCGGGTGCGGTATTCGCGGCCGAAATCGCGTGCGGAGCCGTTGCGCTCCATGCGCCGCGCCTCGCGCCGCAGACGCAGCAGCATGGCTACGGGCCAAGCCACGATCAGCAGCAAAACTACCAGCAGGCCTATGAGTACGGCACCGAACAGTGACGGTACGAATACCGCCAGCATGACGATAATGACCACCGTCAGGGGATTGTTCCTTATGAAGGAGATCATGGCGTCGAGTATGGCCGAAAGAATGTTCATAAGATGATTCCTTTCTGTTGCTAATGCAGGGCGAAAATACAAAAAAATCGCTATTTGCCGAAATTCCGGCGGCCGGTACGGATAAAATTGCTATTTTTGACGCGTAAAAAACAAAATCCCGCTTCTATGTCACATCAACTTTTAGCCGTTTCGCCGGTGGACGGCAGGTACAATAAGATAACGTCGGTGTTGTCGAATTATTTTTCGGAGTTCGCACTTATCCGCTACCGCGTATATGTCGAGGTTGAGTATTTCATCGCCCTGTGCCGGCTTCCGCTGCCGCAGCTGAGTGATGTCCCCGAGTCGGCATACGACTCTCTGCGCGACCTCTACACCTCGTTTGACATGAAGGATGCCGAGCACGTGAAGGAGATCGAGAGTGTCACCAACCACGATGTGAAGGCTGTCGAGTACCTGCTCAAGGAGAAACTCGATGCCATGGGTCTGGGCCGTTACCGTGAGTTCGTGCATTTCGGCCTCACGTCGCAGGATATAAACAATACGGCCACGCCGATGATGCTCAAGGAGGCGCTGAACGACGTCTATCGTCCCGCGCTGGCATCGGTTACGGAGAAACTGCGTGCTATGGCGGCCGAGTGGCGTGATGTTCCGATGCTGGCCCACACGCACGGACAGCCTGCCTCGCCGACATGTCTGGGCAAGGAGCTGATGGTCTTTGTCGAGCGTCTGGAGAAGCAGACGGCGCAGCTCGACGCCATAGCCCCGGCGGCCAAGTTCGGCGGCGCCACGGGCGGATTCAACGCCCACCATGTGGCCTATCCCGACATCGACTGGGTGGCATTCGCCAACCGCTTCGTGAATGAGACTCTGGGGCTGTCGCGCTCGCAGTACACAACGCAGATCGAGCACTACGACAACCTTGCCGCCACGTTCGACGCCATGAAGCGCATAAACACCATATTGATCGACCTTGCGCGCGACATGTGGACATATATCTCGATGGAGTATTTCCGCCAGCAGGTGAAGAAGGGCGAGGTCGGCTCGAGCGCTATGCCCCACAAGGTCAACCCCATCGACTTCGAGAATGCCGAGGGTAACTTCGGCGTGGCAAATGCGCTGTTCGGATTTCTGGCGGGCAAGCTCCCCATATCGCGCATGCAGCGTGACCTGACCGATTCGACCGTGCTGCGCAATGTGGGCGTACCCGTGGCGCACTCGCTCATCGGCTTTGCGTCGTTGCAGAAGGGCTTGGGTAAGGTCATACTCAACGAGGCGAAGCTGGCATCCGATCTGGAGGACAATTGGGCGGTCGTGGCCGAGGCCATGCAGACGATCCTGCGCCGCGAGGGTTATCCCAACCCCTACGAGGCGTTGAAGGCTCTGACACGTACGGGAGGACATATAACGGCCGAGACCATCCGCACATTTATCGACTCGCTCGATGTAGATGACGACGTGAAGGCCGAGATGCGTGCCATCACGCCCCACAACTATACGGGCATGGTGCGATAGCACGGTGTCCCGATAACGACAAGGGCGCTCCCATTATGGGAGCGCCCTTGTCGTTTGTTCTTTGGCCGTTACTGTCAGAATTCGATGCCTACTTTTATGTTGATGCTGCTCGAATTGAAAGAGAATGCGTAGCCGTAGTCATATTTAATGTTTTGGAGCGTATATCCCAATCCGATGTTGAGTCCTACGCTCTTGCTCAGGTTGATACGGCAACCTATGCTGGGAGACAGATACAGGCCCTTAATGTCGATTAATGAATATCCGACCTTAAGGTCGACAAAAGGTGTTGTTCCCGAGCTGAGGATGTCGGTGCGCAAATTTGCGAATATGGGCAGGTTTACGGCTGTTCCATTGTAAAAAACGTTTAATCCGATGCCGGCGCCTGCATAAAGCTGTGGTATGATTTGGTAGCCGTGGGAAGTCTGTATGCCTATGCTGTTGGCACCTTCGGACTGGCCCACGCCAAGAGCCCAGTTCAGATCGACGAACCCGCGGTATCCCGAGTGGAGGCGGCTGTTGCCTTTTACGGTGCGATTGTCTGGCGCCTCTTTTGTTATTTTCTCGACCTCGGTCATCTGGCATACGAACAGGCTTCCGTCTTTGGTCTGTATTTTCATCGATTTGCCGGGTACTTGTTCGACGATGATACCCTTGATTATGCTTCCGTTCTTCAGGTAGACGGTTTCCTGCATGCTTTGTGCGCATAACGTTACTGCCGAAAATGTCAGCAATACGGCAAGGAGAAGGATTTTTTTCATAGGCTTGTGTATTAGTTCTGTCCGTATGGCACCTGTACGGCGTTTTTATGATGGTTGTTAAAGATGCGATGCGTGGTGCCTTACGGTCGCATCCCGGTGTATCGCAAATATAGGAATGTTAGGCCGATTATGCAATAACATTCGTCAGGTTGCCGTCGCTATGAGGCGGTATTGTCGTGCGCGTATGCCACATAGGCATGTTTGTGTGCAGAAAACTCCATTGCAGGTTGTCTCTCATTGCGGCTTTTGCTATCTTTGCACGTCACGGGGTGCGGCAGGGGCGTACGTCAGCCCGCCGCAGCCACAACTTTTGTACAATGGAACCAAACAGAGTATCGGCGGCGGCATTCGCCGATACAAAACAGCATTATGCCATTCTCGACGGCCTGCGCGGCGTGGCGGCCCTGACGGTGGTATGTTTTCACCTCTTCGAAGCCTTTGCCACGAGCCACCTCGACCAGCGTATCAATCACGGCTATCTGGCCGTCGATTTCTTCTTCATACTTTCGGGCTTTGTCGTCGGCTACGCCTATGATGACCGTTGGGGGCGTATGGGTGTGGGGGAGTTCCTCAAGCGGCGATTCATACGTCTGCATCCGATGGTTGTGTTCGGTGCTTTGATCGGGGCGGCGGTATTCTACACCCAAGGGTGCCCCGTGTGGGATGTCTCGAAGATCACCCTCGGGGCGTTGGCCGTGGCGACGCTCATGAACGCGCTGTTGCTGCCCGCGCCGATCTCGATGGAGGTGCGCGGCGTGGGGGAGATGTACCCGCTCAACGGCCCGAGCTGGTCGCTGCTGTTCGAATACATAGGCAACATACTCTACGCTTTCGTGCTGCGCCTGCTGCCGACGCGTGCGCTCGGCGCACTGGTCGCCGTGGCGGGATGCTCGCTCGCGGCATTCGCCATGTGGGGGCCGCTGGGGGATGTGTGCGTGGGTTTCTCGATGACGGGCGACAATATTGTGGGCGGCATGCTGCGTCTGTTGTATGCCTTCCCGATGGGACTGTTGCTTTCGCGTCTGTTCCGTCCGCGGCATGTGCGCGGCGCCTTCTGGATCGGGGCAGCGGCTATCGTGATACTCTCGGCCGTGCCGCGTCTGGGCGGAAGCGAGCGCTTGTGGCTGAACGGTCTCTACGATTCGTTATGTTTTCTGGTGGCCTTCCCCGTAATAGTGTGGATCGGAGCTTCGGGAAAGACTACCGACGCCTTCACTTCGCGCGTGTGCAAGTTTTTGGGAGACATATCATATCCGCTCTATATGGTTCACTACCCGTTCATATACATATATTACGCGTGGGTCAAGAACAACGGCCTGACCTTCGGCGAGAGCTTCCCCGGGGCGGCGGCCCTTGTGGTTGGGTCGGTAGTGTTGGCATACGCGGCGCTGCGGCTCTACGACGAGCCTGTGCGGCGGTTTCTTACGCGGCACATGCTGCATCGCGGCAAGTGAGATGTGTGTATAGACGGGCGCGGCGGAGAATCCTCTCGGGATCTCCGCCGCGCCACTTTTATGCTTGGTTGGGAATGTAAAGTCATTGTTTGCGGCCGATATAGTCGGCCAGCGCGTCGACATACTCGGCAAAGGCGGCGCTCCCCTCGGCCGTGACGGCGCATGTGGTGCAGGGCATACGTCCCTTGAAGCCTTTGGTCACGGTGATGTATCCCGCTTTCTGCAGTTTGTCGATCTGTACGCTGAGGTTGCCGGCCGTGGCCCCCGTCCGCTCGCGCAGGTAGACGAAGTCGGCTCTCTCGACCGAGATGAGGATCGACATCACGGCCAGACGCAGTTCGGAGTGCAGCAGCGGATTCAGTTCCCGGAACATTGGCGGTTGGTTTTGTGGTTGAGTATGTGCCCCGGTATTACCATGAAGACGAAGAACTGTGCGGCGAAGATGATGTTGTTGACGCTGTGCCAGCGTATCACGTCGGCAGCGGCTCCGGAGGGTATCTCGCCGAAGAAGGCGCTGCGCAGCGGATATATCAGCGCCGAGAGCGTGAAGAGGAACCCTGCGGCGGTGGTCGTCGTGTCGCGTATGATCCGTCCCGTGATTGTGGTGCCTATACCTATGAGCACAACTACCGAGAAGAGCATCGATACATGGTAGAACAGCGAGAGGGGTACAGCCACTGTGAGGATCGATATGCTGCACACAGCCCATACGGCCGAGACCGTTCGGTCGAGGTAATTCTTTGCGCCCGTGTCGCGGCGGCCGAGGAGGAGCATCCCGATGATGCCGATTACGGGGATTGCCCACCATGCCCACAGCCACGGCGCGGGATCGGTGAAGGTGCTCTGGACGAAATATTCGAATATGGCTACGGCTACGGTCGCATAGCCCCAGATGAGAAATGGCGTGCCCGAGTTGCGCACAAGGCGCGTACGCGTCTCGCTTATCATGCGGGTTATAAGTTCGAGGCTCTGCTGCTCGGTAAGTGTATTGTTGTCGTTCATTGGTGACTCTTTTTTTGTGGATTATTGTTGCCGGTGAGCGCACTTTTGCGGCTGTGCAGTATGTGTCCCGGTATGATGAACATGATGGCGGCTATGAGGGCAAACCATGCTTCGTATGAGGCGACGCGAATGGCTGGGGCTGCATCCTCTGTTCCGAAAAGGGCCGCCGTCGGGTGGAGATATTTGTATATGGGGAACAGTGTGGCGGCAAGTGCTGCGGCAACGCCTGCTGCGACGACTGCCTTCTCGCGTGTTATGATGCCCGTTACGATGGCGGCAACGGCGAGCAGCAGGGCAACGGTGAAGAAGTGTGCGGTCAGGGTGAATATAACTGCGGCGATGATGCCGACGACCCACCACAGAGCTTTCAGTATGCGGTTCGATGGATAGTCCGAAGGCTTGCGGCGAGAGAGAATCCGCGTGCCGATGATTCCCGCAACGGGTACAGCTATCCATATCATCGTCGTTGCAGGTGTTGCGGCATGCAGTGTCACTATTGCCGCAGCGGCCGCTGTCAGGGTGAGAGTGTATCCCCACAGGAGCATGTGCGCGCCAGTATTTACCTCCATTCGGGCCCGGGTGTCGTTGATGGCCGAAGTGATGATGTCGATGCTTCGCTTTTGGTCGAGTTCAGGTGCGTTGTTTCCCATACGGTTGCAAATTTACTATGTTTTTACGGTTTGAGGAAGATTTTTCCCGTGTCGGGTGTGGTTAAGGTATCATGCCGCGCGCAAGAGAGTCCACGTGCGAGACAAACTCGTCGGGATGGAGTGTCGCGGCGTCGATGTGCACGCCGTCGTATGTCCAGAACGATTTGCTGCCCTCGAAGTTGTCGTACATGCTGCGGACATCGGAGTAGGGTATGTGGTCATCCTTCGAGTGTATGAAGAGAACTTTTGTGTGGCTCAGCCGCCGCAGAGCCTCTTTGGCGCTGTACGGGTCGTGCATGAATTGCTCGATGAATGGATGGACCTCCATCGGGGCAAACAGCAGCGCCAGCGACTTGAACGAGGGGCCGCCGCCGTCGAGTATCAGCCCTGCGACACGGCCGTCGTTCTCGGCGGCGATCTCGGCGGCAACCTGTGTCCCGATGCTGCGGCCGTAAAGTATTACCGGTATTGTCGGGGAGGTGTCGGCCATCGTGCGGCGGAAATGCTCGCGTGCCGCTTCACAAATTGCCTCGTGCGCAGGCGTGCCCGCCGAGCGGCCGAATCCCGGGTAGTCGAACGTCCGTACCGTATATCCAGCCTTGGTCAGTGCCCTCATTGCGGCCTGCATGTTCTTGCCCGTGATGTTCTCGGCATTGCCGTGATAGATATATACTATGCCCGCGTGCTTGCCTTCGGCGACGGTCTCGATGACGTCGAGGCTGTCGCCGCCCAGAAGCTCCATGCCGCGGCGGCACGTAATGTCTTCAACGGGCACTACATGTCTGTCGGGACGGTAATAGAGCGAATCCCACTGTTGCGCCTCGGCCGCAAGGCATACGGCCGCGGCAAGTATCGTCATTATGATCCTTTTCATATCATGTCGGCATTTGTATCTTGTATCTTGGGCGGTTCAGTGCGCCTGATGCTGCTTCGCCTCGGCTGCTTCGCCTCTTTCGGCGCGCGCGAGCATATAGTCGACCGTGTGTATCAGTTGCCCGAGACCCCAGCCCGCCATGACCCACAGTACCCACGGGTAGTGGTCGGAGGTGGCGTAGTTGACAATGGCCAGAAATCCGCATATTACGATGTAGCTGACCCATGACATGATGAATTTGCGTTTTGTCGTCTCCATAGTTCAAATGTTTTTTGCCTCTATCCGCTCCTCCTTATGCTGCCGCCATGATAGGTCGGAGACAGATAAGGTAGTTTATGTTGTAAACCAAATTTCCAAAAAAAACATGTGATCTTTTCCATGCGGCAACGCACCTATGCGGTGCGTTTCTTTCCTGATCACAATGCAAATATAAAGTAGTTTATAATATAAACCAAATATTTCCCGATTTATTTTCGTCGTGCCAAGGCTGGGAAGATCGTATAAATGAGTATCCGAGGGAGGCGATCAGCCTTTTGAGAATGACGGTATGCGTTGCAAAACAAAAACTTATGTTGCGGGGTGGCGGCCGTGGCAGAGATATTGCGTCGCGTGGTTTTGTCGTGTGAAGGCCGTGATTTTATACGCGCGAAACCGTCTTATGTGGTCGCAGGAAGAACTGACGTCCGAAGTCAGGGAAAGGAATGGTCTTTGCGGAGCCGTATTTCGTATCGAAAATGCGAAACTTGTGTTTACTGACAGTTCTACGATACTTTGCATGGCGTGCGTAGCTGTTATTTGTGGTAATCGAAATAAAATGAAATTTTTTTTATTTCGTTTTGTTTGTTTTTCACAACTCGTAATATTATCTTTGCTGAAGAATTAATCACCTGCAATATGAACAACACGTATGATGTAATCATCATCGGCGGCGGCGCTACGGGTGCCGGTACCGCGCGCGACTGCTCGCTGCGCGGCCTCAAGGTGCTGCTGCTCGAACGTTCCGACATATCGACGGGCGCCACGGGCCGTAACCACGGACTGCTGCACAGCGGTGCGCGGTATGCCGTGACGGACCACGAGTCGGCCGTGGAGTGTATCCGCGAGAACATGACGCTGCGCAAGATCGCCTCTCACTGTGTCGAGCAGACCGACGGACTCTTCATCACGCTTCCCGAGGACGGTCTCGACTATCAGGCGCGTTTCGTCGAGGCGTGCCGTAAGGCCGGCATCCGAGCCGAGGTGCTCGATCCCGACTATGCGCGTCGTCTGGAGCCTGCGGCCAACCCGGCGCTGATAGGCGCTGTGCGCGTACCCGACGGTGCGGTCGACCCCTTCCGCCTGACCTCGTCGAACATAATCGACGCCAAGGCTCACGGCGCCGAGATACGGACCTATACCGAAGTGACGGAGCTGCTGCGTGACGGCACGCGCATCGTGGGCGTGAAGGCATACGATCACCACGCCAAATGTGAACTGACGTTCTATGCGCAGGTGGTGGTCAATGCGGGCGGCATCTGGGGCCACGGCATCGCCGCCAAGGTGGGCATCACGGTCAACATGCTGCCGGCAAAGGGCGCGCTGCTCATATTCGGACACCGCGTAAACAAGATGGTGCTGAACCGCTGCCGCAAGCCTGCCGATGCCGACATTCTGGTTCCGGGCGACACGATATCGCTCATAGGCACCACGTCGAGCAAGGTGCCGTTCGATCAGATCGACAACATGATAATCACTCCCGACGAGGTGGATATACTGTTGCGCGAGGGTGAGAAGCTCTCGCCCATATTGGCGCATACGCGCATCCTGCGTGCCTATGCGGGCGTGCGTCCCCTTGTGGCTTCGGACGACGACCCGAGCGGACGTACCGTAAGCCGCGGCATCGTGCTTCTGGACCATGCCAAGCGTGACGGCATGGAGGGATTCATCACCATCACGGGCGGCAAACTGATGACATACCGTCTGATGGCCGAGTGGGCCACGGATCTGGTATGCAAGAAGATCGGTGTCAATGCCGTATGCCGTACGGCCGAGCTGCCACTGCCCGGATCCGCAGGCAAGGGAAAGGATATCGAGAAGCGTATGGGCAACAGGTCGGTCGCGCAGCGCCGCTCGATGATAGCGCGTCACGGCGACATGGCGGTCAATATCGACAGCCGCGACTCGATCAAGAACAGTCTTGTATGTGAATGCGAGGAGGTCTCGATCGGCGAGGTGGAGTATGCCATCGACAACCTCGGGGTGAATAATCTTGTGGATCTGCGGCGCCGTACGCGTGTCGGTATGGGTACGTGTCAGGGCGAGCTGTGCGCCTGCCGCGCCGCAGGACTTATGGGACGCCGGGATGCGGTCTGCGCCCGCAAGGCCAAGGCCGATCTGGCCTCTTTCCTTAATGAACGTTGGAAGGGTATGGCCCCGATAGCGTGGGGCGATACGCTGCGCGAGAGCGAATATACGACATGGGTGTACGAGAGCGTATGCGGATTGTCGGACGAACAGGATAAAACAGCTCAACAATGAGATTCGATACAGTTATCATAGGCGGCGGCTTGGCCGGCATGGTGTGCGGCATACGTCTGTCCGAGCAGGGCCGCAAGTGCGCGATAGTCTCGCAGGGACAGAGCGCCATACATTTTTCATCCGGGTCGTTCGACCTGCTCGGGCACATGCCCGACGGTACGGCTGTCGATGACCCCATAGCGGCCATGGAGAGCTTGGCGGAGCAGGCGCCCGAACATCCATATTCCTTGATGGGTGTCGAGAGCTGCAGCCGTTATGCAGCCGCTGCGCCCGATCTGCTGCGGCGTGCGGGCATCCCCGTATCGGGCGACTGCCGCCGCAATCACTACAGGATAAGCCCTATCGGATGTGCGAAGGCTGCGTGGCTTACCATCGACGACTACATGACCTCCGAGAGTGAGCGTAGCCTTCCCTTCAAGAAGGTCTGCATCGTCAACGTCGAGGGGTTTCTGGATTTCTATCCCGAGTTCATAGCCGAAGAGTTCCGCAAGAAGGGTGTCGAGTGCAGCTTCGGGAGTGTCAACCTCCCCGATCTGGAGCGCATACGTCAGAACCCGAGCGAGATGCGCTCGGCAAACATAGCCCGCGTCTTCGACCATGAGGAGAACCTCGAGGCGCTGGCTGCCAAGATCCGCGACTTCGGCAAGGGGTGTGATGCGGTGATACTGCCGGCGATTATCGGGCTGCACCGCGACGATTCGTTCAGCGTGCTGCAGTCGAAGACGTCGGTCCCGATCCGTCTGCTGCCGACGCTGCCGCCCTCGATCCCGGGCATACGCGCACAGCGTGCGCTGCAGCGACGCTTCCGTTCGCTCGGAGGCGAATACTTCCTCGGCGACACGGTTCTCTCGGCCGATTGCGACGGGGCGCGTGTGCTGCGTATCCATACGGCCAATCAGGGTAACATAGCATTCGAGGCCGACAGCTTCGTGCTGGCTACGGGCAGTTTCTTCAGCAAGGGCCTTGTGGCTACGCCCGACCGCGTCGTGGAGCCTGTCTTCGGTCTGGATACGGTGTACGATGCCGACCGCTCGAAGTGGTACACGCTGCGTTTCTTCGACCGTCACAGGTATCAGGCTTTCGGCGTCAAAACCGACGGCGGGCTGCATGCTGTCAAGGACGGCAACGCTATCGAAAACCTCTATTGTGCGGGAGCCGGGCTCGCGGGATTCCATCCCGTGCAGGAGGGCTGCGGCGCCGGCGTGTCGATGCTCTCGGCTCAATATGTTGCGGACAAGATTCTAAATGGCAAATGATCATGAACATTCAACAGAATACAGTCAGCGAAAACAATTTCGAACAGTGCATCAAGTGCACCATCTGTACGGTCTATTGTCCCGTAGCGGCGGTGAATCCCGACTATCCGGGCCCCAAGCAGGCCGGCCCCGACGGCGAGCGCCTGCGTCTGAAGCAGCCTGACTTCTTCGACAGCGCGCTGAAGTACTGTCTCAACTGCAAGCGGTGTGAGGTTGCCTGCCCGTCGAACGTGCGCATAGGCGACATCATACAGGCGGCGCGTATCAAGTACGGCCCCAAACACAACACCTCGGTCCGCAACTACATCCTCGCCAACACCGATCTCGTGGGTACGCTTGCCACGCCTCTGGCGCCGGTGGTGAATGCGGCCGTGGCGACCAAGCCCGTGCGTATGATCATGGACAAGGTGATGGGTATCGACCACCGCCGTATCTTCCCGAAGTACTCGCACGGAACGTTCGAGTCGTGGTACCGTCGTCACGCGGCGGAGCAGCAGGCGTCGTTCGAGCGTCAGGTCTCGTATTTCCACGGCTGCTACGTCAATTACAATAACCCGCAGCTGGGCAAGGATATGATCCGCATAATGAATGCGCTGGGTTACGGCGTGCGGCTTCTGGAGAAGGAGAAGTGCTGCGGCGTGGCTCTCATATCGAACGGCCTCTACTCTCAGGCCAAGCGTCAGGCTCGCACGAATATGGAGTCGATCCGTACGGCTGTCAAGGGCGACGGGCGCGACGTCATAACCACCTCGTCGACCTGCACCTTCACCATACGCGACGAGTATCCCCATCTGCTCGATCTGGAGAATGGCGACGTACGCGACCATGTGGAGTTGGCGACGCGATACATCTACCGTCTGATCAACGAGCAGGGCGCAAAACTGCGTTTCCGCGAGGATGTCGGGCCGCTGCGCGTGGCCTACCATACCCCCTGCCACATGGAGAAGATGGGGTGGGCATATTACTCGATCGAGCTGCTGCGCATGATCCCCAGCGTTGAGGTCACGGTACTCGATTCGCAGTGCTGCGGCATAGCCGGTACATACGGATTCAAGAAGGAGAACTATCAAACTTCACAGGCCGTGGGCGAGCCTCTGTTCCGTCAGATCGAGGCTTCGGGTGCCGATCTGGTCGCCACCGACTGCGAGACCTGCAAGTGGCAGATCGAGATGTCGACCTCGAAGCGCTGCGAGCATCCTCTGTCGATTCTCGCCTCGCGTCTGGCTTGACGGTGAGTGTGGCGGCATGCCGTCACGATGCGATATCGTGACGGGCGGATGCCGTGACGGGGTGGCCGCAGTGTGATGTCTGCCGCCGATATGTAAAGAACCTTAATAGAAACACAAATACACAACTAACCTCAAATGAAACAGTATATTCTTGCTCTGGATCAAGGCACGAGCAGTTCGCGTGCCATCGTATTCGACGAGACGGGCGCTACGTGTGCCGTGGCGCAGAAGGAGTTCCGACAGATATTTCCGCGCTCGGGCTGGGTCGAGCACGACCCGCACGAGATATGGTCGTCGCAGGCGTCGGTTATAGCCGAGGCCATCACCACACTGGACATAAACGGACTCAACATTGCCGGTATCGGCATCACGAACCAGCGCGAGACGACGATCGTGTGGGATTCGGATACCGAGGAGCCGATCTACAATGCCATCGTATGGCAGGATCGCCGTACGTCGGACTATTGCGACAAACTCAAGAGCGAGGGCGTAACGGAGATGATACGCCGCAAGACGGGTCTCATTATCGACGCCTACTTCAGCGCTACGAAGATCAAGTGGATTCTGGACAACGTCCCCGGGGCGCGCGAGCGTGCCAACAAGGGAAAGCTGCTGTTCGGTACGGTCGATACGTGGCTTATATGGCGTCTTACGCGCGGTGAGGTGCACGTTACGGACGTGAGCAATGCCTCGCGTACGATGCTCTTCAACATCAATACGCTGCAGTGGGACGACGAGTTGTTGAAGATGTTCGACATACCGCGTTCGATGATGCCCGAGGTGCGTTCGTCGAGCGAGATCTACGGCCATACGAAGACTACGATCTTCGCCCACAAGGTGCCCATCGCCGGTATTGCGGGCGACCAGCAGGCCGCCCTGTTCGGACAGATGTGCATCGAGCCGGGAATGGTGAAGAACACCTACGGCACGGGCTGTTTCCTGCTGATGAACAGCGGCGACAAACCCATCATCTCGCAGAACAACCTCATCACCACCGTTGCGTGGAAGATCGGCGACAAGGTGAACTATGCGCTCGAGGGCAGCATCTTTGTCGGCGGCTCGGTCGTGCAGTGGCTGCGTGACGGTCTGGGCGTGATCAAATCATCGTCCGAGGTTGAGGAGTTGGCTTCGCGCGTACCCGACACCAACGGGGTCTATTTCGTGCCGGCGCTGACGGGTCTGGGAGCCCCGTGGTGGGACCAGTATGCCCGCGGTACGATCGTCGGTATCAGCCGCGGCACCACCACGGCGCATATAGCGCGTGCCGCCCTCGAGGGTATAGCCTTCCAGACGATGGATATCACGGCTGCCATGTCGCGCGATGCGGGTCTGCCGCTGCGTGAGCTTAAGGTCGACGGCGGCGCCTCGCGCAACAATCTGCTCATGCAGTTCCAAGCCGATATTCTCGGCACGCGTGTCATCCGTCCGCGTGTGGTTGAGACCACGGCGCTGGGTGCGGCCTATCTGGCCGGATTGGCCGTCGGTTACTGGTCGAGTGTGGAGCAGATACGCAAGCAGTGGCATGTCGACCGTATCTTCGAGCCGACGTGGGACGAGACGGCCATAGCCAAGGCCCGGGACGGCTGGGAGGATGCCGTAAAGCGTACGCTGAGCAGCTATACCAAATAGAGCGGGATGACATCTCGGCCGGACGTTGGGCCGGGTCGTACTGCGGCCCGGCTCATACCGGCATTTCAAGCGAACCTGAAACCTGAACCTATATGAACGAAATCTTTGTTAAATGCCTGTTCGAATTTATCGGCACGGCCGTATTGGTGCTCTTCGGAGACGGCGTCGTAGCCTCGAACGTCTTGCGTAAGTCGAAGGGTGAGAATGGCGGCTGGGTGGTCATAACCATCGCATGGGGTCTGGCCGTCATGCTCGGAGTATTCATTGCCGGCCCCTATTCGGGCGCACATCTCAACCCTGCCGTGACGTTGGGTCTGGCCGCCGCCGGAACCTTCGGCTGGAACCTCGTGGTGCCATATATCGTGGCGCAGATGCTGGGTGGATTTGTGGGCGCGGTGCTTGTCTATGCCTTCTATAAGGATCACTACGACGCTACGGATGATGCCGCCGCCAAGTTGGGCACATTCTGTACGGCTCCGGCCATACGCAACTACGGCCGCAATCTCTTCAGCGAATTGTTGGGCACATTCGTGCTCGTATTCGTAATTCTGGCGCTTGCAACCGAGGGCAACACCCCCGAGATGGGTATGGGCGCACTGGGGGCATTCCCCGTGGCCATGCTGATCGTTGCGCTGGGCATGTCGCTCGGCGGCACCACGGGATATGCGATCAATCCGGCGCGAGACCTCTCGCCGCGTGTGGCGCATGCGTTGCTGCCGATCAAGGGCAAAGGCCCGAGCGATTGGGCCTACGCGTGGGTGCCTGTTGTGGGGCCCGTCGCGGGCGGTCTGCTTGCGGCAGGGCTATACTGCCTGATATTCTGACGAGGCCTGTGACCAAGAATCCAAATTATGATGTTTGCTTAAACATGACGATACGATCATGACACTATCCGAAAGACATAAGGCTATCCTTGACATGCTGCGCGAGGCAGGGCGTGTCGATGTGGCCGATCTGAGTGTGCGGCTGAAGGTGTCGGCCGTGACCATACGCAAGGATCTCGACCTTCTGGAGGAGAAGAACCTTTTGTACCGTACGCATGGCGGCGCCATCATGGCCGACCCGTATATCGCTACGCGCAAGGTCTCGGAGAAGGAGAAGCTTCACCCCGAAGCCAAGCACCGCATCGGCCTGAAGGCCGTGGAGCTGCTCGCGCCGCAGGATGCGCTGATGATAGCCTCGGGAACGACCGTACAGGCCTTTGCCAGCTGCATAGGCAACATGCGCATGACGGTGATAACGTCGGCGATGAACGTGGCGATGGAGCTGTTGGACAAACCCGATATCGAGATCATACAGCTGGGCGGTATCATACGCCATTCGTCGGCGTCGGTGGTGAGCGAATATGCCGTGCGCATGTTGGAGAACTTTGCGTGCAGCAAGCTCTTTCTCGGCGTTGACGGCATAGACCCCGTCTACGGACTCTCGACGACGCACCTTCAGGAGGCGATACTCAACCGTGCCATGATCGACGCTGCGACCAAGACCATCGTTCTGGCCGATTCGTCGAAGTTCGGACGGCGCGGCTTCAGCAAGATATGCGATGTGGGGGAGGTCGACATGGTCATAACCGACTCGGGCACGCCGCGCAAGATGATAGAGGCGATGCAGGAGCAGGGCGTCAAGGTTACGGTTGTACCTCTCGGAGAGGAGTAGACCGTCGGTATGAATTTTATGGCCTCGCTGCCGTGACAACCTTTGGAAGTTGCGGCGGCGAGGCCTTCCTGTGTCCGTGCGTAGGTATTTTGTCGGGAGCATATCATGTGAAAATTGTCGGACATGGTGTACATTCCGTATCGTGCTATGGAGACGGGCGTTGTGTGGTTACGATGTGTCATGGGCCTTGATGCGGCATAAGCCGCTGGCTGCATATTGTTGCATAAAAATGTTGTTCCGGCAGGCGCGAATCAAATATTGTAAAAAAATATAAAAATATTTTCATATACTTATTATATTTTCAATCAACGATATATGATTTGTTTTGCGGCTTGGGTGAGCGTATTCGCCGTTGCGTAAGGATGGTTGGATATACGCTTTTTGATAATTTTTATTAACTTTGCATCCGTAACCTCCGGTGCGGAATCGGAGCCGTCGGCGGCATCTGTTGCATAGCGGCGGGATGTGTGCCGGCAGTGTGGCGGCGACAGATGTGGCGTCGTTGTCCGGCAGGCCCCGAATGACGTATGCAGACGGCGGGGTGGGGGAAGGCCGTCACGGAGGATCGCAAACATCGTATAGAATCAAACCTTCATAAAACAGAGTAACCATGGCAAAGAATATCGGAACGAACCATAGGGCTCCGCAGGCGCAGGGCCTTTATGATCCGCACAACGAGAAGGACGGGTGCGGTGTCGGACTTGTGGCGCATATCGACGGGCGCAAATCGCACGAGGTGGTTGAAAATGCCCTTCAGGTTCTCGAGCACATGGCGCACCGCGGAGCCGAGGGTGCCGACAACAAGACGGGTGACGGTGCCGGCATCATGGTGCAGATACCGCACGAGTTCATTCTCCTGCAGGGTATTCCCGTCCCCGAGAAGGGACGTTATGCCACGGGTATGGTGTTCATGTCGAAAGACAGGCAGCAGCAGGAGCTGACGCTCAGTATTATACGTGACCAGATCGAATCCGAGGGCCTGTCGCTGACACACGTGCGCAACGTCCCCGTCAACAGTGATATTCTGGGAGATGCGGCGCGGGCGACGGAGCCGGCCATAAAGCAGATATTCGTATGCGATACGGGAGGTGCCGCGGCATCGGATCTGGAGTCGTTCGAGAAACGTATATATGTTGCGCGCCGCAAGATCGAGCATGCGGTGATGGCCTCGCACGAACTGCACGACAAGGAGCAGGTATATGTTGTGAGTCTGTCGACGCGTACGCTTATCTATAAGGGCATGCTGTCGAGCATGCAGCTGCGATACTACTTCACCGATCTGATAAATCCCTATTTCACGAGCGGACTGGCACTGGTACACTCGCGATTCTCGACCAACACCTTCCCCAAGTGGCATCTGGCGCAGCCGTTCCGTCTGCTCGGGCACAACGGCGAGATCAACACCATCAAGGGCAACCGCAGCTGGATGATCACGCGCGAGTCTCTGTTCAATGTCGAGGGTTTCGGCAACATGCAGGATGTCTATCCCATCGTGCAGCCCGACATGAGCGACAGCGCCACGTTGGACAACGTTCTGGAGTTCTTCGTGGTGAGCGGCATGAGCCTGCCGCATGCGCTCTCGATGCTGGTGCCCGAGAGCTATAACGACAAGAACCCCATCTCGGGTGAGTTGAAGGCATTTTACGAGTATCACAGTATCTTCATGGAGCCGTGGGACGGCCCGGCGACGCTGCTCTTCTCGGACGGACGTTATGCGGGCGGTATGCTCGACCGAAACGGCCTGCGTCCGGCTCGATATTTCATCACCAAGGACAACATGATGGTCGTGGCTTCGGAGATGGGCGTACTCGATATCGAGGCGTCGCAGGTGCGCGAGAAGGGGCGTCTGCGTCCGGGCAAGATACTTATGATAGATACCCAGACGGGAACCATACAGTATGATCCCGAGATCAAGGAGGCGCTGGCACGCGAGCATCCATATATGGAGTGGCTGCGCAAGAACCGTGTCATCCTGAGTCAGATATCGTCGGGCCGCCATGTGGTGCACTCGCTGCCCGATCTGGAGCGTCAGATGCGCGCCTTCGGATACAGCCGTGAGGATGTCGACCGCATAATCCTTCCGATGAGCAGCGACGCTGCCGAGCCTATCGGGTCGATGGGTGACGATACGCCGCTGGCGGTGCTCTCGTCGCGTCCGCAGCTGCTGTTCAACTACTTCCGGCAACAGTTCGCACAGGTGACGAACCCTCCTGTGGATCCCTTGCGCGAGGAGCTCGTGATGTCGATATCGAGCTACATCGGTGCCGTGGGCGGCAATATACTCCACCCCTCGGAGAAGCACTGCAAGGTGGTGAAGCTGCCGAGTCCCGTCATATCGAATACGGAACTCGACATATTGTGCAACCTTCGCTACAAGGGTTTCAACACTCAGTCGCTGCCCATGCTGTTCGATCCGTCGCGCGGCGCCGAGGGCGTCGAGGCGGCCGTCGAGGAGTTGTGCCGCATGGCCGAGAAGGCGGTCGACGACGGTATCAACTATGTTGTGCTGAGTGACCGCGGCGTCGATGCCGAGCATGCCCCCATTCCGTCGCTACTGGCCCTGTCGGCCGTACACCACTATCTGATAAACGTGCGCAAGCGTGCGCAGATAGCCCTTATCGTCGAGACGGCCGAGGCGCGCGAGGTGATGCATATCGCCCTTCTGATCGGATTCGGTGCCAGCGCTGTCAATCCCTATATGGCCTTTGCCGTGCTGGACGATCTGGTCAAGCGCAAGGAGCTGCAGCTCGATTACGATACGGCCGAGAAACGTTACGTGAAGGCGGTGAACAAGGGTATGCTGAAGATCATCTCGAAGATGGGTATCTCGACCATCCGCAGCTACCGCGGCGCCAAGATATTCGAGGCTGTGGGTCTGTCGAAGGCGTTCCTCGACAAATATTTCAGCGGCATCACCTCGTCGATCGGAGGCTCCGATCTGGAGGATATCACCTCCGACCTGCTGAAGAACCACAGCGCGGCCTTTGCTGCGGATGCCGATCCCGAGACGCTGTTGCAGCCCTCGGGCGAGTATGCATACCGCAAGGGCGGTATCACGCATGCGTGGAACCCGCAGGTCGTGGCGGCGCTTCAGGTGGCGACACGCACGGGCGACTACGCCAAGTTCAAGGAGTACACGCGCCTTGTTGACGAGAAGGAGCGCCCGATCTTCATCCGCGACATGCTGGAGATCAAGCGCAATCCGATCGACATATCGAAGGTCGAGCCCGTAGAGTCGATCATGCATCGTTTCGCTACGGGGGCCATGTCGTTCGGATCGATCAACGCTCTGGCGCACGAGGCTCTGGCCAAGGCCATGAATATGATCGGCGGCAAGAGCAATACGGGTGAGGGCGGCGAGGATCCGGCACGTTACAAGCCCAATGCCGACGGCACGTCGTCGCGCAGCGCCATCAAGCAGGTTGCCTCGGCGCGTTTCGGCGTCAATGCCGAGTATCTGGTCAATGCCGACGAGATCCAGATCAAGGTAGCGCAGGGTGCCAAGCCCGGAGAGGGCGGCCAGCTGCCCGGATTCAAGGTCAACGAGGTGATAGCGCGTACGCGTCACTCGCTGCCCGGCATATCGCTCATCTCGCCACCGCCTCACCACGATATCTACTCGATCGAGGATCTGTCGCAGTTGATCTTCGACCTGAAGAATGTAAATCCCGATGCCCGTATCAGCGTCAAACTGGTATCAGAAGGTGGTATCGGCACCATCGCCGCGGGCGTCGCCAAGGCCAAGGCCGACATGATCCTCATCAGCGGATGTGACGGCGGTACGGGCGCCAGCCCCATGAGTTCGATCAAGCATGCCGGCCTGCCGCCCGAGATAGGTCTGGCGGAGGTGCAGCAGACGCTCGTGCTGAACAATCTGCGCGGCAAGGTGTCGCTGCAGGTCGACGGCCAGCTCAAGACGGGCCGCGATATCATCATCAGCGCGCTGCTCGGAGCAGAAGAGTACGGATTTGCCACCAGCGCATTGATCGTGCTGGGATGCAAGATGATCCGTAAGTGCCATCTGAATACCTGCCCGATGGGTGTTGCGACGCAGAACCCCGAGCTGGTGAAGCGTTTCGAGGGCAGTCACCTGCATCTGGTCAACTTCTTCCGTTTCTTGGCCGAGGATGTGCGCGAGCATCTGGCCGAGATGGGATTCACGTGTCTGGACGATATCATCGGCCGTACGGATCTGCTCACGCCGCGCAGCTATCCCGCCACGGACCGTCTCTCGAAGGTTGACCTCTCTAAGATATTGTACCGTCCCGCCGAGTCGGCCGTCAATGCCGTCCGCTGCTGCGAGGTGCAGGATCACAAGATAGATTCGGTTTTGGACCGCATGCTCATATCGCTGCTCTCGCCCGCCATCGATTCTAAGATGCCGGCGCAGCTGAGCTTCCCGATACACAACACGGACCGTTCGGTCGGGGCCATGCTGTCGGGATACATTACCCGCCGCTACGGTGGCGAGGGCCTTCCCGAAGATACGGTGCAGATCACATTCAAGGGGTCGGCCGGTCAGAGTTTCGGCGCGTTCCTCTGCCACGGCGTGACGTTCCGTTTGAAGGGCGATGCCAATGACTATCTGGGCAAGTCGCTCTCCGGCGGCCGTATCATCGTGACGCCGCCCGACGGCTCGACCTTCCGCCACGAAGCCAATATCATTGCCGGCAATACGCTGATGTATGGCGCAACGGAGGGCGAACTCTACGTCAACGGCGTTGTGGGCGAGCGTTTCTGTGTGCGTAACAGCGGTGCCGTGGCTGTCGTCGAGGGCGTGGGTGACCACTGCTGCGAGTATATGACAGGAGGGCGTGTCGTCGTGCTCGGTACGACGGGACGCAACTTCGCGGCAGGCATGAGCGGCGGCGTGGCATACGTCTGGAACAAGGATGGCGACTTCGACTATTACTGCAACATGGAGCTTGTGGAGTTGTCGCTTGTGGAGACGGAGGCCGACCTGAAGGAGCTGCATACGCTCATCAGCGCCCACATGTACTACACGGGCAGCCAGCTGGCAAAGGAGATGATCGACGCTTGGGATGTCTATTCGAAGCAGTTCATCAAGGTCATCCCCACCGAGTACAAGCGTATCATGGCCATGAACGACTTTTAGAGTTCGGTATGGTAGCGGTGCCCTCTTCGGCGGCATGCGGGGCGGCTTGCGACCTTAAGGGTCGGCAGGCCGCCCCGCGGCGTATGTACTAAACGGGTGTTGCGATGCGTTATCTTGTGGTATGACATTTGTCCCACGTGAATAAACACATGAGATTATGAGACTCGTACTTAGCGACCGCGCCCTGACGAGTGTCCCTGTCGGGCGCGATTTCGAATATGTTGATCTGTCGGCGCTGAAGATCGCCCCCTGCGTGGGGTGCTTCGGCTGCTGGACCCGCACTCCCGGAAGGTGTGTCATACGTGACGATGCCGTACGGGTATATCCCCTGATAGCCGCGAGCGACGAGGTGGTTTATGTGAGCCGCATACGTTATGGCGGCTACGACAGCGTTATGAAACGCATGTTGGAGCGGGCGATTCCCGTGCAGCAGGCATTTATCAGAATACACGGCGGTGAGACGCACCACGTACAGCGTGCCGTCGAGCCCAAGCGTGCCGTGATCGTGGCTTACGGGGCCGAGGACGAGGCGGAGCGGGATCTGTTCCGGCGTCTTGTCGCGCGCAATGCCCGCAATATGAGTTTTGAGAGTTATGATATAGGGTTCGTCGGCGAGGCTGAGGTCGAGGCGGCGGTAAAGGAGATTACGGAGCGATGGAACGAAAAATAGTGTTGCTGAACGGCAGCCCGCGGGCGCCCAAGTCAAATTCGAGACGTTATGCGGTCATATTCCGCGAGCATTGCCCCGTTGCGGCGGACTATTTCGAGATCACGCGCCGCAACCATGCGATGTTATGTTCCAAAACGGATGAATACACGGATGTCGTGCTGGTCTTTCCTCTCTATGCCGATTCGCTGCCTGTGAGCCTGTTGGATTTTCTCAAATCGTTGGAGGCGATACGCGCGGAGCATCGTCCGACGGTGTCGGTGATGATCAATTGCGGATTTCTGGAGTATGAGCAGAATATGGTCGCCGTGGATATGGTGCGCCTCTTTTGCCGCCGCAACGGCTATCCTTTCGGGTCGGTGCTGATGATCGGCGGCGGCGAGGCTATCCTCGATACGCCGTTCCGGCTGCTGGCCGGGCGGCGCATTGCGGCATTTGCGCGTGCCGTGGCCGAAGGACGTGCGCAAAGCATGCATGTGACCATGCCGATAACCAAACGCATGTTCGTATGGGCGTCGGACATATACTGGCGCATGTACGGGCGGCGTCACGGTGTCTCGAAGCGGCAGATGGAGTCTATGCGGATAGAGTAGAATGTTTTACCATAAATACAGCGGGACAGCCTTCGGAAAGAGGCTGCCCCGCTGTCGTATGGAGTTGAACGGATTGTATGTCTGTCGGCGTCTATTCGAGCTGTCCCGTCGCGCGCAGATAGTCCGTTCGGTAGATCATATATTGCGTCTGGGCCTCTATGAGGTTGCTCTGCGCCTGCTGCCATTGCGACTGTGCATCGAGAAGGTCGGTCAGCGGCGACATGGCCGCCGCGTAGCGGTTGCGCATCACGCGCAGGTTCTCCTCGGCTTGCCGGAGACCGCTCTCGGCCGTATGGATCATGCGGTAACCGTCCTCGACGTTTTGTACGGCCTGCTGCGCCTCGATCGACATGAGGCGCATGTTGCGTTGCAGTTCGAGCTGCGAGTTGTCGAGCTCGTAACGCGCCTTGTGCATTTTCTTGCGGCTCTCGCCCCAATGGAATATTGGGATCTTGACGGCCAGCATGGCTATGCCTATGCCGTCGCGGAACTCTTGTGTGTAGGGTACTGTGGTGCCGTTGCCCATGTCGGCAAAGCCCTTGAGCTTGATGTTGCCGTAGTAGCTGTATCCGGCCGACAGGCCCACCGTCGGGAGCATCTCGGAGCGGGCGTCGCGTATGCGCTGCATGTTGACGTCGATCTGCTTTTCGAGCAATCCGACCTCGGGCCGCCTCGCTATGTCGAGACTCATCGCCGTCGGGCTCTCGATGTTGAATGTGGTGTCGGTCGGTTCGATGGCCGTGTCGAGCGGTGCCCCGATGACGTTGCACAGAGCCATGCGGCAGAGGTCGGCGCCGTTGCGCGCACGCTGGAGCTGATACTCTATCTCGGTGCGCTTGGCCTCGATGCGCAGCAGGTCATTCTCGATGGCCATGCCTGCGGCTACGGCTGATGAGGTCTGTTTGTAGATGGTGTCCATCTGCGTGGAGTAGCTTTCGAGCATGCGCACTTTGCGACGTACGGCAATATAGCTCCAGTAGGCGTTGTCGGCATCGACCAGAACGTCCATGCGCGTCATGCGGAGCTGCTGGTCGGCGATCTGCCGGCCCAGACGCGCCATCTGCCTGCCGGCGGATATCTTGCCGCCGGTATATATCGGCTGTGTGAGTGTTAGGCCTGCCATGTAGGCGCCGCGCATGGCAAGCTCCATGCCCGTCATCTCGATGTCGGGGAGAACGTATGCCCCCGTTGCCGACCCTTCTATCTTGGGCAGGCGCGCCGTGGCGGCGATCTTGTCGTCGAGTTCGGCCTGCCGCAGACGGTTGTCGGCCTGTTTGAGCTCTTCGCTGGTGGTGAGAGCCATGTCGCGGCACTGCTCCATCGAGAGCTTCATGGGCTGCTGCGCCCGCAGCTCATGCGCGCCCATAAGCAGCGCACAGCATATCGTTGTGATTAGTTTGATGTTCATCTCTTGTCGGTTTTATGCGTTTCGGGGCCTTGTTATGCGGAACATGGCCGTATAGAAGAGCGGCAGCAGTATGAGCGTTATGATGGTGCCCACGGTAAGGCCGCCCATGATGGTGATGGCCATCGAGCTGTACATGGGGTCGGTAACCAGAGGTATCATTCCCACGATGGTGGTGAGTGATGCCATCAGCACGGGCCGTACGCGCGAGACGGTGGCTTCGATGACGGCGGTGTAGGGGTGGTATCCCTGCTCCTTCTGCAGGCGGTTGATCTCGTCTACGAGCACTATGGCGTTCTTGACCATCATGCCGATAAGGCCCATGATACCGATTATGGCCATGAATGTCATCGGCTGCCCCGTGATCAGCAGCGACGGGGTGATGCCGCAGAAGACAAACGGGAAACAGAGCAGTATGAGCCCCACCTTGCGCCAGCTGTTGAACAGCAGCAGCAGTATGGCCAGTATTAGGAATATGGTGATGGGTACGAACTTCATCAGGTTGCCGATGGCCTCGCCCTGAATCTCTCCCTCACCGACCCAACGCATCGTATAACCGTCGGGCAGATGGATCTGTTCGATCTGTTTCTTGATCGAGGCCACGGCCTTTGCCGGCGTGGCGTCCTTACGGTCGGGGTTGGGGTCGCATTCGGCCTCGATGACGCGGCGTCCGTTCAGACGCAGCACCATGTCCTCGTCCCAATCGAGCGAGACGTCGGAGGCGACGTTGCTCAGCGGCGTGGCGCGGAAGAGCTTGTCCTGTAACGTGCTCATACCCTCTCCGCCGCCGAGGACCCCCTGCAGTTCGTCGTTCGACAGGTGCATGTTGAGCATGCTCCATACGGGGATGTTCTCGAGATCGGTTATGCGGCTGCCGTCATCGTTGCGCACCTGAAGGTTGAGGCGTACCATGCGTTCCTGATCGTTCAGTACGCCTACGGTCATGCCGTCCGTAGCGGCAAGCAGGGCATTCGCCACATCGTTGCGGCCGATGCCGGCGCGCAGGGCATCCTGCTGCGAGTAGTGTGCCACGAGCGTTTTGCCCATGGGTTTCCAGTTGTTCTGAACCGAATAGGGGTCGATATAGGGCGAGTTGCGCATGATCTGCTCGGCCTGAGTGCTGAGATCACGCAGCACGGCAGGGTCGGGGCCTGCGAACTCCACCTCCACGGTGTGGCTTGTCGAGATCGAGAAGTTATATTTTTTTATACGTATGTACGCGTCGGGCCATGCCTGCCGCAGTTGGCGGCGGATGACGGGGATCTGCTCGACGACGGTGCGATAGTCCTTGCAGTCGACGATAAGCTCGCCGTAGCAGTCTCCGCCCGAGGTCATGGGACGTACCAGACAGTAGTGTGCGGGGGCGCTGCCCTGACTTGCGGCGACGCGTTCGACGGCGGGGTTTGCGGCCACCATGTCGCTCATCTCGAGCAGGCGGTCACGCACGGCGTTGGGGTCCGAGGCCGAGGGGAAGAAGCACTCGACGACGAACTGTTTGTAGTCGAAGTCGGGGAAGAAGAGGTTTTTCACGCGCGTCATGCCGAAGAGCGACACGGCCAGCAGGCAGAATGCCGCCACGATGGTCTTGCGTTTGTTGTCGATCAGTTTGGCGACGGCGCGGCGTACGAAGCGGTGTACGGGCGAGTTCATCACCGTCGAGCCTTTGTCTTTGGATATGGCATGCGGGCGCGGCAGCCACGAGGCTGCGCATACGGGTACCTGCACCAGCGCCAGCACCCAGCTCGCCAGAAGGCTTACGCACAGCACCAGAAAGAGGTCTCCGGCATACTCTCCGGCCGTATCGGGTGAGAGATATACGCATAGGAACGTCGAGGCGGCGATGATGGTAGCACCGAGCAGTGGCAGCGCCGTGTTGCGCCCGATGCGGTAGAGGTATGTCTTGGGGCCGAGGCCGCGGTTGCGGTCGACCAGTATTCCGTCCATGATGACCACGGCGTTGTCTACGAGCATACCCATCGCCACGATGAAGGCTCCGAGCGAGATGCGTTGCAGCGTGGTGCCGCAGGCAAGCAGTATGGGGAACGATACGGCCACCGTTAGGATAAGTCCCACGCCTATGATTATGCCGCTTCGCAATCCCATCGTGAAGATGAGCACCAAGATGACGATTGCGACCGACTCGACGAGGTTGAGCATGAAGGACGATATGGCCGCCTCGACCTTGTCGGGCTGGAAGAAGATCTTCTCAGTCTCGAAACCAGCCGGTACGTTCTTCATGACCTCGGCCAGACGCTTGTCGACGGCGCGCCCCACGTCGGGCACTATGGCCGATGACTCCATGGCCACGCATATCGCCAGCGCAGGCTCGCGCCCGACGAAGAATCCGTTGCGCTGCGGCTCGACATAGCCGCGCTCGACGCGGGCGATGTCGCCTATGCGCAGAACCTTGCCGTCGAAGGTCTGGATGCGCAGGTCGCGTATCTGCTGCTCGTTCTCGACAGTGCCGTCCACGCGCAGCGCTATGCGCTGGCCGTCAGCAGAGTAGGATCCGGCATCGACAACCTTGCCGGCCGACTGCAACGCCGACATGATCTGCGTGGGTATGATGCCGTTGCGGGCGATCTGCTCCTTCGAGAGTATGATGTTGATCACTTCGTCGCGTGTGCCGACAATATTGATACGCTTGACGCCCTTCACGTCGAGCAGCTCGCGACGTATGTATTTAGCGTAGCGGTACATCTCCGAGTAGTCGTACCCGTCGGCCGTCAGAGCGTAGAAGATGCCGTAGACATCCATCATGTCGTCTATGACTACGGGGTCGTAGCACCCTTGGGGCAGACGCATCGCCGCATCGTTGACCTTGCGGCGCAGAAGGTCGAAGTGCTGCTCCAGATCGCGGTTGAGCACCGTCATCTGGAATTCGACGGTGAACATGGCCATAGAGTTACGGCACTCGGTTTTAACCTTGTGTACGTTGGGCAGGGCCCGCAGCTCCTCCTCCATCATCTGTGCCACCTTAAGCTCCATCTCGTGGGCGTCGGCCCCGGGCCACGACACTGCGACCATGGCCTGCTTGGCCGAGACGGCGGGGTCCTCCAGTTTGGGCATCTGGATGAAGGATAGTATGCCGGCGATGACGATCGCCGCCACGAACGACCAGAATATTCTTGGCCGCCGCATGAAAAATTCCGTTAAGCGTGTCATCACAGTATCCCTCCGATATTGGTTTTACTCGGCTGCTCCACAACCTTCACCTTCTCGCCCTGCTGTAGGACGTTGACTCCGGCGCGGACTATCAGTTCGTCACCCGTGAGGCCGTCCGTGACTACGGCGCGGGAGTTGTCGAGGCTGCCGTCGATGGTGACGGGGCGTTTTACGACGGTCGAATCGCCCTGCATGACCCATACGCATGCGTTCAGCCCGTCATTGAATAGTGCGCGGAGCGGTACCGTATGGCCGTGTGCGGCCGTCGAGTCGGCCGAGACGATCTCGACCTCGACGTTCATGCCTGCGGTGAGTGTGGCGTCGGGACGGTCGGTGAATGCCAGCTCAAGGGTGTAGAGCTGGTTGCCGTCGGCTTTGGGTGCCACACTCAGGAACCGAAGCGGCATCGACGCGGCGATGCCCGAAGCCCTGCAGTTGTATCGTATGACGCTGCCGCGGCGCTGATACTCCTCGACGGGTATGTCGACCGAGACCTCGAGCGGCGAGGCGTCGAGAAGCGTCATGACCGAGGTGCCGGCATCGACCATCTCGGCCGCAGAGAATCCTACGCTGCGGATGTAGCCGTCGGCCGGGGCGTAGAGCTTCGTATAGTCGAGTTTGTTCTTGTTTATGCGCAGCTGCACGCCCAGCTGGTGCAGTCCTGCCGAGGCCTTCTCGAAGTCGTTGGCCGAGACGCTCTTCTGCTCGAAGAGCTGTGATGTGCGCTTCACCTCATCCTCCAACTGGTCATATTGTATCTGCAACGCCTCCACTGCCAGACGGTAGTCGGCATCATCGAGTTCGGCCAGCAGCTGTCCTTGGCGTACATAGTCGCCTTCGCTTACGTGTATGCGGGCGATCTGCCCTGCCGTCTTGAATCCGAGTCCGATCTCGTGTGCGGCCTTTACCACACCCGAATAACTCCTTATCTTTTGCGGCGTCAGAGCCTCGGGCCTCGTGAGGCAGACGCTGTGGCGCTCCGACGTGGTCGAGGGGGTGCCGCCGCAGGCCGCAAGCAGACACGCGGCCGTGACGAGCGAAAGTTTTGTTGCAGTTGTCATTGTTTTTTCGTTTGATGGTTTCTTGCGCCACAAAGTTGTGGCTTTTTGTCGAGAGGCGTTTGTCTTGCGGAGAGAATATATTGTTCTAAAGGATGTATGAACAGTAATATGGGAGAATAAAATATTGCAATTATAGTTCTAAACGGTATATTTGCGCTGTAAATAAACTGTAAATAAATAAGAACCGATGATAGCCGACAATCACAAATTCGACGCGTTGGAACTTTCGATGTTGCCGCGAGATGAGCGCACGTGCGTTGTGGACAACGAATTGATCATAAGCGATAATTTCGACGAGGACGGTAATGTATGCGACTTGTCGTCGGATCCGCGCATGCGGGGGTTTATCTTGGCGCCCTATCCCTTCAAGATGCAGTTCGCGATGGTGCAGATGTGTGTTGCTGGGAGCATGCGGCTGCGTCATAATCTGACCGAATACGAGTTGCACCGAAACTCTATGATGATCGTAACGCCCGGGTCGATAGGCCAGTGTCTGGAGTTGTCGCCCGATTGCCGCTTGGCCATCATAGCGTTGGCGAACGGCGGCTCGATCACGGAGAAGAACCGCGACGGGGCGCTCGTGGTGCGTAAGTTCCTCTCGAAAAGCCCCATTTTGGAGTTGTCGGATGAGCAGATGGCGGAGTTGCTGTCGATCTACCACGCCATGCGGGCCAAGATTCAGCAGCCGGATTTCATATACAAGCGTGAGGTGCTGGACGGGTACATGCAGGTATTTTATTATTGTATGTGTCAAGCCATGACACCTTATGTAGAGCAGCAGGATGCCGTGCGCGGCACACGCAAAAATGAGATCTTCGACCGCTTCATCGAGACGCTGCGTGAGAACTATGCCACGCAGCGTGCCATAGGATTCTATGCCGACCGTCTGTGCATGACGCCGAAATACCTTTCACAGGTGGTCTATTCGGTGAGCGGCCGCCATGCGGGTGACTGGATACGCGATTATGTCATTCTGGAGGCGAAGGCGCTGCTCAAGAGCGGGCAGTACAGCGTACAGCAGGTATCCGACATGCTGAACTTCGCCAACCAATCCTTCTTCGGGGCATATTTCAAACGCAGCGTTGGCTGTTCTCCTTCGGCATACCGTGATATGTGACACGTGAAATAATATCTGATAATATGAGAAAGGGCGGCACTTTGTATTGGAAACGAAGTGCCGCCCGTACGTTTGTCTGAGGCGAAACGGCTAATCGAGTGACAGTGTCAGCTCAATCTCGCCCTTGCCGCCCAGCAGTTCGAGCATACGCTCGCGTGTGGAGACGTCATCTATTATCTTGCTTGGCGTAGTATGACCACACGATTTGCGGCCGTATAATATGACCGGCGCATGGCCTTGGTAGAGATTCCTGTCGCCGTAGCGCGTATCGATCCGGAGTATAAAGATGCGTTACTTGAGCTTGTCATACTCTTCGTCGGTGACGGGCTCGAGCCACTCGTTCGAGGTCTCCTCGCCCGGTATCTCGAAGGCCAGATGTGCGAACCAGCCGTCGGCCGAGGCACCGTGCCAATGCTTTACGCCTGCGGGGATATGTATCACCGTGCCGGGCAGGATCTCGACGGCGGGCTTGCCCTCCTCCTGATACCAGCCGCGGCCCGCAACGCCTATAAGCATCTGGCCGCCGCCGCTCTTGGCGTGGTGTATGTGCCAGTTGTTGCGGCAGCGGGGTTCGAATGTAACATTCGACACCACAACCTGCTCGCGCGATATGGGTGCGAGGTAGCTGTTACCGGTAAAGTACTGTGCGTAGGCCGAATTGGGCTCGCCTATCGGGAATATCATCTGCTGCTGGAATGCGGCCTTGGCATCCTCGGCGGTGCTGTCCTCGGCCCATACGTCCTTGGCCAGACGGAATGCCGCCCATGCCTTGGGCCAGCCGGCATAAAAACTGATGTGGGTGATGATCTCGGAGATCTCGCTGCGCGTAATGCCGTTCTGTTTTGCCGTCTGGAGATGGTATGTGAGCGACGAGTCGGTTATGCCCTGACTTATGAGCGAGGTGATGGTAACCAGACTGCGGTCGCGCAGCCCGAGCCGGTCGGTGCGGCTCCATACCTCCCCGAAGAGGATGTCGTCGTTCAATTCCGCGAACTTCGGGGCAAATTCGCCGAGCTGCTCACGCCCGGCCGTCTGTTTGATTTTTTGCTGTGCCATGATTGTTGTAGTGTTTGCGGTCAATGCGAATATCGCAAGGATCATACTTATTTTCATATTATGTGTTTTTAACGGTGAAACCTGCGCATGCAGTCTGTTCTGAGAGGTTGCTGCACTGCAAAACTACTTATTATAAAGATGTTGTACTGTATACTTTTTCCGGATCTTGTAACCCGAACCACGGAATCGGTGGCCGCGGAGAGTCTGTCGTGCATAGTGCCGGTGGCCCGGTTGCGGTCGCAATGCGTTGTCACGCAACCGTCCGTGCGGCGAGTTAGCGTATATTACGGTTATTGTTTGCGACGTGCTATATCGGCTCCGGAAGCCATTTGGAACGGATAAATGTCGATGGTTAGTGTATGAATTACGATAAGTTTGCAATCTATCGCGCGAATGGGTAATTTTACAATCGAAACCTGAAACTTCAAATACCCATGTCAATCCAGACCAATCAATCATTGTCGGTTGACTGTGCCGTGTTCGGATTTAACGGTACGACGCTCAAGGTTCTGCTCATCGAGCGTAGCTACTACAAGCCCGACACGCGCCTCGACCCGCTGAAGTTGCCCGGAGCAATGATCCTCGAGAACGAGACCCTGCCCGAGGCGGCGTATCGTGTGCTCGAAGAGGCCACGGGATTGAAAAACGTATATCTCAAACAGATGGAGATATTCTCCGACCCCAAACGCGTGAGCGGCGAGGAGCTGGAGTGGATAAACCGCTATCACGGCATCCACAGCGAGCGTGTGGTGACGGTTGGTTATTATGCCTTGGTCAAGCTCGACAGCCGCATGGTGGCCTACACCACGGCCAAGGGTGCGCAGTGGGTGGATGTGGATTCGATCCAGCGTCTGGCGATGGACCACAAGCAGATCCTGACGTCGGCGCTGTCGGTATTGTGCCGCGAGATGCTGCAGTCGCCCGTAGCCTTCGAGCTTCTGCCGCGCAAGTTCACGATACGTGCCTTGCAGAACCTATATAGCGCGGTGTTGGGCATCGAGATCGACAACCGCAACTTCCGCAAGAAGATTCTCTCGTCGGGGTTCCTCACACCTACGGCCGAGAAGGAGCAGGGCGTAGCCCACAAGCCGGCGCGATACTACATGTTCAACCGCAACGCCTACCGTAAGGCCGTGCGCGAGAAACTCAAACTGGGATTCATCAACAATTGGAAATATTGACCGTCGGAGGCCGTGCGGACGAATGGCGGGCAGGAGAGTGCCGACGGCACTTGGAATGAAGTATAAACGAAAGAGAAAGATATCAGGATATGAAGAGTTTGGGAATAGATATAGGCTCCTCGTCGGTGAAGGTGTCGCTGCTCGACATAGCGACGGGAGAGTGCGTCGCTTCGGCGACAAACCCCGCGCAGGAGATGCCGATAGATGCCCTTCGGAGCGGATGGGCGGAGCAGGACCCCGACATGTGGTGGCATTATGTATGCGAGGGCATACGTCAGGTCGGGGCCAAGAGCCCGCTGCGTGACGTCGTGTCGATAGGCATAACCTATCAGATGCACGGTCTGGTGTGTCTCGATGCTGCGGGGCACCCGCTGCGCAAGTCGATCATCTGGTGCGACTCGCGTGCCGTTGAGATCGGAGCCGAGGCTCTCGAAGGCATAGGCCGCGACTACTGTCTTGGCCATGCGCTCAACTCGCCCGGAAACTTCACGGCCTCGAAGCTGGCGTGGGTCAAGCGCAACGAACCCGAGCTGTTCGCGCACATCGACAAGTTCGTGCTGCCCGGAGACTATATAGCCTATCGGCTGTCGGGACACCTCTCGACGAGTGTGAGCGGCCTGTCGGAACAGATACTGTGGGACTTTGCCGAGCAGCGTCGTGCCGACTTCGTGGCCGACTGGTACGGCATTCCGCATGAGATGATACCCGAGGCCGGGCCGTCGATCGGTACGCAGGCCGAGACCGATGCCGCAACGGAGCAGTTGCTCGGCATACCGAAAGGTACCCCGATATCGTACCGTGCGGGTGACCAGCCAAACAACGCCTTCTCGCTGAATGTTCTGGAGGCGGGCGAGGTGGCCGCGACGGGAGGTACGAGCGGCGTGGTGTATGGTGTTGTCGATACGCCGAAGGCCGACCCGCAGTCGCGTGTCAATACGTTCGTGCATGTGAACCATACGGCCGGAAGGCCGCGCTACGGCATCCTGCTCTGCATCAACGGTACGGGCATAATGAATTCGTGGATACGCCGCAATGTGGTGCAGCAGACGCTCGATTATGCCGCCATGAACAGCCTTGCCGCCACGGCCCCCGTCGGTTCGGACGGCGTTGTGGTGCTGCCCTTCGGCAACGGTGCCGAACGTGTGTTGGGCAACCGTACGACGGGCGCGGAGATCGTCGGACTCGATCTGAACCGCCATACGACGGCGCATGTTGTTCGCGCGGCGCAGGAGGGTATAGCCTGCTCGTTCCGTTACGGCATAGATATCATGCGCGGTCTGGGGCTCTCGCCCGACGTGATACGCGCCGGTGAGGCGAACCTGTTCCTTTCGCCGCTGTTTCGGCAGACGCTGGCGACGCTCACGGGTGCGCGTATCGAGCTATTCAACACGGACGGGGCGTTGGGTGCCGCACGCGGTGCCGCGCTCGGCGCGGGGTATTACCACAGCCGTGAGGAGGCTTTCGCCTCGCTGCGGAGACTCGAGACCGTAGAGCCCGTGGCGAAGGAGCGCGAGGCGCTGGAGGAGGCCTACGGAAAGTGGGTGCGTGAGGTCGAAATGCGGCTCGAAAGGGCCTGATGCAGCCGTGAATACGGTATATGAGTGATTATGCGGCAGCTCTTTTGCGGCGGCGAGCCGTCCAAGGGATGCGAAACTGAAGATATTACATAAAAATAATGTGTTCAATTAAAAACAACGTTTATTATGGCAACTAAAAGCTATTTCCCCAACGTGGGGAAGATCCCTTTCGAGGGTAAGGATTCAAAGAACCCGATGGCATTCCATTACTATGAGCCCGAGCGTGTGGTTATGGGCCGCAAGATGAAGGATTGGTTCCGTTTCTCGATGGCGTGGTGGCATACGCTCTGCGCCGAGGGTGGCGACCAGTTCGGCGTGGGCACCAAGAAGTTCCCGTGGAACGAGGCCGCCTGCCCGATGGAGCGTGCCAAGGCCAAGATGGATGCCGGTTTCGAATTCATGCAGAAGATGGGTATCGAGTATTACTGTTTCCATGACGTGGACCTCGTGGACGAGGCTGCCACGGCCGAGGAGTATGAGAAGAACCTCAAGGAGATGGTCGCCTATGCCAAGCAGAAGCAGGCCGAGACGGGTATCCGTCTGCTGTGGGGTACGGCCAATGTCTTCGGACACCCGCGTTACATGAACGGAGCCTCGACCAATCCCGATTTCGACGCTGCGGCCCGTGCAATGCTGCAGATCAAGAACGCTCTCGACGCCACGATCGAACTGGGCGGCGACTGCTATGTCTTCTGGGGCGGCCGTGAGGGTTACATGTCGCTGCTCAACACCGACATGAAGCGCGAGAAGGAGCACATGGCCACCATGCTGCGCATGGCGCGCGACTATGCCCGCGGCAAGGGATTCAAGGGTACGTTCCTCGTCGAGCCGAAGCCCATGGAGCCGATGAAGCACCAGTATGACGTCGATACGGAGACGGTGATCGGTTTCTTGCGTGCGCACGGTCTGGACAAGGACTTCAAGGTCAATATCGAGGTTAACCACGCCACGCTTGCCGGCCACACCTTCGAGCATGAGCTTCAGTGCGCCGTCGATGCCGGCATGCTGGGTTCGATCGACGCCAACCGCGGCGACTACCAGAACGGCTGGGATACCGACCAGTTCCCGATCGACCTGTACGAGCTGGTTCAGGCGATGATGGTGATCCTGCGCGGCGGCGGCCTTCAGGGCGGCGGCACGAACTTCGATGCCAAGACGCGCCGCAACTCGACCGATTTGGAGGATATCTTCATTGCCCACATTTCGGGTATGGATACGATGGCGCGTGCGCTGCTTATCGCTGCCGACATCCTCGAGAACTCGCCCTACGAGAAGATGCTCAAGGAGCGTTACGCCTCGTACGACAGCGGTGAGGGCAAGGCTTTCGAGAAGGGAGAGCTTACGCTCGAGCAGGTTGCTGAGTATGCACGCCACCATGAGCCCGCACAGCACAGCGGCAAGCAGGAGCTCTATGAGGCGATGATCAACATGTATATCTAATCTTGTTCCGGTTCCGCCGACGGTGCAGATGCTGTCGGCGGAATTTTTCGTTTATGCGGATTGCGTGGCGCGCCGTACCATTGCGGTGCGGTATTGTAATGCTGCCGATCCCCGACCTGAAACTGTAACCTCAATTTGCAAATATGACTTCAACCCAATCAAACGGAAGCCGGGCGTATCTCTTTTCGATCGTGCTGGTGGCGGTTATCGGAGGTCTGTTGTTCGGCTACGATACGGCTGTCGTGTCGGGTGCCGAGCAGGCTCTCGACGATTTCTTCCGCACGGCGAAAGACTTTACCTACACGGCGTGGATGCACGGTTTCACGGCCTCCAGCGCCCTGATAGGCTGCGTCATAGGCGGTGCCATATCGGGCGTGCTTGCCGCGCGTCTGGGCCGCAAGCGCACGCTCGTGGCGGCGGCCGTGTTGTTCTTTGTATCGGCCGTGGGCTCGTGGTGGCCCGAAAGCGGAATACTTCCATACGGCGAGGCGTCGTTCGCGCTGCTCGTATCGTTCAACATCTACCGTATAATCGGCGGCATAGGCGTCGGTCTGGCATCGGCCGTATGCCCGATGTACATAGCCGAGATCTCGCCCGCGCGCATACGCGGCACGCTGGTCTCGTGCAACCAGTTCGCCATAATATTCGGCATGCTGGTAGTATATTTCGTGAACTATCTCATACGCAACAATCTGGGCGATACGGCCGAGGCCATACAGCAGGCTATGGTCGACGTCGGCTGGCGCCGCATGTTCCTCTCGGAGGCGTTCCCTGCAGGTGCATTCTTCCTGCTCATACTGCTGGTGCCCGAGACACCGCGTTTTCTGGCTTTGCACGGTAACGATTCGCGTGCCTTCTCGGTTCTCGAACGCATAAACGGCACGGCCGAGGCCCGAACAATCCTCGACGAGATCAAGTCGACCGTCGACGAGAAGCGCGAACACCTGTTCGCTTACGGCAAGACGGTTATCGTGGTGGGCGTGCTGCTCTCGTTCTTCCAGCAGGCGATAGGTATCAACGTGGTGCTCTATTACGCCCCGCGCATCTTTGAGAACATGGGCGCTACGGGCGATGCCTCGATGTTGCAGACGGTGGTCATGGGTGTGGTGAACATCATCTTCACGGTGGTTGCGATCTTCACTGTCGACCGTGTGGGCCGCAAGCCGCTGCTTATGATCGGATCGACGGGCATGATGATCGGCATGGCGGTTCTGGCCGCTCTTTCGTTCACCGATACGATCGGTCTCGGAGCCCTGATCTTCATAATCATCTACACGGCGTCGTTCATGATGTCGTGGGGACCCATCTGCTGGGTGCTCATATCGGAGATCTTCCCCAATACGATCCGTTCGCAGGCCGTGGCCATAGCCGTGGCGGCGCAGTGGATATCGAACTTCCTTGTCTCGGCTACCTTCCCGTCACTGAGTGGCTGGAGCGTCGGCGGTACATATTGCATATATGCCGTCATGTCGCTGTTGTCGGCCCTGTTCGTATGGAAGATGGTTCCCGAAACAAAGGGCAAGACCCTCGAGCAGATGTCTGCTCTGTGGCGCGGACGCAAGTAGGCTCGCAGCGCAGACAAATAAAATACCCGCAACTCTCGGAGCTGCGGGTATTTTATTTGTACCGTCGGACGCTACAATTCGAGCGTTACGGTGACATCCTGCACACCAAGGTCGGCGCTGCGGTATGTCGGGGCGGCCGATGCCACATGAAGCGTGTGGGTGCCTTGCAGCAGCTTCTTCGTGCCGTCCTCCTGCACGGTCGAGAGGCGCTCTACGGGAATCTCCATGCGTACGGTGCGCTTCTCGCCGGCCTTCAGATGCTCGCGGCTGAAGGTTGCGAGTTGCGATTGCGGTGCCGTGACGCCTGCAGCGGGCGACGAGTGGTAGAGCTGTACGATCTCGTCGACGTCGGACGTGCCGTCGTTGCTCAGGGTGAACTCCACGGTAACGTTCTTGTCGTCGCTCGAGACGACCTTGGCGGGCCCGTATGTGACCTTGCCGTAGCTCAGACCGTAACCGAAGGGGAAGAGGATGTTGTCGGTCATGTATTTGTATGTGCGTCCTGCCATCGAGTAATCCTCGAACGGCGGCAGCTTCTCGGTCTCGGTAGGGAAGGTCACAGGCAGGCGGCCGCTGAAGTTGGCGTCGCCGAAGAGCAGATCTCCCAGCGCCTCTCCGCCGGCCTGTCCCGAATACCATGCCATAACCACGGCGTCGGCCAGTTCGTATATCTCGCGCAGGTCGATGGGACTGCCGCCTGTGAGCACTACGACGATCCCTTCGCCCTTGTATCTCTTGAGTGTGCGCAGGTAGTTCATCTGCGACTCGGGCAGGCGCAGGTCCAGACGGTCGCCGCTGGTGCTGTTGGCGATCGATTCGCCCTCCTCGCCCTCTACATTGCCGTTGTTGCCCATGAATACGATGGCGACATCCGCACCCGCGGCTTCGCCTATGTTCATGTTGGCGGCAAGGCCGTCGAGCTGCATGAATCCCGTGTGGTAGGATACCGTGGTGCCGGCGCTGACCTTCGATACTATGCCCTGAAGGTATGTGCTGTATGTGTCGCTCAGACCGTAGTAGTTGCCCATTTGGTAGAATATGTCGGTAGCGCCGCTGCCAGACATGTTGAGCGAGTGGATGTTCTTGTCCAGAGGCAGTATGCCGTCGTTCTTCAGCAGCACCATGCTCTCCACGGCCGCGCGTTTGGCTAGAGCGCGGTGCTCGGGCGAGCCGATCACATCTTCCGGCATGTTGTTGTAGGGGCATTGCGGGTCATCGTGCAGGATACCCAGCTTCATGCGTGTCATGAGCGTCGGGCGCAGGGCGTTGTCGAGATCCTGCTCGGTGATGAGCTGCTTGGCGTATGCATCCTTGAGCGTGCGCATCGACGAGCCGCACTCGAGGTTGAGGCCTGCCTTGAGGGCCTTGACGGCGGCATCCATCTCGCAGCGGGTGCAGTGGTGTCCCGTGTATATGTCGGTCACGGCGCCGCAGTCGGATACGATGTGGCCCTTGAAGTTCCATCTGTTGCGCAGTATGTCCTGCATAAGGAACGGGCTGGCCGAACAGCAGTCGCCGTAGACGGCGTTGTAGGCCGTCATGACGGTCTCGACCTTTGCGTCCTTGACCAGCATCTCGAATGCCGGAAGGTATGTCTCATAGAGATCCTTGAGCGAAGGTTCGACATTGGCTCCGTGTCGTGTGGCCTCCGGGCCCGAATGCACGGCGAAGTGCTTGGCGCAGGCTGCGGCCTTGAGATAGTTCGGGTCGTCGCCCTGAAGCCCCTTGACGAATGCCGTTCCCAGCATGCCCGTCAGATAGGGGTCCTCGCCGTAGGTCTCCATGCCGCGGCCCCAGCGCGGATCACGGAAGATGTTGACGTTGGGAGACCAGAAGGTAAGTCCGGCGTAGCGGCCGTAGTTGCCTATGCGCTGTGCCACCTGATACTTGGCGCGTGCCTCGTCCGAGATGGCGTCGCCTATGCTGTTGAGCAGTTCGATGTCGAATGTGGCGCCGAGTCCTATCGGTTGCGGGAATACCGTAGCGCGGCCGCTGCGGCCCACACCGTGCAGACCCTCGTTCCACCAGTCGTAGGGTTTGATGCCGAGGCGCTCGATGCCCGGCGTCGAGTTCATCATCTGGCCGATCTTCTCGTCGACGTTCATCGAGTCGAGCAGCTGATCGACCTGCTGTTCCATCGATTGCTGCGGCTGCTGCGCGCTCTGCTGCGGCTGTGTGCCGCCGCAGCCGGCAAGCATCGCCGCAGCACTTAGAATGAGTATTTGTCGTTTCATGCCTTTATGGTATTTGATGTTTGAGTCCGTATGTCGGTGGCAAGGTTCGGCCGCAGAGCCTGCAACTTCATGCGGCATTGCTGCCATGCGCCCGAAGGTGTTGGCACGCTGCCGCGTATATTGTCGTTTGTGGGGTCGTAGTTCGCAATGGCTCTTACGGTTATACAAATATAACCATTGTCGGCGTAAAAAACCTCGCGCCGGAGCGTCATTCGCGGCGGAAGGTTGAGAGTTTCAGGCGCATAGGGACGCTATCAATCCTTAATATGGACTTGGCCTCTGCGTTTGGCGGCGCGGTGAATGGCGTGTAACATGCGGCGTTTTACCGCGTAAGGCGCATTATGCCGTTTCGGCGGCGTCGCGGCAGAAATGACGGTGGCGGGGCCTGAATGTGCAATTATTACGCTAACTGATTTTGGCGTTATGTGCTGGTCATTTTGATGTGCAGGTATTTGGCCTTGTATCCGAGTCGGATATGACGAAATGTGGGTAATGGCTCTCGGCAGCATTATTCACTCACCGTCTTGCGCCACTTTGCCGGCGGGCAGGCCGTCCTCTCCTTGAATATGCGTATGAAGTGGCTTGTCGACTGGAAGCCCGACCGCTCCGAGACGTCCTGTACGGTCAGCTCGGGAGAGCCGAGCAGCAGCCGCTTGGCATATTCGATGCGCAGTCGGGTGATCCATTCGCGGAACGTGGTGTCGTATGTGGTGTTGATGTAGCTCGAAAGGTATGTACGGTTTGTGAGCAGGTCGTTCGCCACGTCCGTTATTGTTAGCCCCGGACGTGTGTAGCCGTCGGCCGCAATCCACTCCTCAAGCCGTGTGGCAATGTCGGTACGGATACTTGTCTGCATGGCGGCCGACAGTTCCGGCGCATTGTCTGAGACGGCCGGTTCGGTCAGGGCGTTGGCCTCGAGCGCACGCTCCACCTGCTCGTAAAAAAGCAGGTAGTTCATGTAGGAGCAGAAGAGATATACGTAGAATGGTATTGACGAGAATACCCACAGGAATATGTACCGGTCGGGCAGGAAGGTGAGCAGGCCGCAACCCACGCCGAAGATCACGGCCCAATATGTGAATATCGAGAGCCAGCGGATATAGGCGGCGATATCGTCGGAGAGGGTGTCGTCGAAAAGCCGCACGGCACGGCGGTATGCCTTGATGAGCCGTCGGGCGAGTGTGAGCCCGTAGCATACGAGCCATGCGGCCATGGCCAAGAGTCCGATCTTCTGGGTTGTGCCTTCGGGCAGCCACTTCAGGATGATGCCTGCCGCCAGCGTGAAGAGCAGCCATTGGGCAAGGTGTGTGGCCATGCGTCGGCGGGTGACGTAGAAGCGGTCGAGCAGCGTTGTTAGGGCCGAGCTGAAGAGCCAGTAGCAGAGGAAGTATGTCGAGAGGTTCATCAGTATGGCGGCATCGATATCCCGCAGGCGAATCTCGGTGAATAGGTGTACGGCATAGTTGGCGGAGAGCAGCAGCAACGCACACCCCATGATGCGGCGCGAACGGAGATAGTTGTCGAAGATGGCCTTGTCGGGCGTTCGGGCAAGCAGAAAGTAGGCCCCGAAGAAGATCATCAGCGGCAGGGCCGTCCAGAGCGAATATTCATATAGCGGAATGTTCATCTGCGTTTCGTGTTTTACGGGCATGCGCTGCGGCAACTATCCGCGGTTTACGGTTTTGCCGTTTGACCGGATGCACTTTTGTCTCCTTGCGGCCCGGCGGTGCCTCCGTGTTCGCGGACTTATTCATTGGCCCATGTCGCAAAGATGGTTTGCAGGCGGATGCGGCGGAGCGGTCGTTGTGTCGATGTGCTCCTTTGCCTAAGCAAAGTTATGCAATAAATTTGATTGTAAATATATTGCAAATAAGTTTTATCGGCTAAACGGGATCTCATGCGGCTTCTTGCGGTTCGTTCCCGTAAAGTGCGACATGTGGCGTTTATGCTTTGCCGGTCGGTATCTCGACCTTTGCATCGTGAAAATGACGCTATGTCCCGCACTCCGGTCATCAGTGGGGCGGGGCGGCGCATGGTTGTAATCCGATTAGCTGCAGTCTTTATGCGGCCGATTCGATATTTGCGGCCCCGCAGATTTGTTCCACCCTTGGCAAATATATCCGTATCGTTGCTCTATTTGTAATAATCTATAAAATATATTCGGTGTAAAAAAGAAACCATGTATCTTTGCATACAGATATTATTTGCCGATGGTCCCGAATGCCGCAAAATGCCGGTAACGGACCGTAAGTATCGGCGGTACTTAATACGACTGTTACGATGAAACGATCGACGATCGAGGATACGATGTTCCCGGCATGCCCGGTGCGGAATATTCTGGCGCGTCTGTGTGACAAGTGGGCGTTACTGGTCCTCTACCTGCTGGCGCGTTCGCAGACGGGAAAGCTGCGTTTTACGGAGTTGAGGCAGGCCATGCCCGACATCTCGCAAAAGATGCTGGCAACGACACTGCGCACGCTCGAAGAGGACGGTTACATCACGCGAACGCTCTATGCGGAGGTTCCGCCGCGGGTCGAGTATGCGCTCACGGCGCGGAGCGAGACGCTCCGTCCGATTCTCGAGGAGCTGCTCGCATGGGCCGTGGATAATATGGATGCCGTCATGCAGGATCGCAGGGAGTCGCACGGGTCGAAAGATAAAATCAAACGCATGGAGGAATGAAAGCTGCACAATTGGATCGTTATGCGAGTGGTGGCCGTCTGGTCGTTCGGGAGGTTCCCGTTCCGGAACCGGCGGCGAACGAGGTTCTGATAGAGGTACGCGCGGCGGCCGTCAATCCGCTGGAGTTGCTGATCGCTTCGGGAAGTATCAGGCTGATTCAGGATTACCGCCTGCCGCAGACACTCGGCAACGAGTGTTCGGGTGTCGTGGTGAAGGTAGGCAGCCAAGTCCGTGATTTCCGCCCGGGCGATGCCGTCTATACTCGGCTCCCGTTGGGACGAATCGGCGCCTTTGCCGAATATGTCGCGGCTGATGAGGCGGCTGTGGCGAAGATCCCCGAGGTGTATGCCTGTGGCGGCCGCAATCCCGTTGACCGCGCTGACTGCATGGCAGGGTCTTGTTGACGTGTTGGAGGCGCAGGCAGGGCAGACGCTGTTGATTACGGGCGGATCGGGCAGTTTCGGGCAGATGGCCGTCCCGATTGCCAGAGAGTTGGGGCTTCGTGTCATGGTGACTGGCAACGCACGTGCCCGCGAAGAGTTTTTGGCCATGGGGGTCGAACGCTATATAGATTACCGTTAGGAGAACTATTGGGAGGTAGTGCCGGGAGTCGATCTGGTTATCGACACGCTCGGAGCCGGTGAATTCGAACACGAACTCTCGGTGCTGAAACGGGGCGGGCGTCTGTTGAGCCTGAGGACATCACCCAACGGGGAGTTTGCCCGACGCAACGGCTTCCCGTGGTACAAGCGTGCCCTCTTTACGCTTGCCGGAATGAAATACGATCTGTCGGCCCGGCGTCAGGGTAAGGATTATCGGTTTGTGTTTGTGCATGCCGACGGGGCGCAACTGCGCCGTATAACGGAGATCGTTGAGCGCAACCATATTGTTCCTGCAGTCGATCCGCATACGTTCTCTCTGGAGGTGATAAACGATGCCATGCGGCTAGTGGCCGTGGGGCCGATCAATGGAAAGGTAATTGTCAGAATGTAAAATTATTTTGCATGGATAAGATTTATGAAATATGCTTCAGCCCGACGGGCGGAACGAAGCGTGTGGCCGCAATATTGGCCAAGGCGTTGGCGGATGAGACGGTTTCGGTCGATCTTACGGCGCGCGATGTCGATTTCGGCAGCGTGACACTTGGTAAGGATGATGTGGCGATGATTGCCGTACCGTCATACAGCGGACGTGTTCCCGCCGTTGCGGCGGCGCGTCTGGCCGAGATGCACGGTAACGGTGCACGGGCCATACTGGTCTGTGTCTATGGCAACAGGGCCTATGAGGATACATTGGTGGAGTTGCGTGATACGGCCTCACGGGCCGGATTTATTGTCATTGCAGCCGTGGCGGCCGTGGCCGAGCATTCGATTGCCCGCCAATACGCAGCGGGACGTCCCGATGCGGATGACGAAGCGGTGTTGCGCAATTTCGCAGAGCGGATTCGCAGTAAGATCGATAATGGAGACACGGGCGAACCGGAGATCCCGGGTAATCGCCCATATCGCAAGGCTGCTGGCGCAGGTATCGTGCCCAAGGCTACGCGTGCATGCGTCAAGTGCGGCGTTTGTGCGACGAAATGTCCCGTCGGCGCCATTGATGCGCAGGATCCGAGCCGTGTCGACAAGGAGTTATGTATCTCCTGCATGCGGTGCGTTGCGATATGTCCACACGGGGCCCGATGCGTCAATCGGCTGATGCTTGCACTTGTCGGCCGTATGCTCAAAAAGGTGTGCTCGGAGCGTAAAGCCTGCGAACTCTATCTCTGAACTCCGGTGGAGCGGTTGAATCGGATTCTGCCGGCATGGAGTTCAGCCGCCCTCCGGCCGTTGAATGCGGCATAGATCGGAGCTTTGCCCTTTTTCGTGACTTTGGTCTTCTTGCAGAAGAAGACGGCGCTGAAGGTGGTTCGTGGCAACATGGCTGTTTGGTTTTTGGATAAATTAAACGTCTTCAGCGCCGGAATGTTGCAGAGTAAAATGATGCAAATCAGCGAAATAGAACTAAATCGTGACCTGTTTTCGGCCCGGGCAAAAAAGGTCACGATTAAGGCGTGAAATACTTGCTGCCTTTTGCTTCAACAGGAGTGGGAAAATAAAAGAAAAAGCCTTGTATATCGCTGATACACAAGGCTTTCTAGGGTTTGGTCAGGTTTCTGCTCATCCTCTTTTCTGACCCGGAGAGCGGAAAACGGGACTCGGACCCGCGACCTCAACCTTGGCAAGGTTGCGCTCTACCAACTGAGCTATTTCCGCATTACGTTACAAACTTTCCGATTTGTGAGTCTCTCACTTTTTGAGAGGTTTTATTCCCCCCCCCCCCCGGATGTTTGTGAACCTTGCAACCTCGAGGAGTCGTTGTCTCTATCGGATTGCGAGTGCAAAGATATGTCAAAAAAATTATTCTCCAAAACTTTTGTGATTTTTTTTGCGATTTTATTTTAAAATTTTCATATCCTTCATTCCGTGTCAGGCCGTTTCGTAGCATCTATCGAATTGATATTGTTTCATGTAACGGCCGTCAAATGTCACGGCGGCGTCAATGGCAAAAATTTTGGCGCGCGGGTGCCGTATGCGTCGGCAAACGCCATTCGGCGGTTGAGGATATTGGCGGCTCTGAAAGTTGGTCGGCGAATGGGAGGGTGGTGTGCGGCCTTGCTCGTGGTGGGGCATGATGACTGGCGAGCGGGGATGCGTCGTCTTCCGTCTTTTGCGGGCGGAGCAGTGGCTATATTTATATGTGGATAACGGCTGGCATAATATGATAGGCGTATCGTTTCGCGTGTTGTGCCGCTCTCGGTTGTTGCATCATGTTACGAGGCGTAGGGCAGGGGTAGGGTAAATGGAGGCGGTATAAGCGGTAGTAAATGTGGTAAAGGAGTGTCTCGGTGTCGTAATTTCCGCGGTGCGGAGCAGCGATAAGGAAAAAAGTGACAAAAAAATGCAAAAAAAGTCATCGGGATAACGATTTTGAATAAAAAACATTACTTTTGTACACGATTCGTAAACTTTCCACAATGAAAAAGATCCTTATTGTAGGTGCGGGAGGGCAAATAGGTTCCGAGCTGGTGACCTATCTCCGCGGATTATATGGCAATGGCAACGTTGTTGCGGCCGATCTCCGGCAGTCGGAGCGGCTTGCGGCCGACGGCCCGTTTGAGATTCTCGATGCTCTGGATGCCGAGCGGTATGCGGAGTTGGTACGCAAGTACGGTATCGATTCGATATTCAACCTTGCAGCCCTGTTGTCAGCCAAGGGAGAGGCGAATCCCACGCTGGCGTGGAAGATCAACATCGGGGCGCTGACCAACTCTCTGGAGGTGGCGCGGCAGTACAACTGCGCACTCTTTACGCCGAGTTCGATCGGGGCGTTCGGAGGTGATTTCCCGCGCGACAATACGCCGCAGGATACCATCATGCAGCCCAATACGATGTACGGCGTATGCAAGGTTACGGGCGAGCTGCTGTCGAACTACTACCACACGCGTTTTGGTGTGGATACGCGCTCGGTGCGTTTCCCGGGTATCATATCCAATGTCACGCTGCCCGGAGGCGGTACGACGGACTACGCCGTGGAGATATATTACGCGGCCGTGAAGGGTGAGCGTTTTGTATGCCCCGTATCGTCAAACGTATATATGGACATGATGTATATGCCCGACGCGCTGCGTGCGACGGTGGAGCTCATGGAGGCCGACCCCGCAAAGCTGAAGCACCGCAACAGCTTCAATATCGCGTCGATGAGTTTCACGCCCGAGATCATCTATGCCGAGATACGCAAGCGTCTGCCCGAGTTCGAGATGGTTTACGACGTGGACCCCGTAAAGGAGGCCATAGCTGAGAGCTGGCCCAACAAGCTGGACGATACGTGCGCCCGCGAAGAGTGGGGCTGGAAGCCGCAGTGGGATCTTTCGTCGATGACGGACGACATGCTGCGTGCCGTGCGGGCAAAGAATCTTTAACCACAAAGAGATAATTGTAATAGTTGAGAGTGGGCGGACATGATGGCATGTCCGCCTTTTTCGTTTCCCGTATTTTGCGTTTTTCCGTCCGAAAGGTTTGCCCGAACGGACTATAAACGTTATATTTGTAGTGATGGAGCGTGGCGTGTCAACCTTCGTCACGGCTCGTGTTGTCGTGTTAATCATATAACGCAGTGTCTTTTAGAAGTATCTTGTCCGGACGGAACGGCGTCTGCCGGCCAACCTGCAGCATGCGTGGAGAGGTCGGCGGGGTGTGTATGCGTGTCTTTTCGGCCGGTTGAAATATGTTGTACTTATGGAGTGTCGTATCAAACTCGTTTTGTCGGTAGCAATGCTGCTCGGTACGGTCGCGGCGGCATCGGCGGATGTTGTGAATGTATCGCCTGCGGGCGATGACGTGCGTGGTGACGGCAGTGCCGTGCGTCCCTTTGCGTCGCTGCAGCGGGCTCTGGATTATGCCGCAGCGTTGCCAAAAAACGATACGCTCTTCATCCGTGTCGGCGGCGGGGAGTACCGTCTGTGCGATCCGGTACGCATCACGCCCGACAATTCGGGTACGGCGGCGGCACCCGTTGTCATCGAGGGCGCGGGTATGGATGCGACGGTGTTCCGCGGCAGCGTCACCTTCGGTGGATTCCAACGTTATGACGACAAGGTGTGGCGTGTGCGCGTCCCGCGCGAGTGTCGCGGCGGGTTCGAACAGATATATGTCGGGGGTGAACGCCGGTTCCGCGCTCAGCTGCCCGACCGCGGCGGCTTCCTCGAGATGGAGCGTGTCGATGAGTTTGTGATCGACTCCTCGGCGACGAACCGTACGGGAAAGAACTGGGCCGTGCTGAAGGTCACGCTCGATGACGGGACGTCGTCACGTTTGGGGCGCATGCCGAGGTCGGAGTGGAATGATGCGATCTTCAATTTCTATCATAAGTGGGATGTCACGCGTCTGCGTCTGCAGTATCTCGATGCGGCACAGGGCGAGGCTTATTTCGTGGAGGAGGGTATGATGCAGTGGAACCCAATCGACGTGAAGAGCCGCCTTGTTGTCGAGAATTGTTCTGCGGCGTTGGATTCGGCCGGAGAGTGGTATTTCGACCGCAGTGGGGGGTGGCTCTATTATATACCCGCCGATGGCGAGAATCCCGAGACGCTGGAGGTGTCGGTGCCCGTGGTGGAGAAGTTCCTCGAGATTACGGGCGATGAGGCTTCGGGAAGGCGTGCGGGGCATGTGATCCTTCGTGATATGTCGTTCCGCGAGGCGGGATACCGTACCCCGGCCTTCGGCAATGCTGCGGCTCAGGCGGCGGCTCCCATCGAGGCGGCGGTCATGGCCGACTATGCCGAAGGTGTCGTACTGGAGCGTTGCGAGGTTGCCCACACGGGGCTTGGGGGAGTATGGTTCCGCCGTGCATGCCGCAATTCCGCCCTGCGGCAGTGCCACCTGCACGATCTGGGGGCGAACGGCGTCAAGATCGGCGAGCCGGATATGCCGACATCGGATATGGTCACGCACCATATTACGGTCGACAACTCGATCATACAGCATGGCGGTTATGTCTTCCCGTGCGCCGTGGGGGTGGTTATATTCCACGCATCAGACAACAACGTGACGCATAACGATATAGCCGACTTCCGATACAGCGGCGTGTCGGTAGGCTGGGTCTGGGGCTATTCCGACAGCCCGGCCAAACGCAACCATATAGACTATAACCGCATTCACCATCTGGGGTGGGGCGAGCTGTCGGATATGGGCGGTGTCTATACGTTGGGCCGTTCGGAAGGCACGACGGTGAACCACAACGTCGTACACCATATATATTCACGCTATTACGGAGGCTGGGGACTCTATACGGACGAGGGGTCGACGGGCATCACGCTGCGCGACAATCTGGTCTACGCATGCAAGAGTGCGGGCTTCCATCAGCATTACGGCGAAGGCAATCTTATATGCAATAACATCTTTGCCTGTCAGATACGGGCCCAACTGGAGGCTACGCGGCAGGAGGAGCACCTCTCGTTTACATTTACGAACAATATCATATATTTCGACCGCGGCGATCTGGCGGGCGTGAACTGGAAGGGCGCCAACATGGTGTCGGATCACAACTGCTATTGGGATACGCGTTCGACCGACCTGTCGTTCCAAGGCGTGTCGCTTGCCGAGTGGCGTGCGGCGGGCAAGGATGTGCATTCGGTCGTGGCCGATCCGGGATTTGTGGATGCCGCGCATTTCGACTTCAGACTGAAGAACAGACGTGTGGCGCGCAAGATCGGTTTCGAGCCCTTCGACACGGCTCAGGCCGGAGTCTACGGATCCGAGGCGTGGCGTGAGCGTGCCCGGCTCGACCCGTCACTGGAGGAGGCTTTCGACCTCCTCGTCGAGCAGACCGAGGCTCTGGGCATAAGCCAGTGGTAACAGGACCGGAATGATGATATGCGATATGCGTATGGCAACAGGTTGGCCGGTAACGGAAGATACAAATTAACCCTTATATATTTTCAATATGTCGAATAATCCACTTAATGACGGCGCTGTGTATGACGCCCGTTTGCTGGGGAAACCCAAGATGCTGGCTCTGGGCCTGCAACACATGTTCGCCATGTTTGGCGCTACGGTACTTGTTCCGGCCATAACGGGCCTCTCGGTCTCGGCCACACTGCTCTTTGCGGGTCTGGGCACGCTGCTCTTCCACGCCATCACACGATTCAAGGTGCCGGCATTCCTCGGTTCGTCGTTCGCCTTCATCGGCGGCTACGCCACCGTCACCGAGATGGGTACGGCGCAGGGCCTCTCGACGGCCGAAGCGCTGCCTTATGCCTGTGTCGGGGTATTCTTTGCCGGTTTGTTGTATTTCGTGCTGGCAGGATTGTTCTCCATGTTCGGCGCGCGCCGTGTGATGCGTTACTTCCCGCCCATTGTCACGGGCCCCATTATCATATCGATAGGACTGATACTCTCGGGTTCGGCCATCACCAACTGTATGGCCAACTGGTGGATCGCGCTGCTGGCTATCGCCATTATCATCGTGGCCAACATCTGGGGCCGCGGCATGGTCCGCATTGTGCCCATATTGTTGGGCGTGGTCGGTTCTTATGTAGTGGCTGCCCTGTGCGGGCAGGTGGACTTTACGGCCGTGCGCGAGGCCGCATGGATCGGGGTTCCGTTCCACATGAAGGATACGGCTTTCGCCGTCTTCGCCAACCCCGACTGGGGGCTTCTCGTCTCGGCCATCATCACCATCATGCCCATAGCTCTGGCCACGATGGTGGAGCATATAGGCGACATGTGTGCCATATCGTCTACGGTTGGACGTAATTTCCTTGCCGACCCGGGCTTGCACCGTACGCTTGTGGGTGACGGTCTGGCCACCTCGATGGCGTCGCTGTTCGGGGCGCCTGCAAATACCACATACGGCGAGAATACGGGCGTGCTGAACCTTACCAAAGTGTTCGATCCGCGCGTGATACGCCTTGCGGCCGTCTTTGCCATACTCTTCTCGCTCTCGCCCAAGTTTGCGGCGCTGGTAAGCTCGATGCCTACGGCTACCATCGGCGGCGTGTCGCTGGTGCTCTACGGCATGATCTCGGCCGTGGGTGTGCGTAACGTTGTGGACAACAAGGTCGACTTCACGGCCTCGCGCAACGTCATCATCGCCGCCATGATCCTCGTGCTGGCCATAGGTATCAAGTACGGCGCCAACGATGCCGTCTCGCTCGGATTTACCTCGCTGTCGGGTCTGGCCGTAGCCGCTATCGTGGGTATCGCGCTGAACGCCCTGCTGCCGGGAAAGGATTACGTCTTCGGCCGCAACTCGAAGGGCGACACGTCGGTCGATTTCGAGGTCAACCGCGTCACGGAGGAGTGATGTGCGCGGCAGGACGATAAAAATTTGTATAATTCCAACGAAAGAGTCGAATCATAAGAGATGATACTTCATGACAAGATAGTGTGCGGCGGCGGGGTGTGCCGCGTGACGGCACAGGTGGCATCCTTCGCTACGCACGGCGGCGTGCGCGAGTGGCATGCCGTGCTGCATGTCGATGGCGGCGAACGGCAGTTTGCGGATCAGGCCGCGTCGCTGCGTCGGGCCTTTGAGACGCTGCGCGAGGGCTTTGCGGGTGCCGAGTGCCTCATGTGCCGCCTGTTCCTGAGCGATGCCGCGGCACAGCAGCGTGCCGCGGCCGCAATCTTCGCCGACGTGCCGCTGTCGATGATACAGCAGCCGCCGCTCGACGGCAGCAAGGTCGCCGTGTGGGCGATCTTCTGCGAGGGTGTGGAGCGTGTCGGCGAGGGCGCATTCAGCCATAACGGCTATACACATCGCTATGCGCTCATGCGTGAGGCGGCGGGTACGGACAGCGCTTCTCAGACGACGGCACTGCTCGATGCCTACGGGGCGGACCTTGCATCGTGCGGCATGACGCTGGCCGACAACTGCGTGCGTACGTGGTTCTTCGTGCGTGACGTGGATGTGAACTATCAGGGTGTCGTGGACGCCCGTCGCGAGAAGTTCGACAGCTGCGGCCTGACCCCGAAGACTCATTATATAGCGAGTACGGGCATCGAGGGCAAACCCGACCGGCGCGATGTCTTCGTGCGTATGGATGCCTATTCCGTGGAGGGGTTGTCCGAGGGGCAGCAGCAATACCTCTATGCGAGGGATTATCTCAATCCGACATACGAGTACGGCGTCACCTTCGAACGTGGCGTGAGGGTCGATTACGGAGACCGCAGCCATATATTCATTTCGGGCACGGCAAGTATCGACAACCGCGGACGCGTGGTGCATGCGGGCGACGTGCGGCGGCAGACGGAACGTATGTGGGAGAATGTCGAGGCGCTGCTGCGCGAGGGCGGCGCGACGATGGATGATGTGATGTCGATCATTGTCTATCTGCGCGATACGGCCGACTATGCCGCCGTGCGCGACATGTTTGCGCGCCGCTGGCCCGATATACCTGCCGTGATCACGCTGGCTCCGGTATGCCGTCCCGAATGGCTCGTGGAGATGGAGTGCGTGGCCGTCACGAAGGGTGCCGTCTGCAGCTACCGGCCTCTGTAATGATGTGGTATCCCGAGGGCTGGCCGGCGTGGGATTTATATGTTTTGTGGCCGGTCGGATGCGATGGCTTTTGCGGGGTGCCATTATACGGAGATAGGGAGGAGACGTGTGGAATTATCTATTGCGGGCTGTGTGGGGGTGTGCCGACAGTTTGTAATGCGACTGTAAATACGGTTATTTAACGGATATACATTGTGTTGCGGCAGCGGTGCGTGCTTTTCCGAAAGGCGTTCAGATTACGATTATTAATAAATTGTTAATAATTTAAGGCGCCTTTTATGGTTATGCTCGCGCCCTAATCCTATATTTGTTCGCGTAAAGGTGCTTCCGTATGTACGCTGCCCGAGGCTCAGGCCGATATTTACCATGAAACTCAAACCTTTAATCAAATTTACACGCTTATGAAGAAACTTCTGCTCATGGCATGTGCGGCAATGCTCTCGTTGGGCGCTGCGGCTCAGAATGTACAGTTCCATTACGACTTCGGTCACAACCTCTACAAGGACCTGAAAAAGACCTCGGAGTCGGACGGACGTGCCCCGATCACCACGACGGTGGAGATGTTCCGCGGCGATACGTGGGGCAGCACCTACTTTTTCATCGACCTCGATTACAATGCCGGCATGAAGGGTGCTTATTGGGAGATCTCGCGCGAGATATGCTTCTGGCAGGAGTCGAAGCTCGGGTGGCTGTCGGCCCATGTGGAGTATGACGGCGGTCTGAGCGACGCGGCCGGCTCGTTCAACAACGCATGGCTTGTGGGCCCGACCTATTCGGGTCACTCGAAGGACTTTACCAAGACGTGGTCGGTGAGCGTCATGTACAAATACATCCCCAAGACATACGACACGTCCGGAAAAAAGCAGACGAGCAACTTCCAGCTGACGGGCGTATGGGGCATCGACTTTGCGAAGGGTTGGTGCACCTTCTCGGGCTTCATCGATTTCTGGCGCGAGTGGCGTCCGTGGCAGAACACGAGCCACATCCTGCTCTCGGAGCCTCAGTTCTGGGTAAACCTGCACAAGATCCGCGGCTGGGATAACGTGCATCTGAGTGTCGGCGGCGAGGTCGAGTTGTCGAACAACTTCGTCTCGAAGGGCTTCTATGCCATCCCGACCGTGGCGGCAAAGTGGACCTTCTGACGGCTGCGTAGTGTTTTGTAACGAGTAAAAACGGAAGATATATGCTTAAGAAACTGTTCGGATTCGATCCGTCGGTGACCACGCCGCGCACGGAGATCTTGGCGGGTGTCACCACATTCCTTACCATGTCGTACATTCTGGCCGTCAACCCCGGAATGTTCAGCCAGCTGGACGGCATGCCCGCCGGCGCCGTCTTCACGGCTACGGCTCTGGCCGCCATAACCGGTACGCTTATCATGTCGCTCTGGGCCAAGCTCCCCTTCGGACTGGCGCCCGGAATGGGACTTAATGCCTTCTTCGTATTCTCCGTATGTATGGGTATGGGCTATCCGTGGCAGTTCGCCCTGACGGCCGTATTCATCGAGGGTATCATCTTCGTGATCCTCACGCTTACGAATCTGCGCGAGGCCATAGTGAATGCCATCCCCGCCTCGCTCAAGAATGCCATAGGCGCCGGTATCGGTCTCTTCATAGCCTTCATCGGCCTGCAGAATGCCGGTATCATAAGCAACAACGACTCGACGCTCGTATCGTTGGGCGAGATCACCTCGGGCAGCCCGCTGCTGGCGATGATAGGTCTTGCCGTGACGTCGGTGCTGGTGGTGAAGAACGTGCGCGGCGCGCTGCTGATCGGTATCCTCATCACGACGGTGATAGGTATCCCGATGGGTATCACCAACTATGGCGGCCTTGTCTCGGCGCCGCACTCGATCGCCCCGATATTCTGCAAGTTCGAGTGGAGCCAGATCTGGTCGCTCGATATGGTGGTGGTGATATTCACATTCCTCTTCATCGACATGTTCGATACGATCGGTACTCTGGTGGGTGTATGCACCAAGGCCGACATGCTCGATGCCAACGGCCGTATTCCGCGCGTGAAGCAGGCCTTCATGGCCGACGCTCTGGCCACGGTGGCAGGCGCATGCTTCGGCACCTCTACTACGACGACTTATGTTGAGAGCGCTGCAGGCGTGGCGCAGGGCGGCCGCTCGGGACTTACGTCATTCGTTGTGGCGTGCTGCTTCTTCGTGGCGCTCTTCTTCTCGCCGCTCTTTCTGGCCATACCGTCGGCGGCGACGGCGCCCGTGCTGATCATCGTGGGACTCTTCATGCTCAGCCCCATACGCAACATCCCGTTGGACGACTATGCCGAGTCGATTCCCGCCTTCATCTGTATCATCATGATGCCGCTGGCATATTCGATCTCGGACGGCATTCTGCTCGGCATGATCAGCTATGTTGTGATCAACGTTCTGTGCGGCAACTTCAAACGTCTGTCGGTGACGATGTACGTTCTGGCCGTGCTCTTCATACTGAAATACATATTTATCTGATCTGTCCGACGCTTCGGCAGCGGCGCGCATGGGGCCTTTGCCGACCGCTGCGCGGCGCAGAATGAATAACGGCACGGGGGTATTCCGAAAAAAGCGGAATGCCCTCGTGTTTTTTGCATAATGTGGTTTTTGATTTTGTCAAGTGACGAAAAAAAACTACATTTGTAAGAATATTAACTGCTAACTTTATTCAATGATGAAATCAAGACTTTTAATTGTTGTTGCGGCTCTGCTGTTTTCGACAGCCATAGGCGCACAACCGCGTGCGGAGTATCCCCGCCCGCAGTTCGAACGAGCCGACTGGGTCAACCTGAACGGCGAATGGAGTTTTGCGCTCGATCTGTCGGATTCGGGTCGCGACCGCGATTTCTATAACAGCAAGGGCTTCGAGCAGCGTATCACGGTGCCGTTCGCACCGGAGAGCAAACTCTCGGGCATAGGGTATACCGATTTCATCAACAGCGTGTGGTATCAGCGCATGATACAGATCCCGTCGGCATGGCAGGGCAAGCGCGTGAAGCTTAACTTCGGTGCCGTATATTACGAGTCGGAGGTATATATCGACGGTCGCTTCGTCGGCCGCCACTACGGCGGTTCTGACTCCTTCGCGTTCGATATCACGGATTTCGTGGGTGACGGCAAGGAGCACAGCATCGTGGTGCATGCCGAGAGCGACCTTCGCAGCGGCACGCAGCCCGGAGGCAAGCAGTCGACAAATTACTATTCGTATGGTTGCAGCTACACCCGTACCACCGGTATCTGGCAGACGGTGTGGATGGAGGCCGTGGATGACATGGCGCTGGAGCGTGTGCAGGTCGTAACCGATATCGACAATGAACAGATAGTAGTAATCCCTACATATTATAATGTCGCAGGTGGGAATACCCTTTCGGTTGAAGTACTGGATGGCGGGAAGGTCGTGGCGCATGCCGAGTCGGCAGCGGTGCAGGGCGTGCCCGTAGTTGTGGCGTTGAAGAAGGCCAAACTGTGGAGTCCCGAGTCGCCGTTCCTCTACGATGTGGTGTATGAGGTAAAGGATGCCGAGGGCAAGACGCTCGACCGTGTCGATGCCTATGTAGGTATGCGCAAGGTGCATATCGACGGCAACAAGATATACCTTAACAACAAACCATACTATCAGCGTCTTGTGCTTGATCAGGGATTCTATCCCGACGGTATCTGGACGGCTCCGTCGGACGAGGCCCTCAAGCATGACATAGAGATGTCGAAGGCTGCGGGCTTCAACGGCGCACGCCTCCACCAGAAGGTCTTCGAGGAGCGTTTCCACTATTGGGCTGACAAGCTGGGATATATCGTATGGGGTGAGATGGCCTCGTGGGACAAGGACTTCAATTCGGTAGCCGCGGCGCGCAACTTCCTCTCGGAGTGGGGCAATATTGTGGTGCGTGACCGCAACCATCCGGCCCTGATCGTATGGACACCCTTCAACGAGGAGTTTGGTGTGCCGTCGAACGAAGCTGGACGCTTCCTTACAGACGTATATAACGAGACGCGGCGTCTGGATCCGACGCGTCCGGTGAATACCGTGAGCGGCGGCATATATGTCATTTCGGACTTCTGCACGGCGCACTGCTACGAGCAGGACGGCGCACGTCTGCATTCGATGCTCTTCGACGGCGAGAAGTTCTACCAGCCTCAAGGCCCGAACGGAGGTTTCGACAGAGCCATCCGCAAGTTGTACTATGACGGCTCGCTGCCGTATCTGCTCGACGAGTTCGGCGGCATCAAGTGTGCCGAGACGCAGCCCGAGGGCGGCAATTCATGGGGTTACGGCAACGCTGCTCCCACACGTGAGGATTTCTACACGCGTCTGGAGGCGTTGGTGAAGGCCATAGTCGACCACAGCGACAAGATTTGCGGTTTCTGCTATACGCAGCTGACAGATGTGGAGCAGGAGCAGAACGGTGTCTACTATTACGACCGTGGCGAGAAGTTCGACATGGGGCGTGTGAAGGCTATCTTCCAGATGAAGGCCGAGGGCTACGAGCAGTAGAGCATAATGCAACGAGCCATATAATCGCACGGCGTATCGTCGGGGCGAGATATTGAAAAAGGAACATTGAAAAACGGAATGGAAATTTATTAACCGAAACAAAAAACGATAAAGAGTAATGATCAGAAAAGCAGCGAAAATAGTGTTTATGCTGGCCGCCATGGCGGTCTGCTCAGGTGCGGCGGCTGCGGTGCCGCGTGCCGAGTATCCCCGTCCTCAGTTTGTACGTGCAGACTGGGTTAATCTGAACGGCGAGTGGAGCTACTCGATGGATCCCGTCATGACGGGCTGGGAGCGCGGACTCATGTCGAGCCGCGGCTTCGCCGACAAGATCATCGTGCCGTTCGCACCGGAGAGCAAGCTATCGGGTGTCGAGCACAAGGAGTTCATCCCCTGCATCTGGTACCAGCGCGAGATCTCGGTGCCCGAGGCGTGGGCCGGTAAGGATATCCTGCTCAACTTCGGCGCCGTATATTATGAGTCGGAGGTATATATCGACGGCAATTTCGTGGCACGCCACTTCGGCGGTTCGGACTCGTTCTCGGTGGATATTACGGACTTTGTCAAGGCGGGAGGTATGCACTCTCTGGTCGTTAGCGCCAAGAGCGATCTGCGCAGCCGCGAGCAGTCGGCCGGAAAGCAGTCGCTGCGTCACGGCCCCTTCGAGTGTATGTACACCCGAACGACAGGTATCTGGCAGACGGTATGGATGGAGGCTGTGGCGCCGTGCGGACTCGCGCGCGTGAAGTACACCACCGACATCGACCGCAACGAGGTGTCATTCGAGGTGTCGCTGCGCCGCAACCGCAGTGGTAATACGCTTACGGTGAACGTAATGGATGGCGGCAAGACCATCGCTTCGCAGACGGCGCCCGTGGCGTCGGGATCGGTCGTGACGCTGCCCGTGAAGAAGGCCAAGCTGTGGAGCCCCGAGTCGCCATTCCTCTATGACGTAGAGTTCCTCCTCAAGGATGCCGATGGCAATACGCTCGACAAGGTGACGTCGTATTTCGGCATGCGCAAGATCCACACCGAGGGTAACCGCATATATCTGAACAACGAGCCCTATTACCAGCGTCTGGTGCTCGATCAGGGATTCTATCCCGACGGTATCTGGACCGCTCCGTCGGACGAGGCCCTCAAGCATGACATCGAGCTCTCGATGGCAGCCGGTTTCAACGGTGCGCGTCTGCACCAGAAGGTCTTCGAGGAGCGTTTCTACTATTGGGCAGACAAGCTGGGCTACCTGACGTGGGGCGAGGCTCCGAGCTGGGGCCTTGATGCCAACTCGCCTGTTGCGGCGCGTAACTTCATGTCGGAGTGGCGCAATATCGTCGTGCGTGACATGAACCACCCGTCGCTTGTGACGTGGACGCCATTCAACGAGGAGTTCTGGCCCGACGAGACGCAGTATCCGCGTTTCGTGTCGGACATCTACGATATGACCAAGCAGCTGGATCCTACGCGCCCGATCAACACCGTGAGCGGCGGAATACATATCAAGACCGATATCTGGACCGAGCACCACTATGAGCAGAATGCCGAGCGTCTGCACGATATAATCTACAACGGCGGCAAGATGTTCGTTCGCAAGCCCGATATTCAGGGACGCCTGCGCGGCAATGTCGGTTTCAACCGCCCCGAGCTCAACAGCCCCTATACCTTCCCAACATACGAGGGTGACATACCTTATATCCTCGACGAGTTCGGCGGTATAAAGTGTATGGAGGCCAACCCGGCGAAGGATGGCGCATGGGGTTACGGCGATGCAGCCCAGACCAAGGAGGATTTCTACAAGCGTCTGGAGTCGCAGGTGCGTGTGCTGATCGATATGAGTGATCTCATCTGGGGCTATTGCTACACGCAGCTGACGGATGTGGAGCAGGAGCAGAACGGTATCTACTACTACGACCGCTCGACCAAGTACGACATGGATCGCGTACGTGCCATATTCCAGATGGCACTGCCCGAGCAGCCTGAGGCAGCGGAGAAGAAAAAGTAACGCATAGCGGCGGCGGACAACGTTGTCCGTCGGCCGCTTTTTGACGGATGACGGTATGCTCCGACGCCGCATCACGGGGACTTTGTGGCCGAGCGGCGGATACGGTCACGATATAGGAAAACAGGACGAAAATATAAAATTCGCATTATGAAACGCATTGTAATGGCAATGGCTGCGCTGGCTATGATGGTCGGCTGCGGCGGAGGTGAGAAGCCCGCGGATAACGGACTGAACCTCATGAAGGAAGAGAACTTCAAGTGCGAGATCGACGGCAAGCCGGTATCGCTCTATACGCTTACAAACGGTACGCTCACCATGCAGGTTACCAACTTCGGCGGCCGCGTGGTATCGTTGTGGGTGCCCGACCGTGACGGCAAGATGGCCGACATAGTGCTGGGTTACGAGAATATCGACCGTTATGTACACAATACGGGCGAACGTTTCCTCGGTGCCGCCGTGGGACGTGTCGCAAACCGTATCAACGAGGGCCGTTTCACGCTCAACGGCAAGGAGTACTCGGGCCCGCAGAACAGCAACGGACAGATGCTGCACGGCGGTGACAAGGGTATCGACATGATAGTGTGGGACGTTGTGGACGTTATGCCGTCGTCGATCGTGCTGCGTTGCACGCTGCCCGACGGTCAGGACGGCTTCCCGGGCAATCTGACCATCACGATGACCTATACGCTTACGCCCGATAACGAGTTCAAGGTACTCTATCTGGCCGAGACGGATGCTCCGACGCTTGTGAACCTGTCGCACCACTCGTTCTTCAACCTCAAGGGTGAGGGCGGCGGTACGGTTCTGGACAACGTGCTGACGATCAAGGGTGACTACATCACGCCTACGGACGAGCGTCTGATTCCGACCGGTGAGCTTCGCGCCGTTGAGGGTACGCCGTACGATTTCCGCGAGCCGCATGTCATCGGCGAGCGTATCGATGCGGATAACGACCAGCTCAAATTCGGCAACGGCTACGATATGAACTGGGTTCTCTCGCGTGAGGATAACGGTCAGGTAGAGACCGTGGCTACGCTCTACGATCCCACGACGGGCCGCTGCATGGATGTGGCGACGGATCAGATAGGACTTCAGTTCTACAGCGGCAACTTCTTCGAGGGTGCGTACAACGGCAAGTATGGCGAGCCCCTGTGCTTCCGTGAGTCGATCGCGTTGGAGACGCAGAAGTTCCCCGATGCGCCCAACCACGAGAACTTCCCCTCGATCGTGCTCAACCCGGGCGAGACCTATTCGCAGACCTGTATCTATAAATTCTACACGAAATGATGCGAAGAGCGGGATTTTTGGCTATGACGCTGGCGGCCGTGTCTTTGGGCATGGCCGCCTCAGCGCAGAATCGTTGGACGATCGAGCCTGACGGCAAGACCATCCGTATGGATGTAAACGAACGGACAATACCTCATGACGACCATGTCGAGATGAGCGGTAAATATATGGCCGTTGTCTTGTATTGGGATGTTGACGAGGATGGCATTTTCGGTGTGAACCGCTCGCTGGTCTTCCCGATGCTGCGTACGATCCCGAACGATACGCACGGCAGTCTGATGCTGCGCCAGAATTTGGACGTGGTGTCGCAACTGCGTATCAATAACAATAACTTCCTTACGTTCAAGGCCCGTACTGTCGAGTTGAACGGCGCGATGCGTGTCGTTGAGGAGCATCGTCAGGGTGATTACGGCCTTGAGGTGGATCGGGTGATCTTCCCCGCTATGGAGGAGCCGGCCATGTGCGAACGGTATGTTGCGCGCAATACGGGCTCGGTGGCATACGCGTTGCAGATACCCGAACTCGAGCAGACGATCGAGACGGATCCTGCAAGAGGTGTCGAAGGTTCATATCGCATTGTCAGCCGCGTTCACGGCGGCGGTGTCTACACGGTGGAGCCGGGTGACAGCGTTGTATTCTCGCTCGTGATCGAGGCTTTGGCAAAGGACGATGCCGAGGTTGCGGCGAGTGCGGACGACATGTGGGCCGAGCGCAAGGCTTTCCTTGATGCGGTGGATGACAATCTGGTGCTCGATACGCCTGATGACGTGATCGACACGGAGTTCCGCTATGCCAAGATCCGCGCTTCGGAGAGCATATTCAAGACCAAACGCGGATATATGCACGGCCCGGGCGGCGAGAGCTACTATGCGGCCATCTGGGCGAACGATCAGGCCGAGTATGTCAACCCCTTCTTCCCGTTCTTGGGATATGGCGTGGGTAACGAATCGGCTTTGAATGCCTACCGTCTCTTCGCGCAATATATGAACGACGAGTACAAGCCCATTCCGAGTTCTATCATCGCCGAGGGCGACGGTACGTGGAGTGGTGCGGGTGACCGCGGGGATGCGGCCATGATCGCGTACGGCGCTGCGCGCTATGCCCTGACGCGGGGCGATCGTGCAGAGGCCGAGGAGTTGTGGCCTCTGATCGAGTGGTGTCTGGAGTATTGCAAGCGCCAGATCAACGACGAGGGTGTGGTCAAGTCGGACCGTGACGAGCTGGAGGGACGCTTCCCTTCGGGCGAGGCCAACCTCTGTACCTCGACGCTCTATTACGATGCGCTTATTTCGGCATCGTATCTGGGCCGCGAGTTGGGCAAGAGCCCGTCGCTGACGGCCGATTACAGCCGTCGTGCCAAGGCCATGCGTGCGGCCATAGAGTCATACTTCGGGGCTACGGTGTGCGGATATGAGACCTATCGCTATTACGACGGTAACGATATCCTGCGTTCGTGGATATGCATGCCGCTTATCGTGGGTATCTATGACCGGGCCGAGGGTACGATCGACGCCCTGTTCCATTCGGATCTCTACACGTCGGACGGACTGCTGACGGCGCAGGGCAGCGAGACCTTCTGGGACCGCTCGACCCTCTATGCCTTCCGCGGAGGTTATGCTGCGGGCTATCCCGACTTCATGACCGAGCAGCTGTCGTTCTACTCGAACCGCCGTCTGTTGGGTGACCATGTGCCATATCCGATCGAGGCGTGGCCCGAGGGCAACCAGCGCCACCTCTCGGCCGAGAGCGGACTCTACTGCCGTATCATTACGGAGGGTATGTTCGGCATGCGTCCGACGGGCATGCGCAGCTTCGAGCTCAAGCCCGAGATCCCCTCGACGTGGGATCATGCATCGCTCCGGCACGTGCGTGCTTTCAACCGTGACTTCGATATCGAGGTGAAGCGTCTCTCGCCCGAGAAACTGCAGGTTACGGTATTGCAGCACGGCGAAAAGGACAAGCGTTACGAGCAGCGTTTCACCGTAAGGCAGGGCCGTACGATAGAGGTCAAACTCCCGTAGGACGTAATGCCGGCACGTGTGACTTATAATTAAGGATGCGTGCAGGTATGGTGCAGCCGCAGTGTGAGACGTAAAATTGCTTCAGAAGAAAAATTGCTTTAGCAGAAAAGTTTATCAATATTAATCGAACAATAAACCAAAAAACTTAGACCTATGAACATCGAATTGGTAAGAGAGAAGTTTGCCGAGAAGTTTGGAACCAAAGGCGACGTTTACGCATCTCCGGGTCGTATAAACCTTATAGGAGAGCATACCGACTACAATGGCGGATTCGTATTCCCGGGTGCCATCGACAAGGGCATCGTAGCAGAGATACGCCCCAACGGTACGGACAAGATCCGCGCCTATGCCATCGATCTGGATGACTATGCCGAGTTCGGCATGCGCGAGGAGGACAAACCCGCAGCATCGTGGGCATGTTATATCTTCGGCGTGGCACGCGAGATCCAGAAGCGCGGCGGTAAGGTTGAGGGCTTCGATACGGCCTTCTCGGGTGACGTGCCCCTCGGAGCGGGCATGTCGTCGTCGGCGGCGCTGGAGTCGACTTTCGCCTTTGCGCTGAATCACATCTATAATGATGACAAGATCGACAAGTTCGAGTTGGCACGCATCGGCCAGTCGACCGAGCACAATTACTGCGGTGTTAACTGCGGTATCATGGATCAGTTCGCCTCGGTATTCGGAAAGAAGGGCAACCTGATGCGTCTGGACTGCCGTTCGATGGAGTTCGCATACTTCCCGTTCGATCCCGAGAAGTACGGTTACCGTCTGGTGCTGCTCGACTCGGTTGTAAAGCATGAGCTGGTAGGTTCGCCCTACAACAAGCGCCGCGAGTCGTGCGAGCGTGTAGCCAAGGCTCTGGGTCAGGAGACCCTGCGCGGCGCCACGATGGAGCAGCTCGACGCCATCAAGGACAAGATCTCGGAGGAGGACTACAAGCGTGCCCGTTATGTGATCGGCGAGGAGCGTCGCGTGCTCGACGTGTGCGACGCGCTGGAGCGCGGCGATCTGGAGACCGTCGGCGAGCGCATGTATGAGACCCACTGGGGCATGTCGAAGGATTACGAGGTGTCGTGCGAGGAGCTTGACCTGTTGGCTACCATCGCCAAGGAGTGTGGCGTGACGGGCTCGCGTATCATGGGTGGCGGCTTCGGCGGCTGCACGATCAACCTTGTGAAGGACAGCCTCTACGATCCGTTCATCGCAACGGCCAAGCAGAAGTTCGCGGCGGCTTACGGTCACGAACCCAAGGTTTATGATGTTGTGATCTCGGACGGAGCACGCAAGTTGGACATTTAATTTGTCGTAGCGATGAAACGATTCATAATGACGTTGGCGGCGGCGTGCCTCTGTTGGGGCGCGTCTGCCGAGATCGTCCTCCCGAAGGTGCTGGGCAGCAATATGGTGCTGCAGCAGCAGAGCGAAGTGAATCTGTGGGGTAAGGCCGATGCCGACTCTAAGGTCACGGTTGTGGTTTCGTGGAGTAACGACAAGATACAGACTCACAGTGATGCCGAGGGCCGTTGGGCTGTCAAGGTGGCGACGCCGGCCGCATCGTTCGATCCGCAGACGATCACCATCAGCGACGGCGAGAGCGTGACGCTCGAAAACATACTCATCGGCGACGTATGGGTATGCTCGGGCCAGAGCAACATGGAGATGCCGGTCAAGGGTTTCGGCAACCAGCCCGTGGAGAACTCCATCGACTATATCATGCGTGGCGGCGAGGAGGCTTCGCGCATACGTATGTTCACCGTGCAGCGTGCCCGCTCGTATGACAAGGATATGGAGGATTGTGCCGGCGGCCAGTGGGAGTGCGCCTCGCCCGCGAGCGTGGCCAACTGTTCGGCTACGGCATACTTCTTTGCCTACAACCTTACGCATGCGGTCAATATCCCTATCGGCATTATCGCTACCGACTGGGGCGGTACGCGCGTCGAGTCGTGGATGCCGCTGTCGGCATTGAAGGATTGCGTGACCGAGGAGCAGTTCAAGCAGAAGCAGACGGTGCACGACATCAAGCCGAGCGAGCTCTATTGTGCCATGATAGCCCCGATCCGCAACTTCACGGCACGCGGATTTCTGTGGTATCAGGGTGAGGCCAATCTTGGCGATATCGACCATTATGACAAGATGATGGCCCGTATGGTAGAGCAGTGGCGCAGCGACTGGGGCGACGAGGATAACTCGATGCCGTTCTATTATGCCCAGATTGCTCCCTATTCGTACGGCGACTCGCAGAACATCTCCTATCCTCTCTTCGTGGAGGCTCAGGTGCGTGCCTTGAGCGAGATTCCCAACTGCGGCATGGCCGGCACGACGGATATCGGTTCGGAGAACTGCATCCACCCGGCCCAGAAGTTCGAGGTAGGGCAGCGTCTTGCTGCGCTGGCTCTGATGCAGACCTACGGCCAGAGCGGTTTCGAACCGCGTGCTCCGCGCATGGAGTCATACGAGATACGTGACGGCAAGGTGACGGTACGTCTGTTGCGTGCCGGTCTGGGCCTGACCCCGTGGTACGGCGAGCCGATCAAGGGCTTCGAGATCGCGGGTTCGGACCGTGTCTTCCACAAGGCCAATGCCTCGATTTCGGGTAACAGTGTCACGGTATGGAGCGACGAGGTGAAGGAGCCCGTAGCCGTACGTTACGCCTTCCGCAACTATATCGAGAACAACCTCCACAACATGTTCGGTGTGCCGGCCGTACCGTTCCGTACGGATGACTGGAATGATGTGAGGTAGACGACAGTCACGATTGATTATTCCGACTGTGCGGCTGCGGCCTGTGCAGTCGGAATTTATTTTGCCGTGCGGTGGCCATAAATCGGCCTGCGGAGGGGTTTTTGTCGCGGCGAAGGATAATAATTGGGGGCATAATGTCGTTAAACCAAAAAATATGTGTAATTTTGTACGCTTAATACCCAGCATACTGTATAAACTATTCGGTATGAAAAAATGTTTCACCACGTTAGCCCTCGTCTTCGCGCTTGCGGCACTGTTCGGCAGCTGTTCCGGAATCCAGAAGGTGATAAACACCGACGACGCAGATCTTATCTTCGATCGCGGCATGTTGTATTACAATGCCGAGAAGTGGAATAAGGCGGCACAGCTTTTCGAGAGCTGCGAACACTACTTCTCCGGTACGATGAAGGAGGATACGGTCGCTTTCTATATCGCCCGCTGCAAGTTCAAGGATCACGATTTCCTTACGTCGTCGACGCTGTTGGACGACTTCCGTCACAAGTTCGGGCGCAGTGCGTTTCTGGAGGATGCCGAGGCCATGTATGCCATCAGTCTCTACAACATGTGTCCGGGTCCTACGCGTGACCAGTCGATGACCAGTCAGGCGGTGATTGCGATCTCGGAGTTCATGTCGCACTATCCCGAGAGCGAGCAGTATCCGCTTTTCAAGGATATGACCGACGACCTGACGTGGCGTATGCACGAGAAGGCATACCTGAATGCATATACGTATTACAAGATCGAGCGTTACAACTCGGCCATCATAGCCTTCCGCAATGCGTTGAGGCAATATCCCGATTCGCACCGGCGGGAGGATCTGCTCTATCACATCGTGATGTCATCCTACAAGCTGGCCAGCAACTCGATCGAATCGAAGCAGCTGGATCGATACATGTCGACGCTGGATGCCTACTATTCGTTTATCATGGAGTTCCCGGAGTCGAAGTACCTGAAGGATCTGGAGCACGTGGAGGAGCAGACCAAACGCTTCATAGAGAAGAACCGTAAAGAAGAATAACAACGACAAAATTACGCATAAGATGGAGATCAAGAAGAACATTCCCAACAACACGATTACCCGCAAGTTGGTCGATCTGGACAAGAATACGGGCAATATCTACGAGAGCATCAACATCATAGCACGTCGTGCCAATCAGATCTCGACGGAGCTCAAGGCGGAGCTTACGCGCAAGCTGGCCGACTTCTCGTCGCCGACGGATACGATGGAGGAGACCTTCGAGAACCGCGAGCAGATCGAGATCTCGCGTTATTACGAGCGTCTGCCCAAGCCGACGATCATCGCCACGGAGGAGTTCCTCGACGGCGAACTCTACTACCGCGAGGGCGGCGACAAGGAGTCGAAATAGCGTCGTGCGCGGTTGGCCGGGACGAGTATCGTGTATGGAGTGTGCGTCCCGCAGAGTGAGCCGAGAGGCCGGGCGCGGTTTATCGTGCGTGAGGAGAGTGTCGCGAGCCGAGGGGAGGGAGAGAGAGACGCTTCGTGTGAGGCGTGATTGAGTGACGGGCGAAGGAAATTGTCCCCGTGAGGAGCGAGCGAAGTATGCCGATGTGCCGTTGGAGAAGCAAAGAGTGACTGCACGGTGAAGTGTGCTCCGCGTGCCGGGTGTCGAGCTATTGAGCCGCGTCGGATGAGTCGGCTGAAATCATAAAATTTGGATTCCCCGCTATGTTGAAAGGCAAGCATATAATATTGGGAGTTACGGGTAGCATAGCTGCATACAAGGCGGCTGTGCTTTGCCGTTTATTTGTGTCGGCGGGAGCCGAGGTGCGTGTGGTTATGACGCCTCTGGCCAAGCAGTTCATCACGCCGCTGACGATGGCTACGTTGGCCAAGCATCCTGTTCTTGTGGAGTTCTTCAATCCCGAGAACGGGGAGTGGAATTCGCACGTGTCGCTGGGCGAGTGGGCCGACTGTATGGTCATAGCCCCCGCGACGGCCAATACGCTGGCCAAGATGGCGTGCGGCGTTGCGGACAACCTTCTGCTGACGAGTTATCTGTCGGCCAAGTGCCGTGTGGCTGTTGCTCCGGCGATGGATCTCGACATGTATGCCCATGCGGCGACGCAGCGCAACCTTGAGCAGCTGCGTCGTGACGGTGTGCATGTCATCGAGCCCGAGCAGGGCGAGTTGGCAAGCGGCCTTGTCGGCAAGGGACGTATGGCCGAGCCGTCACATATCGTCAAAGAGGTGGATGCGTTGCTGGGAAGTGCGACGCTTGCCGGACGGCGTTTCGTCGTTACGGCGGGTGCCACGATCGAGGCCATAGATCCCGTACGTTACATATCGAACCACTCGACCGGTAAGATGGGATATGCCGTAGCCGGTGAGTTGGCGGCGCGCGGTGCGGCGGTGACGCTCGTGAGCGGACGTACCAACCTTGCAACGCCCGAGGGTGTGGATCGTGTGGATGTGGTCTCGGCGGAGGATATGTACAACGCCACGGTCAAGGCATTCGAAGGGGCGGACGGAGCCATCATGTGTGCCGCCGTTGCGGATTATACGCCCGTGACGGTTGCCGACGAGAAGATCAAGAAGGGAGACGGCGACATGTCGATCGAACTGCGCCGCACGAAGGACATAGCGGCCGAGTTGGGCCGTGAGAAGGGCGGGCGTCTGCTTGTGGGGTTCGCTCTGGAGACGGAGACCGGCGCGGCCAATGCCCGCGAGAAACTGGATAGGAAGAATCTTGACTTCATAGTCCTCAATTCGCTGCGGGATGCCGGTGCGGGCTTCGGGTGCGATACGAATGTGGTGTCGCTCATCGATCGAGTGTCGTGCGTGGAGTTGCCGCTTATGAGCAAACGCGAGGTGGCGGCACGTATCGTCGACCGTATGGAGAAACTGCTTAACTCATAAGGAGTATGTTGCGACGGCTTACAGTCGAAAATTATGCGTTGATCGAGCGCCTCGACATGGAGCTCGATCCGCATCTCAATATCATCACCGGCGAGACGGGTGCCGGTAAATCGATCCTGCTGGGTGCTTTGGGGCTGCTTCTCGGAAACAAGAACGAGAGCGGCTCGCTGGGTGACGCTACGCGTAATTGCGTTATCGAGGGACTTTTCGATCTGGCCGGTTACGGCCTTGAGGAGCTGTTCGAGCGCAACGATATGGATTACGAGGAGCAGACCGTGATCCGACGTATGATCTCGCCGTCGGGCAAGAGCCGTGCCTTTGTGAATGACGTGCCCGTTCAGTTGTCGGCGTTGCGCGAATTGGGTGCACACCTCATAGACATACACTCGCAGCATCAGAATCAGGTGCTGGCCGACGAGGCGTTCCGCGTGCGGTCGCTCGATATGTTGGCCGGGTCGACGGATGCTGTGGCTGAGTATGGCCGCAGCTACGAAGCGCTGCGCGAGGCGGAGCGTGAGTTGCACCGTATGGAGAGCGAGGCGGAGACGATGCGCCGTGATGAGGAGTGGCTGCGGTTTCAGGTCGAGGAGTTCGAGGCGGCGCAGCTGCGTGAGGGCGAATTGGCGGAGGCGGAGGCCGAACTCTCCGTACTGGAGAATGCCGACCATATAATCGAGGCTCTGACGTCGCTGCGCAATACGCTCGACGCCGACCAGATAGGTGTTCTGGAGCAGTTGTCTGTCGCCGAGACGGCGCTGACACATCTCGGTGAGGGATATCCCCAAGGTGCCGAGCTGGCTTCGCGTCTGCACTCGGTAGTCTCGGAGCTGAAGGACGTCGGGGCCGTTGCTGCCGACGAGAGCGACCGTATAGAGGCCGATCCGGAGCGTCTGCAGCGTCTGACGGATCGCGTCAACATGATATATTCGATGTGTCAGAAGCACCATGTCTCGACGCTTGAGGAGTTGTTGGCCGTAGGTGAGGATCTCGCTTCGCGGTTAAGTCTCATACAGCATGGCGATGAGGCTCTGGCGGCGCAGCGCGAGAAGATCGACGCTCTGCGTCGGGATGCCGGGGGGCGTGCCGCCGCCATACACGACATGCGGTGCAAGGCTTCGCAGCGCGTATCGTCGGGCGTAGCGGCCATGTTGGTCAAGTTGGGCATGCCGGAGGCGCGTTTCGAGGTTAAGGTGGAGCCGGCGGGCGAGTTGCTGGCAACGGGCGGCGACCGTGTGCGTTTCATGTTCACGGCCAACGGACGTATGGCCCCGCAGCCGGTGGAGAAGGTCGCTTCGGGAGGCGAAACGTCGCGCGTAATGTTGGCTCTGAAGGCAATGCTGGCCGAGAAATCCAAGCTGCCGACGATCATATTTGACGAGATCGATACGGGCGTGTCGGGCCGCATAGCCGATGCCATGGGCGAGATTATCTCGTCTCTGGCGACGCACATGCAGGTTGTGGATATAACGCACCTGCCGCAGGTGGCGTCGAAGGGCGATACGCACTTTGTGGTCTACAAGGAGCAGAGCCGTACAAATATCGTACGCCTCGGCGAAGAGGAGCGTGTGCGCGAGATAGCGAAGATGTTGTCGGGCAGTACCATCACCGACGCCGCACTTTCTCAGGCGGCCATTCTGTTGGGCAAACGGTGATTCTGAATGCAGGATCCCGTTTATGGAGACTGACGCGCGATGGGGGTGGACGATGGACGGACGATGTGGATAGTGGATCGTCGTGTGGTTGCCAATATGTACTGGGCTGTTTGCGGAATGTCGGCCGATACCGATCGTTGATAGACGGTTGAATCCGGACGGCGAGAGTGAAACATAATGACAAAATATAAACCTAACTCTAACTCAAAACCTAAGCGTATGAAGAAAATCTTACTCTCACTAATCATCATCGGATCATTGGGCTTGAGCGGCTGCGGGCGTCGTCATGCACTCAAACAGGAACTCAAGAATGCCTTGGCAGTGGCTGTGGAGCAGGAGAAGGCGCAGGCGGTGCGTATGGAGGGCATCGAGGGCAAGCTGCCCCGAACCTTCGAGAATGGCGAAGTCAAGGTCGACTCGCCCTATAATTGGGTCAGCGGCTTCTTCCCGGGATCTCTGTGGCTTTTGTATGAATATACCGGAGACGAGCAGTTGCGCACCTATGCCGACGAGTTTACGCGCCGTCTGGAGGTGCTGAAAGACTATAAGGGTACGCATGATCTGGGCTTCATGATCTTCTGCTCGTATGGCAATGCCTATCGCCTCACGGGCGATCCCTACTATAAGTCTGTTATCGAGCAGGCAGCCGAGTCGCTGGCGTCGCGTTTCAATGAGACGGTAGGGTGTATCCGTTCGTGGAATACGGGCCGCAAGGAGAATCCCGAACTGGACTTTATGGTCATCATAGACAACATGATGAATCTTGAGATGCTGGAGTGGTGCGGCGGCAAGTATGCCGACATCGCACGCCGCCATGCCGATACGACCATCAAGAACCATTTCCGTGACGATTACAGTTCGTATCATGTCGTAGCCTACAACGAGCTTACGGGCGAGGTGACCGACCGACGTACGGCACAGGGCCGTTCGGATGACTCGGCGTGGTCGCGCGGGCAGTCGTGGGGCCTCTACGGCTATACGATGATGTACCGCATGACGCAGGACAAGAAATACCTCGATCAGGCAGTCAACATAGCCGATTACCTTATCGCGCGCCTTCCGGAGGATGCCATCCCGAATTGGGATTACGATGCCAAGGAGCAGTCGAAGGATTCGTCGGCCGGAGCGATCATGGCTTCGGCACTGATCGAGCTCTACGGTTTCACGCAGGATGAGAGCTATCTCGAGACGGCTGAGCGGCAGCTGCATTCGCTCTGTTCTGATGCCTATCTGGCGCCCGTGGGCGAGAACGGTAATTTTGTGCTGATGCACGGCGTGGGACACTATATGGCCGGCTCGGAGGTTGACGTGCCGCTTACGTACGGCGACTACTATTTCATCGAGGCCGCCATGCGTTATCTGGCGCTTTAGCGGATCGTTTGAGAATAGACTCGGCGCTCGGATCTTTGGATCCGGGCGCCGTTGTCATTAGCGGGGCAGCAGGTCCTCGAGCGGTATGGCTTGGAATGTGATGTGAGCCTGACTGCTTTCGTATAGAATACCTACGGTTTGCGGGTCGATCATCGTAAGGCATGAATATCCCCAGCCATCCTCCCCGTCGAGCAATACTTGGTTCTCGGCTGGCCATGTGCATCCGTCGTCGAAGCTGATCTTGATTGTTATATCCCGTCGGGCGCGGTCGCTGTCTGGATTCGAAAAGAGAAGTATGTTTCGTTCCGAGATGTTTTGCTCGGCCGGCACGGATATGAGACTTGCCATACATACGGGCTCGCGCAGCGCCTTTCGTGATGATATATGCTCACTCCATGTGGCGCCGAGATCATCCGTAACGGCCACGGCGCGGCTGCCGCCGCGATTGTCGCGCATGTTGAGCATCAATCTCCCGTCCGGAAGCTCGGCTACCTGCGCTTCGGTAGTGTTTGGGCGCGGCCCGAGGTGCATATGCCATGTGCGGCCGCTGTCGCGGCTGTACATGATTGCCGAGTGAGGCATACGCTCGGCGTCGATGTATTGTGTGGGGAAGACGAGCGTGCCGTCACGCATGGTGATGCCGCGCCCGGGCCCCTGAAGCAGAAAGTGCCACTCGGGACGTTTTACCTGTCGGGTGATGTTTATGGGCTCGCTCCATGTCTTGCCGTCATCGTCGCTGTATGCCAATACAAGCTGTCCCGTCATGTCGGGATCCATCCCCTGTGCCGAGTTGTTCCACGCCATGCCGTAGCCCATGCCATGACACCACGCCGCCACGATCCATGCCCGGTGTGTCGTGTGGTCGTAGAGTATCGAGGGGTCTCCCACGCCGTTCTGCGCCGCGGGAAGCGTGCCCTCGTCGGCAAAACTCAGCGGCAGACGCATACGCTCCCATGTGCGACCGCCGTCGGTGCTGCGGCTCAGCCCGATGTCGATATGCTGTTGGAGGTCTTTCGAGGAGTTGTGGCGCACGTCGTAGACGGCGAGCAGCGTTCCGCGCGAGGTGGTGACAAGGCCCGGTATGCGGTATGCGGCGGCGCCGTCATCACCTGCATGTCGTACGCCTACGGCCATGCGGTGAGGTTGTCCGGTACGGCCGACGGTCTCGAAACTACATTCCGCACCATCTACGGTGATCTTGCGGATCGAGGCCGAGAGCTTGTGTGTGAGGGGTGTATTATGCTTCATTCGGATGCTTACCCACAGGTAGTTTATGCCGCGGAAAAGCTCCTTGCCCACGTCGAAACTGACCGTTCGGGCGCCCTTGTCGTGCGCCAGCAGCTGGCTGTATGACGGCTCGGCCTCAAGACGGCCGTCGGGTATGTAGTCGGTCGGGGCGAGGCGTTCGCGCGGTGTGTTGCGTGCATCCGTACCGCCGTAATAGAGCTTGACTTCGGCGGCGTGCCGTGCCGATTCCGCGTCGAGCGTCATCGTGAGCGAGGTGAGTGTACCTCCGTCGGGGGCGTCGAGGTGTATGCGGAAGAGCTCGTTGTCCGTGCGGTCGAGAAGTATCGGTGTCGATGTCTCGCCGACACAGATCGTGATATTTTTCTGCTGCGTGAGTTGCGCGGCTCCTTCGGGACGGGCTGCTGCATGCGAGGTGCCGGCCATGGCTGCGGCGATAAGGAGGAAAAGTGTGATTTTCATGGTTTTCGGGTTGGTCTGATACAAATGTAACAATAAATTGCCGAATACCATTGTTTGCGCCGAATATCTCTCGGCACAAAAGCGCAAAACACTCCCGACGGAGCGATTGTCAAGTATGTTTCAAGTGGGGGATAATGCTGTTATCGCAGCAGCGGGTGAATCATAAGGGCGGCGAAGAGTATTCCCGTACCGGCGCTGAGGGTTATGAGCAGTATGTTTGCCGTTCTGGGGTCGGGCTTGCTGTGTGCCGAGACGTTCGACGTAACATACTCGCGCAGGAAGATATATATCGCGGGCACGATTGCGCAGGCGAGCAGCGCATCTTCGGGTATGTTGTATGCATATATCTTCGATGCTCCGACAAGGGCCCAGTGGCACAGGAAAAGCACGATGAAGAGATTTACGCGCTGTGAGAAGGCGAGCATGAAGCCTATGGTGAACAACGCCACCGACGAGGGCATCACGGGCGAGGCCATCATCGGATAGTGCATGCCGCGCGCGGCCGATATGAGCGGGAATGTGAGCGGCAGCAGCATGAAGAGCGTAGCCAGACGTTCATGCTTGCGGTTCCGCTCGAAGGCGGTATATCCCGTGGCGACATCGTATATCCATATCGCGGCTATTATAATCCATATAAGTACCGTGGCATAGTTGTATGGCCTCTCGTGGCAGAAGTAGAGATAGTAGACCAACGCTATCCAGAGGTTGAGCATCACGATATAGCACTTCATGGCGCGTTTTACCGCAGGCGACGGCCTGTTGAAGAGCAGCGTGACCAGAACGGCCCCGAGGAGCGATATTGCGCCCTGTGCCACCCATGTGTTGCGGTTGTAGTCGGCTATCGTATCCCAGAAGAGCTCCATGTCAGTCGTTGTTTTGTTGTGATGGGTATGTGCGGCGGCGGGTCATGGTGTAGGCCTTGCTGGGCATCATGAGTATGGGCAGCGTAGCGCCGGCCGCGAGCATCAATATCACGAATACGGTTATCATGCCGTTCCGCAGGGCCGAGTCGAGATATGCGGTGCCGACAGTAGCGTCGTCTATCTTCTGGAAGAACATGATGATCGAGAACATACTCTTGTATGCGTACATTCCGGGTATCATGGGCAGCAGCGCCGGTATCGACATGACGGTGGTGGGGCAGTGTATGCGGTGAGCGAAGAGCATGCTGCCGAAACCTATCGTAAGCGAGGCGCAGAGCGACCCTGTGGCTATGTCGACGCTGAAGTATGTCATGAGTGTGAATCGCAGGGCGTGTCCCACGGCTGCGAGCAGCGCTATGCGCGGGAAGGCCCTCATGGGAGGGTCGGAGATGGCTCCGAAGCCTACGGCGGCGACGGCGGCGAAGATCCCGTCAGCGACTATGTTCCACACGATTTCGATCATAGCAGTTCCGATTTTACCATCATCAGCGTAGCCGACAGACCTATCGCTATGCAGGCTATGAGCATAATGGCGGCCGTCAGACGCGATATTCCGGTGAGAATATGACCTTCGATGATGTCGATGAACCCGTTTATGAGGGGTACGCCCGGTATGAGGAAGAGGACGCTTGTCGCGAGTGCCACGTCCGACTTTGCGTCGAGTATGAGCGACATGGAGCTCAGAAGCGAGGCGGCAAAGGCCGCAACGATGAATACCAGATAGTGGTTCAACCCTCTCTGTGCGAGCTTCTGCTTGACGAAGAAGCCGAAGAGCGTGGCCGTGAATACTACGCCCATGGCTTGGAAATCGCCCCCGAAGAGGTGGCAGAATGCCGCATTGGCTATACCCGCAAGTATCATGACGAGCATGGGGTCAAGCCGCGGCTTGGCGCACAACTCCTCATATCGCTTCTCGATCTGTTGCAGCGAGAGCTTGCAGTCGTATGCCTCCCAACTCAGGGCCGAGAGGTCGGCATTGCGTTCGAAGTCTATTGGGCAGGCCGGTATCGTGACCACGCGGCTGAATGTTTCGCCTTCGGTGTCGGTGCCGGATACGATGATCGACTTGGGAAATACCGCCAGATTGATCTCTACGTCGAGCGCTGCTCCTATGCGCCGCGAGTTACGCACCACACGCGATGTGTGCACACCCGATCCCATGAGGTAGGAGGCGTAGCGGGCGATGAATCCCACCGTTGCGGCCAATTCGGTGTGTGCATTGTTCGGTGTCTGCATATCGTGTCTCGGAGCTTTTGCGCTGCGGCGTCATGCCTGCCAACGGGACGTTGGCGCAGGCGTATGTGGCGCGTGCGCTCTTTTATGCCGCAAATATAGTGTTAATAAATAATTTTAGAAAATAAATAACCGCCTTTTGAACAATTCTTTGCGGCGGTGTGTGGTCCGTGCGGCGGTGGCAGGTGCGTCAAAGGATTGTGCATCAACCGTTCCGACAGCCGTAATGTGTTGTGTAATTTATTGTTATAGAAGACTCTCGGCTTCAGATACAATCTCCCCGAGTTGATCAGTATCGTATTCCACGTATGAGGCGCGGATGGTGCCGTCGCGGTCGATTATGAACATGCGCGGCACGAAAGAGGTGGCGTAGAGCGTGTAGATGGCCCTGTCGGGATCCAGCCCGACGGCAAAGTCACAGCCGTAGTCACGGCAGAATTTTTCGATGGCATCGCGGCGTCCGTCGCGGGCGATGGGAAGGTAGTGTATCTGTTTGCCGGCGATGCGGTCAATGACGGCGTGCTGTACGACACGCATCTCCTCCTGACACATCGGGCAATCGGCGCTCCAGAAGTAGAGCATGACGACACTGCCGCGCAGATCCGACAGTGTAATCTGTCTCGAATCGGTCATCTCGACCGTGAAGTCGGGCGCCTCGTCCCCTATGGCGACGATGGTCGACTGGTCGGAATCCTCCCCGGGCTCCGATATGCATGACTGTGCCGTGCAGCATATCGCAAGCAGCGCGGCCGAGGCCGACAGTATGCGGTGGAGCGGGATGGTCATGGTTGCAGAGAGTTGTTCTTTCCGTTGTGTTGTGTCAATATGAATGTCGATATTGACCTGCGGGGCTGTTACGGCCGCTGTTTGCCTATTGTCCGCAGCGTCGAGCAGGCGCGGCGTATCATGCTGCCGAAACTCTCCCTTTTGGGCGCGTTCTCGGACAGAGCGGCGCGGCAGCGGTCGGCGTCGCGTTCGAGCTGGCGGCGCAGCTCCTCGATAGAGTCGAACCGCTTTTCGTCACGTATCTTGCTCAGCAGACGCACCTCGATGGTCTTGCCGTAGATGTCGCCGTTGAAGTCGAATATGTGGGTCTCGAGCAGGCGGCTCTGGCCGTCTACCGAGGGCCGGCATCCGAGGTTCGACATGGCGCCGTATATCTTGCCGTCGACGACGGCGCGTGAACAGTAGACGCCGTTGTCGGCGCCCTTTATCTGTGAGGCGTCGAGATTGGCCGTCGGGAATCCCATTCTGCGGCCAAGCTGTGCGCCGTGTATCACCTTTCCTATAATTATCATCATCTAATCAGTATCGAAACTATTGTAACGTGTCAGCACGCGTGCGCGCCACATGCCGCAGTCATAATCATATCTTCTTGGTAAGTTTCTGCACGAGCGAGAATTCTGAGAAGAACTCCTTTGCCAGCACACGCAGCACCGTATATGACGGTATGGCAAGCAGCATGCCCAGAATGCCGGCCATATATCCCGCTATGAGTATTACGAGGAAGACCTCGAGCGGGTGGGCCTTTACGCGCTCGGAGTAGATCGTAGGCTGCAGTATGAAGTCATCGAGACCCTTTATGCAGAAGAGTGTGCAGGCTATGACCAGAATCGTATGACCTGCGGTGAATCCGTCTATGGGGCTTATGATGCCTATGCAGACCGATATTACGCCTCCGATAAGGGGCCCGGCGTACGGTATGACGTTCATCACGCCCATGATGAGTCCTATGAGCAGGGCGTTGTCGGTCTTCATGCCGAAGAGTATCATTGCCGTCGATATGACTATCATCAGGATGATGCTCTCGGTAAGTATTCCGGTGAAGTATCGCGACAGAAGATATGTTATCGAGTCGAGTGCGCGTGTGACATTCTCCTGCAGCCGTTCGGGGAACATGGCCTTGACCATGGCGTAGAACAGGCCGTCCTCCTTGAGAAAGAAGAAGGTTATGAACGATATTGAGAATATGGTTATGAGCGTGGATATGGCTATGCTCACGATCGACGAGAAGGCGTTGTTTATGGTGTCGTAGTCGATCAGGTTCTTGAGCGTCGTGGCGAGAGTGTCCGTGAGCGAGAACTGCGTCTCGGGCATGGCGAAGGTGTGCTGTATGTATGCCTGCGCTTGGGCTATGGGCTCCTCGATGGAGGCGAGCACCGACGAGAAGTCAAGCGAGGCGAATTCGTTTATCTTGCCGAATATGAGGGGTATGAACAACGAGAATATCGTTGCGAACACCACCCATATTACTATGAGTGTTATTGTGGCTGCACACCAGCGGGGCAGGTGCCATCCGCGGATACTCAGTTCCGAGAGTTTGTTCACAAGCGGGCGCCCCATGATGGCCAGCACGGCCGACACGAGTATGTATATGACCACGGCGCTGAAGAACCACATGAGGTAGAGTATGACGGCCGTGACGGCGAGGCCCACCGTGAACCTTAATATGCTTTGCGGGGTTATTGTCATACGTCTCTATTGGTTAATTGTTTTACGTGCCGCGCTGCGGCAGTTCGAAAAATTCTATATATCTGTATCAGCCTTCCTGTTAATAATCTTGGCCGGCGTAAATCTTCTTAGTAATCTTGGCGGCTGTATCTCTTCTTAATCTTGGCAGGCGTAAATCTTATTAATAATCTTGGCGGCCGTAACTCTTATGCCGCCCGTCCTGTGCGGCCGTTTGTCTCTGCGTACAGTTGCGGCAACGCTGTGTTGATTTGCCTCTATTCGCCCGCCTTGTCCGATTATTTTCTATTCCAAACAGTAGCGAGGCAGCGTTATGTCTCTTGTCAGTAAATTACGATTCACTCGGTGCACGCTATTTTTTCAGACGTACGATCGGGGTCTGAGATCCTACGACTGGGTCACCTATCTCGACGAGCAGTTCGCTGTCCTTTGGCACGAGTACGTCGATGCGCGAACCGAACTTGATGAATCCGAATACATCGTTCTGCGTCACTTGGTCACCGACCTTCATGTATGAAACGATGCGACGTGCGATAAGACCTGCTATCTGGCGGAACAACACGTACTTGCCGTTCTCCATTCTGACGACGGTCGTGGTACGTTCATTCTCGGTCGACGACTTGGGGTGGTAGGCTATGAGGAAACGTCCCGGATGGTACTTGTAATACTCGACCGTACCGCTCACGGGCACCCAGTTCATGTGTACGTTGGTTATGGACATGAAGATCGAAATCTGCAGCATGTTCTCCTTGAGGTACTCGTCGTCATGGACGATCTCTGTTACGACGACACGGCCGTCGCATGGCGAGAATACCAGCTCCGGATCGTGAATCTTCACACGTCGGGGCTCGCGGAAGAAGGCCACGATGAAGAACCAGAAGATGATGAGCAGCAGGGCACACGTCACGAGCAGTCCCACGCCCGAGTGCTTGCTCTCGAAATAGTATAGCAACAGCCAGAATACGAGACATACCAGTCCCGATATGGCTATGATCTTGTAACCTTCCTTGTTTATCTTCATGACTTGAATCCGTTAGGGGTTGTCAGGTTGTGTTATCGGTTTGTATATATCTGAACCATAGGTTAATCGATGCAGAATACGAGGTATATGAATACGAATGGTATCGACAGCAGCAGGGCGTCGAAACGGTCGAGCCATCCGCCGTGTCCGGGGAGTATGTTTCCCGAATCCTTTACGTCGACCGAGCGTTTGAGCAGCGACTCGACCAGATCGCCGAAGACACCCGTTATGGCGGCTATGAGGGCCATTCCGATCCATATTGCATGCGTACCTTCCATGAATGTCGAGGCTACGTAGCCCATGGCCATTGCGCCGACGAGTCCGCCGATGAATCCCTCCCACGACTTCTTGGGCGAGATGCGCTGGAAGAGGCGGTGTTTGCCGATGCTCATACCGACCAGATATGCGCATACGTCGTTGGCCCAGATTATGAATATGTAGAATATGAGGGCCCACGGGTTCCATACGCCGCGGCCGAGCATCAGCGGTATGAAGAAGAGCAGCGCCAGCGGCATGGCCACATATACGATACCCATCAGCGTCGATCCGATGTTGGCTATTGGCGTAGGGCTTTTGCGGTACAGCTCGCAGATGAACATCACGGGGATGAGCATCATGATATAGAGTGCCAGACCCACGGCAATGATGAGATATTGCGAGCTGACGGTTGTACTGTCGTCGAGCAGCCACATCAGTATGAATGCCACCATTAGGATTATGGCTCCGGCGACGAATCCCAACACTTTTTGCGGGGCGTAACCGGCCTTTTGCGCCATACGGTAGAATTCCGACTCGCCGCCGATAAGTATTGCCATAAGCAGTGCGGCGAAACTCCATTTCGACCACAGTATCGCCCCCAGCACTACCACGACGAGTACCGCTCCGCTCACGGAGCGCACCCAGAGGTTTTTCATCTTGTCGTTCATCTCTCCCTTATGCTAAACTGATGGTCTGCGCTATGACAGTTTGTCTGCTGCGTCTGATCTATCTTGCGACTTCTCCTCCGGCTTTCCGTCCTTGTCCGTTTCGGCCTTGATCTCGGGATCGAGACTGACGGTGATTATCGTCGAGCCTGCTTTGGGTTCTTTGCCATTGGCGGCGATTGCGGCATTATCATTTTCCTTCTCCTCAGCCTTCTCTTCCGCACGCTCCTCGCGGCGCAGCTTCTCGGCCTGCTTGTGCTCCTGTGCGGCTTCGGCCTCGGCACGCTCGCGGAGAATATCCTTCTTGCGCTTGCCGAAGATGCGCTCCACATCCTCCGTGAAGACGACCTCGCGCGCAAGAAGCAGTTCGGCCAACTGCTTCAGGCCGTCGGCGTGCTCGGTAAGCACCTTGCGCGCCATGGCGTAGGCTTCGTCGATGATACGTTTGGTCTCGGTGTCGATCTCCTGTGCCGTCTGCTCCGAGTAGGGCTTGGTGAAGGTCATGTCGCTCTGTCCCGTCGAGTCGTAGTAGCTGAGTGTGCCGACCTTGTCGCTCATGCCGTAGTATGCGACCATGGCGTATGCCATCTTGGTGACGCGCTCCAGATCGTTCAGCGCTCCTGTGGATACCTTGCCGAAGGTGAGCTGCTCCGATACGCGTCCTCCGAGCGTCGAGGCCATCTCGTCCATGAGTTGCTCGCGTGTTGTGATCTGCCGCTCCTCGGGCAGGTACCACGCCGCGCCGAGAGCCTTGCCGCGCGGGATTATCGTCACCTTGATCAGGGGGCTGGCATTCTCCAGAATCCAGCTCACGGTGGCGTGTCCCGCCTCGTGATAGGCTATGGTGCGCTTCTCTTCGGGGGTTATGATCTTGTTCTTGCGCTCGAGACCGCCGACGATACGGTCGATGGCGGCAAGGAAGTCCTCACGCTCGATGCGGCTCTTGTTGTGGCGTGCGGCTATGAGGGCCGCCTCGTTGCATACGTTTGCTATATCGGCGCCCGAGAAACCGGGTGTCTGCTTGGCGAGGAACGAACGGTCGAGATGCGGGTCGAGTTTCAGGTTGCGCAGGTGTACGTTGAATATCTCCTCGCGCTCCTTGACATCGGGCAGGCCGACCTCGATCTGACGGTCGAAACGTCCGGCGCGCATCAATGCCTTGTCGAGGATGTCGGCACGGTTGGTCGCGGCGAGAACGATGACACCCGTATTTGTCTGGAAGCCGTCCATCTCGGTAAGCAGCTGGTTGAGGGTGTTCTCACGCTCGTCGTTACCCGAGAATCCGGCATTCTTGCCGCGGGCGCGTCCTATGGCGTCAATCTCGTCTATGAATACGATGCAGGGGGCCTTCTGCTTGGCCTGCTCGAAGAGGTCACGCACGCGCGAGGCACCCACGCCGACGAACATCTCGACGAAATCCGATCCCGATATCGAGAGGAACGGTACGTTTGCCTCACCTGCAACGGCCTTCGCCAGAAGGGTCTTTCCCGTGCCCGGAGGGCCTACCAGAAGCGCTCCCTTGGGGATTTTGGCACCCAGCTCACGGTATTTGTCGGCCTTCTTGAGGAAGTCGACTATCTCCATGATCTCGACCTTGGCCTCCTCCAGACCTGCCACATCCTTGAATGTGACGCGCTTGTTGGTGTCGTCCTTGTCGAAGACCTGAGCGCGGGCCTTGCCTACGTTCATGATGCCTCCGCCTGCGCCACCTCCGCCGCGCGACATGCTGCGTATGAGGAAGATGTAGACGCCGATAAGGAATACCCACGGCAGCAGGTTGAGCACGATGTCGCCCCAGCCCGTACGTTCGTTGGCATATTCGAGCCTTACAGGGTTGTCCGGGACGGTGGATTCGGCTATGGCATTGTTGACGTCGCGGTCGAGTATGTCGACCGAACCTATGGTGAAGGTAAGCTGTTCGCCCTGTCGCGGCATGCGCTTGTATCGCTCGTCGTCGCTCGCGCGGTACTTCTCGATGGCCTCGGGCGTAAGGTATACGAGGGCCGTGTTCTTGTTCATCACCTTTATACGCTGCACTTCGCCGTTGCGGATCATGTCCGCGACGGTGTACCAGTCGCTGGTGACGGGCTTCGAGTCGCCGCCCGAGAAGAACGAGTATCCTATTATGATCATCACCACCGCGGCCCATATCCACATGAAGTTGGGCCGGATGGTTTTGATGTTGCCTCTTTTGTCGTTGTTGGTATTTGCCATGACTACAATTCGTATTCGTATTTTTTAATCGGTGCGTCGGCCCACAGCTCTTCGAGCTTGTAGTAGTCGCGCAGTTCGGTCTGGAAGATGTGCACCACCACGTCGAGGTAGTCCATCGCTATCCAGAATGCGTTTTGCTGTCCCTCGATTCGCCACACCTTCTGTCCGAGCACCTGCTCGACCTTCTCCTCGATGCCGGCGGCGATACCTGCCACCTGTGTTGTCGAGTCGGCGTTGCACACTACAAAATGCGAGCATATCGCCCCGTCGAAACCCGAGAGATCCAACGATACAATATTCTTACCTTTTTTTTCTTGTATTGCTTCGACTATCGTCTCAATCAGTTTTTCCATAAATTAAATAATGCGCACGTATAACTTCGCAAAGATATGTTTTTTTTGCGAGACTACGAAAATATTGTCCCGACTTCGGTCAAGTCGGGTGTTTGCGGGGGCGATGAAGCGCGTATTGTCGCGATTATGCGGAGTTTGGCGTGCATGATAAAGTGTGGCGGCCCGTGGTGGAAATAAGGGCATCGGTACGGAGTGTCGTTGCGAAAAACGAACCGCCGCGCGAGGATCTCCGACCTGCGGCGCAGCGGTTTGTATCATTTTTCGCCGTTATTCGATGCCGGTCATGCCGTTTGCGGCTGCGTCGTGGCCGGGACGGGACTTTTGGCGGCAGCCTTGGGTGCGGCCTTGGCCATGATTGTGGATTCGAGCGCCGAGATTATGGAGTTCTTGACGTAGGTGCGGCGCACGACGATGGCTATGCGCCGCGAGGTTGCACCCTTGGCCAGAGTCTTGACCTGAGCGCGCCGCTCGGCGGGGATATATTCGAGCGCCATCTCGGGTATGATCGTAAGGCATGCCGTGCAGTCGACGATACGCATCAGCGTGTCGAGCGAGCCCGACTCGAAATAGTAGTGCGAGGGAACGCTCCGCCGTGCCTGACACAACTCGATGATCTGGTCACGCATGCAGTTGCCGCGGCTGAGCAGGATGAGGTCCTTCAGGTCGATATCCTCGATACGGATGTTCGTGCGTTCGAAGAGCGGGTTCTCGGGCGAGACGTAGGCGTAGAAGCGGTCGCTGAAGAGGTCGTGCTCGACGATGCCGTCACCGCAGGTGCCGCTGGCGACGATGGCCGCGTCGATGTTGTCGTGCTTCAGGGCCTCGATTATGTCGGCCGTGATCATCTCGCGTATCTCGAGCTCCACGCGCGGGAACTCCTTCACGAAGTCGGGTATGAACTTGTGCAGCAGATAGGGGGCTATGGTCGGGATGACGCCCAGACGCAGTTTGCCCGAAGTCTCGCCCTTGAGTTCGGCGACCGACTCGCGTATGTAGTTGTATGCGCGGAGCGTCTCCTGCGCCTGAGCTATGACCACATTGCCGGCGTCGGTGGGGATGACAGGTTTCTTGGAGCGGTCGAGCAGGACGACGCCGAGCTCATCCTCCAGAGCCTTTATCTGCATGCTGAGCGAGGGCTGCGTCACGAAACAACGCTCCGACGCTCCGGAAAAACTGCCGCAGTTGGCGACCTCGATCAGATATTGGAGTTGTATTATTGTCATAAGTCAAACGGTAGTTCTCAAGGCGAAGGTATAAAAAAAAATTATAGCATCCAACTTTTTTTGCCCCTCGCGCATAAATTGTTACTTTTGTGGTCATGTGTCCGCCGCAGACCGGTGACGGCGCGGGGTGCGGACATCCGACTGTTTTTAATCTCTAATACGATGGGAAAGGTAATTTTAACGGGCGACAGACCCACCGGAAGGCTTCATCTGGGCCACTACGTAGGGTCGTTGCGCCAGAGGGTCGAGTTGCAGAACTCGGGCGAATTTGACAAGATATTCATCATGATAGCCGACGCGCAGGCGCTGACCGACAATGCCGACAATCCGGAGAAGATACGCAGCAACATCGTGGAGGTGGCGCTCGATTACCTCTCGTGCGGTCTGGACCCAGCCAAGTCGACGATATTTATCCAGAGTCAGGTTCCGGAGCTGTGCGAGCTTGCCTTCTACTATATGAATCTTGTGACGGTGGCGCGTCTGGAACGCAATCCTACCGTCAAGTCGGAGATCCAGATGCGCAACTTCGGCAAGTCGATCCCCGTAGGATTCTATACCTATCCCATCTCGCAGGCTTCGGACATCACGGCTTTCCGCGCCACGACGGTGCCCGTCGGGGAGGATCAGGAGCCGATGATCGAGCAGACGCGCGAGATCGTCCACAAGTTCAACTCGGTATATGGCGAGACGCTGGTGGAGCCTGAGATCCTGCTGCCGAAGAATGCGGCGTGTCTGCGTCTGCCGGGCACCGACGGCAAGGCCAAGATGAGCAAGTCGCTGGGCAACTGCATCTATCTGTCGGACTCGGCGGAGGATGTGCGCAAGAAGGTTATGAGCATGTACACCGATCCCGACCATATCCGCATCGAGGATCCGGGCAAGATCGAGGGCAATTGCGTCTTCACCTATCTGGATGCCTTCTCGTGTTGCAAGGATTTTGCAGAGTTCCTGCCCGAGTACTCTTCACTCGACGAACTGAAGGATCACTACCGTCGCGGCGGTCTGGGTGACGTGAAGGTCAAGAAGTTCCTCAATTCGGTTCTGCAGCAGATGCTGGAGCCGATACGCCAGCGCCGCAAGGAGTACGAACGCGACATCGAGGGCGTCTACGACATGCTGCGCCGCGGATGCGAGGTGGCGCGCGCCGAAGCCGCCGAGACGTTGGCTATGGTCAAGCGGTCGATGAAGATCGACTATTTCGACGACGTGGAGATGATCCGCCGTCAGTCGGAGATGTATAGAAATTCGAAGTAACGGGGAGCTGCGGCCGTCGAAGCCGCGGTGATCTGCGAAATATGATATATGTCGTCAAGCACGAAGGAGAGAATATCCGATTGGCTGCTCGGTAGGGTCAAGGGTTTGAGCAACCGCCAGATGATGGTGTTGCTTGCAGTCATTGTGGGCGCCCTTGCGGGTCTGGGTACATATCTTTTCGAGATGCTGCTGTACGGTATCCGTTCGGCTTTGGTTACGTGGCTCCCGGTCGATCAGGCGCATTTCCTCTACCTTATATACCCGGCCGTGGGTATCGTGCTGGCCACACTCTTCGTCAAATATATCGTCAAGGATGAGATCTCGGAGGGCGTGACCCGCGTATTGTACGCCATGTCGCGTCGCGATTCGCGCATAGCGCCCCATAACTGCTGGACGTCGATCGTTGGCGGTGCCACGACCATAGGTTTCGGCGGATCGGTCGGCCCCGAGGCCCCGATCGTGTTGACGGGCGCCGCAATAGGCTCCAATGTCGGGAAGCTCGCACGTCTCAATTATAAGGAGCTGACTCTTTTGCTGTGTTGCGGTGCGGGTGCTGCCGTGGCCGCCATATTCAAGGCCCCGATCACGGGTGTGGTCTTCGTGCTGGAGATCCTTATGCTGGACATAACGGCCTCGTCGATCATACCGCTGCTCGTATCGTCGGTCTCGGCTACGACCGTGGCGCTTGTCTTCCGCGGCTTCGACCCCATACTGTCAATCACGTTGAGTTCGTCGGACGTATTCGTCATACACCAGATCCCGCTTTATGTGCTGCTGGGCGTATGCTGCGGCCTTATGTCGTATTACTTCACGTCGATGAACTCGAAAGTCGGAGCCTTTGTCAAGGGCGTGCAGTCGCAGTATCGCCGGTGGGCGCTGGGCGGCGTGGTGCTCGGTGTGCTGATATTCATCTTCCCGCCCCTCTACGGTGAGGGCTACGAGGCTCTGACGGCACTCATGCACGGCAATGTCCCCGATCTGTTCGATAACTCGCTCTTCTTCCGCTTCCGTCATGTGGAGTGGGTGGCGCTCATATACGTCACGGCGGTGATGTTCTTCAAGGTCATAGCCATGGCCACGACAAACGCTGCGGGAGGCGTGGGAGGTACCTTCGCCCCGTCGCTCTTCGTCGGCGCCTTTATGGGAGCCATCGTGGCGCTGGCATGCAATACATTGCTTGATTGGAACATCTCGGTGGTGTCGTTCACGCTTGTGGGTATGGCGGGTGTCATGGCGGGCGTGATGAAGGCGCCGCTGACGTCGATATTCCTCATAGCGGAGCTCTCGAACGGTTATGGACTCTTCATCCCGCTGATGATCGTGGCGTCGATATCCTTCGCCGTAGACTATACGCTCGACCGCGACTCGATCTATACCAAACAGCTGCGTCAGAGGGGCGAACTGCTCTCGCACGACAAGGACAGCTCGGTGTTTGTCTTCCTGCGTCTGGAGGACCTTATGGAGACCGACTTCGTGCGCATTAAGGAGAACTTCACGCTGGGGGATCTTGTGGGGATCATATCTTCGGCCCATAGAAACATATTCCCCGTGATCGACAACTTCGGACATCTGTTGGGTGTGGTGCAGCTGGATGACCTGCGAGAGGATATGTTCAAGCGAGAGATGTGGGGCCGTCCTGTCATAGACTATATGCGTCAGCCGCCGTACAAGATCCTCGAGCACGAGCAGGTGCAGTCGATACTTCCGCGTTTCGAGGAGAACCATACGTGGATGCTTCCCGTCGTGGACCGCGACAACCGCTATCTGGGCTTTATCTCCAAATCGCGCATACTGAATGCCTACCGCGAAGCTCTTGTCCGTATCTCGCAGACCGAGAATGACGACTGATAACATCGGAACAACAACGCAAAGAGACCGTAAGATCTGTCGCCGGAACGCAAAAATCGGGTTATGGAATGCCGGGCGGTTATTCGGTCAGGCTTGAATCCAATAAATTAAAATCGAATAAAATCAAGGATAGTAATATGATAAGAAATATAGTATTCGACTACGGCGGGGTGTTGGTGGATTGGAATCCCCGTTATCTGTATGACAACTATTTCGGTGATACGGAGCGCAGCCAGTGGTTCATCGACAATATATGTACGAACGATTGGAATGCGACGCTCGACGGCGGCAAGCCGTTCGACGTGGGTGTGGCCGAGCTTACGGCCAAGCATCCCGAGTGGGCAGATGCCATTGCGGCGTATCGTGACCGCTGGATCGAGATGATCGGCGGCGAGATACCGCATACGGCCGATCTGGTGCGTCGTCTGAAACGTGCCGGTTACGGCGTCTACGGCCTTACGAACTGGTCGGCCGAGACCTTCCCGAAGGTGCGGGCACGCTACGGCATATTCGATGAGTTGGACGGCATGGTGGTTTCGGGTGAGGAGCACCTGCTCAAGCCCGATGCTCGGATATATCGCGTACTGCTGTCGCGTTACGGTTTAAAGCCCGAGGAGTCGATATTTCTGGATGACAACGCGGCCAATGTCGAGGGGGCCCGTGCCGTCGGAATGGCTTCCGAGCGTTTCGTCTCGGCCGGGCAGGCGGAGCAACTCCTGCGCGAGAAGTACGGCATTCGGTTTTAGCGGCCGAGCTATCTGCAACGGCGGTCGTGTAGACATGCTCAATGCCGAGAGATAAGATATATATAAAGCAGGCGGGGAATCTTTCGGAAGATTCCCCGCCTGTCGTTTTGAGCGCAGGTGCAGCCGCGTCGGATTAATATCCGAATATCTGCTCCTGCGAAACCTCGGTCACGGGACCCAGCGTGCGCAGGTAATCCATGTCGATGTCAGACTTGTCTCCCAGCACGGCATAGGTGTAGGTACGGTCCTTGACCCACTTCTGCTGGTAGGCCTTCACGTCGTCGAGGGTCATGGTCTTGACCTTCTCGTATATGGCCTTGTTTCGGTCCTCCTTGACGCCCTTGTAGATGACGTTTGTAAGGTAGCTGTCGAGTACTTGGCTCTTTATCGTGCGCGAGGTCTCGATCGATCCGAGCAGCGACTTCTTAGCCAGTTCGAATGCCGCCTGTGACTCGGGCATTTCGTTTATGATCTGCTCGAAGGTCTCCACGGCCTGCTGCATCTTGTCGTTCTGCGTGGCGATGAAGGCATTGAATGTATAGGGGTCGGTACTCTTGAGTCCCGTAGACATATATGCGTCGGCCGAGTATGCCAGACCGCGCGCCTCGCGCATCTCTTGGAAGACGATCGAGTTCATGCCGCCGCCGAAGTATGCGTTGTAGAGCTGCTCGGCAGGATCCATCGCAACGTCGAACTGCTCGCCGCGGTTCGAGTATTGCAGATAGTATATCTGCTTGGCGTCGTATTGTGCCACGATGACCTTGTTCTCGGGCGTGAGCAGTTGCTTGAGCTCTGACGAGGCGGGATAGGCCTCCTTACCCAGAAGTCCGTCCTCGGTTATCGTCTTCTTGATCTGCTCCGTGCCGGTGGGGCCGTAATAGGCTATGCGGTGTGCGTAGCGTGACAGGTCGTGTATGCGCTGCAGAAGCTCGTCCGACGAGATGCCGTTCAGACGGTCGTTGCTCAGCGTCATGGCCTTGACTGCATCCTCACCATAGGTGATATATGTGCGCAGGGCCGAGAAGTTCGATCCTTGGCTCAGCTTGGCATCGGCGCGAGCCTTGAGCATATCCTGCTTGAGGGCTGCGAGAATCGTATCGTCACCCTTCACGTTGGCTATGTAATCCTTGACCAGCGCGATGGCCTTCTGCTCGTTCTCGGCTATGCCCGAGATGTTGAGCATCACCATGTCGGTCGATACGCTCACACGCATGTCGCAGGCCATGGCATAGAGTTCGTTCTGTATCTGCTCGGCCGTCTTGCTGTCGGTGCCCAGATAGTCCCAATACTGCTGCAGGGCCATCGAGAGGGCAGGATCGTTGTTGGCGCCGAAGTCGTAGATATAGATGAGCGAGAAGAGCTCGTTGGCCTCGTTCTTCTTGTAGAGCACCTGCGTGCCGTCAACGTCGAATACGTCGAGATCCTTCTCGTAGTCGACATATACGGGAGCTATGGGCTTTACCTGCGACGACTGTATCGAGGCGAGGAAGTCGCTCACGCAGTCGCGGTTGGTGGCGATAGGGGTGATTTGCGGCTTCTCGATCTTCTTCTGGGTGGTATCCTCGCCCTGAAGCTTGTAGAGTACGACGTAGTTGTTGTCGCCGAGCACCTTGTTTGCCCAGTCGATTACGTCCTGCTTGGTGATCTTCTCCAGACGATCGAGCTCGGCCACGTCATAGGCCCAGTCGGTGCCGTTGATGAAGCTGCGCACGTAGGCCTGCGCACGCCCGCTGTTTGAGTCGAGGCGGCGCATCTGGTTGCGCTTGTAGTTGGCAATCGAGGCGGCGATAAGGCCCTCGTCGAAGTCGCCGCTGCGCAGCTTGGCAACCTCGTCGAGCATGATCTGCTTCACCTCGTCGAGCGTCTGTCCCTGCTTGGGGTAGCCGAGGAACCACATGCCTCCGTAATCGACACCCGTATCCGAATATGCGGCTGCCATCTGCACCTTCTGCTGCTGGTTGACGTCGAGGTCCAGAAGGCCGCACTTGCCGTTGTAGAGTATGCTCGACGCTATATCGGCCACCTCGGCGTCATGCGTGCCTACGCCTCCGTAGGGCCATGCCACATAGATGAACTCGGCCTCGTTGCCATAGACGGTCTTGGTGCGTATCTCCTTTATCGGCTCCTCGGCCGGTGCCTTGAACTCGGGCAGCGTCGGGTTGGCCTTCATGTCACCGAAATAACGGTCGATGGTGGCGATCATCTCGTCGGGATCGAAGTCGCCCGAAAGACAGATGGCCATGTTGTTGGGAACGTAGTAGGTGGCGTAGTAGTTCTTGATGTTGGTGATCGAGGGGTTCTTCAGATGATCCTGATATCCCAGCACGCTGTGGCGGCCGCTCGGGTGGTTGGGGTAGAGCATCGACAGTACACCGTAATAGGCCTTCTCGTCATCTCTCGTGAGCGACATGTTGTACTCCTCGTATACGGTCTCCAGCTCGGTGTGGAAGCCGCGGATAACGGCATTCTTGAAACGCTCGCTCTGGATCTTGGCCCAGTTCTCGATCTGGTTCGAGGGTATGTCCTCGGTGTAGACCGTCTCGTCGAACGAAGTCCATGCGTTTGAACCCTCGGCCGAGATTGCGGACATCAGCTTGTCGTACTCGTTGGGTATGGCTATCTTCGATGCCTCCTGCGATACGGAGTCGATCTGGGCGTAGATGGCCTTGCGCTCGTCGTCGTTGTCGGTGGCGCGATATACCTCATAGAGGCGCTCGATCTCGTCGAGCATTGGTTTCTCGGCCTCGTAGTCCTGCGTGCCGAACTTGTCGGTACCCTTGAACATGAGGTGCTCGAAGTAGTGCGCCAGACCCGTGGTCTCCTCGGGGTCGTTCTTGGCGCCCACCTTTACGGCGATATAGGTCTGGATACGCGGCTCCTCCTTGTTTACCGTCATATATACCTTGAGTCCGTTGTCAAGCGTATATATGCGGGTGTGGAGCGGGTCGCCTGCAACACTCTCGTACTTGTACTGCGAGCACGAGACTGCCGTGCAGACGGCGATGAACAAAATAAGTAGTTTTTTCATCATATTGGTTTGAATTTGGATAAGTCTTTTAACTGGATGTGACCGATCGTTCGTGGCAGTCACGGCCATATCCAACAGTAAATAAATAAGAGATTCTCCGCGCGGAGGCGGGTTGCGCAGCCGAAGCCTTCGGAGACGGCGGAGTTGTGATGCGGGCCGTCAGCCTAACTGATCATGGCCCACACGTCGCGCCAGATGTAGAAGAGCATGAAGCCCGAGGCTATGATCTTGATGCCCGAGCCTACGATGAACGATATGAGCGAGCCGATACCCACCTTGAGGGCTTTGCCCAACTCCTGTCGTTCGTGTAGGAGTTCGCCTATGACGGCGCCGAAGAAGGGGCCGAGGATTATGCCCACGGGCCCGAAGAAGAGACCTACGAATACGCCTACGGTAGCTCCGGTTATTCCGGCGCGGGTGCCGCCGAAGACCTTGCTGAAGTATCCGGGCAGGACGTAGTCGAGCAGTGTGACGAGGATGGTTATTACGGCCCAGATGATGAGCATACGTCCCGTGATGGCGGTCGAGTCGGTCCAGTAGGCGCACAGCATGCCGAAGTATGAGAGCGCCGGCCCCGGGATTACGGGCAGAACCGCCCCGAGGATTCCTCCGATGCCGCATATAACGGCAAGTATGGCCAGAAATGTATCCATCGTCTATAATGAATTTTTTGCGGCTTTGGGCCGTGCGGGCCATGTGTATGCCCGCATGGTCCTATCCGATAAGTCGGTTTGTGGCCGAGTCGGGGAAGATGACCGTCGGTTTGAAACTCTTCGCCTCCTCGAAGTCCATCAGCGCATACGAGACGATTATGACCAGATCGCCCACGGCGACCTTGCGTGCCGCTGCGCCGTTTAGGCAGATGCAGCCGCTGCCGCGACGTCCCTTGATTATGTATGTCTCGAGACGCTCGCCGTTGTTTATGTCAAGGATCTGTACCTTCTCACCCTCGATCATGCCGGCGGCCTCCATCAGAGCCTCGTCGATGGTGATGCTGCCCACGTAGTTGAGGTTTGCCTCGGTGACCGAGACGCGGTGAATCTTCGATTTCAATACTTCTATCAACATCGCCTTGCTACTTTATGCGTATATTGTCTATGAGTCGGACATCCCCGGCCTGTACGGCTATGCAGCCCTGAATGCGGTCGCTCTGCTCCCACGACGAGACCTGCTGCATCGTCGTGGCGTCGACGGCTTGGAAATATATCACCTTGAGCAGGCCGTCGGCCTCGACCTGAGCCTTTACCCACTCTGTGAGCTGTGCGGGCGTCATCTCGGCGGCCTTGGCTGCGCACTGCGAGATCACTTCATATATGTGAGGTGCGGCCTTGCGGTGCGGGGCGTCGAGCAGCGCGTTGCGTGACGAGAGGGCAAGGCCGTCCTCGCCGCGGACGATGGGGCACTCGACGATCTCGACGGGGAGTGCGAGCTGACGCACCATGGCCTTGATGACGGCTATCTGCTGGAAATCCTTCTCGCCGAAGTATGCCTTTGCGGGTTCGACGATGGCGAACAGACGGCTTACGACCTGTGCCACGCCGTTGAAGTGTCCGGGGCGTGTAGCGCCCTCCATCACCTTGTCTACCATACCGAAATCGAACTGTCGCGTATCGGGCTGCGGATACATCTCCTCGACCGAGGGCATGAATACGTAGTCGGCGCCTGCGGCCTCCAGAAGCGCACGGTCGGCTTCGGGGGTGCGGGGATAGTTGCGCAGATCGTTCTTGTCGTTGAATTGGGTCGGGTTGACGAATACGCTCACCACTACGGTGGGGCACTCGCGGCGTGCCTTCTCGACCAGAGAACGGTGACCCGCATGGAGCGCTCCCATCGTGGGGACGAATCCTATGCCCTTGTGGTCTACCGTTGCGAGCTCCTTTTTCAGGTCGCTTATTGTGTAGATTGTCTTCATTTTTATAGTAGCCTATAAAACTGCGGCAAAGTTATACAATATATTCGAATAAAAAAGAGCCGCGCGGGGACAAAAAATCCCTCTGCGGCTCAAATCGGAGCGTGTGTATAGCCACAGGCCGTGGTTGAGAGCCTGCGGCCGTGTATCGCCAAGGTTTCAGATGCGGGCGTCGGCGTAGCACCATATCGTCAGCAGCAGGCAGAGTGCCAGTGCTGCAGCCGAGACGGCGCCGCTCAGAAGGTTGGCGAAGACGATGACGGCCAACATGGTTACGATAGCCATAACGATAACGTATGTTGTCTCTCTCGGGCGCCATACGGGCGAAAAGCGGCCGCGGCGTGCGGCTATGGCGGCGTCGGCCGAGTATCGTCCTGCACCGAGGGCTATTACAAGAAAGTAGAGCGCCAGAAATATCATCGGCAGCACTTTCGTCTTGAAGGGGTCGAAGAAGTGGTATTTGGTGGCTACGGCCATGTGGAATGCAAGCAGCATGGCGAATAGGCGTGTCTGCAGGCCCGCGATCAGCAGCACGGTAAATCCCACCTGTGCGGCTATTGTCAGCACGAGCGACGGCTCCATGCCTATGCCGATCGGGTCGCCGAAGAAATCGACGGCCAAGGCGTCGTAGCGGGCGATCTTGTCGATGCCGTAAGGTATGGTTACAAGTGCCGCGAAGACGCGCAGCGCAAAGAGTACGATGCTGCGGCGTTCGCTGTCGAACGACTCCTCCGAAAGAAGCCATGAACGGAAACGATTCATAATGTTACAGTGTTTAAGGTTTTCGGTTTTATCTTGTATTTTTGATTTCCATCAGGCCTTATTCACGTTCTCGCGGTCCTTTGGCCGAGGTGCATATACGAAGTACACAATATATAATTATCTTTATATGTGTCGCGGAACCGAATGCTCATTATGAAAATGCGATTCCATGTTGTCTTCATTCGTCTTTCGCAGTATCGGATCTGTCCGATGCGTCGTATGGCATCCAAATTAAAAGCAGGCCGCTGACGTGCGGCCTGCTGTGGGTGTCGCTCCTTTTCTTATTGCGGAACTGTATGCTGCGGTCAGTTGATCAGCGGCAGGAACGAGTAGTTCTTTGAGTAGTCGAGCATCTGACCCACGTAGTCGTCCGTGTAGACGATCTTTACGTCGGTGATCTCTCCGTCGGTCATGACGGGCTCGTAGTCGGGATTCACGAATCCGCTGTACGGCTCTATGCCCAGAGCGCCGTAACGCTCCAGAACCTCGGCGTGGATTGCGGGGTCGATCTTCACGGCGTAGTCCTCGACGAGTGCGCGGCCGGCCTCATAGTCGCCCGTAGACTTTATGCGCTGCACCTCGCGCAGCAGTTCGCCGAAGAGCTTGCGCAGGGCCTCGAAGTCGTTGACCACGACGTAGCTCTTGCCATCCTGCTTGACCCACTCGATGACGTTGTCCTGCTTGCCGTGCTCGTAGCACCATTCGGCTATGAGCTTGCGGTTGCGCATGTGCGCCTCCTCGACATTCTTGCCTGCCTCGATACGTGCGAACTGTGTCATCATGCCGTTCATGATGTATGACGCATACTGGGCCTTTGCCACGTCGAGCGAGGGTATGAGTCCCAGCTCTACCATCTTCGGGTCACCGAGATAGTAGAGGCCGAACAGGTCGGCGCGCGCCTCTTCGAGCGTCGATGTGTAGTTTTTCAGCTCGCCGCCCTTGACGCCCGGTGCCAGCTGTCCCGAACCGTGTCCCAGACACTCGTGCAGGTCGGTGTGCAGGTCATCGGCCAGTTTGCCGTAGAGCTTCATGCGCTCGCGGTCCTCGGCACGCAGCACGAACTCCTCGTTGAAGCCGTTGCCCTGTGCCGCCTTGTCGTAGGCGTATGTTATGTTGTCGATGGTGACCGACTTGGATCCGTACTCCTTGCGTATCCAGTCGGCATTTGGCAGGTTGATGCCTATGGGGGTTGCGGGGTAGCAGTCGCCGCCCAGCATGGCTACCGTCACCACCTTGGCCGAGACGCCCTTTACCTCCTTCTTGCGGAAGGCGGGGTCGATGGGCGAGTTGTCCTCGAACCATTGCGCATTGTCGGATATGATCTGCGTGCGGTGGCATGCGGCGCTGTCGACAAAGTTCACCAGACCCTCCCATGATGCCTTGCGGCCGAGCGGGTCGCCGTAGTCCTCGATAAAGCCGTTGATGAAATCGACGTTCGACGAGTTGTCGCCTACCCATAATATATTGTATCGGTCGAACTCGCGCAGGTCTCCCGTGCGGTAGTAGTTCACCAGCGCATCGATGATGCTCTTCTGCGGCTCCTCGGCCACCTGCCGCGCCTGCTCCAGCCAATATATTATCTGCTGTATGGCGGCTGTGTACATGCCGCCCAGACGCCACGTACGCTCGACGATGGTGCCGTCGTCGCGTTTCTCGAGTTTCGAGTTCAGTCCGTACGATATGGGCTGCGGGTCGTTGTGGTCGACCTGCGCGGCGTAGAACTCCTCTGCCTCCTTCATCGTGACACCCTCGTAGTAGTTGCAGGCCGACGTGGCAAGCAGGTCGTTGCCGTCGGTCTGATCCAGACGCGTGGCGTAGAGCGTGGGGTCGAATATTATGTCGCACAGGAGTTTCTTTCCTATGGGCAGCTCCGCCACGTCGACATACTTGTCCACGGCCGCCTCGAACCACTCGCGCGAGAATTCGGGACGGAACTTGTCGTTCGAATAGTGGTGGTGGATGCCGTTGGCGAACCATACCTTCTTGAGATACTTCTCCATGGCGCGGAACTCGGTGGTGTCGCTCTTGTCGTCGTGCCGCAGGTAGATGTTCTCCAGTACGCGGCGCACGGTGAGGTTATACTTGAAGTTCTGGTCGAAGAGTATGTCGCGGCCGCATTTGGCAGCCTGCGCAAGGTAATATATCAATTTCTTCTGTTGCAGGGGCAGCTTCTCGAATTCGGGGACTTCATATCGCAGAACCTTGATGTCATCGAAGCGGTCGACAACCCACGGCTTCTCGGTCTGAGCCTGCTCCTGCTGCTGCGCATCCGACTTGTCGCGGCATGCGCAGAGTGCTGAAACGGTGATGGTCATAATCGCTGTCGTTAGAATTGATCGTGGCGTTTTCATAAACTGTTGCGTCGTTATCGGTCTTACATTTAAGATATAAATCCGTGTCAAAGTTATTGTTTTCGGCGCGGAATTCCAATTTTCAGCCCTGTTAATCGGTCGTCAGCCGCCGTTTCCGTGTGTTTGTGGTTTGGGACTGTGCCTTCGGATTGTATACTGCGATTGCAATCGGCCGATATGCGCCGCAGGGGTTGCGGAGGTGTATGCCGATGCTGCAGTGTATTGATTCCGTTGGGCTTTTGCTCCCGTACCGCCATCCCCGTATCACCTCTCGGACGGTTGTGTGCAGCCCCTGTTTTACCCTGCATTTGCCAACCCTCTTGTTTTGCATTATCAGAATTTGACCACGTATTTCATATTTTCACCCCGTATAATGCTGTTTTGGAACCTTGAGACGGTGGGTGTCACTAAAATTTTACCGTCAGACGGCGAATTGCGATATTCGCATTGCGACACCGCCGGCCGACATCATGTGGAGGCTTCGCATGATGCTTTTCGTAAGGAGCGGCGGACTCGGAACAAAAAATCTGCAACTATGAAACACTATCTCGATCTTTTGCAACAAACCATACGTGAGAACTGGGACGAGCCGGCTCTTTCGGACTATCGCGGCGCGACGCTTTCGTTCGGTGATCTGGCGCGCGAGATATGCCGCATGCACATCCTTTTCGAGGAGGCGGGCATATCCGTGGGCGACAAGATCGCGCTCTGCGGCCGCAACAGCGCCCGCTGGGCTGTTACCTATTTTGCAATATTGGCGTACAAGGCCGTTGCGGTGCCCATACTCAGCGACTTCACCCCTTCGAGCGTGGCGGCCCTGACGCTCCATTCGGATGCCCGTCTGCTTATCCTCGACCGCCATATCTGGAAGGGTATGGACCAAACGTCGCGGCTCTCGCTTCCGGATGTGATGGCTCTTGACAACGGTGAGGTGTTGCGATCGGCATCGGGGCTGCTGCCCGTGGCCCTGTCGCGTGTCGACCGCCTGTATGAGGAGCAGTATCGGCAGGGCGTATGTCCGGGCGACGTGCATTTCGATACCTCGACCCTCGACGAGCTGTGCATCATAAGCTATACCTCCGGAACGTCGGGCTCGCCCAAGGGTACGATGCTCTCGGCGCGCAGCATAAGCTCTAACGTTGCCTTCGCGCGACGCCTTATCCCGACGCGCCGCGGCTGGCGCGTGCTGTCGATCCTGCCGCTGGCGCACCTTTACGGTCTGATGTTCGAGTTGATGTACCCGATGTTGAGCGGCTGCCGCGTCACGTTCCTCGGGGCGGCGCCGACACCTTCGGTATTGATGGAGGCCCTGCGTGAGGTGCGGCCGTACATGCAGCTTGTAGTGCCGTTGATCCTCGAAAAGATCTTCCGCAACAAGGTCTTCCCTGCGCTGAAACGCGAACCGGCCCGTACGTTGATGCGTATACCTGTTGTGCGGGAGGTTGTTTTCCAAAATGTGCGGAACGGTATAATAGAGTCGTTCGGCGGCAAGATACGCCACTTCATCGCCGACGGTGCGGGCATAAATCCCGAAGTGGAACGCTTCATGCGGCGTATCAAACTCCCATATACGGTCGGTTACGGCATGACCGAGTGCGGGCCGCTGATATGCTACTCCGACTGGCATTCGTTTGCCGAGGGGTCATGCGGCCGCGTCGTGGACCGTATGGAGCTGCGTATCGATTCGTCGGATCCCGAACACGAGGCCGGTGAGATTCAGGTGCGGGGCGACAACGTGATGCTCGGATATTACAAGAATACGGAGGCTACCGATGCGGCCTTCACCGAGGACGGGTGGCTGCGTACGGGAGATATGGGTGTTGTCGACGCGGATGGCAACCTCTACATACGCGGCCGCTGCAAGAGCATGATCCTCGGCCCGAGCGGGCAGAATATCTATCCCGAGGAGATCGAGGAGCGTTTGAATGCCATGCCGCTGGTTGCGGAGTCGCTTGTTGTCGGGCGGCGCAACGGTATCGTGGCGCTGGTGGTGGCCGATGTGGATGCCTCGCGCCGCACGGGCGATGCGGAGGTGGAGCGGGTTATGGCCGAGAATCTGAAAGCGTTGAACGCCACGCTGCCGGCATACAGCCGTGTGGCATCTATCGAACTGCGCGCGGAGGAGTTCGAGAAGACCCCCAAACAGAGCATAAAACGTTATCTGTACGAGTAGGATAACGGCTGAACGATACGGGCGCGCAACCGTCAAGTTGCGCGCCCGTATGTTGTCGTGCGGATATCGGTCGTTGCGGCCTGCGCCGGATCAGAGCTTGCAGCGTGCGCTCGTGGCCTCGAACCACGGGTTGTGCAAGTCGGCCTTGTTGTAGACGAGCGGTTGTCCGTCGGGGAACGACACGGTCTTGCCGCCGGCCTCGGCGAGGATCAGCTCTCCGGCCGCGGTGTCCCATTCGTAGGTGTTGGTCGTGCGAACGTAATAGTCGACCGTACCCTCGGCCAGCAGACAGAACTTGTAGGAGCTGCCCTGCTCGACGATCTCCAGATCGGGGTGTGTCTTGCGTATGCGGTCGATCTGCTCGAAGGTCTCGGGTGTCTGGTGCGAGCGCGACACGGCCACGCGCAGATGGTCGTGGCGGGTGCTCTCGAGCGGCAGGCGCTGCATCATGGAGCTGATGCGGGCGTAGTCGTATGTCGGGTTGTCGTCGGGCTCGATGTCGTTTATGAGGTAGGCACCGTGGCCCTTGAAGGCGAGATACATCTTGCGGTGGTAGGGGACGTAGAGCACCGATGTTACGCATCTGTTGTCCGACATGAGGGCTATGTTTACCGTAAATTCGTTGTTTCCCTTGATGAACTCGACTGTTCCGTCGAGCGGGTCTACGAGAAAGAAGAGATCCCAGTTGCGGCGTTCGTCGTAGTGCATCTCGCGTCCCTCCTCGCTCAGGACGGGTATGCGGGTCGAACCGAGAAACTCCTTGATGGTGGTATGGGCGACACGGTCGGCTATGGTGATGGGCGTGCGGTCGCTCTTGAGTCTGATGTCGTAGTCGTCTATATTCTTGTATATCTTCATTATGGCCGCGCCGACCTTGACTGCCGCATTGAAACATTGCGGCATGAGATGAGCCTTGATCTGTTCGCTTATCTGATTTTTGGTCATCATTTGTTAGTAGGTGTTAGATTGTTTTGTAAAATTAGTCATATTTTATGAAATAGTAAATTTTCGTTTGCCCAAAATGGAAAACATACGATCTATGTAACATAAAATTGACTTTTCGAAACAGTTGTACCTGCCCAGAGCCGTACGGGCGTATGCCGCGTTTGCCAGAGCCATCGCCACGGCCGCCGCCGAGGCTGTGGCGAGGCGTGTGCCGAGCGTTACAGTCTCTATTGTAAGTAACGTTGCCATAAGGATTAAAATTGTTAGGCGGGTAACAATTTTTATGCGCCGTGTGTTGCTCGTGCGGTATATGAGGGGCACGAACGTGCGGCGCACTTCGCCGCTGCGTATGCCGCTGAGAAGATGAGGCGAGAATCCGCCTTGGGCGATAAGGGTCTCGCGGTTGAAGACGTAGCACTGGTCGTCGGAGACGGAGTGCAGCGCGGCGATGGGCTTATCGGGTGTCGAGGCTATGGCTATGACCGCCTTCTCGATGGCGTTGGGCATGAGATAGGTGTCGCGTCCGACGGGAAGTATGTAGTCGTAGGAGGCGACGCTGGCGCCGGCGTCCAGATCGTCGTAAGGCGAGGCGGCGGCGCGGTCGACGAGGGTGAGGCGCCGCATGCTGCGCGTGCGCGAACGGAAGAGTGAGCGTATGCGCGCCGATGGGAACTCGTCCGAAGGGTCGGCGTCGACGCGTATGAGGTCGTAGCGTGCGACAATGGCGCGGAACGTGATGCCGGCGGCACGGGCGTCGAGTACGACTATGGTCTCGTAACGGTCATATTCGACATCGAGCAGGCTCTCTATCTGCTGCATGTTCTCCACGCCGGTGCATACGACCGAGCATCCGACATATCCGGCCGATTCGCAGCTGTCCGTGGCGCCTATGGCGACCATATCCATCCACGCCGCGGCGCGGGCTATGACGATGGCGCGCATGGCTGTGGCGACGGCGGCGACGGCCAGCAGGGCGAGTATCAGAGTGAGGGCGATTTGCATACGATGCTTTTTTTGTAGGAGTCGATCAGTTTGCGGGCGCATTCGCACTCCGGGCTGTCGAACATCGCCTCGATCGTGCGTATGGAGTAGCCCTGTGCGGCGAAGAACCGGCACAGTGCCTTGCGGCGCCGGGCGTCGAATGTGGCGATGCGTCGGCGCAGACGTTCCGTAGGTATGTCGTTGCCCAGAGCGGCGAGCGTGTGGAGCGCATCGTCGGCGACGGCCATGTCGTTATCCTCTTCGGCTATGCGGATTACGTGTTTGCGTGCCGTGTCTATGCCGAAACTGCGTACGATGCCCAGCCCGAGCATACGCAGATTGGGGTTCGTGTCTGCGAGCAGCGGCTCGAAGGCTATGGGGAGCAGGCCGCGGCGCAGCAGGGCCGATATCTGCGTTATGTCGAATGGCGTAAGCCGGTGGGGGTATGCGGCCAGACGCCGTATGGCCGAGTCGGGGTCAGCGGCGAGCATGGCCGACAGCGCATATATGCGAACATAGGGATTGCGGCTGCGTGTGTAACGTTCGAGACGTCGTGCACGTGAGGCGAGGGGCGGCACCGATGTCAGAAGCATGAGGTATTGTGCGCGGCGATATCCCGATGCGAAGGCCGCGCGACGCATGAGAAACCGGTCGAGACGGTTCTGGCGCGCAATGATGCGCAGCAGTCGGGCGTCGGCGCCGTATGTGTGGCAGACGATCGTGTGCAGGGCTTCGGCCAGCGCCTGCCGGTGGCGCCGGGTGCGGGCCGTGATGCGCTCGGCGGCAAAGATGTCGTCGTGGCGCAGTACGGTTATGATGCGGGCGACGTAGTGGCGCCGCCGTACGTCGCGTCGGCGGCGTACGGCGTGCCTGCGTGCGGCTGCGAGGAGTAGCACGGCCGTTGCGGCGAAGACGGCCGCGGCATATATGGTCAATGCCCCGTTCACACTGTGCCGATGTTGCCCCCGATGTCGCGTACCTTGCCGTAGAGACGGCCCATGCTTACGGGGAATGTTAGGTATTGGTCTACGCCCGCCTCGAGCAGGCTTAGGACTATATGTTCGGCCTGATGCCACGAAACAACATATACGGCAGGCCTGCGCGTTCCACGGCGGCGTATGCGGCCGATGAACTCCGAGCCGTCGATGAACGGGGCTACGGCGAGCAGTATGACTATATCGGGCGCCAGCCGCAGACACGCCGTGACGGTCTGTTCGGGCGTGGAGCATGTGACCACGAGCGAGTCGCTGTCGGAGATCATGTCGGAGATCATGTCGCCCAGAGTGCGGCGTGTGGAGTATATTACGACTTTGGTCTTGTCCATTCGCGTGTTTTTGCGCCCGACTGCAGATCGAAAAATGTGCCAAATGCCGCCGCTCGCAAAAAAAAGTGGCTGCAGGGTGCGCGGCAAGAATATTTTTTGTATATTTGCAGGCCAAATCAGGCGAAAACACTTATTAATTTTTTAATAAATGTACGTTATAGTAGAGATCGCAGGTCAGCAGTTCAAGGCTGAGAAGGGTCGTAAGCTCTATGTTCACCGTCTTCAGGGTGAGGTTGATTCGCCCGTGAGCTTCGACAAAGTCCTGCTTGTAGACAACGACGGTCAGGTTAAGGTAGGTGCACCTGCAGTAGAAGGCGCCTCGGTAAAGTGTAAGATCTTGAAGCACCTGAAAGACGATAAGGTGCTCGTGTTCAAGAAAAAGCGTAGAACCGGCTATCAGAAGTGCAATGGCCACCGCCAGTATCTGACTCAGGTTCTCGTGGAGGATATCGTCGCATAACCAAAAAATTAGAGAAACATGGCACACAAAAAAGGCGTTGGTAGTTCAAAGAACGGCCGTGAGTCGGAGAGCAAACGACTCGGAGTGAAACTTTTCGGTGGTCAGTTCGCTAAGGCTGGCAACATCATTGTTCGTCAGAGAGGTACGGTGCACAATCCGGGCGAGAACGTCGGCATGGGCAAGGATCACACCTTGTTCGCTTTGATCGACGGTACGGTTGCATTCTGCAAGAAATCGTCGGGCAAGTCATACGTCAGCGTACTGCCTCTGAGCGAGCCTCAGGCTTAGGTGTACTGCGGGCAGCGGCTGCGTGCCGCGCCGAATCGGATCAAGGCAGGTCGGAACATACCGACCTGCCTTTTATGTATGTTCACACATCGGGTTTGCCAAGCATGGCTTTGTGAAACAAACAAGGTTTTATGAAAGAAATATTGAAATTCCTGAAGGCGTTGTCGCGCCATAACGACCGCGAGTGGTTCGAGGCGCACCGTTCGGATTACCTCCATGCAAAGGAGCTCTTCGATGCCTTTGCCGCGCGGTTTATCGGGGCTGTTGCGTCGTTCGACCCTGCGGTAGAGGGGCTTTCGGTGCGCGACTGTACCTACCGTATCTACCGCGACGTGCGCTTCTCTGCGGACAAACGCCCCTATAAGACTCACATGGGGGTCTATGTGTCGCCGCACGGCAAGAAATCGGGATATGCGGGTTATTACATACACTTGCAGCCCGACGAGGAGAACTATTTTCTCTGTGCGGGCCTTTATAACCCGCCGGCGGGTGTGGTTCGCAGCGTGCGCGAGGAGGTGATGACCGACGGTGTGGCTTTTGATGCGGCGGTGCGCGGCTGCGGCGAGTTGAAACTCGATTGGGACGGCGCCTGCAAACGTATGCCTCGCGGTTGGCGCGCCGAGGACGACTTCTCGGACTATTATCGCCTGCGTGAATACAACGTGTTTAAGCGTGTGGACCGCGATTATGTACTCGATGAGCATTTTATCGAGAATGCGGTGGGGGTGCTGCGGCATGCCCGGCCGTTGAATGATATCCTGAACCGCTGTGTCGACTATGCCCGCGAAATGGGGTGGTAGCGTAATGTGAAAATTATCTGTGTGCAGCCAGTGCTGTGACGTGGACGATACAATATGGTACGGTGAAGCGGCAGAACGCGGATTGTGGTTCTGATACTTGGTGCTTGGAGTTTGGATTGCGGAACTTGTAGTTTGGAGATCCGGGATTCGGTTTTGTCTGTCCCTATTTGAGAGCCTTGGCGTCGGTCTCGGTGTGCGTTTGGGCCTGAGCGTGGTCGATGTCGCACGACGAGCAGTTGCCCGTGCATCCTATGTCGCTGCAGTCGGTGCCCGTATCCTCGCGCGACTCCTGTACGGCGCACTTGATACCCAGACGCTGCATGTTCTTGTTGGTGGCGATCTCCGAGTCGATGAAGTGACCCTTGAAGATTATCGTGATCGACATCCCCACAACGAAGAATGCCACGCACAGCACCGATACGAGTATGACTATCCACAAATTCGACATGGCCTGATATTGCAAAGGGGTGATTTTGGCGCCCCGAGTTGAAAATACCGCGACAAATTTATATATTTGTAAAGTATTTTGCAAAATTGGGGCCGTTTTTGCTCTCTTTCCCCTTATGTAATGCGCATGCGGGGACGGGCGGATCATATCCGCAGGGCATCGTGCGGCCGATATTCCGACGTATGAAGATAGTAATTTCGGGCATAGGCGAGATGGGGAGCCACTTGGCGAAGATGCTGAGCGGCCACGGACACGACATCACGGTCATCGACAGCGACTCGAAGGCGCTGGACGAGCTGGGCAGTTTCGTCGATCTGATCACCGTCGAGGGTGACACGACGGCATTTGCCGTGTTGCGGCGTGCGGGAGTGCGCCGTTGCGACCTCTTTATCGCCGTGAACCACGACGAGAACCAGAATGTGCTGGCGGCGATCATGGCCAAGCAGCTCGGGGCCAAGAAGACCATTGCCCGCATCGACAACAACGAGTACCTCGAACCCAACAACAAGGAGATGTTCATCAACATGGGCATCGACTACCTCTTCTATCCCGAGAAGGTGGCCGCGCGCGAGGTGATCAACCTTCTGGGTCACACCTCGACGATCGACTATGTCGATTTTTCGGGCGGCAAGCTCTCGCTCGTGGTCTTCCGTCTGGAGCCGACGTCGCCGCTGCTGGGGCGCAAGCTGGCGGATCTGGCCGCCGACGGCTCGATCTCGGAGTTCCGCGCCGTGGCCGTCACGCGCGGCAGCCAGACCATAATCCCCCGCGGACAGGACGAGTTCTTCGAGGGCGACACCGTATATATCATCTCGCGGCAGGATGTGGCCAAGAGTGTCATGGAACTGTCGGGGCAGAAGAGCGTCGAGGTGAAGAACCTCATGATACTGGGCGGCTCGCGCATAGGTGTGCGTGTGGCCACGCAGCTGCAGGACGAGATGAACATCAAACTTGTGGAGTACAACGGCGAGAAGGCCTACAAACTGGCCGAGGTGCTCGAAAAGACGCTTATCATACACGAGGACGGACGTAATCTCGATGCCATGATGGAGGAGGGGCTCTCGCACATGGATGCCTTCGTTGCGGTGACGGGCCGCAGCGAGACCAACATCTTGGCGGCGATGCAGGCCAAGCGTCTGGGTGTGAAGAAGGTTATAGCCGAAGTCGAGAACCTAAACTACATAAGCATGGCCGAGAGTGTGGGTATCGACACCATTATAAACAAGAAGCGCGTCACGGCATCGAACATATTCCGTTTCACTATGTCGACCGACGTGCAGGCCATACGCTGCCTGACGGGAAGCGAGGCGGAGGTTCTGGAGTTCATTGTCAAGCCCAACTCGCCCGCCACGAAGCATCCGATAAAGGATATGCGGTTGCCGCAGGATGTCATCATCGGCGGCATTGTGCGCGGCGACAAGGTCTTCATAGCCGTGGGTGACACGCAGATCAATGCCTATGACCGTGTTGTGGTCTTCTCGATGCCGGGTTCGATACCCAAGGTCGGGGAGTTCTTCAACTGATGCGGCTGTTGCGGGCAAAGGTGTGAAATAAAAAGGAGGATAAGATATATGTATGTAGCAATTGCGGGCAATATCGGCAGCGGCAAGACTACGCTGACCGAGATGCTGACCCGGCGTTACGGGGCCAAGGCATATTACGAGGAGACGGACAACCCGTATATAGGCGACTTTTACAACGATATGAGCCGTTGGGCGTTTCATTTGCAGATCTCGTTTCTCGGGAGCCGCATACGCCAGACGCTCGACATGCTGGCCGACGGCAGCGACTACATATTTCAGGATCGCACGATATACGAGGATGCCCATATTTTTGCCGACAACCTGCACGAGATGGGCCTTATGACGAGCCGTGACTTCATGACCTACATGCGTATCTTCGATCTTACGACGAACCTTGTGCCGCAGCCCGATGTGTTGATATACCTCCGAGCGAGCATTCCGACGCTCGTGGCGCAGATCAAGCGGCGCGGCCGCGAGTACGAGATGAATATTGACGAGAACTATCTTCGCCGCCTGAACGAGAAGTACGAATGTTGGATCGGCAACATATATAAGGGCGACGTGTTGATCGTCGACAAGGATGTCGAGGACTTCGTGCAGGACGCATCGGTCTTCGAGAGCATCTGCGAGCGTCTGGCCCGTTACGATAAAACGGCTGCAAGATGATGCCGCTGCCCGAAAAGTTCAAGGAGCGCATGCGGCGCGAGCTGGGCGCGGCGGAGGCCGACGCCCTGTGCGCGGCGCTGGAGCGCGAGGCCTCGACGTCGGTGCGTTGGAACGCCGCCAAGCATGGCGCGGCGGCGCCGTCGGGGCGCGTTGTGGAGTGGAGTCCTCTGGGACGCCGTCTGGATGAGCGTCCGGCCTTTACGCTCGATCCCGATTTCCACGGCGGGGCGTATTACGTTCAGGAGGCCAGCTCGCAGTTTGCGGGGTATATCCTTGCAGCGGCTGCGGGTGGTGCCGAACACTGCCGCGGCATGCGCGTGCTGGATGTGTGCGCGGCCCCCGGCGGCAAGAGTACGCATTACGCCTCTATAGTCGGGCGCGAGGGGCTTGTCGTGGCAAATGAGATAAACCGCTCGCGTGCGGCCGTGCTGGCAGACAATGTCCGCAAGTGGGGCACGGGAAATGTGGCCGTGACGTGCGGCGATGCGGCGCGCGCGGCAGCGATGACCGAGTGGTTCGATGCGGTGGCGGTGGATGCCCCATGTTCGGGTGAGGGCATGTTCCGCAAGTCGGAGGAGGCGCGGCAGCAGTGGAGCGAGGCGGCTGTGGCGATGTGTGCCGAACGTCAGGTGGAGATCGTCCTGAACGCCTTCCGGGCTTTGCGGCGGGGCGGAATATTCATATACAGCACCTGCACCTTCAACCGTACGGAGGATGAGGAGGTGCTGCGACGTATCGGGGCGGAGTTGGGCGACGAGCTGTGCGAGTCGGCCGATGTCGACGCGGATGCGTCATGGGGCGTGGTGACGGGCCGCGAAGGTGTGTTCCGTACGTTCCGATTCTTCCCGCACAGGGTTGAGGGTGAGGGTATGTTCCTTGCCGTGGCACGGCGTGCGGGTGAGGCTGAGCGCGTGCGCGAGAGCAGGAACCGTCGCAGTGTCTTGGCGGCGGTCGATGCGCGGACGACGAAGGAGTTGTCGCGTTGGGTCGCTTCGCCCGAGACGATGCGTTTCATGGCGGCAGGGGATACGCTCTATGGATGCTATGCCGGCCGTTATGACGATATTGCTCTGTTGTCAAGCCGCATGGCAGTGATATATTCGGGCGTTGCCATGGGGCAGATATTCAAGGGCGCGCTGCGTCCCGATGGTGCTCTGGCTCTCTTTGCCGACGTGTCGCGCGAGGCGGTGCCGTGCCGGGATCTGCCGACGCAGGAGGCGCTGCGCTTTCTGCGCAAGCAGGATATGGATGCTGCGGCGTTCGAGCAGGGCGTGAATATGGTTACGTGCGGCGGCCTGCCGCTGGGCTTTGTCAAGTGTATCGGCGCGCGTGTGAACAATATGTATCCCAATTCGTTGAGGATTCTCAAGTGATGTGCGGGCGGACCGTACGCTATATGGTGGAACGAAGTGTTGGAAATGTCATGAGTGCAAAGAAGATGTTTTACTCGATGGGCGAGGTGTCGGAGATGTTCGATGTGAATCCGTCTCTGATACGCCATTGGGAGTCGAAGTTCGACTGCCTGCGCCCGCATAAGAACAAGAAGGGCAACCGTCTGTTCTCACCCTCGGATGTCGAGAAACTCAAACAGATATATCACCTCGTCAAGGAGCGGGGTATGACCCTCGAGGGGGCGAACAAGGCGATGAAGAGTTCGCGCGGCGTGCTGTCGCGCGATACGGAGCTTCTGGAGCGTCTGCAGCGTATCCGTGCGGCGCTGGTCGAGGTGCGCGAGGAACTGCGTGACGGCGTGCAGGACGACATTGTCGAGGAGGCGTATTCGGTGGCGGATACGGTCGAGATGCCCATTGCGTCGGATGTGGCGGTTGATGCCGAAAGGGCCGATATAGCCGATATAAAAGATACAGATACGGCATCTGCTGAAACGGAGAGTGTAGATGCAGAGCATGCCGAACCTGAGAGTGCGGACGAAGATTCTGTTGCGGTTGCGGAGCAGGAGGCGCCTGATGATCCTGCGGCAGCAGCGGATGCGGAGGACGTTGCGTCGCTCGATCCCGAAGCCTCGGAAGCGGCTGCGGCAGGGGAGTCGGAACCTGTCAGGCCGTCGGTTGCGGCCGTGTCGCCCAAGAGCCGTACGCGCCGCCGCAAGAAGGGCGATGAGGAGGAGAAGGAGTTATTCCCGTTCTACGAGCAGTCGTTGTTTTAGTCGTTTGGGATATTTAGCAGTTTTTGGATATGAAGATCAGAGATGTGGCGGCTGCGATCGAGGAGTTTGCTCCGCTCGGCCTGCAGGAGTCGTACGATAATGCGGGTCTTGCCGTGGGGCGTCCCGATGCCGATGTGCATAAGGCGCTGTTGGCTGTGGATGTGACCGAGGAGGTTATAGAGGAGGCTGCGGCCGAGGGGTGTGATATTATCATCACGCACCATCCGGTCATATTCCACCCGTTGAAGCGTCTCAATTCGGCCTCATATACGGAACGGTGTGTCGAGCAGGCCGTGCGGCGCGGCATAGCGTTGTATGCGGCGCATACAAATCTGGACAGTACGCCCGAAGGTATGAGCTGGCGCGTGGGACACATGCTGGGTCTGGAGTCGATGCGGGTGTTGGAGCCTGCGGCCGCAGGCGGCGGTGCCGGCTTCGGTGTCGTGGGCGAGTTGCCGACGGAGGAGCCGAGCACGGAGTTCATGCGCCATGTGATGCGGCGTTTCGGTGTGCAGGCGCTGCGCCATGGCGACATCGTGCGGCCGACGGTGCGCCGCGTGGCTATATGTACCGGCGCGGGCGGCTCGCTCATAGACGAGGCTCTGGCCGCCGAGGCCGACATATACCTTACGGCAGACCTGCGGTATAACGACTTCATGCGCCACGAGGGACGTATGATTTTGGTCGATATGGGCCATTTCGAGAGCGAATATTGTGCAATTGAAATATTATTTGATATTTTGTCAAAAAAATTACCTATCTTTGCAATTCGCAAAAGTGTGCGTTCACGCAACCCCGTGAACTATATGGTCTGAGCGGTTGATGTTCGGGCTTTTTCCGGTTGATGCCGGAATACTTGGCAGGCGTAAAATTTAATTATACAATATGGCACAGAAGAAAACATCCGATGTCGACTATTCGATGCAGGAGAAGATCATGGCTCTCTACGAGTTGCAGAAGATCGATTCGCAGATCGACGAGATTAACAAGGTGAAGGGAGAGTTGCCTCTGGAAGTTCAGGATCTCGAGGACGAGATCGAGGGATTGAAGACCCGCATCGACAATATCAACGGCGAGATTGAAGAGCTCAATACGCTGACCAAGCAGCGCCGCCGCGAGGTCGATCAGGCCAAGATTCAGATAAACAACTACAAGGCACAGCAGAACAACGTGCGCAACAACCGCGAGTTCGATGCCATAACCAAGGAGATCGAATATCAGGAGCTGGAGATCGAACTGGCCGAGAAGCGCCTGAAGGAGTACGCTGCGGGCATCAAGCAGAAGAAGGCTCAGCTGGAAGATGCCGAGGCCGTCGTAGCCGACCGCACGGTGGATCTCAACGACAAGAAATCGGAACTGGAGAGCATCGAGGCCGAGACGGCGGATCAGATCGCATCCCTTACGGAGAAGGCCGAGAAGGCCAAGACGCGTATCGACGAGCGACTGCTGGCCGCCTATGAGCGTATCCGCCACAGCGTGCGTAACGGTCTGGCCGTAGTTACGGTAAAGCGTGATGCGTGCAGCGGCTGCTTCAACCATATTCCGCCGCAGCGTCAGGCCGACATACGTCTGGGCAAGAAACTTATCGTGTGCGAATATTGTGGCCGTATCCTTGTGAACGACCCTGAGGCGCACGAATAGGCGTCCGGGCTGCGGATGCATGGATATCCGGAGGAAGTTAGAGAAACTTCCGGGTGTGTTTCGCGACGAAAGCTAACGGGGTGAATTCGAAAGGGTTCATCCCGTTTTTGTTTGTAAAAATATGTAGCCCGAGGGGTAACTTTCCAAAAATTATGACTACATTTGCGACGGATTTTATAGTTGTCTAACAATTAATCTGAAAAGAGGATATAATGAAGATAGCTCTTGCCCAATTAAACTATACTATCGGCGATATCGAAGGCAATACCGCCAAGATAATCGATGCCGTCGAGAAGGCCGAGAAGGAGGATGCCGATCTTGTCTTGTTCGCCGAGTATGCCGTCAGCGGCACCCCGGCATACGATCTTCTGCGCAAATCGACGTTTCTGACGCTCTGCGAAGAGGCCCTCGAGCGTATCGCAAAGTATTGCCGCAGGGTAACGGCTATCGTAGGATCTCCTCTGTTGACGAACCGCGGCACGGTGAGCGCCGCCGCCGTCCTGCGTAACGGACGTATCGTCGACACCGTAGAGAAGAGTTATGTGACGGCGCGCCGCGAGATGGGATTCATCATCTCGGGCAGCGGATACAAGGTCGTCAAGGTTTGCGGCCGCAACATAGCCGTCATGGTCGGAGACGATCTGTCGCATCTGCATGAGCTGGACAAGGAGGCCGACTTCGTCGTCAGCATAAACTCGCGCCGTTACGGCAAGGGTCTGCTTACGTATCGCTACGAAACCATGCGCCGGCTGACATATACCGAGTGCCGCAACATAATCATGATAAACCAAGTGGGCGGATCGAGCGATCTGGTCTATGACGGTACGTCGGGTGTGATGAACAAGGAGGGCAAGGTGGAGCTCATGATGAAGAGCTTCGAGGAGGATTTCAGCATCTTCGATTCGTCGGTCCCACATACTGAGGTCGTTGTTCCATATACTACCTATAATGACCGCACGCGCATGATCTACAAGGCCGCATGTCTGGGCCTGCGCGACTTCTTCCACAAGAGCGGATATACGAAGGCCTGCGTGGGTCTGTCGGGCGGTATCGATTCGTCGGTTGTGGCGTGTCTTGCCGTCGGGGCTTTGGGAGCCGAGAATGTGCGCGGGTTGATGATGCCGTCGCAGTTCTCGTCGAACGAATCGGTGGAGGACGCCAAGCGTCTGGCCGAGAATCTGGGCATCGAGTACAGCGTGCTGCCCATAAACGAAGTCTATACGGCCATCATGGATACGCTCAAGCCCGTTACCGGCGGCACGGAGTTCGACGCTACGGAGGAGAACATACAGTCGCGTATCCGTACGGTGCTGCTCATGGCATTGCAGAACAAGGACGGATATGTGCTTCTCAACTCGTCGAACAAGAGCGAGAACGCCATCGGTTGGTGTACGCTCTACGGCGATACGGCCGGAGCGTTCAGTGTCACGGGCGATCTCTACAAGAGCGAAGTGTATGATCTGGCCCGTTACATCAACCTTAAGTTCAATAACGTCATCCCTGAAAACATATTGAAGAAGGAGCCCTCGTCGGAGCTCCATCCCAATCAGCGCGACAGCGATACGCTGCCTCCTTATGAGGTTGTGGATGCCATCCTCTACCGTATGATCGAGGAGGGACAGCACCGTGAGGAGATCATAAATGCTGGTTTCGACTCGGAGATCGTGGAGAAGATACACACGATGGTGATGCAGAATGTCAAGAAACGTTACCAGTATCCGCCCGTGTTGCGACTCTCGGTGCGTTCGTTCCGTCACGAGTGTCTGCTGCCGCTGATCAACAAATACGGATATTAATCTCACGTGGGGCGTTTGTACGACGGTATGGACAGTGCTGAGATTAAACATCGCGGCGAGGTGATACGCACGGAGGGTATGACCGTATATGTGCGTATGAAGGTGGAGAGCGCCTGCAGCGCCTGCCATGCCCGCAGGGTGTGCGGCGTGGGCGAGAGCGCGGATAAGGTTGTCGAGGTGGAGACTCCGTCGGCCGCAGAGTATCGAGCGGGCGATGAGGTCGAGGTTGCCCTGCAACGCAGGGGTATGGGAGCTGAGTCGGTCGTGTTGGCCTACGTGGCGCCTTTTTTCGTTTTAATGGTATTGCTCGTGGCGCTTGTATCGGCAGGTGCCGGCGAGGGTACGGCGGCCGCGGCCGCAATCGGCGGCGTAGTGCTCTATTACGGGGTGCTCTATCTGCTGCGCGACAAAATCCGGGAAAAAATAAAATTCACAATAACTAAACAAACAAAATGACGGTATTACTATCTACTATTTTGACACTCAGCTTGCTGGGTATCTTGGCCGCCGTCGTGCTCTACTTTGTGGCACAGAAATTCAAGGTGGAGGAGGATCCCCGCATCGACGAGGTTGAGAAGATGCTTCCGGGGGCCAACTGCGGCGGCTGCGGTTTCGCAGGGTGTCGCGGCATGGCCGACGCGCTGGTCAAGAACGATGACATCTCGGCGTTGTTCTGCCCCGTAGGCGGCGGTGATACGATGAAGGGTATCGCGGCATATCTGGGCAAGGCGGCTCCCGAGAAGGAGCCTATGGTGGCTACGGTGCGTTGCGGCGGTGTGTGTGACAAGCGTCCGCGCACAAACACCTTTGACGGCGCCAAGAGCTGTGCTGTTGCCTCGTCGCTCTATGTCGGCGAGACGGCGTGCGCATACGGATGTCTGGGTTACGGTGACTGCGTTGCGGCATGTGCATTCGATGCCATACACATCAACCCCGAGACGGGTATTGCCGAGGTCGACGCGGAGAAATGTACGGCGTGCGGCGCCTGCGTCAAGGCGTGCCCGAAGAAGATCATCGAGCTGCGCAAGAAGTGGCCCAAGGGGCGTGCCGTCTATGTCGGCTGCGTGTCGAAGGACAAGGGTGCCGTCGTGATGAAGGCCTGCAAGGCCGGATGTATCGGTTGCGGCAAGTGCGAGAAGGTGTGTGCCTTCGGTGCCATCACCATAGAGAACAACCTTGCCTATATCGATTCGCAGAAGTGCAAGCTGTGCCGCAAGTGCGTTAACGAATGTCCTACGGGCGCTATCAAGCTTGTGGGTATGGAGCCTCTGCCCAAGACGCCCAAGGCGCCTGCGGCAAAGGCGGCGGAGGGTGCGGCCGTGAAGGCGGAAACGCCTGCGGCAAAGCCGGCAGCTGCGGCCGAGAAACAGCCTGCGGCGGAGAATAGTGCCGCAACGGTAAAAACAGATAGTGTTAAGGAGCAGAAATAAACGGTGTAGAGTATGAAGACATTTCCCATGGGCGGAGTTCATCCGTCGGACAATAAAAAGTGGAGCAACACCAAGGCGATAGAGGTGATGGATCTTCCCGACATTGTCAACATTCCGCTCGGACAACATATCGGTGCTCCGGCCACGGCCAAGGTGGCAAAGGGCGACAAGGTGCTGACGGGACAGCTTATAGCCGAGGCTTCGAGCTTCATGTCGGCCAATATCCACTCGCCCGTATCGGGTACCGTTACGGCAGTCGATATGCAGGTCAACGGTCAGGGTTTGCGCCAGATGATGATAACGATCAAACGCGAGGGTGACGAGTGGATGCCCACAATAGACCGCACGCCGCAGCTGGTGCGCGAGTGTACGCTGGACGGTGCGGCCATCATCGCCAAGATAAAGGATGCGGGCGTTGTCGGTATGGGTGGCGCTACCTTCCCCACGCACGTGAAGCTGTCGGTGCCCCCGGGCTGCAAGGCCGAGTACCTCATCATAAACGGCGTGGAGTGCGAGCCGTACCTTACGTCGGACCACCGCACGATGCTGGAGCGCGGAGAGGAGCTGTTGGTAGGTATCGAGATCCTGAAACGCGCCGTCGGTGTCGATAAGGCCGTCATCGGCATCGAGAACAACAAGCCCGATGCCATTGACCATCTGCGCCGTCTGATTGCGGAGAAGGGTTACGGCGTACGTGTCGAGCCATTGAAGGTACGCTATCCGCAGGGCGGCGAGAAGCAGCTGATTGCAGCCGTTACGGGACGTCAGGTTCCGCCCCCGCCCGGATTGCCCATTCACGTCGGGGCTGTTGTGTGCAACGTCTCGACGGCGGTGGCCGTATATGAGGCCGTGCAGAAGAACAAGCCTCTGATCGAGCGCGTGGTGACGGTGACGGGAAAACATGTGGCCTCGCCGCGCAATCTGCTGACGCGTATGGGTACGCCCATATCGAAACTTTTGGAGAAGGCCGGAGGTCTTCCCGACGGCGACGTGAAGGTCATAAACGGCGGCCCGATGATGGGTCGTGCCATGGTGAATCTCGATTCGCCCGTGACGAAGGGTTGTTCGGGTATCACCGTGTTGGACGGCGCGGAGGCGCGCCGCGGCGTCGAGGGCCCCTGCATCAAGTGTGCAAAGTGTGTCGCCGCCTGCCCGATGGGTCTGGAGCCCTACCTCATATCGAAACTCTCGCGCCGCAAGATGTGGGAGCGTGCCGAGCAGGAGCGTGTGACGGATTGTATCGAGTGCGGCTGCTGCCAGTACTCGTGCCCGGCAAACGTGCCGCTGTTGGACTACATACGTCATGGCAAGCAGACGGTGATGGGGATGATTCGCGCCCGCGCCGCTCAGGCCAAGAAGTAACGTTTTACGCAAATAATAAAAGAAGAGATAAAAATCATGGCAAACAAGTTTTTTGTAGCTCCGTCGCCACATGTGCACAGCGCGCAGTCGACCCGCTCGATCATGCGTGACGTGCTCATCGCGATGCTGCCCGCATTGGCAGTGTCGACGTGGGTGCACGGCGTCGATGTGCTGACGGTGTCGGCCATCGCCGTTGTCAGCTGCGTCGTTATCGAGTTCCTTATCCAGAAGTTCCTCTTCCACGGCGAGTGCACCGTGTCGAATCTCTCGGCTGCGGTGACGGGTCTGCTGCTGGCGTTCAACCTCCCGTCGTCGATTCCGTGGTGGATCGTCGTGATCGGGTCGCTGGTGGCTATCGGCGTGGCCAAGATGACCTTCGGCGGTCTGGGACGCAACCCCTTCAATCCGGCTCTGGTGGGACGTGTATTCCTGCTCATAGCGTATCCCGTGCAGATGACGACCTTTACGGCCCCCGTCGTCGAGGGTTATGCCGACGCTATGTCGGGTGCAACGCCGCTGGCCGCAATCAAGGCCGGTGTTCCGGTTGAGGATGTCGATCTGCTGAGCATGTTCAGCGGTACAATCCCCGGCTCGCTCGGCGAGGTGGCCGCTGCGGCCCTGATCGTGGGCGGCATATATCTGTTGTGGCGTCGCGTCATCACGTGGCACATACCCGTGGCTGTTCTGGGTACGATGGCCGTCTTCGCATTCTTCGTGGCTCTGGCCGACGGCGGCGGCGCGCTGCTCTATCAGCTGCCCGCATTCCATGTTCTGGCCGGCGGTGCCCTGCTCGGTGCCATATTCATGGCTACGGACTACGTCACCTCGCCCATGACTCACAAGGGTATGATAATTTACGGTATCGGTATCGGCGCCGTGACGATGATAATACGTCTGTGGGGTTCATATCCCGAGGGCATGTCGTTCGCCATACTGCTGATGAACGCCGTTACGCCGCTCATAAACAAATATGTGAAACCCGTGCGCTTCGGTTTGGCCGCGGATAAGAAATAGGAGGGCTGAGATATGAAGAGTACACTTTTTAATATGGTTGCCGTCCTGTTTACCATCACGCTCATAGCTTCGGCCGGCGTGGGGGCGGTGAATATGATTACGGAGGATGCCATTGCCGAGGCTAACCGTCAGGCTACCGTTGCGGCTGTGGCCAACGTGCTCCCGGCGTTCGAGAAGAGCGAGATGAGTACGATGACGATCGATGAGATGCCGATCAACATATATACTGCTGTCGACGGCTCGGGTGCCGTCGTCGGGTATGCCGTGGAGACGATGACCATGAGCGGTTTCAGCGGCAAGGTGCGCATGATGGTGGGCTTCGATGCCGAGGGTACCATTCTCAATGTAAATGTTCTGGAGCAGAGCGAGACCCCGGGTCTCGGCTCGAAGATGTGCGACGAGGGCAACGTCCTGTTGGCCAGCGTGCAGGGTAAGAATCCGGCCAACCTGAAACTTAAGGTCAAGAAGGACGGCGGCGACATAGATGCCCTGACGGCCGCGACGATCTCGTCGCGTGCCTATGCCGATGCCGTGGCCCGTGCCTACGAGGCATTCAAGGAGGCAAGCGGCGCGCAGGAATCTACCCACGGCGTATCGGGTGCAACAGCTACACATGAGGGCCATGATGCTCAGGAAGGAGGCGACAATGAATAAACTGAATATCATATTGCGTGGGATCGTCAAGGATAATCCCACCTTCGTGCTGGTGTTGGGTATGTGCCCGACGCTCGGTACGACAACCTCGGCCATGAACGGCATGGGTATGGGTGTGGCGACGATGGCCGTGTTGACCATGTCGAATATGGTTATCTCGCTCATCAAGAACCTTATTCCCGACAAGGTGCGTATTCCGGCCTTTATCGTGGTCATAGCTTCGTTCGTGACCATCATACAGATGCTTATGCAGGCATACGTGCCGTCGCTGTATGCGAGTCTGGGTGTCTTTATCCCGCTCATCGTGGTCAACTGTATCATTCTGGGCCGTGCCGAGGCTTTCGCCTCGAAGAACGGCGTCGTTGACTCGATCTTCGACGGTATCGGCATCGGTATCGGATTCACCCTTTCGCTTACGGTCATCGGCGCCGTGCGTGAGGTGCTGGGCTGCGGCGCGATATTCGGTATGCCGCTCGGAATCTCGGACTACACGCCGCTGGTGTTCGTTCTGGCTCCCGGAGGCTTCTTCGTGTTGGGCTATCTGATGGTATTGTTCAATAAGTTTATCAAGAAGTAGTTATGGAGATCTCGTATTTCGCAATAATCATAGGTGCGATCTTCGTCAACAACGTGGTACTCGCACAGTTCCTCGGTATATGCCCCTTCCTCGGCGTGTCGTCCAAGGTAGAGACGTCGCTCGGCATGGGTGCCGCCGTCACCTTCGTCATGGCCCTTACGGCTGTGGTGGCGTGGTCGATACAGACCTTCATACTCGATCCCCTCGGCATCGGCTACATGCAGACCATAGTCTTCATTCTGGTCATTGCCGCTCTGGTGCAGATGGTGGAGATCATGCTCAAGAAGGTCTCTCCGTCGCTCTATCAGGCTCTCGGCATATTCCTTCCGCTGATCACGACCAACTGCGCCGTTTTGGGTGTGGCCATACTTATGATCCAGAAGGAGTTCAACCTGCTGCAGAGTGTAACGTACTCCGTATCGACCGCGTTGGGCTTCGGCCTTGCGCTGGTGATCTTCGCCGGCATACGCGAGCGACTGGAGCTGGACGGTGTGCCCGCAGCCTTGAAGGGTACCCCGATAGCGCTGATTACGGCCGCTATTCTGGCCATGGCCTTCATGGGCTTCTCGGGACTGGTATAGAGTACCGTACCATGCGGCTTGGCGGGTGTTGGACGTTACGGCCGTGACGCTTTAATGCCCGTGGTTGGCACTATTTGGCGCGGGAAACGCATTTGCTCTTGCAAATGGCGATATTTGTATTAATTTTGTACCGTGTGCAGGGTCGCGAGAGCGGCCGTCACGATAACCTTTAATGAAATTGAATTATGGACAAGTACAGATGTACAGTTTGCGATTGGATTTATGATCCCGCTGTGGGCGATCCCGAAGGTGGTATCGCCGCAGGAACGGCTTTCGAGGATATACCCGACGACTGGGTTTGCCCCCTGTGCGGTGTGGGTAAGGATCAGTTCGAGAAGGTCGAGGAGTAAGCGAGCTCCTCTGCCTTGACAGGGCTGCCGCCTTAAAATGCGGCTTCGCCTGTGCGTCGCTCCGGCGGCGCGGGGCAGTTATGACAGACGCGGATGCCATTGCGGCGTCCGCGTCGTTTGTTATACGATGCGCGTATCGTTTGGAAGATTTGAGTCAGGGCACTTGAAGAATGGAATAAAAAAGGTTGGCTTTTCGGGCCAACCTCTTTTCTTATTGTCCGTAATGTTTATTCTGGCTTTACGAGCGAGAGATAGAGCTCGTCGAGCTGCGACTGGTCGAGTGCCGAGGGGGCATCGAGCATGACGTCGCGGCCGGCATTGTTCTTCGGGAAGGCGATGAAGTCGCGGATCGAGTCCGAGCCGCCGAAGAGCGAGCAGAGACGGTCGAAACCGAAGGCGAGGCCTCCGTGAGGGGGCGCACCGAACTTGAAGGCATTCATTAGGAAGCCGAACTGCTCCTGCGCACGCTCCGGCGTGAAGCCCAGAACCTTGAATATGAGGGCCTGAAGCTGTGCGTCGTGGATACGTATCGAGCCGCCGCCGATCTCGGTGCCGTTGCAGACGAAGTCGTAGGCATTGGCGCGTACACGAGCCGGATCGCTCTCCATGAAGGGTATATCCTCGGGTTTGGGCGAGGTGAAGGGGTGGTGCATGGCGTAGAAACGCTGTGTCTCCTCATCCCACTCGAACATCGGGAAGTCTACAACCCACAGCGGAGCGAACTTGTGCGGGTCGCGCAGTCCCAACTGCTCGGCCACATGCAGACGCAGGGCACAGAGCTGTGTGAGAACCTTGAATTTCTTGCCGCAGATCATCAGCACCAGATCGCCGGCCTTGGCCTCGACGCGTGCGGCGATGGCCTTAAGCTGGTCGGGTGTGAAGAACTTGTCGATCGAAGACTTGACATTGCCCTGTTCGTCGAGACGTATCCATACGAGTCCTTTGGCTCCGACCTGCGGGCGCTTGACATACTCGGTGAGGGCGTCGATCTGCTTGCGGGTATATCCTGCACATCCCGTGGCGGCGAATCCGGCGATATACTCCGCATCGTCGAAGACCGAGAACGAGTGTCCGTGCGCAAGATCCGTGACGTCGTGCAGTTCCATGCCGAAGCGCAGGTCGGGTTTGTCCGATCCGAAACGCTCCATGGCCTCGATCCACGGCATGCGGCGGAAGGACTCCGTGAAGTCGATGCCGAGAATCTCATGGAACATGTATTTTGCCCAGCGCTCGAATACCTCGAGTATATCCTCCTGCTCGACGAACGACATCTCGCAGTCGATCTGGGTGAATTCGGGCTGACGGTCTGCACGCAGGTCCTCGTCGCGGAAGCAGCGTACGATCTGGAAGTAACGGTCGTAACCGGCAACCATGAGCAGCTGCTTGAGCGTCTGGGGTGACTGGGGCAGGGCGTAGAACTGGTTGGGGTTCATGCGGCTCGGCACCACGAAGTCACGTGCGCCCTCGGGCGTCGATCCGACAAGATATGGGGTCTCGATCTCGAGGAATCCCTCCTTGTCGAGGAACGTACGTACGGCATGTGCCATACGGTGGCGAAGTGCGAGGTTGCGCTGCAGAGGCGGACGGCGCAGATCCAGATAACGGTATTTCATACGCAGGTCGTCGCCGCCGTCCGAGTTCTCCTCGATGGTGAATGGCGGCGTCTGCGCCTCATTCAGGACAATGAGTTCGTCGGCCGCAACCTCGATGTCGCCCGTAGGCATCTTGGGGTTCTTCGACGAGCGTTCGATGACACGCCCTTTGGCCTGAAGCACGTATTCGCGGCCGAGGTGTGCGGCCACGGCACGCGTCTGTTCGGGCGAGTGTTCTTCGACGACGATCTGCGTGATGCCGTAACGGTCGCGCAGGTCGATAAAGGTCATGGCGCCGAGGTTACGCACCTTCTGCACCCATCCGGCGAGCGTCACCGAACGACCGATGTCGCTGCTGCGCAGTTCGCCGCAAGTATGACTCCTGTACATAATATTGCGATTTAAGTTCGTTTGATCGATTTTGGCGCCGTAAAGATAGTAAATTTTACGCATATGCAACCGCTGCCGCCGTGCGAGTTGATCAAACTGCGCATTAGGCTTTTGCGTGTGAAGCGTGGTGTTCTTCCGTTCGGGCGATTTGTAAGTTCCGAATATTTCATTAATTTCGCAAACACTTATGGAACGAAACGAAAAAACCGAAGAGCGCGACGAGAAGTTCATGCGCATGGCAATAAACGAGGCTCGCAAAGCGTTGAAAAGTGAGGAGGTACCTATCGGTGCCGTCGTCGTTTGCGGCGATGCGGTGATAGGACGCGGCCATAACCTTGTGGAGACGCTGTGCGACGCTACGGCCCATGCCGAGATGCAATGTATCACTGCGGCGGCATCGACCCTCGGCGGGAAGTATTTGAAAGGGTGTACGATATACGTCACCTTAGAGCCATGCGTGATGTGTGCAGGGGCTTTGGCATGGAGTCAGATCGACCGCGTAGTCTATGGAGCCGATGATCCTAAACGGGGTTTTATGCGCGTAGGCACATCCCTGCTGCATCCCCGGACAACGGTTACGCGCGGGGTGCTGGCATCAGAATGCGAGGCGCTGATGAAGGATTTTTTCAGCCGTCTGAGGTGATCGGTACGAAGCGAAGATATATGCGACAGCAATGCAAAAAAACGCGTATATTTGCATAAAACAAAAACAAAATGTAACTTTGTGTTCGTTGGTGTCGACGGCACCGTTCCGGGCTTCGGAAGAAATGATAACCTAAATAAATTTTTTGATCTATGAACAAGATTGTTTTAATGGCAATGGCGCTGATGTGGGCCTTTACGGCCTCGGCGCAGAGTGATGTGGTTGCATCATACAATGAAGGCGCCGAGGCGTTGCAGGCGAAGAATTTCGCCAAGGCGGTAGAGGCCTTCGAAAGTGTAATAGCCAACGGTTCGGATTCTGCCGATGACGCGGAGCTGAACTGCGTGGCCAATGCAAAGAAGTATCTCCCCACGGCATATCAGGGCAAGGGTGCACAGGCTGCTGCGGCTGCAATGAAGGCCGAGACTTCGGAGGATGCCGATGCCAAGTTCGCTGAGGCTGTGGATAACCTCACGAAGGGTGCGGCCAAGGCTACGGAGTATGACAATGCCCCTGCAGCCCAGAAGATCAATTCGTTGCTTGGCAAGGTATATCAGGCACAGGGCGCTTCTGCATTCAACAACAACGATTTTGCAAAGGCTATCGAGATCTTTGCCAAGGGTTATGCTGCCGATCCCAAGAATACGGCCATGGCATTGAACCTCGCAGAGAGCTATTTCAAGATGGACAAGTACGAGGACGGTATGAAGGTGTGCAGCGAGGTTGCGGCACTTCCCAGCCCCAAGTATGACGAGGCTATCGCTGAGGCCCGTTCGAAGATGAACATGTACACCAACAACCAGATTGCCAAGTTGCAGCAGGCAAACGATCTGGACGGCATCATCGCCATGTCGGAGAAGATCGCCGACAAGGCTGTGGCATCGCGCGTGGCAGTGCAGGCATACTATCTGAAGAAGGATTACGACAAGGTTATCGAGCTCGGTGAGGCTGCCGCAGCCCTTCAGACCGATCCTGAGGACGTGAGCGCAGTATATTTCAACCTTGGCTCTGCATACAACGGCAAGGAGATGAAGGATAAGGCTGTCGAGGCCCTTAAGAAGGTTACCGCCGAGCCCTATCTGACGCCCGCAAAGGCTGCATTGGCCGAGCTGACGAAGTAATATACCTCGGGCGGTCGATACCGCGCCTGAGTTAATATGACGACCGACTCTCAAACTGAGAGTCGGCCGTTTTCTTTATGTTATAGTTTATATTTTTTGCTCTTCCATTACGCGCTGCCCCAATCTCTTTTTGCATATCCTTTTCAGCGCCTGCACCTCCCCGTTTACAAGAGGGAGGCTTTGGTGGCATTCTCATACCTCAGCCCTTTAGTCATCCGTGCATATCTTGTAACAAACCGTTTTTCCGACCTTTTGCCGGCATTTATATATTGGAGGGTAGATATTGTCTGCCTTGAAACTTTAGACGCGCTGTGTGCCAATTTGGAGCGTATTTAAGTGGTGCCGTCATTATTGCCCGTGAATACTGTTTATGCGGCGTTTGTTTTGCCGTGAGGAGATGTTTATGGATGGCGTTTGAAAGTCTCGTTTGCGATGGTGCTGCGACCTGATCGTACGCTTATTATACGGCCTTCCTTAGCGTGCTGCGGTTATTTAGATGATCAATATAAGAGTAGTGTGATGGTATATAAAAACAGCGAAGCCGCCCGAAAAGGGCGGCTTCGTAGCATTATGTCGGGCGGCTCGGGGCCGCGTATCGACTACAACGGGTTCTGATCCGATGAGGTAATATAAGGATTCGAGTTAATTTCTATTGACAGAGGGATCTGATAGGTATATACATTTACGTCCTCAGCAACTTTATGAGAGTGGTTGCTTGATGATTTTCGGTCTATACCCTTGTTGAAACGCTTGTTGGTGAAGAACTCGTGGCCCTCGCCCCAAAGCTCGATACGGCTCTGGAGGTAGATCTCCTCGAGCAGGGCGTCACCCGTCTTCGAAGACTTGGTGTAGCCACTGTCACGCTTCGATACCAGATCGTAGAGTGTCTGCTGAGCTGCAGCGTCATTGCCGCCGCGAGCCTCAGCCTCGGCCTTAAGCAAGTATGCCTCTGAGAGACGCATATAAACCTCGTCCACCTCATATGTCGGAGTGTTGAACTTGATATTGGTGTACTGGGGATAACCCTCGAACTCGCCGCCCTTGGCAACCTGCTCGGCTGACAGGAAGTTCTTCTTACGGTAGTCCGTGTCGGGGATCTGGTCGTAGAGGCGGTTGTCGATAGCCATATATACGCCCTTGTTCTGCGAGAAATCGTTTACCGTAAGCGATACGTATGACGCAAAGCTCGAGTTGGCGTTGCTGGTGCTGCCCGAGAAGGTGTAGCCCCAGATAGTCTCGGGCAGGCTTACGCTCTGGAATCCCGAGGTGGTGTACTGCTCCTCGTCCATAAGCGAGTAGGGTTCTGCGATTACGGCGGCGGCAGCCGAGGCGGCTGTGCTGTAATCGCCCGAGGTGAGGGCAATGCGGGCCAGCAGCATGTTGGCTACGCTCTGATCAATGTCCGCCGTCGAAGACATGGGATCGTAGCCCTGCTCCTCGAAGGTCTTGATCGCATTCTGCAGGTCGGCAATGATGGTTGAGTATACTTCGGTCGAGGGAGTGCGGCCCATGGCTCCGCCTACTGTCAGGTGGAGGGGTACGCCGGGCTTGTCCTTGCCGCCGTGCATGTAGTCGACCTGATAGAGGTTCATCAGGTAGTAGTAGCCCAGAGCACGGTACGTAAGGGCCTGCGCTTGGTAGATAAGAGCCGCGTTCGACGGATTCTCGGGCATGAGGTCGAGAATCTGGTTTGCTCGGTATACTATTTTGTAAAGGGTATACCAGTACTCGGCAACGTTGCTTGAAGTCTGCTGACGCAGATTGTTGAGCAGGTACATATCCTTGTACCAGTTGTTCGTGAGGGTCAGCACCATGTCGTTCCCCTGCAGATCCAGAGCAAGCGACCAGCATTTGATGCCCTTGTACATGTTACTCTCGCTGTAGTATCCGTTGTGTATCCACATCAGGTTAGATTGCATCATGGGAGCCAGAACGGCATCGGCATCCTTGTTGATGAGTTCTGTCAGCTGCTCATCAGATACCTTTCCGCCCTCTGGTTCGGTGAAAAGCTGGTCTGAGCACGAGCAGAAGAGCAGGGCTGCTGCTGCAATATATAATAATTTCCTTTTCATATTTGTCCTCCTGTTTTATTACATGTTAAGCGTTATGCCGAAAGTGAAGGTTCTTGCCTGCGGGAATATGAATCCGTTCATGCCGCTGAATCCCATACGGGGATCGAAACCGTCGTGAGCCGAAACGAAGCAGAGGTTGTCGGCATTGAAGAATACGCGGATCGACTCGATGCTGAGCTTCGAGGTCCACTTCTGGGGAAGAGTATAGCCGATATTGAGGTTTTTCAGGCTGAAGTACGATGCGTCGCGGTAGAGCGCGTTGACGTTCGAAGCAGGGAACTGCCATGTTCCTCCATACATCAACATAGGGAACTCTGCGTTGGGATTCTCGGGAGTCCACGTGTTGCGTATGAGGTCGTCCGATACGGCGAATCCTGCACGTCCCGGATCGTACATGTTGGCCGAAGCGCCGTCCCACTGCTTTCCACCGATCTGGAATGCGGTCTGGATGTTGAGGTCGAGACCCTTCCAGCGGAATGTCGTGCGCAGGCCGCCCGTCATGTCGGGCAGCGCGTCACCCATCTCGTACTGGTTAGCTTCGGCGAAATTAGATGTAAGTTCGCGGCCGGTTACATTACCCTCGCTGTCGGTGGTATTCTTCCAGTAGAGCTCGCCGCCGGTCTCGGGATCTACACCTGCATAGTCGAACAGATAGAGGTTGTAGTACGACTTGCCCTTACCGCGCAGGAACGCACCCGATACATAGTCGCCACCGAGAGCGGCGTTACCCAACTCCTCGGGGAATTCGATCAACTTGTTCTGAGCGAAAGCACCATTGATGCCAATATTCCAATATACGTTACGGCTCTTGATAAGGTCAACCGTGATGTCGAACTCGAAGCCCGAGTTCTGCAGGACACCGATGTTCTCCAGACGCGAGGTAAGGCCTGTAGAGGCAGGGGTCGGACGGTTCCAGATCAGGTCGTGCGTACGGCGGTTGTACCAGTCGAACGATCCGTATACGCGGTCCCACAGGCGGAAGTCGAGACCTACGTCGACCTGCTTGTTGCGCTCCCACGAAAGGTTGCGGTTGCCGACCGACGACTGGGAGATGGTCGGTTGTCCGTCCATCTCGCCGATGGCCCAGAGGTTGGTGTAGGGATATGCCGAGTTGAGCTGGTTGCCCGATACGCCGTACGTTGCACGCAGACGCAGGTCGTTTACCCAAAGGGCACGCTTCATGAACTCCTCCTGAGATATGCGCCATGAACCGCCGACCGACCAGAAGTGTCCCCAACGGTCGTACTGGAAGAGTGACGAGCCGTCATAACGATACGAGAGCGACAGGAAGTAGCGGTCGTCGTAGTTGTAGTTGGCGCGTGCGAAATAACCCTCAAGGGCTGTCTTGACGTGTTCCGATGTCGCCACGTCCTTGGTAGGGTCGACGGCGTTGCCCAATTCGGGAATGCCGGGGTAGAAGATGTTGTTGTTGTATGCGTTGATCTCATTATTGTCGGTACGGTTGAACTCGTGGCCGATCATTACGTCCACGTTGTGCAGGTCGTTGATCGACTTCTTGTAGTTGAGCATCTGCTGCGTGTTGTACGACGTGTAGAATCCTGCGTACTTCTGGACAAAGCCGTTGTTTTCGGGCAGAGCACCGATACCGTACTCGTTGTTCTGGAAGAACGTGGTGCGGTCGTATACGTTGTCCATGGTGAAGTTGGCCGTGAACTTGAAGTCCTTGAGGAAGGTGATGTCGATGTATGCGTTGGCATAGATGTTGTCTCTAACACGGCGGTTGATATCGCGGCTCATCGACTGTAAGGGGTGTGCCATATTCATAGAGTTGAATATGTCCTGCGTGCTACCGAAAGGCGACAGAGTGGTGCCAAGGCCGTTCTCGAGCATCTTCGTGCCGTCGGGGTTGTAGCGGATGTTGCCGTCGAGATCGCGGGCATAGTAGGGGACGGTGGGGTTCTGCCACTGCGTCCATAAGAAGACGTTGCCGGTGTTGGCTGCATCGCCGTATCCGGGATCGTCGGTATCGCGGTGCGTGAACGACACGTTGGTGCCGAGCTTCAGCCAGTCGGTAACCTGTGCGTTCACGGCGGCGCGGCCCGAGTAACGCTTGAACGAAGACATGATCACATAAGAGGGATCATCGAGGAAGTTGCCCGACACGTAGTAGTCCACCTTGTCGTTACCGCCGCTGATGCTGAGCGTGTACTCCTGACGGAACTGCTTGGTGAAGAGGTAGTCGTCGTAGTTGTCGGCATAGAGCAACTGTGCATTGGGGTTCAGACGGCCTGTTTCGAAATCGATCAGGGTCTCGCCCTCGGGAAGTTTGTATGCCATGTAGTTGCCCAATACATAGAAGAGGTTGTTGTAGGCACCAGCTGCAGCATTGGCATGGGGATTGCCATTTGCCGTAAAGTAGTTGTACAGACCTCCGTATGCCCACTCGTAGTAGTCGCCGGGGTTCTGCATGGTCTCGTGCTCGCCGACACCCATCTCGTTCCAGCCCCACTTGGCCTCGAAGGTGATGTTTGCCTTCTGGTTGCGGGCGCCCTTCTTCGTGGTGACGAAGATGACACCGTTCGCAGCACGCGATCCGTAGAGGGCGTTTGCAGCGGCGTCCTTCGAAACGACAACCGACTCGATGTCGAGCGGGTTGATCGTAGACAGAGCCGACGAATAGGGTACACCGTCGACAACGATCAGGGCAGCCTGATTACCGTTGATTGAACCGATACCGCGGATGTAGATTGCGGCGTCGGTACCCGGCTGACCCGTCGTGCTGTATGACTGGATACCCGGCACGGCGCCCTCGAGGGCGTTGCTGACCGACGATACGGTCATCTTCTGGAGGTCTTTCGCCGTGACGGCCGTGATAGATCCGGTGAGGTCTTTCTTCTTCAACTCACCGAAGGTCTGTACCGTGACGCCTTCGATAGCGGTGTAGTTGTCTTGCAGGACAACCTCGATGTTGGTCTTACCGGCGATGGCGATCTTCTGATCCTCATAGCCGATGAACGACACCAGCAGGTTGCCGTTTGCAGGAGCCGAGATGCGGAACGAACCGTCAGTGCCGGTATTCGTACCGATCGTGGTACCATCGACGATAACGGTTGCGCCGACGATGGCGTTGCCGTTAGCGTCTTTAACTGTACCGCTCACTTGCTTCGTTTGCGCCGAGGCCAAAAGACCGCAGGTCAAAGAAGCGACTAATAATAGTACAATTTTCCTAACCATAAGCATTAATTTTTGTACGTTTGTGTTACAAGTATTTTAATATAAAATACGCTTGCAAATGTACGCATTAAATTCATAATTATCAAATGATTTTGAAATAAATGACATTCGTGTTACAATGTTTAGTGCATTTGGGCGTCTTTAGTTGCACAATGTAATCCGACGGGTGCCGCGAAGAATAAAATGATAATGCGCACGCATATCCGCATAAAAATCCGGCATCATTATGCAATATTTATGTAAGAACGCAACTTCCCGAAATCTATCGGCTACAATTCGTAAGTTTCCACAATCCGCAACGTTTCGGAATATCCATATATCTGTTTTACACACATCTTTTCACCTTCGTATGTTTTCGTCACACTATGGCGCGCGCCGCAGTTTGGAGATCATGTGCGGTGCCGTGCGGGACATCAGTCTGTCGGGGATATGGTAATTAGACTCGATATTTTTCGATGCGCGTGACATCTCGTTCGAGATCGACGTTTGAAGGACACGGGCGTATGTCTGTGTGGTCTTGATACTTACGTGGCCGAGCATGCGGCTTACGACTTCGATCGGGATTCCGTTGGCAAGAGTTACGGTAGTTGCGAAGGTGTGGCGCGCGGTGTGGAACGAGATCCGCTTATTTATGCCCATACGGTCGGCCGCCATGCGCAGTACGGTGTTGCACCAGTTGTTCGACGGCAGGTCGAACAGCGGACGGCTGCTATCGGCATAATCTCTGTTTATCAGGCTGTAAGGCAGCTGTAAAAGTGGTACGTCAATACTCGTACCGGTCTTTTTGCGGTATGTCGAAACGTAGTAACGGTCGTTGCGTCTTACGATGTCGGCCATGGTGAGTCGCTTGACGTCGGAAAAGGACAATCCAGTGAAACAACTGAATATGAATGCATCTATAACGCGGCACTGAGCCTGTGTCGAGGGCTTGAACTCAATGAAACGCCGCAGTTCGTCCCTCATCAGAAAACTCTTGTCCGTATGTCGGCAGTGCAGTTTGTATGCCGTGAATGGATTGCGCGAGATGATGCCGCAGGCTACCGCCTGTGTCACTACGTGCTTGAAGGCTATCATATATATCCATACGGTGTTGACACTGCATTTGGCTGTTTCGGTGAGCCAGCGGTGAAATTCACATATGAATTTACGATCCACGCGTGTGACCGGCATATCACTCAGTCCGTAGTGTGCCGTGATATGTGCATGGAGGTGCTTGCACACCTGCCTATATTTATATAAGGTACTCTTGCTGCGGTTCAGTCCCACCATTTGGGCGAACTCTTCGTTATGGCGCCCGAAGAACTCGACAATACCGATCGACGAGCTACGCTGTCCGGAATAGAGCATGCGTACAGCCTGCGGCGTCACCTCGTCGGGAAGATGCTTCAAGCGCATATATGCGTCATATACGGCATATTGTATACGGTCGAGCAGCTCATTCGTGCGTCGAGCCTGCTCGCTGCGACCCTTCAACCTTTTGCGGCGGCTGTCCCACATCCGTTCCTCGACTGAGAGCGACGTGGAAAAGGTGCAGAACCGGCCGTTTACGGAAATCTTGCACATTATCGGCATTTGGCCGCTTTTGAGTTTTTCCTTGCGCTTGGTGTAAAACAGTATTTTGAAAGAGTCTCCCATGAGATAAATATTCAGTATTTGTACAGTAACTCAAAATACCTCCGCCGGGTACCTTGCAGGCGCCGGAACAGATTGTCACACAGATTTATGGCGTAATACCATAGGGTATTCGCAGAGTAACTCCGAACAGTACGGCGACCGTCGGCAACGATGATAGACGCGCCGTGAAGGGGCTGTGGCGGCACATCTGTTTTTATATTAAAATACTAAGTAAGTAACGTACAAAAATTAATGCTTATGGTTAGGAAAATTGTACTATTATTAATTGCTTCCGTGACCTGCAGTCTGATGGCTGTGGCTCAATCGAAGCAGGTGAGCGGTACAGTGAAGGATGCTAACGGTAACGCCATTGTCGGTGCGACCGTTATGGTCGAGGGTACCAGCAACGGAGTGAATACCGGCAGCGACGGTTCGTTCCGTATCTCGGCTCCGGCCGACGGATACCTTTTGGTGTCGTTCCTCGGTTACGAGGAGGCACGTGTGGCTATTGCCGGTAAGACCAGTATCGACGTTGTCCTTGCGGACGACACGCAGTCGATCGACGACGTGATAGTCGTGGCTTTCGGTACGGCCAAGAAGGAGGCCTTCACAGGTTCGGCATCGGTCGTCAAGGCCGATGAACTCGAGAAGCGTCAGACGACGAACGTCCTGAACGCTCTGGTCGGACAGGTCCCGGGCCTGCAGATGCGCGGCTCGACGGGTCAGCCCGGTTCTTCGGCTGGTTCGATCAACATTCGCGGTATAAATTCAATGTATGCGGGAACGAGTCCCTTGGTGATTGTCGACGGTGCGCCTTACAGCGCCAGCCTGAGTAACATTCCCCAGTCGGATATCGAGTCGGTGACGGTGCTCAAGGATGCCGCTTCGGCCGCACTGTACGGTGCGCGCGGTGCGTCGGGTGTGATCATCGTTACTACGAAGAAGGGTCGTTCACACGATGCCGTGATCAATATCGACATGAAGTGGGGTGTCAACTCTCGCGCCATGCAGGATTACGACTTGATCACCGACCCCGGGGAGTATTACGAGGCATACTATGCACAAATATACAACAAATATTATTACGGTCAAGGTTATTCTGCCGCTTCGGCTGCCGCTTCGGCCAATGCCGACATGTTGAGCGACCTGCAGTATAATGTCTTTTCGTATCCCGCTGGTGAGAGCCTCATCGTTGACGGCAAGCTCAATCCCAACGCTACGCTGGGCCGCCGTGTGAACTATAACGGTAAGGATTACTGGCTTACGCCCGACGACTGGACCGACGAGGCCTATCGCAACAGTCTGCGTCAGGAGTACAATATCAGCATGAACGGCGGTACGGACCGTGCCTCGTACTACATGAGCCTCGGCTACCTAAATGAGGACGGTATCGTCTACAACTCTAATTACGAGCGTATCACGGCGCGTCTGCGCGCCGACTATCAGGCCAAGAAGTGGCTCAAGGTGGGCGGTAACGTGGCTTTCGTCAACTCGGATCAGGATCAGAACTCTAACTGGGGTACTTCGCTAAGCGCGGGTAACCTCTTCGCCTATACGTCTCGTATTGCGCCCATATATCCCGTCTACATACGTACCGTCGACGCTGACGGCAACGTCTCGATCATGACCGACGAGTATGGCAACAAGGCATACGATTACGGTGTCGCATCGCGCGGCTACGGTGTTACGCGTCCATACCTGTCGACAGGTAACCCTCTGGGTGAGAACCAGTACAACAGGTACACCTCGGGCGGCAACCAGCTCAACGGAAGCTTCTTTGCCGATGTAGACTTCACCTCGTGGTTGAAGTTCAACGCTACGAGCACCGTTACGTGGGGGCAGACCAACGTCTCGGATTTCGGTAACATGTACTATGGAACGCCTGCGCAGACGGGCGGTGATATCGGCAAGTCGTCGACCTCGACGCTGCGCACCAACCACCTGCAGACGTTGACCTATTACGATACTTTCGGTAACCACAATATCAACGTGATGCTCGGTCACGAGTATTACGATACGCAGACAAAGTATCTCTACGCACACGGCCGCGGCATGTTCTCGCCGGAGATTCCCGAGATCAGCGCTTCGGCAACCAAGGACGACTCGGATTCATACTCGTCGGAGTACAACGTCGAGGGTTACTTCCTCTCGGCACAGTACGATTATGCAGGCAAGTATTACGCTTCGGCATCGTTCCGTCGTGACGCATCTTCGTACTTTGCGAAGGATCACCGCTGGGGCAGCTTCTGGTCTGTTGGCGCCGCATGGATCATCTCGAAGGAGAACTTCATGTCGAACGCTCTGTGGGTCGATATGCTGAAGCTGAAGGCTTCGATCGGTCAGCAGGGTAATGACAGCGTGGGTTCGTTCGCATACGTCGACATGTATTCGCTCTCGTCGTCGAGCGAGACCTCTATGACGCCGACATTCTGGCGTAAGGGTAATCCCGAACTTACGTGGGAGACTACGACCAACTTCAACGCCGGTGTCGAGTTCAGCCTGTGGCGCGGACGTTTGACCGGTAGCATCGATGTCTACAGCAAGAAGACGACCGATCTGTTGTTCTGGGTATCGCTTCCCGAGTCGTCGGGTACGCGCGGTATGTACGACAACGTGGGTGACATGCGTAACGCCGGTGTCGAGATCAGCCTGCAGGGCGCACTTATCCGCACCAAGAACGTCGACTGGACCATTTCGATGAACATGTCGCACAACTCGACCAAGATTCTGAACCTTCCCGATTCGAAGATCGACCCCGCAACGGGCGGTTTCAACGAGGATTCGTACTTCTACCGTGTAGGCGGCCCGATGTACAACTATTACAGCGCCGTATATGCAGGTGTTGACCAGTACGGTCAGGCCATGTTCTACGTTGACCAGACGGATGAGAACGGCAATGTGATCGGACGTACCACCACCTACGACTTCAACAACGCCACCAAGTACGAGCACGGCAGCATCCTGCCCAAGGTATTCGGCGGATTCGGCACGACGGTGCGCATAGCCAACTTCGACGTGTCGGCAACGTTCGACTATCAGCTGGGCGGCAAGGTATTCGACGGATACTATCAGTCGGTTATCACGCCTGCCGAGAACTCGGGCAGCGCCGGTCAGAATATCCACAAGGATTGGGTTCGGTCGTGGAGCGTGAACAACACCTCGAGCGACATGCCGCGCTGGCAGTACGGTGACTCGTACGGCGGTGCGTCGAGTGACCGCTTCCTGACAAACGCAAGCTATCTGAACTTCCAGTCGTTCACCGTAGGTTACACCCTGCCGATGAAGGCCTTCAACAACAAGCTCAAGATGCGTATCTATGTAGCCGGTGAGAACCTCTGCTACTGGTCGGCACGTAAGGGTCTGGATCCTCGTTACTCATACAGCGGAAACAGCTCGGTGATTCCCTATTCGCCTATACGTACCATCTCGGGCGGTATTCAGCTTACGTTCTAATTTAACATGAGAAAGAAGATGAAGACAATGAAAAACATATTCAAGAAGTCGGCCTTGATTGTGCTTGCTGCGGCTGCAATGACCGGCTGTATCAAGGTAATTGAGCCGCAGGAGGGTAGTGCCGATGTAAATCAGGTCGCAGGTGCTCCCAACGCATTCCAGAACTATGTGGATGCCGTTACCCGCTCGATCTGCGGCAAGTTCTACTTCGGTTCGTCGTATGCCTACGATCTGGGACTTCCGGCCATGATGCTGGCCCGCGACGTTATGGGTCAGGACATTGTGTTGGAGAATTCGGGTACCGAGTGGTTCTCGACGTGGTATCAGGTAGGTACGGGTCTGGGTCCGCAGTATCTGGTCTGCCAGATGCCTTGGACATATTACTATGCGTGGATCGACAACTGCAACCGAGTGCTGTCGCTCACGGGTGAGACCCCGACCGATCCCGAGTTTCGTGCCGGTGCAGGTATAGCCTATGCGATGCGTGCATTCTTCTACATGGATCTTGCCCAGATGTTCCAGTACACCTACGTGGGTCACGAGCAGGAGGGTACGGTGCCTATCGTTACCGAGAAGACTACGGCTTCGGAGCTTACGAACAACCCCCGTGCTACCAATGAGACGATGTGGGCCTTTATCCTCGAGGATCTCAACAAGGCCGAGGAGCTGATCGCCGACTATGAGCGTTCGGACAAGTATACGCCCGACCTGAGTGTGGTTTACGGCTTGAAGGCCCGTGCATACCTTGTAATGGAGAATTGGCAGCAGGCCGAGTACTACGCCAAGCTGGCACAGACCGGATATTCGGTCATGACCGAGAGCGAGTATCTCGATCGTCTGACGGCCTTCAATACGCCGAACAACTCGTGGATGATGGGTATGACCTATCTGCCTACGGATGATCCCATTCTTCAGAACGATGCCGATACCAACTGGGGTTCGCAGATGTACCTTGAGGTTTCGACCAACGGTTATGCTTCGCAGTACGGTGTACCCAAGCGTATCGATGCCCATCTCTATGAGACCATCCCTGCAACCGACTTCCGCAAGAAGTGCTTCGTCGATCCGTCGCTGGACGGTATGAGCGCTGCCGATCGTACGGCTGCTCTGGCCGCATATACCGATTATCCTGAGTTGATCGATCAGGCGGTCGACGCCTCTACGGCCAAGACCTACGGATGCCTTTCGCTGAAGTTCCGTGCTGCAGGCGGTGAGGCCGGCCGCACAAACGGTTATCTGGGAATGTGCGGTGCGGTGCCCATTATGCGTGTCGAGGAGATGTACCTTATCGAGGCCGAGGCTGCGGGTATGCAGTCGGAGGCTCGCGGTATCGAGTTGCTGACCAAGTTCGCGAAGCTGCGTGACCCCGAATATACCTACAACTCGCTGATGTCGTTCCGCGATAATGTATGGTGGCAGCGTCGTGTCGAGTTCTGGGGCGAGGGCCTTTCGATGTACGACATCAAGCGTCTGAACAAGGGTATCACCCGCAGCTATGCCGGTACGAATCACCCTACGGGCTATCGTTACAATACCGATACGGTGCCTTACTGGATGAACTTCTGTATCGTGCAGACGGAGACCAACTACAATTACGCCATCAGCGATTATCGTGAGGGCGGTGAGTCAACGAACATGAATAATCCCACTCCTATGCAGCCCGACGGCGATTCGCCCGAGCATGTATGGTAGCAGCGTAAACAACAATGAAAATAAGCGTTATGAAAAAATACCTTAAATTGGCTTTTATTGCCGTAATGGCCGTAGCTCTCTACGGCTGTAAGGAGAGCGAAGGAACTGATGCGGGTTCTGACAGCACTCCCGTGGTAACGATATACAATAACGATGTCCCCGCAGGATACAGTACGGACAATACGGTTTCGCTGCGTCTGTGTCCCAACAACAAGGTCCAGAAGATGTATGTCTACACCGAGTTGAAGGATGACAAGGATGCCTATGTGACCTCGAACGGCGAGGCTGCCTACATGACGCGTGTCGTGGAGAACGGTACGGAGTATGAGGGGAAGGATCTCGACGTGGTGATCACCGACCTTGCGGGCCTCTATGCCACGACGGTGGTGGCGGAGGATGCCGGCGGCAACCGCATGGCCTATGAGAATATCTTCAAGGGTGTGATCTGGGTTGATGCCGGCCGTGCGTATATCTATCAGAATTTCGTACACGATGGTGTGATGTATATTTCTGGATATGTTTCGGTCGAGCGCCAGTCGGATGCCAATATCTTCCGTGTGACGGATCTGTTCTGCCAGTTGGATCCCACGCTTACGCGCATTCCGTCAACGGTGACCCTGACGTTCGATGCCGACCACAATATTACGGACTTCACCAGCTCGGAGGCTCCGTTCGTGATCGTCAACTTCCCCGACGGCGGCATGCTGCTGCACGGATACTACGATTCCGCAACATACGGCGATTACTGCTATGTCCTCTCGGATAGCGATGATCAGGGTAATTTCGCCTACGTATCATTGCTCGTGCTCGACAACAATGCCGGAGCGCTCTCTACGGGCGGTTACATCTACTTCTATACCGACGAGTTGGAGTGGTACCAATAGTTGCATAGCGAATATCTGACAGAAGGCGGCCTCCATGCGGAGGCCGCCTCTTTTATGCCTTGTACTGCCGCTTTACCGACGGCACTTATGATCACGCTGTGGAAAGGATGTGACATGTATGTAGCGCTATCTTCCGGGCAGGTCAGATATTAATCGGAAAATATGCGGTATTGAAATAGCAGCGGTGACATCATGTCGAGTTATCGAACGATGTCACCGCTGCTTGGTAATGGTGTTATTGTATGTCTATTTTGTAGCCTTCTCGCGGCGGCGGAATACGAAGTGTTCGAGTATTATCACTGTGATTACGCCCATTACGAAGCCGTTGCCGATGATGGGGCGGATGATGGCGGGCACAACCTGCATGGGTATATACGAGAAGAGAAGGGCCATCATCAGCGGCAGCCCTACGATAAGGCAGTCGTCAAATGTGAGTGCCGAGCGTGACGATACGGCCATCTGGAGTGCGGCGGCGAGCTGCGTGCCCATCAGATACAGGAGTATGACGCCGATGACGGTGTTGGGTATGGCCGACAAAAGGGCTATGAGCGAAGGGACGAATGCGCATACGATAAGACCTATTCCCGCTGGCAGCAGGGCGTAGCGCGAAGCGCATGACGAGGAGGCAATCACACCCGGCGACATCGAGTAGTTTACGGGGCCTATAATGCCGAGGGCGCCTGCCACCATGTTCATGATGCCGGTGATGCCGATGCCGCGGCGGCAGCGTTTGTCCGTATCGGGTGTTTCGAGCATGGCACCGAGTGACTGTATGGATCCTATGTCGTTAATCAGCAGGGCGACGTAACAGAAGAAGAATGCGGCGATCATGCCTCCGTCGAACTTCAGCCGTGGCAGCAGCAGCGGCCCTTCGGATTCGGTATATGAGGCGAATACCTCGCCGAAACCTCCGTATATGAGGTAATATATGACACTCCCCAACACCAGTGCGGCGGGTATCACGGTCGATTTCCATACTCCGCGTGCCGCATGCGAGGCTATGGCCATGGCGAAGACCCCGATCAGGGTGAACCACAGGCCGAAGGCGTAGCGCGGCTCCTCGCCGGCGGGGAATATAAGGTTGCGGATGGTGGGCGATAGGGTCATGGCTATGAGCATGAGTATCACCACGACGATGCGGGGTGTGAATATGCGCTGCAGGTGCTTGAGCAGGCTGCCTGCGGCGATTACGGCGACTAAGGCGCCTCCGACGATGAGCGAGGTGTATATGCGGTCGGTATCGACCTGCGCGCCCTGTGAGGCGAGTGCCGTGATGATGCCTACGAGCAGCACGGCCGCAGGCCCTACGACGATCGGCATGCGGTGCCCGAAGAAGACCTGTATGATGGTTGTTACGCCCATCAGCGCGAATACCTTCTGGGCATAGAGTACGCGCTCGGCGGGCGAGCCGACGGCGATGAACAGCGATGTGGTCACCACGGCTATGGCGAGCACGAACCATTGCAGGCTGTAGAGCATGAGTTGTCCGAAACGCGGACGATCGTCGATTCCGAATTTTAGATTCATTTTTGTCGTGTTTTGTGTTCGAGGAAATATCTTTGCGACTTGACCAGATTGCGCGATTGAAGCACGATGGTCTTCGTCTCGCTCAGAATATTCAGATACAGTATGTTGGCCTTTGTCGAGGTCTTCCGTGTGCGGATACGCCGCAGCTGGTTGGCTATGGCCTCCGATATCGATTCGAAGAGTTCGTCGCGCAACTCGACTATGGCGTCGAAGTCGGCATAGTCGTTATGTTGCAGCATGGTGTTCATACGTGCGAAGATGGTCTCCACCTCGTCGTTTATGTGCATCAGATCCTCCACCTGCTCGTTCGATAGACCCTCGTGATTGTTGTCTATGTGTTCGAAGCAGGGACGCGTTATGTGCAGCAGCGCCTTGGCTATCTCACCCATGTAGTCGACCACCTGCACGTAGTACTGCGCCATGTTCATCTCGTTCTCCTTCATGCGCGCGAGCATGGCCATGAGACCGTATTTCCGCTCGCGCGACACCTCGTACAGCTCTTCACTCTGTTGCACCACCTCCTTGAGCGCCTTGCGGTTCTCGCGGAAGACGGCTATGAGCGTGCGGTAATATATCATTGTAGTTTGGCGCATGGTGCGGGCCACGTCGTCAAGCGTAGCCCTCACGGCCTCGTCCATATTCTGTGGGTCGGCAGCCTGAAGGCTCTTTTCTGCGGCCTGACGGTTTTTGCGGCGGTTGCTGCGGAAGAGCATCCATCCGCACAGCAGCGTCACGGCCACGATGGCAATGTTGCCGCCGTAGAAGAGCGCGAGCCCTACGCCGAAGGCTATGGCCAGCGCTCCGAGACCTGTAATGAACCACCCAGACACCACGGTCAATACGCCCGATATGCGATATACGGCGCTTTCGCGGCCCCATGCACGGTCTGCGAGCGAGGATCCCATCGAGACCATGAAACATACGTATGTGGTCGACAGCGGCAGTTTCATCGATGTGGCTATCGAGATTAGTATGGCGGCGGTGGTGAGGTTGACGGTGGCACGGATAAGGTCATACGAGGCCCCGTCGCGGCTCTGCTCCGGCAGGCGTTCGAAGCGCGCGGCGACGGCCTGCCGCAGGCCCTGCGGCACGACTCTCCCGTAGATGCCGTTAATGCCCATGGCTATACGTACCAATGCGCGCGAGAGAGGCGTCGAGCCGTATTGTTCGCGCACCTCGCTCTGGTTCGAGAGCGAGAGTTCGGTGCGGCTTACCGAGAGGGCGCGGCGTGATGTCCACAGCGTGATGATCATGATGGCGGCGGCTCCGAGCAGCAGGTAGACCTTTGCGGCTACGGGACCGGCCAGTGCTCCCATGTGCATGGCCGTATCGCCGCTCTCGCGGGCGAGCATGTAGGAGTCGAAGCCCGCGACGGGTACGCCTATGAAGTTGACGAGGTCGTTTCCGGCGAAGGCCAGAGCGAGTGCGAATGTCCCGGCCAGAATGTTGACCTTGAGGATGTTTACCTTGAATCGCTGAAGGAAGAAGAGCACGGCGGAACTTATGCACCACAGAATGAAGAGAGAGAACAGCAGGTTGTGCTCGACGTATTGTATGACGAACGATCCGGCCAGAACGCCTCTGAGGCCCTTGAAGAGTGCGAAATATATGATTGCTGTGACCGATATTCCGCACCATGCTGCGCCGAAGCGGTTGAACGGGCGGCGGTATCGGAACGAGAATAGCAGTCGTGACAGATACATGACGACGGCGCCGCAGGCGAATGCTATGACTACCGAGAGGACTATTCCGGCGACGATGGCCATGGCACGTGCCGAGTTGATGTATTGCCCGAGGTCGGCGGCCGTAGCTGCGGGGTCGGCGGCTATCTGTACGGTCGAGGCGGCTATGGCGGCGCCGAGCAGGCAGAAGACCAGAGCTACGGTTGTCGAGGTCGGAAGGCCCAGCGTGTTGTATATGTCGAGCAGGATGATGTTTGCCAGCATGACCGAGAGGTAGAGTATCATCACCTCGCGGAAGGTGAACAGTTCGGGGTGGAACATTCCGCTGCGAGCCACCTCCATCATGCCGCTGGAGGTTATGGCGCCTATGATGATGCCGAACGAGGCTACGGCCATGATTATACGCAGTGGGGCGGCCTTTGAGGCGATGGCGGAATTGAGGAAGTTGGCGGCATCGTTCATGACGCCGATGAACAGGCCCGTAACGGCGAGCAGTACCATCGCCGCGAGCATGAATGTGTAGATGAATTCCATGCCGAAAGTCTTCACGCGGGCGGCGCGCGGGCCGCACGTTATCGGTGCGGTGCGCATGTATCCCGCCGCCGCGAGCCGTTCCCGCGCCGTCAGGCGTTAGTGCCGCCGTTTGACGTATGGTTGGGTTACGGTTGGGTGGGAGAGACTTGCGGCAGAGTCCCGAATCTCCTAACAAAGATAGCTCAATGGCTTGCGGCGGTCAATAACGGCGAGGTTTGTTAACCTAAATTTAACATACCGTATGCCTGATTGCCATATTTTCCGCGTGTATGACAGTGTGCCGCATTCGGTGAAACGTATGTGCATACGTATATGACGCGGCGCAGATCTCCGCCTGTGACGGGTGGTCTGCGCCGCTGTGTATGTATTGTTTGTCGTAAGGTTATTTGCCGAGCAGGCGTTTTGCCTCGACAGGATTGTCGGTTGTGATGTAGTCGACGCCGTTGTCGATGCACCACTGCAGGTTCTCGGTGTCGTTTACGGTCCATACGTTCACCGTCAGGCCGAGGTCATGGCACTGCTTGATCCACTCGGGACGCTTCTTCATCGTGCCGATATTGTAGTCGATACCCGTATATCCCAGACCCTTGCAGTATTCGGGCGTAAGCGTACCGTTCAGATATGCGATCTTGGTGCCCTTGGGTGCGTACTTGACAAGTTCGTCGCATACGTGCTGGCGGAAGGCTATGTACTCGACTTGGTTCTGGAGCTTGTACTTCTTGACGGCGGCGAGTGTCTTCTTCACCACGCGCGTCTCCTGCTGGGGCGTCGGATGATCCTTGATCTCGATGATTAGTTTCGTGGCTTTATCCTTGGCCGTCTGCTCGAGATATTCGTCCAGCGTTGGGATGCGCTCACCGTTGGCGAGAGCCTGCGCATGAACGGTAGCATAGTCGTTCTGCTGGACATTCAGTTTGCCGTGCATGGGGCCGTGTATGACGACCAGCACGCCGTCCGCAGTCTCGTTCACGTCGCACTCCGAGCCGTAGATGCCCAGATCCTGCGCATTCTTGAGACTTGAGATTGTGTTGTCGTAAGAGCCGCTCTTGGCGTGGTAGCCGCGGTGGGCTATGACCTGTGTCTGAGCGCTTATCGCCGTTGCGGCGAGAAGACCCAATGTCAGCATGAGGATCTTTTTCATGTTATTCGTGTTTTGTGGTTCAGTCTTGTCAAGCGGTGCATTGCGAATCGGTTTCGAACCGAAATGCAAAACAAAGATAGCACAATATTTCTCAAAAAGTAGCGGCGGCGGTGTTATATTTTTGCGAAAAAGCGCTACGGCCTTCGGCTGCGGCATAGAGTCCTGTCTGCCTTGCGGTTGCTGTCGGGATTCAGTGTTTTTGTCTGCTGCGGAGAGAAAAATGAGGTGGAAAGGTTTTCTTTTTTATGCTCCTCGGCGTGCCGGCAATATAATTTTAGCCGAAAATGTGCATTTTTGTTACAATATTTTATCTTTACAGTCGGGAAGATATGAAAATAAATTCCTAAATTTGCAAATAGGGCTTGATGCCCTTTGGGTAAACAGCGCAAGGCGCGGCGTGCGGAAGACGTGCCTTTGGACGGACGAATGTGTTTAATATCAAATAGGTAAAAATCATGAAAAGCAAGTATTCATTACCTCAGGACGGAGGCCTCATAATCGAAGGCACGCCAAAGGATATCATCCATCGTTACGAGAAGATCCCCACTTCGATCTTCGAATCGGAGGGCGACGGTGTTAATTATGTTGCCGACATGATCGTGGAGGCTATCCGCGAGCATGAGGAGAACGGCGGCAAGCGTCTCTTCGCTCTCGGTCTTACGACGGGACAGACGCCGCTGGGCGTATACCGTGAGCTGGTTAAGCGTTATCAGCGCCGCGAGGTGTCGTTTCAGGGCGTTGAGGTCTACAGCCTCGACGAGTTCTATCCCATCAAGGCGACAGAGCAGCAGAGCCGCAACTATCGTATTCACGAGGATTTCCTGAGCCATGTCGACATCAAGCCCGAGAATGTGCATATAATCGACGGCTCGGTGCCCGTTGAGAAGGTGTCGGAGTATTGTGCCGAGTATGACCACATGGCGCGCAACATCGACCTTATGGTCATCGGTTTCGGTATTCAGGGCCAGATCGGATTCAACGAGCCGGGATCATACGCCAAGTCTATCACGCGCATGGTGCAGCTGACCTACCAGTCGCGCAAGGCGCAGGCCGGTCTCTTCTTCGGCATCGAGAATACCCCCAAGATGGCCATTACGATGGGCCTGAATACGGTTATGAATGCCAAGAAGATCGTCATCATGGCTTGGGGCGAGGACAAGGCCGAGATCGTGCGCAAGGTTGTTGAGGGCGATGCCACGCCGCTCATTCCCGCGTCGATGCTGCAGAACCACCCCAATATCGAGGCTGTGGTGGATGACCCTGCGGCCGACTGCCTTACGGCCAAGAAGGCCCCGTGGCTTGTCGGACCCTGCAACTGGACGCCGCGTCTGGTTCGCAAGGCTGTGGTATGGCTTTGCGGTGTTGTCAAGAAGCCTATATTGAAACTCACCTATAAGGACTATATCGAAAACTCGCTGGGAGCGCTGCTCGATGCCGTCGGTATCTCGTACGACGCAGTCAATATCAAGGTCTTCAACGACCTGCAGCATACGATTACCGGCTGGCCGGGAGGCAAACCCAACGCTGACGACTCGACGCGTCCCGTGCCGTCGACGCCGTTCCCGAAGCGTGTGGTTATCTTCTCACCGCACCCCGACGACGATGTGATCTCGATGGGCGGAACCTTTATCCGCCTTGTGGAGCAGGGACACGACGTGCATGTGGCATACGAGACTTCGGGCAATGTGGCCGTGCATGACGATGTGGTGATACAGAATCTCGACACGGCGCGCGAGCTGGGTCTGGGCGACCATGTGGAGGAGGTGCGCAAGATCATCGCCTCGAAGAAGAAGGGCGAGCCCGAGCCGCGTGCGCTGCTCGATGTCAAGGGGGCGATACGTCGTGCCGAGGCGCGTGCCGCGGTGCGTTCGTTCGGTCTGAACGAGAATACGAATGCCCACTTCCTCAACCTGCCGTTCTATGAGACGGGTGGTATCAAGAAGGGTCAGCGTACGGATAAGGATATCGAGATCATCATTGACCTTCTGCAGAAGGTCAAGCCGCATCAGATATATCTTGCGGGCGATCTGGCCGATCCGCACGGTACGCACCGTGTCTGCACGGAGGCTGTTCTGGAGGCTCTGAGCCGTCTCGAGGGTGAGGAGTGGCTGAAGCATTGCGTCGTATGGCTCTACCGCGGCGCATGGATGGAGTGGGAGATCGGTATGGTCGACATGGCAGTGCCCTTGAGCCCTGACGAGATGGTCAAGAAGCGTCACGCCATCTACCGTCACCTCTCGCAGAAGGATATCGTTCCGTTCCCGGGAGACGATACGCGCGAGTTTTGGCAGAGGGCCGAGGAACGTACGCAGAATACGGCCCGCCTGTACGATATGTTGGGAATGGCCGAATATCAGGCAATAGAGGTGTTCGTAAAGATGAAACTGTAAAAACAAACCTGAATCATGAGACTGATCATAGAGAATACGGCCGCCGAGGCGAGCCGTTGGGCTGCGGAGCATGTTGCCGAGAGGATCAATGCCAAGGCTGCCGTGAGCAGCAAGCCCTTTGTGCTGGGACTGCCTACGGGCTCTACGCCTCTGGGCATGTATGCCGAGCTTATCAAGCTGAACAAGGCGGGCAAGGTGTCGTTCGCCAATGTCATTACGTTCAATATGGACGAATATGTCGGCCTTCCGGAGGAGCATCCCGAGAGCTACCACTCGTTCATGTGGAACAACTTCTTCTCGCACATCGACATCAAGCGCGAAAATGTCAATATCCTGAACGGCAATGCGGCCGATCTTCAGGCCGAGTGCGACGACTATGAGCGGCGCATCGCCGAGGCCGGAGGTATCGACCTCTTTATCGGCGGCGTGGGGGAGGATGGCCATCTGGCCTTCAACGAGCCCTTCTCGTCGCTCGACTCGCGTACCCGCGTTAAGACCCTCACGGAGGATACGATCATCGTCAACTCGCGTTTCTTCGGTGGCGACGTGACGAAAGTGCCCAAGCTGGCGCTGACGGTAGGCGTTGGGACGGTATGTTCGGCAAACGAGGTTATGGTGCTGGCTTTGGGACACAAGAAGGCGCGTGCCGTGCAGCAGTGCGTCGAGGGTGCTCTGTCGCATGCATGGACGATCACGGCCCTGCAGACACACCCGAAGGGCGTGCTCGTATGCGACGAGCCGGCCGTGGGCGAGCTTAAGGTCAATACCTACCGCTATTTCAAGGATATAGAGAAAAACAACCTGTAAAGAAGTCAGATATGGCAAAGGTACCTACGCCTCACATAGGGGCTCGCGAGGGCGAGATCGCCGACCGCGTTATTATGGCAGGCGACCCGCTGCGCGCCAAGTTCATGGCGGAGCGTTTTCTGGAGAACCCCGTTCAGTACAATGCCGTGCGCGGTATGCTGGGCTTTACGGGAACATATAAGGGCAAGCGCGTCTCGGTGCAGGGACACGGCATGGGTATGCCGTCGATAGGCATCTATTCATACGAACTGTTCAACTTCTACGGCGTCAAGCGTATTATCCGTACGGGCTCTGCCGGCTCGATCAACGCGGGCGTGAAGATGGGTGACGTGGTTATCGGCATGGGATCATGCACCGACTCGAACTACGCCTCGCAGTACGGCCTGCCGGGTACGTTCGCCCCGATTGCGGATTTCGGGCTGGTGCGTGCCGCCGTCGAGAAGGCCGAGGAGTTGGGTGTGCGCTACAAGGTTGGCAACATTCTGGCAAGCGACTTCTTCTACGGCGATGATGCCGACAGCTGGAAGCAGTGGCAGAAGATGGGCGTGCTGGCTGTTGAGATGGAGGCTGCGGCGCTCTATATGAATGCTGCGCGCTGCGGCGGCGAGGCGCTCTGTATATGCACCATATCGGACTCTCTGGTTACGGGCGAGGCTTGCTCGGCCGAGGAGCGCCAGACGAGCTTCACGAATATGATGGATATCGCCTTCGGTATAATCTGACGGATCTGTCGGCTTATCGGCAAGTCCCCCCCCCTTCGGTGACGGTATGTTGTCGAGGAGGGGGGCTTAACGGTTTTTATAAACGCAAGGTGTAACCGACAGGGGATTTTTGTGTCTATATATGTGAGACAAGGCTAAGCAGAATAGATTTTACCAACCTTAAGTATTATAATTATGAGAAATTTTTGCGAATGCGGTACAAGCTGCCCGTGCGGTGTTATGCGGCGGCGTGGTCTGCGTGCGGCGGTTGTGGCCGTTATGGTTGTTGTGGCGTGGCTGCCGTTTCCGAGGTGTGCCACGGCACAGCAGCGGGAACTGCCGAAAATGACGAAGGAGCAGATGTATATGGATTACGACAGCCTGCGCATGGTACTGCACAAATATTGGCCTCACGGCGAGGTGCAGCGTCTGGTTACGGGATACGATGCCTACGGTCGTATCGACGACCTGCGCGGCGCCATCGATACGGTGACATGCGAGGCGGGCTTCTTCAGCGTCATCATGCAGATGATGTTCGCCTGCAACGACCAGCATGTGAGTATGTCATGGGAGTCGTGGTGCCGCGAGGAGTCGGCCATAACGACCGAATGGTCGAAGCGTTATAATATCTTCGGATATGACCAGAAACGTGCCGTGAAGTATGTCGGCGGCCGTTACTATACGCTGCGGCAGGTCGATGCGAAGACGGGCGAGGAGGTAGTGCCGTCGGGTGCGCGCCTTCTGGCCGTGGGCGGCATACCGATCGACGAATATGCCGCAGGGGCGAATATGCGCATGCAGGCCAATACGCTGTGGGACTGGGAGCGCGGCAAGTTCTATACGGTCAATCTGAATGACCCGCGCACCATCGGCGCCGCAGAACACAATACTTGGACGATCCGTCACGGCGGCCGTACGCTTACGGTGGATCTCGACGGAACGCGTACGGAGGTGAGAACAAGCCCCAATGCGGGTTTCCACGGTGTGCGTTACTTCGAGCGCGACGGCATTTTGTTCGTGCGTATGCCGTCGATGTCTCCTCAGTTGAGTGCCGAGATCTGCGGGCAGTTGCAGACGTATGCTGACCGCATTATAAATAAGGTAGTGATAGACGTGCGCGGCAACGGCGGCGGCAGCGATCTGGCGTGGATGGAGCTTCTGGCGGCGATAACCGACAGGACGATAGTTCCCGACTGCCGCATGGCCTTCAAGGAGCGTTGGAGGGCCGAGGAGATAGGGGCGGATGCCGAACGTGTGGTCTATGGCCGCGATACGCTCTATGCCGTGACGGGGACGGACAAGATCGTGCCGTCGGAGCGGTCGCTCCGTTATGGCGGCAATATATATGTCATATTCGATGCCGACAGGTGCTACTCTTCGACGGGGTCGCTGCTTGCGGCCTGTGCCGTGGATGACCACCTTGTAAGCGTCGGCCAGAGGTCGGGTTTCCTGCTCGGGGTGGGGACAACGCCTATGCCGGGATTTCTCGACCACTCGAAGATCGTCTACCGCATACCTCTGGCACTGGAGGTGACAGGGGCGCGTGATGGACGCCCCGAGGATTGCTATATGGGCAATGTCGATATCGAGGTGCCGGTACGCAGCTTCAAGAAGTTTTATGCCCCGTATTACGAAACGGATGAGGATATATACGGTGAGGATTTTCTTTACAACCACGATGCCTGCTTCCGCCGTATCCTGCGGTTGAAGTGATTCGTCGTGGTTTTGAATTATACGGATGTATGCATGCGGGCGTTGCGGGAATCATCGCCCGCATGTTTTGTTTCGCACTGAAAAAAGGGTATCTTTGGAAAATAAAATACCGAAAAGATGAAAAGGATCGTGGTTATAGGCAGCAGCAATACCGATATGGTTGTGAAGGCTTCGCACCTGCCGGCGGCGGGGGAGACCGTCCTCGGCGGCGAGTTCATGATGAATGCCGGCGGCAAGGGGGCCAATCAGGCGGTGGCTGCGGCGAGATACGGAGGCCGTGTGACGTTCGTGGGACGTGTCGGGGATGATATGTTCGGACGGCGCACGCTTGAGGCCATGCGTCAGGACGGTATCGACACTTCGTGCGTTGCGGTTGATCGAGAGCACGCGTCGGGCATTGCGCTTATCTCGGTCAATGCCGAGGGCGAGAACTCTATCGTCGTGGCATCGGGAGCGAATATGGATCTCGGCCGCGTGGACATCGACCGTGCGGCGGCGGAGATACGCGCAGCCGATGTGGTGCTGATGCAGCTTGAGGTACCCGTGGCGGTGGTGGAGTATGCCGCCGAGATTGCCGCCGAGGCGGGGGTGCCCGTCATCTTGAATCCCGCGCCCGCACCTGCCGAAGCGTTGAGGCCGGAGCTGTTGCGGCACCTCTATGCCATAACGCCCAATCGCAGCGAGGCGGCGCGCATATCGGATATCGAGGTGACGGATATGACGGGGGCACGGCGTGCAGCCGAAGCGATACATGCGATGGGTGTGCGCAATGTGGTCATTACGCTTGGAGGCGACGGATCGCTGATATACGACGGTGGGCGTTTCGAGCATGTGGATGCTTTCCGTGTGGCGGCTGTCGATACGACGGCTGCAGGTGATACCTATAACGGTGTTCTGGCCTGCTGTATGGCCGAAGGGCAGGGCCTTGTCGAGGCGGCGCGCGAGGCTAGCGCAGCGGCCGCCATAAGCGTTACGCGCATGGGGGCGCAGACGGCGGCACCGACACGTAAGGAGGTGAAAGAATTTTTGGTGAACAGAGAGTAGACACGTATGGGAGACGTTATTCTGGAGCGTATCGAGCGCGACCTGCGCGCGATGGCCGACGAGCCTTACCGTGCTTTTCAGGCACGGCTGATTCCGACGATTGCCGCAGATCGTATCTTGGGTGTGCGTACGCCGCAGTTGAGGCGTTACGCCCGCGATCTGGCGCGCGACGACGAGGCGGCAGAGCATTTCCTTACGGTGCTGCCGCATCGCTATTACGAGGAGTATAACATCCACGGTGAGCTCATTACGCGGCGCAGGAAGGATATCGACAGCCTGATTGCCGAGCTGGATCGCCTGCTGCCATATGTGGATAATTGGGCTACGTGTGACATGATCTCACCCAAACTCTTCGCGCGTTATCCCGCGCAGGCTGAGGCGGCAATCGTGCGTTGGCTGCACAGTGACCACACCTATACGGTGCGCTTTGGGGTGGTGTCGCTGTTGGAGTTCTTCCTCGACGAGCGTTTCCGTGCCGAGCACCTTGATTGGGTGTGCGCCGTGAATAATGATGACTATTACGTGCGTATGGCCGTTGCGTGGTATGTGAGCGTTGCGCTGGTCAAGCAGTGGGATATGGCTATTGGAGTGATGAACAGCGGACGTCTGGAGCGCGATGTACATAACAAGGCCATCCAGAAGGCTGTCGAGAGCTTCCGCATATCGGACGAGCGGAAGGCGTTGTTGCGTTCGCTGCGCCGCCGGTAAATTGCCGCGAAGGTATTTTTATGCGGCCGCGAGGCGTTTTTATGCGTAAAATAGAGATATGAAAAGGGTGATTGTTGCTCTCTGCCGAGGCAATCTCGGCTGTTTTTGGTATCTTTACACCCGAATGGGGCGGCCACGGTCGGCCGCCTCTCTTTTTTTGTCCGATGATACGTTATCTTCTTGCCTTTCTCCTGCTTGTGCAGGTTGTGTCGTCTGCGGCGCAGAGCCGCCAGCCCTCTCTGCGCGGCCGCGTGACGGATGCCGCTACGGGTGCGGCCATAGAGTATGCCGATGTGGTGGTTACCGACGCCGAAAACCGAACCATAGCCTCCACGTCGGTACGTAACGGCGCATTCGAGATCGATCATGTGCGCGACGGACGCTTCTTCGTCACGATTATGCTTGTGGGATATGTTCCATACGAGAGCGGCGAGCTGGAATTTGCCGCGGGACGTACTATCGATCTGGGCGAGGTGCGTCTGTCGATGGAGGAGAACGGTCTGGAGCGCGTTGTCGTTCAGGGCGAGCGCAGCAAGATCGTCTACCGTCTCGACCGTCAGGCGGTGAACGCCTCGGCGGCGCTGTCGGCGTCGGGAGGTACGGCGGTGGACGTTCTGCGTTCGACGCCCTCGGTGCGTATAGATGCCGACGGCGAGGTGTCGTTTCGCGGCAGTACGGGATTTCTGGTCTACGTGGACGGCAAGCAGAGCGTGCTTGAGGGTACGCAGGCTCTGGAGCAGGTCGCCGCAGCGAATATCGACCAGATAGAGATTATAACCACACCGTCGGCACGATACCGTACCGACGGCGATGTGGGCATAATAAACATTACGACCAAGCGGCATGACGATGCGGGCTTCAGCGGTGCGGTGAACCTTTCGGGAAGTACGATCGGCATGTGGAGCGGCGACGCCCTCTTCTCATACCGCCACGGCCACAGCCGCTGGTATGTCGGGGGTGCGGCCTCCGAGATCAAGGGTCGCAGCGACTTCGAGCAGAGCAAGACCACCATCGTGGACGACTTTGTCACCACGTCCGATGCCGACGGCGTGCGCCACAGCAACAACTCATCCTATATAGGACGTGTCGGATGGGAGTATGGCCGCGGGGGGCATAACCTTGCGGTGGAGTTTCAGGGCGGCGACACGAAAACGGCGCGCGGCGGTGACATGAGCTATTACGAACACCGCATGCAGGGTGATGCGCTTCTGAACGACAACCTCTACGACAGCCATGACCGCTACTCGAACGAGAAGAGCCTTGCCCAGATATCGACCGACTACACTTTCCGGCTCAACGAACGCGGCGACCGCATCGCCGTGACGGGGCGTCTGCGATATGATTGGTATGCACTGGAGTATACCGAGAGCAATATGTTCGATCAGTCGGGTGCGCGATACGAGGGTACGCGCGGATACGAGAAGGAGCACCATTGGGATTACGACGGCACGGCGTCGTATCTGCTCAATTACCGCGACGGAGGATCTCTGGAGGTGGGGTACCAGTATACCTCATACAGCGAGCACGGCGGCTATAACATAAAGTATTGGGATCGCGGCAAGCAGGATTTCGAGTGGCAGGATGATCTGCGTGCACCTTTTTTCTACCGCCGCCAGATACACTCGGCCTATGCCATGGTGAGTGACCGCGTTGGGCGTGTATCGTTCGATGCGGGTGTGCGTGCCGACAATACGATCGACGAACTTACGATCACGGTCAAGGATGCCGACCGTTACATCAAACGTCTGGAGCTCTTCCCCTCGGCACATGTGGCCTACGATGCCGGAGGTGACAACACCATCTCGGCGGCATATTCATATCGTACGAACCGTGCGGGTATCTGGCAGCTGGAGCCGTACATAACATACGAGGACTACTATACCAAGCAGATCGGCAACCCAGATATCCACCCCGAATATATCCATTCTGTCGAGTTGGGCTACCGCAAGACCATTGCCGAGGAGAACTCCATTGCCGTGACGGGTTTCATGCGTTCGCGCCGCGGCATGATCGACCGCGTGAGGGTGGCCTACGAACCGGGCGTGACGCTCGACTCGCTGATAAATGCGGGGCGGGATCTGACGCTCGGTGTCGAGCTGAACGCGCGTGTCAAGGCGGCGCGGTGGTGGAACATGACCGTCAACGGCAGCCTCTTCCGCTATCGGTTCACGAGCCAGTACGAGGGGTGTACCGATGCGGCGAATACGAGCTACTCGATGTCTTGGATCAACAATTTCTCGATCGGAAAGTCCACGCGCCTGCAGTTCGATGCCAACGTCGTGGGGCCTACGGTGTTGACGCAGGGACGCGAGGAGGCATATTGTTACTTCGATCTGGCTGTGCGGCAGCAGTTGTGGCACGACCGCGTGTCGGCCTCGATAGTCGTGCACGATCTGTTTCGCACGGCGCGTTACGACAACCGCCGCGCCACGCCTACGCTCATATCGACGACACACGTGCGTCCGTGTTATCCCAATATAGTGCTGTCGCTGAGCTACGCATTCAACGCCGCGGAGCGTCGGGCCCCAGCCACGGGTGCCGTATCTTCGGGAGCGTCATTTGTGGGTAAGGATTTCTGACGAAGGCGTGACTCGGGGGGCGGAGTTTGTCCGTGACACTGTTTTTTCGTAATTTTGCCGTGGATTTCTTCATTTCATGGCAACAAATATCATAGGAGATACCGAATGGAACGGGCTGCCGATGCCCCGACGTTTGGGTGCTATCGTCGCCGTGGCGTTCGGTGTGTCGTTGTCGGTCATCGACAGCGTCATCGCCAACGTTGCCCTGCCGACTCTGGCTTCCGAGTTCGGAACTTCGTCGGCAAATTCTGTCTGGATCGTCAATGCCTATCAGCTGGCTCTGATAACGACACTTCTCATATTCTCGAATCTGGGTGACATACTGGGGTATCGCCGCATATACATATCGGGTCTGGTGCTCTTTACCGTAGCCTCGGCCGGGTGCGCCCTCTCAACCACATTCGCCTCGCTGATCGCGTGGCGTGCGGTGCAGGGCATAGGCGCGGCGGCCATAACCAGCGTGAATACCACGTTGATACGCATAATCTACCCGCGGCGTATGTTGGCACGCGGTATGGGTATCAACGCCACGGTTGTGGCCGTCTCGTCGGTGGCGGGACCGTCGGTGGCGGCGGCCATATTGTCCGTTACCACGTGGCATTGGCTCTTTGCGGTGAATCTTCCGATCGGCCTCATCGCTTTTATACTCAGCTCGCGTTTCCTGCCTCAGAATCCCGTCAAGGTCGAAGGCCGGCGGTTTGATTGGCGCAGCGGCGTGATGTGCGCACTGACATTCGGTCTTGTGATGGCTTGCGTCGAGGGCTATTCGCACGGCATGTCGCTGCACGTATGGTTTGTGCTGGCAGCCGTGGCGGCGGTGGTGGCATGGCAGTTCGTGACCGACCAGCTGCGTAAGCCCATGCCCATACTTCCGTTCGACCTGCTGCGCATACCGATCTTCTCACTCTCGATCGTGACCTCTATATGCTCCTTTACGGCGCAGATGCTCGCCATGGTCTCGCTCCCATTTATCCTGCAGCACAGCATGGGATACGATGCCGTGAGCACGGGACTGATCTTTACGGCGTGGCCCATGGTCATTATGGTCGTGGCGCCCTTGGCGGGTGTTCTGGCAGAAAGAATCCATGCAGGCTACCTCGGACTGACAGGACTTCTGATCATGACCTTCGGCCTTGTGATGCTGGGACTGCTGCCGTCGAGTCCGATGGATTTCGATATTATATGGCGGCTTGTGCTGTGCGGCATGGGATTCGGACTCTTCCAGTCGCCCAACAACAGCATAATGATAGCCTCGGCGCCGCAGCACCGCAGCGGCTCGGCAAGCGGCATGCTCGCTACGGCGCGACTGACGGGCCAGACGATGGGTGCGGCGTTGGTGGCATTCTTCTTCCATTGGCATGGGGGAGAGACGACCATGACACCGTTGTTTGTGGCGGCAGCGTTTGCCTTTTTCGGGGCGATGCTCTCGGCATCGCGCATACATCTTCCCCTGCCCGAGGGGCTGAGACGAAAATAGTTTGCTGATATTATGAAAGCAGTTTTCCATACGGAGTATTTCACCGATGGCGGCGCAACGCTGCGCATCCTCTTCGATGACGGCATGACGGTCGATATGCGGCCCTGTGCGGCGGGCGAGTGGCTCGGCGAGCGGGATGTGGCCGACGGAGTGATGAAATACTACTATTGTGTTTGCAGCGGCGATACGGTCGTTCGCACGGAACCCTGCGGAGCGCATTCGGTTGAAGGATGCAGGAATGTCGGCCGTGCGGATATTTACGACGCATGGTATGAGCCATCGGATGATTCGCCTTTTCTGACGTCGATGTTTACCGATGCCGTCTTCCGCCGTGACGATGATGCGGAGCCTCTGTCAGTAACATGTGCGAATATCCTTTTGGAAGTTGAGGCGCCGACACTGCGCCGCGACGAGGTGCTGGCCGTGGTTGGGGATGCGGAGGAGCTGGGTCGCTGGGATGTAGCGCACAGCGTTATTATGAACGACGCGGCGGCTCCTGTTTGGCGAGTGTTGCTGCCGACCCGAACGGCCGGCGCCGAGTATAAGTTTGTGATACGCGACCGAAAGTCGGGCGCTCTCCGCTGCTGGGAGGAGGGCGGAAACCGCCGTTTGCCGTCCGCCGTGGGCGGGGATGCCGCCGTTGTCCGTGGTCTGCGTCTGTGTGACGGACGTCGTCGTTGGTACGGGGCCGGAGTGGCCGTGCCTCTCTTCTCGCTGCGCAGCGGGAAGGATTGGGGCGTCGGGGAGTTCCGCGACATAGGTGTGTTGGCCGAGTGGGCCGCCGCGGCTGGCATGTCGGTCATCCAGCTGCTGCCCGTGAACGACACGTCGGTGACGGGGACGTGGCGCGACTCGTATCCATATAACCCCCTTTCATGTTTCGCCCTGCATCCTTTGTATGTGTGCGGCGAAGATGCCGTCGCGGCGTGCCGTGCATTTTGCAGTGCGGATGAGGCGGAGGCTTTGCAGGGAATTCTCGACGGATGTTCCCGGCGCGGAGCCGTGCTGAATGCCCTGCCGGAGGTCGATTATGAAGCCGTAATGGCTCTCAAGCAGGATCTGCTGCGAGGTATCTATGACGTTTGCGGAGAGCGTATCGTTGCCGCCGACGACTGCCGCCGTTTCGTATCGGAGAATGACAGTTGGCTTGTCCCCTATGCCGTATTCTGCTCACTGCGCAGTGAATATGGCGATGAACGTGCGAAGTGGGGAGCGTTGGAGCGATATGATGCGGCCGAGGCCGAGAAATATGCCGCAAGCCATCGGCAGAGTGTGGATTACCATATATTCGTGCAATATATTCTCGACGCGCAGATGCGTGCGGCGCGGCAAGCCGCACACGCATCTGGCGTGGCGCTAAAGGGAGATATACCGATAGGCGTAGCCCCGACGGGAGTGGACGTATGGCGCAATCCCGAGCTCTTCAATGTCACGATGTCGGCGGGAGCTCCGCCTGACGCCTTCGCGGCCGAAGGGCAGAATTGGGGTTTCCCTACGTACGATTGGCCGCGCATGGCCTCCGAAGGGTATGAGTGGTGGCGCCGCCGCCTGCAAAAGATGGGCGAATATTTCGATGCCTATCGTCTGGATCACATTCTCGGTTTCTTCCGTATATGGGAGATCCCGCGTACGGCCGTGAGCGCCCTGCTGGGACATTTCAACCCTCAGTTGCCTCTCTCCAAGAGCGAAATCGAAGAGTACTGGTTCCACTTCGTGCCGTCGCGTGATGTGGCTCGTGATCTGAGCTCGCGTGATGTGTTGTTCCTTGCCGCCGAGGGACGTGAAGAGAGTTATTTCCCGCGTATCGGCGGATATGATACGGCTGCATTCCTCGCTCTGGACGAAACGGACCGCGAGGCTTACCGCCGCCTGCACGACGACTACTATTATCACCGCCACGACTCTTTCTGGCGCGAGAATGCCATGGACAAGCTGCCCGTATTGATCGGCGCGTCGCGCATGCTTGCGTGCGGCGAGGATCTGGGCATGATTCCAGCGTGCGTTCCCGAGGTGATGGCGCGTGAGAGAATACTCTCGCTCGAGATAGAGCGTATGCCCAAACAGGCGGGCGTAGCATTTGCCGATCCGTCACGTTATCCCTATCTCTCGGTCGCTGCGACCTCGACGCACGACATGCCTACGGTGCGCGGGTGGTGGCAGGAGGAGCGTGAGGCGGCGCGGCTCTATTACCATGAGGCGTTGCATTGTGAAGGCGAGGCGCCGCAGGATTGCACTCCCGACATTGCGCGCCGCATCGTGGAGCGGCACATGCTCTCGTCGTCGATGCTGGCGATACTGCCGTTGCAGGATTGGCTGGCTATGGACGGCCGTCTGCGCCGTGACGATGCCTCGGCCGAGCGTATCAACGTCCCGGCCATAGAACACTACTATTGGCGTTATCGCGTGCATATAACTTTGGAACAGCTGCTCGCGGAGAAGGAGTTTACTGCCTCGGTACGGGAGATAGCGGCGTTGCGCGGAAAGGCGTAACAGAAGATGTCTGTCTTAAATGACAAAAGAGGATATCTCGGCATGAGGTATCCTCTTTTTGTGTTGGTTTGATTTGCAGTGCTATCGGCGCACTACGGTGCGGCCGAAGGGTACTAATGCATAGCTCATCAGTTTGAAGTGCTGCAGACCGAACGGTATGCCGATGATGGTTATGCAGAAGAATACGCCGAGGGCCAGATGCGACAGGGCAATCCATATTCCGCCTATGAATATCCATATTACGTTGAGCAGCGTTGAGAGGCACCCTGTCGCTTCGGGAGTGGATACGACCTCGCCGCCGAAGGGCCACAGGGCGAAGAGCCCGAGCTGCATGACTTGCAGTCCGAACGGTATTCCTATGATGGTGAGGCACATCACTGCGCCGCTTATGATATACTCCACGGCCATTATCAGGCCGCCGAATATCACCCATATCAGGTTGCCAAGAATATTCATATCGTAACGGTTTTATGTGAGTATTGTCTTTCGTTCGCCGCGGCCGGTTATCCTATCAGGAACTCGAACAGCCCGGGGTTGTCGTTCAGATATTTATAGACGATATCATTGCGTTCCATACGCTCCGTGAGGCCGGCGAAGTCGTCACGGTTCTGCAGTTCGATACCTATCAGCACGGGCCCCTTTTCGCGGTTTGTCTTCTTCTTGTACTCGAAGTATGTTATGTCGTCGTTGGGCCCGAGAACCTTGTTCACGAAGTCCTGCAGGGCACCCGCACGCTGCGGGAACTGTACAACGAAGTAGTGTTTCAGACCCTCGTAAAGCATCGACCGCTCCTTGATGTCCTCCATTCGCACGATATCGTTATTGCTGCCGCTGACGATGCAGACAACATTCTTGCCACGGATCATGTCGCGGCAGAAGTCGAGGGCGCTGATACTGAGGGCCCCGGCCGGCTCGGCTACAATGGCGTCGAAGTTGTAGAGCGAGAGGATTGTGGTGCAGACCTTGCCTTCGGGTACGGTTACGATGTTGTCCAGCACCTGACGGCAGATGTCGAACGTAAGATCACCCACGCGCTGTACGGCGGCGCCGTCGACAAACTTGTCCACATGGTCGAGTTCGGTCACCTCGCCGCGCTCGATCGAGAGCTTCATTCCGGCAGCGCCCGCAGGCTCTACGCCTATGATCTTCGTTTGCGGCGACATCTGCTTGTAGACGCTGCCTATGCCGGATGCGAGGCCTCCGCCGCCTATCGGGACGAAGATATAATCCACGGCGGCACGGCTCTGCTGCAGGATCTCGAGACCTACCGTACCCTGACCCTCGATTATCTTGGGGTGGTTGAAGGGCGGGATGAAGGTCTTGCCTTCGTCCTCGCATGCCTGCATGGCCGCACGGTTAGATTCGTCGAACGTGTCACCCGCAAGGACGACCTCGATGGCGTTGCCGCCGAACATGCGTACCTGATTGATCTTCTGCTTGGGTGTAGTTACGGGCATGAATATCTTGCCCGTAATGCCCAGCTTGTTGCACGAGAGGGCTACGCCCTGTGCGTGGTTGCCCGCGCTGGCGCAGACGATGCCTTTGGACGTCTGGTCGGGCGTGAGCGACCTGATCATGTTGTACGCGCCGCGTATCTTGTACGAACGCACAACCTGAAGATCCTCGCGCTTGAGCATCACGTTGGCCTCGTATCGATCCGACAGGTTGCGGTTCGCCATCAGCGGTGTGGGCGACAGTATCTCGCCGAGGGTGTGCTCGGCGGTCATGACGTCGTTCAGCGCCGGAAAGTATTTTTTCGTTTGGTTACTCATCTTTTGTCTGGTTTACGTTTGTTGTCACTCGCCGGCGGCTATGCGCGAGGCGATGAAGTCTCCCACCTCGGTTGTCGAGCAGGGCTTTGCGCCGTCGGCGGCGATATCCTCCGTGGTGACGCCCTGGCGTATCGAGGCATCCACGGCGCGGCGTATTGCGGCCCCGGCCTCCATGTCCGAGAAGGCGTATTCGAACATCATTGCCGCCGAGAGGATCGTTGCGACAGGGTTGGCTATGTTCTTTCCCGCAGCCTGAGGATAGGAGCCGTGTATGGGTTCGAAGAGCGACGTGCCTGTTCCGATCGAGGCCGAGGGCAGGAGTCCGAGCGAGCCGGTTATGACGCTCGCCTCGTCCGTAAGAATGTCACCGAACATATTCTCCGTGACGATAACGTCGAAGTGGCGCGGCTGCTGTATGATCTTCATGGCGGCGTTGTCGACGAACATGAACTCGGTTTCGACCGACGGGTATTCGGCTGCCAGACGCTGTGCGGTTTGGCGCCACAGACGCGACGTTGCCAATACGTTGGCCTTGTCGACGATGGTGAGCTTGCCGCGGCGTTTGGCCGCATATTCGAATCCGAGACGGCATATACGCTCGATCTCGGCGCACGTGTAGACACACGTGTCGTATGCCGTGAGTCCATCCTCCGAACGGCCCTGCGGACGTCCGAAATAGAGACCTCCAGTCAGTTCCCGCACGCAGAGGAAGTCGGCTCCCTCAACAAGATCGGCACGCAGCGGCGAGCGGTGCAGCAACGTGGGAAATGTGGTGACGGGGCGCAGGTTGGCATACAGACCCAGCTTCTTGCGCATGGCCAACAGTCCCTGCTCGGGCCGCACCTTGGCGTTGGGGGCGTTGTCGAAGCGCGGGTCGCCGATGGCGCCGAAGAGTACGGCATCGGACTCCATACATGTGTTGTGCGTAGCCTCGGGGTAGGGGTCGCCTACGGCATCTATGGCGGCGGCGCCGACAACCGCGTATGTATATTGCGGCTTGTATGCGAATCGTGCGGCTACGGCATCTACGGCCTTGACGGCCTGTGCCACGATTTCGGGGCCAATGCCGTCACCCGGAAGTACGGCTATCTTGATCTCTTTCATTTATGTTTGTCGTTTTTTGTATTTGGATGTGTTTTGCGCATCATGTTTCAATCAATCCCAGTCTTGTATCGGGGGCTTTCGGCCGCGGTTACCGTTGCGGGCCGCAGTGGTGCGTACGCTCGAAATCGGCGATCTGGTCGCGTATGCTTACCAGATAGTCCACGTCGTCGTAGCCGTTCATCAGGCACTGCTTCTTGTATGCTGTTATCTCGAACGACTCGCTGAAGGGTGTGCCGACGATCTCTATCGTCTGTGCCGGAAGATCTACCTTGAGCTGCGTTGCGGGGTCGCGCTCCACGGCCTCGAAAATCTTCTTAAGCATCCCCTCGCTCACGGTGACGGGCAGCAGCCCGTTGTTGAGGGCGTTGTTGCGGAAGATGTCGGCGAAGAAACTCGACACCACGGCGCGGAACCCTGCACCGGCAATGGCCCATGCGGCGTGCTCGCGGCTCGAGCCGCAGCCGAAGTTCTTGCCTGCGACAAGGATCTGACCACCGTATCGCGGCGAGTTGAGTACGAAGTCGGCCTTGGGGTTACCCGCGGCGTCGTAACGCCAGTCGCGGAAGAGGTTGGCGCCGAATCCTTCGCGCGTGGTGGCCTTGAGGAAGCGTGCCGGTATGATCTGATCAGTATCGATATTCTCTATCGGCAGAGGCACGGCCGTCGATATGAGTGTTGTGAATTTGTTTCTCATGGCTCTTTTCTGTGAGGGTGTTACATGAGTCGGCGCGGGTCTGTCACCTCGCCCGTGACGGCCGCGGCGGCCGCTACGAGCGGGCCGGCAAGCAGTGTGCGGGCATTGGGGCCCTGACGCCCCTCGAAGTTGCGGTTCGAGGTGGCGACACAATATTTCCCGGCAGGGATCTTGTCGTCGTTCATGGCCAGACATGCCGAACAGCCGGGTTGACGGAGCGTGAAGCCCGCCTCCTCAAGTATGTCGCGCAGGCCCTCCTCTATGGCCTGACGCTCGACCTGCTTGCTGCCCGGCACGATCCATACCGTGACGCCGGGAGCCTTCTTGCGGCCCTTGACTATCGAGGCGAATGCCCGCAGATCCTCTATGCGGCCGTTAGTGCAGCTGCCGACGAAGACGTAGTCGACCTTCTTGCCCTCCATCTTCTCGCCCGCATGGAATCCCATGTAGTCGAGAGCCTTGTCAAAGGATACGCGTGCGGCGGCATCGTCCGGGGCTTCGGGAATTACGCCGCCCACGGCTACGCCCATCGATGGGTTTGTGCCGTATGTTATCATCGGTTCTATTTCCGCGGCATTGAACGTGATCTCCTTGTCGAACACGGCGTCGGGATCCGAGCGAAGCGCGTTCCAACGCTCCACGGCCTCGTCCCACGCCTTGCCCTTTGGGGCGAACTCGCGTCCCTTGAGGTAGTCGAATGTGGTCTGGTCGGGAGCTATCATGCCGCCGCGGGCACCCATCTCGATGCTCATGTTGCAGATGCTCATGCGCGCCTCCATTGAGAGCGAACGTATGGCCGAACCGGCAAACTCGACGAAGTGACCCGTGCCGCCTCCCGTGCCGATCTTCGAGATGATGTGGAGGATTATGTCCTTCGAGCATACTCCCGGCCGCAACTCTCCTTCGACGTTTATGCGCATGCTTTTCGGCTTCGATTGCAGGATGCATTGCGAGGCGAGGGCCATCTCCACTTCGCTGGTGCCGATACCGAAGGCGACACATCCCAAAGCCCCGTGGGTCGAGGTGTGGCTGTCGCCGCAGACGATGGTCATGCCGGGCTGCGTGAGCCCCGTCTCGGGCCCGACGACATGGATTATGCCGTTGCGTGGCGACCCTATCGGGAAGATGGTGATGTTGTTGTCGGCACAATTGGCATACAGCGCTGCCACCTGTGCCGCCGACTGCGGGTCGGCTATTGGCAAGTGCTGGTCGTGCGTGGGGATGTTATGGTCGGGGCTGGCCGTCACCTGTGCGGGGCGGAAGACCCCGATGCCGCGCTCGCGTAGCGAGGCGAAGGCCTGCGGACTTGTCACTTCGTGTATGTACTGACGGTCGATGTAGAGCACGCACGAATCCCCGTCGAGGACCTTCACCGTGTGTGCATCCCATATCTTGTCGAAAAGCGTATTCATCTGACAGTGTGGTTATGCTATTTTCGAAATTGCATCTATGAACGACTCCACCGATGCGGTTACGATATCGGTCGAGGCGCCGAAGCCGTGATACATCTTGCCCTTGTGCGAGATCTGGATGTGTACCTTGCCCATGTCGTCGCTGCCGCGCGTGATGGCCTGCACGAGGTACTCCTCGATATGGACACGACGCTTGGTGATGTTCTTGACGGCGGTGATGGCCGCATCGACGGGACCGTTTCCGGTAGCAGTCTCGGTGAAGGTGTCGCCGTCGAAGCTGATCTGTACGGTAGCGGTCGGTATGCTCGTCTTGCCGCAGACGACCTGCAGCCCCGTGAGCTGTATGCTCATGCGGCGGCGCGAGGCGGCCGTACCCACGAGTACCTCCAGATCGCGCGTGGTGACCATCTTCTTCTTGTCGGCCAGCTCCAGAAAACGCTGGTATATCTCGTCCAGCTCCTCGCCTTCGGGCGTGTAGCCTATCTCTGCGAGGTGGTGCTTGAGCGCCGCGCGGCCGCTGCGGGCCGTCAGGACGATGCTCGACTGGTCTACTCCGACATCCTCGGGGTCGATTATCTCATACGTCTCGCGGTTCTTGAGCACGCCGTCCTGATGTATTCCCGACGAGTGCGCAAAGGCGTTGCGGCCGACAATGGCCTTGTTGGGCTGTACGGGCATACGCATGAGGTTCGACACAAGGCGGCTCGTAGAGATGATCTGCCGCGTATCGATACCTACCTCGAAGTCGAGATTCTTGTGGCACTTTATTGCCATAACGACCTCCTCGAGGGCCGTATTTCCGGCACGTTCGCCCAGACCGTTTATCGTCACCTCCATCTGGCGGGCACCGTTCTCGACGGCAGCCAGCGTGTTGGCCGTGGCCATGCCCAGATCGTTGTGGCAGTGGGTCGAGATGACGGCCTTGTCGATATTGGGGACATTGTTCTTAAGGTAGGCGATCTTGGCGCCGTACTCGCTCGGCAGGCAGTAACCCGTCGTGTCGGGTATGTTTACGACAGTGGCGCCGGCCGCGATTACGGCCTCCACCACGCGGGCCAGAAACTCGTTCTCGGTGCGGCCTGCATCCTCGGCGTAGAACTCCACGTCATCGACGAAACGGCGGGCATACTTCACCGCATCGACGGCCTGCTCGATGACCGTTTCGGGGGTCATGCGCAGCTTTTCGTAGATGTGGTATGTCGAGGTGCCGATACCCGTATGGATACGGCCGCGTTTGGCGAACTCCAGCGACTTGGCCGCCACGTCGATATCCTTCTTCACGGCGCGCGTGAGGGCACAGATGACGGGGCGCGTTACCGCCTTCGAGATCTCGACTACCGAGTTGAAGTCTCCCGGACTCGATATCGGGAAGCCCGCTTCGATGATGTCCACACCCAATTTTTCGAGCTGCCGCGCCACCTCGATCTTCTCTATGGTGTTGAGCTGGCATCCCGGAACCTGCTCCGCATCGCGGAGGGTGGTGTCGAAGATATATACTTTTTCGCTCATGTTATGCGTAAATTAGGAATCGGCACCGGACTCCGAGGCCCGATGCCGGTTCGGGTTTTGGGGGATTAGTTGTTCTCGGGACGCAGCTTGCGCACAACGGCGCCAGCCTGCCACATCTCCGTCTCGCGCATCTGGCGAAGCTCATCCTCGAGTTTGCTGCGGTAGTCGGGCTGGCTGTTCGAGTCGATGCTGCGCTGAGCCTCGTTTCCGGCGGCAACCTCACGGTAGAGCTCGTCGAAGACGGGACGCGTGGCGTCGCGGAACTTCTTCCACCAGTCGAGCGCACCGCGCTGTGCCGTAGTCGAGCAGTTGGCGTACATCCAGTCCATACCGTTCTCGCCGATCAGAGGCATAAGGCTCTGCGTAAGCTCCTCGACAGTCTCGTTGAAGGCCTCCGACGGGGTGTGGCCGTTTGCACGCAGCGTGTCGTACTGTGCTGCGAAGATACCCTGAATGGCTCCCATCAGAGTACCGCGCTCACCCGTCAGGTCAGAGTAAACCTCACGCTTGAAGGTAGTCTCGAACAGGTAGCCCGAGCCGACGCCTATGCCGAGCGATATGACGCGGTCCCACGCCTTGCCCGTAGCGTCTTGGAAGATTGCATAGCTCGAATTCAGACCGCGGCCCTGAAGGAACATGCGGCGCAGTGACGTGCCCGAGCCCTTGGGTGCGACGAGTATGACGTCGATGTCGGCGGGGGGAATGATGCCCGTACGCTCCTTGTAGGTGATGCCGAAGCCGTGCGAGAAGTAGAGAGCCTTGCCCGGGGTGAGGTACTTCTTGATCTTGGGCCATACGGCGATCTGTCCGGCATCCGAAAGCAGATACTCGATGATGGTTCCGCGGTCGGCCGCCTCCTCGATCTCGAAGAGCGTCTCACCCGGTACCCAGCCGTCGGCAACGGCCTTGTCCCAGCTCTTGGTACCCTTACGCTGACCTACGATGACGTTGAAACCGTTATCCTTGAGGTTAAGCGACTGTCCGGGGCCTTGTACTCCGTAACCGATCACTGCGATAGTCTCGTTCTTGAGCGTTTCGAGTGCTTTTGCCAGAGGATACTCCTCACGTGTTACGACGTTCTCCTCGACGCCGCCGAAATTGATCTTTGCCATAGTTTTTTGTAATTAAGTTGAAAGTTGAGTATTTTCCGTATTTTCCGTTGTTTGCTGCGGCTTGCTGCTGCCGCCATATTTTTATTCAGATATTTTATATTGGATATCCCGTTGCCGTATGCTATTGTTTGTCGCCTTTGGCGTCGTCGTTCAGTTCCTGTTGCGAGGCGAGGAAACGGCGGTAACGGTCGTTCACATGGTCGAGATACTCGTTCAGCAGCTCGCGGCGCGACTTGATGATTGCCACCTGTCCCGACCGCACGAACTGATATACGCCGTAAGGCTCAAGCATGCGGTAGAGTGACTGTATCTCGTTGCGGTGGCCCGTCTTCTCGAGTACGATGTAGTCGTCGTGTATCTCGAGGATGCGGACATTGTGTCGGCGCACCAACTCCTCGACGTTGCGGCTGCGCTGCACCTTGTATAGCGCCAGCTCCTGAAGCACCACTTCGTCGGGCGTATAGCAGAAGACCTTCAACACGTCGATCTTCTTCTCGATCTGCTTGACAAGGTTCTCGACACGGTCGGGGTCGTTCTTGACCATGATGGTATACTTGTATATGCCCTCGATGGCCGACTCGGATGCCGTGAGCGAATCGATGTTGACGTTGCGGTGGGTGAATACGGTTGTTATCTGGCTGAGCAGACCGACCTTGTTCTCCGAAAATATGATTATTATAAACTCCTTTTCCATCGTGTGTTCGCTTAATCGTTATTCGAGACGTATGTCGTTTACGGGCATGCCTGCCGGCACCATCGGGAAGACGTTCTCCTCACGCTCTACGCGTACCTCAAGGAGGAAGGCCGTGGGACAGCTCTTCATCTGAGCTATGGCCTCGTCCAGCTCGTCGTGCCGTTCGATGCAGCGGTAGGGTATGTGGTTGCCGCGGGCGATAAGTTCGAAATCGGGATTTGTGAGTTCGGTGAACGAATAGCGGTGGTTGTAGAAGAGCTCCTGCCACTGGCGCACCATGCCCAGAAAACCGTTGTTCATGAGTATGATCTTCACTGGAACGCTCGACTGGAATATTGTCCCTAACTCCTGAAGTGTCATCTGCAGGCCTCCGTCGCCCACGAACAGACATACGTCACGATCCGGAGCGCCGATCTTAGCGCCGATGGCAGCGGGCAGGCCGAAGCCCATGGTTCCGAGGCCGCCCGAGGTGATGATGCTGCGCGTATGCTTGAAGCGGAAGTAGCGCGAGGCGAACATCTGCTGCTGGCCGACGTCGGTGACAAGAATTGCATCGTCGAACTGCCGTGCCACGGCATCCACAACCTCACCCATGCGCAGGTGCGGGCCGCGGCGCTCGATTGCCGGCTCGATGATCTCCTCGCGTTCGATGTTGTAGCATACGCGGAATTCGTCTATCCACTCCGAGTGGTCGCATTTCGAGATCTTCTCGGTGATCATGGGGAGTGTACGCTTCACGTCGCCGAGAACCGGCACGTCGGCATAGACGAGTTTGTTTATCTCGGCGGGGTCGATTTCGAGGTGTACGATCTTGGCGTTGATGCCGAAATTCGAAGGGTCGCCCGTGACGCGGTCGTCGAAACGCATGCCTATTGCTACGAGAAGGTCGCAGTCGCGGTTCTTGATGTTGGGGGCGTAGTTGCCGTGCATGCCGAGCATGCCGACATATTGCGGATGGTCCGACGGCAGGGCCGAGAGTCCGAGCAGCGTGGCCGCAGCGGGCATGTCGCTCTTCTCGAGGAACGCGAGCAGCTCCTTCTCGGCGTGCCCGAGAATCACGCCCTGACCCACCAGTGCCATCGGCCTGCGGGCGAAATTGATCAGACGTGCAGCCTCGAGTATCTGGTTCTCGTCGATCTCAACCTGCGGCTGGTAGCTGCGGATGAACCGTACGGGCTTGTATTCGAAGTCGAGCATCCCGACCTGTGCATCCTTCGTTATGTCGACCACAACCGGCCCCGGACGTCCCGTCGAGGCTATGTAGAAGGCCTTGGCCAATACTTCGGGTATGTCGGCGGCGCGCTTGACCTGACAGTTCCACTTGGTGACCGACTGCGTGATCTCGATGAAGTTGATCTCTTGGAATGCGTCCGTGCCGAGGAGTTTCGATCCCACCTGTCCGCTTATGAGCACGATGGGTGTCGAGTCGAGCATGGCGTCGGCGAGTCCCGTCACGGTGTTCGTAGCGCCCGGGCCCGAGGTGACGATGCAGACACCCGTCTTGCCGCTGGCGCGGGCGTATCCCTGCGCGGCGTGTACGGCACACTGCTCGTGACGAACGAGAATATGGTTTATACGGTCGCGGTAGTCGTAGAGTGCATCGTATACGGGGATGATGGCACCTCCCGGATAGCCGAAGATGGTATCTACGCCCTCGGCCAGAAACGAACGTATGAGAGCCTCCGAGCCCGATATGTGCGGCAGCGGTTGCGACGCGCCTTGCTCGGGTGTCTCCATATCATTGTCATTGAAACCTGATGTCATATCTGTATCGTGTTTTTTCTTCTTGTTGGATATATCGTCCGATCGCGATGGTTACTCTTCGGGGACTATTCTTACGGCGCCCTGATCTGCCGAGCTTACCAGTAGCGAGTATGCCTTGAGCGAGAGCGGCACCACGCGGTCGCGGTTGCGGGGACGATGGTCGTGCCATGCGGCCAGACGCGAGGCGAGCTCCTCGTCCGATATGCGCAGCGATATCGAGCGTGCCGGTATGTCGATGTCGATCATGTCGCCGTCGCGGATGATGCCGATCTCGCCGCCCGAAGCCGCTTCGGGTGATACGTGCCCTATCGAGAGGCCCGATGTGCCGCCCGAGAAGCGTCCGTCGGTAATCAGGGCGCAATCCTTGTCCAGATGCTTCGACTTGAGGTACGACGTGGGGTAGAGCATCTCCTGCATGCCCGGTCCGCCCTTGGGGCCTTCGTAGCGTATGACCACCACGTCGCCGGCCTTGACCTCGTCGTTGAGGATTCCGTTCATGGCCTGCTCCTGCGACTCGAATACCTTGGCCTTGCCGCTGAAGCGGGACAGCGCGGGATCGACGCCTGCCGTCTTGACGATACAGCCCTTGCGGGCGATGTTGCCGAAGAGCACGGCCAGACCGCCATCCTTGAAATAGGCGTGCTCCATGTCGCGTATGCAACCTGTGGCGTGGTTGTCGTCCATCGAGTCGTAGTATTCGGCCTGAGATGCCATCTGCCGGCTGTAACGTCCGGCCGCGGCGCTGAGGTATGTCTTGCGGGCCTCGTCGCTGAACGATGGCGAGGCGAAGTAGTATTTGTCGAGAGTCGCGGCCAGCGACGGCGAGTCGACACGCCCGACCGTGGTGTCGATAAGCCCCGCGTCGGCGAGGACGCCGAGGATGCCCATGATGCCGCCCGCACGGTTTACGTCCTGCACGTGGTATGAGCCGTTGGGTGCGACCTTGCACAGTACTGGGATCTTGCGCGAAAGACGGTCTATGTCCTTCATCGTGAAGTCCACGCCCGCCTCGTGGGCTATGGCCAGAAGGTGGAGCACCGTATTTGTCGATCCGCCCATGGCAATGTCGAGCGACATGGCGTTCTCGAAGGCGGCCTTGGTCGCTATCGAGCGTGGCAGAACCGAGTCGTCACCCTCGAAGTAGTAACGTTTGGCATTCTCGACGATGAGCTTGGCGGCACGTGCGAACAGCCCCTTGCGGTTTTCGTGCGTGGCTACGACGGTACCGTTTCCCGGGAGTGCCAGACCTATGGCCTCGTTGAGGCAGTTCATCGAGTTGGCGGTGAACATGCCCGAACATGAACCGCATCCGGGACAAGCCGTAGCCTCGATCATGTCGGCGTCGGCATCGGTGCACGAGGCGTCGGCACTCATGACCATGGCGTCGATCAGGTCGACACCGCGGCCGCGGAACGATCCGGCCTCCATCGGGCCGCCCGATACGAATATAGTGGGTATGTTCAGACGCATGGCCGCCATGAGCATTCCGGGCGTGATCTTGTCGCAGTTGCTTATGCAGACCAGAGCGTCGACCTTGTGTGCATTGGCCATATACTCGACGCTGTCGGCTATGATGTCGCGCGAGGGGAGCGAGTATAGCATGCCGTCATGCCCCATTGCGATTCCGTCGTCGATGGCTATGGTGTTGAACTCGGCGGCGAAGCACCCTTCGGCCTCGATGAGCTGTTTGACGTATTGTCCTATTTCGTGCAGGTGGACGTGTCCGGGAACCATCTGCGTGAACGAGTTGGCTATGCCGATTATGGGCATTCCCATCTGCTCTTTGGTCATTCCGTTTGCGCGCCACAGGCTTCTGGCTCCGGCCATGCGGCGACCCGTTGTGGTCGCGGCGCTTCGTAATTGGTGTTTCATTGTCCGAATTCTTTATCTTTTATCGTCTATTCCCTGTACCGAAAAGGCCTTTCCCCGTGCAGGAGAAAGGCCTTATATAATCGCGTCCGTATATATACACAACCTTTCTCCCGTTATCTGCGCAAGACCACGAGGATTAGGCTAATAATAATATACAGACTGCTTGTCATTCTGAGTTTCGGTTTGGTCGGATCGCCTTGGCGGCACAAGCCCTTCGGCTCTCCTTTGTTCTCTTTGCAAAAATAATAGTAAAATTTATTAATAACAAACATAATCCATACTTTTCTGCATATAAATTGCAAAAAAGCCTTCCTCGCGAGCCGTAATGCTCTGCTTGTTAGTGTGATCGTTGTATGCGTGTATAAATATTTATTCGTTACATACTTTAAGGCGGCGATATGAAAATTCTTGTGTGCTTAATATTTTTCGGTTTGATAAGATGTGTGGTATGACCCGTGATATTGCAATCGTGTATTTTTATGCGACGGACCGGCCGTTGGGGGCGGTAGAACGAAAAGAGGCGCCTCAGGCTGGAGGCACCTCTTTATTATAAGGAGCGGAACAATTGTTTACAGGTTGTCGTTGATCATGTCTGTGATCTGGCGCGGCAGGCGAGGCATGGCCCCGTGCTGCGTACAGACGTATGCCGACGTGGCGACTGCGACTTCGTGGGCGTGGCGCAATGTGCAGCCGGCGAGTATGGCGGCGCATAAGCCTGCGGTGAAGGAGTCGCCCGCGCCTACGGTGTCGGCGACCTCCACACGGGGTGTGAGCAGGGTCGATATGCCGTCGTCGTGTATGACGTGGTTGCCGTTGGTGCCGCAGGTGAGTATGACGGCCTGAAGATCGAACAGACGTTTTAGGTGGAGGCATATCTGTTGCTCGTCATCGATGCCGAGGGCAAAGATGCGGCTTACGACGTGCGTCTCCTCGTCGTTTATCTTGAGGATGCGGCAGCGGCGGAGCGACGCCTCGATGATGGCGCGGTCATAGTAGTTCTGGCGCAGGTTTATGTCGAATACCTTGAGGGCTTCGGCGGGCATGGCATCCAGAAGTGTCGTTATGGTTGTGCGCGATACCTCGCTGCGTTGTGCCAGCGAGCCGAAACATACGCAGCGACACTGTGCGGCCATACTCATAAGCTCCTGCGTGAGGGGTATGAAGTCCCACGCCACGTTGCGGCGTATGTCGTATTGTGGCACTCCAGCATTGTCGAGCGTCACCTCGACCGTGCCGGTGGGGTGCGCTACGCGCTGCATCATGTGGTTGAGGCCGCGCTTGTCGAGTTCCGCCACGAGATCATCGCCCGCAGCATCGAGGCCTACGGCGCTCACGGCCGTGGCGTCGTAGCCGAACTGCGACATGTGGTATGCGAAGTTGGCGGGTGCACCGCCTATCTGGCGCCCGGCGGGGAGCATGTCCCACAACGCTTCGCCTATTCCGATTATGTGTCTGTTCTCCATTGTTATAAGGGCTTGCCCCGATGAGATCGGTTCCTACTTGTGGCAAATATACGCAAATATACGCAAATGATTGGGCATATGCGGCGCTGAGAATATAATAATTGACGTGTCGGCATGGTTTTCTGTCGGCACGGTCGCGTCGAGGGCGGGAGGTTGCCGGCAATCGGGCGTGTGCGGAGCGTGGACAGATTGATAATTTGCATAAAAAGTTGTACTTTTACCGCGTGTTAAAAAGTATTGGTTATGGTAATCAACGAACGAGATATTCGCAACGAGACGGTACGGGCTGCGGCTCAGGCCGTCATGGCGGCGGCACGCACCGCGCCCAAGGCCAAGGGACGTGATATGGTTGAGGTGGCCGTTGTTACGGAGGAGGACATCGAGCGTCTGGCCGAGACGATGGTCTTGATGAGCGGCGAGTCGGGGATGAAGTTCCTGCTGCGCGATGCCGACAACATCCGTCAGGCTCAGGCTGTCATCGTCGTGGGCATAAGCGACCCGCACGCCATATGCGGGTTGAATTGCGGTTATTGCGGTTATCCTACCTGCGCAGCGAAGCCTGCACAGGCGCCCTGCATGATGAACGGTGTGGATGTGGGTATAGCGATAGGGTCGGCCTGCGCCGCCGCGACCGACATGCGTGTGGATACGCGTGTGATGTTCTCGGCAGGCTGGGCGGCACGCCGCATGCGGCTGCTGGGCGATGCCGATATTGTATTTGCCATCCCGATGTCGGTCTCGTCGAAGAACCCCTTCTTCGACCGCAAGTCTCCGGCGGCGAAGAACACCGAGAATGCGGAGACGAAAAAATAGTTGGAACGATTAGAAACAATAAGAAACAATATTCAAATTATGGAGAGCAAGAAGTCGGTGGTATCGTCGTTCGACGTCGACCACCTCACACTCAAGGAGGGCCTCTATCTGAGGTCGGTATACAGGATCAACGACACGTTGGCCGTACATTCGTGGGACATGCGTTTCCGCGCCCCGATGGCACATGCGCCTCTGGGTTCGGGCGAGGTGCACACCATAGAGCACCTTATGGCCTACTATCTGCGTCTTGATCCGGTCATAGGACCGAGCGTGGTTTCATTCTGCCCGATGGGCTGCAAGACGGGATTCTATCTCTCGACGATGAACAACGTCGATGCGGAGCAGATACGTGCCGCTCTGGCCCGTGTCTACAAGCAGGTCTTCCCAATCAAGTCGAAGGATGATATCGTGGGCCTGAACGAGCGTCAGTGCGGCAATCCGGGCCTTTATGCCGTGGCCTCGACGAACGAGGCGATGGCACAATACATGCGCTGTCTCTATACGCGCGAGCAGGCCGAAGAGGCGGGCATAGGTTCCATATATAACTACGAGTGGTAATGGAGTATCTGGTTATGGCGCCCACGGACCGCGAGTATGCCAACATCACGGCGGCCATAGCGCGGGGCGGGCATAAGAACCGTTACGAGGTGTGCAAGTGCGGTGTGGGCAAGGCCCTCGCCGCCGCCAACACCGCCGCGGCGTTGCTGCGCGGCGGCTTGCGGTATGACCGTATCGCCGTCATAGGCTATGCGGCCGCGACGGCGGGCCAGCAGCGCGGGCGTCTGGTTGCCCCTTGTGCGGCACGCTATCATGACTGCCGTGTGCCTGCGGCCTTCGTACCCGAATTGGCCGAGACGTACCGTCTTCTGGGACGCGACAAGGTCGAGGTATGGACGGGCGACGCCTTTGTCGATGCCGCTATCGCAGCCGAGGTGAAGCAGCGCCTCGGGATGGATGCCGGACTGTTCGATATGGAGACGGCGGCAATATGTCAGGCGGCGGCTACGCTGACCGATATTCCGGTCGTTGTTGTCAAGATGGTGTCGGATATACCCGAGGAGTGCGATACGGAACATTTGTATGACGAGTTTGTCGATTCGCATTCCGACTTCGGCACGATTCTCGACTATATCGAGAACCTCGAATAATATTTATACAATACTCTGACAGCCATGATAGACGGCGCTGTGGCATACGGACTTCTGATCCCCTTTGCGGGCACCTCGCTCGGAGCGGCTATGGTCTTCCTGCTGCGCCGTGACATGTCGGCGCGCGTACGCAAGCTGCTGTTGGGATTCGCCTCGGGCGTGATGATGGCCGCGTCGGTGTGGTCGCTGCTCATACCCTCGATCGACATGACGGTCGAGCAGGGTGGTACGGGGTGGCTGCCCGCCACGGTCGGTTTCCTTGCCGGCATGTTCTCGCTGCTGTTGTTCGATACGCTGGTGCCGCACCAGCATATAGACTCCGACGAACCGGAGGGTGTAAAGACAGACCTGCGCAAGTCGACGATGCTCGTATTGGCCGTAACGCTGCACAACATACCCGAGGGCATGGCCGTAGGCGTTGTGCTTGCGGGTGCCATGGCCGAGAATGCCGGTATCTCGATGGCAGGTGCAATGGCCTTGTCGATAGGTATCGCCATACAGAACTTTCCCGAGGGGGCTATTGTCTCGATGCCGCTGAAGATGAGTGTCCGCAGCCGCTGGAAAGCATTTGCCTACGGCGTTGGGTCGGGTGTCGTGGAGCCTCTGGCCGGTATCGTGACCATATTGCTCATAGACCTTCTGCTGCCCGTACTGCCGTATCTGCTGGGCTTTGCCGCGGGCGCTATGATATACGTTGTGGTGGAGGAGCTGATCCCCGAATCGCAGAGCGGCCACCACTCGAACATAGCCACCGTGGGCGTGGCTATGGGTTTTGCGCTGATGATGATACTCGACGTGGCGTTGGGTTAGGTCGGCGGAGCCAAAACATTCATCATTACATATCGTTATGGAATATCTGGATGTGGTCGACGAGACGGGCGAGCCCGTGGGCGAGCGCGTCGAACGTGCCGAGGCACATGCGCGCGGCATTCTGCACCGCACTTCGCACGTATGGGTCTTGCGGCGTCGCGGCGGTGAGGTAGAGGTGTTGCTGCAGCTGCGCGCTGCCGCAAAGGCTTCATATCCTGAGCGGTACGATGTCTCGAGTGCGGGACATATACCGGCGGGTGAGGGGTTTGTATCGTCGGCACTGCGTGAACTGCGCGAGGAGCTGGGTATCGAAGCCGCGGCCGGGGAGCTTGTGCCGTGCGGCGTGCGGCGTATTCGCCGCCGCGAATATTTCGGCGGCAGACTGTTCGTGGACAATCAGGTGAGCCGCATATTCCTGCTCTGGCGCGATGTCGAGGAGTGTGACATCCGTTTCCAGCGCTCGGAGATCGACGGCGTGCGGTGGATGCCGCTTGCGGAGTGCATCGAGGCCGTACATAACGGCTCTATCCCTACGTGTATCGATGCCGAGGAGCTGTCGATGGTGGTGGCGGCCGTTGAGCCTATCGCATAAGCCAGCGTGTGACGCTGTCGCAATATGTTTTCGAGATGGGTATGTCGGGAATGCCGACTATGCCGAGTTCGATCGTTATGCCCGTATTCTGGCGGCGCATGACCTTTACGTGGTCGAGGTTGACCATGTAGGAGCGGTGGCAGCGGACTATGCTCGAACCGTCCAGATCGCGCGCCATGCACTTCATCGTGTTGCGTATCATGATCTTCTTGACCGTATCGTTATTCATGTACCATACGCAGACATAGTTGTCGGCCGATTCGAGCAGTATGAGGTTCTCCTTCTTGAGAGACAGCTGCAATTCACCCTTGTCGTTGTATAGCGGTATCAGGCCCGAGGCGGCGGGGGAGTCGCTGTTTTCGAGCCGCTCGGCCATCTGTCGCAGCTGGCGGTCCTTCTCACGCCACGAAACGTAGATGATGAATATGACGTATGGTATGAATAGTACGAGTACGGTGTTTACGAGCGTGTTCTTCCACAGTTGCAGGAAGTCGGAGGTCACGTCGTTCGAAAGCACGGCATAGAGTGTATATACCGAGGCCATGACGATGGTCTCGACGCCAACCCACAGTATGAATACCCCGTAGACCATCTCCCGCCGGCGTGTGTAGATGGTCATGATTATGCGGCTGAGAACGAGTATGAGCAATCCCGCCGCGACAAGCCCCGTCGATATGAGCAGGTAGGCGGCGTTGCTGCCGCGGTAGCGTATGTAGGGTATCCACTCGAAGGAGTTGAAGGGCTTGTATGCATTTATGAATATCAACGAAAAGATGGCCACGAAGACTATGAATGTCGTCTGGCCCGATCTCCTGTAGAGAAAATGCGGCAGCGGTTGTGTCAATATCCCCGGCATGGAAGCGTGCTTTTCGTTGTTTGTCCTTTACGCGGTTTTATGGTGTGTGCGCCTCTATTGTCTGTTGTCTCTCGCCACTTAATCCTCTCACCTCATTATTCTTCCCTCTCCTCTCACCTCACCTCACCTCACCTCTCACTTTTCTCCTCTCATTCCTTCACCCCGAATTTCTCATCTCCCGTCGTCCATCCTCTCTTCGTCCTTACGGCGGCGGTTGATGGAATCATTTGTCCGTATCATCATTTTCCCCGTCTTCATCATCATCGGGGTCGTGGACGATGCGGCCCTTGTCGTCGGCCTTGGCCTGAGCTATGGCGGCGATGAGTTCGTCGGCCTCGCGGCACGAGACATAGGTGCGCGAGTCGTATATGTCAGTTATCTCGACAAAGTTGTTCCACTCCGAGGCATACATGTTGACCGTATCGAACTCCTTGAGGTCGAAATATTTGCCATAGTATCCGAAGAATCCTATGCCGCCCAGCAGCGGTACGATCCAGCGCATGCGGCGACGGTCGACACGCCTTACGGAGGCTATTTCGCGGATGTTTATCTCGGTTATGTCCAATATGCACTGTATCTCGAGCGTATGGTCCAGAAGCACTATGCGGCGCGGTATCGAGAGGGTCATCAGGGCCACGAGGGCTATTATGACCGATGTGAACCATGCCGATAGGTATCCACCCTTGTATAGGAAGACGAGGGCTACGGCTATCACGACAAAGAGCACGCACAGCAACACGGTACGTATAACCGTGCGGCGGTCGGTCTTGTATTCGAAACTACGCTTCATCGTCGCGGGCATTTAGTATGGCTTCGGCCATGTCGAGATCCGAAGGTGTCGTTATCTTTATATTCTCGCGTTCGCCCTCGCAGAGGGTAACGGCGTGTCCTGCGGCCTCCACGACCGAGGCGTCGTCGGTGAAGGCGGCGGAGAATGGCTGTCGATAGGCTTCGCGCAGCAGCGCGGCATCGAATACCTGCGGTGTCTGCACTATGCGCAGACGCGAGCGGTCGATCGGGTGCGACGTCTCGCCGTCGATTATACGGTATGAGTCGGCGGGTGCGACGACGGGAATGGCGGCGCCGCTCTTCTCGGCTTCGAGCAGGGCGCGGAGTATGAGTTTCTTGGATGCCAGCGGGCGCACGCCGTCATGTACGGCTATGAGCCTCACGCCGTCACCCAGAGCGGCCAGACCGTTGGCGACAGAATGGAATCGTTCGCTGCCTCCGGCCGTCACCTCGTGGCGTGCGATGTCGAAGCGTGCCGCGAGGTTGCGCCACAGCGGTATGTGCTCCTCGGGCAGCACCACGACGATGCGTGCCGCGGGCAGAGCCTCGTGCATGCGGTCTATGGTGTGTGCCAGCACGGGGCGGTTGTGCAGCATCAGAAACTGTTTGGGCAGCGCGCTCCCCATTCTGCGGCCCGAGCCTCCGGCCACGATTATGACTCCTATTGCTCCCTCTGCCATATTAGTTTCTTACCGAATCCCAATGTGTTGTCCGTATATTTCAACATGTCGGCCTCTAGATGCCACAGCTCGAGCGGAGCCACGACGGCATACGGAAACCGTTTCAGGTATATGCGTTTTGCCGCATCGTCATCCGTGCGGACGACGCGGCCCGTTATCTGCAAACCCTGTACCTTGCCCACGATCCGCGTCTCGAGCACTATCGAGGCGGCGACACGTCCGTTGCGGACCATCATGTCGGCATGGCGGGTGTGCATGTCGGATGTGAAGACAAAGCCCCCCGCGCCGTCATAGGCATAGAAGAGGTTGCAACAGTATGGTTCACCGTCGGGTGTGGCCGCCGCTATCGTCAGTACGTGGTGGCGGCGTATGAACTTCTCGATCCTGCTGTCTATCTCCATCGTTCTCCGAATCAGTTTCAAATACCGGCTGTTTACTTATCTTCTTTTGTCACGGCGGTTTCTTTGATGTCGGCCGTTGCCGCAAGCGAATCGGCCGCAGGCAGGGAGTCGAGCTGCGTGACGATCATGTCGGGCGTAGCCGTGCCGTTGAGTTCGGCAACGATGCGGTCGCGTATCTGCTCGAATGCCGCCATGTTATCCTTCGATATGGGCTCTGCGGGCTCCTGCGGCACCTTGAGCGGGTCGATCGGGGTTCCGTTCTTCCAGATGCGGTAGTCGAGGTGGGGACCCGTCGAGGCGCCCGTGCTGCCGACATATCCTATCAACTGGCCCTGTGTGACGCGTGTGCCGTTGGCTATACCCTTTGCGTAGCCGCTCAGATGGAGGTATCCCGTGACGAGATTGCCCGCATGCTTTATCTTGAGCGTGTTGCCTCCGCCTCCGCCCCAGCCCTTGAAGATGACAACACCGTCGGCAACGGCATGTACGGGCGTACCCTTCGGGGCGGCATAGTCGACGCCCAGATGGGGACGGTAAACCCGGTATATGGGGTGCAGACGTGCACGCGAGAAGCGCGAACTTATGCGTGTGAACTTGAGCGGCGCCTTGAGCAGCTGCTTGCGCAGCGAGGCTCCGTTATACTCCCAATATTGTATCTTGCCGTTCTGCTTGAAGGGTATGGCGTATATCTCCTTGCCTCCGTTGTTGAACTTGGCGCCCCAGATGCGGCCTATGCCGACGAATGTGGTGTCTACCATCTTCTCGTCATAGATGACGGTGAAGGAGTCGCCCTCCTGTATGCCGAAGAAGTCGACCGTCCATTGGTATATGTCCTCGAGGTCGGCGGCCAGCGCGTATGGCAGGCTGTCGCGCATGATGGCGCCCCAGAGTGACGATTCGATCACCGACGAACGTTTCTGGCGGCGTATGGTGACATCCTTCTGACCGGTGGTTATGGTTACCGTGTCGTTCGGGAACCCGAAGACGACGTAATCCGTAAGGTCTTTTTCGTAGACGAGATAATCCAGACGTCCGGCATTGAGCGAGTCGGTCGCAAGGAAAGCCGTATAGGGGCGTCCGGCGCGTATCTGCCGCAGTGGGAATATATCCTTCGAGGCCTTGTCGAGTTTGTCGACCGTGGCGGCCGAGACGCCGTAACGGGCGAGGATCTTGCCGAGGGTCTCGCCGTTGGCCACTTCACCCTCTTCGGTGCGGTAGTTGTCGGCGATGATGCCGAAACGTATGTCGTGTGCGGGAACTTCGGCCTCGATCTGTTCGTCGGCCTGCTCCCCGGACTGCCTGCCGTTGCAGCCGACGGCGAGCAGGAGTGCTGCGAATGCTATTGTGCGGAAAAGATGTTTCATAACGTACAAAATTAATAAAAAAATACGGATCGGCAGGATAAAGAGTCGGAAATGCGGACGTAAAAGTAAAAAAGGGGGATTCGGGTTGGTTTGTATGAAATAAATGGCTACCTTTGAAAATTGGTATGATTGAGGATGAAGCCTCGGCATGTGCCGCTGCGAATAATGTCGGCGCGCACGTAAGGGGTCATCTGCGGAGACGGAACCACGCCATGCAGACTCCCGAAGCGATAGCCTGCGGGCACGCGGCGGCGTGGGTCGGGACATTGCGGCAAGGCGCTCCTTCAATACCTCGAATGAACCTAACGAAGAACAGACGCACGATATGAGATTTTTGCTCAAACTCTTGTCCTATCCCTATCGCATGGTGGTCAATATCCGCCATTGGATGTTCGATTGCGGGTTGCTCAAGAGCGAAAAGTTCTCTACGCCGATCATCTGCGTGGGAAACATCACCGTCGGCGGTACGGGCAAGACCCCTACGGCCGAGATGATCATGGCCTACATGATGCAGTATCGTCGCGTGGCGTTCCTCTCGCGCGGATACGGACGCCGTACGAAGGGGTATGTCGAGGTCACGACCGAGTCGTCGTATCGCGACGTGGGGGACGAGCCGTTGCAGGTGAAGTTGAAGTTCCCCGACGCTCTGGTGGTGGTGTGCGAAAAACGTGCGGATGCCATTCGCCGCATCGAGGCCGAGCATCCCGAGACGGAACTCATAATCATGGACGACGGTTTCCAGCATCGCTATGTCGAGCCACGCATAAATGTTGTCGTGATCGACTCGACGCGCCCGTTCTACTTGGATCATTATCTGCCATACGGGTCGTTGCGCGACAAGGTCGACTCGTTGTACCGCGCGCACTACTTCGTCGTGACGAAGTGTCCGGAGAACATGTCGCTGCTCGACCAGCGTCTTTGGCGCAAGGAGCTGCACAAGATAGCATACCAGAAGGTCTACTTCACGCGTATAGTTCCTGCACGGGCCATACCGCTGTTCGAGACGCCGTACGGACTCGAGGAGGGTGGCGAGGTGGTCGTGATGGCCGGCATAGGCAATCCGCGCCCCTTTATTTCTGGAGCGCGCGAGATGTACAAGGTTGCGGCCACGATGACATTCTCGGACCATCACGTATATTCGGTGGGGGATATAAACCGTATCGTGGAGTGTCTGAAGCTCCATCCGAAGGCTATGCTGCTGACGACGGAGAAGGATGCCGTGAAGCTGCGCCGCAGCCGTCGCGTACCCGACTACATGCGTGAGCGTCTCTTCTATCAGCCCGTCAAGCTGGCTTTCCTCGATGGCTCGGACGAGGATTTCCTCGGCACGCTGAAGAACGACCTCGAGGGTAAGGTCCATTTGGGCGACATGTCCATCGGCGCAATCCGCGAATCGGATGAACAGAACTGATAATTTGAATTGAAATATGGTAAACAAGGTAATTCTGGTGGGCAATGTGGGTATAGATCCCGAGGTTCGCACCACCGAGTCGGGGGTCAAGGTTGCGCGTGTGCGTCTGGCCACGACGGAGCGTATATACGACCGGCAGAACAACGAGACGAAGGAGTTGACCGAGTGGCATACGATCACGCTGTGGCGCGGTCTGGCCGATGTGGTTGACCGTTATGTGCGCAAGGGCAGCCAACTCTATATCGAGGGGCGTCTGCGCACGCGCGAGTGGGTCGACAAGGACAACATCAAACGTTATACGACTGAGATTCTGGCCGACGAGATGAAGCTTCTGGGCCGCCGCAGCGACAACATGCCGCAGGGTGGAGGCTCGGCGCCCCAAGCCTCGGCAGCGGCTCCGCAGCCGAAGCCTGCGCAGGCCGATGTCCCGGCCGCGGCGGATGATCCCGACGACCTGCCCTTCTGATGGGCGGACGACGCGATGGAAGATTCCCATGAACAACAAGGGGCGGTATCTTTGATACCGCCCCTTGTTTTGTCCTCTCTTGAACGTGCTATTTGAATGGCGAGTCGGGCTCCTTCGACATGACGTAGTAGAAGAGACGGTCGACGAGTCCGGGTGCGAACTTCTTGACGAAATGCGTGGCACGTCCCTCGATCTCCATAAGGCACAGTCTCTTGCGGCGGGCGATGCCGCGTGCGACGATACGCGCCACCTGCTCGGCGGTCATCATCTTCTCCTCCTTGCGGGGCGTTGCGCCCTGTTGCGAGCCGTTGGCCGTGAGGGCCGAGAAACGGACGTTCGAGGCGGTGAATCCCGGGCATGCGACCATTACGTGTACACCTTTCTTGAGGTTCTCGATGCGTATGGTCTCCAGAAATCCCGTCATGGCAAACTTCGATGCCGAGTAACCCGTACGTCCGGGCAGTCCGTGTATGCCGGCTACGGACGATATGCCCACCAGCGAGCCGTGCGACTTCTGGAGATAGGGCAGGGCATACTTGGTGCAGTAGACGGTGCCCCAGAAGTTGACATCCATAAGACGGTGCAAAACATCGAGATCAACGTTGTCGAAGAGCGCACGCATCGAGATGCCGGCATTGCAGATCATCACGTCGATGCCGCCGAAGTTCTCTACGGCCGTATCGATCAGCCGTTTGCAATCTTCCGGTCGGGTTACGTCGGTGGCGCACCATGCGGCGCGGCCTCCCTGCTGCTCTATGCTGCGGCACAGGGCCTCGAGTTTGTCGGCGTGTCGCGCGCCCAGAACAACCTTGGCCCCCATCGAGGCGTAGACCTTCGCCATTGCCTCGCCTATTCCCGACGAGGCTCCCGTGATGACCACGGTCTTATCCTTCAAAGCGTTTTTCATATCCTGTTCGTTGTTTTGTTTTATCGTTTAAGCAGTACGAGCCGCATTGTCACATGTCGCTGCCGCCGTTTCGGGTATCTCGAACGTAAGGGTGTCGTACGCGAGATGCACCCCCTCGGGAAGATGCTGCGAGGCCTCGGCATAGAGTCCTATATCGTGCGACATGTGTGTCAGGAATGCCTGCCTCGGCTTGATGCGGGCGATAAGATCGAGTGCCTCCGCGACGTTGAAGTGCGAGTAGTGGGGCGTGTATCTCAAGGCGTTTACGACCATTGTGTCGGCGCCGCGCAACTTCTCGATCTCGCCGTCGAGCAGAGCCTTGAAGTCGGTCATGTAGACCAGCGGGCCGATGCGGTATCCCGTCACCTCGAACCGCTCGGAGTGAGTGCCACGTATGGGGATGATGGTTACACCCTTGACGTCGAATGGCCGCGTGGTGTCTATATCGTGCAGTTCCATCTCAGGTGCACCGCGGTACTTGTCGGCGATGAATGCGTAGTCGAAAGCCTTGCGTACGTATGCGGCCGTGCGCGGGGCGGCGTATATGTCGACACGGTGTATGACGGGGTAGTCCACGAAGTTGAATGCGCGCACGTCATCCAGACCGGCTATGTGGTCGCGGTGCTCGTGCGTAAGAAGTATGGCGTCGATGTGGCGTACGCCCGTGCGCAGCATCTGACAGCGGAAGTCGGGGCCGGCGTCGATCACGATGCGCCGTCCCTGCGTCTCGACCATGGCGGCCGTACGCAGACGGTTGTCGTGCGGGTCAGTCGAAGTACAGACCCGACATCGGCATCCTATTACGGGCACCCCTTGCGAGGTCCCTGTTCCGAGAAACGTGAATTTCATATCTTGTCGCTGCTTGCAGCCTTAACTCTTATATTATATAACGTTCAGGCTTGGCATTGCCGTTACGCGTTGTCGGGGTCGTATCCCGTATCCTCGGCAAGGGCTGTGCCGTTTGCGGCGGCTACGGCCAACACGTCGCACCGGTTGTTCTCGACGGTGGAGGCGTGCCCTTTGACCCACACGAACCTCACATGGTGACGGCGGTATATGCGCAGGAAACGCATCCACAGATCGGGATTTTTCTTGCCGGCGAAACCCTTTTTCTCCCAGCCGAAGACCCATCGTTGGTTTACCGCCTCGACCACATATTTCGAGTCGGAGTATATTGTGACGTCGCAGCCGTCGAATTTGAGCGCCTCGAGCGCCACGCATACGGCCATAAGCTCCATGCGGTTGTTGGTCGTCAGACGGTATCCCGCCGAGAGTTCCTTGCGGTGGGGGCCCGACATTAGGACTATGCCGTAACCTCCGGGTCCCGGGTTGCCGAGCGACGAACCGTCGGTATATATCGTTACGTTGGCCATAGAGTTGTTTGGCTGAGGTCGGCAATCTTCAATCTGCCGACATGATGACGGCGGGCCGTGACGGGCGTACGCATCGCATACCCTCACTGCCCGCCGTCGGGTTGTTACTTCAATGCAGCCAGCTGCTCGCGTATGGCTGCGATCTTGGCCTCGGCGTCGGCCTTCTTGGCGCGCTCGTTGGCCACGACCTTCTCGGGTGCCGAGTTGACGAAACGTTCGTTCGAGAGCTTCTTCATCACGCTGGCGAGGAATCCCTCGAGATATTCGAGGTCGGCCGTAAGGCGCTTGGTCTCGGCCTCGCGGTCGATGTTGTCGCCCAGCGGCACGAAGTACTGCGTCGTCTTGACGATGAATGCCGCTGCCGCCGGATCCTTCTCTGTGACGGTCTCTATGGCCGATATGTTGCCCATCTTGACGATCACGGGAGCGTATGACGCAGGGTAGTTCTCGTCGACGATGACCTTGAGCGTGAGCGGCTGCTTCTGGGCTATGTTCTTCTGCTTGCGTACATTGCGTATATCCGTTATGGCCTCCTTTACAAACTCGAAGCGTGTCAGCAGCGCCTCGTCCCACTGCTCGACGGCGGGTGCCGGCGCATACATGATCGACTCGCCCTTGGCGCGGGGTGTCAGATCCTGCCATATCTCCTCCGTGACGAATGGCATGAAGGGGTGGATCAGGCGCATGAGCATGTCGAAGTAGTGACGCGTGGCGTCGATGGTCTTGCGGTCGGCGGGCGAGCCGTATGCGGGCTTCACTATCTCGAGGTACCAGCCGCTGAAGTCATCCCAGAAGAGCTTGTAGATACGCATGAAGGCCTCCGATATGCGGTACGACGAGAAGTTGTCCTCGATCTCGGCGAGGGCCTTGGCGAAGGCGTTGCGGAACCACTCGACGGCCAGCGCATTGTTGTCGCTCTGTGCGAGGGTCTCGTCCACCGTCCAGCCGTTGATGAGACGGTAGGCGTTCCATATCTTGTTTCCGAAGTTGCGTCCCTGCTCGCAGAGAGCCTCGTCGAACATCACGTCGTTGCCGGCCGACGATGAGAGCATCATCGCCACACGCATGCCGTCGGCGCCGTACTTGGCTATCAGGTCGAGCGGGTCGGGCGAGTTGCCGAGCTGCTTGGACATCTTGCGGCCGAGTTTGTCGCGCACGATACCCGTGAAATATACGTTGCCGAAGGGTTTCTCGCCGCGGTATTCGTATCCCGCCATGATCATGCGCGCCACCCAGAAGAAGATGATGTCGGGGGCGGTGATAAGGTCGCTCGTCGGATAGTAATACTCGATTTCGGGATTATGCGGGTTGCGTATGCCGTCGAATACCGATATGGGCCAGAGCCATGAACTGAACCACGTGTCGAGCACATCCTCGTCCTGACGCAGGTCTGAGGCTGTGAGCGTGGCGTCGCCGGTCTTTGCACGGGCCATCTCGAGCGCCTGCTCGGCGGTCTCGGCTACGACATATCCGCCCTTGGGCAGATAGTAGGCCGGAATACGCTGACCCCACCACAGCTGACGCGAGATGCACCAGTCCTTGATGTTCTCCATCCAGTGTCGGTACGTGTTCTTGTATTTTGCTGGGATGAACTTGATGGCATCCTCCATGACGGCACGTGTGGCGGGCTTGGCGATCTCCTCCATCGACATGAACCACTGCATCGAGAGCTTGGGCTCGATTGCCACGCCCGTACGCTCCGAATAACCCACGTTGTTGGTGTATGGCTCGACCTTCTCCATAAGGCCGGCCTTCTCGAGGTCTGCCTCGATGATGCGGCGGCACTCGAAACGGTCCATACCGACGTACATGCCCACCTTGTCGTTGATCGTACCGTCGTCGTTGAATATGTCGATCGACTCGAGTCCGTATTTCTCGCCCAGCATATAGTCGTTCACGTCGTGCGCGGGGGTGACTTTAAGCGCTCCCGTACCGAAACCTATGTCGACATACGAGTCGCGTATGACGGGTATCGAGCGGCCCACGAGGGGAACGATGACGCGGGCGTCGGCCGGAATGTCGGCATATCGCTCGTCATCGGGGTTGAGGCAGACGGCCGTATCGCCCAGAATGGTCTCGGGACGTGTCGTGGCCACTATGATGTAGCGGTCCGTGCCCTCGATCTTGTAACGCAGGTAGTAGAGTTTGCCCTGCGACTCCTTGTATATCACCTCCTCGTCCGAGAGGGCCGTTTTGGCTGCGGGGTCCCAGTGCACCATACGCACGCCGCGGTAGATCTTGCCCTTGTTGTAGAGGTCGACGAAGACCTTGATGACGCTCTGGGTGCGGATCTCGTCCATGGTGAAGCATGTGCGGTCCCAGTCGCACGAGGCTCCCAGCTTGCGCAGCTGCTTGAGGATGATGCCTCCGTGCTTCTCCTTCCACTCCCATGCGTGGCGCAGGAACTCCTCGCGCGTGAGGCTCGCCTTGTCTATACCCTCGGCCTTGAGCTTGGCCACAACCTTCGCCTCGGTTGCGATCGAGGCGTGGTCGGTACCCGGAACCCAGCAGGCGTTCTTGCCCTTCTGGCGGGCGCGACGCATCAACACGTCCTGAAGCGTGTTGTTGAGCATGTGGCCCATGTGGAGCATACCGGTCACGTTTGGCGGCGGTATGACTATCGTGTAGGGTTCGCGGGCGTCGGGCTCCGAATGGAAAAGTTTGTTGTCGATCCAATACTCGTACCACTTCGATTCGATCTCCTGTGGCGTGTACTTGTCTGCTACCATATATTGTTATCCAAATTTGACGTTCGACCGTATTGTGCGGCCGCTGCTTGGCCATTGACGTCGGCAGCGTCGCAACCGCGCTTGACGCACGTCACGTAAAGCGCACGTTTAGCGGCAAAAATACAAAAAAATCGGTTACGATGACCGTCGTGCGGGCCGTTTCTTTGCCAAAATACTTATCTGTACCGATATATGGCGACGGGTGTCGGCGTCAAAATATGTTGACGCCGAGTAGGATGTTATGCTGAAAATTAGTATATTTGTTACAGATAGCCTGAACTACTACTGTAATTTCATTTAGAATTAAGTCTGTAACATGCATATATTCAACAGAATATTGCCCGTTGCGGCGGTAGCCGCATTGTGTGCCTGTTCGTCCGGTACGGCGACCGTGGGCGAAAAGTCCGATTCACTGCCGCCGATATTTCCGGATTATGTCGGGGTGACCGTGCCGTGCAATATCGCACCGCTCAATTTCGAGGTTCGCGGCACGGATCTCATACGTGCTGAATTCGCGGTCAAAGGCCGTAACATGCTGACCGTAGAGTGTCGCGACGGCGTGGCCGACATCCCCATCGGCGGGTGGCGCGAAATGCTGGCCGCAGCTGCGGCCGACAGCGTGCAAGTGCGAGTGTCGGCATGGGGCCCGGCGCAGCCCGAGGGGGTGGAGTACAAACCGTTTTCGTTCTACGTGTCGCCCGATTCGATAGACGGATGGGCTGCCTACCGTCTCATCGAACCGAGTTACGAGGGGTGGATGCAGATGGGGATATACCAGCGCGACCTGTCGACATTCGAGGAGAAGGTGTTGGTCGACAATTCGGTCAACAATATGGGTTGTGTCAACTGCCACACCTTTGCCGACTACTCGCCCGAGAGGATGTTGTTCCATGCGCGCGGCAAGGGCGGCGGTACGGTCTTCTTTGACGGGAAGCATGTCGAAAAGGTCGACCTGACGAAGATCGGGCCTTCGAAACAGGGTGTCTATCCCATGTGGAGCCGTGACGGACGCTACGTTGTCTTCTCCTCGAACAACACCCACCAATCCTTCTTCGGCGGGCATGGCCAGCCGCTGGAGGTGTATGATCAGGGGTCGGATCTGATGATATACGACACGCAGAGCGGGAAGATGATTGTCGACGAGCGGTTCCAGAGCGAGGATCGCTGGGAGACATTCCCCGCGTGGACACCCGACGGACGGTGGCTTGTCTTCTGTTCGGCCGAGCCGCATTCGATGCCGCTTGAGCGCGAGAAGGTACATTATGATATCCTGCGCGTAGGTTTCGACCCCGATACGGGACTGCTGGGCGAGCGTGTCGATACGCTCTACGATGCACGGCGCGAAGGCGGCAGCGCCTCGTTCCCGCGCATATCTCCCGACGGGCGGTTCCTGATGTTTGCCGAGGCCGATTACGGTACCTTCCCCGTGTGGCACGATGAGGCCGACATGGCGATGCTGCGCCTTGAAGACGGAGAGCGCATGGACGTATCGGCACTGAACAGCGATCGCAGCGAGAGCTGCCACGAGTGGTCGTCGTCGGGACGGTGGGTGCTGATCGGCAGCCGGCGGCTGGACGGCCGCTATACGCGGCTGTTCATAGCCCATGTGGCCGAGGACGGCACCTGCGGCAAGCCGTTCCTGTTGCCGCAGCAAAATCCCGAACACAACACATGGCGTCTGAAGTCATACAATACGCCGCAGTTCATACGAGGCGAGGTGCGGCTGCCAGAAAAAGAGTTGAAGAATCTGTTTAAGTAGAGTCCCGATGAAAAAGATCATATTGCTGCATTCGGCCGTGGCGGTGCCCGTGCTGTTCCTATTCTGGCTTCTGGCCTATCGCAATACGCTTTGGTGGATGGAGGGCATGTCGTTCTTCTCGACGCTGCCCGACTTCGCCGTGCTGCAGGCGAGGCTGCCGTCGGGATTGCTTGAGTATGCGGCCTCATACCTGTTGCAATTCTACCATTCGGCCGTGGCGGGGGCCTTGTTGCAGACCCTCTACGGATGGATCGTCATGATATGTGCCGATGTGGTCGTATGGCACGTTGTGCGCCGTGCTTCACTGTCATGGATATCGTTTATTCCCGTCGGGATATTCGTGTCGCTGCAGTGCCGTTACAATGACGGCGTGGGGTCGATCGTATGGGCGCTTGCCGCCATTGCTGCCGCCATTGCTGTCGTATGTGTTATACGTCGTCCGGAGCATTATGATACGGGGCTTGACCGCAGATCGCTGCTGCGCATCGTGGTCATGCCGCTGGTGCTGCTTGCGGCAGGGGGCGCAGTGTCGCTCTCGATACTCGAGAACCGTGTGCGCGAACGCCTCTATCGGGTGGAGCGTCTGGCCGAGGATAAGGATTGGGACCGTATTCTGGAGATCGTCTCGCCTGAAGTGTCGGCAGAGGATCCCGTACGGCGGCGTTACGCCCTGCTGGCTTTGGCCGAGAATGGGCAGCTGGGAGAGAAGTTCCTGCGTTATGGCGTTAAGGGCTCGGATGATTTCTTCTTTGCCGGCAGTGCCGATTTCGTGGGGTGCAACTTCAACGCCCTGTTGGCCCGCAGCCTCGGTCTCGACAACGAGGTGATACACCAGTCGTTCCAACTCAACTCGCTCTCACCGCTCGGATATTCGTTCCGTTCGATGCGCCGTATAACGGATGCCTTCCTGCGGGAGGGAAATACGGTTCTGGCCGAGAAATATATGCGCATATTGCTGCATTCGACCTGCCATAAATCGTGGGTCGAGAGCCGTGTGCCGCGCATGATCTCTCTTCTGGAGAGCCCCGAGCAGCATGAAGAGGACAACATATTGACCTGCGCCACAAGCGACGAACCTCTGTTGATGGATATGGCGTGTCTGTGGGATGCCCGTCCCGACAACCGCATGTGTGCCGACATATTGTTGTGCGGAATGCTCGCCTCGCGGCAGATGGACAAGTTTGCCATGCTCTTTTCGCGCATATATGCCAACGCATATTCCGGCAGTGATGTTTTGCCGCGATATTACGAGGAGGCTCTTCTGGTGCTTGCACGGCAGAATCCCGACATCTTGAAACGCTATTCGTTCAGCAGTTTCCGCACGGAGGCCTTCGACAAGTTCGCCGCATTGATGGATGCCGGCCGTTACGACGATGCACGTGCGGCATATCCCGACAGTTTCTGGAGCTATCTCTATGCGGCGATGTGACGCAGGCCGTTGCAACAAGGCAAAAGCCCCGATCGACATTTGGATCGGGGCTTTCTTTATCTGTGGAGATGTTCTTTTCGGGCTATAAAAATATCAGCTGCATGAGTATGTATACGGGCAGCAGTATGATGATCGAGAACTTGAACATATATCCGAAGAAGCTCGGCATGCGGATGCCGCTCTGCTCGGCTATGGACTTGACCATGAAGTTGGGGCCGTTGCCGATGTATGTCATGGCGCCGAAGAATACGGCTCCGAGCGATATGGCTGCGAGCAGCATCTCGGGGACGTCGGCCACATATTCGACTCCGTCGACATGTGGCAGGCCTGTTGCGACGGTGTGGAAGGCGAGGGCCGTGGGGGCGTTGTCGAGGAATTGCGACAGGGCTCCCGTGCCGTAGTAGAACTGCCACGGATGTGTCAGTCCGAGTGCTGCGGCGTTGGCGTTGAGGTATATAAGGGCGGGGGTCATGGTGGCGAAGATGCCGACGAAGAGTACGGCGACCTCGACTATGGGCTCCCATGAGAAGCTGTTTGCGCGGCGTATCGTACTGCGTGTGATCGCCAGCGAGACGACGGCTATGACAACGAGGAGGATCTCACGCAGGAAACGTATGTAGAACGGGGCCTCGGGGTCGGCCATGGCCGTGATGTATGAGTGGTTGACGAGCGAAACGGTCAGTACGATGGCTATCAGAGCCAATATGTTGCGTTTGCCCGTTATGCGTATCTTGGCGCCGTTGTCAGAGCGTATGCCGCGCACTTCGGCAGACTCTTTGCCGAAGTAGTGGCGGTCAGTGAAATAGTATATGAGGATCAGCAGGCCTCCCGTGAAGAGCCATTGCGGGGCGAGGTTCATGAACCAGAAGAAGTCGGCCCCGCGCAGATAGAGCAGGAAGAGCGGGGGATCGCCCAGCGGTGTGAGGATACCGCCGCAGTTGGCCACCAATGCTATGAAGAACAATATGGTGTGGGTTTTGTATTTGCGTTGGCGGTTGATCTCTATAAGGCGGCGTATGAGCAGCATTGCGGCGCCGGTTGTCCCCATGAACGAGGCGAGGACAAAGCCGCTGCACAGTATTGATACATTGGCTGCGGGGGTCGGTGCTACGTTGCCCTCGATGCGTATGCCTCCCGTGACGATGAAGAGCGAGGCGAGCAGTATGATGAAGGGCAGATAGTCGTAGAGCATCTGGTGGAGGAGATTTTCTCCCAAGCCGTTCATCTCGAGATATATTCCGGCGGCAATGGCCAGTGCGAACGATACGTACAGTTTGTGCAGGTTGCTCTGCCACCACTTTCCGGCGGCCAGAGGCATTACGGCTATGCTTAACAACATCAGGACGAAGGGGATCATCGCCCATGGTTCCAATTGGTGCATTGAGTTCGTGAAATAATTTATGAAATTTTGGGGCGAAGATACTAAAAATAACCAAAAAGCAAAAGCCGTGTCGGGCATAGGGTCGGGGATACGGGCGACGATTGCCGACTTCGGGGAGAGAAATGGTGCCGTTTGTTATGGGGTTGCATACGATAAGAGGTGCCGTTTACGTTCTGAAATGAAATAAGGTTACGGGGCCGCCTGCGGGGAGTTCAGTGCCCGGAAGTTATTAACAAAGTGTTAAACCCCGAGGCGATTCCGGCCAAAAAATATTATATTTGCAACCGTGAAGGAGTGTAACTATGAGTAACAAGAAGAAAGATAATATCGATTTGACCGATTTTGACGTTATGCCCGATGTGCTCGACGGAAAACATCAGGTCATACCCATCATAACCGGCGGCGACGAGGTGACCGAGAATGTGGCCATCCCCGAATCGCTGCCCATATTGTCATTACGCAGTTCGGTGCTCTTCCCGGGCGCCATCACACCCATTACCGTCGGCCGCGAGAAGAGCATAAAGCTCGTGCGTGACGTCAATGCCGAGGGCGGCTTGCTGGGAGCCGTGCTGCAGCGTGAGAGCGAGGTCGAGATACCGGCTCCGGACGACATGTACAAGGTCGGTACGGCGGCCCGCATAATCAAGATTCTGGAGATGCCGAACGGCAATCTGACGGTTATCCTGAGCGGTCTGGAGAAGATCGAGGTGGGTGAGTACCTGCAGTCGGAACCATATCTGCGCGCTACGGTGCGCACCATACGCGACTCGCAGCCCGATGCGGGCAATGTCGAGTTTCAGGCTCTGGTGGACTCGGTGCGCGAGGTGTCGCTCAATATAATCAACATCTCGCCGTCGATGCCCAAGGAGGCGGCTTTTGCCATAAAGAATATCGACTCGCAGCGCGGGCTGATAAACTTCATCTGCTCGAACATGGACTTCTCGGACGAGGACCGTCAGGCTCTGCTGGAGGCGCCGGGACTTCTGGCGCGTGCGCGCAAGCTGTTGGAGATATTGGTCCGCGAGCAGCAGCTGGCCGAGCTCAAGGGTGAGATACAGGAGAAGGTTAAGCGCGAGATCGACAAGCAGCAGCGCGACTACTACCTGCAGCAGCAGATGCGTACGATACAGGACGAGTTGGGAGACAGTACGGATGCCGAGATCGAGCAGATGCGCGAGGCTGCGACCAAGAAGAATTGGCCCAAGGAGGTCGGCGAACTTTTCGAGAAGGAGCTCTCGAAGGTGGAGCGTCTGAATCCCGCCGTGGCGGAGTATTCGGTACAGATGACCTATCTGCAGCTGATGCTCGAGCTGCCGTGGAACGACGTGACGCAGGACAACCTCGACCTGACGTGCGCGCGCCGTCAGCTCGATGCCGACCACTTCGGTCTGGAGGAGGTCAAGGAGCGTATTCTGGAACATCTGGCCGTCATAAAGCTCAAGGGAGACATGAAGTCGCCCATACTGTGCCTCTACGGGCCTCCGGGTGTGGGCAAGACGTCGCTCGGACGTTCCGTGGCTACGGCCTTGGGACGCAAGTTCGGCCGCATATCTCTCGGCGGCCTGCACGATGAGGCCGAGATACGAGGCCACCGCCGTACCTACATCGGCGCCATGCCCGGACGTATCATCCAGACGATCAAACGGTGCGGTTCGTCCAATCCGGTGATCATACTCGACGAGGTGGACAAGGTGACCGTAAGCAACCACGGCGATCCGTCGAGTGCGCTTCTCGAGGTGCTCGACCCCGAGCAGAATACCACCTTCCACGACAACTACCTCGATACGGAGTACGATCTGTCGAAGGTGCTGTTCATCGCTACGGCCAATGACATCAGCGGCATCAACCCCGCGTTGCGCGACCGTATGGAGATGATCAACATTCCGGGATATATCACCGAGGACAAGGTACGTATCGCGTCGGAACACCTTGTCCGCAAGCAGTGTGAGGCGCACGGTATAAAGGAGGGCGAACTTGTACTGTCGGATGCCGTCATCGAGAAGATCATCACCGAGTACACGCGCGAATCGGGTGTGCGTTCGCTGGATAAGAATCTGGCGAAGATAGCCCGTGCGCGGGCCAAGAATATCGCCTTTGACGAGCCCTATCAGCCCGAGATCACGGCTGAGGATGTGGTCAAGATACTGGGCAAGCCCATCTTCCGCAAGGATGAATACGAGATCGGCGGTATGATCGGCGTTGTGACGGGTCTGGCATGGACGTCCGTGGGCGGCGAGATCCTCTACATCGAGTCGGTGCTTACGCCCGGCAAGGGAGGGTTGAGCCTTACGGGAAATCTGGGCGACGTGATGAAGGAGTCGGCAACGATAGCATACGAGTGGGTGCAGGCTCACTGCGAGGAACTTTACATTTCGCCCGAGATGTTCGAGAAACACAACCTCAACATACATGTTCCCGAGGGAGCCATCCCGAAGGACGGGCCTTCGGCCGGTATAACGATGGTTACGTCGATCGTCTCGACGTTCACGCACCGTGAGGTTTGCGAACGCATAGCGATGACGGGCGAGATGACCTTGCGCGGCCGTGTGATGCCCGTGGGCGGAATAAAGGAGAAGATCCTTGCGGCCAAGCGCGCCGGTATCACCGATCTTATACTGTGCGAGGATAACCGTAAGGATATCGAGGAGATAAAGCCGGATTACATAAAGGGTCTGACCTTCCACTATGTGAAGAACATATCCGAAGTGCTTGATCTGGCGTTGAAGAAGTAGAACGAGCGGCGCGGCCGTGTCGCGGATGTGTCCGCGATGCGGCCGCGTCTGCTGTATATATGGCATAATATGCGATTCATAGCGATAATACCGGCGCGATATGCGTCGACGCGTTTCGAGGGCAAGCCGCTGGCCATGCTGGGGGGCAAGCCCGTCATACGCCGTGTCTACGAAAGGGTCTCGGCCGTAGTGCCCGATACGCTCGTGGCTACGGACGATAAGCGTATTGCGGATGCCGTAGAGGCCTTCGGCGGGCGTGTGGTTATGACCTCGAACAAGCATCGCAGCGGCACGGACCGTTGTTATGAGGCCTACTGCAAGCAGGGGGCGGAGTTCGACGGCGTGATAAATGTGCAGGGAGACGAGCCTTTCATCACGGCCTCGCAGCTGGATGCCGTCATGGCATGTTTCGATGACGTGGCAACGGAGATAGCCACGCTTGTAAAGCCCTTCTCCGCGAGTGACGGTATGGCGGCGTTGGAGAATCCCAACTCACCGAAGGTGGTCATAGACGACAAACTGCATGCGTTGTACTTCTCGCGGTCGGTCATACCGTATCTTCGGGGTGTCGACCGCAGCGAGTGGCTGCAGCGTCATACCTTCTATAAACATATCGGTCTGTATGCTTTTCGCAGCGATGTGCTGCGGCGAGTCACGTCGCTGCCGCCCTCGACTCTCGAGCAGGCCGAATCGCTCGAACAGTTGCGCTGGCTGGAGAACGGCTACCGTATCGGCGTAGGCATAACCAACGTGGAGACCGTGGGAATAGACACACCGGAGGATCTGGCGCGCGCAGAGGAGTTTCTGCGACAGCATCCCGAACGTTGAGGCTACACCATATATAAAATACATAACAGAAAAATCGGAGAAAATCGAGCGTATGAAATTCATAGCTGGACCTTGTGTGATCGAGTCGGCGGAGTTGCTGGACACCGTTGCCGAGCGGTTGGTTGAGATAAACCGCAGCCTTGGCGTGGACATAATATTCAAGGCGTCGTTCGACAAGGCGAACCGTACATCGCTGGAGTCGTATCGCGGTGTGGGTATGGAGCGCGGGTTGCAGATGCTGGACGACGTTCGCCGCAAGTGGGGCCTCAAGCTGCTTACCGACATACACGAGTCGTATCAGGCGGCACCCGTCGGCGAGGTTGTCGACGTGATCCAGATACCGGCATTCCTGTGTCGTCAGACCGATCTGTTGACGGCGGCTGCAAGGACGGGACGTACCATCAACATCAAGAAGGCGCAGTTCCTCTCGGGCGAGGATATGAAATATCCGTATGAGAAGTGCATACGTTCGGGCGCGGGCGAGGTGTGGCTCACCGAGCGCGGCAACATGTACGGATACAACAATCTTGTGGTCGATTTCCGCAACATACCCGACATGTTGCATATATCGCCCACGGTGGTGATGGATTGTACGCACAGCGTGCAGCGTCCGGGCGCCGCAGGCGGAAAGACGGGCGGCAACCGCGAGTTTGTGCCGGCAATGGCTTTGGCTGCAAAGGCATTCGGTGCCAACGGATTCTTCTTCGAGGTGCATCCCGATCCCGACCATGCGTTGAGTGACGGCCCCAATATGCTCCGGCTGGATGATCTGGAGGGTGTGATAGCCTCTCTGCTCTGATATTGCGGCCGCGGTGACGAGGACAGGTAGATTTTAGAAGATATTTGACACAGCTGCACGGTGTGTGGAACAGGGGTTTGCGGTTATGGGATTATGTGCCCGGAAACCGTAAGAGAGTCGGTTGTCGGCTGAAATGAATATAAAAAGTATAGAAACCTTATAATGAACAGTGTATTGACTTCACAGGAGATTCTCGACCTTGCGCGCCGGACGCTACGCACAGAGGCCGAAGCGTTGGAACGCATGGCGGATATGCTCGACGGTAATTTCGTCGCCGTAGTGAACAGCATACTGGAGAGCCGCGGCAAGGTTATAGTCACGGGTATGGGCAAGTCGGGACTCGTGGGCCGCAAGATCGCGGCCACGCTGGCAAGCACCGGCACGCCGAGTTTCTTCCTCCATCCGGGGGAGGCGTTCCACGGCGATCTGGGCATGATCTCGGCCGATGACGTGATTCTGGCGTTATCGTATTCGGGCGAGACGGACGAGGTGCTGAAGATCGTACCTTTCATACACAGCAACGGCAATCTGCTGATCTCGATGACGGGAAATCCCGAGTCGACACTGGCCAAGAACAGTGCCCTGCATCTCGACATAGGGGTGCGTCAGGAGGCATGCATACTGCATCTGGCGCCGACGACCTCGACCACGGCGCAGATAGCCATGGGCGATGCATTGGCCGTAGTGCTGATGAAGGCCCGCAACTTCACGTCGATGGATTTTGCGCGTCTGCATCCGGGTGGCAGTCTGGGACGCCGCCTGCTGATGACCGTAGGCAATGTGATGCGCAGCCATGACCTTCCGATCGTAGGACCCGACTGCGGTGCTACGGAGATGATACATACGGTCAGCCGCGGCGGTCTGGGACTTATCGTGATTATCGAGAACGACCGCATCGAAGGCATCGTTACGGATGGCGACATACGCCGTGCCATGGAGAGCCGCCAGAGCGAGTTTTTCAACATCAAGGCCATCGACATAGCCACGCGTTCGCCCAAGACGATAAACGTCGGGGCGAAGCTCATCGAGGCGGAGAAGAAGATGACGCGCTACAAGGTCAACTCGCTGCTTGCCGTCGACGATGAGGGCAAATTGAAGGGCGTGATACAGATATACGACATAAAACTATAACCGACAACTTTTCGGCTGGCAGTGCCGGCCGCTAAAACGAACCCTGAAATGAAGAGACTTCTACTTTCATGTCTGCTTGCCGCAGGCATTTGTTTCGCCGTGCAGGCGAACGACGGCGACGGATGGACGTCGCTCTTTAACGGACGTAACCTCAAGGGCTGGGAACGGCTCGGCGGCAAGGCCGTGTTCAAGGTCGAGGATGGCGCCATCGTGGGCGTCAGCACCAAGAATACGCCCAATACCTTTCTTGCGACAAAGGAGCGCTACGGCGACTTTATCCTTGAGTTGGAGTACAAGGTCGACGAGGGTGTCAATTCGGGAGTGCAGTTCCGTTCGCAGTCGCGTGCCGATTATCAGGACGGCCGCGTGTATGGATACCAGTTCGAGATAGATCCCGCCTCACCGGCGGGCAATTGCGGCGTCTATGACGAGGCTCGTCGCGGATGGCTCTATTCGCTTGAGAACGAACCGCAGGCTCGGGAGGCGTTTCGCCACGGCGAGTGGAACAAACTGCGTATCGAGGCTGTGGGCCATTCGTTGCGCGTGTGGGTTAACGGCGTGCCTACGGCCGATATCGTGGACGATGCCGACAGTGAGGGTTTCATAGCCCTGCAGGTGCACGAGATAGGCGACTCGGACGAAAAGGCCGGTACGACGGTCCGCTGGCGCAACATACGTATCAAGACCGGAGACCTGTCGTCGGATCTTACGCCTGTGAGCGATGCTATTCCCGAGCGCAACCATATCCTTAACAGCATCTCACCGCGAGAGGCTGCCGAGGGGTGGCAGCTGCTGTTCAACGGACGCGATCTGCAGGGTTGGAAGAGCCTCTCTGGAGGCGACATGACGAAAGGCTGGGGCGTAGAGAACGGCGAGCTGGTGATACATGCCAAGTCGGGCGCCGGAGATATCGTCACCGACCGTATGTACGGCAGTTTCGACCTGAAGGTCGACTTCCGCATCACGAAGGGTGCCAACAGCGGTATCAAGTATTTCATCAATTCGAACGGCAGCGTCGGGTGCGAGTACCAGATTCTCGATGACGAGAACCATCCCGATGCCAAGATGGGCTTCAACGGCAACCGCCGTCTGGGATCGTTGTACGATCTGATTCCCGCGCAGGGGTGGCAGTATGTCGACAAGTATGGCTGGAATACTGCCCGCATCGTCGTGCGTGGAAACAAGGTCGAGCATTGGATCAACGGACACAAGATCCTTGAATACGAACGTGGCAACATGATGTGGGACACGATCGTCTCGCACAGCAAGTTTGCCCGAGTGAAGGGCTTCGCGGCCGACAGCGAAGGATATATATTGCTTCAGGATCATAACGATGAGGTTCACTACCGTAATCTGAAGATCCGCATATTGGATTGATTTATCGGAGGAAATGGTTATGAAGGATACGGTTATAAAAGCTGCCGTCAAGCGCCGCGAGCTGTGGATATGGCTCACGTGTTTCATCGTGGCCAACGTGGTCAACATCATTACGATTATATGTTATTCTACGCCGTGGTACGAGGTCTTTACACAACTCGGGTATGTGGTGGCGCTGTCGGTGCTGCTCTATGTGTTGACGATCGTGGTGCGTGTGGTGTGGTTCGTGGTTCGGCGGTTGACATCACACGAAGATAAACATTGACGTGGAGGAGTTCCGTTACAGTACCAAAAACGAGCTTTACCCTGTGGCCTATGCCGGCGTGAGAGCCATGCACACACGTCTGGAGATGGTGTTGGTCGGGGTGTCGGAGCCGTTGTCGCGCTCGCTCTGTGAGTCGCTTGAGAGGGATGTGCGGGCAATGGAGCACATCTTCGACCGTCACGATGCCGCGGCACAGATCGCTGCGGTCAATGCTCGCGGCGGAATGGAGGATGTGGCCGTGGGTGACGAGTTGTTCATGGCACTGGAGCTGTGTGAGGCATTCCGCCGCGGTACGGAAGGGTATTTCGATATTACGGCATGCTCGGATCACGACCGGACGGGTGCGGGATATACGCTCGATGCTTCGGCGCATACGGTGCGACTGTATGGCCGCGGCACGATGCTCGACATGGGCGGCTTTGCCAAGGGATATGCTCTGGAGCGGATGCGTCGTATGCTTTCCGAGGCCGGAGTCGCGCAGGCGGTGATAAATTTCGGCGACAGCTCGATTACGGCCATAGGACACCATCCTTACGGTGAGTGGTGGCCTGTCGGTGTCGAGGCCGGTGCAGGGCATAATGTCGCGGTACACGAGTTACATCTTTGCGACAGCGCCATGTCGGTTTCGGGCCGCAGCCGCGGGGGAGAATATCACATATTCGATCCGCACGACGGCCGCAGAGTGGTGTGTGACGATACGGTCGTTGTCACGGGCCGTTCGGCATTGGTGTGCGAGGTGCTCTCGACGGCGTTGTATGCCGCGCCTGCGGCGCGGCGCCGTGCCATAATGTCGCGATATGAGGGTTATGCGGCCACGTTGCTGCGCTGCGGCGCCACTGGAGGGTGTCAGGCATCGGCGGTATGAGGTGGCGCAGACGCAGACGGATTTTATGGGTAATGATAAAAAGATAAAAATAAAAATAGCGATACGATGGACAGAAAGGAATTTTTGAAGGATTGCGGCCGCATGGGTTTTGCCGGGTGGATGCTGTCGCTCTTTCCGTGGTTGGAGTCGTGCAGCGAGGCCACGCGCCGCGAGGTACAGGGCGAAAAGGCCCGTATAGGTATCATCGGTACCGGTTCGCGCGGACTGTTCCACATCCAGCACCTGCTGCAGATGCCGCAGGTGGAGGTGACGGCACTGTGTGACGACTACACGCCGCATCTGGAGGATGCCGCGCAATATTTCCCCGCGGCGAAACTATACAGCGACTATCGGCAGCTGCTCGAGGACCGGAATGTAGACGGTGTGATCATAGCCACGCCGCTGTATCTGCATGCGCCGATGACGCTCGATGCCATGGAGGCAGGCAAACGGGTCTTCTGCGAGAAGGCCATGGCCTATTCTCAGGAGGATTGTCTACGTGTGTACAACCGTCGCAAGGAACTCGGGGCGGTGCTCTTCATCGGTCAGCAGCGCCTCTTCGACCCGAAGTACATCAAGGCCATGGGCATGATACACGAAGGGCGTATAGGCGAGGTTGTGGGCGTACGCAACTACTGGTATCGTAATAACAACTGGCGTCGTGATGTCCCCTCGCCGGAGCTGGAGCGGCGCATAAACTGGCGTCTTTACAGCCAGTATTCGCGCGGCCTGATGACCGAGCTGGCATGCCATCAGCTGCAGAACGGTTCGTGGTCGCTGGGGATGCTCCCCGAGCAGGTTATGGGATCGGGGCATCTGGTACATTGGACCAAGGAGGATCAGCGCGACGTGTATGACACGGTGAGCGCCATCTTCACATATCCCAACGGCGTGAACATGACCTTCGAGTCGATCATCTCGAACAAGCACTTCGGTATGGGCGAGCAAATCCTCGGGTCGAAGGGTACGATTGACCTTATCTCGGGCCTCATATACAGTGACGATCCCATGCCCAAGGGCAGCGGCATACATCAGCTTGTTACGCAGATCGAGAACGGCATCATGAGCAACTCGGTCTTCGCTGGCACGAGCTGGGCGGCCGAGACGAGCCCTCTGGCGCCGGGCCTGCCGATCATGCCCAACGTCACGGTCAATACGGGCGAGAGCACCATAGGTGCCGAGGCCGACGGTTCGAAGGAGATTATCGAGGCCTTTGCCAATGCTGTAATCACGGGCAAGCAGCCCGAGAAGATACTCGAGGAGTCGTATTATGCCACGCAGTTTGCGCTGTTGGCCGACCGTGCCATGCACGAGAATCGTATTCTGACGCTCGACGAGCAGTTTAAGATCCCATACGAGCCGATTCGGAACAAAGCTTGATATGATGGAACGGTAGTGTAACGATAAGGCTGTGCGTAGGTAATATGCGCGGAGGATGCACATGAGGCGCTGTAAGTGAACATATATATAAATTCGGAGCCATGTACAGGAGTTTGCGGGATTATATCGTAGAGTTGGAACGTCGCGGCGAGTTGCTGCGCGTGGCGGCGAAGGTGTCGCCGCGGTTCGAGATTGCCGAGATCACCGACCGCATGGCCAAGAGCAAGGGCGGCGGCAAGGCTCTGCTGTTCGAAGATACGGGCACGGAGTTCCCCGTCATAACCAATATGATGGGTTCTGACAGCCGTATGGCTTTGGCTCTGGGTGTGGAGCGTCTGGACGACATAGCCGACCGCATAACAGCCCTTCTGGGCGAGGCGCTCACTCCGAAGGGTTCGCTTATGGATAAGTTACGCGCGCTGCCGCTGCTGGCCGAGATGTCGCGGTGGTTTCCGCAGCAGGTATCGGGACGCGGTGCTTGTCAGCATACCGTTTATCGTGATGCGGAGGTCGATTTGTGCCGCCTGCCGATGCTGCAGTCGTGGGAGTGCGACGGCGGTGCCTTCGTGACGCTGCCGATGGTGCATACGGTCGATCCCGACACGGGAGTGCGCAATGTCGGAATGTATCGCATGCAGCGTTTCGACGCGCGTACGACGGGTATGCACTGGCACATACACAAGACCGGAGCGCGTCATTACGATGCCTATAAACGTGCCGGGCGACGCATGCCGGTCGTGGTGACGCTGGGCGGAGATCCGGTATATACGTATGCCGCCACGGCTCCCATGCCCGACAATATGGATGAATACCTGTTGGCGGGATTTCTGCGTCGGCGGCCCGTGCGGCTGGTCAAGGCCCTCACGTGCGACATATACATACCCGAGGATTGCGACTTCGTGATCGAAGGTTATGTCGATCCCTCGGAAGGGAAGGTCATCGAAGGGGATTTCGGGGACCATACGGGATTCTATTCGCTGAAGGATCTCTATCCCCGGTTCCATGTGACGGCACTTACGCACCGTCGTGATGCGGTATATCCTGCGACTGTGGTAGGGGTGCCGCCCGAAGAGGATGCCTACATAGCGAAGGCTACGGAGAAGATATTCCTTGCACCGATACGTCTGGCCGTACAGCCCGAGGTAGAGGACCTGTGGATGCCGACAGCGGGAACGGCGCACAATCTGGCCGTCGTCTCTATCGACAAACGCTATCGCGGGCAGGCGCACAAGGTGGCGCAGGCGCTGTGGGGTGCGGGGCAGATGATGTTCAACAAATACCTCGTCATCACGTCGGCCGAAACGCCCATACGGTCGTTCGGGGCTCTGGCGGCGCTGCTGCGGCGTTGCGATTTGCGGCAGTGTATGATACGCAGCGAGGGCATACTCGACGTTCTGGATCACGCTACGGCGACGTGCGGTTTCGGCGGCAAGGTGGCGCTTGACCTTACGGATACCGATCCGGCAGCGGCGGTGGCCGACGTGACGCTGCCGTCGGAGGCTCATCCCGCGGGAGGTATCGAATTGTACGATACGCGCCATGTCGGGGATCTGGGTCTGGTGATACTGTATGCCGAGGTGTCACGTCCCGACAAAGTGGATATGGAGGCATATCTGCGTGAAAACGGTTTTCGCGGAGTGCGTTATGCCGTAGTCTTCGACTATCAGGCCGCCGGTGCGATGCGTGACGAGGATCTGTTATGGCTGGCGGCGGCCAATACCGACCCGCGTCGGGATGTCGTCCTCACGGCCGATGGTACGCTCACGGTCGATGCCCGCAGCAAACGGCCCGGTGTCGAGGGTAATCCGCCGCGCTTCCCGAATGTCGCCATGTCATCCATGCAGACGATACGTCTGGTGGATGAGCGGTGGGAGGAGTACGGTATCGGCCCCCGCTGGGAGTCGCCGTCACGGCGCTACCGCAAACTGTGGCTCTCGGATCGCGCCGAGTGGTAACGTCGCGGAGAGGCGGATGCTTGGGCGAGCCTGTCTGAAAAACTGTATCAACGATATATTTTTGAGGGATGAAGATCTTTACGGAAGAGCAGCGGCGGGGTTTGATCGTCGCGGTGCCTCTGTTGCTCATCGTTCTGCTGCTGTCGGTGCTTGTGGAGCGCAGGGTAGATCCCATGCTGCTGACTCCGCAAGAGGGGTCGCAGAGCGAAGCGGATAGTGTCGTGATGCGTCCGTTCGATCCCAACGAGGCCGAATACGAAGAGCTGCGCCGATGCGGTGTGCCGCCTACGGCTGCGGTCGGCATCGTGCGCTGGCGTCGTTACGGCAAGGTATATCGCATGAAGGAAGATGTAGCGTTGTGTACGGGTGTGGACGATTCGCTCTATGCCGTACTCAAACCTTATATCGAAATAGGTGAGGAGTATGCCGCGCGGCCGCGAAGCGAAGGCTCCACGTACGACTCCAAGCGGACGCGTCAGCCGAAGTCCGGAAACGAGAGTCCGGCAGCGGATGAACATGTCGTACGCATGGAGCTGCGGCCGTTCTCGTTGGATACGGTATCGAAGGCGTTCCTCATCGGGGCGGGATTCTCGCCACGGCAGGCCGAGGTTGTGCTGCGCTATCGCGACGCCTCGGGCGGCATACGCAGCGAAGAGCAGTTCCGACGCTGTTATGTCGTGAGTGACGAGATGGCCGACCGTCTGTTGCCGTATATCATATTTACGGCGGATGAAGTTCCGACTGATGAAGTTCCGACTGATGATGCGGCGGACGTGGCGGATGATATTTCTATGGTCGCGGACAAGGCGGCGCGGGCGTTGGTAGAGATAAATACGGCCGATTCTGCGGCACTGATATCGGTGCGGGGCATAGGGCCCAAGAGCGTCACGGCCATAATGCGTTACCGCGAATTGCTCGGCGGATTCTATTCGGTGAAGCAGCTGGCGGAGCTGGATGTAGTGACGGAGAGCAATTATGAAAGAATTTTGACGCAAATTTGTTGCGATAGTTGCAAAATATCAAAAATAGATATTAACTTTGCAGACCCGAAAGAGTTGATACGCCATCCCTATGTGTCGGCGAAGGCTCTGAGGCGCATAGTGAAACAACGACAATTGAAAGGAGGTTGGAGCGGAATCGAAGAGATGATCGATGATGACATATTTGGCAGAGAGGAGGCCGAAAGGCTTGCTCCGTATCTTCGATTCGTACGCGATACCATCAATTAGAGACGTTGAAGCGGCTCGTGCAGCCTGTGAGGCGGCGAGCGCAAATATCCGATGCGGCATAAGGCCATGCATAGTGTCGAGGCAGAGGCGGTGAGGGTTGTAAAGCCAATCCGAATCGGAATGCCGGGTAATGATTCGCATGAGTGTCCGCCGCGACAAAAGCAGAATAATTATTTGAAAACTATCAAAACAAAAACAGAACAATATGATTATCATGCCGGTAAAGGAGGGCGAGAACATCGAGAAGGCCCTCAAGAAGTTCAAGCGTAAGTATGAGCGTACGGGAGTGCTGAAGGAGCTGCGTCGCCGTCAGTATTTCACCAAGCCTTCGGTGGCAAAGCGTGAGGCCCGTCAGCGTGCAATATACGTAGAGCACACCTATCGTCAGGAGGAGTAGTCCCCCGTGTCGGCGTCCCTGCCCGAGGCAGGGCGATGTGCCGGAGATGAGGTGCGGAGAGTTCCGCACCTCTGTTTTTTTGTCGGTATGGCGGCGGACATAAGATGCCGGCGGCAGCGGATATTTTGTACGATGCACGGCGGCAGACGATTTTTACGTTAGGAAAAAATTTACTATCTTTACGCGGATTTATATTTGTTGAGATGATAGTAGAACTTATATCGAAATATCTCGAAACGCACAAGCGTTTGGTTGTGCCCAATCTGGGTGCCTTCATCGTGAAGATACCGGGCGAGTCGGTGCTCTTCTCGAACCTTATCAAGAACGATGACGGCGTGTTGCGGTCGCTGTTGATGTCGAGCGGCGTCTCGGAGATGGAGGCAGCTGCCGCGATAGACCGTTTTGTCTTCGAGATCCGTATCCGCCTGCAGAACAACGGTGTATGTCGTCTGGGCGGCTTCGGGGAGCTGCGCTGCGGTGCCAATGAGACCATATCGTTCGTATACTCTTCAGCGACGCCCGAAGATAGCGGCGTTGATGTCGAGTCGAAACCTTCGCGTGCGGATAACGTCTCTGCGAATGCAGGTGTCGTTAAGGATCACAATACCGCTGCTGCGCGTACCGTTGAGGGTGATGCTTTCTCGCATCAGCCTCGGAATGCGGTGTCGACGCCATCGCCTGCGCAGCCGCGTCAACAGCGTCAGGAGCCGCAGCCGTATGTGCGTACGCCGCGTCCGCAGTCGGATGTACGTTCGCAGCGGAGCATTGCGGCGGATGACAGCCGTGCGCAGTATCGTGCGCCCGAGGTTGCGGAAACAATAAGAGCGGAGCGTCACGGTGCGGAGACGCAGCCGGATTCGGATCGTGAAGTCCACGAACGGCCTCGCAGTCAGGATGTGCGCCGTGACCGTATGAAGGCTCTCTATGACGAGCCGACGATCTCCGTATCGCCCAAACGCCATCCTGCCGACTATGTCAAGGGGCTGCGTTACGGCAAGGGGCGCAAGGTGTCGCCCGACCGGGGTCTGGGTTCGCAGCCGCGCCGCCGTAATGACCGTATCCTCATCATCGCCATTGTGGCGGCGGCATTGGCCATAGCAGCCCTCGGCTACGGCTACTATTGCGATGTGCGGGCCGCTCGTATGGAGAGCGACTACTACGGTGTAGAGAACGAGGGTGTGACAAATCCCGATCTGGAGTATATCGAGGAGCCGAACGAATAGCCCGCAACAAACAGCTGAAGAGACCTTAAGATGGCTGAGAATATTGACATAACATCCGTAAAGCAGCGTTTCGGGATTATCGGCAACTCGGAGCTGCTGAATCGGGCCTTGAGCGTGGCTCTGCGTGTGGCCCCTACCGACCTGTCGGTGCTGGTCGTAGGCGAGAGCGGTGTGGGAAAGGAGTTTTTCCCGCAGATCATACACGCATACTCGGCGCGTAAGCACGCCAAATACATTGCCGTAAACTGCGGTGCCATACCTGAGGGTACGATCGACTCGGAGCTCTTCGGGCATGAGAAGGGCGCCTTCACGGGCGCTACGGATGCCCGCAAGGGATACTTCGAGGAGGCCGACGGCGGTACGATATTCCTTGACGAGGTTGGCGAGCTGCCCTTGTCGACGCAGGTGCGTCTGTTGCGTGTGCTGCAGTCTGGGGAGTTCCTGCGCGTAGGTTCGGCCAAGGTGCAGAAGACCGATGTGCGTGTGGTTGCCGCCACGAACAACGACCTGCTCAAGTCGATCGAGACGGGACGTTTCCGTGAGGACCTGTACTACCGTCTCAACACGGTGCCCATAGCCGTCCCGGCGTTGCGTGACCGTCCTGAGGATATTCCGCTCCTGTTCCGCAAATTCGCCAGCGACGTGGCCGTGCAGTATCATATGCCGCCCGTTACGCTCGACGATGGGGCACGGCAGATGTTGCAGAATTACTATTGGCGCGGGAATATCCGGCAGTTGAAGAATGTGGCCGAGCAGATCTCGGCTCTGGAGCGTACGCGCACCATCACGGCCGAAGTATTGTCGGGATATCTCACGCCCGTGCAGCCTTCGTCGTCGGCGATGGCGCCCAATGGCGGCGCGGCCGCTTCGGGCGACATGTCCACGGAACGGGAATTGCTCTACAAGATACTGTTCGACATGCGCAGCGACATAAACGAGGTCAAGCGTATGCTGACCGACATAATGCAGGGCGGCGTACACGGTGTACAGACTCCGGTGCCGACGCAGAAACGCGAGGTTATAGGGTTGCTGCCGTCGGTTTCGCGGCCTGCGGTCGTGGATGCCGTGAGCGAGGATGTGACCGAAGAGCCGCATCATGGCGAGCAGCGTACCAAGGCCGAGGTGCAGCGTGAGATGATCATACGTGCGCTGCGCAACAATAACGGCCGCCGTCGTGATGCCGCACGCGAGCTATTCATGTCGGAGCGGACGCTGTACAGACGCATAAAGGAGTTGGGCATCAAGGATGACGACATATAGAGTGCAGAGAGTGTTGGAGAGTGATAAGAGAAGAGGTTTGAGAATGAATCGTATATACCGATATGCCGTAATGGCCGTAGTGGTGCTGTGTGCGCTCTCGCTGGGTGGCTGCATCTTCTTCAAGGGCGGTTATTCGCTCTCGGGTGCAAGTATTCCGGCCGGTGCCAAGACCTTCAGCGTGGCCTATTTCCCGAATAACGCCCCGATGGTGTCGCCTACGCTGAGTACGACGTTGACCGAAGCGCTGAAGGACAAGTTCTCGCGCCAGACAAAACTGGAGATGGTGGAGGAGGGCGGCGATTTCGCCTTTGAGGGTGAGATCACGGGTTACACCTCGACCACGGCGTCGGTCTCGAGCGACAACTACGCCCTGCTGAACAGATTGACGATAACGGTGCGCGTACGTTTTACGAATGCTATCGAACCCGACAACTCCTTCAATCAGGTGTTTACGGCCTTCACCGACTACGAATCGACGCAGCTGCTGACCGACATTCAAAGTCAGCTCGACGAGGAGATCGTATCGCAGCTGGTGACGGATATATTTCAGGCTTCGGCCTCGAACTGGTAATTTGCGATGGGAAAGATATCGAACAAGGATTCCGCTGCTGCGGATAAGGTGGTCATAGAGAGCTCCGATGTCGAACTGCTCATGCGTTCGGAACGTTGGCATGACTCGTCGTCACCGTCGCCGCAAGGCGTGCAGACGGGAGTTTCGGAGGTGGCGGCAGAGCTTTGCCGTGTGCCTCATCTGGATGCTAAAACCGTTGATATATCGAAGCTTACGGAGATCACGGCGGATGATATAATAGATCGTTTTCTGCGGTCGGACAACTACCGTATTGTAGCCGAAGAGGATGGGCCTGCCGAGGAGATACTCACGGAGGCGGAGTTCAGCGGTGAGGATGATCTTGTGAGTGAGGAGTTGGCGGAGGTATACCTCGCTCAGGGGCTGAAAGATATGGCCAGAGAAACTTATCGCAAATTAAGTTTGCTAAATCCCGAAAAAAGTGTTTACTTTGCGGAACTTATCGCCAAGTTGGACGCCTCGGGTGCCGCGAAGGGTGCCAGTGACGGGTCCGGAGGGGCTGAAAAGAGTGCCGGGACAGCGAACATGGCGGCGGATGATGTCCGCAAGGAATAAAACTGTGAGGTGAAAAATAATTAAAAATATAAATTTATGTTATACACACTTTGTATCGTATTGATTCTTATAGCGAGCGTTATTCTCATTTTGGCCATTCTGGTGCAGAGCCCCAAGAGCGGTATGGCTGCCAACTTCGGTGCCGCCAATCAGGTGATGGGTGTGCGCGAGTCGGCCAATGTCCTTGAGAAGACCACATGGACGCTTGCGGCTCTGATCGTAGTGTTGAGCCTTGTAGCTACGCTGGCTATGGACCAGACGCTGGTATCGACGAGCAACAGCGCTCTTCAGAAGGATGCCAACGCCCTGATGGAGCATGTGAATACGACGGCTCCCGTTAATGCCATGCCTGCAGCCGAGATCCCCGCAACGGACGCTTCGGCTACCGACGCCGCAGCCGAGGGTGCTGCAGCCGAGCAGCCTGCTCAGGCCGAGTAACGTACTGCCGGGGGGGGGGAGAAGAGATGAGGTGGCAGGAGAAGCCGCCGGGTCCGCGGAATCTGGATAAACATGGTGGCGGATCAGGAAAACCCTCTGTCCGGTAATTGCATGTTACGGTCCCCATAGAGCCTGTTTGTTGTCGGCGTGATATGCGCTGTCAGTGTCACGAGCGGTCAAAACAGGGCAGATTGTAGGGCCGCAGGATCCGACCTACACCTTGACTTGCCGACTTCGGGATGGCATAATCGTAGATAAACAGAGTTAGACGGAGAGCATCGCGCTCTCCGTCTTTTTTGTACGTATGCGCTGCCATCATCGTTTTAGAGTTAATATTACCCATTCTCATGCGCCAGACAGTCGTGCTTCATAAGGTGTGAGATAGGCATAGTGTGGCAGTCTAAGGTCGGCTTGTCGGCATGCCTAATTTGATGCTGTCATTTGCCGCCGGGAACGACATAATGTACCTATGTATCTATTAATCTATTGTAAGAACATCGTTTGCTGAAGATTAAAAAGAAAACGCAGAGTCTGTGATTGGAACTCTGCGCCTGACATATTTGTATTGCGGCCGTTAAACTGCGGCTGAGTATATCGGGTTTGGCTTTTATTTGTTCTCTGCGGCCGTACCGGTATCTGCTGCCGTCTGCTCACGCTCTTTGCGGTGTTTGCGATCCTTTTCCTTACTGTTGTTGTCGGCATTGACAAAGTGTCGTGATATCGCCTGTGCAAGGTTGCGCGGGGCGATGTTGCGTTCGATCTTGCCGCCGAATGCGACCGATATGCCTCCTGTCTCCTCCGATACCACTACGACAATGGCATCCGACGTCTCGGTTATGCCTATGGCGGCGCGGTGGCGCGTACCGTACGATTTGGGGACGTTCGACTGCGTCACGGGCAGTATGCACTTGGCTGCGACGATACGGTTGTTCATCACGACGGCGGCGCCGTCATGCAGCGGTGCGTTCTTGAAAAATATGTTCTCCAGAAGCGGCTGTGAGAGCTGGGCGTCGAGGCGGATGCCTCCGTCGATGATGTCGCGCAGGTCGCTCTCCTGTGCCAATACGATCAGCGCTCCGGTCTTGCTCTCCGACATGTCGGTGCAGGCCGATATGATTGGGGTGAGGTTGGGGCCCGTGAAGTCGTGGGTGTTGAATATGCGGTTTATGAAGTTGAAGCCCTTGCGGCGCATGCCGATCATCTGCAGGAAGTGCCGCAGCTCGGGTTGGAAGACGATGATGATGGCCAGAACGCCGACGCTGACGATCTGTCCGAGGATCGAGGATAGCAGCTCCATGTTGAGCGCTCGCACTACGACCCAGACGATATATATGACGATGATGCCAGAGACGATGTACGGGGCATTTGTGCCGCGTGTCATGCGGTATAGTCCGAACATGATGAGCGCCACGAAGAATATGTCGATGAAATCTATGAATGTAAACGGTATGAAATCCATGGCTTGTCGATTTACGATGACAAAGGTAAAAAAAACGCAGACATGTGGGTATGTCTGCGTCGTATTTTTTAGTGTGTGTGGCGTGCTGTTTCAGTCTGAACAGCGTGCTGTGTTTTCATGCGCGGAGTGCACTCTCCGGTGATCAGCCGCAAGCGCCGCCACTTACCTTAAGGCCCGGGTGTTATTTGTCGCTCTTGGCCGCGTCGTTCTTCTCGGCGGCATAGAGCTCGTCCACCTTTGCCAGAACGGTCTCGGTTATGTCGAGGGCGTCGTCGGCATCGAGCAGGGCCGTAGCGTTCACGATGAGCTTGTATTTCTTGTCGGCGTTTATCTCCTTGATGGCGCGCATGATAAGATCCTGCGTGCGGTTCGAGAAGACGTAATTCTCCTCGTCGAGGGTCTGGGCCTCCTTTTGAGCGCTGCTCTGATAGTTTGCAATCTTCTTTTCGATGCTTTGCTGCTGCTTCTGGGCGTCGGCCGTGGTGATAAGTCCCTTCTGGTACTTCTCCTGAAGCTGCGATGCTTCATACTGGAGGTTCTTCTCCTTCTGGGCCCATGCGTTCTGAGCCTTCTCGGTCTTGTCCTTGAGCGCTACGCCCTCGGTCTGGTAGATCTGGCTCTGAGCGAGTACATAGTCGACTCTTACAAAGGCGATATCGCCGCCGGTGATAGTTTGTGTCTCGACCTCAGCTGTTTCGGTCGCAGGAGCAGTCGTCTTGTTGTCGCACGATACGAGCGGCAGCGCGGCGACGAGCAGTGTCCAAAAAACTTTTTTCATGGTATCTCTATTCCGTTTTTTAATTTTAGTTTTTGAGATAAAAATGACGTATATTTCACAAAGGTAGAAAAAAATATTTATTTTTGTATCGATCGAACTCAAAAATAACCTATGTACGAGTATATTTCCGGAAAGGTGGCCGAACTTGCGCCGACGTATGCCGTGATCGAGGCCGCCGGTGTCGGTTATTATATCAATATATCGTTGCAAACATTCTCGGCCATAGAACACTGCGCCGAGGCTCGGCTCTATGTCCACTTTGTCGTGCGCGAGGATGCGCAGACGCTTTACGGCTTCGCAGCGAAGGAGGAGCGGGAGTTGTTCCGCGCGCTGGTAAGCGTATCGGGCGTCGGGGGCAACACGGCGCGTACGATCCTCTCGACATACAGCCCGTCGGAGCTGCGGAACATCATCGCTACGGAGAACGCGGTGCTGCTGAAGAATGTCAAGGGGCTGGGACTTAAGACGGCGCAGAAGATCATTGTCGAGCTGAGCGGCAAGATGGCCGTGATGGGACAATCGGTCTCTGCGGCACCTTCTGCCTCTGCGGCCTCGGGAATATACGACGAGGCGATGGCGGCGCTCACGATGCTCGGATTCCAGCGTGCCGCCTCGGACAAGGTGTTGAAGGCCATTCTCAAGGAGTCGCCCTCGATAGCCGTCGAGGAGGCCGTGCGTCAGGCTCTGCGGCGCATGTGACCGTTTGTGGCGGGCGCATGCGGATGATGGGGGGCACGGCGCGGCCGCATATATTGTGGCAAGCGGTTGGACGTGTCGATTATTTTTCATATTTTTGCACGAATTGTTAGCTATGAGAAGATTTGTTGCCTGCATAGGCTGCATTATGGCGGTGGCGGCGTGCGCGATGTTTACCGCGTGCAAGGATAACGAAGATGCACTGACTTCACAGCGTCAGCGTATTGTTTCGTATCTTACCTCGTCGCATGTGCCGCAGCTCATAGCCGAGGAGGATGTAGAGAATTCGCTCGAACCGAACCCTCCGTTTTACGAGTTGATCGACCAGCAGGTCTACCGCTATATCTCGACATACTACGATGCCGGCCGCGAGAGCCGCGCCGTGGTAGGGATGGGTGACGAGGTGGAGCTGACATATACGGCCTATATATTCACGGGCAGTGTGCCGCGTACCACCTCGGTATATATGACCAACGACGCTACGGTGTTGGCCGCTCTGGTCGAGGAGGGTCTCAATGCCGAGTATTGGAGCACCGATCCCATGACGGTGAATTTGGGCACTACGAGTATAATAAAAGGATTGGAGCTCTCGTTATTGGGATGCAGGGAAGGCGACAGCGTGGAGGCCTACATGACCTTCGAGGCGGCATACGGCAGCGATCAGGTGGGTATCGTACCCGTCGAGTCGTCTGTCTTGTGGGTATATACCATAAACAAGCTGGTCAAGAACTGACCGTTCCTGCGCGGGGGAGATGCCGCTCATGGCAGAATGGCAATGGCGGCCGTGGATGCGCGACGGGTAAGAGACGTGGAATACAATTCCAGCCGCGGAGCGTGTGGAACGAGAGAGTGTGAAACGAAAAAAGAGTATTGCTTAAGATATGAAATTTGCAAACCGTATAATCTGTGTTGCCGTTGCCTGCGCGATGGCATTGACCTCGTGTGTAAAGTCGAGCGAGATGGAGTTCCACGAGGTGGAGCGCATAGCCTTGCAGGCGTGGATCGAGCAGCACCGTCCCGACCTGCTGGAGAACTATCAGGAGGATGGCGGTTACTATGTCGAGCTGCTTGACCGCGGCGTGGCGGACAGCCTTCCGGTGAGTGACGACAATGCGTGGTTGTGGTTCGACGTTACGTGCCGCGACCTTTCGGGCAACGTATGTCTTACGCGTGATGCCGATCAGGCGCGCATGCAGAACGCATATACCGAATATACGCACTATGTTCCCTTCTTCCTCTTCTGCGGCAAGGATAATACCTCGATGCTTGAGGGTACGCACATGGCCCTGCGCAACAAGCTCAAGATCGGTGACGAGGAGTATTCCGTACGTTACGGCACCAAGATGCGCCTCTACCTCCCCTCGTCGATAGCGGCAGGCCCGCAGGGTATGGGTGGTGACGGAGGTTACGAGGGACAATATAAGCTCGACGCCGACCGCCCGATGATCGTCGATGTGAACGTGTGGGGACATATCAATAACCCCGTGGCCTACGAGGATCAGTGGGTCAAGTCGTTTGCAACGCTGAACGGAGGCCTTGCCCCCGAGGACGAGGATGACAAGGCGGCCAAGCTGCGCCGTACCTATATGCGTCCCGTATCTCGTGCCGAGGGTGATGACGCGGAGGAGGAGGTCGTGTATGACGATCTGTGGCATCTGGCCGTGGACTCTATCGCGGGACTCTACATTAACTACAAGTACACCCCCAAGAAGGGTCTCGACTTCGACTGCCTGCGCAGCGACACGCTGCTCTATTCGGGACAGACCGGATATACGCGTGGGAAGCTTTACGGCACGAAGAGCCTCGAACAGATAAACAAGGAGATTGACGATGCGCTTCTGGAGCGTTTTGGCGATGGCCTCGATCCGGCAGATGCCGAGCCGATGGATTCGACCGACGTGGCCAAGATATGGTATGTGGCGCGCCTGCTGGACGGATTCGTGGTCGATACCAATATCCCCGAGATCAAGAAGATCGTTTACCCCGAAGCGGATGTGGACGATGATGACGAGGAGGAGGCCTACGAGTTTACTACCGATCAGGAAAACGACACTTCGAGCACCTCGAACCGTGTGGACGCATGGCGTTACGGCTTCCCGCAACTGAAGTTGGGAGCTTGGAACGTGATACTCTCGGTTTCGTCGAATGCCTATGGCGCTACGGGTGTGGCGGGAACGACAACCACGTCGTCGGGATCGTCCAACTACTACAACCCCTATTACGACTACTACAACTATTACAACTACTATAACAGCTATTACGGCAACAGCTACTATAATAACTATTACAATAACTACTATTACGACTACTATTATAATAATTATTATAACAGCTATTACTACAACAACTATCTGTACGGCAACAGTACCTCTACCGATGAGACCGAGGTAGTCACCGTTACGGAGATCCAGCCCTACACGCCCCTCATCTGGCAGGTCTATGTCGAGGAGCGCGAGACAGAGGAGGAGTAGAGCCATATACCTTCGGGCATGATCGGATGCTCTCGGAAAGAGGTCCTATGCTCAGTAAGTTACGGCCGACATAATGAAAAATATGATAAAAAGGGAATTTCCCCATGCGGGAAGTTCCCTTTTTTACGTTTTTTTAACAGAAATTTTGCGGAAAGAAAAAATATTTGTAACTTTATCTTGTAAAGAAGATTGACATATACTTAAACCTACCTAAAATAAGATCGTTATGATTATCACGTTTAATGAACTGCGCCGTATCAAGGATAAGTTGCCCAGCGGCAGCTCGCAGCGTATCGCCGATGAATTGGGTATAGATGTAGAGGCCGTAAGAAACTATTTCGGCGGCAAGCATTTCGATGCCAAGACAGGCGTCGGCATACATATCGAACAGGGGCCCGACGGCGGTGTCGTCACTCTGGATGACACGTCGATACTCGATGCTGCGATGCGTATCCTTAACGAACATAAATAATCTTCGGCGTTAAGACTTGGCGGGTCCGAATCGAACGTGAGTTCGATCCGGACCTTGTCGGTTTATAACGACGCCGGAGTATGGCATATCGGTCGGCGATAAGGTGTGCGGAGCCGTGACGGTGGGGAGTGGAAAAAACAGTGTGATCTTAAAAATAACAGGCTTATGAGGCGGTTTATGGTTATCATGGCGGCAGCGATGCTCAGTCATCTGCCGCTGGCGGGTCAGAACGGCGGCGAGGTGCCGTTCAACGGCATTGTGGAGACCGTCGCGGGTGACGGCGTGCCGCGTATGACGGTTATGTTGAAGGGCAGCAGCAAGCGTACGTCGACCGACCGTCACGGACGCTTCGGCCTCGTGAACGTACCGGAGGATGGCGTGCTGGTGCTTTCGCGTCGGGGCGAGGAGTGGGAGATACCGCTCGAGGGACGTCGCAGTATCCGTGTTGTCATGTCGGATGAAGGTGTGGTCGAATCGGAGGAGTCGGAGGAGCTCATATCGATAGGTTTTGCATTCGTCAAGCGCCGCGAGTACAATTACAGCTCCGATATGATCACGGGCGAGGAGTTGCGCCGCTCGGGACAGCAGGATCTGGTCTCGGCGCTCGTCGGGCGTGTGGCGGGGCTTATGCGCGCGAACGGCGAGCTGTCGATCCGTGGCAATGTCGATGCGCGGCCGCTGTATCTTGTGGACGGTGTGGAGGTGCAGTCGCTCGACTATATAAATATAAACGATGTGGAGTCGGTATCGGTGCTGAAGGACGGGTCGATGTACGGCATGCGCGGCGCCGGCGGCGTCATATCGGTAAAGACACACCGCCGATAACCGCCGGGGCGGGTTGCAGGCAGTCCAATATATCCGTACTGGCAATAACCATAAGGGCCGGCAGGGCAGTAACATGTCCCTGTCGGCTTTTTATATGTGTATTATATGTAATGTGCGGGAGATATGACATCGGTGTCGGTGCGGCGTGCTCCGTATCGCGGGGTACGCGGTCGGGCGGTACGTCACGGCAAGCGGCTGACAGGGGCTTTCTGCCATTTTGACCGACAAAAACATGCCCGTGGCAGGATTTTACGCCATAAATCCGCCGCGCGGGCATAAATCTTTTTTGGTATAGGGTTTGTTCATATCATGGTCGACCGCCGGTTCCGAAAGGGCCGATGGAGAGAAGATCGGTTCCGAAAGGGCCGATGGAAGCAAATTGAAAAATTAGTAAAACAAATAAAATTTTAGGTATTATGGGAAAGATTATTGGTATTGACTTAGGTACGACTAATTCATGCGTAGCAGTCATGGAGGGCAACGAGCCCGTGGTTATCCCCAACTCGGAGGGACATCGCACGACTCCTTCGGTCGTAGCGTTCACCGATAATTCGGAGCGTAAGGTGGGTGACCCCGCAAAGCGTCAGGCTATCACCAACCCCAAGCGTACGGTATTCTCGATCAAGCGTTTCATGGGTGAGACCTATGATCAGGTAGCGTCGGAGATCGCACGTGCCCCGTATTCGATCGTGAAGGGTGCCAACAACACTCCCCGTGTCGATATCGACGGCCGCCAGTATACGCCGCAGGAGATTTCGGCCATCATTCTGCAGAAGATGAAGAAGACGGCCGAGGATTATCTGGGTCAGGAGGTCAACGAGGCCGTTATTACGGTTCCTGCCTACTTCTCGGATTCACAGCGTCAGGCTACCAAGGAGGCCGGTGAGATTGCAGGTTTGAAGGTACGCCGTATAATCAACGAGCCCACGGCTGCGGCTTTGGCTTACGGTCTGGACAAGAAGAACAAGGATATGAAGGTTGCCGTGTACGACTTGGGCGGCGGTACGTTCGATATCTCTATTCTGGAGTTGGGCGACGGTGTCTTCGAGGTTAAGTCTACCAACGGTGATACTCACCTCGGTGGCGATGACTTCGACCACGTGTTGATCGACTACATGGCCGAGGCATTCAAGGCCGAGCACGGTATCGACCTGCGTCAGGATCCTATGGCCCTGCAGCGTTTGAAGGAGGCTGCCGAGAAGGCCAAGATCGAGCTGTCGTCGTCGACCACGACGGAGATCAACCTCCCGTACATCATGCCTGTAAACGGCATACCTCAGCACCTTGTAATGACGCTGACGCGTGCAAAGTTCGAGCAGTTGTGCGACCACTTGATCCAGAAGACGGTCGAGCCTTGCAAGCTGGCGCTGCGTGATGCCGGCCTTCAGGCAAGCGATATCGACGAGGTGATCCTCGTAGGTGGTTCTACACGTATCCCCGCCATACAGCAGATCGTGGAGAAGTTCTTCGGCAAGGTGCCCAACAAGTCGGTTAACCCCGATGAGGTTGTAGCCGTAGGTGCCGCAATTCAGGGCGGTGTTCTCACGGGCGAAGTGAAGGATGTGCTTCTGTTGGATGTAACGCCGCTGTCGCTGGGTATCGAGACTCTGAACGGTGTGTTCACCAAGCTGATCGAGGCCAACACGACGATCCCGACCCGCAAGAGCGAGATCTTCTCGACGGCTACCGACAACCAGCCTTCGGTTGAGATTAACGTATGTCAGGGCGAGCGTCCCATGGCGCGTGACAACAAGTCGCTGGGTCGCTTCCACCTCGACGGAATACCGGCAGCACCGCGTGGTGTGCCTCAGATCGAGGTTACGTTCGATATCGATGCCAACGGTATACTGAACGTATCGGCCAAGGACAAGGGCACGGGCAAGGAGCAGAAGATCCGTATCGAGGCATCGTCGGGCCTTACCGAGCAGGAGATCCAGCGTATGCGTGACGAGGCCAAGGCCAACGAGGCCAAGGACAAGGCCGAGAAGGAGCGTGTCGACAAGATCAACGCCGCCGACTCGAACATCTTCGCTACGGAGAAGCAGCTCAAGGAGTACGGTGACAAGATCCCTGCCGATAAGAAGTCGGCTATCGAGGGTGCTTTGGCAAAGCTGAAGGAGGCTCACAAGAATCAGGATATCGCGGCTATCGACACCGCTATCGCCGAATTGAACAGCGCATGGCAGGCCGCATCGCAGGACATCTACTCGGCACAGCAGGGCCAGCAGGCTCAGGGTGCACAGCAGAATGCCGGTGCAGGCAACGGCGGAGCCCAGCAGGGCAACGGCGGCCAGCAGCCTGAGGACGTAGAGTTCGAAGAGGTGAAATAATATAAAAACAGCTCTTTAGACGAGGGGCGGACCGAGCAATCGGCCCGCCCTTTTTTTGTGCCTTGATGTCTGAACGGCGTGAGTATATGGATATGTCGGTGGAGTTTGCGTATGTGAACCTATTCGGACGATGGTTAGGCAGGTGTGCTGAAACGGTGGAAAACCGTTTTTTACGGAATGACGCATGCTGACTTTGCGTATATTGTGGTATTATCGGCTCTTGCAATGGTGCATGGAATGTAAAAACTTTTGTGTGTGCGATTTGGCTCGGCGCTCTTATTTTACTATATTTGTGAATGATAGATGATCGGCATCCGATTGATGCGCATTTCTGATTGTGTGCCGTGTGCCGTATGCGATGCATGGGGCGGATCTTATAGGCGCATGGATCATGTCGGCGGATACATTTAACGGAAAGAGTAAAAACATATCGCTATGAAGAAGATTTACATTTTTGCGGCCGCTCTGTTGGCTACGGCCTCGGTCGCTGCGCAGGAACCGCGTGAGGTGCAGATGACGCTGCATAATGCAAGCAGCGGCGGTGACGTCATCCCGCGCGAGATCTACGGGCAGTTTGCCGAGCATCTCGGCCGTTGCATCTATGGCGGCATCTGGGTGGGCGAAGATTCGGAGATTCCGAACGAGCAGGGTTATCGTGTCGATGTGCTGGAGGCGCTGCGTGCGCTGAAGGTGCCTGTGTTGCGCTGGCCCGGCGGCTGCTTTGCCGACGAGTACCACTGGATGGACGGTATCGGCCCGCGCGAGAAGCGCCCGAAGATGATCAACACCCACTGGGGAGGTACGGTCGAGGACAACAGCTTCGGTACGCATGAATTCCTCAATTTCTGCGAGCTTCTGGGTTGTGAGCCATACGTCAACGGCAACGTCGGCAGCGGCTCTGTGGAGGAACTTTCGAAGTGGATCGAATATATGACCTCGGATGCCGACAGCCCGATGGCCAATCTGCGCCGCGAGAACGGCCGCGACAAGCCGTGGAAGGTGAAGTATATCGGCGTGGGCAACGAGTCGTGGGGTTGCGGCGGCAACATGTATCCAGAATATTATTCGGACCTTTATCGCCGTTATGCCACCTATTGCCGCGAGTATCCGGGCAACCGTCTCTACAAGATCGCGTGCGGAGCCAATGGTGCCGACTATAATTGGACGGAGGTGGTGATGAAGCGTGTCGGCGGCATGATGAACGGACTCTCGCTGCACTACTATACGGTTTATGACTGGGGCCGCAAGGGTTCGGCCACGCAGTTTGACGATGAGGATTGGTATGCTGCCGTCGGTCGCTGCGCCCAGATCGGGAACATAATCAAGGGCCATTGCGACATCATGGACCGTTACGATCCCGCACGCCGCATAGGCCTTATCGTAGATGAGTGGGGTACGTGGTGGGACGAGGAGCCGGGTACGGTTCGCGGGCACCTCTACCAGCAGAATACGCTGCGTGACGCCATGGTGGCGGCCGTTACGCTGAATATCTTCCACAAGTATGTCTATCGTGTCAAGATGGCCAACATTGCGCAGATGGTCAACGTGCTGCAGTCGATGATCCTCACGCGTGACGACGAGATGGTTCTGACGCCGACGTATCACGTTTTCCGCATGTATGTACCGCATCAGGGGGCGGAGGTGCTGCCTCTCTATTTCAAGACGGAGAGCGTGCGCGACCGCTACAACGAGCCGGTGGACCTGCTTACGGCGACGGCATCGCGCGCTGAGGACGGTACCATCACGCTGTCGATGGCGAATGTCGATCTGGAGCGTCCGTGCCGTGTTACCGTTGCGCTCGATGACGACCGCCGATACGACGTGTCGGGAGAGGTGCTGACGGCGGAGAATATCAACGACCACAATACGTTCGAGAATCCCGATTGCGTGCACCCGGTCGATTTCGACGGTTTCGAGGCGGCTCGCGGAAGCATTACGGTGACCGTTCCGGCCAAGTCGATCGTATCTCTCACGCTCAAATAGCGGAATAATGCCCGCAAGTTGCGGTAAAAGTCCGAAAATCGGCCTGATGGTTTCGGTTTTTGGACTTTTTTTTTATATATTTGTCGCCTAAAAAAGGGCAGTGTTTAGACAGCGCCCCGAACGGCGCTGGAAATGCCGTGCGTAAATATTGGGAAGAAACGCAAAAAATAAAGAGAATACAAACAAAATTTTAAACGACAATGCAAAGCAAAGGTGCAATTAAATTCCTCACGATCGTTTTTGTGATCGCGTGTGTGTACCAGCTCATGTTCTCGTTCAAGACGTACAACGCCGAGAAAAAGGCGGCCGAGTATGCGGCTGCGTTCGACGAGACGGAGCAGGCCGAAAAAGAGGCCTACTATCTGGACTCGATCCAGAACAAGCCCATATACAATTTCTTGGGCCTGAAGAAATTTACCTACAAGGAGTGTAAGGAGAAGGAGGTTAACCTCGGACTTGACCTTAAGGGCGGTATGAACGTCATGCTGGAGATCGAGGTTCAGGATCTGGTCAAGTCGCTGGCGGGCGACAGCCAGAACGATCCGGCCTTCGTCGAGGCGATGAACCGTGCCAACGAGGCCATGAAGGCCGGCACGAACGACTACATCGGAGTCTTCGCCGAGGCTTACCGCGAGATCACCAACGGCGCGCCTCTGGCTGCCATCTTCGTAGGTCCCGACCGTAAGGATATTACCCCGAACAGCACCGACGAGGAGGTTGTCAAGGTGCTCAAGGAGGAGACCGATGCCGCCATTGCCGCATCGTTCAACATCCTGCGCAACCGTATCGACCACTTCGGCGTTACGCAGCCCAACATACAGCGTCTGCCCAACTCGAACCGTATTCTGGTCGAGCTGCCGGGTGTGAAGGAGCCGGAGCGTGTGCGTAAGCTTCTTCAGGGTTCGGCTTCGCTCGAGTTCTGGACAACGTTCGACTACAATGAGGTTCTTCCCCTGCTTTCGGAGGCTGACCGCCTGATCAAGAGCACGGCTGATGCAACACCCCAGAGCGATACCGTAGCCGTAGCCGATGCTGCCGCAGCGGAGACCGCCGAGGCCGATTCTACGTCAACTGCCGCATCGGGTCTTGCCGCCGAGGTAGCCAAGAGCGACAGCACCTCGATGCAGGATCAGAGCGCGCAGAGCGCCCACTTCACGGCTGATCAGAATCCCCTTTTCGCCGTACTTGATCCCTATTACGGTGGCGGCGCTATCGTAGGAGCCGCAACTGCAGCCGACATACCTGCCGTGAACGCCTATCTGGCGCGCCCCGATGTGCAGAACCTCTTCCCGAGTGATCTGGTGTTCAAGTGGGGTATCAAGGGTGAGGATATGTTCGACGGCCGCTATGCTCTCTATGCGCTGCGCTCGATCGACGGCAAGCCCGCCATGGACGGCGGTGCCGTGGCTACCGCAACAGAGACCTATGCCGAGCGTGGCGCTACGGCCGAGGTTAACCTTACGATGACTTCGGCCGGTACGTCGGAGTGGGCACAACTCACGGGGCAGAACGTCGGCAAGGCTATCGCCATCGTCCTCGACGGATATGTATATTCGGCCCCGAGAGTAGAGGGCAAGATCGACGGCGGCAACTCGCGCATCACCGGTAACTTCACCATACAGGAGGCTCAGGACTTGGCCAACGTGCTCAAGTCGGGTAAGGTTCCCGCTCCGGCCCGCATCATTCAGGATACGGTGGTCGGCCCGTCTCTGGGTGCCGAGTCCATTAATGCCGGTATGTTCTCGTTCGTGCTGGCCTTCGTGCTGGTGCTCCTTTATATGGGCCTCTTCTACAAGACGGCGGGATGGATGGCCGACGTGGCACTTATCCTCAATGTCTTCCTGCTTATGGGTGTGCTTGTATCGTTCGGCGCAGTATTGACGCTGCCCGGTATAGCCGGTATCGTGCTTACGATGGGTATGGCCGTTGATGCCAACGTGATCATCTACGAACGTATCAAGGAGGAGCTGCGCGGCGGCAAGGGCCTTTCGCTGGCTATCAAGGACGGATTCTCGAATGCCTACTCTGCCATCATCGACGGTAACCTTACCACGATCATCACGGGTGTCGTGCTCTTCGTCTTCGGTACGGGTCCCGTTCAGGGCTTCGCCACCACGCTTATCATCGGTATTCTGACGTCGCTCTACTGCTCGATCTTCATCACGCGCATGCTGCTCGAGTGGATCGTCGACAAGTGGGGCAAGGTATCGTTCTCGCGTTCGTGGTCTGAGAATTGGCTTTCGAACGTATCGTTCGATTTCATCGACAAGCGCAAGATATCGTATGTTATCTCGGGTACGCTGATCGTCGTATCGCTGATCTCGCTTATTTTCCACGGCCTGAATACGGGTGTCGACTTTACCGGCGGCCGTACGTACGTGGTGCGTTTCGACAGCAATGTCTCGGTAGAGGATGTCCGCAAGGCCCTCGACGAGACCTTTGTCAGCGATGACGAGGCCATGAAGTCGAACGAGGTGAAGCAGTACGGTAGCGGCAACCAGATGCGTATCGTAACCCAGTACAAGTTCGACGATACGTCGGAGGAGACTACGGCCGAGGTAGACGCCCTGCTCTACGAGGCTCTCAAGGGCTTCTACACCTATCCCATCACGCTCGATGGCTTCATCAGCACGCAGGAGGATATAAACGGTATCATTTCTTCTGACAAGATCGGTCCCTCGATCGCAAAGGATATGACCTACAACGCAATCTATGCGGTGCTCTTCTCGCTTATCGCCATCGGTCTCTACATCACGTTCCGATTCAAGAGATGGCAGTGGGCTACGGGTGCAACGCTGGCATTGGCGCACAACGCCTTCCTCGTGATCGGTATCTTCTCGATATTCTATACGGTGATGCCGTTCAACCTCGAGGTCAATCAGGCCTTCATTGCGGCGATCCTTACCATCATCGGATACTCGATAAACGATACGGTGGTGATCTTCGACCGTATCCGCGAATATCTGACGCTTTACCCGAAGCGCCCCATAGCCGAGAATATCAACAAGGCGATATGTTCGACCTTGTCCCGTACGATGAACACTTCGGGTACGACGATCGTGACGCTGCTGGCCATGTTCATTCTGGGCGGCGAGACGATGCGCGGATTTATCTTCGCCCTGCTGCTCGGTATAGTCATCGGTACCTACTCGTCGGTATTCGTGGCTACGCCCATCGCATACGACATACTTCGCCGTACGGACAAGTCTCTCATAAAGGAGGAGAAAAAATAACCGACGGTGGACTATATTGTCCCAAGAAGGAAAAAAGCGGTCGTGACCTGAGGGTTGCGACCGCTTTTTTTATAATTTTGCATACGCTAAAGTTTTTCAGGCGATGAATTTGTTGAAGAGATTTTCAGCACTTGTCCGGCACTATGTCTCGCCGGTGTTCGTGACGCTTTTCTGTGCGTCGTTCGTGTTGTGGTATATCGTGAAGCTCGACCATACCTATACTACCGAGTATGCCGTGCATGTCAATATAGACGGCGAGCGGCTGCGTGTGCCGTGCGTTGTTGAGGGCAAGGGCGCGACGCTGTTCGGTTACCGCGTCTATATGCACCGCCAGATCAGAATACCGCTCTCGGAGTTGAAATATACGGTCGAACACCGCAGCGTCGAGCCGCAGACGGAAGGTGCGGAGCCGACGGTGGACGAGACATTATGCATACTCGACCCGCAGTCGTTGCAGAATGCCATATCGGTGCGCATAAGCGATATAAAGGTTATTTCGATAGGCAACATTCCGCCGCTGCCTATGCCCGATCCTGTTCCGGCGGACGACGCCGAGAAAACGGATGAGAAGAAACAGCAGTAGAAACTGCGGAGTTGTAAATTCAGAAATACGATAAATAGCCGCATAATATGTACAAGGTTGGAGTTACGGGAGGTATCGGCAGCGGAAAGAGTACCGTATGCCGGTTGTTTGCCGAGCGCGGAATTGCCGTTTATGATTCCGATTCTCAGGCCAAGCGACTGATGGAGGAGAGCGATACGCTGCGTGCGGCTTTGGTCGGGGCGTTCGGTACGGAGTGTTATGCGGAGGGGCGGCTGAGCAGACGGTATCTTGCCGGACGCGTCTTTGGCGATGCGGAGGCGTTGGCGCGGCTCAATGCGCTTGTGCATCCGGCCGTGCGGGAGGATTTCCGTATGTGGGCGGAGCGGCAGTCGGGACCATACGTCATATTGGAAAGCGCCATCCTTTTCGAGGCCGGGTTTGAGAACGAGGTCGATACGACGCTTGCGGTTCTGGCCCCTGCGGAGGAGCGCATAAAGCGTTGCATGGAGCGTGACGGCGCCTCGCGTGAGGAGGTGTTGCGCCGCATGGCAAGTCAGGCGGACGATGACACGCTGCACCGTCTGGCGGCCCGTACGATAGTGAACATCCGCCGAGACTATCTTGAGAGTGATGTTGAACGCCTGCACGAAATATATTCGCATGAAGCACAGCATTGATGATGCGAAGGCTGCGGAGCGGCAGGTGATGACCATCATAAACGTCACCGAGGATTCGTTCTACGACGGCAGCCGTACATTCACATCCGACGAGATCGAGCGGCGTGCAGCCGCGGCGGCGGAACAGGGTACAGATATATTCGACGTTGGTGGCTATTCGTCGCGTTCGGGGGCGGATGATGTGCCTTTGGAGGAGGAGTGGCGCCGCGTTGAGCGCGGCATTGCGGCCGTGCGCCGCGTTGCGGGCGATATACCCGTGTCGGTGGATACGTTCCGCGGCGAGGTGGCACGGCGTGCTATTGAGACGTTCGGCGGGATTACGATAAACGATATCTCGGCCGGAGAGATCGACCCGTCGATAGTCGATGTGGCGGCGAGATACGATGTGCCGTATATCGCGATGCACATGCGTGGCACGCCGCGCACGATGCAGACGTTGACCGGCTATGCCGGCGCGATTGTAGATGAGGTAGTGAGATATTTTGACGCCCGGTGCGCCTTTCTGCAGGAGCGGGGTGTCAAACATATAATCCTCGATCCCGGGTTTGGTTTTGCAAAGGACCTGCGACAGAATTATGAACTTATGGCAGGGCTGCACCGTATCTGTGCAATGGGTTATCCCGTCCTTGTCGGGGTGTCGCGCAAGTCGATGATATATCGCGTGACGGGACGTACGCCCGCCGAGTCTCTGGCCGGTACGGCGGCACTCAATTGGGAGGCTTTGCGGCAGGGAGCGTCGATATTGCGCGTGCACGACACACGCGAGGCGGTCGATCTGGTACGTATGTTCTCGGTCTATGAGCAGTGCTGTGCGGAGGATGGCAAAGAGGTCGGAAAATGAATGATACCAAGATGATAAAGTGCGAAAACATACACAAGAGCTACGGCACGCTGGAGGTGCTGCGGGGCGTATCGCTTGAGGTCTCGCAGGGCGAGGTCGTGTCGGTCGTGGGGCCGAGCGGCGCGGGTAAGACCACGCTGCTGCAGATCATGGGGACGCTCTCGCCGATGGACAGCGGACGGCTGGAGATCGACGGTGTGGATGTCTCGTCGATGGGGGATGACCGTCTGTCGGATTTCCGTAACCGACATATAGGTTTTGTCTTCCAGTTCCACCATCTGCTGCCCGAGTTTACGGCTCTGGAGAATGTCATGATGCCGGCGTTGATCGGCGGCGCGTCGCGCGGCGAGGCCGAGCGCCATGCCTTGGAGCTGCTGCGCATGATGGGGCTCGAGGCGCGTGCCTCGCACAAGCCGAGTGCGCTGTCGGGAGGCGAGCAGCAGCGTGTGGCCATAGCCCGTGCCATTGTGAACCGCCCGTCGATACTGTTGGCGGACGAACCGTCGGGCAATCTCGACTCGAAGAACCGCGAGCAGGTGCATGCCCTCTTCTTCCGTCTGCGGGACGAGTTGGGGCAGACATGCGTCGTGGTAACGCATGACGATTCGCTGGCATCTATGGCCGATCGCAAGATCGTGATGAGCGACGGCATGATACTTTAGAGAGGAGATGCAGTGACGGCATTAAGGCCGGTGTGTACATGATATTTACCGCGAAAACATATAACCCTAACTTTTAACGGCAACAGATGGAGAGAGAGGAGTTGCGGGAGATGCTGGAGCATCTCTACGATAAATATAACAGACCCGAGTTTATCGAACCCGATCCGATAAGCGTGCCGCACGCCTTCGAGGGGCGTGAGGATCGTGAGATCGCGGGATTCTTGGCCGCCACTATCGCGTGGGGCAACCGCAAGGCCATCGTGCGCAGCGCGCACCGCATGGTGGAGTATATGGACAATGCGCCGGCCGATTTCGTGCGCAACGCCTCGGATGGGGAGCTGGCGCGGTTGCAGAGTTATGTCCACCGCACGTTCAACGGCGGCGATTTTAGAGATTTTGTTATGTCGCTGCGCCATATCACGGGGCTGTATGGCGGCATTGGTGCGTTCTTCGAGTCACGTTATGAGGCCACGGGCGACTTGCGGCAGGTGATGTCGGAGTTCCGCCGCGAATTCTTCTCATGCGAGCATAATCCCCATTGCGAGAAGCATCTCTCGTCGATCGACAAGGGTGCGGCCTGCAAGCGTCTGAACATGTATCTGCGGTGGTTCGTGCGGCGCGACGACCGCGGTGTGGATTTCGGTCTGTGGCGCCGTATCCCGATGTCGGCCCTATACCTTCCGTTGGATGTCCATTCGGGAAATATGGGGCGTGCGCTGGGGCTTCTGCGCCGCCGCCAGAATGATTGGAAGGCTACGGAGGAGATCACGGCATCGCTCCGAGAGTTCGACGCGGAGGATCCCGTGCGATATGATTTCTCGCTCTTCGGTGCAGGTATCGACGGCTTTCTCAAATAGTGCCGTGCAGGGTAGAGTAACGATTTATGGGCGGCGGAGGATTTACATTCAAGCAGTTTCATATAGACCACAGCCGTTGTGCCATGAAGGTGGGTACCGACGGCGTGCTGATCGGGGCATGGTGTCGGCTGCCGTTGTCGGGACGTATCCTCGATATAGGTACTGGCACGGGGCTTATTGCCGTCATGGCGGCACAGCGGGCATCGGGATGTATGGTTACGGGTATAGATATCGACGCGGAGTGTGTGGCTCAGGCGCGCGATAATGCGGCCTCTTCGCCGTGGGGCGGGCGTATCGGGATTGAGCAGTGCGCATTGCAGGAGTTCTTCCCGACACATCGATTCGATGCCATAGTCTCCAATCCTCCATATTTCGAAGAGTCGCTGCTGCCGCCCGATGCGCGGCGTACGGCGGCGCGGCATACGCGCTCGCTCACGTATGCTGAGCTTGTGGATGGTGTAGTGCGTTTACTCGATGCGGAGGGGCGTTTCTCTCTCATATTGCCTGCGGCCGAGTCCGAGAGGTTCCTGTCGGCGGCGCATGGCGTACTGTTCCTTACGCGACGGTGCGATGTACGGACGACGCTCGGGAGCGGCGTGCGGCGCGTGATGATGGAGTTTGCGGTATCGGTGCCGAAGCTGCTGCTCCAGATCGAGAGCCTTTCGATCGAGGATGGCGGGCCGATGCGATACAGCGGGGAATACCGTGCGCTGACACGCGATTTTTATCTCAAATTTTGAATATCCGGGCAAAAAAACTATATTTGCTGAAATAGAAAAACATAATGGCTATGAAACGAATCATTTCTCTCATATCGCTTGCCGTGCTGGCGTGCGGTGCCGCGACGGCTCAGAATACACCTTATAAGGCTGTTGTCGGAACATATGTAGATGCCTCGGGGGCGTTGGCCGTGTCGGATCCATCGACCAGCGTTGCGGTGGATCTTATCGTCGAGAAGGAGCAGACGGTGGTCGGACCCTATGCACGCTATGCGCAGAAGTTCCTCAATATGCGCGGCTCGCTGGTCGACAAGACCGTATATTCGCTCAAGGGCGTAAAACTTGCCGTTACGGGAGGTGAGGATGTCATTGCTGATGCTGTCCCTGCCGCAGAGGTTACCGAAACATCATATATGGGCTCGGCGTCGGAGTTTGCGAAGGTGCTGCCCGACCGTATGAGCGCGACGGCCGTGAGTGAGGAGGAGGCTGCGGCAAATGCCGCACAGGCTATCTTCTCGATACGCAAGCACCGCATGGATCTCATCACGGGCGAGGCTGGCGAGAATGTCTTCGGCGCGGGATTGAAGGATGCTCTGGCGGCGTTGGATGCCGCCGAGCAGGAGTATCTCGAACTCTTCTTCGGAAAGCGTGTAGTTACGACCTCTGTGGAGCGCGTCGTAGTACCTATGGTCGAGGGTGTGCAGAGTTATGCCGTTGCGCGTATATCATCTTCTGCTGGTGTTGTTGCGGCCGATGCCAAGGACGGCGATGCCGTGACGCTCGAAGTGGCACCGTCGGGACGTGCGCGTCTGAGCAGCATCGTCGAGGCCGATCCCAAGAGCAAGACTGCCGTTAAGGTGCGTGTGGCCGATCCGTCGACATGTACGGTGAAGGTAGGCGACAAGGTCTTGACTTCGGCCGTACTTCCTCTCTTCGAGATGGGACGCACGGCATATATCAACGATACGTCGATCCGCTAACCTCCTGCGTGGCATGGACAATACCCAGCGCATGATCCGTCTTTTGGGTCGGTTGCGCCGCGAGATGAACGGTGCCGTAGCCGAGAGTATGCGATGCTATGGCCGTGATTACGGTCTCAATTACGGCGTCAGCATCCCGACCATACGTGCCATAGCGCGCGAGGAGGAATGTGATGACGGCTTTGCACGTTACCTCTATGTACAACAGGTGCGTGAGTTGCGGCTCGCCGCTCTGCATCTGGCCGATGCCTCGCTTCTGAATATCGGTGATGCCGATTTCTGGGCTGCGGGCATAATCAATTCGGAAGTGGCCGAGGAGGCCGCCTTTGCCTTTCTGAGCCATGCGCAGGCTCTGCCCGAGATATTTCGAGCATGGTGTCCCGTGGAAGATGACGGCGGCAAATCGAATCCTGAGGGGGCGGATGACATGCAAGGCGAGATGCTGGCATACGCGGCTCTGATGGCTGCGGCGAGGGCCCGTATGATCATACTCTGCCCCGATGCGGGTGATGCGGCTGTCAAGGCTTTGAACAGATATCCCCAGTCGCGCATTGTGGGGCATGGCGTCGCAACGCTTCTCGGCGGAGCGTTCGATGCGGGTGACATCACACTACAGACGGCCTTACGTCTTGTCGCGGCGCTGCCCGAAGGCCGGGCTGCGGCATACGTGGCTGACGAGATGGCGTGGCGTATGGAGGAGGCTTAGAGAGCCTCCGTCTTCTCATATCGGCGTATTATATCCGTAAGAGTCTCCAGCGAGACAACGCCGCTGTGGCGCCACATGACGCGTCCCTCGCGGTAGAGTATGAATGTCGGGACGGACATGATGCGATGCTGTCGTGTCAGGTCTCCGTTTTCGGGGGAGTCGGTGTCGATGCGTATGACATCGGCGCGTGTGCGCATCGTACGTTCGAGATCCTCGAGTATGGTCTGCATCTCGCGGCAGGGCCCGCACCACGTGGCGTAGAACTCTACGAGTGTTGGCGTGGTGCGCGATATGAGGGCGTAAAATCTGTTTTCGGTCATTTGATCAGCTTTTAGTCATTTTATCGGATATGCAGCCCTCGCGGATATTCCGCGGGGGCTGTGTCATTCGGTTGTTGCAACAGATATTCTGACTGTCCCGTATATGGTATTTAGAGTGTCTCTATCCACTCGGCGGCGTTGTCGCGTGTGAGTGAGTGGAGCACGCTCTCGACGTACCATATTGTCATTCTCAGACCATCTTCTATGGATGTTGAAGCGCGCCAGTCGAGCATGTTGCGTGCGCGCGTAAGGTCGGGCGCCATGCGGCGCGGATCGTCGCTGCGTGCAGGTATGTGTACGATGCGCGAACGGCTGCCGGTGAGCGTTACGATCATGTCGGCAAGACGGTTTATGGACATTTCTACCGATGAGCCGAGATTGACCGTGGCCGTAGGTTCCGTGTCGGGTATGTTCATCAACCGTATGAGGGCATCGGCCATGTCGCCGACCCAGCAGAATGTACGCAGCTGTTCGCCGCTGCCGCTGATGAGGATGTCGCGGCCGAGCAGGGCCTCGACAACCATGCGCATGACGATCCTCTGGTCGTCGATGCGCCCGCCGGTGCCGTATGTGGAGAATATGCGCGCTATGCGGCAGCGGCAGCCGTGTTCCTTGGCGTATGCGTAGTGGAGCGCTTCGGCGGCGCGTTTGCTCTCGGCGTATGGTGTTATGCGGCCGGCGAAGATGTCCTTCTCGACGAAGGGCTGTTGTCCTGCGCCGCCGTATATGTCGCCCGAGGATGCGAAGAGTACGGTGGCGCCGTTACGGCGGGCCGTTTCGAGGGCGTTGATGCTGCCCATGATGTTCGTGCGCAGGATCTTGAGCGGATGTGTGCCTATGCGGGTGATGAATGTCGGCGAGGCGAGGTTGTAGATCTGTTCGCCCGATATGACGAACGATTTCTCGATGTCGTGGCAGATGTAACGTATGGCGCGGCGGCGCATATATGGCGCCAGCAGCGGCGAAGTGCTTATGTCGGCCGTATCGATGCAGACGACCTCGTCGCCGGCATCGGTCAACCTCATGCACAGGTGCGAGCCTATAAGGCCGGCTCCACCCAGAACGACTACTCTTTTCATGGTCCGATTTTATCGGACCGTAGTTCAAATATTATACCGAACGGAGGGCGTGAGCAGCCTTGCGCGAGGCTACTCGCAGAAGATCGAACGTGGCAGTTCGCCTATGTTGCTGATGCAGATGATCTCTATGCCGCGTATGTTTTTTATCTCCTTGCGCAGGAACGACGAGACTATTATTCGGCGGAATCCGAGACGTGCCGCTTCGCTTATGCGTTGTTCGGTCCGGGGTGCGGGCCGCACCTCGCCCGAGAGTCCGATCTCGCCCGCACAGCAGGTGCCGTCGGCGATGGGGCGGTCGAAGTATGAGGATATGACGGCGGCGACGATAGCCAGATCGAGTCCCGTATCCGAGACCTTGAATCCGCCGGCGAAATTGAGGAATACATCCTTGGCGAACATCTTCATGCCGACGCGTTTCTCCAATACGGCGAGCAGCATGTTCATGCGTTTGGCGTCGTATCCCGTAGCGGTGCGCTGCGGCGTGCCGTATGCGGCGTTCGAGACGAGCGCCTGCACCTCGATAAGATATGGCCGTATGCCGTCCACCGAGGCGCCTACGGCAATGCCGCTCAGCGGCTCGTCGTAGTGCGAGAGGAGTATCTCCGAGGGGTTGTCGACGGTGCGCAGGCCCGTCTCGAGCATCTCGAAGACGCCGATCTCGAACGTCGCGCCGAAACGGTTCTTTATGCCGCGCAGTATGCGGTATATGTTGTTGCTGTCGCCCTCGAACTGCAGCACCACGTCGACTATGTGTTCCAGAATCTTGGGCCCGGCAATGGTGCCGTCCTTGGTGATGTGGCCGATGATGAAGATCGAGGTGCCCGTCGTCTTGGCATATTTGAGCAGCGAGGCGGCGCATTCGCGTATCTGCGATACGCTTCCGGCAGACGATTCGATGGCCTCGGTGTAGATGGTCTGTATCGAATCGATGACCACAACGTCGGGGTTGTATTGTGCCATCTGGGCAAGGATATTCTCCAACAGCGTCTCGGAGTATATATAGCACTCCTCGTTCTCTATGCCGAGGCGTTCGGCGCGCATGCCTATCTGTTCGGGCGACTCCTCGCCCGATACGTAGAGCGTACGCAGCGAGTGGTTTGTCAGTGCCAGCTGCAGGCTGAGGGTCGATTTGCCGATGCCGGGCTCGCCGCCCAGAAGTATCAGCGACCCGGGTACGAGTCCGCCGCCCAATACGCGGTTGACCTCGGCGTTATGCAGGTCGAGCCGTCGGTGCGACGTCCGCTCGATGTCGGTTACGCGCTGCGGCGGTGTCTGCGGCATCGCTGCGGCCGCGGCTGCCGTACCCGACGGGGCCTTGGCTATGATCTCCTCGGTGAAGGTGTTCCACTCGCCGCACGAGGGGCAGCGGCCCAGCCATTTGGGGGCCTCGAAGCCGCAGTTGCGGCAGAAATATGCCTTCTTGACCTTTGCCATACGCTATTTGCCGAACAGACGGTATATGTCGTTTCCGTTGGCGTAGATCACCAGCGCCAACAGCAGGAAGAATCCTATGTACTGCATCACCTCGAGGAACTTGTCGCTCGGTTTGCGTCCCGTGAGCATCTCCCACAGCGTGAAGAGCGCATGTCCGCCGTCGAGGGCGGGGATGGGGAGTATGTTGAGTACGGCGAGCATTATTGAGAGGAAGGCCGTCATGTTCCAGAACCGCAGCCAGTCCCACTCGGCGGGGAAGATGTTGCCTATGGCGATGAATCCGCCCAACTCCTCGTACATCTTGGTCTTGGGTTGGAATATGAGTTTGAGCTGCTGCCAGTAGTCGGCTATGGTCTCACCCGCGAGGCGCGCTCCTGCGGGGAAGGATTGCAGGAAGGTGTAGTGGCGCGTGCGCAGCTGGTATGGATTGCCGAGCAGGACGCCTACCTTTCCGTTCCCGTCTACCGGAACTTGCATCGTGAGGCGCTCGTCGCCGCGCTTGACGTCGAAGGTGACCGTATCGCCCTTGCTCCGGGCAAGGATATCGGTTATGGCTGGGACATCTACGTTTGCGGGGCCGTTGCATGCTACTACTTCGTCTCCGGCCTGCAGGCCTGCGGCTGCGGCCGACGGTGATGCTACGGAGTCGACGATGAAGGGCAGACGCAGCATGTAAAGATCCATGTAGCTCTTCTGGCGGCGCATCTCGAGCAGTTTGTCGAAGGGTATGGTAAACTGTTCGCTGCGGCCGTCGCGCTCGATGGTGACATGACGGTCGCCTTCGGTGAGAAGCAGCATGGCCCGTATGTCGTTCACATCCTCAATTGGCTGGCCGTCGATCTCCATGACCTTGTCGCCGTCACGGAAACCCATATCCTTGGCCGCATCGTTGAAGGCATAGCCCCAGCGTGCATCTTCGGCGGCCATGTACGATTGTCCGTGGGTGTAACATATCCCCGTGTAGATAAGGAATGCGAGTATGAGGTTCATCGTCACGCCCGCGATCATAACCAGAAAACGCTGCCACGCGGGTTTCGATCGGAACTCGTCGGGTTTGGGCGGCGCCTGCATCTGCTCCTTGTCCATACTCTCGTCGATCATGCCTGCGATCTTGACATAACCACCGAGCGGGAGCCATCCGATACCGTATTCGGTGTCGCCGCGCTTCCACTTGAAGAGCGAGAACCAAGGATCAAAGAATATGTAGAACTTTTCGACGCGGATCTTGAATATGCGCGCCATGATGAAGTGTCCGAACTCGTGAATCGCCACCAGAAGCGACAAACTCATGAAGAACTGGACGATCTTGATAAATATTTCCATCGTTGAGTGTTAAGTTTCCTTTTTCTGGCTTGAGGGTATCCCGTTTCCCAAGCCGCATGTCGTCTATCCATTATGCCGGAACGCCCGCACGGCGATTTTATTGTGCGGTAACGCGCCGTGCCGTTACAGATGCAGGTATTCCGCCGCGAGGGTCCTCGATTCGGTATTTGCCGCGGCGTAGTCCTCCAATGTAGGTTCTGCCGTGAATGTCGCCCTCTCGAGGGTATACTCTATGGCTGCCGTAATATCCGTAAAGCGGCACTTGCCGTCGAGGAAAGCGGCTACGGCCACTTCGTTCGAGCCGTTCATGGTGCAGGCCGCCGTGCCGCCGCGGCGCAGACAGTCGTATGCGATGTCGAGGGCCGGATATTTCTGACGGTCGACCGCCGAAAATGTAAGTTCGGGATGCTGCATGAAGTCGAATGCCTCCTTTGGACGCGAAGCGCGGTGCGGGAACATCAGCGCATAGCTTATGGGCATGTGCATGTCGGGTGTTCCGAGCTGCGCCTTGATAGCCCCGTCGTCGAACTCCACCATCGAGTGTACGATAGATTGCGGGTGTATGAGCACCGATATGCGGTCGGCATCGACGCCGAAGAGCCAATGGGCCTCTATCACTTCGAATCCCTTGTTTACGAGTGTGGCGGAGTCGATCGTGATCTTTGCGCCCATGCGCCACTGGGGGTGCTTGAGAGCCCGTTCGGGCGTGACGTCGGGCAGCTGCTCGGCCGGTACGTCGCGCAGGGCGCCGCCGCTGCATGTTATTATGAGTCGCCGCACGGGGGAGTGTTCGCCCGCAAGGCATTGGAATATGGCCGAGTGTTCGGAGTCTATGGGCAGGATGGGGACATGGCGCTGCGCCGCCAGACGCATCACCAGATCGCCGCCCACGACGAGTGTCTCCTTGTTTGCCAGAGCAATCTTCTTTCCGGCCTTTATGGCGGCGACGGTGGGGACAAGTCCGGCATATCCGACAAGTGCGTTTACCACCACGTCGACCTCCTGCGAGCAGACGACCTGCCGCAGCGACTCTTCTCCCGTGAATACCTTGATCGGGTATGATGCCAGAGCGCTCTTCAGAGCCTCGTATTTTGTGGGGTCGGTGATGACGGCGCATGCGGCGTCGAACTCTATGGCTTGGCGTGCGAGCAACTGCCAGTTGCTGCGTGCCGTGAGTGATGTTATCTCGAACAGATCGGGATTCTCCCGAACGATATCGAGTGTCTGTACGCCTATCGATCCGGTAGATCCGAGTATGGAGAGTCGTTGTTTCATATGGTGGGGTTAGGTAATCTCTTGCTTAGAAGACTATGTACATTTCGGGGTCGACGGGCTTGCCTTCATGCCATATCTCGAATTCGAGCAGCGGGTTGTTCTTGTCGCCGGCCTTGTGCATGGCGTTGTAGCCTATGACCTGCCCGCTCTTGATGGCCTGTCCGCGTGCTACGAGCGTCTGCGACAGGTTGCGGTAAACGGACAGGAACCCGTTGAAGTGCTGTACGGTGACCGTAATTCCCGTTTGTGTGCTTGTAAGTACGTCGACGACCGTACCGTCATCGATGCAGGTGACGGGCGAGTTGGGTGCAGCCTGTATGCCTACGCCGAGGTAGTTGTCGTTACGAGAGAAATGGCGTGTGATTATACCATCGACGGGAATGGCGAACTCGTAGGCGTTTTGGACGGCGTTGTCGCGGCTCTGTATTGTGCGCGCGAGGGAGTAGTCGCCGTCGCTCTCCATCTGCAGACGCAGCAGCGAGTCGAGTTGTGAAGGCGGTATGAGGGTCTTGTCGATGGCCGCAGTGTCGGCGTCGCTCAGACGCGATGGCAGCACGGGAGTCTTGCCCTGCATGATCATGGCTATATTCTCATTGTAGGTGAGCATGTCGTTTATGCGGCTGTCGAGCGAGTCGATGCGCATGATGCTCTGCACCAGACGGTCGTTGAGCCGCTCGGCATCGGTGCGGTAGCCGGGGAAGATGTTGAGTATGGGGGTGTATGCCACGAAGATCAGTATCAGCAGGAAGAGGAAGACGCAGAATGCCGCCAAACTGCCCAACAACGCTGCGGGCGAGGTGTGTACACTCCACTCCTCGCGTTGCAGTATGGGGTCGCTCATGCTGAAACGTTTCTTGCGGAAGAATTTTCTCAGTTTCTGTTTTAACTTCATCACTTCATTACGCTATAACCGAACAAAGATACCAAAAAATGGGTAAAAGGCATGCTTTGCCCCGCATTTTTTGATATGGTGCACGTAGGGCAATCGTTGTGCTCGTCGAGTAGTCGCCGCATATATTTTCCGTGTGCAGTGTGTCGTGACGGCCCGTATGTGCACAAAAAAGCCCCGAGAAGACGCTCGGGGCCATGCCGAATCATAGTTTGACAAGTTTATTTCCCAACGCAGATTCTCAATGCAGATTCTCAACGCAGACGGTTGCGCAGGAAGCTGCGGCGCGCATAGAGGAAATAGAAGGCCACGCCCAAGACGTTTACGGCGAATGCGAGCCAGAAGGCGGCCGAATATCCGCCGAGGTGCTCGGCGACGCTGCCGCCGCCGATGATGCCGGCGCCGATACCGACGTCCCACGATGTGAGGATGGTGGAGTTTGCCGTGCCGCGGCGCTCGTGCGGGGCGAGGTTGATGAACATGTTTTGCATGGCGGGATACATGTGACCGTTTCCGAGGCCTATGAGCAGGGCGGCGGCATAGTAACCGTAGAGGTTGGGCAGGGCCGAGAATACCAGATATCCGCACATCGATATGAGCATTCCGGCCGAGGCGTTCTGCACGATCTTGCCCTGCCGCAGCGAGCGGCTGCCGATAAGGCGTGAGAGGATGAGCCCGCAGGCGAGGATCATGAAGAATGTTCCCGAGCCGGATGTTATGTGCAGCGTCTCCTGACTGTATATTGCAATGTATGTGGATATTATTCCGAACGAGAAGGCGAACGCGGCAATGCATATTCCTTCGCTCCAACCCTTGAGCAGGATGAAACGGTCGAGCGACACCTTGCTGTCGCGCTTGATGGGCTGGCGGTCGCGGCACTTGATTGTCGAGTCGATGATCAGGCCCGTGAAGGCTATCACGAGCGACATGGTGAACAGCAGGTTGAAGTTGTGGATCGTATGGTAAATGTATAGTCCCGTCGAGGGGCCTATGGCCATGGCGATGTTGTTGCTCAGGCCGTAGTAGCCGATACCCTCCGAGCGGCGTTCGGGGTGGAGCACGTCTACGGCCATGGTGCTGCTGGCTACGGTCGTGGCGCCGAAGGGGCCTCCGTGCAGTGTACGTATGGCGGCGAAGAGTACGAGCGAACCTGTGATGAAATACCCGGCGAAGAGCAGCGCGAAGGCGAAGTAACATATCAGCAGCACCTTCTTGCGGGGGAAGGTGTCGACGACAAAGCCGCTGAACGGACGCACGGCAAGCGCCGTCAGGGTGTATCCGCTGAGGACGATGCCTATCATGGCCTTGTCGGCCGAGAATGTGTCGCGCAGGTATAGCGGCAGCAGGGGCGCCAGAAGGTAGAAGGCGAAAAAGAGCATGAAATTGGCGATCCAGACCTTCAGATAGTTGCTGTTCCAGAGTACGGGACGCGCGACGGTGTCGGATTGCATGGTATTCTGTGCCATAATGCGTTTGTTTGGGATACTCTCCGACGGCCGAGTGGTGAAGACACGGAGCAAGGGGTGTTGCTGGTGCCGGCTGCGGATGGAAATAGTATCAGTGTGTATCCAAAGTTTCTACGTCGCAAAAGTAACTATTTTTCGTTGACGTTGTTCGATATTTGCAAATCGTGATGTACGGGCCGCGTGTGATGGCGCGTACTGAAAACCTCCGTATGATGTGATGGATTGCAAAAAAATATGGTTGTACTGTGGTGAATGTTATCTATTTTTCGTATCTTTGTTCACATTTGGTAACTTATAACCGTAAATAAACTGTAAAAATGGTAAAACCTACATTGCTTGTCCTCGCTGCCGGCATGGGTTCGCGCTACGGCTCGCTGAAGCAGATGGACGGAGTCGGCCCCAACAACGAGGCCATCATCGACTATTCGATCTACGACGCCATTCGCGCCGGTTTCGGCAAGGTCGTATTCGTCATACGCCACTCTTTCGCCAAGGAGTTCACCGAGGTGTTCAATGCCGAGCGTTTCGGCGGCCGCATCGAGGTTGAGGTGGTATATCAGGAGCTGGAGTATCTGCCCGAGGGCTTCAAGGTGCCCGAAGGACGTGAGAAGCCGTGGGGTACGAACCACGCGCTGATGATGGCTGCGCCGGTGATCCACGAGCCCTTTGCTGTGATTAATGCCGACGACTTCTACGGTGCCGACGCCTATCGCGTCATCGGCGACTACCTGAGCCGTCTGGGCGGTGAGAAGAACCACTACTGCATGGTGGGCTACGAGGTCAACAAGACCCTCTCGGAGAACGGTACCGTATCGCGCGGCGTATGTTCGATCGATGCCGACGGCTTCCTTACATCGATCGTCGAGCGCACGAAGATCGAGCGCAATGCCGAGGGCGTTATCGTCTTCCACGATCTGGGTGACGACCAGCCTCTGGCCGAGAATACGCCCGTATCGATGAACCTGTTCGGCTTCACGCCCGACTACTTCACCTACTCGGAGGAGTATTTCAAGGGCTTCCTGAGCGATCCGGCCAATATGGCGAACCTCAAGTCGGAGTTCTTCATCCCGCTGATGGTCAACAAACTCGTGGGCGACGGCACGGCCAAACTCAAGGTCCTGTCGACGACGGCCAACTGGTTCGGCGTAACCTACAAGGCCGACAAACCGCAGCTCGTGGCCAAGATCGAGCAGTTGATCGAGCAGGGAGTCTATCCCCGCAATCTCTGGGGCAAATAAGCCCGATCGGAGGTTTCGGCCGCGATCGGAGCGGCTCGTATTAAGTCAGGCCGGCGGATCGTCCCGTCGGCCTTTTTTGTTAGGATCGGTCTGTGTCGCGGCTCGGTGCCGTGTGTCCGTAAAAGGTTTGTGTATATGAAGAATCGTATTCTGGCAATTGTCTGTATGCTGTGCGTCACGACGGCAGCGGGGCAGGAGGTGCCGCAGGACAGCGCCGTAATGCGGCTTATGGGTATTGCCGAGCACCTGAACAGCTTTGGCAACATGGTGCCGCAGGAGAAGGTCTACCTTCACCTCGACAATACGAGCTATTATCATGGCGACAATATATGGTTTGCCGCATACGTGGTTTCGGCCTTTGACAACCGGCCCGAGGTGTTGAGCCGTACGCTCTATGTCGAGCTTCTGGACCCGGGAGGCGTGGTTGTCGAGCGATGCGTGCTGCCCATAGACAAGGGCCGCTGTCACGGGGACTTCTCGCTGACGCAGCTGCCATTCCGTTCGGGATATTACGAGGTGCGCGCCTATACGAAATATATGCTCAATTTCGACAGCCGCGGCATCTTCTCGCGTGTGATCCCCGTTTTCGACAGTCCGGCCGTGGAGGGGGATTATGCCGATCGGCGTCTTGCGCGGTACGACGATCTGAAATATGAGATGAAACGCCCCCGTACGCCGCGTGAGCGTAATGTGAGCATGCGTTTCTATCCCGAGGGAGGCCATCTGGTGACTGGACTGCCGTCACGAGTCGCGTTCGAGGCTACGGACGGGGCGGGAGAGCCGCTTGATGTTGCCGGGGGACGTATCGTCGGGGCGGACGGCTCGACGCGCGCCGAGTTCTCGACACTGCACGACGGACGCGGCGTCTTTGACTATACGCCCGCTGCGGGAGATGAGGCGGAGATCACCGTTGACGGCCGTGCGCGGCGTTTCCCGCTGCCCGAGGCCGAGGCCACGGGTGTCGTCATGCGTGTGGATAACCTCTCGTCGGCCGACAGCGTGCGTTTCTCGATCCGAAAGAGTGCGGCGACGGCTCCGCTGACGCTGGGGGCTGTCGTGATGTGCGGCGGCCGCCTGCGTAACTTTACGATTCTCGATATCGAGAATGACGGGATGCTCTCGTTTGCGGTGGCACGCAATAAACTTGCCGCCGGGGTGGCGCGTATAGTGCTGTGTGACGACCGTGGCAATATCTTGGCCGACAGACTGTTCTTTGCACGCCGCGGCCCCGTGGCCGAGATTGCGGCCAAGACCGACAAGGAACATTATGACCCTTATGCAAAGGTTACGCTCTCTATCGAGGGGTGCGATGCGGGCGGTGCGGCTCTTTCGGTGCCCGTGTCTGTTGCGGTGCGCGACGGCGACGAGGAGATCGAGGGCGGCGGCTCCGTTATGACCGAACTTCTGTTGAGGTCTGAGATACGCGGCTACGTGCGACGTCCGTGGTACTATTTCGAGGCGGACGATGCCACGCACCGCGAGGCGCTCGACCATCTGCTCATGGTGCAGGGTTGGAGTCGTTACGATTGGGGCGTATGGAGCGGGCGCGAGGCGATAGATCTGAAATACCTGCCCGAACAGGGTATCGAGGTGAACGGACGGGTGATACATTTCAGTACGAAGAAACCTCTGACCGACATCAAACTATCGGTGCTGTTGCGCAAGCGCGGCGAGGAGGAGTTGCCCGACAGCCTGCGTTCTCCGGTACCTATCGGCTTTGTCGATGTGGACAGTCTGGGACGTTTCTCCTTCGGCGGCAATCTGAAGGGGCAGTGGAGCATGACATTCTCCGTTACGAATGACCGCAACCGCCGCAAATTCAGCCGTATATTGCTCGACCGCGCCTTCTCGCCCGAGCCGCGTGCATATTCTGCGGCCGAGATGCAGGTGACGCCGCGCGTGGCGTCCGCGGGTGATGCGGCTGCGGCAGATTTCACGCCTAAGCCTATTGCCGACACCCTTTTGTGGCGGGAGGCGGCAGATACGACGGGTGACATGACAGAGCGTGTGCACCGTATCGAGGAGGTTGTGGTTCGGGGTGACGACCTGAGCGAGGAGGCCCGTATATTCCGTGACCGTTCGACGGCGGTGCGTTATTACGACATGCCTTCGGAGGTTGACGCACTGCGTGACGAGGGGGATTTGACAAGAGACCTCTATGAGGTGCTCTCGTATATGGACGACAACTTTATAATCCGTCGTGCAAGCATGGCTTACGGTCGCGAGCGCGATACGGCGAGCCGCAGCGCTGCTACGGGCATCGAAAGTTCGCTGCGTGAACGTGCGGGTGTCCAGCAGGAAGATGCCCGCACGGAGGAGATGGAGACATACGGCGAGTGGAATATCAGCTATAAGGGTAAGGATGTACTCTTCGTTGTCGACCATAAGCCCTCGTGGGAGACGCTGCTTAAGGCCGATCTGATCAGGCTTGCGGCCATCAAGTCGATATATGTTAACGAGGATGCGTCGGTCATTTGTGACTATGCCGACCGCCAGATGTCGCCGATGGATGCCTTGTCGCGATACAGTTGCGTGGTCTTCGTAGAGACCTATCCCGAGAACGAGATCCCGACGGAGGCGGGGCGCGGCATCCGCAAGACGTGGGTCGACGGTTACGACGAGCCTGCGGAGTTCTACCTGCCGGATTATTCGGTGATGCCTTCCGAGCGTGATTACCGGCGGACGCTCTATTGGAATCCGTCGTTGATGCTCGATGCCGACGGCCGTGCCGGTGTGACGTTCTACAACAACGGGCGTTGCCGCACGATGCGCATAAATATCGAGACGGTCACGGACGGCGGTGCGGTCGGGGCGTTCGAACGGTGATTGTATTGTCCGGTGTGTGGGATCTGAATACAAACTTGACATCGGTGACAATAATATTGTTACGAAGCGTAATACTACGGCTGGGTATTTGAACGGGGCCGTTGAAGCGTGGGCGGAATGGCTGTTTGACGGGGAACGGCGCTTGCGGAATGAAATATTTTTTTATATTTGCATTCCGTTTCGGACCAATTCGGATATTTTGCGGCGCACTTGGCGGCAATGTCCGAGTCCTCCGAAAAAGTGCATGTATGCAGCGGTGCGATGAGGAAATCTACATGTCGAGACCTCGACGTGACGTCTGCGACAACGTAATTACGATTTGTAACCGGATATGAATGAAACCCCACAACCGCAGCTGCATCCCGAGTGGTGCTACTCTGCGGTGCTTTATGAGATGAATCTGCGGCAGCTGACGCGCGAGGGTACGCTGCGCGCAGCCGAGCAGCGTTTGGAATTTTTGCATGCGATGGGTATCGATGCCGTATGGCTTATGCCCGTCTATCCCATCGGCGAGGAGGAGCGCAAGGGCTCGCTCGGATCTTATTACTCGATCCGCGACTATTGTGCCGTGAATGATGAGTTCGGTACGATGGCCGATTTCGACTCTTTCGTTGCGAAGGCCCACTCGCTGGGCATGAAGGTGTTGCTCGACTGGGTCGCCAACCACACCTCGCGTGATGCGGTGTGGATGCGCGAGCGTCCGGCCGACTGGTACGAGCGTAACGAGGACGGCACGGCCAAGGTGCCGTGGGACTGGACTGATACGGCGAAACTCAACTACGCAAACCATGACGTGTGGCGTGCGCAGATCGAGGCGATGCGTTTCTGGGTTGAACAGCATGATGTAGATGGCTTCCGTTGCGATATGGCCATGCTGGTGCCCATAGAGTTCTGGCAGGAGGCGTCGGCCGTGCTGCATGCCGTGCGTTCAGATATATTCCTACTGGCCGAGGCCGAGGAGCTGAATCTCTTCGATCGGGCGTTCGATGCCTCATATACGTGGGAGATACACCACATGATGTGTGACATGGCCAAGGGTGCGCGCCGCGTGTGGGATCTGCGCAATACGCTCTATGCCGACCGTGCGAAGTACCCCTCGTCGGCCATACGCCTGACCTTCACGTCGAACCACGACGAGAACTCGTGGAACGGCAGCGAGTTCAAGCGTTTCGGCGCGGCGCTGGGCGTGATGACGGCACTGACGTTTCTGTGGGAGGGTTCCATGCCTCTGATCTATACGGGGCAGGAGATAGGCTACGACCATTCGTTCGCCTTCTTTGACCGCGACCCGATCATGGACTACGCGGCCAACTACTACACCGAAGGCTATCGCAAGTTTATAGCGTTGAAACACTCCGAGGCGGCGTTGCAGGCTGGCGAGCGCGGCGGCCGCACCATCGAGATAGAGAACAATGCGAAAGATTGCATCATGACCTTCGTGCGCGAATGCGGTGAGAGCCGTGTCGTGGCGCTGCTGAACCTCTCGCCATATACGATCCATGCCGACTTAAATACGGGCATATATGCGGGTTGTTATGTCAATGCCATGACGGGAGGGGAGTATCTGCTGCCCTCGCACGTGGAGCGTGACATGCTGCCGTGGTCGTATACGATCCTCCACCGCAAGCATTAGTCTTCGTAGGGGTTGGCGGCATATCGGCTGCATGCGGAATGCCGAAAACGGAATTTGATATGAAGAGAATAATCCTTATATTTATGCTCGCCGTGGCGGGCGTTGCGGTTCGGGCCGAAGGTTACACGACGGAGCAAATACCCAACGTACAGGTCGCCGACCGCACGCGTTTCACGTCGAATCCCGACGGTGTGCTCGGTGCCGCGGCCGTAGCCACGATCGACTCCTTGTGCTTCGATCTGCGCGAGCGGGGCATTGCGGAGGTGGCTGTGGTTGCCGTGCGTGAGATCGACGGAGACGATGTCTTCGAGTTCGCCTACCGCCTCTTCTCGGATTGGGGCGTTGGCGGCCGTAATGACAACGGCGTTGGCATATTGCTTGTCGAAGGACGGCACGAGATCCGTTTCGTGACGGGTTACGGCGTCGAGGGTGTTTTGCCGGATGCCCTGTGCAAACGCATTCAGATGCAACGTATGTTGCCATCGTTCCGCAACGGCGACTACGACAGCGGCATGGTTGCAGGCGTGAGGGCCGTGCACGATATCCTCGAGAGCGGCGAGATCCCGCCCGACGTTGCAGCCGACGGCGGCGACGGGGAGGGTTTCCCGATAGGGTTGATCCTCTTCTTCGGCGTGATCGGGGTATATTTTGTCGGTGCGTGGTTGATACATCGCGCCTCGCGCCGTTGTCCCGAGTGCGGCCGTGTGGGTCTGAAGATCGACTCGACGGCGCTCGTAAGCCGCAGTATGGGTGTCTCGACGTATGAAGACACATACGTGTGCGAGAAGTGCGGCGCCGTGATCAAACGCCGTCGTTCGAGCCGCAGTTCCGGCCCGGGCAGTCGCGGCGGCCGCGGCGGAGGCCCCTTTATCGGAGGCTTCGGAGGGTTCGGCCGCGGCGGTATGGGCGGCGGAAGCATCGGTGGCGGTTTCGGCGGCGGCAGCTTCGGCGGCGGAGGTGCCGGCTCGCGCTGGTGATAGTACGGGCGATATTGAAACGATGGCTTTGGAAAGGCATCGTTCAGCCGAAAGATCAGAGATGAGAGAGTGAAAGGTAAAGAATAAAAAAGTGATATTATGAAGCGAGTATTATTAGCAGCTGTCGTGGCTTTGTTTGCCATGACATCGTGTTCGACATACAACGGTATGGTGAGCAAGGAGGAGGCTGTAAACAGGGCATGGTCGAATGTCGAGACGCAGTATCAGCGTCGTGCCGACCTTATCCCGAATCTTGTGGCTACGGTGAAGGGCTACGCCGCACATGAGGAGCAGACGTTGACGGATGTTGTCGAGGCGCGATCGAAGGCTACGTCGGTGACGCTCTCGGCGGAGAATCTCACGCCCGAAAGTCTGGCCGAGTTCCAGCAGGCGCAGTCGGCCGTGACGTCGGCTCTGGGACGGCTTATAGCCGTATCGGAGAGTTATCCCGATTTGAAGGCCAACCAGAATTTCATCGAGCTGCAGGCGCAGATCGAGGGTACGGAGAACCGTATCACGGTAGCGCGGCGCGAGTTTAACGAGGCGACGCAGGCTTATAACGTAGCCGTGCGGAAGTTCCCCGCAGTAATTATAGCCAAGATCTTCTCGTTCGAGCAGAAACCCTATTTCGAGGCTGACGAATCGGCAGCCGAGGCTCCGAAGGTGGAGTTCTGACGGCGGATGCCGTGAGGCAGATGTTTGCAATGTCGGCCATACGGCGGTTTTTAAGCCGTGTGGCCGATATTTGATATTGTTACAGAGAAACATAAGTAACCGAAATACTGTTAACCTAATGAAAAATCAGCTATTGAAGATTCTGATGACCGCCATTGCCGTGAGCGGTCTTTTTGCCGTCGGGGCCAATGCCCAGCGGCGTGGCAAGACGCAGAGCGTCGAGCCGCGTGACCTCTATTCCGACACGTGGGTCGCTACCGACGCCATAGGCCGCACGATGCCTACGTCGGAGCAGACTGGCGGCCTCAAGGATGGCCATCGCCGTGTGGTCGGCATATTCTACATCACGTGGCACACGCAGGGACTGGCCGATATGCCCTCGCCATACGGGGGTGATGTGACGAAGATTTTGGAGGCCGATCCATCTGCGCGTCTGGATGCCAACCATCCGCTCTGGACGGTGGGGTCGTACCACTACGCCGAGCCCGAGATGGGTTATTTCCTGAGTCAGGACGAGTGGGTCATACGCAAGGATATGTCGATGCTGACCGATGCCGGAGTTGATGTGCTCATCATGGATGTTACGAATGCCGTGCGGTATTGGGACGAGTGGGAGGTTGTCTTCTCTACGATGGAGAAGATGAAGGCCGAGGGCAACGTCGTTCCCAAGTTCTGTTTCTGGGCCTTCAACGGCCCCGTGATAACGGTTGTGCAGGATCTCTATAACCGCATATACAAGGAGAAGCGCTATTCGGACCTGTGGTTCTATTGGGACGGCAAGCCGCTGCTGCTCTACAACAGTGACCCGCGCCATAATGCCAGCGGCGGCTGGGTCGAGAACCCCAATCCGAACTATTACGAGGCCGCGGTGGCCGATCCGTCGGATCCGCACTATAACGATCCTGACTATACGCAGAAGACGCTTACCGACTACACGAACGAGGTCAAGGAGTTCTTTACGCTGCGTACGATGTGGTGGGGCTATTACGAGTGGGCCGACAAACGTTATATCGGCACGGAGGATAACTGGAGCTTCGGATACAGTCTGGCCGATGAGCGCATCAAGTCGATGACGCCAGAGGAGCTGGCGGCAAAGCATGAGGGGCGTATCGAGCAGGCGGCGGTGACGCCGGCACAGCATCCCGTGACGATGACCGATAACCCGATGGGAGTCGGCAAGTCGTGGACGCGCGAATATGGCGAGCCGCAGCTCAACGACCGTGACTTGCCGGAAGTGGGGTATATTCCCTATTTGAAGACCGTCAAGGAGAATCCGGTGCTTTACGGCGCCTATTTCCAGCAGAGTTGGGACTATGCTCTGGCGGCCGATCCCGAGTTTCTCTACATTAACGACTGGAACGAGTGGACGGCGGGCAAGTACCAGCCCGACGGCGGCGGCAAGACGCCGTGGTTGGGACGCATGAATCCGTTCTATTTCGTTGACCAATACAATATGGAGTTCAACCGCGGCATCCAGCCCATGAAGGGAGGCTACGGCGACAACTACTATATGCAGATGGCGCAGAATATCCGCCGTTACAAGGGAGCGCGTCCGATACCTCGTCTGGAAGGTCTCTCGACGATTAGAATCGACGGCCGCTTCGGCGATTGGAACAGGATCGGTGTGGAGTACCGCGATACGCGCGGCGATACGTTCCACCGTGATGCCAAGGGATATGCGGGTCTGCACTATGTCAATACGTCGGGCCGCAACGATATTGTGACCTGCAAGGTGGCTGTGAATGCCGATTGTGTGGCTTTTTATGCGGAGACGGCCGAGGCGCTGACGCCATGCACCGATCCTAACTGGATGTTGTTGTTGATCGACGCCGACAACGACTCGTCGACGGGATGGTATGGATATGACTTTATCGTCAACCGCACGGTCAACGGGCCTCGCAGCACGACGCTTATGCGTTACGATGCCGCATCGGGCGAGTGGACGGATGCCGTTGAGGTGCCCATGCGGTATGCCGGCAACCGCCTCGAATTGTCGTTGCCGCGCGAGGTGCTGGGCCTTACGGGTGAGAGCTTTACATTCGATTTCAAGTGGGCGGACAATCCGGCCGAGTTGAAGGATCCCATATCGTTGTGTCTCGATGGGGATACGGCACCCAACCGCCGCTTCAACTACCGCTGCATATGGAGTGCGGCGCAAGGGCAGGAGTAGCAGAAACAGATAACAGCGAATATGAAAAAGGTACGTTTCGGTGTCGTAGGCACCAACTTCATAACCGACTGGGTGATAGCCGGAGCGCGTGAGGATGCGCGTTTCGAGCTTGCGGCCGTGTGTTCGCGTACGCGCGAGCGGGGCGAGGAGTTTGCCCGCAAGCATGGCATTCCGCACGTATTCACATCGCTCGAGGAGATGACGGCCGGAGATACGGTGGATGCCGTATATATCGCAACGCCGAACTGTATGCACGCACGTCAGAGTATCTATTGCATGAGCCGCGGCAAACATGTGTTGTGTGAGAAGCCTATGGCATCGAATGCGGCCGAGGCGCGTGCCATGATCGGGGCGTCGCAACGTTTCGGTGTGACGTTGATGGAGGCTATGAAGAGTACGCTGAGTCCCAACTTCCGCGCCGTGAGCGAGAACCTTCGGCGCGTGGGGCGCGTACGCCGGTATTTTGCCAGCTTCTGCCAATATTCGTCGCGTTACGACAAGTTCAAGGAGGGAACGGTGTTGAACGCCTTCCGCCCCGAGCTGTCGAACGGCGCCATTATGGATATCGGTGTTTATGCCATATATCCGGCAGTGGTGCTATTCGGAGCGCCACGGTCGATCGAGGCGCAGGGTGTCCTGCTGTCGAGTGGAGCCGACGGTCAGGGTGCCGTCAACATGCTCTATGACGGCATGAACGCCACGGTGTTATACTCTAAGATTGCGGACTCGCTGCTTCCGTCGGAGATCGAGGGCGAGCAGGGAAATATCCTTGTCGACCGCATCCAGACCCCGACCGACGTGCGCTTCTATGCGCGCACTGCGCCCGCGTCGGGCCGAGGTGCAAGGCCCAAACCCGAACAGCTGAGTGTTGCATCGGCCTATGACGAGTATTATTACGAGATCGCGGAGTTTATTGACCTTGTACTGGCGGGGGAGGGGTCGTCGCGTGTGAACAGCCATGCGGCGTCGCTCGCGGTGATGGAGATCGTCGACGAAGTGCGCCGTCAGATCGGCGTACACTATCCCGCTGACGACAACCCGATGTTGGAGATGTAGTCTTTGCCGTCTCCTATATAGCCGAAATAGAATGAAAAGGAAGAGGGCTGCACCCGTTAGGTGCAGCCCTTTGTCGTGTGTCAGAGATATGTCAGCACTTCGATGTCATGATGTTGAGGATGAGCCGGTCGGTCTCGTTCATGCCGTCACGGCCTATGGTTGTGAGGTTGTGGATGGTGCGGTCAACGTCGCTCTCGACTATGCCCTCCATCTCCGAGACGCAGCGGTGTTCCATCGCGAGCATCGCCGAAAGGACGGCGGTCGATACACCGCTTGCGAGTTTCATGGCGCAGCTCGGCTTGGCACCGTCGCATATCATGCCCGTAAGATTTGCGACCATGTTCTTGACAGCCATGACGATCTCCTCATACCCGCCGCCCATGAGGTAGGTTATGCCGCAGCTCGACCCCGATGCCGCGACGACACATCCGCACAGGGCCGAGAGGCGTCCGAGGCTCTGTTTGATGTATATGACGGTCAGGTGGCTCAATGTCAGTGCGCGTATCATCTGCTCGCGCGAAGCGCCGCACTCCTCGCCGTAGACAACGACTGGAAGCGTTGCCGTTATGCCCTGATTGCCGCTCCCTGAGTTGCTCATGACGGGGATCATGGCGCCGGCCATGCGGGCGTCGCACGCCGCGGCCGTGTAGGCTATGATCCTCGAGAATATGCTGTCACCCATAATGTCGAGTTCGCGTTTGCTGCGCAGCGTGCGTCCCAGCGAGTGGCCGTAGTCGCCCTCGAAGGCGCGTTCCGCAGCCGCCTTGTTCAGCCGCATCGAGTCGAGAATGAACTCTATCTCCTCTACGGGGGCTGTCATGGCGAAGTCGTAGACACGGCGGAGCGTAAGTTCGGGCTCGGGGTCCGTGCTTTCGTCATTACCTGCAGCCGAGGCATCGAGCAGCACCTCGTCGTCACGCTTCAGATATACGAAGTTGGTGTGGCCTCCTGCGATGACCGCCGTGACGCTGTGGCCGTCGGCAGTAGCTTCAACCTCGATATAGAGCTTCTCCGTAATGCCCTCCTTGAGAGATATGGAGATACGCTTTTCGTCGATGTAGCGTTTGCCGCGCTCGACGGCATCGGCATCGGAGTCTTTCAACACCTCGAGACCGTATTCGGAGCGTCCGATGATGGCACCCAAAGCGACGGCTATCGGCAGGCCGATCATGCCCGTGCCGGGTATTCCCACACCCATCGCATTCTTGAGAATGTTGGCGCTCAGACGCACGTAGATATGCTCGGGCTGGATGCCGAGCACCTCGCGGGCGCGTGCCGTGCACAACGCTACGGCCATAGGTTCCGTACACCCTATGGCGGGGACAACCTCGCGTTTTATGAGCGATATGATAGCTTTTCTTTCGGCAGGAGTGAACATGGTGACAATATGAATTGGTGAATCGTAAGCAAAATTAGTAAAACGGTTTCGATTTTGCAATTGCTGCATCTGTTTTCCTGCTGATCTTAACTTCCTTGATCCATGTCCGGCTGAATGTCGGGTGTGACGTACATACACGAAAAAAGTGTGCCGCGCGGGCGTAGCATACGGTGTTTATATCGGTCGCCGGATGTGGCCATTCCGGTAATCCCCTTGTTCTCACTATTTGCACCTTATCCTACAGCCTCGGCGAACACACACCGAAACCTTAAAAATCGAGGTGTGCCAAACACCATGTTTTGGCACACCTCCGTTTGCGAAGCCGGCCCGTGGGCCTTCGATTATCGTATGAACAGAAGTTCCCTGTACTTGGGCAGCGGCCAGAGCTGATCGTCGATGACCTCCTCCATCTTGTCGATGTGGTAGCGGATCTGGTCGAAATATACGGCGACCGTGTCGTGATATGCGATGGCTTTCTGGCGCTGATCCTCGATCTTGTTGGCAACCTTGCGCGCCTCCACCATTTCGTGTACCATGCGCTGGATGGTGGCCGTGCGCTCCTGAATGTCCTTTATGAGTTCGAGATCCGAGGTGGACTTTATGCCCAGCTCCTTCATCTTGTATGCCTTGTCGAGCAGTACGGCCTCGTACTTCGATGCCACGGGGATGATGTGGTTCATCGTGATGTCACCGAGTACGCGTGCCTCGATCTGGATCTTCTTTGTGTAGGTCTCCCACTTGACCTCGGTGCGGGCCTCGAGCTCGACCTTGCTGTAGATACCCATGTCGCCGAACATCTTCAGGCTTGCGGGATCGAGATAGCGGTCGAAGATAAGCGGAGCCGACGTTTCGCAGTCGAGACCGCGGCGGGCCGCTTCAGCCTTCCACTCGTCAGAGTAACCGTTGCCGTCGAAGTGTACGGCCTTGCTCATCTTGATGAAGTGCTTGATGGTCTCGTAGATAGCCTTCTCCTTCTTGGCGCCCTTCTCGATCTTGGCGTCAACCTCGGCCTTGAAGATCGTGAGCTGCTCGGCCATTGCCGTGCAGAGGCATATCATGGCCTCGGCGCAGTTGTCCGACGAACCTACGGCGCGGAACTCGAAGCGGTTGCCAGTGAATGCGAAGGGCGAGGTACGGTTACGGTCCGTATTGTCGAGCAGGATCGACGGGATTTGTGTTACGCCGCTCATCTTGAGGACGCTGCGGGCGTCGAAGCGGATGGCATCATCGCCCTTGCTGTTCTCGAGCTTGTCGAGTACCGACGATATCTGCGAGCCGAGGAAGGTTGAGATGATTGCCGGGGGTGCCTCGTTGGCGCCCAGACGGTGGGCGTTCGTTGCGCTCATGATGGCGGCCTTGAGCAGACCGTTGTGACGGTATACGGCGGCCATGACGTTCACAAGGAAGGTGATGAACTGCAGGTTCTCGGCGGGAGTCTTGCCCGGACCGAAGAGGTTGACTCCGGTGTCGGTGCCCAGAGACCAGTTATTGTGCTTACCCGAGCCGTTGATACCCTTGAAAGGCTTCTCGTGCAGCAGCACGCGGAAGTGGTGACGGCGGGCTATCTTGTCCATGACGGTCATCAACAGTTGGTTGTGATCGTTCGCGAGGTTTACCTGCTCATATACGGGTGCTACCTCGAACTGGTTGGGCGCAACCTCGTTGTGACGGGTCTTGAGGGGTATTCCGAGCTTGAGGCTCTCATACTCGAGATCCTTCATGAAAGAGATCACGCGCGAGGGTATAGCACCGAAGTAGTGGTCCTCTAGCTGTTGGTTCTTGGCTGATTCGTGACCCATGAGGGTACGTCCCGTCAGTACCAGATCGGGACGTGCCGCCCACAGGCTCTCGTCTACGAGAAAATACTCCTGTTCCCAACCAAGATATACATTAACGTGTTCAACGTTTTTGTCAAAGTATCGGCAGACCTCCGTAGCAGCCTTGTCGACGGCGGCAATGGCGCGCAGCAAGGGCACCTTGTAGTCGAGCGCCTCTCCCGTGTAGGCTATGAAAACGGTGGGAATGCAGAGGGTCGTGTCGACTATGAAGGCGGGCGAAGTGGGATCCCACGCCGAGTAGCCGCGCGCCTCGAATGTATTACGTATGCCGCCGTTGGGGAACGACGAGGCATCGGGTTCCTGCTGTGCGAGCACCTTGCCGGTGAATGTCTCCAGAACGGCGCCCTTGCCGTCGGGATCCGAGAATGAGTCATGCTTCTCGGCCGTACCGCCCGTCAGGGGCTGGAACCAGTGTGTATAGTGGTCGGCTCCGTTGTCGAGAGCCCATTGGCGCATGCCGGCAGCGACGCTGTCCGCCAGCTCGAGCTGCAGGGGCGTGCCCTTCTCCATGGTGTTGAGCAGAGCCTCGTAGGTCTGCTTGTCAAGGTAGCGACGCATGGCGGTGCGGCCGAATACCTTCTCGCCGAAGTACTCCGAGGGGCGCGATGCCGGTGCCTTAACGTCCACGGCTCTGTGGTTCAGCGCCGCTTCAACCATCTTAAATCTTAACAACATACTTTTACCTTTTTTATGCTTCCGATGACGGCCGGAAGGATTTTGTTTTTATTGTTGAAATTTTCCCGTTCGTTTGATTTCTTCCGTCGATGCAAATATACGCATTTTTCGTGGAAGTGATATTTTTTTCGATGTTTTTTGCGATTTTGTAGTGATTTTTTAACGCTGGTCGGCAATTTTACGCCTTTGTTTCGGGAAAACAGGTGGTATTTTGTGGCAAAATCCGGAAAATGCTGATTTTTGTAAAATGCGTTAAATTGTGGTAAAATAGGATAAAAATATTCTTAATAGCTATATGTATGGCGGTCGTGGCGCTATATCGGGGCCGATGTACAGCGACACCTATATATAATAAATAGTGTTATTTTCTTAACAGAAGAGGTGCTATGAAGTGAAAAAAGTAGTATATTTGCCTCACTGAGTATGCCAAGTTGTAAGTAAAAGCTGTAAAAAGCCTTTCAGTGACGAATATAAAGCACATACACTAAACTAATTCCTAAAAATTATGTCTAATACGGAAAGAGAAAAGTTGTTCACCGAGTTCCCGCCCGTCTCGACCGAGCAGTGGGAAGCGGCGATAGCGACAGACTTAAAAGGGGCCGACTATGAGCGCAAGCTCGTGTGGAGAACCCCCGAAGGATTCAACGTGCGTCCATATTACCGGGCCGAGAATCTGGAGGGCATCGAGTTCCTCGGATCGCAGGCCGGCGAGTTCCCCTACGTAAGGGGTACGCGCAACAGCAATGATTGGCGCATACATCAGACCCTGACGGTAGACTCTGCCGCCAAGGCCAATGCCGAGGCCCTGAAGATCCTCAATGCCGGCGTGGATGCTATCGGTTTCCACATCACCTCGGAGGAGTTCGCAGCCGAGGATCTCGAGACGCTGCTGAAGGATATCTATCTTCCGGCCGTCGAGATTACCTTCTCGGGTAAGAAGATGGGCAAGGTCGCAGGTCTTGTTATTGACAAGGTCGAGACCATGGGACTGAAGAAGGATGATGTACACATCAACTTCTGCATCGATCCCATCGTGAAGAACCTCTCGACCAAGGGCCATTTCTGCTGCAGCGACCCCAAGGGCGAGCACTGCTTCTCGAAGATCGTGGAGCTCATCAAGCGTACGGCCGATTATAAGGGCATCCGCGTGGTGAACGTCTCGGGCAGCACCTTCAGCAACGCCGGTTCGACCATCGTCGAGGAGCTGGCCTTCACGCTTTCGGCAGCACACGACTATCTGGTTGAGCTTACCGAGGCAGGCCTTACGGTTGACGAGGCTGCACGCAAGATCCGTTTCACGTTTGCCGTAACGTCGTCGTACTTCATGGAGATCGCCAAGTTCCGTGCCGCACGTCTTCTGTGGGCTACCATCGTCAAGGGTTACAACCCCGAGTGCGAGTGCTCGTGCAAGATGTTCGCGCATGCCGTTACTTCGACGTGGAACCAGACCGTATATGACCCCTATGTAAATATGCTTCGCGGCACTACGGAGGCCATGTCGGCATCGCTGGCAGGTGTACACTCTCTGGAGGTTACGCCGTTCGACTACGCATTCGAGGCGCCGACCGACTTCTCGAAGCGTATAGCCCGCAACGTCGAGCTGCTGCTCAAGCACGAGTCGCACTTCGACCGCGTGGTGGATGTTGCCGGCGGTTCGTACTATGTTGAGAACCTTACCCGCAATATCGCCGAGCAGGCATGGAAGCTCTTCCTCGAGGTCGAGGACAAGGGCGGATACGTTGCAGCCTTCCAGCAGGGCTTTATCGTGGACCGCGTGAAGGCTTCGGCCGCAGCCAAGGACAAGAATATCGCAACGCGCCGTCAGATATTGCTCGGAGCCAACCAGTATCCCAACTTTACGGAGGTTGCCGCCGACGCCATCACCGAGGATGTCGTTACGCGCAAGACCGTCGAGGGCAATGTTCTGGTTCCCTACCGCGGAGCGATGGCTTTCGAGCAGATGCGTCTGCACGTGGATCGCAGCGGCAAGGCGCCCAAGGCGTTCATGCTCACCTGCGGCAGTCTGGCTATGGCCCGCGCCCGTGCACAGTTCTCATGCAACTTCTTCGCCTGCGCCGGAATCCGTGTTCAGGACAACACCTTCTTCAAGTCGGTGGAGGAGGGCGTAGCTGCGGCTCTCGAGTCGAAGGCCGAGATCGTAGTTATATGCTCGTCGGATGACGACTATGCCGAGCTGGCACCGCGTGCCAAGGAGCTTCTGGGCGACAAGGCCATCTTCGTCGTAGCGGGCGCACCCGCCTGCACGCCCGAGCTCGAGGCCAAGGGTATAACCAATTTCATCAACGTAAAGAGTAACGTACTCGAAACTCTGAAGTTCTACCTCAAAGAGTTGGGTATCTAAAAAGCAAAGTAGTTATGAGAGCAAAATTCGATAAATTATCGTACGAAGGCGGCAAGACGCAGGGCTGCGCCGCCGCTGCCGAGGCCGAACAGCCTTGGATGACAGCCGAGCAGATACCCGTAAAGAGGGACTACACGGAGAAGGATCTCGAGGGCCTCGAGCACCTGAATTACGCTGCCGGTATCGTGCCGTTCCTCCGCGGCCCCTATTCGACGATGTATGTAATGCGTCCGTGGACGATACGTCAGTATGCCGGATTCTCGACGGCCGAGGAGTCGAACGCATTCTATCGCCGCAACCTTGCCGCTGGCCAGAAAGGTCTGTCGGTGGCATTCGACCTCGCTACGCACCGTGGTTATGATGCCGATCACCCGCGTGTTGTGGGCGATGTGGGCAAGGCCGGTGTGTCGATATGCTCGGTTGAGGATATGAAGGTGCTCTTCAACGGCATTCCTCTGGACAAGATGTCGGTATCGATGACCATGAACGGCGCCGTGCTGCCCATTCTGGCCTTCTATATCGTGACGGGTCTGGAGCAGGGCTGCACGCTCGATCAACTGTCGGGTACGATCCAGAACGATATCCTCAAGGAGTTCATGGTGCGTAACACCTATATCTATCCTCCCAAGTTCTCGATGAAGATCATCGCCGACATCTTCGAGTACACGTCGAAGAACATGTCCAAGTTCAACTCGATCTCAATCTCGGGTTACCACATGCAGGAGGCAGGCGCTACGGCCGACATCGAGCTGGCGTACACGCTGGCCGACGGTCTGGAGTATCTGCGTGCCGGAATCAATGCCGGTATGTCGATCGATGCCTTTGCGCCGCGTCTGTCGTTCTTCTGGGCTATCGGTATGAACCACTTCATGGAGATCGCCAAGATGCGTGCCGCACGTATGCTGTGGGCAAAGATCGTAAAGCAGTTCAACCCCAAGAACCCCAAGTCGATGGCGCTGCGTACGCACTGCCAGACGTCGGGATGGTCGCTCACGGAGCAGGATCCCTTCAACAACGTTGCACGTACGGCCATCGAGGCTATGGGTGCCGCTCTGGGTCATACGCAGTCGCTGCACACGAACGCTCTGGACGAGGCTATCGCGCTTCCTACCGACTTCTCGGCGCGTATTGCGCGTAACACGCAGATCTACCTGCAGGAGGAGACCAACATCTGCCGCAACGTCGATCCGTGGGCCGGTTCTTACTATGTAGAGTCGCTCACCAACGAGATCGCACACAAGGCATGGGAGCACATTCAGGAGATCGAGAAGTTGGGCGGTATGGCCAAGGCTATCGAGACGGGTATTCCCAAGATGCGTATCGAGGAGGCTGCGGCACGTACGCAGGCCCGCATCGACTCGGGTGAGCAGAAGATCATCGGCCTGAACGAGTTCCGTCTGGAGAAGGAGGCGCCGATCGATATCCTTGCCGTTGATAATACGGCCGTACGCGAGAGTCAGGTAAAGCGTCTGAAGGAGCTGCGCGCAACGCGCGATCAGGCTGCCGTGGACAAGGCTCTGGCCGCCATTACCGAGTGTGTCAAGTCGGGCAAGGGCAACCTTCTGGAGCTGGCCGTCGAGGCTGCGAAGGTACGCGCCACGCTGGGCGAGATCTCGGATGCCTGCGAGGTTGTCGTAGGCCGTTACAAGGCTGTTATTCGTTCAATTTCTGGTGTCTACAGTTCGGGTATGAAGCAGGATGCAGATTTCGAGAAGGCGAAGGCCATGTGCGCCGAGTTCGCCAAGAAGGAGGGTCGTCAGCCCCGTATCATGATCGCAAAGCTCGGTCAGGACGGTCACGACCGTGGTGCCAAGGTCGTAGCTACGGGTTACGCCGATGTCGGCTTCGATGTCGATATGGGTCCGTTGTTCCAGACGCCGGCCGAGGCCGCAAAGCAGGCTGTGGAGAATGACGTGCATATCGTGGGCGTATCGTCGCTCGCGGCAGGTCACCTTACGCTTGTCCCGCAGATCATCGCCGAGCTCAAGAAACTGGGTCGTGAGGATATCATCGTCATTGTCGGCGGTGTGATCCCCGCACAGGATTACGACGAGCTGTATCGTGACGGTGCCGCCGCCATCTTCGGCCCCGGTACCCCGATCGCAAAGTCGGCAATCAAGATGCTTGAGCTTCTTATGGCCGAGTAATCCATTCCTCGGATTCGATAAACAATAGTTTCGGGCCGCTCCCCATTATGGAGAGCGGCCTTCTTTTTGTTACATAATCGTATATTTTGTGAAATAGGGTGGTGTGCAGGTTCGTATGCCTGCGGTAGGTTTGGAGGTATAGTTGCGGCCTTAAATATGGAAAAACGTATGATCATGAGGGCCTGTTACAGGTATATCGCATAACCTCTTTTGCATGTATGATTATAATTATCTACAAGCTGCCTGTGCAATCTCGGTATATTCCCATGTTGTATTTTGCCAGTTAGTATATTGTTGCATCATTGCCTGTATTTGCCGAGGCGGTTGCCGTCGGTGGTTGATTGGTACGGCAACAAAAAAGGAGTCTGCCCAAAAGGCAGACTCCTTTTTTGTGTGATATTGGTTATTTATTAGAAGTATTTTCCGCGGAGGTCCTCGATGTTGGCCATGCGCTGCAGTGCCATTACAGAGGCCTGCATTGCCATGTTCTCCATCGTTGCCTGAATACGAACCTTCTCGGCCTCGGCAGTCTGAGAATCACTCTTCTCAATGTTGTCGACCACGAATACCACAGCACCCGTATATCCCTTTACAGGGGCTGATACCTGTCCTGTCTGGTCGGTTGCGGCGATGGCTCCTATCAGGGCGGGCTCAAGACCGGCATCGGCAATCATGAAGTCGTTGAAGCGTACGCCCTCGAACGGTGCGGCCTCGACGCCTGCATTCTTGGCAACCTCGTCGATAGAGGCTCCCGAGAGCTTCTCCTTAAGCATGTCGAACTTCTTGTTGCGGCCAATCTCCTGCATGATCGAGAACGATACATCCTCTACGGGCATATATTTCGAGTCGTCGATCTTGGTGAGCATTGCTACCGCATAATCCTTGCCGACGTTGAAAATCTCCGATATCTGGCCTACCTCGGCGCCGTTGGCCCAACGTACGACCTCACGGGTATTTTCCATACCGCTGATCGTGCGCTCGCCCTGAGCTATGTCAGCGACACGGGGAGTTACGGCTGCGGCCGTAGCGGCATTCTGGAAGGCTTCGAGCGAAGCCTTGCCGTCGACGGCAAATACGCTTGCCGTGTTGTGTATGTTGCGGCGCGTTGCGGCAGAAGCCTCGACGGGATAGGTTATGGTACCTACGACAGCGAACTTCTTGGGGGCGTCGGCGCGCGTAACCTTGAGGATCTGTATGGCGTCACCTATCGTGGTCTTGATCACGTCACCCACCTTGGCATCGGCCAACTGGTCGGCCATGTCGGTCGTGAAGCCTGAGAAGGGCATAACACCAATCTCACCGCCATTCTGTGCGGTTGCCGTGTAGGTCGAATACTTGGCTGCGGCCTCGGCGAAGTCGCCTCCATTCTTAAGGGCCGTGTAGAGGCTGTCTGCCAGAGCGGCATCCTGTGCCGAAAGAACTATGTGGCTCAGGCCGATCGAGTCGGGAGCCATCTTGGTAGCCACGGCACGCGACATTACCCACTCGTTGGCCTTGAGCACGGGACCGTACTGCTCGCCGTCGAGTACCACGGCCTCATCCTCACCGAGCTGCGCGGCCGATACGTAGTGGTCGGCAATGTTGCCCTTGATGTTCTTGCGGACAAATGCGCGCACGTCATCCGCTGCGGCGAACTCCTCGCCTACGGCACGTACCTCCTTCTCGATAGCAAGCATGTCGTCATCCGTCGGGTTAACCTCGAATACGACATACGTGATCGAGCGGTGGGGCAGCTGGGTGTATGCGTTCTTGTGCTCGTCGTAATACTTCTGCACCTCGGCATTCGATACCGTAACGAGCGAATCGGCTATGGTGTTGTACTTGAGCATGACGTAGCGTCCCGAGCGGCTCTCGTTGGCGGCCTTGACACCGGCCTCGACCTCCAGAGCGTTGGGATAGATACCGCCGCGGACCATACCCAGATATTTCGACATCATACGGTCGAGCGTAGCCTGCGAGTTGAGGTACGACCAGAACGACTGATACTGGGGATTTGCGCTCACCTGCGAGAGGAACGAGCTGATGGTCTCGGGACGGTACTCGCCCGTCTGGGGATCGGCAAAGGCGCTGTAATATACCTGCGAGGGGTGCTCGCCGCTGAGCATCGACATACGCTCGGCCTCGCTTACCTCGATGCCCATCTTTTCGAATCCGGGCAGAAGCATATGCTTGGCTATAAGTCCCTGCCATGCGGCATTGGCCATAGCGTCGGCCTGCTGTTCGTCGGCCTCCGAGCCGCCGTTGTTGGCCTTGACGGTCTCGTACTCGTTCAGATACTCCGAATAACGGATCTTGTCGCCGTTGATAACACCGACCTTGGGATCATTGTTCGAGAATCCCATGTCGGTTCTCAGAGAGAAGATAAATGCCAAAAGCGCCAGTGCTATGACAATCGAGAGCACGACGCCGAATTTGGTCCTTAAAGTGTTTAAACTCGCCATAATTGTATGTAATTACTCTATATTTTTGTTCGTTTTGAGCCACCAAAGATAATAAAATAATTCCTATTGCTCATATTATTGTAGGATATTTTGTTACATCTTTTTCACGCGGGCCAGTTCGACTCTTGCACGGGTGGATCTGAGGATGTGTATTTCGAGACCGTCCTCAATGAGAGTCTCGCCGGCGGCGGGAATACCTTCATACTTGCGGATGATGTATCCGGCAAGGGTATCGTATTCGTCGCTCTCCTCGATGCCCAGATCGTAGTGCTCGTTGAGATACTCCACCTCAAGGCGGCAGGAGAAGATATATTCGCCCTCGCCGACCTTCTTCTCGACGGTGCGGTGTACGTCGTGCTCATCTTCGATGTCGCCGAAGATTTCCTCCAGTACGTCCTCTATCGATATGATTCCGGCCGTACCGCCGAACTCGTCTATTACCACCGCAACGCTCGACTTCTGCTTTATGAACGTCTGCAGCATGTTCTGCAGCGGCAGTGTCTCGGCTACGCAGCTTACCTTTTTCATTACGTCGCCGATCGAGGCCGGCTTCTCGAAGAGGCTCTTCGAATTGACGTATCCGATGATGTTGTCGATGCTTTCGCGCCATACGAATATGCGCGAGAATTTCGACTCGATGAACCGCTCTGTCAGTTGCTCGATGGTCGTATCGTCTATGTCGACGGCTTCGACATCCACACGCGAGACCATACAGTCACGCACGCGCAGGTCGGCAAAGTCGAGGGCATTCTGGAACATCTTGATCTCGTCCTCTTCCTCCTCCTGCGGTTCCACCGTTTCGGCATCCATCAGGTTGACCAGATCGTCACGGTTGAACGAGGCCGAGATATCGGTCTTGACGGCCTTGTGTCCGAATAGGCGCAATATGCCGTATGACAGCCATGTGGTAAATATGGCGATGGGGTAGAGCAGCAGATAGAAGAATAGTATTACGGGGTAGAGTGTCGAGTAGTAGAAGTTGGGGTTGTTCTTGACGATCGACTTCGGGAGGAACTCACCGCAGAAGAGTATGACGATGGTCGAGATGACGGTTTCGGTTATGACCGATCCGTTCAGAGCCAGCGACTCCCACCCGGCGGCCTGTGCCAGCAGGCGCAGCAGAGTGGACATGCTGAGCGAATAGATAACCAGACAGATGTTGTTCCCGACAAGTATCGTGGTGATGTATTGCCCGGGATGGCGTTCGAAGAGCCCGGCCACCATATCGAAAAACCGACTCTGCTTGCGGCCGATCTCCACCATGAGACGATTCTTGCTCAGGAATGCGATCTCCATGCCGGAGAAGAATGCCGACAGCGTGAGCATCACGGCTATTATGATGACTGAATTTATAATTTCTGCGGAGTACATTTTCGATTGATCGCTTGGGTGTTATCTTGGAACGGTTCCCGTATCGGCGGTTTGCGGGTTGCGGTGCGCATCTCGACTATCTTTAACGTTAGAGCGCTCCAGCGCGGGCTTTACATCCGTCGAGAGGGGTTCACGCAGCGGCAGACTCTTGGACTTCAAATCCCGCTTTTCCCGTTTCGGTGTGGCCGATTTCGGAGAAGCCGTTGCGTCCCCGTTGTCTTCGGGTTCCGGCTGTGACGCCTGCGCCGATGCCCGTGACGGAGTCTCTGCCGTAGATGTCGAGTCGGCGTCCTCCACTGTGAAGAAGGTTATACCCTTGATCTTGCGGTAGCGCCACTCCTTCATGTTCTCGTCCGACTCGAACCCTTCGCAATATGTCACCTCGTCACCGTTTACGATCTTCGAATCGACGTTCGAGTAGATCTTCTTTGTGGCTTGGTTCCAGAACAGCTGCGATGTGTATAGCTGCTTACCGTCGGCCTTTATCACGACAACGTCGCCCTTGGCCTCCCAAAGACGGCGGTTCTCGTAATATATGGCGTAGTTGGCCGTAAGGACGGCATCCTCTGCCGCTAAGGAGTCGTTGGTGTATGTTGTTATCTTTATTCCCTTGCGGAATTCGCGATATGGGTCGCGGGCAAGATTGTATCCCTCGATGAGCGGAGTCTCGAAGTGGTATGACTTACGTCCGTTCTCGGTCATGACGATCGACATGTTTTCGCTGTATTCGGTCATCATACGCTCGTTGTCGGTTGTCTCCTGTACGGGTTTTTCGGCGTCGCATGAGAATAGCAAGATAGCACTCCCTGCGAAAGAGAGTGCTACCGCTATGTACTTTTTCATTGACGCTGTCTTCATGCAGCCCCGTTAAGGATTAACGGTAACGAACCGTAGTGTTTACACCGTTTGCATATCCGTGGCTTACGGTATAGCGTGAGCCTTCAGACACCTCGGCGAAGAAGCACTCCTCCTTGGTGGGGAATCCCTGACGGTAGTTTGCCATAAGGGTCTGTGCGGCCTTCTGGATCTCGGGCTCGGCGCCGAGCAGCGACACGGCCTGACTCATGGTGTCGTAAGCGGCCCAGTAGCAGGCGAGGCACTGGAACTCAGAGCAGTTGGCCGAAGCGGCATAGCACTGTCCGAGGATGAAGTACGAGTATCCGTTCTCGGGATTGAGGCTCTTGATCTGGTTGGCGGCATCGATGGCCTTGGCGTAGTCCTTGGTGCTGATGCCGATCATGCCGACACGTACGTAGAGTTTCTCCTTCTCGGCGGGGTCGGTCTCTACCGAGAGAGCCTCCTCGAGATACTTGAGAGCCTTGTCATACTCCTGACGGTTCTGGAAGCCCTGTGCAAGGAAGAGCGCAGTCTCCGATGAAGGCTTGATCGAGTAGTACTTTTCGGCAGTCTGGAAGAAGAAGTCGCTGTCGCAGTTTGCGCGAGACATGAGCGATACGGCCTGTGCAAGCACTGCCTCATCGTCGGGCGTCTCGGCCAGACGCTTCGAGAAGAGAGCCTCGAGGTTCTCACAGCTTGCGGCGCCGCTGGCACCGAATGCCGCGTCGAACTGCTCCTTAAGTGCGGCGGCATCCTCACCGGCCTTCTCGAAGGCAGGGGTGAAGCGGTCGTAATCGGCGATTACGGCATCGGCGCTTACGAGGTCGTTCTTGTAGTCATCGCACAGGGCGCTGAAATATATGGCTACGAGATCGAGGTCGGGTGCGCCATTCTTCTCCTCGCTGGCGACAATAGCTTCGTTGAAGAGCTTGCGGATACCCTCGCGGTCATCGGGACGGTAGGTCATAAGCTCGCGGGCCTTGCGGTCGAGGATGTATGCCTTGCCGTAGGTCGAGTGGCCTCCGAAGTTCTCCATACGGATGTCATAAAGCAACAGCAGCGAGTCGATGTACATGTCCTTCTCCTCCGCAGTCTCCGCACGGTTGATCTTGTTCTTGTAGAGCTTTATACCATTGGTGTATATGTTCTGCGAGGCCTTGGGGCACTTCTCCAGCAGCGACTGGAGATATTTTGCGGCCAGATTGTAGTTGCGGTTGTCGACAGCCTCCTTCATAAACTGGTTGTCAAGCATATTCTGCTTACGCTCGTCGGCCGTCTCTCCCCACACTGCGTACTTGGGATCATCGAAGTTGACCTGAGCCGTCGCCGACAGCCCCACAACAGCGAAAGCCGCGGCAAGAATGAGTTTGAAACTTTTCATGTAATCTAAGGTTTATTAGTTTTTGAATATTATGTTGTTTGTCTTAACGTATGTCCCTCTTTGGCAGCAGTTGTCCTTTATCCGCATAACGTCCAACTTTGTCAATATAGTGTTTTTTTCTCTAAAAATATCCTTTTCCGGCATGTTTTTTCGGCCTCAGACGATCCGAAAGCAGCCTGTCGATACTTCAAACATCGGATTCAAAGCACGATACACGGATGTTAATTTTATATGAAGAAAACATGTCTCAATACTTCACTGTCCGTGTTTCGACGCTTAACTTACCTCTGCGTTTGCGATATTCCTGCTTGCCTTGAGCGTATCTGACACCCTTTTTTGCCGTGTCGCCTCCTTGTATAATTTTTTCCTTTTCTTCTCCTTCTCCTTCTCCTTCTTTTCTACCTCTTCTCTCGCACCCTCGTTTTTGCCTTTGGCCCCACTTTACTTTACCTTTAGCCTCTTCTCTTGATTCACACATCTGCTCTTTCCGTGCGGTTGCTTGCACCCGTTATCCGCCTTGTGGCTGTTGAGTAGTTTAACCACAGGTGTATCGGTAAAGAGAGGGCGGGGGCTTCACTACTACTTGAACTTGTATCGACGGAACCAGTCGTCTTCGCCGAAGAGCGATACGCCGATCGAGAACTTGTAGTATGTATTCTTTACGAGTCCGACGATGTTGTCGTTAAGTGTGATCTTGTCCTTTACGGGGTCACGCATGCCGAATTCGAAACCTACATCTACCGATGAGCGACCGAAGAGTTTCACGGGCAGACCGATACCTGCCGTTACGGCCATCTGGCGCACCACGCTGCCGCCGAAGGTCTGGTAGTAGTCGCCATATCGGAATCCTACGCGGTATGCTACGCGGTTGAGATAGTTACGAGTATCTATGGGTTTGGGAGTAACCTCCAGACCTACGCGTACCGTATTGGTATTGTGGTATGCTACGGTTACGCCCTTTCCGGCACCGTCACTCTCAAGGAAGTTCGAGTTTTCGTCGCCCCAGTTCTGGTAGACGTAGTCGACACCCATGCGGAGACTCACGGTCTGATAGAATACTCCGGCTGCAATCTGACGGGGCAGGCGCAGCGGCAGCGAGGTGTCCTCCTCGTTTCGCACCGTCGAGGTGAGCAGGTTGTCGATATATACGTACTTGAGCGACTTGGGGCCGAGCAGACCTCCTATATCGTATGTTGCGCCGAAGGTCAGCGCGCGGCGGGCATTGAGTATGGCGTTCCACTGCACGCCGAACTGAGCCTTGATACGCGATACGTCGTATGTGTCGATACCTGTTGTGGTCGAGTACTCGCCGCTGCCGGTGATGATGTCGGTAGGTACGGCCTTGTAGTTGCGGGTTATGTTGCCCCAGTAGTACTGCATGGCTGCGCCTATCGAGAAGTTCTTGAAGGGCGACCATCCGATACCGGCCTTGGCTTCCGTGACGTCGCCGTCGCCGTAGTACTGGTATTGTGCGCGTCCGAGGTTTCCGGCCACACCCGACGAAAGCTCGTCGCTGTGCATGTTGTAACCGACGTTGCTGTACGGCGTGAGGCTGAAGCCGAATCCGAGACCCTTAGCCAATGGCATCTGGAATGCGATCTCGTGGAAGTTAATCGAGTTGTACGCCGTGCGGGCGGTAGTCTGCGGAGTGCCGTACTTGGTTTGTGAGTTGCGGAAGTGCCCGGCCTCTACGCCGAACTCAAAGAGAAAACTCTTTTGCGGCGTCTGGCTGTAAGCGGCAGGGTTCAACACATTGACTTTGTTTGTCGAGCGCATGGCTACGCCGACGCCTCCCATCGAGCGCATGCTTGTAGTACCGGGTGTAGCCAACTCACCCAGACCGTACATCGAGTAAGGTGAGAAGGTATTGATGCTGCTGGTCAGATTTTGGGCCGCAGCCAATGACGGCAATGCCAGAGAGACCGTAGTTATTACCTTAAATATCTGCTTGTTCAGTTGCATTGTAATCTAAAATTCTGTTCAATCCGCAAATCACCAACTCGCATTTTGCAAATATCGCGTTTTTAATTCTTTTCACAAAGTATTTTGCGTCCCCACCGGTAAAAATTATGGATATTTTCACATTTTTTTCGGTGAGCGACCTTATGTAACCTTCGATTTCGTACGTTATGCCCTGCATGACTCCCTGCTCGATGGCCTCCGTCGTGCACCTTGCCGGGAAGACGGTCTCGTCGGAGGGGGAGCACTCGGGAAGGCGCGACGTATAGTCGTGCAGGGCGCGGAAACGCGTGCGCATTCCGGGTGATATGTTCCCGCCGCGGAAGACACCGCCGCAGACCAGATCTATGGTTATGGCGGTACCGAAGTCGACGATCAGGTAGTCGCCTCGGCCGTACACCGCTTCGGCGCCTACGGCGGCGGCGATGCGGTCGGACCCCAGAGTGTGTGGGGTGAGGTAATCCTTTCCTATAGGGACCGGTGTGTCGGGGGTCATTACGAGAACCTGCATTCCCAACTCTCTCAACATGTCGATCACATAGGCGGCGCCGCGGCCCGTGGAGGCCACGATGGTCCTTTTTATGGGATAGCGTGCCAATATCGGTTTGAGGTCGGCCTGTTCGGCCGACGGGAATGTCTCGAGTGCTGTTATCGTTGTGCCCTCGACGGCGGCAGCCTTGACCTGCGTGTTCCCTATGTCAACAACCAGATTCATACGCTGCCTCATAAGCTTTTGAGCACTTCGACGGCCTCGCCCACATTCATTACCCTCCTAACGGTCATAGCAAGACGATTATTGTGCTGCTTCAATACAAATCTGTCGGGCTGGGCGGTGATGCGGCGCAACAGTGTCATGAAGGTTTCGCTCTTGTAGTATGGCGAGTTTTGCTCGCCCACGAACTGTACGATCATAAGGCCGTTCTTGACCTTGACGCGCTCCATGCCGAGGCGTACGGCCTCCCAGCGCAGACGCACGACATTGAGCAGTTCGACGGCGGCCTCGGGCAGCGGGCCGAATCGGTCCAAGAGGCGGTCGCGGAAGGCGAGCAGATCCTCCTCGCGGCGGATCGAGTCGAGCTCGCGGTAGAGACGCAGCTTTTCGGCTGGCTGACGGACATAGTCGTCCGGTAGTTCGGCCAGCATGTCGATCTCGATGGTCGAGTCGTCGATATATGTGTCGTGCTTTACGGTCTCGGCCTCGCTTTCGCTCAGGCCGGCCACGTCGAGACCTTCGGCGCGCAGCTCGGCTATGGCCTGCTGCATGATCTTCTGGTATGTTTCGAAGCCTATGTCGGCGATGAAACCGCTCTGTTCGGCTCCCAGCAGATTGCCCGCACCGCGTATGTCGAGATCCTGCATGGCGATATTGAAGCCCGACCCGAGATCCGAGAACTCCTCGATGGCGCGCAGGCGGCGCCGCGCGTCGGGCGTAAGCAGCTCTTCGGGCGGCGTGAGCAGATAGCAGTATGCCTTGCGGTTGCTGCGGCCGACGCGGCCGCGCAGCTGGTGCAGGTCGCTCAGACCGTAGTAGTGGGCGTTGTTTATGATGATCGTATTGGCGTTGGGTATGTCTATGCCGTTCTCGATGATGGTCGTGGCCACCAATACGTCGAACTCGCCGTAGATGAAGTCCATGATGAGCTTCTCGAGCTGTTCCGACGGCATCTTGCCGTGCCCGACGGCTACACGTGCCTTGGGGCAGAGACGCGTGATGAGACCCTGCAGCGTCTGCAGATCCTCCACGCGGTTATTGACGAAATATACCTGTCCTCCGCGCGAGAGTTCCTCCTCGACGGCATCACGTATGATATCTTCCGAGAATGTATGCACCTCGGTGATGATGGGCTGGCGGTTTGGCGGCGGTGTGGATATCACCGACAGGTCGCGCGAGCCCATGAGCGAGAATTGCAGCGTGCGCGGTATAGGTGTTGCCGTGAGCGTTAGCGTATCGACATTGACACTCATCTGGCAGAGTTTCTCCTTGGCTGCCACGCCGAACTTTTGCTCCTCGTCTATTATGAGCAGTCCCAGATCGTGGAAACGGATCTGTTTGCCGAGCATCTTGTGCGTGCCGATGAGTATGTCGATCTTGCCCGCAGCCAGATCCTCGGCTATCTCGCGGGTCTGTTTGGCGCTTTTCGAGCGGTTGAGATACTCGATGCGTACGGGGAAATCGCGCAGGCGCTCCATGAATGAACGGTAGTGCTGCAGTGCGAGGATCGTAGTCGGGACCAGCACTGCGACCTGCTTGCCGTCGACGGCGGCCTTGAAGGCGGCGCGTATGGCCACCTCTGTCTTTCCGAAGCCTACGTCACCGCATACGAGACGGTCCATCGGCTGTGACGACTCCATATCCTTCTTGACGGCGGCGATGGCGTTCTGCTGGTCGGGAGTCTCCTCCCACTGGAACGAAGCCTCCATCTCGTTCTGGAGATAGCTGTCGGGCGAGAATGCAAACCCCTTGCTTGCCTTACGTTTGGCATAGAGGGCTATAAGCTCGCGCGAGATATCCTTTACGGCCTTCTTGGTTGCGTTCTTGAGTTTCTGCCAAGCGCCGTTTCCGAGTTTGTAGATCTTCGGGGGCTCGCCGTCGCCGCTCTTGTAACGCGATATGCGGTGCAGCGAGTGGACATTGACGAAGAGCACGTCGTTGTCCTTGTAGACGAGTTTGATGGCCTCATGTACCTTGCCGTTCTCGTTGATCTTGACGAGGCCGCCGAAACGCCCCACACCATGGTCTATATGTACGACATAGTCACCCATCTTGAGTGAGTTGAGTTCCGCGACGGTCATCTGCTCGTCGCGTTTGATCTCGCCGTTTATGCGGTAGCGGTGGTAGCGGTCGAATATCTGGTGATCGGTGTAGAGGCACACCTTGAGCGTGTGGTCCACAAAACCCTCATGCAGCGTAAGCGGTATCGAGTCGATGACCGTATTCCCGTGTCCCGTCTGGTGGAAGATGTTGTCCAGACGTTCGATCTGCGCCTTGTTCTCCGAGAGAATATATGTCCTGTATCCCTTGGCAGTCGAGGCTGTGATGTCGTCGGCCAGCACGTCGAACTTCTTGTTGAACTTGGGTTGCGGTGCCGTGGCAAACCGAACCTCGGCAACGGCCGGACGCTCCTTGATGTTGTCTCGCAACTCATACAGACGGCACGTGCGCATATCCTCGAGCAGGATGTTGCGGCTGGTCATCAGGGAGTCGATCTGTACGGGCTCCTCCATCTCGGAGAGCAGGCGGCGGCGCAGGTCGTTCACGCGGCGCAGGATGTAGTCGGCGTCGTAGAACCAGTATGTCGCCTCGCCGGCAAAGCGCGCCAGCGACACCTTCTCGGGTGACGTTGAGTTGAGGTTCGGGATGATCTCGGCCTGTTGGACCTTGTCGCTTGAGAGCTGGCTCGATATGTTGAACAGACGTATCGAGTCGACCGTGTCGCCGAAGAAGTCGATACGGTATGGGCGACTCTCGGCAAAGGAGAAGACATCGAGGATGCCGCCGCGCATGGAGTACTGCCCGGGCTCGTAGACGAAATCCACCTGCGTGAATCCCCGGTCGACAATCTGCTGCTCGAGCTGCGACATGTCGGCCTTGTCGCCCACGGCTATGCGGATGCTGTTTCCCGTTATGGTGGCCGCATCGGCTACACGTTCGGCCAAAGCCTCGGGATAGGTGCAGACGACGATGTAGGGAGCTTCTCCCCGCCGTATGGCATTTAGCGTATTGGTACGCTGGACGAGCCCCTGAGCATCCTCCTTGCCGTAGAGGATCGATTTCTTGTACGATGTGGGGAAGAAGTGCACGCACTGCTCGTCGAGCAGGGCATAGAAATCGTTGAGCATGTATGCCGCGGCGTCACGATCTTCCGCAACGAATACATGCACGCCTCCGCGTGCCTTTATCAAGGCGGCGGAATAGAGCGAAAGAGCTCCTCCGACCAGATCTTCGAGGTGGACGGTGAGGCTCTTTTCGTCGTAAAGCGACAACATTCGTCGGAAAGGGTCCGATGCGGCTATGCGCTGTAAGATATTGTCTATACTCTCCAAAGCGAGCTGTTGTGATCTTCTTCGCGGCCGGTCGGTGACAACCGGCCTCATCTTTCATTGCGGTTATTGCAGGCCGTGCGGCCTCTGCTTCATTTGCGGCATGCGTGCCTGCTCTCAATCGATGAGCGAGGCGCCGCTGCGGTCAAGATATCTCACGTCGACCATACCCTGACTCTGATCTGCCACCACGTTGATCCATACGTGGTATTTCATCATCCATCGGTTTCGCAGCGACAGCATCCCGTGACAGATGTACGATGCGACGTAAGGGCTTACACGCAGACGTATGTACTTGACGTGCCGGTCCTCGGCCAGAAACTGTATCTGGTTCTCGATCTTGCGTTCGAGCAGTATCGTAGGCTCGATCTTGCCCGTACCGTTGCATGTGGGGCATACGTCGGTGACATCCTCCACGGCGACGGGCCGAACCCTCTGGCGCGTGATCTGCATGAGCCCGAATTTCGTCAGCGGCAGGATCGTGTGCTTGGCCTTGTCGGTAGCCATTAGCTTTGTCATCTCCTCAAAGAGCAGCTGGCGGTTCTGTGCCTTGTGCAGGTCGATGAAGTCGATGATGACGATACCACCCAGATCGCGCAGGCGCAGCTGGCGGGCGATCTCCTTGGCGGCGGCCATGTTTACCTCCATTGCGGTCTGCTCCTGATTGACCTCAGCCTTTGTTCGGTTGCCCGAATTGACGTCGATGACGTTCATGGCTTCGGTATGCTCGATGATGAGGTAGGCTCCGCGCTTGAGCGACACATACTTGGCGAACAACGACTTGATCTGCTTCGAGATGTCGAAGTTGTCGAATATGGGTACCGTGCCGCGGTATAGTTTGACGATCTTTTCGAGTTGGGGGTCGATTATCTTTATGTAGTTCCTGATTTCGCGGTATAGTGCTTCGTCGTCGACGGTGATCTGCGAAAAAGTCGAATTGAGCGAGTCTCTGATTATGGTGTTTGCGCGGTTCATCTCGCTCATGAGCAGCGCGGGGGCTTGGCTCTTGCGGATGTTGCCGACGGCAGTGTTCCAGCGCTCAAGAAGGGCGCGTATGTCTTGCTCGATATCGGCGTCGTGGGCCTCGGCCGCAGCCGTGCGTATGATGACACCGAAGTTCTTGGGAAGGATTCCGGCCGCGATCTGGCGGAGCCGTTTCTTCGTTTCGTTCGAGCGTATCTTTTGCGATATGAATATCTTCGAGGTGAATGGCACGAGTACGACATTGCGTCCAGCGAGCGATATGTCGGCCGTAAGTCGCGGGCCTTTGGTTGAGATTGCCTCCTTGGCTATCTGTACCATTATGGTCTGTCCGACCTGAAGATACGAGGCGAGCTTGCCTGTTTTTTCGATGTTTGGTTCGAGCTTCATGGTCTCGACCCTGATGCCCCGTTTGCCGGGTTGGCGGCTGTTTACCACCTTCTGCAGCGAGGCGAACTGACTGCCCAAATCGAGATAGTGTATGAATGCGTCCTTTTCGTGACCGATGTTGACAAACGCCGCATTTAATCCGGGCATTATCTTTCGCACCTTGCCCAGATATATGTCCCCGACGGCGAATCCTGTTTGGCTCTGCTCCTTGTTTAGTTCGACGAGCACCTTGTCTTCGCACAGTGCTATGGAGATCTCTTTCGGGGTGACGTTTATTACTAATTCTCGATTCATTAAAGTTAAGAGGATAACGATTTTCTTTCATCTAAAATAGGTAAAGCTAAAGGGCGTTAGAAAAAGCGACCCTTTAGCTTTTATTTTACCTATTTGCTAACGCAACTGAATTACCGGTCGAATAAGATTACTTTTTCTTATGACGGTTCTTGCGAAGACGCTTTTTGCGCTTGTGCGTAGCCATCTTGTGACGCTTGTGCTTCTTTCCGTTTGGCATAGTTTATAATGTTTTAGTGAGAAATGTCTCGAAACGTGTTTACTTTACCTTTGCCACGAAACTCTTAGAGGGCTTGAAAGCAGGGATATTGTGCTCTGGGATGGTGATGGTCGTATTTTTCGAAATATTGCGGGCCACCTTCTGAGCGCGCTTCTTGATTATGAAACTTCCGAAACCGCGCAGATAGACGTTGTTATTGTCGATCAGAGAGTTTCTGACGTTCTCCATGAACGCCTCGACAATTGTCTGAACCAATACCTTCTCGACGCCGGTACTTTTGGCAATTTCATTTACGATATCAGCCTTAGTCATAGCAATTAGTTATTTGTAATTTAACATCTGGTTACTTTGTGTCTGCAAATGTACTACATTTTTAATGATAATCAAATTAATGTAAAGGTTTTTTTTCGTAAAGCGACTTTGTGTCGGGGGCTGCAAAAACCTTGCAAAAGATGGTTGTTTGTCAAGGCATCTGATTGAAAGCCGTAGCCAGACCCTCGACGGCATTGTCGAGTCCGCCTTGGATTTTGCCTCCGATCATCATGCGCATAACCATGTTCAGATTGGCATGCAGGACCAGACGCATACGTGTATCGTTGTCCGAGACCTGATGCAGCTGTATCCAAAATGCGAAATCGACGGGCAGGCCGTCCTCGCCGTCGCCGGTGATTTTGACGTGTCGGTTTTCGGCGCGTTCGGCTATGCGCAGTTTCAAAGTGAAACCTTTAACCTTGAACGAGCATGTATCTTCCGTGGCGCTCCACTCTTCGACCTTGTCCTTGAGGGCAGGCGTGAGCATGTCGAAGCGGCTGATGAAGGGGTATATGGATGCAGCGGGTTTGAATATCTGCTGCTGTTTTGATTCGTACTTTTCGAGTCCCATTGCGATTGAATTGCGTAATAACCTAAATTATAGGCCACAAAGATATATAAAAAAGTATAACATGGTTCCGTTGCGGCTGTCATAGATCGATTTTTATGTATGAATATGCATTTTTGTATCATGCGTCGGGTAGTTTGGATGCCGTAGTGGCTTTCGCCGTGGTGATGGTATGAGTCGGTCGGTTTTGTCGGAGGTTCGATTTTTGGGCCGGGAGGTCGTTGCCGTGGTCAGATACCTGTGAAAGTGTTTGTAAATCAGGCGGTCGTGTATTATATTTGCAATAAAAGAGATCGAATAAAGTAACAATATGAAACAATTTGTAAAAACCGTATTTTTCGCTTCGTGTGTTTCGGCAGCGTTGTCGGCACACGTGTCGGCGCAGACTGCGGCCGACGGCGGAGGAAAGCAGGTATGTGAGAGTATCGTGTGGGATGGCGGCGACCTCTCGTATGAGGCGTCGCGTTATTCGTGGCGGCGGTCTATCCGCTCGGATAACTTCATGCTGCTGTGGGACCACGGCTTCGGCGACGATCCGCGCACGGCGCCTGCGCTCGCCGGACGCGACATGACGTGCGACCCGCAGCACGTCCTCGACAAGTGCGAAGAGTTCTATGCCTATTACCGCGATACGTTGAAGTTCCTCAACGAAGGATCGAATGCCGACCGCTATCTTATGATGTGCATGCTCAACTACGTACTCGACGATACGGCCTACGGCGGCAGCGTAGGTGATGCCATCGGAGCGTTGTGGGTGACGCCGGCCCGCGTGCGCGACGAGAAGCTCAACTGCATAGCGCACGAACTGGGTCACGCATTCCAGTTTCAGCTCTCGATCGACAGCGGCAGCGGTTTCGGCGGCGGCTCGGCCTACGAGATGACCTCGCAGTGGATGTTGTGGCAGGTGAATCCCGACTGGATCAAGGATGAGGAGTACCATTGGCACGACTTCATGCGGCAGACGCACCTTGCGTTTGCCGATCCGGCGAACATGTACCATTCACCCTATGTGCTCGAGTATTGGTCGTCGCGCTACGGCAAGCCGGTTATCGGGCGCCTGTGGCGGGCTGCGCACCACAGCCCCGACATGGTCGAGGTATATAAACGTATGCAGGGTATGTCGCAACACCGTTTCTGTGACGAGATGTTCGACGCCTGCCGCCGCTTTATGACATACGATCTGCCTCGTGTGCGTGCGAACGCCGCGCCGTATGCCAACCGTCACGCGAGTGCCGTGGTGGCGCAGGAGGATGGGTGGTATGCGATAGCTCCCGAACTCACGCCGCGGCAATACGGATACAACGGCATACGACTCTCGGTCCCTGAGGCGGGCTGCACGGTGTGGGTTGAGTTTGAAGGCATGGCCGACGAGTCCGACCCGACATACAGTGGCTGGCGTTTCGGACTTGTAGGCGTGCGCAAGGACGGTACGGCTGTCTATCCGCCGCGGTCGAGCGCTTCGCTGATGCCGCACAACGATTTCTCGTGCGTGGTGACGGGACTGCACAACTTTGCCGCATTTACCGTTCCCGAGGATGAGGAGCTGGCATATTTGTGGCTTGTCGTTATGGCTGCCCCGACATCGCACCGTATGGATTTCGAGACCGAGTTCCCGTATCGCTTCCGTGTTTTCGGCAGCAGCCCTCAGTGCGAGGAGCGCGGAGGTGAGGACGACCACAGATGATGTAGGGTTGCCGTTACTCCTAACAAACATGCGGGAGCTTCATAATCGAAGCTCCCGCATGTCTGTTATTGTGACGAGGCGGACTATTGTGCGCTGACGGGGCGGGATTCGGGTGCGGCGCCGAATGACTTGTTGGGTTTGTCGCCCATGACGAAGTGCAGCTCGCCGCCCGCCATGATGTCGTCATACGTGATGTATGACTTTTCATACGGCTGGCCGTTGAGCGTAGCCGACTGTATGTATATATTGGTATCGCTGTTGCCTTCGGCCGTGACGGTGAAGCTTCGGCCGTTCTCCAGACGTAACGTGAGACTGGGGAAGAGTGGCGACCCGAATACGAATACGCCGTTCGAGGGGTTCACCTGATAGAATCCCATTGCCGACATAATGTACCAAGCCGACATCTGGCCGCAGTCCTCGTTGCCGATGATGCCGTCGGGGCTGTCGGTATAGAATTCGCGGTCGATGTAACGCACCTTTTCGGCCGTTTTCCACTGCTGGCCTGCGTATGGGTAGAGATAGGCCACATGGTGGCTCGGTTCGTTGCCGTGGGCGTATTGACCTATCAGACCGCTTATGTCGCTCGAGGCTTCGGCACCCATGTCTCCCTCGACCGAGAAGAGCGAGTCGAGTTTGGTTACGAAGGCATCGTCGCCGCCCATAAGGGCTATCAGGCCTTCGGGATGCTGCGGCACGAAGAAGGTGTATTGCCAGCCCGTGCCCTCGGTGAAGTCTCCGACGCTGTGCACCGACTTGAACGGGTCGTATGGCGTACGCCACGAGCCGTCGTCCATCTTGGGACGGATGTAGTTGAGCGTGCGGTCGAAATAGGTTTCGTAGGCGTGGCCGCGGCGCATGTACTCCTCATACAGATTCGTGCGTCCCATCTCCTTTGCCATGAGTGCCGTACCCCAGTCGTCGGCGGCATATTCCAATGCTATCGACGTGGCCTCATGCACCTTGTCGCAAGGGATGTAACCCTTCTCGAGCAGATAGGGCACACCGTTCTGTGCGGGATTTGTCGCCGTTGCGACCATCGCATCGAGAGCCTTCCCGGCGTAATAGCCGCGAATACCCTTTAGGTAGGCGTCGGCGATGATGGGCACCGAACTGTAACCCGGCATGCAGTTCGTCTCGCCGCCGACGAGCGTCCAGATTGGGAGTTTGCCCTGCTCGTCGTATATGCTGAGGAACGAACGTACGATGTCGTTCACCATCGAGGGCGATAGGATTGTGAGCAGCGGGTTGAGGGTGCGGTATGTATCCCACAGCGAGAAGCACGAGTAGTTGGTCCAGCCGTCGGCGGTGCGTACCTTGTCGTCGATGCCGCGATACTGGCCGTTGACATCGCAGTAGATCGTCGGGGCGATCATTGCGTGATACAGGGCCGTGTAGAATATCTTCTCGGTGCGCGGGTCGCCGCCCTCGACCTTGATCTGCGACAGACGCCGGTTCCACTTGTCCGTGGCCTGACGTTCGACCTTTGCGAATTGGAACCCGTCGGTCTCTGCATCCATGTTGAGACGTGCGTTCTGGCAGCTTACGGACGATATGGCTACACGCAAGGCGACCTGCGTCGGATCGTCTGCGAAGGTGACAACACCCTTGACGCCGCGGCCGGTGATGGTCTCCGAATTGTCGGCGGCGGGAGTGTCGCCCTCGAAGAGTGCTATCGAGGCTATGGGCTGCTCGCTGCGCAGGCAGAAATATACCTTGTGCCGGCTCCACCCGTTCGAGAAACGATAGCCCTCGATGGTGTAGTCATCGACCTTCGTAAGAGAGGTCTCGTAGGCGGTGTCGCCGTTGCCCTCCTGAAGGTTTATCAGAAGACGAGGAGTCTGACCGGCGGGATAGGTGTATCGGTGCAGCGCCACGCGCTCGGTGGCCGTGAGCTCGACGCCGATGCCGTTGTCCATCGTCAGGGAGTAGTATCCCGGACGTACGGTCTCGTTATCGTGAGAGTAGTATGACGAGCATGATCCCGAGATATCCTCCTGCGAGCCGCGCGACGTGCGCACATCTCCCGTGTAGGGCATAAGGAGTATGTCACCCAGATCGGCGCAGCCCGTGCCGCTCAGATGCGTATGCGTAAAGCCGATGACGATGCTGTCCGAGTAGTGGTACCCCGAACACCAGTCCCACCCCTTGTGTATGTTCTGCGGGCCGACCTGTATCATGCCGTTGGGGACGTTCGCCCCGACGAAGACATGCCCGTGGCCGCCCGAACCTATATATGGGTCTACCTTGGAGACGTAATCCCCGCTACCGCCGCATGCGACGACGGCAAGAGCCGTCGTCGCGGCGCATATTGATGCTAAAGCTTTCATGGCTGCGTGCCGTTTAATGTTTTTCGTTCGAGAACGAGTATGGACGGTCACTGCGGGCCGTGCCGCGGCGGGTGTTCGGCTTGTCGCTCATCTCGACCTCCATCTTTCCGCCCTTCAGGATCTGCCCGTGGGTGATGTAGTTGTGCGTATAGCGCTTGCCGTCAACAGTCATGGCATCGATGTAACGGTTGTCCGAACTGTTGTCGGGGGCGTCGATCTCGAAAGTCTTACCGTTTTCGAGGTGCAGCACCGCCTTCTTGAACAGCGGAGCGCCCATGACATACTGGTCTGTTCCCGGACATACGGGATAGAATCCCAATGCCGAGAATACGTACCAAGCCGAGGTCTGACCGTTATCCTCGTCGCCGCAATATCCGTCGGGCGTGGCCGAATAGAGTCGGTTCATCACCTCGCGCAGCCAATATTGCGCCTTCCATGGCTGGCCGGCATAGTCGTAGAGATAGATCATGTGCTGTATGGGCTGGTTGCCGTGGGCGTAGTTGCCCATGTTCATGACCGTCATCTCGCGTATCTCGTGTATGGTTCCGCCGTAGTAGCTGTCGTCGTATGCGGGCGGTACGATGAAGACCGAGTCAAGCATCGATACGAACGCCTCGTCACCGCCCATAAGGTCGATAAGACCCTGCGGGTCGTGGAATACCGACCACGTGTAGTGCCAGCTGTTGCCCTCGGTGAAGGCGTCGCCCCACTTGAGCGGTGAGAAGGGCTTCATGAAGTCGCCGTTCTTGTTGCGGCCGCGCATCAGACGGGTCTCGGGATCGAAGACGTTGCGGTAGTTCATTGCTCGCTTGGCATAGAGATCGGTCTGCTGCTTGTCGCGGCCCAGAGCCTTGCCCATGCGGTAGATGCACCAGTCATCGTAGGCATATTCGAGCGTGCGGGCCACGTTCTCGTTGATGCCCACGTCATAGGGGACATATCCGAGTTCGTTGTAGTATTGGTATCCGGTGCGGCCCGTTGAGCCGATGCGCGGGTGCACGCTGTTTGCGCCGTGGATCAGGCCCTCGTAGAGAGTCTCCGGATCCTCGACCTTGACCCCTTTCAGATAGGCATCGACCAGAACCGAAGCCGAGTTGTTGCCTATCATGCAGCCGCGGTGTCCGGGGCTTGCCCACTCGGGGAAGAAGCCGCTCTCGCGGTAGACGTTCAAAAGGCCCTCCTGCATCTTGAGGTTCTCCGACGGATATAACAGGTTGAGCAGCGGGAAGAGGCAGCGGAACGTGTCCCAGAATCCCGTTCCAGTATAGTAGTAACCTTTCTCGACGGTACCCTTCTCGGGACTGTAATGGATTATGTCGCCCGTATCGCTCACCTCGTAGAACTTGTGTGGAAAGAGCGTCGAACGGTAGAGGCACGAGTAGAAGGTGCGCATCTGGTCGAGGTCGCCGCCGCTGACCTCTACACGGCCCAACACCTCGTTCCATGCCTTGCGGCCCTTCTCGGCCACCTCCTCGAGCGTGTCGTCGCCCAACTCCTTGAGGTTCGTAAGCGCCTGCTCGGGGCTTATGAACGACGAGGCTACGCGGGCGTTAACCTTCTCGCCCTTGCGGGTTGCGAAACCTATGATTGCGCCGGCATGGTTTGCCTGCTGCGAGAGCGAACCCTCGTTGATCTGGCCGTCGGCAACGGTGGCGACATATTCGAACGGCTTGTCGAACTCGATGACAAAGTAGTTCTTGAAGTTGCGGGGAACGCCGCCGCTGTTGCGCGTAGTGTATCCCGTGATTCGGTTGTTGGCCTTGTCGATCTCGACGGCCGATCCGCGGTCGAAGGCGTCAACCACCACATACGAATCCTTCGAGTCGGGGAATGTGAATCGGAAGATGGCGGCGCGGTCTGTTGGAGCGAACTCCGTGACGACGTCATGCTCGGCGAGGTAGACCTTGTAATAGTATGCCTTGGCCACTTCGCCCTTGTGCGAGAACCAGCTTGCGCGCTTGTCCTGATCGAATACGGGTGCGCCTACGACGGGCATTATCGAGAACTGTCCGAAGTCGTTGATCCACGGGCTGGGCTGATGCGTCTGCTTGAATCCGCGGATCTTATTGTCGGTATAGACATATTGCCAGCCGTTTCCCATCTCTCCCGTTTGCGGAGTCCAGAAGTTCATTCCCCACGGGCGGGCGATGGCGGGGTAGGTGTTTCCCGTCGAGAGCTCGAATGTCGAGAGCGTCCCGACCAGCGGATTGACGTAGTCGACGGGTGAAAAGTCGCTCTTCTGCGCTGCGGCCGGCATGGATAATGTCATGGCAATGGCGCATGCGAGTGCCGATAGTGTCCTCTTTAGCATATTTTGAATTGAAGTTTAAGTTATAGTCTTTTCCCGAGGCTCAAATTTATGAAAAAATTGCAGAACGTTCAATATTTTCATCTTGCCGATGGCAAAATAAACGGCACCGCGTCTGGTGACGCGATGCCGCATGTGTGTCGGATGTACGTATGCCTTACCTTACAATGGAGCCTTTCCACACGGTACGGTTGCCGCAGTTGTCGGTCAGCGTGAAGGAGACGGCGTGCGTCGTGCCTCCCGTGATCCCCTCGGCGTCGATATCGATTGTGGCGCGGGCATGCTTGGGAGAGTAGTTTACGGCGACCCAGCGGCCGTCGATCGAGGCCGTATAGGTCGCTATGCCGGAGAAGTTGTCGGCTATGCGGAATGATATCGTGCGGCGCGTGCTGCAATCCTCGCCATCCTTGAATGCCGGGCTTATCGTAGGCGGCGCCACGTCGGCCGCAAGACAATATGTGCCGAGAGTCGAGGTCTGTGCCGTAAGGTGTCCTTCGGAATATTTGCCGCCGACGTACGAGAGCGAGCCGTCACCGGCAACGGCCGCCATCGTCGTATGTGCCTGTAATGACTTTTCGACTGGTGCGGCGAATGTCACGGTGATGCTTTTGTGCAGCGGCGTGCGTTTGTCCAGTACGCGGTATGCGGGCGAGAGAACCTTTACCGTAGTGTCTGCATGTGGGCGGACATCCTCGCGCGCGATGTCCGATACGACGGACTCATAGAGTGCCCCTCGAGGTATGGTTACCGAGAAGATGCTGTCGACGCGTGAGGTGAAGTCGCTGCCGCGGCGTATGATATCGCTCTCGGGGTCGATGTGCCCGACGAAACATTCGCTGTCGGGCTTGCCCTCGATGGGGAAGGTGAGGGTCGAGACGTTGCCGCAGTCGTCGGCAGCCTCGATGGTGACGGTGTGCTGCTCGCCCTCGGCGGCCGAGATCAACGCACGGTTTTCGATGACGGTATAGAAATAACTCGTGCCGCCTTCGAGATGGGTGAGCCGTATGGCCTCATTACGCGACGAACGTTGTATGGGGTAGTACGATACCGAGTTGCAGTAACGCGAGAAGTCGAACGGGAAGCCGTCGTTGCGGTATTCGAATATCGGGCGGTCGTCCAGACGTTCGGTTATGCGGTAGACACCGTATGTGTTTGTACAGTCGTTCTTGCGGTCCGATACCTCGATGATGAAGTATCCGCGGCGGCCGACCCTGACGGGAGTCTCCTGCGTGAGTGCGTAGGCCGATCCGGATGCCGAGTTGGGATCCTTTTTGAGGGTATATGTCCGCAGGGCGCTGTGCAGCGGCGTGTTGCGGACGGTGTCGACCTCGACGTAGTGGAGCTTCATCATCAGCGGGGCGATGTTGTCCTTCGGTTTGAGCACACCCTGCTGTATGACGTTCAGCGTCTTCTGCGTACGCGAGTCGCGTATTTCGAAGTGCAGGTGCGGGCCGCCCGAAGAGCCCGTATTGCCCGAAAGAGCTATCTGCTCGCCGCGCTTGACGGGAAACATCCCGGCCTTGCAATAGAGGTCGACGCGGTTCTTGCGCTGGCTGTGACGCTGCTGCCAGACATAGTCCGCGATATCCTTGCGAAAGCGTGACAGGTGTCCGTAGACGGTCGTCGTGCCGTTCGGGTGGGCGATATAGAGTGCCATGCCGTAACCCCACGGCGAGAAGAATATGCGCGAGACATATCCGTCGGCTGCCGCCACTACAGGTTTACCCTCCACGCCGTCGGTCTTGATATCGGTACCCGAATGGAAATGGTTGGGGCGCATCTCGCCGAAGTTGGCCGAATAATATCCCGCAACGTCACGCAGCGGAAAGTCGTAATATGTCGTATCGAGATGCTGAGCCGCGCTCCCGATGACTGATCCGACGGCAGCGGCGGCCGTCAGAATGAAGTGAATGTATCCTCGTCGCATGTGTCGTTTGTTATTTTCTTCATTACCGTATCGACGCTCTGCGCAACCTCGTCGAACGAATATCCCAATGATACGCCGTGCCGCAGGAGTTTTGTGCGCAGCTGGTACGGCGTGTCGTATTTTACCGTTCGGGCCTTGCGCTCCAACCGTTCCGACAGCCTGTCGGCCGTATCGTTGCGTTCATATATATTCATGGCCTCGTTTACTATGCTTTCGGCAATACCCTTGCGGCGCAGCGCCGCGAGGATCTTGTATCGTCCCCACGCGCTGAGATTGATCTTCTCGCGGACGAAGGCCTCGGCATAGCGCCTGTCGTCGATGAACTTGTCGGCCTTGAGACGTTGCAGAACCCCTTCACGCTCCTGTGGCGGAACCTGCCATGAGGCCATAAGCCGCATGGCATCGCCAGACGAGCGTTCGGCCCGTGCGCACAGGCGCATGAGCGACTCGAGTGCCTGTTGTGCCGTCTTGGCACGTTTTACCTTCTCCGTCGGCTGCATGTCATTCTCGGTTTTCCGAACAGGTCGTTTCTTACTTCTGTTTGCCCGAATCCCTCGCCCCGCAGCATCTCGGCCGTGCGCTCGGCCCACGCTTCGTGTACCTCGAAGAACAGCGAGCCATCATCGGAGAGCATCGTGCGTGCGGCGCGCGCTATGGCACGGTAGAAGACGAGCGGGTCGGCATCATCCACGAAGAGAGCCTCGTGAGGCTCGTAACGTGTGACGTTGACGTGCATCGACTCGATCTCCGAGTGAGGTATGTATGGGGGATTCGATACTATGATGTCGAACGTCTCGCCCGCAAGCGATGGCATGCCGTTCAGGGCATCATCCTCAATGAAGCGTATGCGGACGCCGTTCATGGAGGCATTGCGTCGGGCCGTCTCGAAGGCGGCGTGCGAGATGTCCAATGCCGTCACTTCGGCCTGCGGAAGATGCGCCGCCAACACTATGGCTATACATCCGCTGCCAGTGCAGACGTCGAGTATGCGTGGCCTCTGAAAGCCTGCGGCACACTGCCCGGCCCACAATACGAGCTCCTCGGTCTCGGGGCGCGGTACGAGCACGCTCCCGTCAACATGGAACGTCATGTCGCAGAATTCGGTCTTGCCCGTAACGTATTGCACGGGACATCCCGCGGCAAGTTGCGCGGCACAACGTTCCACGCCGTCTATGTTGACTCTCTGGTTCGGGTCGGCCAGAAATTTAGCCTCCGATTCGCCCGAGAGGGCTGCCGCCGCAGTCAGGGCTATGCGCCGCGCCTCACGCTCGGGGTATAGTCCCCGTACTGCCTCGGCTATGAAGGCCGTTATTTCGCTCCGCGTGGCCTCCATCGTTTCAGGCTCTGAGTGTGAGATCGGCCAACGCTATGGCTACGGCCGACTCCACGATTACGGCCGCACGCAGTGTTATGCATACGTCGTGGCGGCCCTTTATGACGAGCGAGTCGACCTGACCGCTTGCACAGTTGAACGACAGCTGCTCGCGCGATATCGAGGCTGTGGGCTTCACTGCCGCACGCACCACAATGGCATTGCCGTTTGTGATGCCGCCGACTATGCCGCCGGCATGGTTTGTCGATGTGTGGCCTTCGGCATCGATGATGGGGTCGTTGTGTTCGGATCCGCGCATGCGGGCCGCGGCGAAGCCGCTGCCGAACTCCACGCCCTTGACTGCAGGTACCGAGAAGAGCAGGTGTGCCATGAGGCTCTCGGCCGAGTCGAAGAACGGCTCGCCCAAACCTGCCGCCACACCTTCGGCGCGGCACTCTACAACGCCGCCCACCGAGTCACGATCCATGCGTGCGCTTTCTATTATGTCGGTGAAACGCTCCTTGTCGGCGCTGCCGCCTATTTCGATGATATCGGTATGGAATGTTACGCCGCTGCCGAGAATCTTCTTTGCAACGACGCCGGCCGTGACTAACGCGAGGGTTATGCGTCCCGAGAAGTGGCCGCCGCCGCGGGGATCGTTATATCCGTGGAATTTCTTCATTGCGACCCAGTCGGCATGCGACGGGCGCGGATGCGATGCGAGCGATGCGTAGTCGCCCGAACGTGTATTCTCGTTGAGGAATTCCACCGTGAGCGGTGCGCCCGTAGTGAAACCCCTGTAAATTCCAGAAACTATATGCGGTGCGTCGCTCTCCTTGCGCGGTGTGGTGCCTGCGGCACCGGCGCGGCGCCGTGCCAAGTCGGCCTCGAAATCGCTCTCGGCAAGGGCTATGCCTGCCGGCACGCCGTCGATGGTGACTCCTACCTGCGCTCCGTGCGATTCGCCCCAGAGCGTCACTCTGAATCTGTTGCCCCAAGAGTTCATTTTAACGTACGGTTATTGATTCAAGATCTTCGAAGAATGTAGGGTAGCTCTTCTCGACGCATTCGGCATTCTCGATGGTAACGTCTCCCTTGCACCGCAGTGCCGAGACGGCAAGCGACATGGCTATGCGGTGGTCGTTGTGGCTGAAGACGGTGGCGGGGTGTATCTCGCCGCCGCGTATCTTCATCACGTTCTCCTCGCTTATGTCTACCTCGATGCCCAGTTTCTCGTACTCCTGACGTATTGTCTCGGCGCGGTCGCTCTCCTTATGGAGCAGACGCTGCGTGCCGATGATGGTACTCTGTCCATGGGCCGCCGCTGCCAAAGCCGCAAGGGCGGGGAATAGGTCGGGCGAGTTGGTGGCGTCGAAGGTGAAGGAACGCAGACGTCGTTTGGTTACCGTGATTGAATCTCCCTCGATTATGATACCGGCGCCGGCACGCTCCAGAGCGCGGCAGATAGCCGTGTCGGCCTGCTTCGAGAGTGTCGAGAGGTTCTTTACCGTGACGCGGCCCGAGATGGCGCCCGCAACGAGCATCGTCGAGGCTCCGCTCCAGTCGCCCTCGATGGCAAGGTCGGCCGGGGTGTATTTCTGTCCCCCCTCGATGTAGAACTCCGAATAGTCGCCCTCGTGGTGCATTATCTCCACGCCGAATCGTTTAGCCGTGTCGATGGTCATGTCGATATAAGGCGTCGATACCGCCGAACGTACATGCAGTGTGGTATCCTCCTTTGCCAGCGGAAGTGCGAGCAGCAGTCCCGTGATGAACTGCGACGAGAAACTGCCGTCGACCTCTATGTTGCCGCCATGGATGGGTCCCTTGACCTCTATGGGCAGGTGGCCGCCGCCGTCGCGTACCTCCACGCCGAGCCGCCGCAACGGTTCGATCATCATCATCATGGGCCGGTGGAGCAACGTGCCCTCGCCTTTGATGCAGATGGGGGTCGAGTTGAGTGATGCGATGGGGGTGAAAAGGCGTGTGGCCAGACCCGATTCGCCGACCATGAGTGTGTCGGTTACGGGGTGCAGGCCTCCGTCTATGGCGATGGTGCTCTCGTCAAGATATGAGACTTTGGCTCCGAGCGCCTCGATGCAGGAGATGGCCGAGCGGGTGTCCTTGCAGAATTCGATGTTGCGCAGTGTCGTGCGTCCTTCGGCCAGCAGCGCGAGGGCTATGGCGCGTTGTGCGTAACTTTTTGAACTTGGAGGAGTAATTGTTCCGTTGGCACTCCCCAAGGAGACGGTTTTATCCATATATGCAGTGTACTCTTTGTTTTGGTTCCGTTTAGTCGTCTTTAACCGGTGTCGCCGTTCTGCCTCTGTGACCTTAATTCAGCCCGTAACTGTCTTATGGTCGCTGCTTGCGGCGTTATGCCTTCATTTGTCGCATGCCACCCCGTATGCTGTCACCTGCGCCGTGAGGTTAATCGTTTGGCTGCGCGGGTGCCTCTGCGTCCTTTTGGTTTGCATTGTTTTGCGGGTGCAGGGCGGCATTTGTGGCGGGGGTGTTGCGCAGCTGGAAGTTCTTGCCAAGATATACGCGTCGCACCATCTCGTCGTTGGCCAGATCCTCAGCCGTACCCGTCTTGAGGATTCGGCCCTCGTAGAGCAGATAGGTGCGGTCGGTGATGGCAAGCGTCTCGTCGACGTTGTGGTCGGTGATTATGACGCCGATGTTCTTGTTCTTGAGTGTGGCGACGATGCTCTGTATATCCTCCACGGCTATGGGGTCGACTCCGGCGAATGGTTCGTCGAGAAGTATGAACGCAGGGTTTATCGCCACGGCGCGTGCAATCTCGGTACGGCGGCGCTCGCCTCCTGAGAGCTGGATGCCGAGGCTCTTGCGCACCTTCTGCAGACGGAACTCCTCGATGAGCGACTCGCACCGCTCGGCCTGATACTCCTTGCTGTATGTCGTCATCTCGAGTACGGCGCGTATGTTGTCTTCGACGCTCAGACGGCGGAATACCGAGGCCTCCTGTGCCAGATATCCGACACCCATCTGTGCGCGTCGGTAGACGGGTTCGTCGGTCAGTTCGACGATCTGCTTGTCGTCCTTTTCGAGGAAGATCTTGCCTTCGTTGGGGGTTATCAGACCCACGATCATATAAAAGGTAGTGGTCTTGCCGGCACCGTTGGGGCCGAGCAGTCCGACGATCTCACCCTGGTTGACGTCGATCGAGACGTGATCCACGACCGTGCGTGACTTGTATTTCTTTACCAGCTCGCTTGTGAACAGGCGCATATTATACCCGATAAATTTTTTACAAAGTTATCATTTTTTCCGAAAAAAGGATTATCTTTACGTAAAATTTCCCTTTTCGTGGCAAGCTGCCTTATAAAGCGCTGATAAATGATGGAGCAGAACAACGACGTTTTGTATGATAAGCTCAAGGAGTACTTCGGATTTACTTCGTTCAAGGGTAATCAGGAGGCCGTTATACGCAATCTGTTGGCCGGACGCGACACTTTCGTCCTAATGCCTACCGGCGGTGGCAAATCTTTGTGCTATCAGTTGCCTGCGCTGCTCATGGACGGGGTAGCCATCATCATCTCCCCGCTCATTGCCCTGATGAAGAATCAGGTAGATGCCATGCGTACCTTCTCAACCGACTCGGGCATAGCGCATTTCCTCAATTCGTCGCTCAACAAGACAGCGATCAACCAAGTGCGGAGCGACGTGTTGGCCGGAAAGACAAAATTGCTCTATTTTGCGCCCGAATCGCTTACCAAGGAGGATAACGTCTCGTTCCTGCGCAAGATCAAGATATCGTTCTATGCCATCGACGAGGCGCACTGTATATCGGAGTGGGGGCATGATTTCCGACCCGAGTACCGCCGTATCCGTCCCATCATAAACGATATCGGGCAGGCGCCGCTCATAGCCCTCACGGCGACGGCGACGCCGAAGGTGCAGATGGACATACAGAAGAATCTGGGTATGACCAACGCCACGGTATTCAAGTCGTCGTTCAACCGGCCCAACCTCTTCTACGAGATACGCCCCAAGTACGACGTCGACCGAGACATCATACGTTTCATCAAGCAGCGTCCGGGCAAGAGCGGCATTATCTACTGTCTCAGCCGCAAAAAGGTCGAGGAACTGGCGGAGCTGTTGGTCGCAAACGGCATCAAGGCCCTTGCCTACCATGCGGGTATGGATGCACAGACGCGCGCGAACAATCAGGACGATTTCCTCATGGAACGTGTCGACGTGATCGTGGCTACTATTGCATTCGGTATGGGTATCGACAAACCCGACGTGCGTTATGTGATCCACTACGACATACCCAAGTCGCTCGAAGGGTATTATCAGGAGACGGGCCGTGCTGGCCGTGACGGCGGCGAGGGTCACTGTCTTGCCTTTTACAGCTACAAGGATATCCAGAAGCTCGAGAAGTTCATGCAGGGCAAACCTCTTGCCGAGCAGGAGATCGGCAAGCTGCTGTTGATGGAGACCGTGTCGTATGCCGAGAGCTCGATGTGCCGGCGCAAGACACTGTTGCACTACTTCGGCGAGGAGTACACGGAGCCCAACTGCGGCAGCTGCGACAACTGTGTGAACCCCAAGCCCAAGATCGAGGCGCAGAAGGAGATGAAGCTGGCGCTTGAGGCCCTTGCGGCCATAGGTGACAAGTTTAAGATCGAACATCTTGTCGCCGTGCTTACGGGCAAGGTCACGGCGCAGGTCAAGAGCTACGGCCACAACAAGCTCAAGTGGTTCGGTGCGGGTGCCGATCATGATGCCCGCTTCTGGGGCGCCGTCATCCGTCAGGGCCTTATCATGGGGCTCATCGATAAGAGTATAGAGAACTACGGTCTTATCTCGGTCAATGACAAGGGCCGTGCATATATCGCCTCGCCTACGCCCGTGAGCATAACACTCGACCACGACTATGACGAGCAGGAGAAGGAGGAAGAGGCAATGGCGGCGTCGGTCGGCCGCGGTGCGGCCGATGAGGAGCTGTACGCCATGCTGAAGGATCTGCGCAAGAAGGTGGCCAAGAAACACGACCTGCCGCCGTTTGTAGTCTTTCAGGATCCGTCGTTGGAGGATATGGCCATACAGTATCCTGTCACGATCGAGGAGATGCAGAACATTACGGGTGTCGGTGTCGGTAAGGCCAAGAAGTTCGGTGAGGAGTTTGTGAAACTGATCAAGGCCTACGTCGAGGAGAAGGAGATCGTGCGTCCGCAGGATATGGTCGTCAAGTCGGTGGCCAACAAGTCGGGCAACAAGATATTCATCATACAGGCCATAGACCGCAAGATGGATTTCGAGGATATAGCGCGGGCGAAGAACCTCGATTTCGACGAACTGCTGACCGATATCGAGGGTATCGTGAATTCGGGTACCAAACTCGACATATCGTATTACATCGAGCAGTATATGGATGAGGACAAGGCCGAGGACATATACCTCTATTTCAAGGAGGATGCGCAGAGCGATTCGCTCGATGAGGCGGTCGAGGAGCTAGGGTCGGACTATACGGAGGAGGAGATACGGCTCGTGCGTATCAAATTCATGTGCGAGATGGGAAACTGACCATCGCCGCACGCTGTTATATAAGGATGGGCGGTCTGAGTACAGCCCATCCTTTTTTACGTTATAATTACGTGATTAACCGTATTTTAGGGCGGACTGACAAGGCTGACGGAGATTTTTTTATTCGTTCTTTCGCTATTTTGTATTGCATAATAGTAAATTTGTGTATATATTTGTTTTCGTAATCGACCGTTATGCCGCATGCCGGGTGTGACGTTGGCACTTGGGGCGGGGTGGCGGTTGGGATGTATAACGGTTAAAATATTGGTGTTATGGCATTGATTTATTGCAAGGATTGCGGAAAGCAGGTTTCGGATTCGGCACAGACGTGCCCCTATTGCGGCAGCCCGCTCAAGGAGCCCGCAGCGGATCCGAACAAGAGCCGTAAGGATTGGCTTACGACGCTGTTGTTGTGCTTTTTCCTCGGTACGCTCGGTATTCACAGTTTCTATGCCGGCAAGACCGTAATAGGTATCATACAGCTTGTGACGCTCGGCGGATGCGGAATATGGACGCTTGTCGACTTCATCATGCTGCTGTGCGGGAGCTATAAGGACGGCGAGGGCAAGACCATAAGCAACAGGTAATTCTCGCCGTGCGGCGCATGTTGCGATATTGGCGTGCGGCGGTTGTGGCGGCGGCACCCTTCCTCACGTATCTGATCCCCAAGGGGTGGATATTCTCGGAGGGGCACCCGCTCTGCATCATCCGCAACATCACGGGACACGAATGTCCCGGATGCGGGATGACGCGGGCGCTCGTGTCGCTGGCCTACCTCGATTTCGACGGTGCGTGGCAGTACAACCGTGCCGTCGTTGTGGTGGCGCCGCTGCTTGCGTATGTATGGGTGCGGTGGATCGTGCGGCTGTGGCGTGAGGCCTCGCGCCGCTGACGGCGGGCGGCCATTCGAAGGGGGGCATGCGTTGTTGAGAGTGTGCGATCGCGTCTCTACGTATGGTTAACTCGACGTATGGTCAACTCCGTATGGTTAACGACGCAAAAAAACGAAGTCGGGACGGGGTTTTCACCGTAGTTTTAGTACCTTTGCGGTATGGATCAAGTTAGAGCCAAGAAGGCGTTGGGTCAGCACTTCCTGACCGATCTGAACATTGCGCGCAAGATCTGTGCATCGCTGTCGGAAGGCACGGCGGAAGCTCCGGCCACGGTGTTGGAGGTGGGATGCGGCATGGGTGTGTTGACGCAGTTCCTGCTGCAGCGTGATGACATTGTCGTCTACGGAGCCGAGATCGACGGCGAGAGTGTGGAGTATCTCCATGAACACTATCCCGACTTTGCACCGCGCCTTATCGAGGGCGATTTTCTGAAGATGGATCTGCGGGAGAGATTCTCTGGCGGTGTGCGCGTCATAGGCAATTTCCCATATAACATATCGTCGCAGATATTCTTCAAGATTATCGAGAACCGCGACCTTGTGCCCGAATGCGTGGGTATGGTTCAGCGGGAGGTGGCCGTACGCATAGCTGAGCCGCCGGGCTCGCGCGAGTATGGCATCCTGAGCGTCCTGTTGCAGGCGTGGTACGATATCGAATATCTGTTCACCGTAGGGGAGAAGGTATTCAATCCGCCGCCGAAGGTCAAGAGTGCCGTCATACGTCTGCGCCGTAACGGCGTGCGGTCGCTCGATTGCGACGAGCAGCTCTTCATGAAGGTTGTGAAGGCATCATTCGGACAACGGCGCAAGATGTTGCGCAATTCGCTGCGTGCGGCATTCGGAGAGTTCGATTCGGAGCACCGTTTCTTCTCGATGCGGGCCGAGCAGTTGTCCGTGGCGGACTTTACGGAGCTGACGCGCTGGGTGGCGGAACACCGATCGAAATAGGGGAAGAGACAATAAACGGATAAGGCGGCAAGTCTATTTGCCGCCTTTTCTATATGATGCGAGAACGTCTAACGCTGGTATCTTCCCGTGTGGTGTGTCTCCGCAGTCTCGGTCCTGTTGTACGTGTGCGTCGAGAGCCAATCGCTTTCGGGACGGCATACAAGACGTGCGTTACGGTAGGCCCATTCGAGCGGATATATTGTCTGGCCGCAGTATAGCCCGTCAGCATCCTTGGTGACGACGAGAGCCAGATCTACCGACTGTCGATCCTTGAGCGCAAGGGGCAGCAAAAGCGATATGCCCTTTGTTTGGGGATAGTACATGGGTACGGCGGTCTTGTAGTCCCATTGTACGCGCTTAAGGGCCATGGCGACGGCGTCGTCGATCTTATCCTTGAAGCTGTCGTATGTGTTGTTGTCGTTCTCGAGGGCGAGCTTCAGGCGGCGGAAGAATGTGGCACGCTGTACGTCGGACAGATTCTCAGGACGTACCATATCGAATCCTTCGGGTGCGAACTCCTTGAGTATGCGGTAGGGGTAACGTTCCAGCCGTTCGATTATGATGTGGTGGTGGTCGATGGATGGTGCGCCCAATCTCACGTCATATACCGCGTCATATACCGAGTCGAGATATTGTGCCGGCTCGGGCCGCAGATCGAACTCGCCGGTAAGGATCTTGCCCGCACGATCCTCATCCTCGACGCAGAAGTCATACAGATGCCACTCCTGCTGTCCTTCGTTGCGGTTCTTGTCGAAGAGGGCATATATCGGCTTGTATGCGGTGTTCATGAGTCCGGTATTGAACGCGGCCCAACGGCCGTCGTCGGAGCGGACGATCTTGTGCTGGTCGTAGAGTCTTGAGAACGTGCCAGTAAGATATGATGTGAGTATGGAGTAGTTCCGCGTTGCGGCCGAACCGAAATCCCATGCTTCGGGCAGAGCCATCTCGGCCAGATCCTGCATGGCGCTCTGGTAGTGTCCGAGCCAAGCCCAATCGACAAGCCGTGGAACAGACGATCTGGCGGGTGTGGAGGTTTGGGGCGAGGTCGCGTTCTGCCGCAGTCGTATGTAGAATACGGGCGGCTGAAGGGTATCGTCACGGTATACTTCAAACATGTCGGGCAGCGACTCGATGAGTGACCGCAGCTTGTCGTATCCGTAGTGACGGTAGTTGATGCCTCCGCGCGAGAGTTCGAGTCCGAATCCGGCCATATTTACCCAACCGTCTCCGGCGCCTTCGATCTCGGTACCGGACATTGAATCGTATATTGCCTTGAGCGATGAGCCGAGTTTTCGTATATCCATACTTGCAAGTAATTTTTACAGTCGGTTCATGTAAACTGTTCTAAATCGGAAAAATAATATTTCGAAAGGTCAATAGGTGCCCAAATGAAAAATATCGTTTGATATTGATCTTTGCGCACCTGCGCCACATTTTGCTACAAAGGTAAGAAAATTATTCAAAAAATGTTACTGCTATATACTATATTGGTGTTATGCGGCAGATCTGTCCGGATCTGCCGTCGATAGATCCGGATGTCGTATGGCAAGTGTCATAACGAAAGATACGGATGGAAAAAACTTACGATATTTTCCATCCGTATTATTTGGCATGCCGATACGGGACGATGTATCGGCACGTAATATCTTAAAAATACTATTTCCCGTCGAGACGCACGAGACGGTACTCTTGGCTACCGAGTCCGATCTTCTCGCCGTAGTCGAGCGTGTGCATGCCGTGGCGCGAGTCTATACGTTCGATTAGGTGAATCTTGCCGTGATCCTTCGACGCGCGTACCATATCGACGCACGCCTTGTCCAGAGCGACGGGATCGAGCGAGGCGAGGATTCCGATGTCTCCCATCTTGGGATCCTCGGGCGAAGAGTCGCAGTCGCAATCCACCGAGAGGTTGTTGGCTACGCTTATGTAGAGGATCTTGTCGCCGCAGTGGTCGGCTACGGCCTTGGCAGCCTCGGCCATCGACTCGAGAAAGTCGTCCTGTGCGGGCAGGTCGCCCCACACTTCGTTCTGGTTCTTGGTCTTGCCTGCGGAGTGTATCCACGCCTTTCCCTTCGATGAGGCTATGCCTATGGACATGTTCTTTATTGCGCCGCCGAATCCGCCCATGGCGTGGCCCTTGAAGTGCGAGAGTATGACGGTGAAGTCATAGTTTAGATAGTTGCGTCCCACGAAATCCTCCTTCAGGTGGCGTCCGCCCTTTACGGGGAGGGCGACCTCACCGTCGGCATCCATGATGTCCACGTCGGCTATGGATGTGAAGCCGTGGTCGGCTGCCGCTTTGAGATGGTTTTCAGTATCGGAGCGGCCGCCGCCATAGGCGGTGTTGCACTCGACGATGGTGCCGCCGACCTTGTGTACAAGGTCGGCTATGAGGGTTGGTTGCAGGAAGTTGTGGCCTCCGGGCTCGCCCGTCGATACCTTGACGGCGACACGGCCTTCGGCCTTGCGTCCCAAAGCCTCGTATATGCGGACGAGGTTCTCGGGCGTGATCTCTTCGATGAAATAGACCGCGGGGCGCTTGTCGGCCTCCTCGGTGGTCTGTGCGCCGGCCGTTGTGGCGGCTGCGGCGAAGAATAGTGTCATTGCCATGATTACACTCTTTTTCATACGGTTATTGTTTGCTGATAGTTCTTTAGAAGCTGAACTTAATGCCTCCCATGACCGTGGCGCGCGGCATCGGGTATCCGGCATTGATCTCGTATCGCTGTGACAGAAGGTTCTCGCCGCGGAGCCATATCGAGAGGAACTTTGCCGCGCGGAACGTCGCACGCATGTTCCACAGTACGAAATCCTCGGTCAGATAATCGCCGCGGCCGTTTGTCGGAACGGATGTGTATAGTCCGGCGACATACTGCACACCCGACGAGACGCTCCAGCGGCCGCGTGTGAAGAGACCCTCGGCATATAGTTTGTGTTCGGGGGCCGCGATGACGGGATTCTCCATGTGCAGGAAACTGTAATTCGCCGACACGTGCCAAGATGTGTTGATATGATACGAGGCTTCGAGCTCGATGCCCGCATTGTCGATCTTGCCCGTGTTCATGTTCAGGGGCGTGGCGCCCTCACGGGGTACGGTGACGACCATGTTGCTGCCGTCGATGTAGAATATGTTGACGCCGTACATGAAGCGGCCGCCGAGGAGCCGCTGCGTGAGCGATACCTCATAGTTCCACATGCGTTCGGGCTGCAGGTCGGGGTTCTGCGGCGGGAACATGTACATCTCACGTATGGTGGGGTAGCGGAATCCCTTTGCTGCCGAGAGCTTTATTTCGATTGTGCGGGGCAGGTGGAACGAGAGACCCGCCTGCGGCACCCATTCGGTGCCTATATGCGAGTGGTGGTCGACGCGCAGGCCGGCATCGAAGGTGATAAGATGTCCTATGTGCTGGCGGAAATCCACGTATCCGGCAATTTCGTGCGCGCTTTTGTCGGCTATTTCTGACTCCAGACCAGCATCGTCGCCCTCGACGTAACGGTTCCACGCCTTGCCGCCGAAGTAATAGTAATCGACGCCTGCCGTAAGACGGTTGCCCGTGAAGAGTTGTACGCTCTGGTAGAGCGATGCTCCCGCCATTCTGTCGCGCGAGTTGAAGCGGTAGTCAAGAGGCGCCTCGTCGGGCGCGTGGCCGTCATTTATATGGTGTCGGCCCCAGTTGTAGAAGAGGCTTACGGCACCCGAAGTCGATCCATAGTCATTCTCTACGGCAAGAGATGTCATGCCGCGCGTTATGCGTTGGTCGGCATCTGACAGCGGTTCCGTTATGCTTCCGGGCTGTGAGGCGTTGAAATGTGTGATATCGACGTCGGCGCGGATGTTCCATGCCGTGCCGAGCGTATAGCCCAACTTGGCAAAAGCCCCCGTCTGCTCGAATCCCATGTCGGGGCGGTGGCCGTCCGTGCGGTCATACGACAGGTCGACGGTCGAGGTGAAGCGTCCCTTGCGCAGACGGTTCGTCGCTTCGGTCTGCAATGTGTTGTAGGAGCCGTATCCCAACTCCACGTCGGTCTGCACGCCGTCGTCGGCCATCTGCCGCGTGACGATGTTTACCACGCCTCCCATGGCGTTCGAACCATAGAGTACGGATGCGGGCCCGCGCAGTACCTCGACGCGCTCGGCCGTGGCCGAACGGTAGGCATCGGCTATGGGGTGCCCCATAAGGCCCATATATTGCGGATGGCCGTCGATGAGCACCATCATACGTCCCGATCCGCCGCTCAGACCACGCAGAGACATGGCACCCGCGGCGCCTCCCGAGACGCCGTATCCCATCACGCCGCGCGAGGTGATGAACAGACAGGGGATCTGTTCCGTCAGCACGGGCAGCAGGGAGGATTGCATCGACCGTTCGATAGACTGTCGGTCGATCGTCGTGACGGTCATCGGCAGGTGGCGGATGTCGGTACGGTTGCGGGTTCCGGTGACGACCACCTCGTCGATGGGGTGCGTGCTCTGCATGTCGAGCGAATCGGTTCGGGAGATTTGTTGGGCCGCTGCTGTCACGGCCGCGAGGCTCAATGCCAAGGTCAGATATATGCTTTTGCCCATTGTGTTTATATTGATATGTTCTCTGCCGGTCGGCAGCGCCGGATGCTGTCGGCGGCAAAATAAATAAATTTTCACCAAATAGCTGTTCCGTATGCCCGGCTATTTGTGGTTTGCGGCGTTTCGTGTGACGTCGATGCAAAATTATGGAGGCTGCGCCTGCGGCGGCGTATATGATTTACGGATATTGTAACCCTTATCCCCGTTTTTGGTCTCTGTGTGTGGCTTTTACCGATAAAATGGATACATTTGCAATGACCTGAGGGTCGGATTGGTGATTGTATGGCAAAATCGTATAACCCAAAAATATATCCTCTATGGACAACATAATCAAACTCGACAGCGTGGATACATATAACAAGCTGTTCGGACTTGAGACCAAACATCCGTTGGTGAGTGTGGTTGACCTGTCGAAGGCCACCACGTGGCCCGACAGTTTTACGATCAACTATGGAGTCTATGCTCTATACCTTAAGGATACTCGATGCGGTGACATCATCTACGGCCGTCAGCCCTACGACTATCAGGAGGGTACGATTGTGAGCTTTGCTCCCGGGCAGGTTGCTTCGGGCAGGATGAGCCCCGGCGTGCATCCAAGCGCCCATGGGGTGTTGTTCCATCCCGATCTGATACGCGGTACGGCTCTCGGACAGGAGATCCGCAACTATACCTTCTTCTCGTACGATACGCGCGAGGCGCTGCACCTCTCGGAGCAGGAGCGGCAGACGGTGATGGACTGCCTTAACAAGATCGAGGCGGAGCTTGACCGCACGATCGACAAGCACAGCCGCCGTCTGATTACAGCCAACATAGGTCTGTTGCTGGACTATTGCATGCGCTTCTACGAGCGTCAGTTTGCCACGCGCAGCGTCGTCAACAGCGACATGGTGGCGCGTTTCGAGCGTCTGCTGGATGACTATTTCGACAGCGGTCTGGCACAGAAGGAGGGCCTGCCTACGGTGAAGTATTTTGCCGACAAGGTATGCCTTTCGGCCAACTATTTCGGCGACATGATCCGCCGCCAGACGGGACAGACGGCGTCGGAGTACATACAGCGTAAGATAATCGGCCGCGCCAAGGAGTATCTGCTCTCGTCGGATATGACCATGAGCCAGATAGCATACGAACTCGGGTTCCAATACCCGCAGCACATGAGCCGCATGTTCAAGCGTGTGGCGGGATGTACGCCGAACGAATTCCGTAACCGTCAGTAGAGAGACCTGTCGCTGACTGTTTTTGATGTTGGCGGTTATCAGCCAGCGAATCGTATCTTATGAGTAAATCGACGGTTGGATATACTGGCCTGCACATCGAGTACGATGCCGATGTGCATGTGTCTGCGGCGCTTCGTTCGCACGGGTATTACGTCATTGCCGTAGCCGAAGGCGCGGCATGCGATGCGGTCGCCACGGGGCGCGGAAACTGTGACTTTGGCGATTACACCTTGTTCTGCATGGCTCCCGTTGCGATGGCCTCGGCTCTTGTCGGGACAGTGGCAATGCCGCGGACGCTGCGCATGTTGGCGGCATTTAATCCGACACTGTTGGCGCGGGTGCCGCACGAAAGCGACGCGCCGGACTACACATTCTTCGGCTATTCGCCGCACGAGGCGTTGCACATGTCGGTTGCGGAGTACGGTATAATGAGCGGATGTGTCGGGGATATAGTCGGGGAGCTGCCGCATGAGAACGACAGCTACAAGGGCGCGATTCTGGCTCGGCATGTTATCCGTATTCTGGACTATGCGCAGCGTTTCTACGACCGTCAGTTCGCCATGCGCGAGGAGGCGTGCAAGGCGGCTGTCGAATTCTATCTCGACTCGATGGATGACTATATTGCATCGGGCCGAATGGCAAGTGAGGGTGTCCCGTCCGTGGGAGAGTGCGCCGCTGTGGTCGGAATGTCGGAGGCATACTTTTCCGACATGCTGCTCTTTGTTACGGGCCGCACGCACGAATGCCTTATGACAGAGCGCAGGATCGAGGCGGCAAGACGTATGCTCGCGTCACGTTGTGTGTCGGTACGGAGTGTGGCCGAGCATCTGGCTTTCGGGTCGGAGGCGTATTTTAGATATATATACAAAAAGATAACGGGCCGATCGCCCGAGCAGGGCGCTGCCGACGCTTGATATCCTTTCCTTAGACAACAGCCCCCGCAGACGATAACTGCGGGGGCTGTTATTTATTGAGTTTGTAAGTCTCTATTTATTCATCTTGGCCCACGAATCCTTGAGTGTCACCGTACGGTTGAATACGGGGTGCTCGGGCGTAGAGTCCGTATCGGGGCAGAAATATCCCACGCGCTCGAACTGATAGGTGCGTCCTATGGGGGCATCGGCCAGCGAGGGCTCGAGATATCCCGTCACCTTGATCATAGAGTCGGGGTTGAGGTTGTCCTCCCATGACTGTTGTCCCTCCGACGTGTCGAACGGATCCTCGGTGCGGAACAGGGGGTTGAACAGACGTATTTCGGCCTTTATGGCGGTCGGAGCCGATACCCAGTGGATAACACCTTTGACACGGCGGCCGTCGCTCGACGAACCTTCGCCCGACATGGGGTCGTAGGTGCAGTGCAGCTCAACGATATTGCCCTGAGCATCCTTTATCACCTCGTTGCACTTGATGAGGTACGAGTAGCGCAGACGCACCTCGCCGCCCGGACTTAGACGGAAATACTTCTTGGGCGGGTTCTCCATGAAGTCATCGCGGTCGATGTATATCTCGCGCGTGAAGGGTACTTCACGCGTTCCGGCCTCGGGATCTTCGGGGTTGTTCACGGCGTTGCGCATCTCGACCTTGCCCTCCTCCCAGTTGGTGATCACGACCTTCAGGGGGTTGAGCACGGCCATACGGCGCTCGGCTACCTTATTCAGATCCTCACGTACGCAATACTCCATCTTGCCCAGATCGATTACATTGTCGCGTTTGGCTACGCCCACCATCTCGGCAAACGCGCGCACCGATGCGGGGGTGTAACCCTTGCGGCGCAGGGCGCAGATCGTCGGCATGCGGGGGTCGTCCCAACCCATCACGGCACCCTCCTTCACGAGCTTGAGAAGGTTGCGCTTCGACATCATGGTATAGGTGAGGTTCAGACGCGCAAATTCGTACTGGTGCGAGGGGTATATGCCCAGAGCCTGTATGAACCAGTCGTAGAGCGGACGGTGTACGTCGAACTCCAGCGTACAGATCGAGTGGGTTATGTGCTCTATCGAGTCGCACTGTCCGTGTGCGTAGTCATACATGGGATAGATGCACCACTTGTTGCCCGTGCGGTGATGCTCGGCGTGGATTATACGGTACATTATGGGGTCGCGGAAGAGCATGTTGGGATGCGACATGTCGATCTTGGCGCGCAGAACCTTTGCTCCGTCGGGGAACTCGCCGTTGCGCATGCGCTCGAACAGATCGAGGTTCTCCTCGACCGTACGGTTGCGCCACGGAGACTCCTTGCCCGGTTCCGAGATTGTTCCGCGCGTGAGGCGTATCTCCTCCTGCGACTGGTCGTCAACATACGCGAGACCCTTCTTTATGAGTTCGACGGCCCACTCGTAGAGCTGGTCGAAGTAGTCCGACGCGTAACGCTCCTCGGCCCATTGGAAGCCGAGCCACTGGATGTCGCGTTTGATCGAGTCGACATACTCGGTATCCTCCTTTACGGGGTTGGTGTCGTCGAAACGCAGGTTGCACTTGCCGCCGTACTTCTTGGCCAGCCCGAAATTGATGCAGATACTCTTGGCGTGGCCTATATGCAGGTAGCCGTTCGGCTCGGGCGGGAAACGTGTCTGAACGCGTTTTTCGCCTTTGGCGATCGACTCTTCGATGATCTCCTCCAGAAAGTTGAGCTTCTCTTTGGGCTCGGTTGTCTGTGTATTCGTATCCATTGTTCGAAGTGTTTTGTATGTATCGTTGTGTTGAATGTATACAGAGTTGTGTGTGCAGCTACTTCTTGCGGCTCAGGGGTATGTCCTTGAGCAGACGTACCGAGAGCTGTACAACCTGCTGGTTGCCGAGCCCCGTGCCGTCGTATCGCAGCGCCAGATATGCCTTCACGCGCACCGTATTGTCGAAGAATGCGCGGTCGTAGCCGATTTTGGTGCAAGAGTATATGTTCTCGGTGGTGCCGAAGAAGGTCTCGCCCGAGTACAGTTCGCCGCCGTATCCGTTGGGGAACTGCTCGCTGCGGAAGGATGAATAGTATGGTTGCAGGCCGGCACCGACGTAGAGCTGCTCGTCGATGAAGACACCCCATTTCGACATGCGAGCCTGAAGCATGCCGCCGCCCGGCATACGGTATTTATCCTCGTTGTCGCGGTCACGCTGGAAGGTCTGTATGTAGTGCAGTTTTATGTCGAAGTCGAAGTATGCGTGGAACGTTGTCCCGACGTAGGGGTTAAGCGTGAGGTTGTCGTTCACGCAGTGGGGTATGAGCTTGCTGCCGGCGAAGTGGAACATCATGAAGGCGTATCCGCCGTAGAAGCGGCGGTGGTAGTTGTCGAACCAGTATCGTCCGGCGGAGAGTATGCGGAACTTCTCGCGAGAGGCTTCGGAGAACATGCCACACCAGTCGACCGACATCTCGACATATCCGCGTCGTCCCTCGTATTGGCCCATGAATCCCTGTATGCGGTTGTCGAAGAAACGCATCGAGTCGCTGAGTATGGCCTCCGAGTAGTCGCCCAACATCTTCTCGCGGGGGAATATTCCGGCGTAGGCGGCCACCTTGTCGCTCTTGAAGCGGTAATATATCTGCGGCCGTGCCTTGGCGAAGACGACGGTGTTGTTGCCGAAGTCAGACCACAGGTCCATGCCGAACATGAGACGGTTCTTGGCATTCCACTCTATGCCGACCTCGGGCGTGAGGCGCGACGAGAATAGCGTTTGCGACTCGCCGAATTGGCAGTCGACATATTCGCGGTTGTCGAAATAGGTGTCGAACGAGGCGCCGAGGACAAGTCGGAAGTCCTCCTGTGCGCGGAGCGTGGTGCCGGCCGTGAGAAGTGCCGCAACCGTGATCGTCAGACGTAAGATGCGATTCATTGCCCGAATTGATAAATATATGATCGGCAAAGTTAATGTATTTCCTTGGATTTGTATTACATTTGCCGCTCAAACAGACATAAAAATGAGAAAAATAACCAATGACGAGCTGCATCGCCCTTCGGTCGAGGAGTATGCCTCGATGGGGCGCATACCCGTTACGGTCGTTGCGGACAACATCCGCTCGGCGCAGAACGTGGGGGCATTTTTCCGTACGTGCGACGCCTTTGCCGTTGAGCATCTGGCCTTGTGCGGCATTACGGCCGTGCCTCCCTCGCGCGAGATACACAAGACGGCGCTCGGAGCCGAGGTCTCGGTGGCGTGGAGCCGTCATGCATCGACCGAGGAGTGTCTGGCCGACCTGAAGGCTCGCGGGTACCGCCTTCTGGCCGTCGAGCAGGTCGAGGGTGCCGTTATGCTCGACCGCGTGGAGATCGACCCTGCGGAACGTTACGCTCTGGTCTTCGGCAACGAGGTTGAGGGGGTGTCGCAGCAGGCGGTCGACATGTGCGACGGAGCCATCGAGATACCGCAGGCCGGAACGAAGCATTCGTTGAACGTATCGGTGGCCGGAGGGGTGGTATTGTGGCCGTTTTTTGCGGCATTACGGTCATTGGTGCGGTAGGCGCAGCGTGTTTCGGACGATAAATTTCGTATAGATGCAAATTTTGCATACATTTGCCACCACGTAACTTGAAAACAACTTAAAACCCAATTAAGAATTAATATGTCAGTAGCAGGAGCAGTCAGAGCCGTCACGACTCTGCGTTTGTCGGAGATGAAGCAGCGCGGCGAGAAGATCGCCATGCTCACCTCGTACGATTATTCCACGGCCAAGATTGTCGATGCCGCGGGTGTTGATGTGATTCTCGTGGGCGACTCGGCGGCCAACGTCATGGCCGGTTACGAGACGACGCTCCCCATCACGCTCGACATGATGATATATCATGCGCGTTCTGTTGTGCGTGGCGTGACGCGCGCATTGGTTGTCGTCGATCTGCCTTTCGGAACCTATCAGGGCAACTCGAAGGTGGCGCTCGACTCGGCCGTGCGTATCATGAAGGAGACCGAGGCCGATGCCGTGAAGATCGAGGGTGGCGAGGAGATCCTCGAGTCGGTGCAGCGTATACTCTCGGCCGGTATCCCCGTGATGGGGCATCTGGGCCTTACGCCGCAGTCGATACACAAGTTCGGCACATATAATGTACGTGCGAAGGAGGAGGCCGAGGCCGCGAAGCTCCTGCACGACGCACATCTTCTGGACGAGGCGGGATGTTTCGGTCTGGTGCTGGAGAAGATTCCCGCAGCGTTGGCCGAACGTGTGACCAAGGAGGTGAAGATGCCGACAATAGGCATAGGCGCCGGGTCGGGTGTCGACGGTCAGGTGCTTGTCATACACGACATGCTGGGTATAACGAACGACTTCTCACCCCGTTTCCTGCGCCGTTACGCCGACCTGAACGGTATTATGAGCAATGCCGTACGCCGATATGTAGGTGATGTGAAGAGTTGCGATTTCCCCAACGAAAAGGAACAATATTAAACCGGAGAGCTGAGATGCGAAAGTTAGTCATAATCCCCACCTATAACGAGATAGCCAATATCTCGCCCATGATCGACAAGGTTATGTCGCTGAGCGGCGCCTTCGATCTGCTGATCATCGACGACGGCTCGCCCGACGGCACGGCCGATGTCGTGCGGCGGCGCCAGCAGGAGTTCGGCGAGCGCCTGTTCATGATCGAGCGGCGCGGCAAGCTGGGACTCGGCACGGCCTACCTGACGGGATTCCGTTGGGCCTTGGAGCGCGGATACGACTACGTCTTTGAGATGGACTGCGACTTCTCGCACAATCCGGATGATCTGGAGCGTCTGTACGCTTCGGCCGTCGGTGAGGGTAACGACGTTGTTGTGGGATCACGTTATGTATGCGGTGTGAATGTCGTCAATTGGCCCATGTCGCGTCTGCTGATGTCGTATTTCGCCTCGATGTACGTACGTCTTGTTACTCGCATGCCTGTGCGTGACGCTACGGCCGGTTTCGTATGCTATTCGCGTCGGGCTCTGGAGCGTATCGACCTCGATGCCGTGCAGATGAAGGGATACGGGTTCCAGATCGAGATGAAATATACGGCATGGCGTCTGGGCCTGAAGATAGGTGAGGTGTCGATCGTCTTCACGGAGCGCCGTGAGGGCGCCTCGAAGATGAGCGGCGGTATCTTCGGCGAAGCCTTCTTCGGGGTGCTGCGGCTGCCGTTTCGTAAAATCCGCGGCCGCAACGAGGTGTCGCGCATGTAGGAGTTCGGAGACTGAAATGGAGCAGGAGGAGAAATTCGAATTTCTCCTCCTGCTTTTTATGTTGCCTGTGTGTGATGGTCAGAATGTGAAGAGGTAGTTCATGAAGAAGTTCCACACGGTAACCACGCCTATGGCGAGGAGCTTGACCACGTAGAAGTTCCATTTGAGGCGTCCGTGCAACAGGTATATGACCGAGGTGTTTATCGCAAGCCCCACGACCGATATGCCGATAAAGCGCAGATACTGCTCGGCTATGTGTGGGTTGGTGCTGGCAAATGTCCACGTGCGGTTGAGGATGTAGTTCGACGTGGCGGCGCAGATGAATCCCAAGGCGTTTGCCGCATACTTGTTGAGTTTGAGCAGCTCCTTGCAGACGAACGTGATGCCGAAGTCGATTATGACGCCCGACCCTCCGACGATGCAGAACTTCAGGAACTTCTCGATGAAGATTTTATCCGTAAAGAAACTTATCTTTTCAGTCAGCGATATCATACGTCGTGGAATTTGTACGTGTGTTTATAACGGAGGCTAATCATTCCGGGCCTTGAAATGCGTCTGGAGGCTTTTGCCGTTGAACCATGTGTACATGTCGCGGCCGCGCACGGCAAATCCTACGGCGTAGGGTTGTTCGCGCAGGTTGTCCGGCACGACAAAACTGCACTCCACGTCACATGTTCCGTTGGCGGGAAGTGTGAAGCCTTGCGTCAGAGGGAAGAACTGGTATTGCTGCTTGCGCCATCCCCACAACATCTGCAGAATGTAGTTTTGTCCGTCTACATGTATCGGGTAGGGGTATGGGTTGCTTATGTGCACTGTGAAATGCAGCTGCTCGCCTCCGTGTACCGTTTCGGGCAGGTCGAGACCTTCGGCCGTGATCTCAACCTTGCGCGTGGGATGGAAGTCCTTCACTTCGACATAGTGGAAATCCTTGCCGTTGTCCATGTGTATCGTATGCAGCCGCGCAGCTTCAGGTGATGTACGGTACATTGCGGGATCTACCTCGACAAGCACGTCACGGCCGACAAAGGTGTCATCGTCGTTGCGGTATTGCCATTGCGAGGTGCGGTGGCTGACGTTTGGCTGGCTGAATGCCTCGCCGCCGGTATAGTAGAGGTATTTTGCCGCTACGGCATATTTGCTGTCGAAGACGACGGGACGCCCCGCGGCCTCGTCGGCGATGCGCGCGTATGAGGTACGGTTGTCGAAAACCTCGAATTTCAATCCTATCGGGTTAAATATCATCTCTATACGCACAAGTGCAACCAATGCGAGAGTGACCCATCCGGCGCGCATTACATAGCGACGTGTGCGCACATGCACACGTGCATAGCTGAATAGCAGCCATACGAGCCCGAACACCGCGACTATGGCCCATTGCGGCTGGACGTATCCGCGCAGCGACGTTGCGAGGAAGAATCCGATGAAGGCGACGGGGTAGAGCCACAGCGTACGCTCGACTGATGTTGCGGGCTTCACCTTGCGGTATGCCTGCACCCACAGCGGTACATAGAATGGTGAAAATACGACCAGCATGTTGGCCAGAAAATCGGTTATGTTCGATATCTCGAAATATCCGTTGCGTCCCGAAAGGTGGTATGCGAACGAGGCCCAGTCGTGCCGGTATTGCCAGAGCAGGTGGGGTGTTATGACGGCTGCGGCGACTACTCCCGCAAGCAGCAGACGCCCGATAAGCCGCGGACGGCGCAGAAAGAGTCCCGCGTTGGCCGCAAGGGCGAATATGAGCACCAACGCTCCGTGATATTTGCTCAGGGCGAGCAGTCCGAGTGTCAGTCCGAGCGGGAGCCATGCCGCACGGCGTTCCTCGGTGAAGCGTTTGAATGTAAGCAGGAAGAGCGCCGTGAAGAACATCAGCGGCCCGTCGGGTACGGCAATGAAGCCGTATAGCTGCAACACGAGCATCGCGGCGCATATCATCGTGTAGAGAGCGGCATCGCGGCGTGTGGCATCGGCCGGACGTATCGTCCGCCAGAAGATATAGAGGTATAGCGGCTGAAGTGCCGTAAAGAAGAACCGGACACCCAGCTCACCTGCAAATAGCTTCTCGCCCAGCCATACGAGTATGGCCGTGACTGGCGGGTGGGCGAAGTATCCCCATGCGGGCTGCAGGGCGAATAGGTGGTAGTATGCCTCGTCGTTTGCGAGCTCCGTACATCCCGCCTCGATGAGGTTGAGCACCCACCACACTGCCAGCCATACTGCCACCATAGCGTCGGGCGTGAGCGAACCGTATATGTGTGTTATCCTGCTTTTCATGTCGTTCGAATGTGCGCGTTACATTATGTTGCCGAATGTGTGACGTCCCGCCATATAACGCAATACGATCGAGCCGCGGTATATCTGTTTCGATTCTGCGCGTCGCGCACTGCGTATTTCGCGCCGTTTGCGTGCCAGAGCGTGGTGCCATGCCAGAAAGTCCCGGTATGCGCGCATCGTGGCTCCGGCCAGATTCAGATCCCCCTTGAGGAGATATATCATCGCCGAGAGCATATCGGTCAGCGGCCTTATCACGGCGGCCGTGAACCTCTGCGCGGGCGGCGCGCACTTGAAGATCATGGCCAGATTGTTCCGATAGTTCAGGTATAGCTTGTTGGGGGATTCGTTGGGCATGGTGCCGCCGCCGAGATGGTAGACGCGGCTGCGCGGCTCGACCATCACCCTGCAGCCGTCGAGCTGCATGCGCCAACAGAGATCTATCTCCTCCATGTGTGCGAAGAAGTCGTCGTCGAAGCCTCCGAGACGGTGGAACGTCTCGGCACGGCAGCAGAAGGCGGCGCCGCTGACCCAGAATACCTCGCGCGGGGTGTCGTATTGCCCCCCGTCACGCTCTACATGCGAAAGTATGCGTCCGCGGCAGAAGGGATAACCGAGAAAGTCGATGAACCCTCCTGCGGCACCGGCATATTCGAACGTTTCGCGCGTGTTGTATGATAGGATCTTTGGTGCTACGGCCGCAACATCCGGATGACGTTCCAACATATCTACAAGTGGTGTAAGCCATCCTTCCGTAACCTCGACGTCGGAGTTTAGCAGCACGTAGCAGTCGGCATCGATGAGTTTCAGAGCGCGGTTGTAGCCGCCGGCATAGCCGTAGTTGCGGTCGAGTTGCAGACGCTCCACCTGCGGGTAACACTCCGCGAGGAACTCCATCGACGAGTCGGTCGAGCCGTTGTCGGCCACGATGATACGCGTCGGCGCCGCGGTGTGGGCCGTGACGCTGCCGAGGAAACGTTCGAGATGGCTGCGTCCGTTCCAGTTGAGTATAACTACGGCCGTGCGCATCATATCTTTTGTGCCAGCAGTTCTGCCGGCGGTGTGAATTTCCACCTTCTGTGAGACCATGTCCACATCTCGGGGTCGGCTATGATGTCCTTCTCGAGCATGCGCACGTAGCGTTCGGTTATGGTGTGCTCCTCGACCTGTTCGTATCCGTCGTATATGCATTTGAGTTCACCCTCATACTCGCCGCGGCGTATGCGGCGCGGACAGAAATAGTAGACGGGAAGGGCATATTTGCGTGCCAGCAGCTCCGCCCCGTTGTGGAAGACGGTCCACTGGTTCAGGAAACGGTACCAGTGGAAGTTGAGTCGGAACGTGGGGTTCTGGTCCGATATGAGACCCATGATTATCGGTCGCTGGTCCTTGTGGTCGATGAAATACTTTATCATGCGCTTCATCGTCACCAACTTGACGTTGGTGTGCTGGCGTATGCGTTTCATAAGCTCGTCGAAGACGGGATCCTCAATCTTGTGATACGCCGCCACGAATGTATGGTCTCTGGCCGTAAGGCTTATGGTGCTGCCGGCCTCCCACGATCCGTAGTGTGCCGTCATGAAAATGGCGTTCCGTTGTCCCACCTCGCGCATGACCTGCTCGACGTTGTTGAAACGTATGCGGCGGCGCAACTCGTCGTCGCTGATGCCCGATTGGCTTATGATGTTGATGATCTGTTCGGTGAGGTTGCGATAGTAGCGGCCGCATATATGGCGCAATTCCCGTTCGCTCCGCCCGGGGAAAGAATTGCGCAGATTTGTCATTATGACCTTGCGGCGGTAACGGACGACATACCGTATGATCAGATATGCCGGTGTGCCGAATATGTAGTGTCTGACGACGTGGGGCAGTTTGGCGAAACATCGGCACAGAAACCACAGCACCTCGAGCTCCGCCCTTTGCCGGAATGACATATTCTTCGTGGAATCGTTCATTTTCTTGCAGATGTTTTGTTGTTAGTCGTCCTGCCCGTCGACTGCCGTATCCGAAAGCCCGTCGTTCGGCTCCGTCATGTCTCCGTAACGGTTGACGCGGTGCCGTTCACTTTTTGGGCGTCCTGCCACGACGATGACAAACTCGCCGCGCGGTTCGTTCTCGGTAAAATAGGCGATCAATTCGTCGAGTGTGCCGCGCACGGTCTGTTCGAACTTCTTGGTCAGCTCGCGCGAGACCGATGCCTGCCGGTCTCCGCCGAACGTCTGGGCGAATTGTTCGAGGCATTTGACCACACGGAACGGGGATTCGTAGAATATCATGGTGCGGGTCTGGTCGCGCAGCTCTTCGAGGCGTTTGGCCCGCCCCTTCTTCTGCGGAAGGAAACCTTCGAAACAGAATCTGTCGCACGGGAATCCGCTCTGCACGATCGCCGGAACGAAGGCCGTGGCTCCGGGCAGCGTCTCGACCTCGATGCCGGCCTCGACGCATGTGCGCACCAGCAGGAATCCCGGATCGGATATGCCCGGGGTGCCGGCATCGGATACCAGAGCGACGGTATGTCCTTCGCCTATGGTTTGGGCCAGAGAGGCGGCCGTGGCGTGCTCGTTGAACTTGTGGTGCGAGTAGAGCCGCTTTTCGATGCCCAGATGTTTGAGCAGGAAAGAGGTCGTGCGCGTATCCTCGGCGAGGATGAAGTCGGCATCCTGCAGCACCTTTATTGCGCGGAGCGTGATGTCGTCGAGATTGCCTATGGGCGTGGGTACGATGTAGAGCTTGGACATTCGATCACGACAATTTTCGTTCCAGAAGCTGCATCATGAACTTTGCACCCTCGGAATTGGGATTCCACGCATAATTCTCGGCGATGTAGATCAGACAGTCGTCGAGGTTGTCGAACGAATCGAGTTTGGCTATGGCCTTTTCGTATTCGTGATCGTCGCCTGCGAACAGGTCGCGTATGAGCAGGAATTTGTCGTTTATGCCTATGGCGTCACGCAGCGATGTAGTGGCGCTGTGCGTTATCTGCTCAGCCAGAGGTTCGGGACCCGTCAGCGTGTCGGCAAGCGTGTGCTTCGATCCCGACATCGCATCTGCAATGGTCGTTACCCCCTCGTCGGCCGCACTGACAGCCGCATGGCTCCTCTTGGGCATGTCGTTTGTCGCATCGTCGTGATTATCGTTGCGGTCGGTGTATGTTGCGGCCGCATATCTTGCATCGGGGGCGTAATCCTCATTGTCGAATATCTTCGATATGTCGACTACCTTCTCGGGCTTGCTCTCCGCATCGTCGTATATCGACATCATGCGGTGGTGGCGCGAGGGCTGCCGCTGCCTTACTTCGTCGGAACCGAACAGACTGTGCATCGGGCGGCGGGCGGCGGGCGCCTCTGTGCCGTGATCATCTGGCGTGGCGTAGACATGGGCATGCGAATTGTCGGCTGCATTGGCAGAATCCTCATCCGTGTCATGTGTTGTATCAGCCGCCGGATGGGGCTCGGCGTCGTGTTGAGACTCCGTGTCAGCTATCGGCTGCTCGGCAGCCTCCATGTCGGCTGTCGATGCCGGCTCTGCCTGTGGTACACTCTGCGCTGTCGTGTCGGTCGATACGGTGACCTTTGTCGGCATTGTCGAGGTCACGGCCAGCGTCCGATGGTCCTCGGCCGGTAATGTCGGAAGATCAGCCACAACATCGTCTGAAGCGGCTGCCGTATTCTTGGCCTCGGCTGTTGCGGCGGGTTCGGCCGTCGTGTCGGCTGCGGTCGGCTCCGGAGAGGTCTCTTCCGGCTGTTCGTCATCGTCCGAGAAGATGAACTCTACCTCCACTTCGTCGCCCTGCTCCTCCTCTTTGTCCGAGGTATCGCTGTCGGCATCGGTCGTCGGAGCGGCCGGGGCTGTCTCTGCGGCAGCATGGGCTGCCGGTTGTTGTGCGCTTTGGGCTGCAGTGTGAGAATCCGCCGTGCCGGTGTCTGCGGTATCGGTATCGGCATCGGCAAAACGGACGGCATCGTATATGTTTTTGAGTTTGTCGAGCACGATGTCGCGCTCGATGGCCGAGATGTTATGATCCTCCTTCCACGAACGGAGTATGAGAGTCAGTTTTTCAAATTCCGATTTTATAAATTCGATATTCATATCTTTCGGTATAAAAGATTGTTCAAAGATAGTGAAATTTGGCGAGATACCAATTATTTATACGAAAATAGCTCCCCGAAGGGAGCTGTATTGTAGTTTGCCGCAGACGGCCGTTGCCGCAACAAGTGTTTGTCGGGCAGGAGATATCGTGTCTCGGCCTGTTATTTGAACGGGAGCGAATCGCTGTATACGGCGGCCGGAAGGTCGTGCAGATTGTATTGCGAGGCCATCGAGCGTCCGTATGCGCCTGACGACTTTATCGAGAGCAGGTCGCCGCGCTGGCTTTTGCGCAGGCTGACGTTCTCGTCGAAGACGTCGGTCGATTCGCATGCCGTACCCACAACGGTATATTTCATGCGGGTTTCGTCCTGCGAGGTGATGTTCTCGATGTTGTGGTATGCGCCGTAGAGCATGGGGCGGATAAGTTCCGTCATGCTGGCATCGACGATCAGCAGTCGTCGTCCCGTAGCCGTAGTCTTGTTGAAGAGTACGCGGGTGATGAGTTCACCGCACTCGCCCACGATCGAACGCCCGAACTCGAAGTGCACCTCGCAGTCGCCTACGTTGAGGTATTCGTGTACGATCGAGAAGAGCGATGCGAAATTGGGTATTGGTTCGTTCTCGGGTACGTCGTAGTTGATTCCGAGGCCGCCGCCCACATCTACCATGCGGAACGAGAATCCGTGCGAACGCAGCTTCTCGACGATGGCGTTGACCTTGTTGCACATGTTCTCGAAGACGTGCAGCTCGCGTATCTGCGAACCTATGTGCAGGTGCAGGCCTATGATGTTGATGTTTTCAAGAGACTTGATCAGCTCGGTGTTTTCGAGAATCTCGTCATACGCTATTCCGAACTTGCTGTCGGCCTGTCCGGTGTCGATGCAGTGGTTGGTCTTGGGGTCGATGTCGGGGTTGACGCGCAGGCCTACGTCGACACGACGGCCCATCTCGGCAGCTATGGAGTTGATCACCTGCAACTCCTCGATCGACTCGCAGTTCAGTGCCAGAATGTTCTGCTCGATGGCGTAGCGTATCTCCTTGTCACGCTTGCCTACACCGGCATATACTATGGTTTTGGGGTCGAATCCGAGTTCTATTGCTTTGCGCACCTCGTTGGCGCTGGCGCAGTCGATTCCAAGGCCGTACTCGCGGATTATCGACAGCAGATGGTCGTCATAGTTGGCCTTTATCGCGTAGTGGACCTTGTAGTTGTATTTCTTCGACTCCGAGACCACGCTGTTGAGAGTTTGGCGGAGAAGATTTATGTCATAAAGATAAAACGGAGTCTCCAACTCCTTGAGTTGTGATGCAACCTTTCTGCTGTACATATCGCTAAAAATATTTTGGTTCAAGCGGGCCCGTAAGGGTCGAAACGGTGCAAATGTATGAATTTAGACACGTTTTTGCAAGAAAAAAACCTCCTAAGCGTTGCGCACGGTGTCGATATGTGCATAACGGGTTTTTATGCAAAATTTATGCGATTGCGACTGTTGTGTACAGAGGCTCCGTCAGGGAGGAAAACCCACACGCTGGAATATTCTGCCGTTATGGGCCGATATTTTGGAGATGAATTGTAAAAATAATTTGCGCCTCGGTCGAGCCAAATCCTGAAAAACTTTGTTTTTCGATTTGTCTCTGCGCTCGGCTTTCACTATCTTTGACTTTGTCTTAGATAGGATGCGCCTCGGCATAGCCAAATTCTGAAAAACATTGTTTTTCTATTTGTCTCTGCGCTCGGCTTTCACTATCTTTGCCACTGGTTTTGAATGTAAATTGAAATTTTAGATATTCATGGCTTTACAATGCGGTATAGTCGGTCTGCCCAATGTCGGCAAATCGACTCTTTTCAACTGCCTGTCGAACGCTAAGGCGCAGGCGGCCAATTTCCCTTTCTGTACGATCGAACCCAACGTAGGTGTCATCACCGTACCCGATGAGCGTCTTGTGCGTCTGGCCGAGATCGACAAACCCAAACGTGTCATTCCAACCACTATTGAGATTGTCGACATTGCGGGCCTTGTAAAGGGCGCCTCGAAGGGTGAGGGTCTGGGCAACAAGTTTCTGGGCAACATACGTAATACAAATGCCATCATACACGTACTGCGCTGCTTCGACAACGGCAACATAACCCATGTAGACGGTTCGATCGACCCCGTGCGAGACAAGGAGATCATCGACACGGAGCTTCAGTTGAAGGATCTCGAGACGGTGGAGAACCGCATAGGCAAGTGCCAGAAGCAGGCAACGGCGGGTGACAAGACCGCCAAACGCCAGTTCGAGATACTGTCGCTCTACAAGGCGGCGCTGGAGCAGGGCCGCAGTGCGCGTACGGTGCCTCTGGAGAAGGAGGACCGCAAGCTGGTGGCCGATTTGAGCCTGCTGACCGACAAACCGGTGTTGTACGTCTGCAACGTCGACGACAAGAGCGCCGTTACGGGCAATGCCTATACCGAGGCGGTGCGTGCGGCAATTGCCGACGAGAATGCCGAGATGTTGATCGTGGCGGCGGCGACCGAGGCCGACATCGCCGAGTTGGAGGATTACGAGGAGCGGCGCATGTTCCTTCAGGACATGGGGCTTGAGGAGTCGGGTGTGAACCGCCTGATAAAGGCGGCCTACCGACTGCTCAACCTTGAGACATTCTTCACGACGGGTGCCGACGAGAGCCGTGCATGGACTTTCGTGCGCGGTATGAAGGCTCCGCAGACGGCAGGTATCATCCATACGGACTTCGAGCGCGGCTTCATCCGTGCCGAGGTTATCAAGTATGACGATTACGTTGCGCTCGGCTCGGAGAAGGCGTGCCGCGACGTGGGCAAGATCGGCATCGAGGGTAAGGACTATGTGGTGCAGGACGGCGACATAATGCACTTCCTGTTCAACGTGTGATGCAGAGAACCGTAATTTGACGGCAAAATAAGGTAATGGTATAAAGTAGACAATCAAACAATATCATAAAGACATGTCACAGCAAGTAAGGGTGCGCTTTGCGCCGAGTCCTACGGGACCCCTTCACATGGGAGGCGTACGTACGGCACTTTACAACTATCTGTTTGCCCGCAACCACGGGGGCAAGATGATCCTGCGTATAGAGGATACCGACTCTCAGCGTTTCGTGCCGGGAGCCGAGGAGTATATAATCGAGTCGTTGCGCTGGTGCGGTATCGAGATCGACGAGGGTGTCGGTGTCGGGGGCCCGCACGCTCCCTATCGTCAGAGCGAACGCCGCGAGATATATCTCAAATATGCCTTGCAGCTTGTCGAGGCGGGGTGGGCATACTACGCCTTCGACACGGCGGCCGAGCTGGACGCCCTGCGCAAGGAGTGCGAGTCGCGCGGCGAGACTTTCGCCTATAACTATACGGTACGCGAGAAGTTGCCGACGTCGCTGTCTCTGTCGGCGGAGGAGGTGCGTGAGCGCATCGACCGCGGCGACCAGTGGGTTATACGCTTCAAGATGCCTGTCGACGAGACGGTCGAGATGGACGACCTGATCCGCGGCCACGTCAAGGTGAACACCTCGACGCTCGATGACAAGGTATTGTATAAGAGTGTCGATGCCCTGCCGACATATCACTTGGCAAATATCGTGGATGACCACCTTATGGAGATCTCGCACGTGATTCGCGGCGAGGAGTGGCTGCCGTCGCTGCCGCTGCACTATCTGCTTTACCGTGCCTTCGGGTGGGAGTCGAGCCGTCCGCAGTTTGCGCACCTTCCGCTGCTGCTGAAGCCTACGGGCGGCGGCAAGCTCTCGAAGCGTGACGGCGACAAGATGGGATTCCCGGTCTTCCCGCTCTTCTGGCGGTCGCCATCGACGGGTGAGACGGCACGCGGATACCGTGAGGACGGATATTTCCCCGAGGCATTCGTGAATATGCTTGCATTGCTTGGATGGAATCCCGGAACCGAGCAGGAGATCTTCTCTATGCAGGAGCTTATAGATGCCTTCTCGCTGGATCGCGTCTCGAAGTCGGGCGCGCGTTTCCAGCCCGACAAGGCCAAGTGGTTCAACGCCCAGTATATGCACCGCAAGAGCGATGCCGAGCTGGCTGCGTTGTTCCAGCCCATACTGCGTGAACATGGCGTCGAGGTCCCGGACGAGATCGCCGGGCGCGCCGCGGGTATCATGAAGGAGCGCGCGACGTTCATAACCGACCTTTGGGATCTGACCTCATATTTCTTCATCGCCCCGCACGAGTATGACGAGAAGCAGGTGAAGAAGTATTGGAAGGGTGACAATCCGGCCCATCTGGCCGAGGTGCGCGAGGTGTTGGCCTCGATCGACGACTTCTCGCTGGAGAATACCGAGCGTGTGGTCAATGCATGGATCGCCGAGAAGGGTTACGGTATGGGTCAGGTGATGAATACGCTGCGTCTGGCGTTGGTCGGTGCCGGCAAGGGTCCGGGCATGTATGACGTGACGTCGTTCCTCGGCAAGGAGGAGACCCTGCGCCGCATAGACTATCTTTTGGCCAATCTAAAACCTGTAGAATAATGGAGATATTACAGCAAGTGTGGGGCTCGACCCCCGAAGGCGAGGCTATCGTGCTCTACACGATACGCAACTCGAAGGGCTGCGAGGTGCAGCTGTGCAACATAGGAGCATCGATCGTGTCGGTGAAGGTTCCCGACCGCGACGGCAAGATCGACGACGTGGTGCTGGGATACAAGGATCCGATGAGCTACTTCGGTGACGGCGCCGCCAGCGGCAAGAGCGTGGGCCGTGTTGCCAACCGCATAGCGCGCGGCCGTATGACGATCGAGGGGGTGGAGTACCGCCTCGAGATCAACAATGGTGTCAACCACCTGCACGGCGGTTCGAAAGGCTTTGCCAACCGCGTGTGGGAGAGCCGTGTGGAGACCAACCGTGTGGTCTTCTCGCTGGTGTCGGCCGACGGTGACCAGAATTACCCGGGCGAGGTATATGTCGAGGCGGGCTTCTACTTCGACGACGATGACGCTCTGGAGATCACCTACATGGCACGTACCGACAAGACTACGGTCGTAAACCTTACGAACCACGTATATTGGAACCTTGCGGGCGAGGGCAGCGGACGCACGATCCTCGACCACGAGTTGCAGCTCGACTGCTCGCGTGTGCTGGAGATGGATCCGACACAGATACCTACGGGCCGTTATCTTGACGTGAAGGGTACGCCGCAGGATTTCACTACGGGCCGTATTCTGGGTAAGGATATCGACTCGGAGTTCAACCACATGAAGGATTTCCGCGGTTACGACCACTACTTCGTGCTGGACGGCTGGCGTCCCAATATCCTGAGCCGCATGGGTGAGCTGCGCTGCGAGGCTACGGGCCGCAAGGTCGAGATTCTCTCGTCACAGGCCGGTGCGATGGTATATACGGGCAACTGGCTTGCGGGCGGATGCCCCGTTACGAAGTCGGGCGGCCGATATGAGGATTATGCAGGTGTGGCCATCGAGTGTCAGAACTATCCCGACGCGGTGAACCACGCCGACTTCCCCTCTATTCTGCTGCGTCCCGGCGAGACTTATTGCCAGAAGATCGTCTTCCGTCTGGGAACGTTCTGATCGCAGGCAATGCAACAGGGGTCGGGGCTGCGGCTGCCGACCCTTTTTTTCGATGTGCGTGCCGCGTGGCGAGCGTATGTATGGCTGGAGACGGGCGCACGTAATTTATGTAACCGCAAGTTGTAAGCAAAATGGAGACTAAGGATCGTGAATATCTCGATGCCTTCGAGCAACGGGTGTCGCAGGCTCTTGTCGAGTCGTGTACGGCGGACGGGTTGTTGGACGGGCAGATGATCGATGTTGAGGAGCTGGACGGCAAGTGGCGTACGTCGGCACCGGAATATATGGCTGCGGCCGTGCCGCAGATCGCCTATTACCCGGCGGCCGCGGTGGCGTGGGCTTGTTATCTGGGCATGGGCGCCGCCGTATTGTGGGACAAGTCGTGGGGCGAGTACAAGGATGTGGATGACTGGTATGCGCTGATGGCCTCGCCGCGCGGTTTCGACTGCATGGACGAGTATGTTACCGAGTGCCTTCTGGGCTGCAAGTCAGGCAGCGAGGAGGCCGTGAAGATAGAGGATGCCGTTCGGCGTGCGGCACATACGGCTCTTTCGATGATACGCAAGGAGCAGATCGAGCCGCAGAGCGTAATGGCCTTCCATGTCTTTGCCCGCACGACGAAGGTGTTTTACCGGCTCGGTGTCTCGATAGCGTTGCGGCGTCTGGGATACCATTATGTCAAGGTACGTCTCGACTCTTCGGCGCCCGAGTCGTGACTGTGCCTGTATTATGAATGCGGGGAGGTACTTTTCAGTATCTCCCCGCATCCGTTCTATATAATATATTGTCTCTATTCCACAGATGTCAGCTCCATCGTGACCGTGACCATGCCGTTCATCGAGTCGGTAGTCTGCTTGACCACGCCCACGCCACGCGATATCCATGAGGTGGTTTTGGTTTTGACAGGCTGTCCCATCAATTCGACCTCGACGGTCTCCTCGAACTTCAGACAATCGAATTTGCCTGCAGGCACCTCTACGGTTTCGGCGGCAGTCACGGCACGGTCCTTGACCTGCGCCTCGATGTTGATATCCGTACCCATCATGCTGGCCGCAAACTTCATCGTGGCAGTCCCATAGTTTTTGCCGGTTTCGGGATTCTTGGGGTAGATCATCTCTCCCGACGATTCGGTCATGTCGACATCCTGCATAGATCCCATTATCGACGAGAGTGCATCCTTGAAATCTATGACATAGGCATCATCCGTGATGTTGTATTTTACGGACGAAGTCTGCGCTGGGGTAGCAGCATCGGCCGATGTGAATACCTCGCTTGTGACCGTGATGGCGTTGTTGCCGGCGGCACTCCGTATTTTAGAGTACATGGTTTGGCTGCCCGACATGGATTTTACGGTGGTGGTGTAGCAGTTGACCTTGCCCTGCGGGGGGAAGAACCAGTTGTCCTGTGCCACGGCTGCGGCCGAGATCAGCATCAGGGCCATGAGAATAAGTGTTCGTTTCATTGTCTTGTGCGGTTGTTTTGGTTTACCTTGTTTTTATATGGGATGCACGTGCGTTCGCGTTAGCCGAACCGAACGCGCGTGCATCGGTTATTCAAATATAGGCAATATATTCGGATCGTCACCATGCTTTGACCCGAAATTTCGGTTTATGGCATTTTTATGCGTGTTTGTCGGGCCGGAGCAATAATTTTCGGATGCGCTTTGCGCCGTTTGGGAATAAAACGCTATATTTGCATTGACATCGGACGAAAATTATTCCGTCGCGTCAAATAGAAGTATACTGAAAAGAGTAAAGTAAACAATGATACGTTTCAACCATATCCATCACCACCATATCTTGCGAAAGGTACGGTAGGTCGTGGAGTGGCGTGACGATTCCAAAAGAGGCTTACCGCTGTCGGTAGGCCTCTTTTCGTATGTAGGGATATAAATGTTGCAGCGGTGCCCGCCGCGGGTGCCGAACGAAAAAATATATGTTATGTTGAGAATTGCTATTCAGAACAAGGGCCGGCTCAATGAGCAGAGCGTCGCTTTGCTGCGCGAGATCGGCATAAATGTCGACGAGGCCAAGCGCAAGTTCCTGTCGAAGGCGTCTAATTTCCCCATCGAGGTGCTCTACCTGCGCGATGACGATATCCCGCAGGTCGTAGCCAACGGCACGGCCTCGCTCGGTATCGTCGGATTGAACGAGGTGGCCGAACGCGGCTTTGATGTCGAGGTCGTCGCACGTCTGGGTTTCGGCGGCTGCCGCATATCGCTCGCAATACCCAAGGGTGACGAATATGCGGGCGTGGAGTATTTCCGCGGCAAGCGTATCGCTACGTCGTACCCCTCGATCCTGCGCCGCTATCTTGAGCAGGAGGGTGTCGATGCCGAGTTGGAGGTTATAACCGGTTCGGTCGAGATAGCTCCTGCGGCGGGTATTGCCGACGCGATCTTCGATATCGTTTCGTCGGGCGGAACGCTCGTATCGAACGGCCTGAAGGAGGTGGAGCGGGTATTCGAATCGGAGGCCGTGCTCATAGCTGGGCACAATCTCTCGGAGGAGGACCGTGCGCTGCTCGACGAGCTGCTCTTCCGCATCGAGTCGGAGAAGGTGAGCCGCGGGAAGAAGTATGTGCTCATGAACATACCGACATCGGCTCTGGACGAGGCGGTGAAGATACTTCCGGCCATGCGCAGCCCGACGGTGATGCCTCTGGCAGCCGAGGGTTGGTGTTCGCTGCACTCGGTTGTGGATGCGGCCGACCTGTGGGAGAAGGTGCGGCAACTGAAGGCTATCGGCGCCGAGGGAATATTGGTGCTTACGTTGGACAAGATAATACCTTAGACTATGGATATGTTCATCAATCCGCCTCGGGAGCGGTGGGCGGAGTTGTGCCGCCGTGCCGGCAGCGGCGATACGCAGATTGCGGCGCGAGTCGAGGCTATCGTCGAGCGTGTAGCACGCGAGGGCGACAAGGCTCTCTACGCTTTGGCCGAGGAGATCGACGGTGTGCGCCTCGCTGCGCTTCGTGTCTCGGAGGAGGAGTTCTCGGAGGCCGAGCAGGCCGTAGGCGAGGAGTTGAAGCGCGCCATCGACGTGGCCATTGCCAATATCTCGGCCTTTCACCGTGCGCAACTGCCGCATGAGGTGCGTGTCGAGACTACGGCGGGTGTAACGTGCATACAACGCCCCGTGCCGATAGGGTGCGTGGGACTGTATATACCCGGCGGTACGGCGCCGCTCTTCTCGACGGTGCTGATGCTTGCACTGCCGGCTTCGATTGCCGGCTGCGGCCGTATCGTGATGTGTACGCCTACCGACCGTAACGGACGCGTGGCCGCCGAGGTTCTCTATGCGGCGCGTCAGTGCGGTGTCGGTGCGGTATATAAGGCAGGCGGGGCGCAGGCCGTGGCCGCCATGGCATACGGTACGGAGAGCATCCCCAAGGTGGACAAGATATTCGGCCCGGGCAACCGTTACGTCACAGCTGCCAAACAGATGGTCAGCGGCCGCAACACCTCGATCGACATGCCCGCAGGGCCGTCGGAGGTGATGGTTATGGCCGATAGATCGGCATCGCCGTCGTTCGTTGCGGCCGACATGCTCTCGCAGGCCGAGCACGGCCGTGACAGTCAGGCTATGGTCGTATGCGACGACCGCGCGTTTGCCGAGGCTGTGGCGGCAGAGGTGCAGCGGCAGGCGGCGATGCTGTCGCGTGAGGATTTTGTGACCGATTCATTGTCACACAGCCGTATTATCGTATTCGACGGCAGGGAGCAGATGGTCGACTTTGCCAATATGTATGCGGCCGAGCACCTGATCGTGATGATGCGCGATGCGTGGTCGGTTGTGGACCGCATAACGGCCGCAGGGTCGGTATTCGTCGGGGCATATTCGCCCGAGAGTGCCGGGGACTACGCCTCGGGTACCAACCATACGCTTCCGACATCGGGGTGGGCACACTCGTGCAGCGGTGTCAATATCGACAGCTTCATGCGCAAGATGACCATACAGGAGCTCTCGCGCGAGGGGTTGGCGGCGCTTGCCCCGACCATTATCGCTATGGCTGATGCCGAAGGTTTGCAGGCCCATGCCGAGGCCGTGAAGGTGAGGATGAACGAAACGGTAAAATGACGTGTAAGATGGAAAGAAGTGAAATAGACAGGCTCGTGCGTCACAACATCGCCAACCTGACGCCCTATTCGACGGCGCGGGACGAGTATCAGGGTGAGCTGGGGACATTCCTCGATGCTAACGAGAGCCCCTACGAGAACGGATACAACCGTTATCCCGATCCGCACCAGCGGCGCCTGAAGGCGCGGCTGTCGGCCATCAAGGGTGTGCCGGCCGAGAATATCTTTATCGGCAACGGCAGCGATGAGGCCATCGATCTGATATTCCGTATATTCTGTGAGCCGCGCGAGGATAATGTCGTGGCCATAGCCCCGAGTTACGGCATGTATAAGGTCGCTGCGGCCATAAATGACATCGAGGTGCGCGAGGTGCAGCTCTGGGAGGATTTCTCGCTTCCGGTGGATGCTATGCTGGCGCGTGCCGACGCCCATACGAAAGCCATGTTCCTCTGCTCGCCAAATAACCCGACGGGAAATGCCTTCCCGCGGGAGGAGATGCTGCGTCTGGCCGATTCGTTCGACGGCATAACGGTCGTCGATGAGGCGTATATCGACTTCTCCGAGACTGAGGGTCTCAAGGACGAGATATTCACGCGTCCGCGTATCGTGGTGCTTCAGACCATGTCGAAGGCGTGGGCGATGGCTGGTCTTCGTATCGGATTGGCCTTGGCCGACAAACGTATCATAGAGCTTATGTCTATGGTCAAGTACCCGTACAACATCAGCGAGGCGACGATGCGTATCGTAAAGGCTCTGCTGGATCGTCCCGTTGACGATCAGGTTACGCAGATCAAGGCCCAGCGCGCAGTGGTGGCGCAGACGTTGGCGCAGATGTCGATCGTTCGGCACGTATATCCGAGCGATGCCAATTTCCTGTTGGTGCGCTTCGACGATGCCGATGCCGTGTATGACCACCTTATAAGCGACGGCATAATTGTCCGCAACCGCAGTCGCGTGAAGGGGTGCGAAGGGTGTCTGCGCATAACGATAGGATTGGAGGAAGAGAACAAAAAACTGATGGAATCGCTTGAGGAGTATGAAACGGAAAGCTCTGTTCATTGATCGTGACGGCACGATCATCGTCGAGCCTGTGGAGGATATGCAGGTCGACTCGCTCGAGAAACTGGAGTTTGTGCCGGGGGCGATCTCGGCGCTGCACTCGCTTGCGGCGCTGGACTACGACATGGTTCTGGCATCGAATCAGGACGGTCTGGGTACGGCATCCTTTCCCGAGGAGACCTTCTGGCCGGCGCACCGCAAGATGTTGAAGACATTGGCGGGCGAGGGGGGGATATTCTCGGACGAACTTATCGACCGTTCGATGCCCGAGGATAATGCCCCGACGCGCAAGCCCCGTACGGGAATGTTCTGTCGCTATATGGACGGCAGTTACGATCTCTCGTCAAGTTACGTTATAGGCGACCGCGCTACGGATGTCGAGCTGGCGTATAATCTCGGAGCGCGGGCTGTGCTGTTGCAGCGTCCCGAAGATGGTGAGCGTATGTTGGCAGGAAAACCTTGCGCGTTGAGTTGTGTGCTGATGACCGATTCGTGGGCCGATGTGGCCGAGTTCCTGCGCCGTACGGAGCGCCGTGCCGTCGTTGCGCGCCGCACGTCGGAGACGGATATCCGTGTCGAGGTCGATCTCGACGGCAAGGGTGAGAGCCGTATCGATACGGGGCTTAAATTCTTCGATCACATGCTGGATCAGATACCGCACCATTCGGGTATGTCGCTGTCGGTTGCGTGCCGCGGCGATTTGGAGGTAGATGAACACCACACTGTCGAGGATGTGGCCATAGCTCTCGGAGAGGCTATATATGACGCTCTGGGATCGAAGCGCGGCATCGACCGTTACGGGTTCGTGCTGCCGATGGACGAGAGCCGTGCCATGGTGTTGATAGATTTCGGCGGGCGTATCGACTTTTCGTGGGACGTACCCTTCACGCGTGAGTATGTGGGCGACGTGCCGACCGAGATGTTCAGCCACTTCTTCAAGTCGTTGTGTGCGGCCATGCACTGCAATCTCCATGTGCAGGCCCGCGGCGAGAACAATCACCACATGATCGAAGGGGTGTTCAAGGCCTTCGCCCGCGCCCTGAAGATGGCTGTGCGGCGCGATGTCTTCAGCAGCGAACTGCCTTCGAGCAAGGGGGTGCTGTAAGAGCTTATGCATGGATTGATATGAGATAGCATAAGTGCGTGATGCGTACATGTATGCATTGTCTAATGCAAGGTAAGAATAAAACTTTGAAAAACATAAAACAATGATAGCGATAGTGGATTACCGGATGGGCAACCTGCGCTCCGTGGAGAATGCCTTGCGGCGTCTGGGGGCGGAGTTCTGTGTCACGGCCGATGCCGATACGATACGTTCGGCGGATCGTGTGCTGCTGCCCGGTGTGGGCAATGCGGCCGAGGCGATGGAGAATCTGCGCAGTGCGGGCCTTGTGGATGTCATACGCCGTCTGCGCCGTCCGGTGTTGGGTATATGTGTGGGCATGCAGGTGATGTGCCGCCATACGGAGGAGGGCGATGCCGACTGTATCGGACTCTTCGATACGCATGTAAGGCGTTTTGTCGCCTCGGAGGATGTCAAGGTGCCGCACATGGGGTGGAACCGCATAGGAAATCTCGAATCCAAACTCTTCAAGGGTATGCAGGGCGGCGAGTATGTATATTTCGTACATTCGTACTATCCCGAATTGTGCCCCGATACGATTGCCACGGCCGTGCATGGGGTGATGTTCAGTGCGGCGCTCAAATACGAGAACTTCTACGGCACGCAGTTCCACCCAGAGAAGAGCGGTGATGCTGGTGAGAAGATCATCGAAAACTTTTTGAAGCTATGATTGAGATAATTCCTGCAATAGATATTATAGAAGGACGTTGCGTGCGCCTGTCTCAGGGCGACTATTCACGTCGCCGCATCTATGACGCAAGTCCCGTGGATATGGCCAAGCGTTATGCCGATTGCGGCGTAAGGCGCATACACGTTGTTGATCTTGACGGCGCCAAATCATCCTCGCCGAAGAACCTCAAGACACTCGAGCGCATGGCAACGGGGGCCGGTGTGGCAATCGAGTGGGGCGGCGGCATCAAGAGCGAGGATGCGTTGCGGGCGCTGTTCGATTACGGGGCCGACTACGCCATCGTGGGAAGTGTCGCGGCACGCGAGCCGCAGCTGTTTGTCGAGTGGCTGTTGCGTTTCGGCGGCGAGAGGATGATTCTCGGGGCGGACGTGCGTGACGGCAAGGTCTCGGTGAACGGCTGGCAGGAGGATCTTACAATAGGCATCGAGGATATGGTCGATGAGTTTCTGCCGCACGGGCTGTGTCAGGCCATCTGTACCGACATCTCGCGTGACGGCATGTTGCAGGGGCCAGCGTTCGATCTCTACACCTCGCTGCAGCAGCGTTACGACAAGGTCGACTTCACGGTCTCGGGAGGTATCAGTTCGATGGCCGACATCGAGCGTCTGAACGAGCTGTCACTGCGGCGCGTGATCGTGGGCAAGGCTATATATGAGAATCGCATAACATTGAAAGATATAGAGGGATGGTCGCAAAACGCATAATACCGTGCCTTGACGTCAAGGGCGGCCGCACGGTCAAGGGTATAAACTTCGAGGGGCTGCGCGACGTGGGCGATGCCGTCGAGCTGGGCAGTTACTATGCCCGCAGCGGTGCCGACGAGTTGGTCTACCTCGACATCAGTGCCACGCGCGAGGAGCGCGGAACCTTCACGCGCCTTGTGGAGCGTATTGCCGACGAGATAAACATCCCGTTCACCGTAGGCGGCGGCATAGGATCGGTGGAGGATGCCTCGCGTCTGTTAGATGCGGGTGCCGATAAGATATCAATAAACAGTGCGGCCATAGCTTCGCCGTCGCTTATCGACAGCATAGCGTCGCGCTATGGCAACCAGTTTGTGGTTGTGGCTATCGACGCGCGTATGATGGAGGACGGGACGTGGCGTGCCACCACGCACGGCGGCACCCGCCCGACCGACAAGGAGCTCTTCTCGTGGGCGCACGAGGCGCAGGAGCGCGGTGCGGGCGAGATATTGTTTACATCGATGAACCACGACGGCACGCGTTCGGGATATCCGTGTGAGACGTTCGCGCGTTTGGCCGATATGCTCTCCATTCCCGTCATCGCCTCGGGCGGCGCGGGATCGGTGGCCGACATAGCGGACGTGCTTACGAAGGGCCGTGCCGACGCGGCTCTGGCGGCCAGCATATTCCATTACGGAGAGATCACGATAGGCGATCTGAAGAGACAGTTGAAGCAAATGAATATAAATGTAAGGATATGACATTCGATCAATTCAATCTGGGCAAGTGTCCCGACGGGCTGCTTCCCGTAATCGTGCAGGATGCCGTGACGCTTAAGGTGCTCATGTTGGGATACATGAACCGCGAGGCCTTCGAACGCAGCGTGGCCGAGGAGCGTGTGACATTCTTCTCACGCACGAGACAATGCCTCTGGACAAAGGGCGAGACGAGCGGCCACTACCTTTATATCGAGTCGATGTATGCCGATTGCGACGGCGATACGTTGCTGATAAAGGCGCGTCCCGTGGGGCCGACGTGTCACCGCGGCACGACGAGCTGTTTCGATACTCCCGACGAGGAGGGGTTCATACGCCGTTTGCAGAGCGTAGTGCAGCAGCGGCACCGCGACATGCCCGAAGGGTCATATACGACCAAACTTTTCATCAAGGGCGTGAAGAAGATCTCGCAGAAGGTGGGCGAGGAGGCCGTCGAGAGCATTGTCGAGGCTGTTGACGGCAACCGAGACCGCTTCATATACGAGGCGTCGGATCTGATCTACCATCTTCTGGTGCTGATGGAGCAGATGGGATGCTCGATCGAGGATATGGAGCGCGAGCTGGCCCTGCGTCACAAGTGATGCGACAGACGGTGCGGCAAACGCTGCGCAAGTAGATAAAGGTGTGTCAAAAGGAGTAGTTTGACACGCCTTTTTTTCCGTTTCACCTGTCGTCAGTTATACGGGATCGGGCTGTAAACGTGCTTATAAGGGTATAAAACAGTAAAATTGGTACGAAAAACGGAAATCGGGTTGTTGAGAAAAAATAAAATATTTATATTTTTGTACTGTCGAAAGCCGCGCCGTCGTGTCGTCGGTGCTGGTGACGGGAATAGCGAGGCAAACATTCATAAAATATGTCGGTATTGAAAAGAGTGCGGTTGGTATTGGCCATTCTGGTGATATTGGCCGCAACGCTGTTGTTCGTGGACGTGAGCGGCGTGGCGCACCTCTGGCTGGGGTGGGTCGCCAAGATACAGCTGCTGCCCGCGATTTTGGCGTTGAATCTGGGCGTGGTGGTCGTGCTGGTAGTCCTCACGCTTCTTTTGGGGCGTGTGTATTGCTCGGTGATATGTCCGTTGGGCATATTTCAGGATGTCATCGCCCGTTTCGGCAAGATGAGCCGCAAGAATCGTTACAGCTATTCGCCCGAGCGCAAGGTGCTGCGATATGCGGTATTCGTTGTCTTCATCGCCGCACTGGTTGGCGGTGTGAGCAGCGTGGCCGGTATTCTGGCCCCGTACAGCTCTTTCGGCCGTATTGCATCGAACCTCTTCGCTCCCGTGTATGCTTGGGGCAACAACCTGCTCGCATATCTGTCGGAGCGTGTCGGCAGCTACGCCTTCTATCCGCGTGAGGTGTGGATCAAGAGTATCGGCACGTTCGTCGTAGCCGTAGTTACGGTTGTGGTGCTGGCGGTGCTGGCATGGCGCAACGGCCGTACGTACTGCAATACGATCTGCCCCGTCGGGACGCTTCTGGGCCTGTTGTCGCGCTGGTCGGTGTTCGCTCCGGTGATCGATACCGACAAGTGCATATCGTGCAACAAATGTGTGCGCAACTGCAAGGCAGCATGTATCGACATCCCCAACCATAAGATAGACTACAGCCGCTGTGTCGTATGTATGGACTGCATCGACGTATGTCCCAAGGATGCCGTGAGCTTCCGCCGCCGCACGGCTGCCAAGTCTGCAGCTGCTTCGGAGGCCAAGAGTGCAGCCGTCAAGGGCTCGACTCAGACGAGTGCCGTCAATGGCAGCGAGGCTCTGAGCCGCAAGGGTTTCATCACGGGTGCTGGTCTTTTGGCCGTGTCGGCCGTAAGGGCTCAGGAGATGAAGGTGGACGGCGGCTTTGCCGAGATCATAGCCAAGAAGGTGCCCAAGCGTGAGACTCGTATCGTACCGGCCGGAGCGCAGTCGCTGCACAATATGGCTGCACATTGCACGGGATGCCAGCTCTGCGTAGCCTCATGCCCCAATGGCGTGTTGCGTCCGTCGGGAGGCCTTATGACACTGTTGCAGCCCGAGATGAGCTTCGAGCGCGGCTATTGCCGCCCCGAGTGTGTTGCCTGCTCGGAGGCATGTCCGACGGGGGCTATTGTCAAGATAACCGTTCCCGAGAAATCATCCATACAGGTAGGACATGCCGTATGGATCCGTGAGAACTGTATCGTGCTGCGTGACGACGAGGATTGCGACAACTGCGCCCGTCATTGCCCATCGAGTGCCATCACTATGGTGCCGCTGGAGCCGGGCAACCGCCGCTCGCGCAAAATCCCTACGGTGAACGTCGAGCGCTGCATAGGTTGCGGAGCGTGCGAGAATCTGTGTCCCTCGCGTCCCTTCAGCGCAATGTACGTAGAAGGACACGAGAATCATCGAACGATTTAACGAGGCTGAGAGATGGAGAAGAAAAACAATATCAAGATCAAGGCAAACAATCTTATGGGCCGCGGCGAGTTCCTCAAGCGTTTGGGCGGCGGCGCGGCCGTGACGGCAGCGGCATTGGCGGGGTGCGACAAGAGCGCCGTATCGACGTCGGAGACGTTGGGCGAGGTGCCGACTGACAAGATGACCTATCGCGTCAACAAGGAGAAGGGTGACCGTGTCTCGATTCTGGGATACGGATGTATGCGCTGGCCTACGCGCAAGCGCGATGACGGCGAGGGCGAGGAGATCGATCAGGAGACCGTGAACGGTCTGGTGGATTATGCCATAAGCCACGGCGTCAATTACTTCGATACGTCACCTGTATATGTTCGCGGCTGGTCGGAGAAGGCTACGGGCATAGCCCTGAGCCGCCATCCGCGCAATTCGTACTTCTTGGCGACGAAACTGTCAAACTTCTCGAACCATACGCGCGAAAATTCGATGCTGATGTACCGCCGTTCGTTCGAGGAACTGCAGACCGACTACATAGACTACTATCTGCTGCACTCGATCGGCGGCAGCATGGGGGAGTTTAACTCGCGTTATATCGATAACGGCATGTTGGATTTCCTCATCGGGGAGCGTGAGGCGGGCCGCATACGCAATCTCGGCTGGTCGTTCCACGGCCGCAAGGAGGTCTTCGACGAGATTCTGGCTCTGCACGAAAAGGTGCATTGGGATTTCGTTCAGATACAGTTGAACTATTCGGACTGGCGCAACGCCCGCGGCAACAACGTCAATGCCGAGTATCTCTATGCCGAACTGGAGAAGCGTTCGATTCCTGCTGTCATCATGGAGCCTCTGCTTGGAGGCCGTCTGTCGAACGTGCCCGACCATATTGCGGCGCGCCTTAAGACGGCGAGTCCCGACAGCAGTGTCGCTTCGTGGGCGTTCCGTTTCGCCGGAAGCAAGGAGAATGTGCTTACGGTGCTGAGCGGCATGACCTATATGGAGCACTTGCAGGACAATATCCGTACATATTCGCCGCTGGTGCCGCTGACAGACGAGGAGAACGAGTTCCTTTACGAGACGGCGGAGCTGATGTTGCGATATCCGACCATACCGTGCAACGACTGTCAGTATTGCATGCCGTGCCCCTACGGTCTGGACATACCGGGCATATTGCTCCACTATAACAAGTGTGTCAACGAGGGTAATCTTCCCGCCTCGTCGGGCGACGAGAACTATCGCAAGGCGCGCCGAGCCTATCTTGTAGGTTACTTGCGCAGTGTCGAGAAGGAGCGTCAGGCAGACCGTTGTACCGGTTGCAAGCAGTGTAATCCTCACTGCCCGCAGAGTATCGATATCCCGCGCGAGATGCGCCGCATAGACGAGTTTACGGAGAAGCTCAAACAGAAACTCGAATTTTAGGCGATGGAGGAGTTGATCCGTACGTTGCGCGAGGGCGGTTATTCGTGCGTCATACGCAACGGCAGCGTGCAGCGTGTATTCACACGTCGCGGTGTGGCTGACCTGTACGACCTGTTGATGAACGATGCGTCGTTCCTGCACGGGGCGTGGATCGCTGACAAGGTAGTGGGAAAGGCGGCTGTGTCGCTTATGATCTTGGGCGGCGTCGAACGGCTCCATACAGGGGTGATAAGCACTCCGGCGCTGGAGCTTGCGGCAGGTTCGAGCCTGAAGATCGACTTCGACGAACAGGTGCCGCACATTATCAACCGCGCGCATGACGGCTGGTGCCCTTTGGAGCGGTTGTGTTACGATGCCGCGACGGCCGAAGAGTGTCTCGAACGCATAAAGGGTTTTATGGCCCGTATGCGTGAGAGTGCCATGAAATCTTGAGGGTCGGATATATCGGCTGCTGCCGATGAATGATTGATGTAAAACATGAAAACAAAACGATAGAGATTATGCAGACTACAAGCGTTAAACTTTATTCTTTGAATTATCGTCAGGCTGTCACCTACGGTGCGGCGCTGCTATTCGTGGCTGGAAATATCGCCATGCCCCAGTTGTGCCATCTCGTGCCGCAGGGAGGTTTGATCCTGCTGCCCATATATTTCTTCACGCTTATCGGAGCTTATAAATACGGATGGCGTGTGGGTCTTCTGACGGCCGTGCTGTCGCCTCTGGCCAACAACCTGCTCTTCGGCATGCCGCCCGTACCCATGTTGGCTCCCATATTGGTGAAGTCGGTGCTGCTGGCTCTGGCCGCAGGATATGCCGCCGCGCATTTCCGCCGTGTGTCGCTCTCGATCATGGCCGGTGTGGTGATCTTCTACCAGATCGTCGGCTCGATGGTTGAGTGGGGTATGACGGGCAGCGTGATGGCCGCATTGCGGGATTTCCGTCTCGGTATCCCGGGTATGGCATTGCAGATCGTGGGCGGATATCTCTTCATAAAATATCTGCTGCGCAAGTAACGGTAATACCTTCAATACAAAAATCGGCGGTCATTATTGACCGCCGATTTTGTTTTATGGTTGTAATGTCGTGGTGACTTAGAGAATGCGTATTGGCGAATTTACGGTCGAGGCATATCCCGTACCGTCGAGCACGTAGACATAGACGCGGTAGTTGCCCGGCTCGGTGATGGTGAACTCGGCCTGCGGGGTGTCGGTGGTGATTACTTCGCCGTAACGCTCGGGACGCGGCTCATACGAGCCTCCGAATCCGAGTACGGTGGCCTCGTGCAGAATCTCCCACACATATTGCATGGTATCGCCGTCGCGGTCCTGTGCCGATATCTGTACCTTGAACGGCGTGCCGCTCGTTGTCTCGGGACTCTCTACAGGCATCTTGCCGTCAATGACTATACCCGTAACTACGGGAGCATGCTGCTGCGGCTCCTTTCCGGTCCATACGCGCTGCATGGCCTCCACCGAGGGCGTCTTTTCACCCTTGAGCGGCAATCCCTCGACGTTATCCTCGACAAACATGCTGAACCATGTGGGTGTACGCTCCTCCTTCTGTCCCCAGAGGAATACGAATGAACCCAGACAACGTGGATCGTCGAGTACGGCCTCATTGTAGCGGGCTTCATATATCTTGCGTTTCTCCTCTCCCGTCTGTTCTATCGGCGCGTCCCACGATGTCTTGTGTGTCTCCCACCATCCTGTGGGGCCCCATTCGGTGATGATGTAGGGACCGTCGTAGTCCGAGGCAAGTACCATCGGGCGCACCTCGTTTATGGGCCCGTAGCTGTTTATGCCGACCAAGTCGAGCGAAGGGGCATATCGGGCTATCGAGTCGAGTGCTTCGCGGTTGTGTGATATTACGGTAGCCGTGAGGTGGCGTTTGTCTACTGATTTTATGATCTTCGACAGCTCGTTTATGAAGCGCCATACCTCGCGGTTGTTGTTGCCGCTGAGTTCCACTTCGTTGCCAATGCCCCAGATGAGAAGGTTGGGATCGTCCTTGAATCGTTCGGCAGCCTCGCGGCAGAAGGTGCGCATCTGCTGCTTGAACTCCTCGTCGGAATACTTCTCGGCCTCCTTCGGAAGCCATATACCCTGCATTACGTAGAGACCGTGTTGTGCTGCCAAGGCCGTTGTTGCGGCAATCTCGTCGATGCTGCCGCCCCACGTACGGCAGGCATTGGCTCCGTTTGCAACGGCTATGTCGGGGCGGTTTGTGCCGCCTATACCCTTGATGAATACCGGATTGCCGTCAACCGTAAGTTGATATCCTTCCTTTGTTGAGGAGATATGCGCACCTTGGTTTGGGGCGCACGCCGCCAGCGTTGAACAGATGACGGCGAAGATAATTGTGCGAACAGTTATTTTCATCTGTGTTAGAGTTTTTGCGTAGCACAAAGATAAGAAAAGGAGCCAGCAATGGCAAATGAAAGTCTGCGGTTCGCAAATTTTACCGTGCCGCCTGCTGTCGGATCCGGGAGGGGAGGGGCCGTTATTCCGGGAAACCTGCACGATATGTGACAAATATTTTGTAAACTGTTGGATTTTGATTACTTTTGTTCGCTTGATAGGGTGATCGTAATTACAATCTGAAATAAAAACTTCCTACTAATGAAAAAACTGTTAACCTGTGCAACCCCCATTCGGCGCATTGCGGCGATGTTGTCATGTATGGTCTGCATGATGGCGTGGCAGCCTTCGCATGCCCAGATGTCGGAGGTCTCGGCCGTGAAGATCAACCCTACGACGGTAGAGGTGGCCTTCGGTGACGAGCGTATGACTCTTGATTTCTACGGTGACAACATATTCCGTATGTTTCAGGACAATACGGGCGGCGTAATCCGCGATCCCGAGGCTCGGCCCGAGGCCCGTATCCTTGTGGAGAATCCGCGCCGCAAGGTGTCGGCTCTCGATGTTGAGGATAAGGCCGATGCCGTTGTTGTCTCTACGCCCCGCATCGAGGTGGCGGTGGACAAGGCGACGCGTCTGATGCGTGTGACCGACCGCGAGAGCGGCCGCACGGTGGTCGAGCAGGTGGCACCCGTAGAGTTCGGTGACGGCCGTGTGACGGTGGTATTGGGCGAGGAGCCGCAGGAGTATTTCTACGGCGGCGGCGTGCAGAACGGCCGTTTTTCGCACAAGGGCAAGATTATCGCCATCGAGAACCAGAACAGTTGGACTGACGGCGGTGTGGCTTCGCCGGCGCCGTTCTATTGGTCGACGAGGGGTTATGGTGTCATGTGGTACACTTTCCGCAAGGGGGCCTATGATTTCGGGGCCACGGAGACGGGACGTGTGTCGTTGTCGCACGATACGGATTATCTCGATCTCTTCATTATGGTGGATTCAACGCCCGTGGCGCTTTTGAACGACTATTACCAGCTTACGGGCAATCCCGTGCTGTTGCCCAAGTTCGGTTTCTATCAGGGACATCTGAACGCGTATAACCGGGACTATTGGACCGAGGATGAGAAGGGTATACTCTTCGAGGACGGCAAGCGTTACAAGGAGAGCCAGCGCGACAACGGCGGCGTGAAGGAGTCGCTCAACGGCGAGAAGGACAACTATCAGTTTTCGGCGCGTGCGGTGATCGACCGTTATGCGGCTTACGACATGCCTCTCGGATGGTTGCTTCCCAACGACGGTTACGGAGCCGGGTACGGACAGGAGGAGACCCTCGACGGCAATATCCGCAACTTGAAGTCTCTGGGCGACTATGCCCGCGGGAAGGGTGTCGAGATTGGTCTCTGGACGCAGTCGGACCTGCATCCGAAACCCGAGGTGAGTGCCCTGTTGCAGCGCGACATCGTCAAGGAGGTGCGTGATGCGGGCGTGCGTGTGCTTAAGACCGACGTGGCATGGGTCGGTGCCGGATATTCGTTCGGATTGAACGGCATAGCCGACGTTGCGCAGATCATGCCGTACTACGGCGGCGATGCCCGTCCATTTATCATCTCGCTCGACGGGTGGGCCGGCACGCAGCGTTATGCCGGTGTGTGGACCGGAGACCAGACGGGCGGCGAGTGGGAGTACATACGTTTCCACATCCCGACATATATCGGATCGGGTCTTTCCGGCCAGCCCAACATCACTTCCGACATGGATGGCATCTTCGGAGGCCGCAACCTTGCGGTCAATACGCGAGACTTCCAGTGGAAGACCTTCTCGCCGATGGAACTCAACATGGACGGGTGGGGTTCGAACGAAAAGTATCCCCATGCTCTGGGCGAACCTGCTACCTCGATCAATCGCTGGTATCTGAAGCTCAAGTCTGAGATCATGCCCTATGCCTATTCGATCGCCCATGAGGCTGTGGACGGCATGCCGATGATCCGTGCCATGATGCTCGAGTGGCCCAACGCCTATACGCTCGGTACGGCTACGCGTTACCAATACATGTATGGCCCGTGGTTCCTCGTGGCGCCCGTATATCAACAGACGGCGGCCGACGACGAGGGTAATGATATCCGCGACGGCATCTACCTGCCCGAAGGCGAGTGGATCGACTACTTCTCGGGTGAAATGTACGAGGGCGGCCGAGTAATAAACAACTACGAGGCTCCATTGTGGAAACTGCCCCTGTTTGTGCGCAACGGTGCGGTGATACCAATGACCAATCCCAACAACAACGTCTCGCAGATCGACCGTACGCTGCGCATATACGAGATATATCCTTCGGGGCACACCTCGTTTACGGAGTATGACGATGACGGCACTACGGAGGCATACCGCCGCGGCGAGTTTGCCACGACGAGCATCGAGTCCGAGGCTGTGGGTGATCGTGTTACGGTGACGATACATCCTTCGGAGGGCGATTTCGCCGGATTCGAGCGCATGAAGCGCACCGAACTGCGCATAAACGTCACGGCCGAGCCCGACGGCGTGAAGGCATACGTTGACGGCCGCCGCGTGAAACTGCAGGAGGCAGCCTCTGCCGAGGAGTTTGCTGCGGCAGATAATGCGTGGTATTACGAGCCTGCTCCGGATATGAACCGCTTCGCTACGGCGGGCAGCGAGTTTGCCGATGTGAAGGTGGTGAAGAACCCCGTGCTGCATGTCAGGCTGGCGGCTGCGGATGTGACGTCATCCGAGCAGCGGGTTGTGGTTGACGGTTTCGTGTTCGCGCCGGAGGATCGCATGCTTATGCGGCACGGAGCACTCCAGACGCCTGCCCTTACGACTCCCGACGATAATGTCGAGGCTTATGCCGTAACGCCCGTATGGACGGCCGTCGACAATGCCGACTATTACGAGATCGAGTTTGACAGCATGCTTTATTCTACGGTGCGCTCTACCGAGCTGCTCTTTGCCGACCTTGAGGCCGAGACCGATTATACGTTCCGCGTGCGCGCCGTGAATGCCGACGGTGTCTCGGATTGGGGCGAGCAGACGCTTCGCACGAAGGCCAACCCTCTGGAGTTCGCCATCACGGGCATTACCGGAACCTCATCGGCTGCGGCTCAGGGCGGTGCAGGTATAAACCGACTCTTCGATTTCGTAGAGGCGGGCGACGTATGGCATACGCTCTACAATACCAAGGCCGTGCCCTTCGAGTTGACGATCGACCTGCATACGGTCAATACGCTCGATCGCTTCGATTACCTGCCGCGTCTGGATTCGGGCAACGGTACCATTCTGGAGGGAAGCGTAGCATACAGTATGGACCGCAACACGTGGATCGAGGCCGGCGGCTTCTCGTGGAAGCGCGATGCCGAAACCAAATCCTTCACATTTGACGGACATCCTGCGGCACGTTATGTCCGTATCCGTGTAACGAAGGCCGTAGGTGATTACGGCTCGGGCCGTGAGATATATGTGTTCCGTGTTCCGGGCTCGGAGAGCTATATTCAGGGCGACGTGAACAACGACGGCAAGGTGGATGGCAACGACCTTACGTCGTATATGAACTATACGGGTCTGCGTATGGGTGATTCGGACTTCGAGGGTTACATAAGCCGCGGCGATATCGACGGCAATAATCTGATTGACGCCTACGACATATCGGTTGCGGCGACACAGCTCGATGGCGGTGTGCAGCCTTCGGACGAGGAGCACGTTGCGGGAGAGGTTACACTTTCGGCCAATGGCATGAGTTTCAAGGCCGGAGACGAGGTCAAGATCCGCGTGAGCGGCCGTGGCATGAAGGCGGTCAATGCGTTGAGCTTCGCTCTGCCTTACGACCAGCAGTCGTACGACTTCGTGGGTATCGAGACCGTAGCGGTTAAGGGCATGGAGAACCTTACAAACGACCGTCTGCATACGGACGGGGAGAAGGTCCTGTATCCCACATTCGTGAACGTAGGCGACAAGCCAGCTGTCGAGGGTGATGTCGAATTGTTCGTAATACGCCTCAAGGCCAAGGGTGACGTGCAGTTCGATCTGAAGGCACGAAACGGTGTGCTGGTTGACAAGAGCCTGAATAGGGTTACATTCTGATAGCTGATCCGAGATTATGGAATCTCCCGACGACTCGACTCGTCGGGAGGTTTTTTGTTACCTTATGCCGAATATGATGTCCGTCATGCGGCCCGCATGAAATAAAGGCGGCGGGAAACATGTAATGTCCCGCCGCCGCAGTATGCAGTTTCTAATATGTACGGTCAGTCGTTGGGGTACGCCGCGATGAAGACATTGCGGCGGCGCAACTGCTCCTGCACGTCATGCAGGGCGTCGAGCGATGCGCGTCCCACAACATATTTGTAACTATCTGACGAATATTTCTCGCTTATCGATTCGAACGGGATGAGGGCCAGATCACTATCGTTCGCATATCGGTAGTAGACACGGAAGTAGTGGTCGTTTGTGAACTCCGGCAGCTGCGAGTCGTTGCGTTTCTTGTATTCGTACTTGTAGTCGTAGAGGCATGCGGTGATGTCGCTCAGCACGGCCGAACCTGTGGGATAGCCGCCGGCGCCGCGGCCGAACATGAACTGCTTGTCGTAGAAGAGACCCTTGATAACCACACCGTTGAACTCGTCCTCGACACTGTATATGTATTTGTTGCGCGAGATGAGCTGCGGCATTACGCACATGATGAGGCGGTTGCCGGCGATCTTCTCGACGTGGGCCACCAGTTTGAACCGTCGCTCCTTCTCGTTGGCGAAGCGTATGTCGTCGTCGTTCATGTTCGAGATGCCGTATGTGAAGATCTTCTCGGGCGCAACGTATAGTCCGAAGGCGTGTACGGTGATGATGATGAGCTTGAAAAGCGAGTCCCAGCCGTCTATGTCGAGCGTGGGGTTGCTCTCGGCAAAGCCGAGATCCTGCGCCAGCTTGAGGGCATCGGCATAGGACATCTTCTCGTTGAAGATCTTCGAGAGGATGAAGTTCGACGAACCGTTCAGGATACCCTTCACCGAGGTGAGCAGGTCGTTGTCGTAATACTCCTCGAGGTTGCGTATGACGGGGATGCTGCCGCAGGCCGAGGCGTCGTATAACAGCGCCACGTTATACTGCGACTGCAGCGCTATGAGCTCCTCGATATGGTATGCGAGCATCTTCTTGTTGCCCGAGACAACGGGCAGACGCGATTGCAGGGCGCGCTTGACGATGATGTAGGCGGCCTCGGCGTCGTCGATGAGCTCGACGATGAAGTTTATTTCCGGGTCGTTGAATATGTCGTCGGCCTTGTCCGTGAAGTCGGCCTCGACGGCGCGGGGCTTGCGGATGTCGCGCACGCAGATGCGTTTTATCTCGACGTTCTTGGTGCCTATGCGCTGCAAAACGTCATAGAGACCGCGGCCCACGGTTCCGAAACCGAAGAGTCCGATGTTGAGTTTTTTACCGTTCATGGTGTAGTCTGTTTTCCTATTTGCGGTTCATGAATTTCGTTATGATGTCGTTGAGCTTCTGGTGCTCGACCAGAAATCCGTCGTGCCCGAAGTCCGAGTCTATTATGTGGTACTCGACATCGGGTATGTTCTGCACGAGAATATCGTGGTCCGATGGCGGGAAGAGTATGTCGGAGCTGATGGCCACTACGAGCGAGCAGGCACGTATGCCCTTCAGCACATCCTCTGTATGGCCGCGCCCGCGTCCCAGATTGTGTGAATCGACCGCCTGCGAGAGACGGTAGTAGGAGTAGGCGTTGAATCTGCGGCGGAGCTTCTCACCCTGATATCGCTGATAGGTGAGTACGCGGCGGTCGAACGATGCCTCGTCCGGGTTGGCATCCTCCTGAGTCTTGTCGTAGGCCTTGCCGCCGCGGTAGCTTATGAGGGCTATGCTGCGTGCTACGGCCATGCCGTCAAGACCCGCTTCCGGCGACCTCTGTCCGAATGTCGGGTCGCACTCGATGGCCATGCGCTGCGACTCGTTGAAGGCTGAGGCCCACGGTTTGGTTCGCGGCGTAGTGGCTATGAAAGCGGCGCGGCGGGCAAAGTCGGGATGCATGACGCACCACTCGAGACATTGGAAGCCGCCGATCGAACTGCCGATGAGCAACTCGACGTGTTCTATGCCGAGGTGCTCGGCCAACAGCATGTGGCAACGTACCATGTCGCGCACGGTTATCTTCGGGAAATCGCCGTACCACGGTTCGCCAGTAGCCGGATTTATGCTCAGCGGGCCAGTGGTGCCGTAGTGCGAGCCGAGGAAATTGGCGCAGACGGTAAAGTAACGGTCGGGATCAAGGAACTTGCCGCGCTCGACCGTATGCGGCCACCAGTCGGCTACGTCGGAGTTGGCCGTCAGGGCGTGGCATACCCATATCACATTGCTGCGCGTAGAGTTCATCTCTCCGTAGGTGTCGTATGCAATGGTCACCGACGGCAGCGTCTCTCCGCTCTCGAGCGTGAATGGGCGGTCGTATGTATAATAACGCGTCATGGCTATCGAGCCTTAGCGAATGCCTGTTCGAAATCGTCGATTATGTCGTCGACATTCTCCAGCCCGAGCGATATGCGCAGCAGCGTCGGGGTGATGCCTGCAGCCTTGAGGTCGGCCTCGCTCAGCTGTTTGTGGGTTGTCGAGGCGGGGGGTGTCACTACCGTGATCGAATCGCCGATCATGGTCATGTTGGCTGCCAGTTTGAGCGCCTCGACAAAACGTACGGTCGAGTCGAGCGAACCCTTGAGTTCGATTGTGAAGATGCTCGAGGCTCCGTAACGGTAGTATTTCCGAGCGTTGGCGTAGCTCGGGTGCGACTCGAATCCGATGTAGCTTACGCGCTCGACCTGCGGGTGGCGGCTGCAGTATTCGGCCAGTTTGCGGGCCGACTCGACCTGATGTTTCACACGCAGCGAGAGTGTCTCCAGACCTATGAGCATGAGGTAGGCATCGAATGGCGAGGGGCAGCAGCCGAAGTCGCGCAGACCGTCCACGCGGCACTTGACGATAAAGGCCGCATTGCCGAAGGTCTTGTACATGTTCAGGCCGTGATAACCTTCCGAGGGACCGTCTATCTGGGGGAACTTGCCGTTGCCCCAGTTGTAGTTGCCGCCGTCGACGATGATGCCGCCCATGGCGGTGCCGTGGCCGTTGATCCACTTGGTGGCCGAGTCGACGACTATGTTGGCGCCCCAGTCGAAGGGATTGCATAGGAAGCCTGCGGCCCCGAATGTGTTGTCGATGACCAAAGGCACGTCACGGCGTTTGGCCAGAGCGCCGAGAGCCTCAAGGTCGGGCACGTCACACGTGGGGTTGCCCATGCTCTCGGCATATATCATTTTGGTGCGGTCGTCTATCAGGGCTTCGAACGCTTCGGGTGACTCGTTCGGGGCGATGCGGCAGTCGATGCCCAGCTTGCGCAGCGATATGCGGAACTGGTTGTAGGTGCCGCCGTAGAGGAAAGGCGAGGCGACGATGTTGTCACCCTCCTCGGCCAGAGCCGTTACTGTGATGAGTATGGCCGACATTCCCGACGATACGCCGAGTGCCCCGACGGCACCGTATAGTGCCGCCACACGCTCCTCGTATGCCGAGGTTGTGGGGTTCTGGAGTCGGGTGTAGATATTGCCGCCCTCGCTCAGCTCGAAAAGGCGTGCCGCGTGGTCGCAGCTCTTGAAGTGATATGCGGCCGTGGGGTAGATGGCTATGCCGCGCGAACCGGTCTGGTCGACATGATAGCCTCCGTGTATCTGGAGGGTCTCGAAACGAAGTTTGTTATCGGACATAATATATCGATATGAAATTTGACGTGAAAAATATGTTTTGCTGATTTGTTGCATGTCACCGACATGCGGCGGTGCGTAGCCGCCCGTACGGGATAGAGTGCCTAACGGCACATTCGCATTGAACGCCGTGACATGCGGCGCATACCGAATATGAAAGACGAGATATTTTCGAGGTGTTCGGTCATGTGCAATGCTTTATCGTTTCGCAAATATAACTATTTTTTTTAATAAAGCGAAACTTCACGTCGGAATTTCCACTCCGCGCACTTCGAAGGCGTCTCTATGGTGATATCCACGGAGATATCTTCACAGCCTCGGATTTTACCGACAGGCGGTGTATGTATGCACATTATTAAATGTCCTGTGGCTTTTCAGCGGCAGAGATCGTCGCAGCAAGTCTCGCCCTCGGTCTCGATCTCGATGGTGGTGTGGTCGATGCCTACCTCCGACAGGGCGTGTTTTATGCCGTACTTGACGCGTGCCGCATCGGCTTGTGCGCTTATGACGACGTGTACGGTTACGGCATTTTCCGTGGTGCTGAGCGCCCACACGTGCAGGTGGTGCATGGCCTTGACACCGTTGACCGTGGTGATGGCCTTTCGCACCTGCCCGATATCTATGTCATCGGGTACGCCGTCGAGAGTCAGGCGCACGCTTGCGCGCAGCAGCCCCCATGTCGAGACAAATATAACGGCAGCAACCGTAATGGCTATCAGCGGGTCTATGACGTACCATCCCGTACGGGATATTATTACGCCCGATATCAGTACGCCTACCGACACGAGCGTATCGGCAACCATGTGCAGGTATGCGCCCTTTATGTTGAGATCCTCCTTGCTGTCCTTCATGAAGAGCCATGCGGTGAAGGCGTTGACTATGATCCCGATGCCTGCGACCCACGCCACGACGCCGCCGTCGACGGGCTGCGGGTGGAGCAGACGCTGGATGCTCTCCCAGACGATAGCCCCTATGGCGGCTATGAGTATGCAGGCGTTTATGAGCGACACGAGAATCGTGCTCTTGCGGTATCCGTATGTATATTTGTCATTCATGGCCGTTTGCGAGAGCTTCACGGCCAGCAATGCCAGCAACAGCGACACTACGTCGCTCAGGTTGTGTCCGGCGTCGGAGATCAGACCCATCGATCTCTGCCACAGCCCCGCTCCGAGCTCTATGGCGACGAATATGAGGTTTAGCGCTATGCCCCAAACCAATGCTCGCGTCACGTGCGTCGGGTCGACGTGGTGATGGTGGTGTGCTGGTGTCGAATTGTGAAAGTGTGCCATAATATCGTGCGCGTGCGGCCTTGCGGTGTCGGCGCTTCTGTTCTGTCGAGTGCAAATATAGCGTATGCCGTTTGCAACAGAGTTGCAAACATGAAAGACCCGATATACGTCACGTCATAGCGTCATGTCGTTCTGGTCGACGAGATTGTTCAGCAGCGCGTAGACCGTGAGTCCTGCCACGGATTTTATGCCCGTCTTGTGGGTTATGTTCTTTCGGTGGGACATGACCGTGTGTATCGATATGTTCAGCCGGTCGGCGATCTCCTTGTTCGAGAGCCCTTTGGCTACGAGTATCAATACGTCGCGCTCACGCTCCGACAGGTCGTGGCTGTCGGAGTAGGGGTTGGTCTGATTCTGTTCGATGGCGGCGTGCAGTTTGCGCACGATCTGCATCTGCGAGTCGAATATGTTGATTATGGCGTCGAACTGACGCATCAGCTCATCGTCGCATACGGTTGTGGCTATCGCCGCTATTGCCGTATGCTGCATTTCGGGATATGCCGACCGTATGTTTTGCTGCAGAGCGCCTGCAATTTGTGGATTTATGATCACAATGTTGGGTTCCACGATCCCGAAGCGTTCGGCGAGCCTGCGCAGATCTGTGTCGCTGAAGACAACCTCGAAATCGTTGTCGCCGCGCAGCAGCGCACGCAGCCCTTCGGTGATTACGGCCGACTGTTCGATTATGGCAAGACGGTACCGTTTCATGACTCGGCCGCCTCCTCGGCATTGGTTGCGACGGGTGCCAGAAGTGTCGACTCGAGCCGCGTGTGCTTGCCCAGATCCTCCTTCATGCGGAAGATGTCGAACAGCAGTTCGCACCGCTGCTGCGTGGGGCAGCTTTCGGGCAGGTATTTGATCACGACGCTCTTCATGTCGTCGATCTTGTCGCAGATGTCGGTGTGGTTGGCCATGAAACTGCGCATGTGCATCGTGCCGTCGGCACGGCCTGCGGCCAATGCCTCGACGTATGGGAATATGGTAGTCTCCTCATAGGCAAGATGGGCCTCCACCTCGGCGATATAGTTTTCGTAGAAGCGGCGCAGGATGTCGCTCTGGCGCTTTTCGCACGCGGCGAGCACACGCTGCATGCCTTGCGTTATGCGCGGGATCATGTGGTCGAGGTAGTAGCGGTGCGACGCCCGCAGAAACCGTATCAGATGGAGCATGTCGCCGATATTGAGCCCCTCGATGTCGGGTGTATAATCCTCGTCGGAATATACGCGGCATATCATCAGGAACAGCGTCGGTGACATGTCGTATCGACGGCACATCTGCTCGACCGATATGTCGCCGAACGGGAGTGTGATGTCGAGCCGCATGATGATCGACAGCAGGCGGTAGTCGGCGTCTATTAGCTCGATGATCTTCATCTGCTCGGAGAGTATCGCCTTGTTGTTATTGTCTGTGATGTAGCTTTTCATCTTCCTTATTTGTGTGTATTACTGCCGCCGAACATTCGGCGTTCCCCGTTTTGCCGTATTGCGGATTATAGCCCGATCAGCATGCCTATGTGGTATGCGATCCATGCTATGATCCATGCCACGACGGTGTTGTAGATTATCGAGAATGCGGCCCACTTCCATCCTCCGGCCTCCTGTGCTATGGCCGCGACGGTTGCGATGCAGGGGAAGTATAGCAATATGAATACCATCATTGCAAGAGCCGCGGCGCGGCTGTAGTTGCCCGAGGCGAGAAGTCTCTGTGAGAGTGACGACGTGTCCTCGCCCTCGTCATCCGCAGCATAGAGAACGCCGAGTGTCGAGACGACGATCTCCTTGGCGGCGGCACCCGAGAGCATGGCGACGCTGGCGCGCCAGTCAAGCCCGAGCGGCTGCATGGCCGGCTCGCAGAATTTGCCTATGCGTCCGAGATACGATTGCTCGGATTGTGTCGAAGTCTCGTTGGCCGCGGGTTGTCCGATGACGGCTGTCGATACGGCCGTGTCGGGCGTCTGCTGAGTCGTGGCGCTGTCGACACACGGATAGTAGCTCAGGAACCAGATGATAACCGTAGCTACGAGGATCAATCCTCCCATCTTCTTGAGGTACTGCTCGCTGCGCTCCCACATGTGACGCATCGTTGCGTTGAGTGTCGGGACGCGGTATGGCGGCAGCTCCATGACGAATGGCGTCTCGTCGGGCCCGAACATGAAACGGCGCAACAGACGGGCCGTGATGACGGCGACGATACATCCGAGCATGTATATCATAAAGAGCATTGCTCCGGCATGCTCGGGGAAGAATGTACCCGTTAGAAGTATGAACACCGGAAGTCGTGCGCTGCATGACATGAACGGGTTTATCAGTATGGTTATCAGTCGGCTGCTGCGGCTCTCTATCGTGCGTGAAGCCATGATTGCCGGGACGTTGCAGCCGAAGCCCATAACGAGCGGAATAAACGATTTCCCGTGCAGACCAACCAGATGCATCAACTTGTCCATGATGAAGGCCGCGCGGGCCATATATCCCGAGTCCTCCATCAGTGATATGAACATGTAGAGTATAAGTATGTTTGGCAGGAATACGGCTACGGCGCCCACGCCGCCGATGATGCCGTCGACGATAAGGTCGCGCAGCGCTCCGTCTCCGAGAATTGCCCCCACGCTCTGGCCGAGCCACGCGAAGCCTGCCTCAAGCCATGCTTGAGGATATGCACCCAAAGTGAATGTACACCAGAACATAAGAAATATCACGAACAGGAAGAGCGGGAACCCTGCGTATTTGTTGGTGACGATACGGTCGATGAACGACGTACGGCGGTTGGGGCCTTTGTCGCTAGGGGTGAAGGTCTCGGCCAGAGCACCCTCGATGAATCCGTATTTCTCGTTTGTGATTGCGCTCTCGACATCCTCGTTCAGTGCCGATACGATACGTTCGGCTCCGCGCGCGGCCTGCGCCTTCCAGTCGGGATAGTGCTCCGAGTGAGAGAGCATGTCGGTGATTTCGCTGTCGCCCTCGAGCATCTTTATGGCGAGGTAGCGCGGCGGAAAATATTTGGGAAGCTCGTCGGCGTGCAGTTTCATCATCTTCGACAGGGCCGAGATCTCGGCCTCGACCGAGGGCGAGTAGTTGATATGCACGTGGCGCACCTTGGGATTCTGATTCTCGAATGTAAGTATAACCTCGTCGAGCAGATGGTCCAGACCCTTGTGCTCACGCGCCACAACGGGGACCATCGGTATGCCGATCATGCGGCCCAGACAGTCGTAGTCGAGCCGCGCCCCCTCCTGCTCCAGCTCGTCGTACATGTTTAGCGCTATGACGACGCGCGGGTTTACATCCATTAGTTCGGTAGTGAGGTAGAGGTTGCGTTCGAGATTCGACGCCGCCACAACGTTTATAACCACGTCGGGCAGCTTCTCCACCAGATGGCGCCGTACGTAGATCTCCTCGGGCGTATATGCCGACAGGGCGTATGTGCCCGGCAGGTCGGTAATGTTGATGTGGTAATCCTTGTATTTGAACGATCCGCTCTTGGCGTCTACCGTCACACCGCTGTAGTTGCCCACGTGCTCGCGGCGTCCCGAGAGGGCGTTGAAAAGTGATGTCTTGCCGCTGTTGGGGTTCCCGACCAGCGCAATGTTTATCTCGCGGATCTTGGCGTCGATGACCTTCTCGTAGTCGAAATCGTTGTCCGATGTCGAGTGTTTGCCCCACTCGGCCGAGAGTCTCTGCGCCTCCTGCTGTGTGATGACTTCGACCATGGCAGCCTCGCTGCGGCGCAGCGACACCTCGTAACCCATGATGCTGTATTTGATGGGGTCGCGTAGCGGGGCGTTGAGTATCGCCGTCACCTTCTGACCGCGTACGAATCCCATCTCGAGAATCCTGCGTCGGAATCCGCCGTGCCCCAATACTCGGATGACTACGGCCGACTCGTCGGTCTTCAAATCTGATAGAAACATATTTCGTTACATTTATCTTTTCGTCTTTGTTGCACTCCGCAATGCCCGCGACGACGTGCGTCGCATCCGTCACCATTGCTGGCGGTGTACAACCTTGCCGGCCGTCGTTACCGTCACCTCGCACCCCTGAAGATCGACCGCCGTGTCGGTATCGATACGGACGGTGGCCTTCCCGTATGGTTCGATAGGCGGAATCGAAGCCGTAAAGTGCCGTCCGTCGGTTGTAGTGATGGTGAGCGTCGACTCTTTCGATGCCGAGAGCCCGAAGTTCTCCATGTCGGTAGTGATACAGCCCCCTTCGGCATCGTACGTCGGGCGGAGGCTCGACAGTATGGCCGGGCGGTAATCGACGTATGGCAGTGAGGCGTATCCGAAGATGATCTCTCCCTTGCGGTTGCATCCCAAAAGTTTGGGTGCGAACTCCGTGGGGTCGATACCGCTGTCGCGGGCGTCGAACGTCACCACGATGTCGTTGCCTTGCTTTCTCATTCCTGTTGCCTTGGCGCCGCCGCCGAAATTGACCGCGGTGTATGAACCGAGTCTCAGCGACCCGATATCGAGGTTTCGTGCCGGTTTGAATTCCTTCTCGCCCTTGATGAGCAGCTCGATCGTTTCGGTATGCTGATCTATCGGCTCGCGGTTCAACACCTCGATGAGCAGCCCCTTGTTCATGGGCAGGCATATATTCTTCGAGCTGTGACGGTCGTTGGGCAGGTCGTTCCATTTGATGGTGTCGATGACCGCGAAGTTTATCTGCTCGACACGCCCCTTGCCATCCTGAAATATCTTCGGGCGCTCGTACTTGAACCATTGCTCGATATAACCGTCCTTGTGTACTGAAACTCCGGGCACATACGCTTCTCCCTGCTCGGTGACCCAATGTACTCCGTCTATCGAACGCTGATAGTAGGCTATGCGTCCGAGCCAGTCGTTCACGATGAGGTGGTATTGCAGCGAGTCACGCCACACGACGGGGTCTTCAAACTCTCCGTCTACGGGCGGATATATTCTCTTTTCGGTGATCTGACGGTAGGGCCTCAGGCCGTCGCGGCTGATCCATACGCCTCCGCCTCGACATACCATAAGACGCGAACCGTCGTCGCGGCGGGCGAATGTGAGGTTGCTCAGACCCTCGATCACGGGGCGGTCGCGCCGGTCGAATTCGAACTGCGCGTATTGCCACGGGCCGTCGAAGGAGTCGGCTATATAGTATCCGCCGATGACATATATGACGATACGGCCGTCGTCGAGACGGTATGCTTCTGGGTTGTGCCCCTTGCCTATGGTCTGGCGTATGGTGTAGGGACCGTGCAGACGCTTCGCGACGGCGTGATACACCGTCGAGTTGGGCCAGAACATGTGTCCCTGCGGAGAGTTCTCCGGCCAGCCGCATACGTACATGTGGTAGAACCCGTCGTCGCCCTTAAGGATGTTTCCGCCCCAGAATGACGTGTCGGGCATCTCTATGCCGTTGTCGACAAAGCGTTGGGCCACCTCGGCGGTGCCCCACGTGTGCTTGGCCTTGCAGCCGTCGGGCATGGGCAGGATGCGGTCCATGAAACGACCTCCCTTTACGAGCCGTTCCCACTGCTGCGGACGCGGTCGGTCGACGGCCTGCGCCGAGGCTTTGTCTGTGGCAAGGATAGTTGAAATAAGGGTTATTATGACGGCTGCCGTGACAAGATGTGTCCGCAAGCGGCACAGCACAGCGTTGTGTCGGGCGTCAGCCATTTTTGTGTTTATGGCACGCGGGGTGCCTGCAATGGATGTCGAAAGTCTCTTTTCCATCGAGTCGGGTCGTATTTTGGGCGCGGTTCTGTCCTCATCCCACATTGCAGAACAAGCGGACAGTCGAAATGACAGTCTATTGTGCTGCGTACAGGCACTTTGACGGGTGTCATGAGACAAAGTCGGGCCGTACGTTCGAATTTTTTGCAAAAATACTAATTTTTCGTTACATGGGACAATCATTACTAATAGTGAACGGTATCGGTGCGAATCCCCGTAAATGGCGATTGCGCGGCCGGGCTCAAAACTGGATCTTTGCAATGTGAAAACGAGAGATATTCGAAAGGAGACTCGTTGAGACATGTAAGAGAGTTTATTTTGTTTGTTTTATGAATAGTTTGTGAGCCGTCACCGCCGTGAGGCGTAGACGCGGGCCGCTGCCGCAGGGATGCGCCGGCGGCATTGTTCAAGTGAAGGCCCAAAGCTTGAAAACGGCCACAGCGCTCGGGAAGTGTGATAGCTCCCCATGCGCGGAAAAGTCCGTCGGGCGAGGGCTTGAGCGGACAGCAGAAGCGAAATGCAGACGATTTTCGGCTGCCAGCCATAGAGTCAGAGAGTCGAGAGACGCTTTCTGCTGAACGATTGCAAAATGGAGAGTCGCAAGCTCTCCATTTTTATTGTGTCTTAGTCGCGGCGGAAAAGATCCGCAGAGTGGAATAGTGATAGTCTGTGGCGGTAGAAATAGTGGATTATTAGCGTTTTCGGTCTGTTTGGGTACCGTGTGCCGGAGATGTGGGCGCGGATGGCTGTCAAGTGGATAATTTGTTGATATTTTTGTATGACGTTTCGTTCCTTTTATCGAAAAAATGGCGTACATTTGCATTCATGAATGCGAAGGGGAGACATACCGTTCTCGGGAACTGTTTTTCGTCGTGGGCCATTCATGCGGGCAACCGCCTGCGGCAGACGATAAATCTCGGGTGCGAAGTGTGTCGACGGATGCAACTATCGGCGGCGATAAGGTCACATGGCGAATGTGTAACGTCGTGTTGTGCGGCCTTCGGTGCGGGTTGTTGCACGCAAAATGACCACCAGTGGAACATTTTAGGATAAATGTAGCCGTTGCATACTATGCAGCGGCTGCGTTTTTTAACATTATTATACTGATAATATGAAGGTTGGAGTGATTATGGGGTCGACCAGCGACTGGGAAGTGATGTCGGCGGCGGCGGATATGCTCGACGAATTGGGTATCGAGTACGAAAAACGTGTGGTCAGTGCGCATCGCACGCCGCAGCTCATGTATGACTACGCCACCACGGCGCGTGAGCGCGGCATCGGTGTCATCATAGCGGGCGCTGGAGGTGCCGCACACCTGCCCGGCATGACGGCTGCCATGACCTCGCTGCCCGTAATCGGCGTGCCGGTCAAGTCGCGCGCACTGAACGGACTGGACTCTCTGCTCTCGATCGTGCAGATGCCGGCAGGCGTGCCCGTGGCTACGGTGGCCATAAACGGCGCCAAGAATGCCGCCCTTATCGCCGCCTCCATTCTGGCATTGCAGGACAGCGCTCTGGCCGAGCGGCTCGACTCGTTCCGCCGCCGTCAGACCGAGCAGGTTATGAAAGCCGAGTTGTAATGCGTACGATAGGAATCATAGGCGGAGGCCAGCTCGGGCTGATGATTGCCGAGCAGGCGCGTATGCTCGGGGCGCGGACCGTGTGCCTCGATCCTTCGCACGACGCTCCGGCCTTTGCCGTGTGTGACGACCACATAACGGCCAAGTTCGACGACTGTGAGGCTCTGGAGGAGTTGTGCCGCCGCAGCGACGTGGTGACGTACGAGTTCGAGAATGTCCCGGGATACCTTCTCGTGGACCTCGAGAGAAAATATAACATCAGGCAGGGTTTCCGCCCGCTGTTCGATTCGCAGGACCGTCTGCGCGAGAAGGACAATGCCCGCAGCCACGGACTCTCTTGCCCGCACTATCGCGACATCACGTCGGCGGATGATCTGCATAAGGCTGTTGGAGAGTTCGGCTATCCGTGCGTGCTGAAGACCCGCACGCTGGGATATGACGGATATGGACAGTGCCTGCTGCGTTCGGCCGAGGATCTGCCGACGGCGGAGAAGATGCTCTCGGTGCCGTGTATTCTCGAGGAGTTCGTACGGTTCGACTACGAGGCAAGCATCATAATGGTGGGCGAGGGTGACAACATAGTGTCATTCCCCATAGGACGGAACATCCACAGCAAGGGTATTCTCGACCTGAGCATCGTGCCGGCTCCGGAGATGGGGGATGATGTACGACGCCGCATGGAGGAGCAGAGCGTGCGTTTCATGCGCGATTGCGGGTACCGCGGCATTCTGGCCATCGAATACTTCGTGCGCGGAGACGAGATCCTCTTTAACGAGATGGCTCCACGTCCCCACAACAGCGGCCACTATACGATCGAGGGATGTACGACAAACCAGTTCCGCGAGTTGTGCCGCTATCTTCTGGACATGCCGTTGGAGCGTCCCGAACTGAAGGCCCCGACGGTGATGAAAAACATCCTCGGACGGGATCTGGAGGAGGCTGAGAAGATCGCCGCGGAGGGACACCCGAACGTCTATGTCCACATCTACGGCAAGAGCGAATCGCGTCCGCGCCGCAAGATGGGGCATATAACCTACGTCGGCATGACACTCGAAGAGTTCGAGCGCGACTGGAGCGGCCGCTTCGCCCGTGATTAGACGCGATTGGAAACATATATGTCAAAGATATATAACAACAGATAGAACAACAGACCATTCGAATATGAAGAACTATCGTATTTTCGTCGAAAAGTATCCTCGGTTTCAGGTTGAGGCCGAGACTCTCCGCAAGGAGCTGAACAACAATCTGGGACTGCACATCGGGGCGTTGCGTCTGCTTAACGTCTACGATCTGTTCGGTTTCTCGGAGGAGCTGCTCGAACGGAGCCGTTATGCCGTCTTCGGCGAGATCGTCACCGACTGCGTGAGTGACGAATGCGATCTTGAGGGCAAACGTTATCTGGCCGTGGAGTATCTTCCCGGGCAGTTCGACCAGCGAGCAAGTTCGGCCGTTGCGTGCGTGCGCCTTATAGAGCCTACGGCCGACATACGCATCAAGAGCTCGAAGCTGCTGATATTCGATGACACCGTCTCGGACGAGGATATGGCCCGTATCGAGCACTACTATATCAACGCCGTGGAGTCGCGCCGCAAGGATCTGAGCGTGCTGACCGATATGGAGCATGCCGAGGTGAAGCCCGTGCCGGTGCTTACGGGACTTACGGCACTCAAGGACGAGGAGCTCGATGATTATTGCAAGCGATATGGTCTGGCGATGAATGCCGACGATCTGCGTGAGGTTGTAAAATACTACAAGGCCGAGGGGCGCGACCCGTCGGAGACCGAGTTGCGTATTCTGGATACCTATTGGAGCGATCACTGCCGCCATACGACCTTTACGACGGAGATAACCAATATCACGATCGACGAGTCTTTCCTGAGCGATGAACTCGGTGAGTCGGTCGAGACATTGCACCGTATCCGCAAGGAGCTGGGCCGCGAAGGAAAGAGCCTGTGCCTGATGGAGCTGGCGACAATAGGCGCACGTTATCTGAAGAAGACGGGCGTGCTGGACAATATGGAGCAGAGCGAGGAGAACAACGCCTGCAGCATATTTGTCGATGTGGATGTGGACGGACACATGGAGAAGTGGCTGTTGCAGTTCAAGAACGAGACCCACAACCATCCCACCGAGATCGAGCCCTTCGGCGGCGCGTCGACGTGTCTTGGCGGAGCTATACGCGACCCGCTGTCGGGACGCAGCTATGTCTATCAGGCCATGCGTGTGACCGGTGCGGGCGATATATACAAGAGTGTGGCGGAGACGCTCAAGGGCAAGCTGCCGCAACGTATCATCAGCACCAAGGCTGCAGCCGGATATTCGAGCTACGGCAACCAGATAGGTCTTGCCACGACGCACGTGCGCGAAATATACCATTCCGACTATGTTGCCAAGCGTCTGGAGGTCGGTGCCGTGGTCGGTGCCGTCAAGGCCGAGAACGTACGGCGCGAGTCTCCCGCTGCGGGTGATGTCATACTGCTGTTGGGCGGACGTACGGGCCGTGACGGTATAGGCGGCGCGACGGGATCGTCGAAGGAGCACAATGTCAAGTCGATCGAGGAGTGCAGTTCGGAGGTGCAGAAGGGAAATGCCCCCGAGGAGCGCAAACTGGAGCGTCTGTTCCGCCGTCCGGAGGTTACGCGCCTGATCAAGAAGTCGAACGACTTCGGTGCCGGCGGCGTAAGTGTTGCAATTGGCGAGTTGGCCCCCGGTCTGGACATATACCTCGACCGCGTGCCGGTGAAGTACAGCGGACTGAACGCCACGGAGTTGGCCATAAGCGAGTCGCAGGAGCGTATGGCGGTGGTCGTCGAGCGCGGCGACATGGAGCGTTTCATGGAGTACTGCCATTCGGAGAATGTCGAGGTTACGCATGTGGCCGACGTTACGGATACCAACCGCATGAAGATGTTCTACGGGGGTGAGAAGATCGTAGATCTCTCGCGCGAGTTTATCGACAGCGCCGGCGCCAAGCACTATACGACGGTGCGCGTGGCGGCCGTAGAGGATCGCGACCCGTTCCGCCGCGAGGTGGCGGGTGCGACGCTGCGCGAGCGCGTGGAGAACGACTTGCAGGATGATAATGTTGTATCGCAGCGTGGACTTATCGAGATGTTCGACTCGACGATCGGCGCTTCGACAGTGCTTATGCCCTTCGGTGGTGTGACGCAGAATACCGAGACGCAGGTGTCGGTGCAGAAGCTGCCCGTGGGTAACGCCGTGACCAATACGGCCAGCATCATGGCATTCGGATATAATCCATATATCACCTCATGGAGCCCTTATCACGGTGCGGCGTATGCCGTTGTGGAGGCTGCGAGCAAGGTTGTAGCGGCAGGTGCGCGCTATGACAGGATGCGATATTCGTATCAGGAGTATTTCGAGCGTATGCACACCGAGACGTCATGGGGCAATCCTCTGGCGGCGCTGCTCGGTGCCCTGAGGATGCAGATCGAGTTGGGGCTGCCGTCAATCGGAGGCAAGGATTCGATGAGCGGAACATTCCAGAACATCAACGTGCCGCCGATGCTTATGGCTTTCGGTATTACGACTGTCGATGCCCGCACGGTTATCAGCCCCGAGTTCAAGGCTGCGGGACACAATATATATATCATACGTCACACGCCGCGTGCAAACCACATGCCCGACAGCGAGGCGCTGAAGCGTAACTTCGACTTCGTCAGCACGTCCATCGAGCATGGAGACATCATTGCGGCGTATGCCGTAGGTTTCGGCGGCGTCGTTGAGGCCGTCTCGAAGATGTCGTTCGGAAACTGTGTCGGCGCAGATGTGCAGATGGAAGAGCACAAGCTCTTCGACTATGCCTACGGTTCGATCGTTGTGGAGGCTGTCGGCGAACTCGATTACCCCGCGGCGGAGAAGATCGGTACGACGACGACTGCAGCCGAGGTCGTGTTCAACGGCGAACGGTTTGCGGTGGACGAGTTGCAGAAGGTCAACTCGCGCAAGTTCTGCTCGGTATATCCCGACCGCGGTATCGAGGGCGGCACGACGCGTGCAAGCATGCCCGAGCGCCGCGAGGTGAAATATGAGGGCAAACCCGTGGATGAGGTCAAGGTATATATACCCGTATTCTCGGGGACGAACTGCGACTACGACACGGCCAAGGCCTTTGAACGGGCCGGTGCGCACGTGGCGACGAGTGTATTCTGCGACCTTACGGCCGACGACATATTCGCTTCGATCGAGACGATGAAGCGTATGATCGACGGGTGCCATATATTCGTTCTGAGCGGCGGTTTCTCGGCGGGCGACGAACCCGACGGCAGCGGTAAGTTCATTGCCAACGTGCTGAACAACCGTAAGATTACGGATGCGATACATGCACTGCTGGATCGCGGCGGACTTATCCTCGGTATATGCAACGGATTTCAGGCTCTGGTCAAGTCGGGCCTGCTGCCTTACGGACGTCTGGGATGTGTCGGCAAGGAGTCTCCCACGCTGTTCCGCAACGACATAAATCGTCACGTGTCACAGATCGTCACGACGCGTGTGGCTACGGTCAACTCTCCGTGGCTCTCGTCGTTCGAGGTGGGCGAGCTGCACTCGATAGCCGTCAGCCACGGCGAAGGCAAGTTCGTCGTGAGCGACGAGATGGCCGAGGAGCTCTTCCGCAACGGGCAGGTTGCATTCCAGTATGTCGATCCCGACGGCAATGCGACGCTGCGTGCGCCGTACAACCCCAACGGCTCGAGCTTCGGCATCGAGGGTATTATCAGCCGCGACGGCCATATCCTCGGAAAGATGGGCCACACGGAGCGTTATGAAGATGGCCTGTTCAAGAATATCGCCGGCAACAAGGTGCAGGAGATATTCGCCAATGCGGTAAACTATTTCAAGGGCAAGTGATATGAAACGCGGAGTCTTGATCGGAATATTTCGTCGGATGTTGTTTGTGGCGGCAGCGGCTGTCATGACGGCAGTCGTCGTGTTGTGCGGCGGCTGCAGCAAGGAGACGCCTCTGCGTGTATTTTATTGGAATATACAGAACGGCATGTGGGCCGATCAGGGCAACAACTACGATAACTTTGTGGAGTGGGTCAAGCGTTACGATCCCGATGTGTGTGTATGGTGTGAGGCTCAGACCATATACGAGGACGGCACGAACAAGGCCCGCGCTGCGGAGGATCGTTATCTGCCGGATAATTGGGGAGAGTTGGCAGCCCGGTACGGACACCCGTACTGGACAAAGAGCGGACACCGGGACAACTATCCGCAGGTGATCACGTCGAAGTATCCTATCGAGAAGGTGCTCGACATCATCGGTGAGGAGCCCGACAGCGTGGTGTCGCACGGTGCGTGTCATGCGCGTATAGAGTGCGGCGGCCGCAAGATAAATATCGTCACGCTGCACACGTGGCCGCAGGCCTATGCCTACCGTGCCGCGGATCGTGATGCGAGCAAGGCCGAACACGGCGGCGACCGTTACCGTCTCATGGAGATGAAGTATGTGTGCGGTCACACGATACTTGCGGCGCCGGAGTCGGAGCGCGGTTATTGGATGATGATGGGTGACTTCAACTCGCGTTCGCCTAAGGACAACTGGTTCTACGGATACGATGACAACGACACGCGTCTTATGGTGCATGACTACATCCTGCACAATACGCCATATATTGATATCATAGGCGACCGTTATGCGGGAGAGTTCCACACCACGACATACGGCAAGTCGCGTATCGACTTCGTTTACTGTACGCAGGATCTGTACGATGACATCGTTGACGCGCGTGTCGTCGAGGATGACTACACGCGCAACCCCGTACGTGACGAGGCGACGCGGTTCCACCGTCCGTCGGATCATTTGCCGATATTGGTGGATTTTATGATAAGGTAAATATCGAATAAATAAACTGACAAATGAAGCAGCTTGAGATGTTTCACGATGGCAAAGTCAAGCAACTCTACCTGACGGATGACGAGGACAAGATCATCATCCGATATAAGGATGCTGCAACGGCTTTCAACAATGTCAAGAAGGCGACTATCGTAAACAAAGGTGTACTGAACAATAAAATATCGGGCATCATATTCAAATATCTGCGAGATGCGGGTATCGAGAGCCACTACATCGAGACGTTGAACGACCGCGACCAGCTGTGTCGGCGTGTCGAAGTGATACCTCTGGAGGTTATCGTGCGCAACGTTGTTGCGGGATCGATGGCCAAGCGTCTCGGATTGAAGGAGGGGACAAAGCCCTCGAACGTCATATATGATATATGCTACAAGCAGGACGAGCTGGGGGACCCGCTTATCAACGACCACCACGCCGTGGCGTTGGGTCTTGCCACGTATGACGAGTTGCATGTGATGTATGACCTTGCGGCCAAAATCAACACGGCGCTGCAGGAGCTCTTTGACAAGGTCGGCATTACGTTGGTGGATTTCAAGATCGAGTTCGGCCGTACGAAGGACGGACGTATCATCCTTGCCGACGAGATCTCACCCGACACATGCCGTCTGTGGGATACCCGTACGGGGGAGAAACTCGACAAGGATCGTTTCCGTCGCGATATGGGCCATGTGATCGAGGCCTACGAGGAGATATATTCACGTCTTAAGAGTCTCTATGAAGCAAAGGGCTGATTAGGAGGCTCACGTGACTCACGTGACGCATGTGTGATGGACGATGATTTGCGGCAGAGAAAGGGCTGTTTATGTGATCGGCACTAAACACTAAAAGAGAGCGCGGCGCATAAGATGGTTCAAATGCGATTGCGCAATAGAAGTCGGTGTACTGGCGCAAAAGAATAACGGCGGGCGGCGTCGGCAGCCTGTGCGTAAGGATGCAGGTGTCGAATGCAGATGCGGAACGTGGTACGTCGGCCTTATATGTATTGGATATAGTTTGTTATGGTTTCGACAATGATGGACAGACAACAAATATTCGACTCGTTACATGAGGAGTGCGGTGTTTTCGGCGCCTTCAATGTGCCCGACGCCGCTTCCATAACCTATTATGCGCTGCACAGTCTTCAGCACCGCGGTCAGGAGGGGTGCGGTATAGTCACCTTCGACGGTGAGACGATGCATCGCGAGAAGGGTCTGGGTCTGGTGACGGAGGTCTTCTCGAAGGAGAAGCTCGAACATCTGCCCGGAACGGTGGCCATAGGCCACGTCCGTTACTCGACGGCCGGAGGCGGGGGTCTGGACAACGTACAGCCCTTTACGTTCCGACACTATACGGGTAACTTCGCTCTGGCACACAATGGCAACATAGTCAATTCGGAGCAGCTGAGACGCTATCTCGAGGCCAACGGAAGTCTCTTCCATTCGACATCCGACAGCGAGATATTGGCTCACCTGATAAAGAAAAACAACCACGAGGCACAGCGTATCGATGCCATAATCGAGGCGTTGAACATGATCGAGGGCGCATTCGCGTTCCTTATCATGACACCGCGCCGCATATATGCCTGCCGCGACAAATATGGATTGCGTCCGCTCTCGCTGGGGCGTCTGAATGGCGGTTGGGTCGTTAGCAGCGAAACGTGTGCCTTCGATACGATAGGCGCCGAGTTCGTGCGCGACGTCGAGCCGGGCGAGATCGTTTCGCTGGATCACCACGGCCTGCGCAGCAACGACTATTCGCAGTACAAGCGTCGCAAGATGTGCGCCATGGAGTATATCTACTTCTCACGTCCCGACAGTGACATCGAGGGGTGTAACGTACATGCCTTCCGCAAGGAGACGGGACGGCTGTTGTGGCGCGAGGCACCGGCCAATGCCGATATCGTTGTCGGTGTTCCCGACTCGAGCCTGAGCGCGGCGATGGGATACAGCGAGGAGGGCGGCCTGCCGTACGAGATGGGCCTCATAAAGAACAAATATGTCGGGCGCACGTTCATACAGCCCTCGCAGGCGCTGCGTGAAAAGGGTGTCAAGATGAAGTTGTCGGCCGTAAAGAGCATCGTGCGGGGCAAACGTGTGGCGCTGATCGACGACTCGATCGTGCGCGGTACAACGTCGAAACGCATAGTCGACATGTTGCACGAGGCCGGAGCTACGGAGGTGCATGTGCGTATAGCGAGCCCTCCGATCACACATCCGTGTTTCTACGGTGTCGACATATCGACCTACGACGAGTTGCTGTGTGCCCACAAGAGCGTCGAGGAGGTTCGGCGTGTGATCGGTGCCGATTCGCTGGCCTTCATTTCGGAGGGGGCCCTGTTCGAGGCGGCGCGTTCGCGTAACGACATGTGCCTTGCCTGCTTCAATGGCAAGTATCCTACGGCGTTGTATTCGACGCTGGAGGAGGCCAACAAGGATGGAAAGTTTTAATGCAAAAACAAGATAAGATTATGGCTGAAAGTTATGAAAAGGCCGGCGTGAATCTCGAAGCCGGATACGAAGTGGTGCGCAGAATAAAGTCGCATGTCGCTTCTACCTCGCGCCCGGGTGTCATGGGCAACATAGGCGCCTTCGGCGGCATGTTCGATCTGGCGTCGCTCAATGTCAAAGAGCCGATTCTGGTAAGCGGTACCGACGGTGTCGGCACCAAACTCAAGATCGCCTTTGCGATGGACAAGCATGATACGATCGGTATCGATGCCGTGGCCATGTGCGTGAACGACGTGTTGGCACAGGGTGCCGAGCCTCTGTTGTTCCTCGACTATGTGGCCGTCGGCCATAACGAACCGGCCAAGATCGAGGCCATCGTTGCTGGTGTTGCCGACGGATGCCGTCAGGCAGGCTGTGCGTTGGTTGGCGGCGAGACGGCCGAGATGCCGGGTATGTACGGCGACGGCGAGTACGATATCGCGGGCTTTACGTGTGGCGTGGTCGAGCGCGAGCGTCTGATCGACGGCTCGAAGGTCAAGGTCGGAGACGTGCTTGTCGGCATAGCCTCGACGGGTGTACACTCGAACGGTTTCAGCCTCGTGCGCAAGATCGTCGAGGATAACGGTTTCGACCTGCACGCCCCGCATGCCGACCTCGGCGACAAGCCTCTGGGCGAGGTGCTGCTTACGCCTACACGTATATATGTGAAGCAGGTGCTGGACGTTATCCGCAACTGCGACGTACACGGTATCAGCCATATCACGGGCGGCGGATTCGATGAGAACATCCCGCGCATCGTGAACGATGGTCAGGGTATCGAGATCGACGAGGGAACGTGGGAGATCCTGCCCGTATTCCGTTTCTTGGAGAAGTACGGCAAGATCGCACACCGCGAGATGTTCAACATATTCAACATGGGTATCGGCATGGTGATCGCTCTGGACGCTGCCGAGGCTCAGAAGGCAATCGATATCCTCGCCTCACACGGAGAGCGTGCATCGGTTATCGGTCGCATCGTTGCCGGTGAGGGTGTAACCGTAAAGTAACGGCCGATGGCAGGGAAACACAAGATAGCGGTCTTTGCGAGCGGTTACGGATCCAATTTCGAGGCCATAGCAAATGCTGCGGCCGCGGGGCGTATCAACGCCGAGGTTGCACTTATGGTTTGCGACAAGCCGGGGGCACGCGTGTGCGAGGTTGCCCGGCAGATGGGTGTCGACAGTTTCGTATTCTCGCCCAAGGATTATGCCTCGAAGGCCGGGTTCGAGAGTGAGATCGTCGCGCGCTGCCGCGTTGCGGGTGTCGAGTTGATATGCCTTGCGGGGTATATGCGCATCGTCGGCCCTACGCTTCTGGATGCCTACCGCGGCCGCATCATCAACCTTCATCCGTCGCTGCTGCCATCGTTCAAGGGCGCGCACGCCATAGAACAGGCTTTGGAGTTCGGCGTCAAGGTTTTCGGTGCCACGATACATTATGTCGACGAGACTCTCGATGGCGGCCGCATCATAGCGCAGCGTGCCGTGCCGTACGAGGGTAACGACATCGACGAGCTTACGGCGGCGATACATGCCGTGGAGCATGACCTGTATATAGATACGATAAATAAATTGCTGAAATAATATAAAACATTTTGATATGAGAGCTTTGATCAGTGTCAGCGACAAGAGTGGTGTTGTGGAGTTCGCACAACGTCTGCGCTCTGCCGGCTGGGAGATTATCGCCACGGGCGGTACGATGAAACTTTTGCGCGAGAAGGGCGTGGAGGTGATAAACATAAGCGACGTCACGGGGTTCCCCGAGATATGTGACGGCCGTGTGAAGACGCTCCATCCGAAGGTGCATGGCGGTCTGTTGGCGCGCCGTGACAACCCGAGCCACCTTCAGGCGTTGAAGGAGAACGGCATCGAGTTCATAGATATGGTCTGCGTCAACCTCTATCCCTTCCGTCAGACCATAGCCAAGCCCGACGTGACGATGGAGGATGCCATCGAGAATATCGACATCGGCGGCCCGTCGATGCTGCGCAGCGCGGCCAAGAACTACAGGGATGTGACGGTCGTATGCGACCCTGCCGATTATGATACGGTGATCGGCCAGATTGAGGCTTCGGGCAATACTGACGTCGAGACGCGTTTGAAACTCTCGGCCAAGGCCTTTACCCATACGGCTCTCTATGATTCGTGCATTGCGTCGTATCTGCGCGAGAAGGCCGGTTTGAACGAGAAGCTGTTCCTCGATTTCGATCTGGTGCAGTCGCTGCGCTACGGTGAGAACCCCCACCAGCAGGCCAAGTTCTACCGCAGCTCGGATGCCGGGGCCTATTCGCTGGCTACGGCCAAGCAGCTTAACGGCAAGGAGCTCTCGTACAACAATATTCAGGATGCCAACGCGGCGCTCTGCATCGTACGCGAGTTTGACGAACCGTTCTGCGTAGGCCTGAAGCACATGAACCCGTGCGGTGCAGCCGTTGGCACGGATGTCAAGGATGCATGGACTAAAGCATACGAGGCCGACAAGGTGAGCATCTTCGGTGGTATCGTGGCAGTGAACCGTGAGCTTACGCGCGAGGCTGCCGAGTTGATGAAGCCCATATTCTTGGAGATAATCATGGCGCCGTCGTTCTCGGAGGGCGCTCTGGAGGTGCTGACCACGAAGAAGAACCTGCGTCTGCTGCAGGTGGACATGAGCCGCGACGATCGCAAGCTCAAGCAGTATGTGAGCGTTACGGGCGGTCTGTTGGTACAAGAGCTGGATCGCCAGACGGCCGAGGTTGTGGCCGACAAGTGTGTCACCGACGCGAAGCCTACGGCCGGACAGTTGGCCGATATGAATTTCGGATGGAGAATCGTGAAGCATGTCAAGTCGAATGCCATCGTCGTGGTTAAGGACGGCCGCACGCTGGGCGTAGGTGCCGGACAGATGAACCGTGTGGGCTCGGCCGAGATCGCACTCAAGGAGGCCAAGGCGGCAGGTTTCGACAAGGATCTGGTACTGGCATCTGACGGTTTCTTCCCCTTCGATGATACGGTTGCCATGGCTGCCGAGTATGGCGTTACGGCTATCGTACAGCCCGGCGGCAGCATCCGTGACGAGGATTCGATCAAGAAGGCCAACGAGAACGGCATAACGATGGTATTCACGGGCGAGCGCCACTTCAAACATTAATGGTGATGAAGGTTCTGGTCATAGGAGGCGGCGGCCGCGAGCATGCCATCGTGGATGCTCTGTCTCGTTCGCCGCAGGTAGAGAAGATATATTGTGCGCCCGGGAACGCCGGTATTGCCCTTCAGGCGGAGTGTGTCGCCATAAAGGATACCGATGTCGAGCGTTTGCGCGACTTTGCCGTGGAGAAGGGTATAGACCTTACGGTCGTGGGCCCCGAGGCGGCATTGGCTGCGGGTGTGACGGATGTGTTCCGCGCGGCGGGATTATCCGTATTCGGGCCGACGAAGAGCGCTACGCGTATCGAGAGCAGCAAGGACTTTGCCAAGGAGCTTATGCGCAAGTACAACATCCCGACGGCGGCGTTCCATACGTTTGACAACTATGCCGAGGCTTCGGCATACGTCAAGGCGGGGCCGTTGCCTACGGTGCTCAAATATGACGGTCTGGCTGCCGGTAAGGGTGTGGTCATAGCCGAGACGCAGGAGCAGGCCGATGAGGCTTTGCGCGACATGCTGCTCGACAACAAGTTCGGGCGCGGCAGGGTCGTCGTGGAGGAGTTCCTCTCGGGTCCCGAGTTTTCGTTCATGTGTTTCGTGTCGGGAAAGAGGGTATGGCCTATGGTGCTGGCGCAGGATCACAAACGTGCCTACGACGGCGACAATGGGCCCAATACGGGAGGTATGGGTGCCTATTCGCCTCTGCCGTTCATCACGGCCGAGGACGAAGCATACGCTCTGGAACATATAATGAAACCGACGGCTGCGGCTATGGTTGCCGAGGGCTGTCCTTTCGAGGGTGTGCTCTACGGCGGACTCATGAAGACCGAGCAGGGCATCAAGGTCATAGAGTTCAACGCACGCTTCGGCGACCCCGAGACGGAGGTCGTGCTGCCGCGTCTGAAGAGTGACATCGTCGATATATTCCGTGCCGTGGCCGAGGGCGGCGATGCCGAGTTGGAGTGGCACGATTTTGCAGCTCTGGGCATAGTGCTCGCCTCGAAGGGCTACCCCGCATCGTATGAGAAGGGTTACGAGATAAAAGGTCTTGACAAGGTCGAAGGCAAGGTATATCACATGGGAACGAAGGCCGAGGGCGGCAAGATCGTGACGGCAGGCGGACGCGTGTTGTTCGTAGTAGGCCGTGGGGCCACGATCCCCGAGGCGCGCGAGGCGGCGTTGCGTGACGTCGAGCGCATAGAGTGCGATAACCTCTTCCATCGCAGCGATATAGGCCATTGGGCCCTTACGGGAAAGTAAATGCCGGCACTCAGATGGTGTTTTGCTTGGCGGTTGCGGCCGCTGGTGTGAATCGTGCAGATGATGTATAACTGAAAAAACAAGAATTTATGATTATAAGCGGAAAAGAGTTGTCGGCCAAGCTCAAGGCCGAGATGGCGGAGCGCGTGGCGACGTTCCCCGCCGAGTATGGACGTGTGCCGCACCTTGTAGTCATCCTCGTGGGAGAGGATCCGGGCAGTGTCTCTTACGTCAAGGGCAAGGCGAAGGCTTCGGCCGAGGTCGGTATTCGCAATACCACGATACGCCGCCCCGATACCATTACGGAAGAGGAGTTGCTGGGTATGATCGCCGAACTGAATGCCGATGATGGGGTAGACGGAATACTTGTGCAGCTGCCTCTGCCCAAACATATCGACGAGGATAAGATTATCGCCGCAATCGACAAGTCGAAGGATGTGGACGGATTCCACCCTCTGAATGTGGCGGCCTTGTGGCAGAAGCAGCCTTGTACGCTGCCCTGTACGCCGAAGGGTATCATCAAGATGTTGAAGAGCGCCGGTGTCGAGATCTCGGGCCGCGAGGCCGTTGTCATCGGCCGCAGCAATATCGTCGGCCTGCCTGTGTCGAAGTTGCTGCTCGACGAGAATGCTACCGTTACTATCGCCCACAGCCGTACGAAGAACCTCGGTGAGGTGACGCGCCGGGCCGATATTCTGGTTGTGGCCATCGGACGTCCCAAGTTCGTCAAGGCCGATATGGTGAAGGAGGGTGCCGTCGTCATAGACGTCGGTGTCAACCGTGATCCCGAGACTGGAAAACTGTGCGGCGATGTCGACTTTGCGGCCATCGAACCCAAGGCTTCGGTCATAACGCCCGTTCCCGGAGGTGTCGGCCCGATGACGATATGCTGCCTGATGGAGAACACTATCGAGTGTTTCCTGCGCCGCATAAAGCGTTAGTAGTATATTGCGGTCGTATAGACAAAGTAAAGACGGATGGCGAAAGTCATCCGTCTTTTTTCGTTTAGGGGTATTGATGCGGTTATTTGGCCGCAGGGTATCCGACCGTCTGTACCAATGTTATCATGCTGTTGTCGGGCAACGCCATCGCTGCGGCAAGCTTGTCGCGGTCGACCATGGCCCTTACGACTGTCGCGAGCGATTCGGAGGCACAGAAGAGATAGACGTTCTGTGCAATGAATCCCGTATTGGCGTATGTGGCGGCGATGAGTTCGTCGGGTGTCTTGCCCGTGATGAGCTGTTTGCGGCATACGTATATTATGTTTATCGGGGCGTCGGCTACGAAGGGTTGCGTGCCCGTAAGCGGTCGCAGATCCTTTTCCGAGACAAGGCACAGACGATGCCCGGCGGCGTCGTAGCGGTAGAGTCCATCTTTCATGGCCACATATAACTCTATCTCCTGCTTGTCGCGCGACGAGGGGGCGGTGCGTTTGTCCGCACGGTTGTATCCCCATGCCGCCCATAGCAGGTCGGATAGCGTCTGCTTCGGCAGCTCGCGGCTGTCGAAGTCGCGTGACGAGTGTCGGTTGGCGAGTGCCTCCATCAGAGGCATTCCTCCCGTGCGGTGCGGCGCCGGAAGATCTATATCCTGTGCCGCAAGTGCCGTTGCGAAGAGTACGGCAAGCAGTGTCGTGACGGTCTTCTTCATATATCGATTTATTACTCGGGTTGTTTATGTGTTGTCATTTCGTCGATTATCTTACGTATGCCATCTACGTAAGTCGTGACGCGGAAGTCGGGAAAACGCTGTTTGAACTTCGAAGAATCAAATATACAGTCGGTGCCGTATCGAGGCAAAAGTTCCTCGATCTCCCGCACGCGCGGGTTGACCTCCATCATCCGTTCCAACTCCCGCATAGAAAGTATGCGGTAGGGTATCGAAGTGTCGGCCGCCTGCTCCGCCGCCACGATAAACTCTCGGTACGTCGGGCGGCTGTCGTCGCAAGGCAGATGCCATGTTGTGCCGTATGCGTCATCCGCCGTGGCGAGCGTCACGACGGCGCGGCCCGCATCGGGTGTCCACATAAGCGTACGCAGTGTCGAGTCGCTGAGATATACCGAGGCCTCGCGGTGTTGCTCCATGCGGCGGAAAATGAGAGAGTTGGTTATGCTCTGCGTATTCTCGGGCCCGTAAAATTCGGCCGAGCGGCATATCATCGCCTCGATGCGTTCGTGAGCGATCTCTTCCAAGAGCATCTCCGCCATACGTGCGCGTACGGCGCCTTTGGGTCCGACGGGACGGAAGGGGGTCGTCTCTATCAGGTGCGTACCGTCCTGCGGATACATGTATGTGTTGTCGAAGAATACCAGACGGGCGTTATGTCGTTCGCATGCCGTAATTACGTTGCGCATCATCACGGGAAATGACGCTTCCCACAGCTCCGTATCAAGTGGCAATCCTGCCGCAAAATATACCGTATGGCTGCCCTTGACGGCTTTGTCGGTCATGTCGGCGTGTGTGAGGTCGGCCGCCACGACGGTGTCTGTGGGGGCGACGCGGTGCGGTGTGCGGCTCACGAGGCGTATGTCGCTGATGTCGCGGCGGTGCAGTTCGCGTGCTATTTCTGTGGCTATCTGTCCGTTTGCTCCGAGTATCGTATGCATCGTATAGAGTGTTTGTTGTATCGTGTCGTGCAAATGCTTTGCCCAATATGCGTAAAGATAACAATTATTTTCATGTCGGCCGCAGATGAAGCTGCGACATGTAGCAAAACAAAACGGAAGACCATATATTTCATAAGATCTTCCGTTATCGGTTTAGTTTGTTGAGACCGTATTACTCGGGCCTTATGCACTGCATGTGGTGCATCTTGTGGCCTAAGAATGAGACTTCGCCCACGCGGCGGAATCCCAACCGTTCATAGAGCCGTTCAGCCTTGGGGTTGATAAGGTCCACGAGCAGACCGACACGTCGGTATCCCGCATCGAAGGCTTCGTCACGCATGCGCTCCAGAAGCCGTGCGCCGATACCGTGGCCGCGCATCTCGGGCATGACACCGATAGAGTCGAGATAGAACTCTCCCGGGCTCGTCTCGTCCGTAACTTGGATAACGGTGCCGCACTCCTCGCGCAGGATGTCGAGTGCCGGTTGCCGCAACTCGTGCAGGCGCGCACCGTCATAACCGCATATTGCACCCGCAACCACTCCGTTCACAGTACATACGATTGTGTTGCGGTAGCTGTATTGCGTGTTGTCCATGCGTACTATGCGCTCGAAGATCTCCACGCCGCGGTCGCCGCACAGACGTCGTGTCATATCCTCGCCAAAGGCCATCGTTACGGCACGGGCTATGGCCTCGGAGTCGTCAATGGTGGCGCGGCGAAGGATTATTTCGGGCTTTGCTGTCATTTGCGTCGCGGCTTTACCTCTATTTCGAGTTTCGAATATGCTCTCTCGGCCTTGGCCAATGCCGCCTCCACACTCTCCGCACGGGCGAGTATTACGCCCATACGTCGGTGACCCTTTACTTCTGGCTTGCCGAAGAGGCGTATCTGTACGTCCGGCTCGGAGAGTACGGCGTCGAGGTTGCCCATGACCACCTCGTCGCTGTCACCCTCGACGACGATGGCTTTCGAGGCGCTCGGGCCGTAGAAGCGTATTGACGGTATGGGCAGGCCGAGGATGGCGCGGGCGTGGAGCGCAAACTCCGACAGATCCTGCGATATCATCGTCACCATACCCGTATCGTGCGGGCGCGGCGATACCTCGCTGAAGAGAACCTTGTCTCCCGCCACGAACAGCTCCACACCGAATATACCGTAGCCGCCCAGAGCGTCGGTTATCTTGCGGGCGATGTCGCGGGCTTGAGCCAAGGTGGCCTCGCTCATGGGCTGAGGCTGCCACGACTCGCGGTAGTCGCCGTCGACCTGATGGTGTCCTATGGGTTCAAGGAACGAGGTGCCGCCGCTGTGGCGTACCGTGAGCAGCGTTATTTCATAGTCGAACTTGATGAAGCCTTCGACTATGACGCTGCCGCCGCCTGCGCGGCCTCCCTCCTGAGCATATTCCCAAGCCTTGTCAGCCTCATCCATCGAGCGCACGACACTCTGACCGTGTCCCGACGAACTCATGATGGGTTTGACAACGCACGGAACGCCTATCTGACGCAACGCCTCGTCGAACTCCTCGCGTGTTGCAGCGAAACGGTAGGGTGATGTTGGTAGCCCCAACTGCTCGGCAGCAAGCGTACGTATGCCCTGACGGTTCATCGTAAGCAGTGCGGCGCGTGCCGTGGGTATGACATTATAGCCCTCCTTTTCCAGATCGACGAGCGTGGGGGTGGCTATGGCCTCGATCTCGGGGATGATGTAGTCGGGCTTCTCCGCCTCGATAACTTGACGCAGACGCTCTCCGTCGGTCATGGGCAGAACGTACGAGCGGTGTGCCACCTGCATGGCGGGGGCATTGGGATATTTGTCGAGTGCGACGACCTCAACGCCGTAGCGTTGCAGTTCGATGGCTACCTCTTTGCCCAACTCTCCCGACCCGCATAACAGGGCCTTTTTACCCGAAGGCGTAAACGGGGTTCCTATCTTTACCATACGGCTTGGAGTTTACTTTACACGTGCCTCACAATATACGCAGCGCAGATCTCCGTCCTCGGTTTTGCGGAAGAGGTGATCCACATCCTCGCTGTTCGATATGCACTGACGGTTCGAGCAGCGTAGATCGTTGTTTACGAGCGAGTGGTCCAGACGCGGCGTGGGCGTGGTGGGACGCTCCTCTTCGGCCCACTTGAGCAACGTATATATGAGTGCCATACGTACGAACTTGCCGTTCTCCACCTGACGGAAGTAGGCGGCACGGGGATCGTTGTCGACGGCACGCGTGATCTCGTTCACACGCGGCAGCGGGTGGAGGATTATCATATCCTTCTTGGCGGTGCGCAGACGTTCGGGGTTGAGTATGAAGCTGTCCTTCAGTCGCTCGAACTCCTCCTCGTCGAGGAAACGCTCCTTCTGTACACGTGTCATGTAGAGTATGTCGAGTTCGCTCATGACCTCCTCCATCGTCTCGACCTCACGTGTCGGCACATGGTTCTTGTCGCACACCTCGCGGCGGATGTATGACGGAAGGCGGAGCTCTTCGGGGGCGATCAGTATGACGTTGATACCGGTATAGCGTGACAGGGCCTTGATCAACGAGTGTACCGTACGGCCGAACTTCAGGTCACCGCAGAAACCTATCGTAAGGTTATTCAGACGTCCCTTCTCGCGGCGTATCGTGAGCAGGTCGGTGAGCGTCTGCGTGGGGTGGGCATGGCTGCCGTCGCCGGCGTTGATGATGGGCACGTTGGCATAGTGCGACGCTACGAGCGGCGCACCCTCCTTGCTGTGGCGCATGGCGATGATATCGGCGAAGCATCCGATGACACGCACCGTGTCGGCAACGGTCTCCCCCTTACTTACCGACGACGAGGCTGCATCCGAGAATCCGAGTACGTTGCCACCCAACTCCATCATGGCCGACGTGAAACTAAGGCGCGTACGCGTACTCGGCTCGTAGAATAACGTGGCGAGCTTCTTGCCCTTGCACGCCTCGCTGTATTTCTTGCGGTTGGCGATGATGTCGAGTGCCGTTTCGAGTATCTGGTCGACTTCGGCGACCGATATGTCCGTAGTATCTATCAGGTGTCTCATGATATGGCGATATTATTTGTTGATCCAACTTTCATCCGACGGATTATCACGGAATGCGAGTATACGCTTGCACGCCTCGGGCTTGATGTAACCCTCCTCGGCCGCAACCTCGACCAGAGCGTCGAGATTCGATAGCGAGTGGTTCTCGACGTGAGCCTCGGCCAGACGGTCGAGCCCCTTCTTCATGCCGTAGGTGAATATGCTGACTATGCCCAACACCTCGGCTCCGGCCTCACGCAATACGTTGACTACCTCTACACAGCTGCCGGCCGTCGAGATAAGATCCTCGACAACGACTACCTTCTCGCCCTTCTCGAGGCGACCCTCGATCTGGTTGGCGCGACCATGATCCTTCGCTCCGCTGCGTACGTATCCCATGGGCAGATCGAGTATCGTGGCGGTGATGGCGGCATGGGCTATGCCTGCGGTGCTCGTACCCATCAGCACCTCACATTGCGGATAGTAGCGCTTTACCAACTCGGCAAGCCCCTTCTCGACGGCATCGCGTACGCGCGGCGCCGTGAGCGTCAGACGGTTGTCGCAATATATGGGGCTTTTGATACCGCTGGCCCACGTGAACGGCTGCTCGGGACGCAGAAATACGGCCCCTATCGAGAGCAGGTCTTTGGCAATGGTCTTTTCCATAAAATAAGTATTCGTTTTGTGTATCAGTATTCGTTTCGTTTTGTACGCTGTATTCCCGTTACAGAGTGATTTTCCGTCCGCAGACTATTCGAGCGCCTTGCGCAGTACGGCCTCGACCTCTTCGGGGTAGATGCCGCCCTCGTGTACCTTCTCGTCTCCGACATAGAAGGTCGGCACATAGTAATAGTCGAACTTGTCGGCCAGAGCTGGCTGCTCCGACTCCTCGATCATCTCGATAGGTATGGCCGCAAACTCGGGATGCTCGGCCTTGAGAGAGTCGATATATGAGAGCGCCTTCTTGCAGAAGGGGCAATTCTTCAAATAGAACAACTTAATCGGTTTCATACCGGCATGTGTTTTAAGTTACGTGTTTTATTCGCCGATGAACTCCCTGACGCAACGCTCGTATGCGGCAACGGGATCTGCAGCTTGGGTTATGGGGCGTCCGACCACGATGTAGTCCGTTCCGATCTCACGGGCGCGCGCCGGTGTGGTCACACGTACCTGATCTCCTACTTCGCCGTCGGCAAAACGTACGCCCGGCGTTACGGTGATGAAATCCTTGCCGCATGCATCCTTTACCATGCCTGCCTCCAGCGGAGAGCATACCACACCGTCGAGACCTGCCTGTTTGGCATTCTGGGCGTAGTGGACGATGGTATCGTTGATCGATGCGTCGATGAGCAGCTCACGGCGCATGCGCTCCTCGCTTGTCGAGGTGAGCTGCGTAACGGCTATGAGCAGCGGACGGGTGCCGTCGGGACGCGTAAGACCCTCCAGTGCAGCACGCATCATGTCAATGGTGCCCGCAGCGTGCAGGTTGCACATGTCAACATCCAGACGTGAGAGTACCGCCATCGCCTTCTTGACCGTATTGGGTATGTCGTGGAGTTTCAGGTCGAGGAAGATCTTGTGGCCGCGCGCCTTGATCTCGCGCACGATAGAGGGCCCCTCGGCATAATATAACTCCATTCCGATCTTGACGAAAGGTTTGCGGCCGGTGAAGCGGTCGAGGAAATCGAACGTCGCGGCGGCGCTGCTGAAGTCGCAGGCGATAATTACATCTCTCTGATTCATCGTATGATAAGGTTTGATTGTTACAACGTTTGTTCAGTGGGCTAAATTAGCTATTTTTTGCGAGACGCGCAACAGCGCCGAACGCAAAAAAGGCCGGCTTCATGCCGACCTTTTCCGTGTGTTTGTTATGCAAGCCGATGCCTTTAGCAGTTCATGGCTCCGCAGCAGTGGATCACCTGACCGCTCACATACGACGAGAGGTCGCTGGCGAGGAAGAGGGCCACGTTGGCCACATCCTCGGGCGTACCGCCGCGGCGCAACGGAATCTGTGCGATCCATGCGTCACGCACCTCCTGCGAGAGCTGGTTGGTCATATCGGTGATGATGAATCCCGGGGCGATGCAGTTGGCACGGATGCCGCGCGGACCCATCTCCTTGGCTATCGACTTTGCGAGACCGATCATACCGGCCTTCGAGGCCGAGTAGTTGCACTGTCCGGCATTTCCCGATACACCGACCACCGACGACATGTTGATGATCGAACCGCCGCGCTGACGTGCCATGATAGGCACGACGGCATGGATGAAGTTGAATGCCGACTTGAGGTTGACGTTGATGACGGCATCCCACTGAGCCTCCGACATGCGCATCATGAGGCCGTCCTTGGTGATACCGGCATTGTTTACCAGAATGTCTATGCGGCCGAAGTCCTCGATGATCTGCTTTACTACCGCGTGCGACTCCTCGAACGATGCCGCATTCGATGCATACCCCTTGGCCTTGACGCCATAGGCCTGCAACTCGGCTACAGTCTGCTCGGCAGCCTCGTTGATCACCAGATCGGTGAACGCTACGTCGGCACCCTGCTCGGCGAAACGCAGAGCAATGGCCTTGCCGATGCCGCGTGCGGCTCCCGTTACCAGAGCCACCTTTCCTTCCAGAAGTTTCATTGTATTATCTGTTTTTTGTGTTTTTACGTCAGTATTGCGCGATTACCACTTGCGCAGGGCAACGGTAGCGTTGTGGCCGCCGAAGCCGAGCGTGTTCGACATGGCGATCGTAAGATCGGCCTTGCGTGCGGTGTTGGGCGTGTAGTCCAGATCGCACTCGGGGTCGGGATCCGTAAGACCGATGGTCGGGGGAACGATGCCGTTCACCAGAGCCAGCGTCGAGGCGATAAGCTCAACGGCACCCGTAGCTCCGAGCATGTGTCCCGTCATCGACTTGGTCGAGCTGATGATGGCCTTGTGTGCCGTCTCGTCGCCCAGTGCGAGCTTGATGGCAGCCGTCTCGGTCTTGTCGTTAAGCGGCGTGCTGGTACCGTGTGCATTGATGTAGAGCGTATCCTTCTCGGGGTCGAATCCGGCCTCCGAGAGAGCCTGCTTCATGGCACGCGATGCGGGGATGCCCTCCGGATGGGGAGCCGTGTAGTGGTAGGCGTCGCACGTATTGCCGTAGCCGCATACCTCGGCATAGATCTTGGCACCGCGCTTCTGGGCGTTCTCCAGCGACTCGAACACCAGAACACCTGCACCCTCGGCCATTACGAAGCCGTTGCGGTGGATGTTGAAGGGAATCGAAGCCTTCTTCGGATCCTCCGAACGCGACAGGGCCTTGCTGTTTGCGAAGCCGCCGATAGCCAGCGGGTGTACCGAAGCCTCCGATCCGCCGGTGATGATGGCGTCGGCATAGCCGTACTTGATGGCACGATAGGCCTCGCCGGCAGAGTGGGTACCCGTCGAGCAGGCTGTAACAACGGGAAGACATACGCCCTGAGCCTTGAACTTGATGGCCACGTTACCTGCGGCGATGTTCGAGATCATCATGGGGATGAACAGGGGAGAGATGCGGTGTACGCCCTCCTCGAGGAGTTTCTTGGTCTCGTTGACGAAAGTCTGGAGACCGCCGATACCCGAACCGATATATGTACCCAGACGCTCCGGTGCGATATTCTCGCCGCTGACCAGACCGCTGTCCATCATGGCCTGATAGGCTGCTGCCATGGCATACTGGCAATAGATGTCGCTGCGGCGTACATTGGCCGCATCCAGACCGTTGGCTGCGGGGGCGAAGTCCTTGACCTGACCTGCGACCTTGACGGGCAGATCATACTCGTCGAAACCCTTGATGAAATCTATACCGCAGTATCCTGCCGTCAGATTGTTCCAGAAGTCGGCTATGTTGTTGCCGACGGGCGAGATTACGCCCAAACCGGTGATGACTACTCTTCTATTATTGTTTTCCATGCCTGTTGGTTTTATTTTGTCCATTCGATAATACATGCGCCCGTAGTGAATCCTGCGCCGAAGGCGCTGAGCAGCAGCTTGTCGCCCTTGTGGAGCTTGCCGTCGCGGTTGAGTTCGTCGAGCAGTATGGCGACACTTGCCGACGAGGTGTTGCCGTAATGTGCCACGTTGGTGGGGAAGTGCGACATGTCGAGCTTGAGCTGTCCGCAGATAGACTCGATGATGCGCATATTGGCCTGATGGAGTATGTAATACTTGATATCCTCGGGCTGGAGTCCCGCCTTGTCGAGCAACGTGCGGATGTCACGCGACGACGAGAGTACGGCCGTCTTGAAGACCTCGCGGCCGTTCATGAACATAGGCTTCGACTCCTCCTGCTTGGTAATATAAGGTGTGGGCTCGAGCGTGCGTACGTAGTGCAGACACTCGGTCTTGCTTACGGTAGTAAGACGCGAGCAGAGCAGAGCGTCGCCCTCGGTCACAACGGCAGCGCCGGCGCCGTCGCCGAACAGCACGCAGATGCTGCGGTCCTTCCAGTCGACCATGCGCGTGGGCTCCTCCGCAGCGACTACCAGTATGGTCTTGGCCTTTCCGCTCTTGATGCGGTCGTCGGCCATGTCGAGGGCGTAGATGAATCCCGAGCAGGCGGCATTCACGTCGACACATGCACACTTGGCTCCTATGGCGCCCTGAATGATGCAGCTCAGACCGGGAGTGATGTATTCGTTGACGACATTCGAGCAGATTATGTAATCTATGTCTTCAGGGGTGATTCCGGCGTCCTCGATGGCTTTGCGTGCGGCCTCGGCTGCCAGATCTTCGAGTTTTTCATTTGAGATGACGTGGCGCTCGGTCATGCCCGTGCGCTCTCTGATCCATTCGTCGCTCGTGTCGAGAAATTCTTCGAGCATTGCGTTGGTAACGATCTTGGCAGGGTTGGCCCTGCCCGTTCCGATAATTTTCATTTACTCAAACTTTATTTTATAATAAATACTTCGTTCGGCGTCAGGCGACGGCAAATCATACCGTAAATCACGCCGATGCAAAAATATTCAAAACCTTATAAATTACCACCTGCGGGCCGCCAAAAACGATATTTTGTGACGAACGAGGCATTATCTGTGGTAAAAGTTATGCACTTTGAGGATATTTTACGATCTTTGCTCAATCCAAACTGTGAAAAATTCATGGCAAAAATAGATAAAAGCAGGGAAATTCCAAAGTTTCTACTCGACAAACAATATCTGTTCGGGTCGGTGGTATTCGTGCTTACTTTCTCGTTCGTGTTCATGGCCGTATACACGCCTTTCTCGTATACCGTCTGGTTCAGTCTCACCGATATGCGGCATCTGCTCCTGACGGCTGTATTCTATGTCGGGGCGCTGTTGATAATGTCGGCGAGCAAACGTCTGCTCTATCGTGTGCAGAACCGCGTGCGGTTCACATTCGCCAAATATATTGCGTGGCTGCTGGCCGAGGTCGTCGCCATATCGCTCTTTTACACGCTCTTTACGTCGGTCTTCATCGCCCCCTTCGAGCAGCCCGTATGGATGATCCTGCTCAAGGCCGTGTGGTGCGTGCTGATGATCATGGCCATACCTTATACAATACAGACTCTCTATGCGGCATACCGGGCCAAAACCGAGGAACTGCAGATGCTGCAGTACGAGATGTCGCTCGGCGGGGAGCCGACGACGGTGACATACCCCTCGCTGATAAACCTCTACGACTATAACGGCACGTTGAAACTCACCATAAGTGCCGATTCGCTCTATTACATGGAGTCGCAGGACAACTACGTCAAGATCTTCTACATGAACCACGGCAAGCTTATGTCCTACATGCTGCGCTGCCGTACCAAGTCCATCGAGGAGAATCTGGCCGAGACGAGTATGGTGCGGTGCCATCGCTCCTATATGGTTAACGTGATGAAGATAAACAACATACGCAAGAAGGGTAAGGCTCGGTATGTCGTTCTGGACAACAGCGACATAAAGCCGATCCCCGTCTCGAAAAGCTATTTCAAGAACCTCATCGGCAAGATCGAGCGTTTCAACGCCTCGGGGCGCAGTGTCGCCGAGACAACGGATACGTCTGAGACTGTCGCGGCAGAGCAGTGTGATGTAGCAGCCGAATAATTGTGACAATACAATGATTGTCAATGTATAGCTAAAATCATATAAAATACTTCTTTATATAGAAACGGATATGGCCCCGATCTTCCTAATCGGGGCCATATCCATGTATCTGCGGCAGATGTTTAATTGAATATTGCAAGCTTATGTTTGACAATGTTTTTTAGATGCGATTCTCTATCATTTACGCGTGAGTATCTCTACTATCTTCTGGCGCGGTTTGCCGTCGGGGGCAACACCGAAGTCACGGCTCTTGTAATCCCAAGCGGCGTATGCTATACCGCGCTCGTTGCATAACGACACTACATCTTCGAACCACGCGACGCGATCGGCCTCGGCTGTGGTTGCGAGCGTACCGAACTCGCCGAGATATATGCGGCGGCCCATCTTCGCTGCGGCGTCGGCGGCACGCGCTATCTGTTTCTCGAGTGTCGCGCGGTCGTTATATCCGCTTTGGCCGGCACCGTATCCGTAGCGGCCCTTCATCTCGTCGCTCATGGCGTCGTAATCCTCTTTCGATATAAGGCTGCCGGGATAGTGTACTTCGCACGGGATGTCCCTCATGTCGGTCCACGAGGCGTGATAGTGCGTAAACATGAACGGGTTGTAGAAGTGGAAACTGAGGATTATGTTTTCGTCGTCGGCGGGCACTTCGAGCCGCTCTACCATGTCGAACGACTGCCAGCGGTTCGAGCCTATTACGACGGTGCGGTGCGGCTCCTTCTCGCGTACGGCCGACAGACACTTGTTCACCACGTCGTTCCATTGTGCGGGATCATCCGCCACGGGTTCGTTCATCAGTTCGTATGCAACCATCGAGTCGGGATATTTTTTCAGATGGTCCGAGATCTTGCGCCAGCATTCGCAGAATGCCTCCTGTGCGGCGGGGTCGGTGAAGAGGGGTTTCTTGTCGGCGTTGAAGTGGTGCGAGCGCAATATGTGCAGGTCGACCACGGCGCGCAGCCCGAACTCGTCACACCAGTCAAGCGCATTCTTCAACAGCCCGAATGCCTCCGCGTCGGGATTGAGATCCTCGTCGAACATCTGCTCCTCGTCGATGGGGATACGGATGTGGTCGAATCCCATGTCGGCGATGGCCTTTACATCGTCGTGTGTGAAGTAGTTGCGACGGGCGTCGCCGCGAGCGTCGCTCTGTGACAGCCAGTGGCTGATGTTTACGCCCTTGCCTATGGTGAAGGGCTCCTTGGATGTGCAGCTGACGGCGCATGCAACGGCCGCAAGCAGCAGGATAAAGTGTTTCATGGTATGGTAGTTTTGGTTAGTGCGGTTTGATAGCCCGCTGTCGTGGGCGATATGCTACAAATATAACTATTCGAGGGGCGTAATGCAACAGCCGCATGGGCAAGCGGGTGCATATATGCGGAATATTTTGCCGTCAACGGCTCCGCATGCGGTATTTTACGGGTGATAGGCCCGTCATCTTGGTGAAGAACTTGCCGAATACCGACTGGTCCGAGAACCCCAGAAGGTCGGCAATCTGTTTGACCTCCATGTCGGTGGAGTCGAGCAGACGCCGGGCATCGGCACACAGCAGTTCGGCGATGTGGAAGCGTACGGTGTGGCCGGTGAGCCGCTTGACCGTACGGGCCAGATATGTGGTCGATATGTGGAGCGCGTCGGCATAGAACTCTATGCGGTGGTGTCGGCGGTAGTTCTCGACGAGGAGTTTCTTGAAGTGGCGGAAGAGCAGGTCGGAACGCTTCATGCAGAGCGTGCCGCGCGCCACGTTGCTGCGTGAGAGCAGCTCGGCCGTCTGCAGCAGGAGAAACCCGCACAGACGGTCGGTTACGGCGTTACGTCCGAAATCGAGATTGTCCGCGGCCGAGAGGAACAGCTCCAGCGTGCGCCGCAGGCAGTCGAACTCTTCGGGCGAGGTGTGCAGCAGGGGATATCCGCACTCGCGGATGAAGCGCGAGAGCTGTGCGTACATCGCCTGCCCGTCACGCAGCGAGTCGAAGTAGTCGGGGTCGATGCCCAGACATATCATCGAGACCGTGTCGTCGATGTCGGTGAATGCGGCACGCATGCTCGGCGTGAGGAGCATAAGGTCGCGTGCGCCGGCCTCGAAGTCGTATGTGTCGGAGATGGCCGTCGTTCCGTTTGTGACCAATATTATGAAGAAGCCGTTGGCCAATTCCGCCGCGCCGTTGTCGATATCTGCGGCGGTTATGGTGTGGCAGTATATCTCTTTTGAGCTCCTCTGCGCGGCGAGTATGGCCTCGAAGGTCGATTTCTGCATCGTATGCGTTGTTTTGTCCGCAAAGTTACATATTGGTTTCGTTTTCGACTAACTTCGGTCACTCTTTTATTACCGCCGAAACGGAAAAACGAGGATCTTTGCACCCGAAATTTATATCGTATGGGAAAATTTACTGTAAGACGTTATTTGATGTTTGTCGTGTCGATCTTCGTAAACGCTTTCGGCATCGCATTCATCACAAAGGCACTGCTGGGAACCTCGCCCATAACAAGCGTGACATACGTGGCGAGCATGTTCACTCCGCTGACAATGGGGCAGTGGACAATTATCGTGAATTTGTTGTTCGTGGCGCTGGAGCTGCTCTTCATGACGCGGAAGGAGTTGAAGTCGGATTTGAGGATGTATCTGTTGCAGATACCCATCTCGCTGTGCTTCGGAACCTTTATCGACGTGTCGATGAATGCGCTCTCATGGCTCGACCCCGTGGCATACATGAGCCGTATCGGAGTGTTGCTGATCGGGTGCGTGATCCTCTCGGTGGGCATAGCCTTCGAGGTTAAGGCCGATATAGCCATGATGTCGGGCGAATACTTCGTCAAGGCCATCTCGCGGCGCCTGCACAAGGATTTCGGATATGTGAAGCTGGGATTCGACATAACGCTGGTCGTGTTGGCGTGCCTGCTGTCGATAGTCTTCTTGTCGGGGATACAAGGTGTGCGTGAGGGCACGGTCGTGGCGGCGCTGCTCGTGGGGCCGATTGTACATTTCATAAGCCCGTGGTACAAATGTTTTGACAACAGGATCGGCCGTGGTGAGAAGCAGCCGACGGCAACTGTTGCGGCCAATACCGACGGCATCATCATCACCATCGCCCGCGAGTTCGGCAGCGGCGGCCATCTTTTGGGAGAGGCGCTGTCGCGAGAGCTTAATCTGAAGCTCTACGACAAGGAGTTTATAGGCATGGCAGCGCAGAAGAGCTGCATGGACGAGCGTTATATTGTCGAGAACGAGCAGTCTATACCGTCGTTCTGGCTCAAGTGCATCTTCGCCATGAACAACGAGCGCTCGACCGAACACAGCCTCTCGCCCGACGACGTGCTGTTCGTAGCAGAGAGCCGTATCGTGCAGGAGCTGTCGGAGAAGGGTTCATGCATCATCGTGGGCCGTTGTGCCGATTTTGTGCTTAAGGATCGTCCGAATGTTATCAGGATATTCTGCTATTCGGATCCCGAGAGCGCGAGCGAACGCTGCGTCGAGGAGTACGGTATCCCGCGCGAGCAGGCCGAGGCCGAGATCAAGCGTGTGAACCGCAACCGTATAGCGCACTACGAGTACTATACGGGTATGAAGTGGGGCGAGCCCCATCACTACAACCTTATGATCAATACGGGAAGTATAGATATCGCCACGGCGGCCGCTCTCGTGAAGGACGTATATGACAACATGCGCCGCAAGCGTCAGGCGTAAGAGTCGCAGTACGTAGTGTGTCGTAAGGCCCGTAGGCCGCCTTCTGGCGGTGTGCGGGCCTTACGTGTCTGCGTAAGATGCCGCTTTGCGCCTTCCCGCTACGGCACCTTCCGGAACAGGGTGTTCATGCGGAAGCGGTTCAGTGCAGACTTTATTCCCTGTTTCAGCCGCTGGCGCATATCGAACACGAGGCGCATTATGGCGCCCTCGAGTTGTACGGACTCCGTGTCGGCATTCCTGCGGCGGGCGTATTGCTCGAGTATGTAGAGATAGGCCGGTGTGGGGCATGACAGCCGCCGCAGGTTGTCGAGCCGCTGCCGCATCGACAATGTATGGTTGAACGACATGCGGTTGGTGTCTATAACCTGAAACCTGTATTGGCCGCCCGTGTCATCGCCATACAGAATGTTGCTTATGTTAAGGTCGTTGTGGAGTATGCCGCTGTCGTGCATGCGCAGCAGGAAGAATGCAAGTGCATCGAGTATGTCCGCACCTTGCCGCGTTTGGGCGAATTGCTCCGTCACAGGTCGCATGGGCCGTAAGTCCGAGCAGCGCGACACAAAATAACTCTCATGCAGTGCGCCGTGGCGGCGCGTCTCGACAAAGGCTATGGCTTCGGGTGTGTCGATGCCGAGCTTTCGCAGGCGGAAGGCGTGAAGATAAGCCCTCTCGGCCTTGCTCCGGCGAAGCGTGCCGTAGACAATGCGGTTGAGCATCGTCAGATGTCCGTATCGTTTTACGGCGAGGCGTCCGGCCGTCGTGTCGAATACTTTTACGGTGTTGCGTCCGTCGTGCAGTGTCGTGCCGCCGCTGTCGAAGCCTCCGCAGCTCGCCAGCGATTGTACGAATGCCTCTATGGCCGGGCATGAGGTGTAGGATGGATTTATGGTTATCTTCATATCGGTGCCTCCGGTTTGTCGGATCGGGTTACACAGGCAAAATTGGGAAAACTCGTCGAGAAAGGTTTTCCCTGAAAGTCTTGCAAAGTGTCTGTTTTTACCTTTTGCGCGGCGCAGTGAATGAATCGAACAACATTGCCTACCTAACGTACAGGCATGTGTCCGCGTATGGTGACGTTTTTGTGACGTTTTGTGATGTGATGCGGCTTTGGGTGCAATAATTATTGCCGGAATACGTTTTTTGAGAAAAAAGTGTTATTTTTGCGGCGACATTCGATGTGGAAGGATTTGGACTGCTTGCAACCACTAAAAAAATGCTAAACCAGCAATGTTGTTTTCAACGACAGTCTCGTCTTCCATACGTTTAACGGTTTAACTTTTATAAACGTTTAATTGTATGGCTAATTATCTGTTTACTTCGGAATCGGTCTCGGAAGGGCACCCCGACAAGGTGTCGGATCAGATTTCGGATGCTATCCTCGATGAATTTCTGCGTCACGACCCCCAGTCGAAGGTGGCGTGCGAGACGCTCTGCACCACGGGTCTTGTAGTGGTGGCGGGCGAGGTGCGTTCGGAGGCGTATGTCGACATACAGAGTGTCGTGCGCCGCGTCATCGATCGCATAGGTTACAATCGCAGCGAGTATCAGTTCGACGCCGCTTCGTGCGGCATACTCTCGGCAATACACGAGCAGTCGCCCGATATAAATCAGGGCGTGGTGCGTGACGATGCCGACGAGCAGGGCGCGGGCGATCAGGGTATAATGTTCGGTTACGCCTGCAACGAGACGCGCGAGTACATGCCCGCGACGCTGATCCTCTCGCACGTAATACTCAAGGAGCTGGCCGTAATACGCCGTGAGGGGACGACGATGCCCTATCTGCGTCCCGACGCCAAGAGTCAGGTGACGATGGAGTATGACAGCGTAACGCACAAGCCCGTGCGTGTACATACGATCGTCGTGTCGACACAGCATGACGAATTCATCAAGGCCGGTAACGGCTTGACCGAGAAGCAGGCCGAGCGCATGATGCAGGAGCGCATCCGTGAGGATGTGCGTACGATTCTCATACCGCGCGTGAAGGCGCGTCTGGAGCGTGCGCACGACTGCTTGGCCGAGTTGATTGGCGATAACTATATTCTTCATGTCAATCCCACGGGCAAGTTCGTTATCGGAGGCCCTCACGGGGATACGGGCGTCACGGGCCGCAAGATTATCGTCGACTCGTACGGCGGCCGCGGCGCACACGGCGGCGGTGCCTTCTCGGGCAAGGATTCGTCGAAGGTTGACCGTTCGGCGGCATACGCTGCACGTTACATCGCTAAGAATATGGTTGCGGCAGGTGTGGCCGACCAGATGCTGGTCCAGCTGAGCTACGCCATAGGTATAGCCGAGCCGCTGTCGATATATGTCGACACCTACGGGTCGAAGCGTCCCGCAGCGTTGGAGGGCATGAGCGACGGCGAGATTGCCGACCGCATAGGCCGCCTGTTCGACCTGCGTCCCGCCTCGATCGTACGCAAGTTCGGCTTGAAGAATCCTATCTTCGAGGCGACGGCTTCGTACGGACACTTCGGCAACCGCCCCTACACCAAGCGTGTCAAGGTGTGGGAGAACGGCCGCGAGACGGAGCGCGAGATCGAGTTCTTCGGCTGGGAGCGTCTCGATGCCGTGGATGATATCAAGCGCGAGTTCGGTCTCTAAGCCTATCGTGAAATTTTGGATCGGGCTTCCCGTGCTTCGGCACGTGGAGGCCCGATCCGTTTTGTTGCCGGGCGAATGTTGTATGATGTTTATGTGCTGTTCCGTCCGATGTCTTGTGACGGTCTATGATTCGGGCGTTTGGCATATATGGATGAAACAACAAGGCCGCACATGAAAGTGCGGCCTGTGGATTGTGATATGTCGAACCGTATTGGTGTGATAATCATTTGACATGGTGCCTCCGACACGCCGGGGAAGTATCACCCCGTGATGCAGGCGCGGGCATAATCCAGACATCGCGCTACCTCCTCGACGGGTGATGACCCTTGCGGCACGCGATATTCGAGTTCGATGTCGCAATGTACGGGCCAGCCCTTGCGTCCGGCATTCGATGCTACGAGGTCGAAGAGCTGCGGCAGCGGCATCTCGCCTTCGCCCCAAGGTTTGCTGCGGTTGCCGTGGCGGGGTGAGGTCTTGTCCTTGACATGTATCGATACGATGTGGTTGTGATATTCGCGTATGATGTCGCAAGGATCGTTTCCCGTGCAGCCGAAGTAGTGCCCGGCATCGAAGTTGATCATTATCTTGGGGCTGTACCTGAGATAGGTGTCGTATCCGTGCCAATTGCGTTTAACGGCCTGAAAATGGTTGTGGAATATGAGGTAGCGGTCGTACTTCTCGGCGAAGGGTGCTACGCGTTCGGCCGTCTCCTCGCTCAGCTCCGTCGTGACGCCGATGGCTCCTATGGCGCGGCATGCCGCAAATATGTGGTCGAGCTGTGCATCGGTCATCGCGGCCGAAGGGCTGTATTTTAATATATGTATCCCGACACCCGCACGGCGGTACAGCTCCGCAAGACGCGTGTAGGCTTCATAATCGGGTTTGAAATCATCGGGCGATTTCATCCGCATCTCATCATGTTGCAGCGCATGCTGGGGTATGGTGCCGTTTTCCTGTCCGCGGCGGGGTGTGTGCTGCATGGGCGGTACGTGGGCAAAACTGTCGGCAACGCCTCCCATAAGTTCGACGGAGCCCAATCCGGCACCAAGTGTGTAAAGCAATGTGTCTCCAGCCGACGAAGAGGGCATGTCGCGGAAGCTGTATGTAATGACTCCCATCTGTACGCCCTTGATATTCGAACGGTTGTCGTTGCGGCAGCCGCGTATGGCATGGCATGACGTGACGACGGGCGACACGGCCAAGGCTCCGGCCGCGGCCGCGCCGATGCGTAGAAAATCGGCTCTGCTGATATTTTTCTTGATCGCAGTCATACTGAGATTGTTATTCCCCCGTATGTAAAGGTAGTAAAAAAGATAACGGTGCGTCAGCCGCGTAAGGCGAAACGGACAAATTGAGGGGTGAATCGCTCCAATATGGAGGATAATCACGGGAAACGCAATATTTTTTTGAAATTTTCATAATAAAGGCCGTGCGTGGTGCGTTATAAGAGCGTAATGAAAAAAGGAGGATTGGATGAGATAATTTGCCTAATTTGGAAATAAAAACAAAAAAGTATTTAACTTATCTGTGATTATGAAAAAGACGGCATTTGTATTTTTAGGAGCAGTCATGATATCGGCAGCCGTAGGCGGCGTGGCCGGTTGGAGTATAAACAAGTATGAGGCACGCAGGCCTTCGGGTGAGATCTATTATACGCCTTCGGGTGATACGGCGGCATCTCGTGTGCGCGACACCATGCCCAAGGCCGGGAACCACTTCACCTCTTATCAGGCGGACCAGTATCCCGATCTGACCTATGCGGCCGAGAATGCGGTTAAGGCGGTTGTGAACATCGAGTCGATACGCGAGGTTGAGTACGGCGGCCGTTCGTATAATCCCTTCTTCGACTTTTTCGGCATGCCTTACGGATATGGCGGTGAGCCTCAGACGCGTGAGCAGCGTGCCGGCGGTTCGGGCGTGATTATCTCGACGGACGGTTATATCGTCACCAACAACCATGTGGTGGAGGATGCCACCAAACTCAAGGTCAAACTCTACGACGGCCGGCTTTTCGATGCCGAACTGGTAGGCACCGACCCTACGACGGATGTCGCGCTGATAAAGATCGACGGCAAGGATCTGCCGACGATCCCCTTCGGCAATTCGGACGATCTGCGTCTGGGAGAGTGGGTGCTGGCTATCGGCTCGCCCTTCGATCTGCAGTCGACCATTACGGCCGGTATCGTGAGCGCCAAAGCCCGTGATCTGGGTGTCATCCCCAACGAGGCACGTATCGAGTCGTTCATCCAGACCGACGCTGCGGTCAACCCCGGAAACTCGGGTGGCGCATTGGTCAATACGCGCGGTGAACTGGTGGGTATAAACACCGTCATCAAGTCGTCGACCGGCAGCTACGTAGGTTATTCGTTCGCCGTGCCCGAGACGATCGTCCGCAAGGTGGTTGTTGATCTGAAGGAGTATGGTGTCGTACAGCGTGCCATGCTGGGTGTATCGTACCGTCCCATCGACCAGACCTTCATCGAGCAGATGGGTGAGGAGACCGGCATAAAGACTCCGGGCGGACTCTATGTCGCCTCTGTCGAGGAGGGCAGTGCAGCTTCCGAGGCCGGAATCCGCAAGGGTGACATAATCGTGGCTATCGACGGCGCCAAGACCGATGACTCGTCTACCATGATGGAGAAGATGGCGCAGCACCGTCCCAACGACAAGGTCAAGATTACGCTCATGCGTGACGGCAACAAGAAGGAGGTCGAGGCTGTGTTGAAGAACAAGGTCGGCAAGAACGAGATGATGACGCGCGAGATGGTGGACGTGGCAGCCGAACTGGGCGGCAAGTTCGCCGATGCGGGCAAGAAGGTCTGCGACAAGCTGGAGATACGCGGCGGTGTGCAGGTTGTGGGAATCAAGCGTGGCGGTCTGCTCGAAAGAGCCCGCGTACGTGAGGGATTCATCATCACACACATCAACAACCGTCAGATCACTTCGGTCGGCGATATGGAGCGCATGACCGAACCTATCGAGGCTATCGACGGAATATATCCCGACGGCCGCGCCGCAAGCTACATGATCGTGCGATAATGGTCGTGCGGAAGTGAAAATGAGAAAATGAAAATATGGATAAATGAAACCGCGATAAGGGTTTTCATGTAAGGTTAGGTTAGGTGGAGAGCTCTGATGCCGCTCGGTGTCGGAGCTCTCTTTTTGTATTTTGCAGTGTGTATGTGATTTGTTTATGTGGCGACTGAAAATGCTGCGATGCGAATATCGACAAATCTCGCTATTGTATAACTGATACAGGTGTCGGGATAAACAAACGCAGCAGGCCGTCTGGCTTGTTTCAATTTCGTTTGGGAGCCATCATAATGCACTTGTCATTTTGTGCCGTGAGTTTTTGATGACGTATAAAATTAATAACCCGAACCGTGTTAGGACGATCCGGGTTATTTGATGTTGCTTGACGTGGACTTATTTCTTCGTGTTTACGGTAGGTATCTGCATCTTGTCCGACGGTTTGTCGTTTGTGCCTATGCGCGGCCAGCCATCTACCCAATAGACCTTGTCGAGGAAGAGCTTGCGGCCGCCGTTGCCGCCGTCCGAAGTGGTGTAGCCGTGATAGAATATCCAATCCTGTCCGGCATCGTCGGTTATGATCTGCGAGTCATGGCCCGGGCCTACGACCTTGTTGCTGTTTTCGAGCAGCACTTCGTGGTAGTTCTTGAGCATCTGGTTGCCCTTCTTGTCAACATATGGTCCGAAGAGCGATTTGCTGCGTCCTACGACCGTCTTGTAGGTGCTGTTCAGACCGTTGCAGCATGCGCCCGTCGATGCGAAGAGGTAGTAGTATCCGTCGTGCTTGTGGATATATGTTCCCTCGTATGCGGTTCCGGCGATCTGTACGAGGTCTGTCGGGTCAGCCACCGAGAGGCCGTCCTCCGTAAGCTCGGTGATGTAGATGCCGTGGAAACTTCCCCATGCAAGGTATTTGCGGCCGTCCTCGACGAAGAGTACGGGGTCGATCGAGTTCTGTACGCCGATCTCCTTTGAGATGAACATCTTGCCATGATCGGTGAAGGGGCCCGTAGGTGAGTCCGATGTGGCGCAACCTATACCGCAGTCCCACTCGCCGCCCCAAACCGACATCGAGTAGTAGAGGATGTATTTGCCGTCCACGTAGTTTATGTCCGGAGCCCATAGTCCGCCACCCGAAACAAAGTTGGGACGTCCGCCATCGGGATATATGCCGCCAACGTAGTACCACGTAACCAAGTCGCTCGACTCATATACGGGTGTATTGCCGTCGCGCTCGGTCGTGTAGACGTAGAATTTGCCGTCTTGGGCGCGGATGGCCGTCGGGTCGGGCGCGTCGCGGTCGAGTACGGGATTGTTGTAGGTCTTGAGGATGGGGGCTTTGTCGCTCCCCGAGTTGCAGGCACATACCATGCAGGGCAATGCCAGCAGTAAAAAGAGTTTTTTCATAGCCTGTATAGTGTTTGTCGTGATTCCGTGGTTCGTAATTCTCGCGTTGTGTGGATTCCCTTTCGTTGCATGCCGTAATTGTCGGCGGATGAGCTGTCGGTATCATGCGGGAATGCTTATACTGTCATGAACCGACAAACAAAGATATGTTTTTTTTGACGTGCGGCCAAACGTGATACCGTTAAAACATCTTCCGGCAAGGCAAGATTATATCTGGTGGCGAGGGTATGGTTAGGGTACAAAAAGAGTATCGGCAGACGATTCCGCGAAGGATTCATCTGCCGATATGTTATTGAGACGTTACACGTTACATTCGCTGCGGCACCTCGATGCCCAGAAGGGCCATTGCGCGGCGGATGATGCGCGCCACCTCGGCGGCCAGCATCAGACGCATGCGGCGTTTCTGCTCGTCCTCCTCGCGCAGGATCGAGTGGTCGTGATAGTATCCGTTGAATGTCTTGGCCAGATCGTACGCATAGGCGGCAATGAGCGATGGTGAGAAGCTCTCGCCTGCAGCCTTGACCACATTGGGGAAGTCGGCCATCGACTTGATGAGCGCAACTTCCTCGGGCAGAAGCTCCGTGCAGTCGTACGACTTGTAGTCGATGCCCGCCTCGTCGGCCTTGCGCAGAATCGAGCATATACGCGCATGGGTGTACTGTATGAAGGGGCCGGTGTTGCCGTTGAAGTCGATCGACTCGCGCGGATCGAACAACATGGTCTTCTTGGGGTCGACCTTGAGGATGAAGTATTTGAGTGCGCCGAGTCCTACGATGCGGCAGACGTTGTCAGCCTCCTCTTTGGTGCATCCGTCGAGTTTGCCGAGTTCGGTCGACATCTCGCGCGCCGTCTCGATCATGTCGGCTATAAGGTCGTCGGCATCGACAACGGTGCCTTCGCGCGACTTCATCTTGCCCTCGGGCAGCTCGACCATGCCGTACGAAAGGTGGTATATCTCGTCGCTCCAAGCGTATCCCAACTTCTTGAGTACGAGTTTGAGTACTTGGAAGTGGTAGTTCTGCTCGTTGCCCACAACGTATATCATCTCGTCGAGTTTGTTCTCCTCGAAACGTCGCAGCGCCGTGCCCAGATCCTGCGTCATGTAGACCGATGTGCCGTCACCGCGCAGCAGCAGTTTCTGGTCCAGACCGTCGGCCGTGAGGTCGATCCACACCGAGTTGTCCTCCTTGCGGAAGAAGACGCCCTTGTCGAGACCCTCCTGCACGAGGCTCTTGCCCAGAAGATAGGTCTGCGACTCGTAATATACCTTGTCGAAGTCGACACCCAAGGCCTTGTACGTTACGTCGAAACCTTCGTAGACCCAGCCGTTCATCATCTGCCAGAGCTTGTAGACCTCGGGATCCTTCGCCTCCCAGCGGCGGAGCATCTCCTGTGCCTGCTGCATGATCGGGGCCTTCTTCTTGGCCTCGTCCTCGCTCATGCCCTGAGAGACGAGCTCCTTGATCTGGGCCTTGTAGTGCTTGTCAAACTCGACATAGTATTTTCCCACGAGGTGGTCGCCCTTCATGCCGGTCGAGGCGGGCGTCTCACCGCCGCCGTAGAGCTGCCATGCGAGCATCGACTTGCAGATGTGTATGCCGCGGTCGTTCACCAGATTCACCTTGATGACGTTGTGGCCGTTTGCCTTGAGTATCTGCGCCACCGAATAGCCGAGCAGATTGTTGCGTATGTGCCCGAGGTGCAGGGGCTTGTTGGTGTTGGGCGACGAGTACTCGATCATTATCGTACGGCCCGTGGGGGCGGCGTCGCCGAACGTTGCGTCGGCCGCAATCTCGCCGAAACGGTCGATCCAGAAGGCGGGCGAGAGACTCAGGTTAAGGAATCCCTTGATGACGTTGAAAGCTGCGATCTGCGGATTGTCGGCCACGATGCGCGCGCCGATCTCGTTGGCCGTCACTTCGGGAGACTTGTGGCTGAGCTTCAGCAACGGGAATGTAACCAGCGTATAGTCGCCTTCGAACTCCTTGCGTGTCTTCTGTATCTGCAGCGCCGAGGCGTCGACCGGACCGTATAGGTTCTCGACGGCCTGACGGGCTATCTGCGAAATGAGATTTTCGATGTTCATGGTACGTGTTTCGATTTTGACCGCAAATTTAATGTTTTTCGCCGAATAAGCACTCTTGTCGCGTCATATTTCGGATTTTAAGCGCGACGGCCGGCCTTGAACGGATTTTTCAGCCATTATTATATGCGGCTGCAATTGAACGAATGATGAAAAGCGTGTCCGGATTTGTCTATGCGGCATGCTTTTCATATCTTTGCACATCACTTTTTTACTATGGAAATATTCATAATTGTAATTCTAATTATCTTAAACGGCATCTTCGCCATGTCGGAGGTGGCCCTTATCTCGGCGCGCAAGTCTAATCTCAAGACTCAGGCGGCGCAGGGCAGCCGCTCGGCCAAGCTGGCGTTGCGCCTTGCGGAGGATCCTGACCGTTTCCTCTCTACGGTGCAGATCGGAATCACGCTCATAGGTATCCTTACGGGTATCTATTCTGGCGCTACGCTTGCAGACCGTTTCGGTGTGGTATTGGCGCGGTTGGGTATGCCGCTGGCGACGGCGACGACCGTGGCGCAGGCGGCAATCGTCATTGTGGTGACATACCTTACGATCGTCTTCGGCGAGCTGGTGCCCAAACGCATAGGCATGAATGCCGCCGAGGGTGTGGCCAAGGCCGTGGCGCGGCCGATGCATGCACTGTCGGTGGTGGCGTCACCTTTCGTATGGCTGTTGTCGGGAAGCATCGAGCTCGTGTCACGCATCTTCCATCTCGAGGAGGCCGACCCGAAGGTTACCGAGGCCGAGATCAAGTCTATCATACAGGAGGGTGCCGAGCACGGCGAGGTGAAGGAGGTTGAGCAGCGTATCGTCGGACGGGTCTTCTCGCTGGGAGACCGCACCGTCGAGTCGATAATGACGCACCGCAACGATCTGGTGTGGCTCGATGCCGGCATGACACGCGACGAGATACGTGCCCGCGTGAACGGCGACCCGCATTCGATATATCCCGTGGCGCGCCGCAATCCCGACACGCTGCTCGGAGTGGTATATCTGAAGGATCTGTTTGCGCACCTCGACGACGAAGGCTTCGATATAAACACATATTTGCAGCCCGTGAAGTTTTTCCATGAGCAGACGGAGGTGTACAACGCTCTGGACCAGCTGCGCAACGAACATGTAGGTTACGGCGTGGTGTGTGACGAGTTCGGCATCACGCAGGGTATATTCACTCTGCGTGATATTCTGGAGGCTTTGGTCGGAACCATGCCCGAGGAGCGCGAGGAGCCAGATATCGTCGAGCGCGAGGACGGCACGTGTCTGGTGGACGGACAGTGCCCGTTTTACGATTTTCTGGCGCACTTCGGCGTGGAGGATATATTCCCGCATACGGAATACAACACCGTGAGCGGCCTTATTCTCGAGACTCTGGAACATATCCCCGCAACGGGCGAGAAGCTCTCGTGGAACGGTTTCAATTTCGAGATCGTCGACATGGACGGGGCACGCATAGACAAGATTCTCGTTACCTACCACTCTTCGCTCAAGGATGAAAATAGCTGACATTGATCTGGGGCCGCAGCCGCTGTTTCTGGCGCCGATGGAGGATGTGACCGACCCGTCGTTCCGATACATGTGCAAGCGCTTCGGTGCCGACGTCGTTACCACGGAGTTCATCTCGTGCGACGGGTTGATACGCGACGCGTGGAAGTCGCGCGCCAAGCTGCGCATAGATGATGCCGAACGTCCCGTGGGAATACAGATATACGGACATCTTATCGAACCTATGGTCGAGGCGGCGCGTATCGCCGAGAGCGCCTCTCCCGACTTTATCGACATAAACTTCGGCTGCCCGGTGCGTAAGATTGCGGGTCGCGGCGCCGGCTCGGGCATGATGCGCGACGTGCCGACTATGGTGGAGATGACGCGCCGCATCGTCGAGGCCGTCCACACACCCGTCACGGTGAAGACGCGTCTGGGGTGGGACGAGGATTCGAAGAATATCGTCGAGATAGCCCTACGTCTGCAGGATGTGGGTATCGCCTCCATTACCATACATGGGCGCACGCGTGCGCAGATGTATCGCGGCGAGGCCGACTGGACGCTTATAGGCGAGGTGAAACACCATCCCGACATGGAGATTCCAGTGGTCGGCAACGGCGACGTCGATTCGGGCCCCAAGGCCAAGGAGATGTTCGACCACTACGGTGTGGACGGTGTGATGATCGGACGGGCGACGTATGGCCGCCCGTGGATATTCCGTGAGGTGAAGCACTTCTTGGCTACGGGTGAAGTTATGCCGCAGCCCTCGGTTGTAGAGCGTGTGGCCATAGCCAAGGAGCATCTCGCCAAGTCGATCGAGATCAAGGGTGAGCGTGTCGGTGTGCTGGAGATGCGGCGCCACCTGTCTAACTACTTCAAGGGGCTGCCGGATTTCAAGTCTACACGCTTGAAGCTGGTGACGCTGAACGATCCTGCGGAGCTGATGGATGTCATCGACTCGATTGCCGAGCGTTGGGGCGACTGCGATATGGGGGCGGCCGTGCCGCCGCCGCTGGCACACGATATATGATGTGGCGGGTGGCGTGTGTGAACGCCGAGTGTCAATATGCGGCCGAAATATTTTTGTTTCGGCCGTCATTTTATATATTTGCCGCTGAAACATACATCGATAATAGCGAACAGGACTATGGACAAATTACGTGGATTCGGAATATTGGCATTCATGGCGCTTGCTGCGTTCGGATGCTTCGGGTGCGGGCACCGTTCTGCGACGGTTGGAACGTTAAATGGAGAGAGTGTGGAGGCACCGGCTGGTGATTCGGTCGTTACGGTGCGCGGGCGTCTGACCATAGCCCATGAGGTGCGGTCGTTCACGGCCGAAGGTGACAGCGTGGAGTATTGGGTCGTCGACAAGAGCGGTGATTTGATACCACGCTATACGGAGGTGACGGGTGACGATGCCAAGCTCGGCGGTACGGTGTATGCCGAACTCGAGGTCGAGCCGCGCGGATACAGCGACGAGGGGTTTGCGGCCGAATATGCGGGTGTATATTGGGTGCGGCGTGTTGTGTCTGTGAGAAAATATTAACCGTGGTTATTCTTTAACCATATAAACATTCTAATAAAAACTGTCTTATGAAGAAAGGAAAGATGTTTTTCGCAGGTGCGGCGGCCGTTATGACCTTCGTACTCGCATCGTGCGGTGGTGTCGCAGTCGAAGGTACGTGGGTTGAGCCCATCCCCGGGATGGATGGAGAGCAGGGTTTCTCACTTGAAAAGGGCGGACGTGCCGAGTCGGTCAATATGGCCACCCTCAAATATGAGACATGGAGCCGTAAGGGTGATTGTTTGGTGCTGACGGGGCAGAGCATAGGCAACGGACAGACGTTGCAATTCACCGATACTCTGCGCATCGTGAAGGTCGATTCGGACAATCTGGTTGTCGAGCGTGGCGGCACAACATCGACATTCCGCCGGAAATAGTCTGCGCGACGTGCGCGTCGGGCTCAGACCATACATACACACATAAAATTATCGGCCGTAATCCGTCATGGACTGCGGCCGATAATTATTTGTGCTGCGCAGGAGCCTTTATTGTTCGGGTGCGGGCGCTACGAACATTGCCGAGCGCTTCTTCTTGAGCACCTTTGCCACGGCGTCGCATACCATAGGCTCCATTACCGTGCGGTAGCATACGAGGTTGGGATGGCATGTGTCACCGCTCCATTTGGGTGGCAGTCCGCCCTTCTCGTCGGTCAGGGCAGGGTAGTAGTTCAGAAAGTGAATCTTGTTGGCCTTGGCATACGCCTCGATCATCTTGTTCAGGTCGCGTATCTTCTGTGCGGGCTCTATATCGGGCCGCCATCCGAACTTCGACGTGGGGGTTATGGAGCAGAGTATGACCTTGATGCCGTGGGCCTTTGCCAGCTCGCACATCGATATAATGTTTCCCAGTGTGTTTTCGGGCGAGATGTAACCGTTGTTCTGGGCCACGTCGTTGGTGCCCGAGAGAATCACGACGGCCTCGGGCTTGAGGTCGATCACGTCGCGGCGGAAGCGCACGAGCATCTCGGACGATGTCTGGCCGCTGATGCCGCGCCCCACGAAGTTGTTCTTCGCGAAGAAGTCGGGATCCATGTGCGCCCAGTTGTCGGTGATGGAGTTGCCCATGAACACCACATCGGGTGATTGTTTGATTGCGGCGTTGGCCTCGGCGTAACGGCCGAAGTTGGCCCAATCCTTTTGTTGTGCGGCGGCGCATACGGCCGTGGCAATCAATACGACTGAAAGGAAAATGCGTTTCATAAGTATGGTTTATTGTAGTAGTCGTTGTGCAGTGATCACAAATGTACAAAAATCTAAGCTAATGTGTGGTATATTTACCCCGAAATCGTTAAATTTGCACTCCGTAAATAATTCATGCTGCAAATACCATAATGGAGAACTTCACACCTACCGCTTATACGCTCAAGTGTGTGGCTACGGGCCACGAATTCGACGATGCGGGTTGGACGCTCGAATATAAGTCCTGCACCGAACCCTCGCTCATAAGAACCATCTACGCAAAGAAACAGCTCGGGGTCAAGGACGATAGCTACGGACTCTACAAATTCTGCGATTGGCTTCCCGTCAACCGCATGTTGAAGGGCTCGGCTGCTCCCGTCACCTATCGCAGTGAGGGTCTGGCGCGCCATCTGGGGCTCGACAGCCTCTACATCACGCTCAACGGATACTATCCCGAGCGCGGTGCCGCGATGACTACCTGCTCGTTCAAGGAGACCGAGGCGTACAGCGTGTGCGGACGTACCGATCCGAATGAAGACCGCATATTGGTAGTGGCTTCGGCCGGAAATACGGCCCGTGCATTTGCCAAGGTATGCTCGGAGAACAACATACGGCTGTTGCTGTCGGTGCCTGCCGACAACCTCTCGGCCATGTGGTTTGACAAACCGCTTGCTCCGTGCGTGAAGCTCATAGCGTGTGAGCGCGGCGGTGACTATTTCGATGCCATACGTCTGGGTGACATGCTGCTCAAGTCGCCCCGATTCTATGCCGAGGGCGGGGCCAAGAATGTGGCGCGCCGCGACGGTATGGGCACTACGGTGCTCTCGGCCGTCACGACCATAGGCCGCATCCCCGACTATTATTTCCAAGCCGTCGGCAGCGGTACCGGCGCCATCGCGGCATGGGAGGCAAACATGCGTCTTATAGAGGATGGACGCTTCGGCAGCAACATGATGCATCTTATGGTTTCGCAGAATGCGCCCTTTGTGCCCATGTACGACGCATGGCGGGCCGATTCGCGCGAGTTGTTGCCATACGAGGCAGACAAGGCGCGCCGCGACGTGTCGATCATAGATGCCAAGGTGTTGTCGAACCGCAAGCCGCCTTACAGCCTGCGCGGCGGATTGTACGATGCGCTCAAGGCTACGGACGGCGATGTGCTCACGGCAACGAACGCTCAGGTGCGCAGGGCGCTGCGTCTGTTCGAGGAGACGGAGGGCATAGATATACACCCTGCAGCGGGTGTGGCGTTGGCTTCGCTCATAAAGCAGGTAGCTGACGGCAAGATCGCACGCGATGCATGCATCATGCTCAATATTACGGGTGCCGGAGAGAAACGTTTCCGCGAGGAGCATGAGCCTGTACATCTCGAGCCGTCGTGCATATTCCCCCTCGATGTCGATGCCGACAAGGTCGTAGCCGAGGTGGAGGCTCTGTTCGACTAAGGTGTTTCGATAGTTTTAATTGCAGAGACAATGTTATATCCGATAAGATTTATTCCCCGCCTCAAGGAGAGACTGTGGGGCGGACACGAATTGCTTGCCAAGGCCAAGGCCGGCAAGGCGCAGCATGTCGATCCGACGAAGGCGTACGGCGAAAGTTGGGAGCTGTCGGCCGTTCCGGGGGACGTGTCGGTCGTAGCCAACGGCTTCCTGAAGCGCAACAACCTCGAGGAGATTATCGAGGTATATATGGGCAATCTCATAGGCGACAAGATTTACGACCGCTACGGATTGACTTTCCCGCTTCTGATCAAGAGCCTTGACTGTCACGATGTATTGTCGGTACAGGTGCATCCCGATGACGAACTTGCTGCCGAGCGCCATAACTCTTACGGCAAGACCGAGATGTGGTACGTCGTGAACCGCACTCCCGGTGCAGCGTTGTACGTGGGTTTCAAGGATACGTCGATTACGCGCGAGGAGTACATCGCAGCCGTAAACGAGGACCGTCTGCCCGAACTTTTGAACCGTGTGGAGGTTGAGCCCGGTGATGTGTTCTTCATTCCGGCAGGTACGGTACACGCGTTGGGCAAAGGTATCGAGGTCGTGGAGATACAACAGACATCCGACATCACATACCGCATATATGATTGGAACCGTGTCGATGCGCAGGGGCATTCGCGCGAGCTTCATACGGCTCTGGCTGTCGATGCCATAGACTTTGCGCGTGACGGAGCCTCGTGCCACATGCGCTACCATGCCGAGAAGAACCGTCCCGTGACATTGGTTGACTGCCCGTATTTTACCACGCGTCTCGTGGAGTTGGACGGTCATGTGGAGCGTGATTGCGACGATCTGGATTCATTCATCCTCTATATATGCGCCGAGGGTGAGGCTGATGTGCGTATGGGCGATAATTGCGAACACCTCTCACCGCTCGATCTGGTCATGATACCCGCCGAGGCCGACAGCGTCGAGATTGAAGGGCACGGCAAACTGCTCGAGGTCTATATAAAATAGCATTTGAAACAGTCTTGTTTGACGAATTACGCAGCGGAGGAAATATCGAAATATTTCCTCCGCTGCTTTTGATATTATTCGCCGATAAAAACCGAAGGCTTGTGTCGTATTTGCACAAGCCTTCGATTGTTGTTTGCCGATATTTGTATTGCCTAAAGGTGGCATCAGGCATTCTGCCATTTTGTTTGCGGCGCGGCATCAATGCGGCTCCAGCCCAAGAACTATTTACGGGCCTCTTCGTTGTCCTTTTCGGCCTTCTCGTCGCCTTCCCAGTCGAACATCTCGAAGTTGCGTTTTCCGCCCAGCGAGAAGCGCGTATAGGTGATCGGAAGCCCCATCTGCAGAAAGCGCGCCTCGTATGCCGTCTTGACCGAAAGTGTCTCATCGGCATATCCCGTACCGTATATGTCTCGGTTCGAAACCTCGCACGGCAACCCGAAGCGACGTATCACCTCGTTCGTATATTCATATAGGTGCTGCGAGTCGGTCTTGAGGTTGATCCACCCGTCCTCACGCAGGAAACGTGCGTAGTATTCGAGAAATAGCGGCGATGTGAGGCGTTTCTTTGCACGGCGAGTCTTGAGTTGCGGGTCGGGAAAGGTGATCCATATCTCTGATACCTCGCCCTCGGCAAAAAACGAGTCGATAAACTCGATGCGCGTGCGCAGGAACCCGACATTGTCCATGCCTCGCTCGGTGGCTGTCTTCGCACCGCGCCACATGCGGGCGCCCTTTATGTCGACACCTATGTAGTTGTATTGCGGATTCCGGTCCGCCAGTGCGATCGTATATTCGCCCTTGCCGCAGCCGAGCTCGAGTATGATGGGGCGGTCGTTGGCAAAGAAATCACGGTTCCAATGCCCCTTGAGTGGATGATCCTTGTGAAATATATCCTCGAAAGATGGTTGTACGAGGCATTTGAAGGTGAGATTCTCGGCGAATCTTTTCAGTTTGTCTTTTCCCACGGCAAAGGTCTCTCTGTTGGTTGATCTATTGTATTACGGGTTGAAACGTCACTCCGGCGGCCTCCACTTCGGAAACGGGTTCACTCGGCGTAAGGGTGACGGTATAGGCGCCTTTACGGCTCAGACGTACGCGGCGGCGGTATGGCACCTCCACATCCTTGCCGTATGCGTCGGCCGATACGGTGTCCTTGTCGACAACAGCGAGTGCCACCTGCTCGCGCATGCGCATCGAGTCGGGTGAGAGTATCTCGATGTCGAACGATATGTGCTCCATGTTGAATCGCGGCGATACGTGCAGTACAACCGACATGTCGTAGAGCGACGTTGTGTCGGTATTTTCGTAAGCCACCGTGACGGGCTGATCCCATCGGCTGCTGTCGACATCGGCCATCGCCACACGGCACGGCTCCATGCCGCATGCCACACACGCAGTCATGGATATGGCGGCGAGTGTCGGCCTGAGGATATTTATATGTCGTTTGGCGCTATACACAAGAGTGTCGGTTTACTCCTCCTTGTTGCCTTGCGGCTGCTGCTTGCGGGCGTCACTGCGTTCGCGACGCTCTCTGCGCCGCTGTGAGCCGTTTTCGCGTTCGGGTTTGTCTGTGTTGCTGCCGTTGTCCGGGTTGTCGGTACGGCGCCCGGCCTGTTGTCCCTGCGAGCCCGGCTGTCCCTGTGCATGACGGCCGCGGCGTCTGTCGTCACGGCGTCGCGGAGACTCTCCGTCTGAGGAACGGTTCTCGCGCTGCGCCGGCTGCTTGTTGTCGCTGTCGGCGGTGTCGTTCACTGTCTGTCGCTCGGCACGTGCGGGTCGGTTGCGCCTTTCGTTACGGTTGCGTCCGTTATTGTTGCCCCCGTTGCCACCTTTGGCCTGTTCGTCATTTGCCGGGGTTTTCTCGTCGCCCTGCGTGCGCACTTTGTCCGGTTGCGCCTTTTCCTGCCGCCGCTGCTCCTTGCGGCCCCGGTTCTTGCGGCGCTTGCCGAGATTGTCGAAACGCGTTATGCTGTCCTCACCCGTACGGAACGTGGGCTCCTCCATAACCGGGGCCTCATCCTTGTCGGCTATCGAGTCGACCTTCTTGCCGGCACGGTTGGCTGCGATGATCTCGCGTACGCGGGATACGGGTATGGTCACGACGTTGGCCATAGCATCCTTGCTGCTGCTGAAGGTCATGGTGTGGGCCAGAATGTCGGTCTTGACAAGATAGTAGTCGCCGTCGATGGCCTGAAGGGGATCCTTTACACGCGGTATCGACTGCCGCGCGTCGGCATAGGAGTCGTACTCGTACATAAGGCAGCACTTGAGCTTCGAGCACTGTCCTGCCAGCTTCTGCGGGTTGAGCGATATGTCCTGCACACGTGCGGCGTTGGTGGTGACGCTCGAGAAGTTCGAAACCCACGAGGCACAGCACAACTCGCGTCCGCAGGCGCCGATGCCGCCTATGCGCCCCGCCTCCTGACGCGCACCGATCTGCTTCATCTCGATGCGTATGTGGAATCGCTCGGCGAAGACCTTGATCAGCTCGCGGAAATCGACACGGCCCTCGGCTATGTAGTAGAATATGGCCTTTATCTTGTCACCCTGATACTCCACGTCGCCGATCTTCATGTCGAGACCCATCTCGGCCGCGATCTGGCGAGCCTGTATCATGGTGTCGTGTTCGAGCGATATAGCCTCCTGCCAGCGCTCGATGTCGTATGGTTTTGCCTTGCGGTATATCTTCTTGTACTCGCCGTTGAAGGGGGTGAAGCCCGTGCGGCGTATCTGTTTGGCCACCATGTCGCCCGTGAGCGATACGATACCTATGTCGTGTCCGGGCGATGCCTCAACGGCCACGATATCGCCCCGTTTGAGATTGAGGTGGTTGACATTCTGATAGTACGAGCGGCGCGTATTCTTGAAGCGCACCTCGTATATGTCGGTGGGTATGTTGTCGGGATATGGATCCAACCACGGCGTCTCGTGGAGCTTGAAGCACCCCTCGACCTGCTCGACCTTGAGTTCGGGGCCGCAGTCGCAAAGACAGAAGCCGCGTCCCATTTCGGGTATATGTTTTTTAGAACAACTCATCTGTATGCAAAAATTTGTGTAAATATATGAAAAATATTTCACATATCGGCCAATATCCGGCACTCTTTGGTCCCGAAGCCTTGCTCGTAAGATGTACGGGTGTCGGTCAGATGGTCTTCGTCGAGGATGATGCTATGCGTTTTTCGAGTGAGACCATGTCGCGGCGCAGGCGGCGTATGGTCAGCACGGCACAGCACGTAAGTCCGGCTATGAGACCCAGAATAAGACCTTCGGCACCCATCCCGGCGGGGAAAGCGAGCAGGTATCCGGCCGGAATGTTTATCAGCACATACGATACGAATACGATGGGCATGATGACGCGTACGTCCTGCAGACCACGCAGGGCGCTTATGGAGAGCGTCTGCAGGCAGTCGGGTATCTGGAAGAGCGATATGAATATGAGCAGTGTTCCCGTAAGTTCTATAACCTGCAGGTTTGACGAGAAGAGTGCAGGTATGGTGTAGCGGAAGGCGACGAAGCATACGGCGGCCGTGATGCACCACACGAGTCCGAGATGGTAGGCCGAATATACCGTACGCCGCAGGCGGTCGAAGTCGCCGCGGCCGAATATGTGCGAGCATAGGATCGTGTTGGCCGAGCCTATGGCCACGACTATCATGAACGTCACCTGCATCATGTTGGTGCATATCTGGTATGCGCTGATGGCGTGTGCACCGAACGACAACACGAGAATATTGGTGACGACGAATGCGCTGGCCTCCATGAACATGTGGAAGGCTATCGGAATACCTACTTTAAGTATCTTCCACATCGTGCGCAGACGTATTGCCGCACGGTCGAAGTCGTGTATGAAGCTCTTGAAGCGGGGACTCAGGAGGACATATCCGCCGATCATGACACACATGCAGCATCGGGCCACGAAGGTGGCGACACCGGCGCCGACGGCACCCATGGGTTCGATGCCGAACTTGCCGAAGATGAGGACCCAGTTTAGGAATATGTTTATCAGGTTGCACGATATGATCACCACCATTGCAATGCGGGTGTTGCCTATGCCCTCGAGGAACTGCTTGAAGGTACAGAAGATGATCACGGGGATCATACCCCAGATGAGCGTATCGTAATAGGGCAGGGCCGCCTCGATGACCTCGGAGACGGATGCATCGCCGCCCGAGCCTATCATCACGGCCCCCATCCACCGCATCAGCGGCCGTACGGCGATAAGTAGGGCCGATGTGGCGATTCCGGCAAGTGTGAAGAGTATGAGACCGTTCTGAAGCAGGTGCGCAGCGTGGCGTTGGTCTCCACGGGCGAAGTGCTCACCCACAAGTGGCGTCAGGCCGAAGGCCAGACCCATGGCCGAGATGAATATGATGTAGAATATGCTTGTGCCGAACGATACGGCAGCCAGCGGTGTGGGGTCGTCACCCCCGTACCATCCGACCATGGCCGTGTCGGCAAGCTGTACGGTGATCTGTCCCACCTGTGACAGTATGACGGGCATGGCCAGCCGCAGATTCTCCTTGTAATAGGGAACGTATGTTTTCAATGAGATCATAGCGGCCGCAAATGTAGTAAAAAATCACTGGATGTCGTTTGTCGCGGTTGAGATATGGGTGCAATGGTGTGTATGGTCATGGTTGTATTTTGCATGTATGAAAAAATCGTTCGCAGGCGCAGTGCCCGCAAACGATTGTCTTCTCCTGTAACCTCCGCCAATGGTCAGAACGCCTCGTTGACGTTGAAGATGAAGCCTCTTGTATGTTTGCCGAAGCCGTAGTCGATACGTATGTTGACGCGATGCTTGAACTCCCAGCGGAGCCCCACACCGTATGTCGGCAGCATGTTGCGCCAGTTGAACTCGCGGAAGCTGGGGAAGACTGTTCCGCAGCCGCCCCATACGGTGCCGCCGATACGCTTGTAGATACGTTGCCGCAGCTCGACCTGACATGAGACTATGTTGTTGTCGATATACCGTCCCGCGTAGTAGCCGCGCATGCGGGTGCTGCCCCCAAGCTGCTCGCGCAGAATCCACGGCGTATCCTTGCCGTTGAAACGCCCGTAGAGATCGGTGGCGATGATGCCGCTCTCCCACAGACGGTGGTAGGTGTCGAAAATAAGGGTTGTGCGTGCCAGCGTCTTGTCGTACGAGGAGATAAACTGCGGGTAGAGCGTAACCTCGGCCATGGCATATATTCCCTTTTGCGGGTTTGGAATGAAGTCTCGGCTGTCGTATTGCAGCGAAAGCCCTATGCCGGTAAAGGTGTATGAGTGGGCCTGACCCTGAAGATATGAGGGATTGTCGATCTTGATTATGTTCGCATACGATACCTCGCTCCGGACACCGAGCAGCAGTCGGTCAACCATGCGGTAGAGATATTGTATGTCGACCATGACCTTGCGGCGTGTATAGTTCGTGGCGGGATTGTCGGCACAGGCCGCGTAGTCGATACCCCACAACTTGAGCGGCTGGTTGGCAAACGATATCTCGTACGACAGGCGCGAACGGTTACCCTTGAAATAGTTGTTGCCGCCGAGGGCTATAACGTATAGTCCCGATACGGAGATGTTGCCCATGATGTTGACGTCCGAAGGCTTCATTATGGAGTCCGTACGGTCGAGACGGTAGAGTCCCGAGGCAAGGCCGCCGATGCCGAAACTCGCCTCACGCGTGTAGGACGGTGAGATTATGAAACTCACGTCGAACTTCTTGTCGAAGGTATGGTCTTCGTTGCCCTTGAAGAGCTTGTGCCAATAGCTCGTGCGTTTCTTCGGCTGATTGCCGTCGGCCGCGGAGTCGGTCGGCATTGCCGCATGGAGCGTATCGGCCTCGAGAGTGATGGTGTCGGCTCCGTTCATGGTGTCGCATGCGGGACGCAGCGTCGAGGGCATACGCTCCCGCAGGGAGAGGTTGCGCGACGCGGTGTGTGGAAGATCTTTGTCCCCGTCGTGCGATGTGCGCGCGTAAGCAGGCACTGTCGAGAGAAGCAGTAATGCAACGATAAGAATGTTTCTCATGCCAAATGTTTCCGTGCGTTAAAAACTGCGCAAATATATGACAAAAAAGCGATGTAGCAAAAATCATGACCAAGCAGTAGACCTATCGGATATTTTTGATCCCGAAGCGGTGGAAATGACGGAGATATGTTTTCTTGCCGAGTAGCCGGCACCGCCGACTGCCTTGCGTATAGGCATGTCGGCGTATTCTGCCCCCAAGGCGCATGCCGACGGTAAGGACCCGGTATCCGTGACAACGGGCATATAATGCGTCGTGAAATTTGTGGTTTCGGGTCGCATGCGGTATCTTTGTAAAGCGGCGGAAGCTTCCGCTCCAAATATGTAAATGAAGAAATACTAATTCAGTTTATCGCATGATCACCACAAAACGTGTAAAAGGTCTTCTTGCCGCCGGCATCTGTATTTTTTGCTGTACGGCGTTGAGCCGTTGCGGCGGCACGGCCTCCTATAACGAGAGAGGAGAGGCTCTGCAGCCGGTGCCATTCCAAAAAGTGAAGATAGAGGACAACTTCTGGCTACCGCGCCTCAAGACGCAGAAGCATACGCTTGTGCCCTTTGCGCTGGGCAAGACCGAGCCGGCCGTGGAGAATCTCCGGCGTGTCGGGGCATACCTGCGGGGAGAGAAGACCGAAGGTCTGCTGCCGTTGGCACGTTACGTGGCTTCCGACCTGTTCAAGGTTATGGAGGGAGCGGCTTACCTGCTCACCGTCGAGCCCGATGAGGAGCTGGAGCGTCGCATGGATGAGATAATCGATATCATCGTTGCGGCACAGGCTCCCGACGGTTATCTCTACGAATCGCATATCATGGGGTCGGCCATGGTAAACAGCGCCGATGGTGGTACGGGTGACAAACCCTATTCGTGGGTTGTGCACAGCCACGAACTCTACAACATGGGACACATGTACGAAGCGGCTGTGGCATATTATCAGGCCACGGGCAAACGCAAGTGGCTCGACGCGGCGGAGAAGAGCGCCCGCCACATAAATCACGTATTCTTCGAGGGCGACCCTGCCTATAACGACGGCAAGCCTGTCAATCAGGCTCCCGGACATCAGGAGATCGAGTTGGCTCTGGTGAAGCTGTTCCGTGTGACTGGCGACTCGCTCTATCTCAACATGGCAAAACGTTTTCTCGACATACGCGGCGTGACGTACCGTCCCGACGGTGAAGGGGTGATGGCTCCCGACTATGCGCAGCAGCACATGCCCGTGCGCGAGCAGCGTACGGCCGTGGGGCATGCCGTGCGCGCCACATACATGTACTCGGCGATGGCCGACGTCGGTGCCCTGACGGGCGATACGACACTGCGTCCGGCGCTGGAGTCTATATGGCACGATATAGTCGATCGCAAGATGCACATTACGGGCGGTCTGGGTGCCGTGCCCGGCATCGAGGGCTTCGGGCCCGATTATGTCCTGCCGAACAAGAACACCTACGACGAGACATGTGCCGGCGTGGGAAATGTGTTTTTCAACTACCGTCTCTTCCTTATGGAGCGCGACGCCCGTTATGTCGACGTTGCCGAGGTGGCGCTGTATAACAATGTTCTGGCAGGCGTGAACCTCGCCGGTGACCGTTTCTTCTATGTCAATCCGCTTGAGGCCGACGGCCGCAAGGCATTCAATCAGGGGCATCGCGGCCGCTCGCCATGGTTCGGGACGGCGTGCTGCCCGTCGAATCTGGCGCGTCTGATTCCGCAGGTGCCCGGTATGGTCTATTCGCAGACCGATGACGAGATCTTCTGCGCCCTGTATGCGGGCTGCTCTACAACGCTGAATATGGCGTGCGGCGATGTGACGCTGACGCAGCGTACCGAATATCCGTTTGATGGCGATGTCGAGATCGAGGTTACGCCCTCGGTCGACGGGGCCGAGTTTACGTTGTGGCTGCGTGTGCCCACGTGGTGTACGGGCGAAGGGTTCGTCCCGGGCGAGTTGTACCGTTATGATGACGGGGTTAAGTGTCGGGCCGAGGCCAGTGTGAACGGACACCGTATCCGTGCCCGTGCCGTGCGCGGCTTTGTACCCGTACGGCGCAAGTGGCATGCTGGCGACAAGGTGCTGCTGCGGCTTCCGATGCCTGTGCGCAGCAGCGCTGCCGATGAGCGCGTCGAGGACGACAGGGACCGTCGTTGCATCACGCGCGGCCCGCTGGTATATTGTGCCGAGACGGCGGACAACAGCTATCCCGTGAGTGAATATTTTGTCGGCGGCAGCATCGAGACCGATTCTGTATACCGTGCGGCGGACGGTGTGCTGAAGGGCATAGTCGAGATGGGTGTTGAGGCCGAAGCTGTGGCCGGTGACGGGACGAGCGCTGCGGAGCTCACGTTGATACCTTATTACGCTTGGGACAATCGCGGTGACGACGCCATGAACGTATGGTTTGCCCGCTCGGAGGCGACGGCACGCGAGTCGGCGTTCCATTTTGCCCGAAACATATCGGGTGTCAAGGCTTCGTTTACATATTCGGGCGATGACGAATATGCTGTGGCTGACGGTGCCGTCCCCGACAACTCTTCCGATACGAAGATCCCGCGTTGGACGAGTTGGCCAGAGTGCGGCAAGGAGCAGTGGGTCGAGGTGACTCTTGCGAAACCGATGGCAGTTGAGAGCGTGGCCGTATATTGGTATGATGACGGAGGCGGCGTGCAGTTGCCCGTATCGTGGTCGATGGAGTACCGTTCGCAGGGCGAGTGGCACACGTTCCGTCCATATACGACCGACTGTTTCGGTGTCGAGCGCGACCAGTTCAACATGGTGCATCCCGACGAGCAGATCACGGCCGATGCCCTGCGGCTGAAGATCGTTCCCAAGGCATCTGCCGCCGCAGGTATATTGGAGTTGGAGGTGAACTGACGGCGACGGATATATCGATAAGAAGAGGGTGGCTATTTGCTAAGAGCCACCCTCTTTCAGTCTATTATAAAAGCCCCGCCTCGTAGTAGACGACTATCTGTTCGAGCATGCGGTCGTCGCCCTCGCCGTCGTATTCGGTCTTGAGGTTGTTGCCGAAGATGCGGGCAATGCCCTGCCAGAACCCCGCGACGAAACCGCTGCGGAAATCCTTTATTATCTGGTATGCCGTGTAATCGGTCTCGCGGTCGATGAGTTTCAGAAGTATGCGCCCCTCATATCGTGTCATGTCATACAGCACGGGTGTATATGTGCTCTTGAGCCGCTTCTCGACCTGCTTTGTAAACTCCTTCTGTGCCTCTATCGTCGGCAGGGCGCACAGTTCGGCTTCAAGGGCTGCCATCTCCTCACGGGCCTTCTTCGCCAGCGGGTAGACCTTGCGCACGGCACGTATCATCTTAAGGTAGCGGCGGCGGTCGATGCCGCGGTCGAAGACATACACGGGCAGCAGCTGGAAATGTACGATCGAGTCGCCCGTTTGCTTGTCGCGATCCCAATATACATCCCAGTAACCCTTGCCGAAGTATTGTGCCGAGGCGCATTCGGCGAGGGCCGTAAGCAGGAGTGCTATGATGAAGATGCGGCGCATGTCGTTTGAGGTGTTTCTTTTGTAATATAACGCAAAAATAGCCATTCTCGTGCGAAATGGTGGGCCGGTATGACGAAAAAAACTATTTTTGCGGTGTGATGATAGTCGTAACACATTAAAACGATAAAGTATGCTTGAGAAAGGATTGAAGAGTGAGAGCCGCACCGTAGTGACGGAGCGGAACATGGCTTCGACGATGGGTTCGGGCGACATGCCCGTATTCGCCACGCCGGCGATGGTCGCACTGATGGAGAATGCCGCCATGAATGCCGTGGCCGCGGAGCTGGAGGAGGGCAGTTCGACCGTGGGTGTGGAGATGTCGGTCTCGCACGTCAAGGCTTCGGCCGCAGGTGCCGAGATTACGGCTTCGGCCGAGCTGGTCGAGGTCGACGGACGCAAACTGACCTTTGCGGTCAAGGCGTGGGATGCGAAGGGTACGATAGGCGAGGGACGTCACGTGCGTTTCGTGGTCGACCGAAGCCGCTTTATGGCCAAACTCGGATAGCGTCACGGCCCTTATCCGTCCTTTGTCGGCCGCATGCGGTGCAGACAAGAGTCGGAACGGGCTGCGGAACCGAATATTGGGGCCGAAATTTTGACTATTGATTTTTTTACATTACTTTTGTGGCGCTTACGAGCGCTTGATTGAGCTATGGTGTAATGGTAACACAGCAGATTTTGGTTCTGTTATTCTGAGTTCGAATCTCGGTAGCTCAACCCGACGGGAGAGGTCGTGAAAACGGCTTCTCCCTGTTTTTTTATTCGCCGCAATGCGTTATCTTTGTATGATCTCATATCGGTGCCTTACGCCCGATGGAGTGAATTATGGAATACGGAAAGATAAGCGAGACCGACATAGATGCGGTAATGCGTATAATCGAAGGTGCAAAACGACGTCTGCATGATCGTGGCGTAGACCAGTGGCAGCGCGGATATCCGTGCCGCGCGAGCGTCGAGGCCGATGTGGCGGCAGGTGTCGGCATGGCGTTACGCGACGGAAAGGGTATAGCGGCATACGGGGCCGTGATATTCACGGGCGAACCTGCGTATGAGGATATACGTTGCGGGCAGTGGCTTACCGCGGGCCCGTATGCTGTTGTACATCGTCTCTGCGTGGCGGAGGATCGTCTCGGCAGCGGCTGCGCCACGGAGTTCATGCTTCGTACGGAGCAGTTTGTACGGCCGCATGTCAAGAGCATACGCATAGATACGCATCCGGACAATATACCCATGCAGGGGCTTATACGCAAGATGGGATTTACCTATTGCGGAGACGTTACGATCGAGAGCCGTCGTCTGGCTTTCGAGAAGCCTTTTGATAAGTGATGCGGGTCGTCGTGTCAAACTGTGCGTTCCGTCATGACTGGAACATTTCAACGAAAAAGATAAATTTATGAAGAAGACCTTGATTTTTCTCTGTTTTGCCCTGAGCGCTACGGGTGCCGCGGCTCAGGTGGATGGTGGCGGAATAAGCGACTCGATGATGGAGCGCATCCGCAAGGGGTATACCGCAACCCCAGAACAGAAGGCGGTGAAGAATGCGCTGGCATCGACCTCGATCGCTACGCTGGCAATAAATTCGGACAATCTGGCCATGTGTGACACACACTTCTCGAACCGTGTCACCACGCGCGGTATCACGGATCAGAAGTCATCGGGCCGCTGCTGGCTCTTTACGGGATTGAATGTGCTGCGTGCCAAGATGATCGACAAGTATGATCTGCCGTCGTTCGAATTCTCGCAGAACTACTGTTCGTTCTACGACCTGCTGGAGAAGTCGAATCTCTTCCTGCAGGCCATTATCGATACGCGCGACAAACCAATGGAGGACCGTACGGTAACGTGGCTATTCCAGCATCCGATAGGTGACGGCGGGCAGTTCACGGGTGTGTCGAACCTCATAATGAAGTACGGCGTGGTGCCCAAGTCCGCGATGCCCGAAACATACCAGAGCAACAATACGGGTCAGATGACCATGATCCTGTCGTTGAAGCTGCGAGAGTTCGGTCTCGAATTGCGCGGCATGAAGGCATCGCAGACGGCCGAGCGCAAGGTCGAGATGCTGACGGAGATATACCGCATATTGGTCGAGTGTCTGGGTGTGCCGCCCACGGAGTTCGAGTGGACACGCTGCGACAAGGATGGCAATCCCGTAGAGACGCGCAGCTATACGCCCAAGAGCTTCTATGACGAGTATATAGGCGAGGATCTGGAGCATAACTACGTGATGGTAATGAACGATCCATCGCGCGAATACGGCAAGGTCTATGAGATAGAGTATGACCGTCACGTCTACGACGGCGAAAACTGGCTCTACATAAATCTGCCGATAGAACGTATAAAGGAGATGGCCATAGCCTCGATCAAGGACAACACGGCGATGTATTTCTCGTGCGACGTGGGCAAGTTCCTCGACCGCACGAAGGGTACGCTCGATGTGGCCAATATGGACTACGCTTCGTTGTTCGGCACCTCGTTTACGATGGACAAGCGTCAGCGCGTTCAGACCTATGCCAGCGGCTCGTCACATGCCATGACACTTATAGCTGTGGATCTGGACGAGGCGGGTGCGCCGCGCAAGTGGATGGTCGAGAACAGCTGGGGTGCATCGTCGGGATATCAGGGATGTCTGATCATGACCGACGAGTGGTTCAACGAGTATATGTTCCGTCTGGTCGTCGAGCGCAAGTATGTCCCGCAGGACATACTCGACATGCTCAATCAGGAGCCCGTCATGCTGCCTGCTTGGGATCCGATGTTCGCTCCCGAAGAGTAGTTTCTTGCATTAATTGTTGAGGCTTGTCGGACGGTATCTGTCAAAAGTGACGGATGCCGTCCGATATTCTTTTTGGCTGCCGCTACAAATGAAAAACTCCCGTCGGCCGATGCCGCGGGAGTTATCCGTCCGTTTTCGGGGGTTGTGGAGGCGGCGGGAGTCGAACCCGCGTCCAAACAAGGAACCCGAAGGCTTTCTACACGTTTATTCTGCGATTGATCCTCTTGCGCGGGATGGCCGCAGACGGCCTGACCCTTGCCGCAGTCTCTTTAATTTCGCACGGCGGCCGAGACTTCCGTCGCACTATCCCCTAATTGATGATACCCCGTATGAACGGTTGCCAAGGGCGGGGCCCCCGTTCGGGATACTCGTCATCCGGTCTCCTTGGATCAGATGATTAAGCCCGATTTTCCTTGAAAATTAGGCAGCGAGTGCATAGCTGTTATTGCCATTTGTAGTTCGAGTGTTGAGATTTACGAGCCACCACACAAAGCTCGACGTGCTTACGATCAGACTCTGCAAGCTGTCAAAACCGGTCGCCCCCGGCAAAGACTCCGCAAAATTACGAAATTATTTTTACATCGAGACGTTTTTGTCGCTACATTTGCGGCCATGATTGGAATTTTTGTGATCCTCGCGTGCTGGGGCGTCGGTAATCTCCTCAGTATGCTCACGGGCGGATATGTGTCCGGAAACGTTATCGGCATGGTGTTGCTCTATGCCATGTTGCATTATCGCGTGGTCAAGGCCGAGCAGGTGGCTCCCGTGGCCAAGTTCCTGCTCGGAGCCATGGCGCTCTTCTTCGTACCATTCGGTGTGGGGCTGATGACCTCGTATGAGGTGATTGCCGAAAACTGGGTGGCCGTAGTGGCCGCAGCTGCAATAAGCACGGTGCTGGTGATTGCCGTGATAGGTGTGGTTTGTCAGAAAATGCGTAAAAGATGATACATCAATTTCTCGAGTCGGAGACCTTCCTGCTTGCACTGACCATTGCAATATATTGCGGCGGTATGGCAATATACCGGCGTACGGGCATGTCGTTGTGCCACCCCGTAGTGATTACCTTCCTGTCTCTGATCGGATTCCTGCTGGTGTTCGACATACCTTACGAGTTATACCGTGAGGCGACGCGCATTCTCGACTTCGGTCTCGGGATGTCGGTCGTAGCCTTGGGATACCTGCTCTACGAACAGGAGGAGCGTATGAAGGGGCAGGTCGTGCCGATCCTTGCGTCGGTAGTCACGGGCAGCGTCGTGGGTATTCTGAGCGTTGTCTACATCGCCCGTTTCTTCGGGGCGTCACGTCTGATTCAGGACTCGCTCGTGCCAAAGTCGGTCACGGTGCCCATAGCCGTCACGATATCTGAGAATATCGGTGGCGAGACCTCGATAACCTCTGTCGTGGTATTTGTCGTCGGTATATTCGGCGCTCTGATCGGATTCTCGCTCATGCGCCTGCTGCATATTGACGATCCCGTGGCGCGTGGTCTGGCAATGGGGTCGGCCGCGCATGGAATAGGCACCGCCCGCTCGATCGAGAAGGGTGCCGTCGAGGGCGCGTTGAGCGGTCTTGCCATGGCCTTGATGGGGGTATGTACGGCATTGCTGGCCCCCGTAATCGCCCGGTTCCTCTATTGACGGTCGAAATGTCGGGCGGCTCCTTGTATGGATTGTCGATCCTGACGCGTTGAAACAGATGCGGCGTCATCGCGGTTGCGGTGGCGCCGCTTGTCATGTAATGGTGACGGGAGTTGATCGTTGGCCCCGGTATGAATATGTCTCGCATAATGGATAGCTGTCCGGTGGCGAATACGGTGCATGCGAAGTCGCCATGTCTGCAAAATTGTGAAAAATCGGCCGTGCGGCCTGCGTGTAAAGATATTTTCACGTCTTGCGGTTCGTAAATCGCTTAAAAATGATATCTTTGCGCCTTGTTCCCGAATCAAATTAAACATTCTTTCATGGAGTGGTTGTATAATCTGTTCACAGGCGAGGGTATCGCCCATACCGTCATGGTGATCTCGGTGGTCATAACACTGGGCATACTGCTCGGCAAGGTGAAGGTCAAGGGCATATCCTTAGGCGTGACGTGGATATTGTTCGTCGGCATTCTTGCCGGTCATCTGGGCCTTAGGCTGGAACCGCATACGTTGGATTTCATTCAGGAGTTCGGCCTTATACTCTTTGTCTTCTCGATAGGTTTGCAGGTAGGCCCGGGATTCATCTCCTCGCTACGTGAGGGCGGCATAAAACTTATCGGTTGCGCCGTGGCTGTCGTATTGCTGGGTGTGGCCACGACATACGTAATACACGTTGTTACCGATACTCCCATGCCGACGATGGTGGGCATAATGTCCGGAGCCGTAACTAATACGGCAGGTCTGGGCGCAGCGCAGGATGCTTATGCCGACGTTACGGGTTTCGATGATCCGTCCATAGCGTTGGGATATGCCGTAGCCTATCCGTTCGGCGTGGCGGGAATAATACTCTCGATGCTGTTCCTGCGTGTAGTGACGCGGGTGAATATGGCCGACGAGAACCGCGCTCTGGAGCAGATGCGCGGCGAGCACGGGGATGCCGACCGTATCTCGGTGTTATTCTCAAACGGAGCGCTGGAGGGGCAGAATATCGCCCATCTGAGTGAGTTGATAAACCGTTCGTTCGTCATCTCGCGCATAAAGCACGCCGACGGTTCGATAACGATCGCCGACGGAAACGACGTTCTCAAGGTGGGTGACCGATTGCGGTTGATATCCTCTCCGGAGGATACGGAGGCCATCGTGACTTTCCTCGGGCAGCGTGTGGACATGCCGATGGAGGAGTGGGGTGCCGGACAGATGGCCCAGAAACAGCTCGTCTCGCGCCGCATAATCATCACCAAGTCGGAGATCAACGGCAAGCGTCTGTCGGATCTGCATCTACGGTCGAAGTACGGCATCAACATAACGCGCATAAACCGTGCGGGCTTCGATCTGATTCCGTATCAGGGTATGGAGTTGCAGATGGGTGACCGCGTGATGGTCGTAGGCAACGAGAAGGCTATTGAGCAGGTGGCTGGAGTTCTGGGAAACTCGCTCAAGAAACTGCGCGAACCTCAACTGCTGACCATATTTCTCGGCATAGCGCTCGGCGTATTGATCGGGTCGATACCTCTGGTGAATATGCCGCAGCCCGTAAAACTCGGACTTGCCGGCGGCCCTCTGATCGTGGCTCTGCTTATAGGCCGCTTCGGCCCGCATTTCCATCTGGTGACCTATACGACGATGAGTGCCAATCTGATGTTGCGTGAGGTCGGGCTTGCGCTCTTCCTTGCGTGTGTAGGCATAAGTTCGGGTGACGGTTTTGCCGCCGCTATCGCCGGCGGTGGCTATCGTTGGATCGGATACGGGTTTATAATCACCGTTGTGCCGACCGTTCTCGTGGGGCTTTTCGCGCGCCTTAAACTGAAGATGAGCTATTACACTCTGATGGGACTTATCGCCGGAAGCACTACCGACTCTCCGGCTCTCGGATATGCCGGTGATGCGGCTGGAAATGACATGCCCGCCGTCGGATATGCGACGGTATATCCCGTTGTTATGTTCCTGCGTGTGCTGACGGCACAGATGCTGATCCTTGCTGCGTGATGTGTGGCGCCGGTGCGTGAACTATGCGCCACAGGGTGTTTGAGTAGACGGGTTATCCATGAAAACTATTTCGGGTGTCGGGTGCATTGTCCCCGGCGCTCCTTTATATCCCGCAGCGGACACGCCGCATCGGAACACGAGGAACACGATGAGTAGTTGCGTGAGCGTATGCTCCGCACAATGCCGCGAACCGCTACAATCGCTACGACGATGCCTATGATGACAACTACGGTCTCTTGCCAATCCATTACTGATGGTGTTTTGTCGGGATAAAGATACGAATAAATAGCCGTGAAAAGATCGGCGGCGGGATTGTTTTTATGGTGTTCCCTGCTCGGAAGACGGCGTTGCATATCATGGGGTGCGGCTCGATTTTAATTGCGGCAAAACACTTTTCGACCACTGCAAGGTGCGATTTGCATCTTATGAGGCGGAAGTCTTGACACCTCCCACGCCATCCATAAATACGCCATTCGGACGTGTATATGTGTCAGTAGGAATGCAGGTTGTGTCTGTTGGTCGGGATTGACGGCGTTTTTTCGGTAAAATTGCTTGGTTGTCGGAAAATTTTGTATATTTGCACAAATATCAAACCATTAAACAAAAAATTGCTATGAAGACTTTGATAGATCAGATCGCAGCTCAGTACGAGGCTTTCTCGACCAATGCAAATGCTCAGATTGAGAAGAACAACAAGGCTGCCGGCGTACGTGCCCGTAAGGCCGCTCTCGAGTTGACGAAACTTCTCAAGGATTTCCGTAAGATGTCGGTTGACGAGGCTAAGAAGTAGTCTCTCCGTATACGAAAAGCAAGGAGGAGGATTCCACGGAATCCTCCTCCTTGCTTTTTATGTGTCCGTGGCTGCTACGGAAGCATTATGCCCATACGTGCGAAGTTGTCGCGCTGCATGGCGTCGATACCGATCTGTTCGTCGAGCGGTACGGCTTCGTTATGGTCGTTGAGATAGTATCGCGTGGCCCCGTAATCGAATTCGGGACTCAGCAGCGACGCCTGCTCATTACAGTATGGCGATGTTATTGAAGCCATGTCGGCTACGGTGTGGAACACCGAGTAACTTGTAGCCGGAGCGAAGCAGTTCTCGTGTGCGGCGCGCACCTTCTCGGGGAAGAGTCGGCCGTATTCGGGTGAGAACCACGCCAGCGACGCCACGTGTAACTGATAGTATGTAACTGTGGGCGAGGCGTGCAGGAAACGCTCGTCGCACTTGTCGTAGAGATCCTCGCCGTGGTCGGCACAATAGAACAGGGCGGTGCAGGCCTCCGTCGATGCGAGTGTGCGTATCATCTCGGCGATTACGTGGTCGGTGTATACTATGGAGTTGTCATAGGCGTTGCGTATCTCGTCGATATGCCGCGGGTTTATGGCGACGTCGTCATCAGGAAGGAATGTGGCGTAGCGGCGCGGATAACGTTGGTGATAGCTGAAATGCGATCCGTAGGAGTGTAGTATGAAGAGTATCTTTTCGGAACGGTCCTCCTTGAGCGCTTTGCGTACGGCATCTACCATCTGCATGTCGTAACGCGGCGAGTCGATATAGACGACGTGCTGTGAGTCGAGTGCCAGATTGTCGATCATGGCACCCTGCGGTGACTGGTTCGATATGAAGTATGTGGTAAATCCTGCCTCGTTGAACAGTTGCGGCAGACCCTTGCGGCGGTAGATCTCATCGTGTTGCGAGGTGTGTATCGACGAGAGGATCATGGGCACGCTCTTGTGTGTGGTGTTGCTCTGTGTGAGCACATTCCGGAATAGCGCTATCCCTTGCATCTTCGACAGTTCGGGATTGGTGTCGCGGTGGTATCCGTACAACTGCCAGCTGGCGGCGCGTGACGCCTCGCCGATTATCATGACGTATATCTCGCGCTGGTGCTGCGGCAGCGGCTGATGCGTGGCCTCGAACGTAAAGCCTTCGGATGTTTGGGCATAACGGTCTATTTTGTTGGTCTCGGATATGCTGAGCCCCATGTTGTAGCATACGTTTACAGGGAAGACCTCATCGCGCAGGACATGTCTGATCTGGCCGCGGCAGCCAAGCACCAGAACGACGATGCCTGCAGCCATCACGGCACCTCCCGTGCGCAGCATCGTGCGGCGCGTGCCGGCGGGCAGGGTGATGCGGCGGCGTATGTGTATGGCGGCAATGGTCAGAAGAGGTATGTATATAACGCATACGACAATCACCGAAGGATATATGTTGCTGAGCAGTTCCGACGCCTCACCCGGGTTTGTAGTGGTGAGATTGAGGAACATGTCGGTGGCGATGATCGAGTTGCCGAACAGATACGACAGTACGATCTGGAAGGCGCTGAGAAATATGAATACCACTCCGCACCACACCATCACACCCGAACGGCGTGCCAGCGCGGCGAAAGCCGTGTATGCGCCCAGCGGGAGCAGTATGCCTGCCAAGGTCTCCCACAGCGGGTTCTTCTCGGTGTAAGCCAATATGACCACAGGCAGCATGAGTGCCGTTATATAAGCGGCGGCGAGAGCCTTGGGGTTGTGTATTATGTTGTTTTTCATCTTCATCCTTGCGTTAAAACGCTTCGTTGACGTTTATTACAAGACCGTTTGACCGGCGGCCGAATCCGTAGTCTATTCTGAGCGAGGTCTTATCACCCAGAGCCAGACGCACTCCGAGGCCGTAATTGGGCAGTATCTCCGACCAGTCGAAGAGTTTGTGCGAAGAGCATACGTTTGCGGCGCCTGTCCACACGCACGCTCCTATCGGTCCGTATATGTGTTGCCGCAGTTCTACCTGCGCCGCGACCATCTTGCGGTCGGTGTACCGTCCCGTGTAGTACCCGCGCAGACGGCTTGTGCCGCCGACCGAGGGCCAAAAGAGCCACGGCGTAGCCGATGACCACAAGTCGGCGTAGAGGTCGATGGCGGCTATGGCATCGCGCCACAGCGGGTGGTACCAGTCTGCCGTGGCGGTTATGTGCCACAGCGTCGAGCGGCTGTCTCCAAGGGCGCGCGGGCGCACCTCGGTCAGCATGGCAAGATATATGCCCCGCGTGGCGCTGCTGGCATTGTCCCGCGTGTCGAACTCTGCCGTGATGCCGAGCCCTGTCGAGAAGGCGTGGCGCGGCTGGTTCTGAGCGGCTATGTATTGCAATCCCGTGGCGTCAAGGTTTACAGCCTCGGCATGGCGCAGATCAAGACTGACGCCGACGAAGAGCGCCCTTGCAACACGAAAGTCATACCCGGCGGCCACGTGTTGCGATTTTTGCGTATAGCTCGTGCGTGCATTGACGTCGGCGGCCTCATATCCCAGTCCCCAGAAACGCATCGGCAACGATCCGACGTCCATATCCCACTTGAGCCGTCGGCTGCCGCGGTGGAAGTTTACGAGTCCCGTCGAGCGGAAACGGTAGAATCCAGTGACCGAGACCGATGCCGCGAGTGTGGCGCTCGACAACGGTGCGAGAGTATCGTCTCTTTGGGCGCTGAACAGAGTAGTTGCAGCGGCAGCCACGGCGAGGCCCGTCTCCTGAGTGTATCCTATTCCGGCCGTAGCCGAGAGGTCTAAGCCTTTGGCGGGCGATGCGGCCAACAGCGGACGTCGCAGGCGTTCGATGATGCGTTGTCCGAAACTCGGGCGCGATGCGGCATCGAGACGTGCCCTGACGTCCGCGTAGTTCGTAGGGTCGACATGCCGTACGACCCTTTGCTGCGTTTGTCCGGAGCGATGCAATGTGTCGCCGACAATGGTGTGATTCTCCTGCGCCGCGGCCGTATATGCCACGGCAAACGCTGTCGCTATGCAGAGAATCGTCGAACGCATTGGCCGTATTAAAGACACGTCTTACCGTTGCCTAACGGTACTTCTTGACCACCTCGTAGAACTCCTCCTGATCGGCCTTCGAGAGCTCGCCCTTCTTCATGTAGACAAGTTCTCCCTCCTTCGATACGATCATCAGAACGAACTGGTTGTTGCAGTCGCCCAGACCCCACTTCTGTGCAAGTGTGCGGTCGGGGTCGGTGATGACCGTAGCGCCGTTCTTCTCGGTACGCTTGCGCGCCATCGAACGGATGGTGCTGTTGGGCACGGGATACCACGAATCCTTAAGGTTGACGATGCCGAACCCGTATATGTTGTCTCCGCTGGCAGCATGGTTCTGCTCAAGGTCGACCGTAAACTGGTAGTTCTGCTTGTGCTTGTCGGGGTCGATGTAGAAGATCAGCAGGTTCTTCTCGCCCCACATGGGAAGCGTTACTTTCTCGCCGTAGAGATCCTCGAGCTCGACATTGTCTACTTTATGGGGCAGTTGGAGTTCCTGTGCGTATGCCAGCGATGCGCCGAGCAGCATGGCGAGCATTAAGATTTGCTTTTTCATGGTTGTGATTTCCTGTTACAATCCAAATAAAATTGGATCAAAGTTTTCGGTTAAATTTGTTTTTATCTTATTTACAGCGTATTGCATTTCTTGGTGAACTTCTCGGCCAAAGGTCAAGGCACGAGAGCCTCCGCCGGCCTTTGATC